>OGSB01000024.1_pt1 | contig 216073 bp, 194 predicted proteins | sample 1573741 | NCBI WGS metagenome assembly OGSB01 (sample SAMN03295824, study PRJEB24534) | human gut metagenome | isolation source: fecal sample 5 from infant 3 | host: Homo sapiens | place: USA: Pittsburgh, PA | collected 2014-07 | reverse complement strand
CTTCGCCCTCGCCGATATGGCGGCCCGCGATTGCGCCTGCTCCGATATGCTGGCCCGTTACCTCGTCCTCGGCGATATGGCGGCCCGCGATTGCGCCCGCTTCGATATGCTGGCCCGTCACTTCGCCCTCGCCGATATGACGGCCCATGACTTCGCCTGCCCCGATATGATGGCCCGCTACCTCGCCCTCCGCGATATGGCCCCCGGTAATTTCACCCGCCCGGAGATGCTGGCCCGTTACCTCGCCCTCCGCGATATGGCGGCCCGCGATTTCGCCTGCTCCGATATGCAGGCCCGTGACTTCGCCCTCGCCGATATGACGGCCCGTGATTTCGCCCGTTCCGATATGGCGGCCGGCTATTCCAACCTCGGCGATATGACGGCCGGTGACTTCACCGGTTCCGATATGATGGCCCGCCACCTCGCCCTCGCCGATATGGCGGCCTTTTACTTCTCCGGCCCCGATATGCTCCCCGGCGATTTCGCCCTTGCCGATATGATAACCCGCGACTTCGCCTTCCGCGATATGACGGTCTGTGATTTCGCCTGCTCCGATATGCCATCCGGATACCTCGCCCTCGGCGATATGGCGGCCCGTGACTTCGCCCGCTCCGATATGACGGCTCGATATCGTGCCCTCGGCGATATGGCTGCCTATCACTTCGCCCGCTCCGATGTGGCGGCTCGCTACTTCCCCCTCGGCGATATGACGGCCGACGACCTCGCCTGCTCCAATATGCTCGGCGGATACCTCGCCATCCGCGATATGGCGGCCGGTGACTTCGCCGGCTCCGATATGATGGCCCGCTACCTCGCCCTCGCCGATATGGCCGCCTCTCACTTCGCCCTCGGCAATATGGCGGCGGGTTACCCCGCCCTCGGCGATATGATGGGCCGCGACTTCGCCCGCTCCAATATGATGGCCTCCTACCTCGCCTTCGGCGATATGACTGCCCGTGACTTCGCCCGCTCCGATATGCCGGCCCGTTACCTCGCCCTCGCCGATATGACGGCCCGTGACTTCCTCTGCTCCGATATGATGACCGGTGACTTCGCCTTCAACGATATGGCGGCCGGTGATTTCGCCGGCTCCGATATGATGGCCCGCTACCTCGCCTTCGGCGATATGGCGGCCGGTGATTTCGCCCGCCCCGATATGATGGCCCGCTACCTCGGCCTCGCCGATATGGCTGCCTCTCACTTCGCCCGCTCCGATGTGGCCGCTCGCTACTTCGCCCTCGGCGATATGACGGCCTTTTACTTCTCCGGCCCCGATATGCTCCCCGGCAACTTGACCTTCCGCAATATGACGGCCGGTGACTTCGCCCGTTCCGATATGGCGGCCGGCTACTTCTCCTTCGGCAATATGGCGGCCGGTGACTTCCCCTGCGCCGATATGCGAGCCCGACACTTCGCCTTCCGCGATATGACGGCCGGTGACTTCATCCGCTCCGATATGATGACCGGCCACTTCGCCCTCCGCGATATGACGGCCGGTCACCTCGCCTGCGCCGATGTGCGAACCTGACACCTCGCCCTCGGCAATATGGCGGCCGGTGACTTCCCCCGCGCCGATATGCGAACCCGACACCTCGCCTTCGGCAATATGGCGGCTCTTGACTTCGCCCGAGCCAATATGCCAACCGGCCACTTCGCCCTTGGCGATGTGATGGCCTGTTACGACGCCTGCCCCGATATGCTGGCCCGCTACTTGGCCCTCGGCAATATGGTGCGCCGTGACTTCGCCTGCGGCCAGATGACTGCCAACGACCGCTCCGTTCGCAATATGCTCGGACTTGACGGCCCCGGTACCGATATGCTCACTGTCGACCGCTTGCCGGCCGATATGACGCCCCTCCACCGCCGCTTCCTCCAAATGCGAGGAATTGATCACTTGCTCCTGCAAATGCGAGGAATTAATCGCTTGCTCCTGCAAATGGATTGAGCCGACACTCTGATGAGCCAGCTTCTCTGCCGTTACGGCCCCGGAATGCAACATTTCCGTCTCGATAGATCCTTCCGGAATGACAAAGGCCTCTGCCTGCTGCGGCGTGGCCGCCGTGGTTAACAGCTCCGCGACCTCTTCATTCAGATGCGACAGGCCAACCGCTCCGTCTGCCAATTGCTCGCTGCCGATCGCATCGGTCTGAATATGGACGCTGCCGATAGCGCCAGCCTGCACATGAGACGAATGAACCGCGCCGGCCGCCAGCTCCGTGCTGCCAATGGCTTCCGGCTGCACATGCTCTCGCGCGACGCTGCCCCAATCCAGCTTGCCGCTCGTCACGCAGCCGTCGCTCAGGCTTCGTTCCGTCACGGCACCGTCCTGAAGCATATCCGCCCGGATGCTTGCCGCCTGCAGATGCTGTTCTCCGATGGTCTGCTCCCGCAAATGATGCGGAAGCACGGCCCCTTCGCTTAAGTGAGCCGACACTATCAAGGCGGGCTGGAGATGATGGCTGTCAATCAATCCCGGCTGCAAATGGCGTCCGGCGATCGTTGCCTGGCGAATATGATCCCCCGTAATCGCGTCCTTCTGCAGATGCTCCGCTTGAATCGATCCGGAGGCGACATGATGGCTTCGCACCGCGCTTGCCGATAGATGGCCGCTGCCGACTGCGCCTTCCGCCAACGCCTCGCCGTTGACCGAATCCGACGCGAGATGCTCGCCCGATACCGAGCTGGCGGCGAGATGCTCCGAACGGATCACTTGCACCGCAATATGGCGGGAGTGAACCGCATCATCGGCCAGATGGTGAGCTTGGATGGCGGCATCCGTTACATGTCCGCCCGCCACCGACCGGGGTTGAAGCTTGCTTCCGGCCAGACTGCCTTCCGGGATGATGTCGCTGGTGAGCACATCGGCGCCCAAATGCGCCATCGTAATCGTCCCTTTGCGCAGGTGGTAACCCTGAATCGATTCCGGCTGGACATGCTTGCCGGATATCGCTTCCAGCGCCACATGCTTCTCCGTGATAGACTGGGGAGCGATGCTGACCGAAGTTACGCTGTCCTCCTGCAGCATCCCTGCTGAGATAGATTTCGGCTGAAGTTGATCCTCGCCGACAGAGTGGGACGCCAGATGGACGGAACGAATTGCCCCTTCCCGCACGTGATGAGAGCTGATTGAGCCAGGGGCCAGCTTCAGCCCGGTGACGGCTTCCTCTACCAAATGATCGGTATCTACGCTTGCCGCTTGAAGATTCCGGGCCGCGACGCTGTCCTCTGCCAATTTATCTCCTGTAACGGCCGCATCCGCGAGATGATCGGACCCGATGCTCCCTTCAGCGATATGGTTGCCCTGAATGGCCCCCTCGGCCACGTGTTCGCTGCCTACGCTGGCGGCATCAAGCTGAACCGACCCTATGCTGCCGGGAAGGATATGCTCGGCGCTAATCGCCCCCTCTTGGATTGCCGCCCCCGAGACCGACTCGGGCTGCAGTTGATCCGCCCCTACCGAATTGGGAGCGAGATGTTGAGCCTCCACGCTCGCCTCGGACAGGGCATCGGACGTCACGGCTCCGGAAGCGAGATGTGCAGATGTCACACTGTTCTCTGCCAGTTTGTCTGCGGTTACGCTTCCGTTCGTCAGCTTGGCGGTCGTGATGGACAAGTCGCTAAGTTTGTCGGTCGATACGCTCTCCGGAGACAATTTCAAAGAGGTAATAATATGGTCGGCCAGATGATGGGAATAGATCACTCCCGTCCCGATATGGCGCTCGCAGACGGCATTTACCGACAGCTTCTCGCTTGTGACCGCCTCCGGAGCCAGCTCGGTAGATTGGATGGACTGCGGATAGATATGTCCCGACCGAACCGCTCCAGCGGCAATATGCTCCTCCTGGACCGCTTGCGGGCCGATAGCATCGGGTCCGACCGCTCCCTCCGCCAGATGATGCTGCTGCACGCTCCCATAGGCGAGCTTCTCCGGCGTGACGCTGGCAGCCGCCAGTTTCCTCGCTATGACCGCTCCATCCGCCAGTTGATCGGATGAGACGGCCGCCGGAGCCAGCTTGGCGGCAGTCACCGCCTCCTCCCCAAGATGCCGGCTCTCGATCGCCTGTTCGGCTACATGCCGGCCTTCCACCGCCTCGTAAGCAAGATGAGCGCCGTGAACCGCTTCCGCCATGATATGGATACCATTTACGGCACCGGGCGCAATGTGTGTTTCATTGACGGCCTCCTGAGCGATGTGAAGCGACTCGACCGACTCGGGAGCCAGGTGCTGTCCATCGACCGATTGCTTGGCGAGGTGACGGGAACGGACCGCTTCATCTGCCAGCTTCGTTGAGAGCACGCTTTGATCCGCCAGCTTGGAAGAGGTGACCGCGTGCTCGACAAGCTTCATCGTGCTGACAGACTGATCCGCCAGCTTGGCGGTAGTAATGAGCCTATCGGCCAGATGGCGGCTGCTGATCTGTCCAGGGCCTATATGCCCCTCGCGAACGCTGTCTTCGGCCAGATGACGGGAGTGCACCGCCTCGTCGGCGAGCGGCTCGCTCGTGACGCTCTTCGCTTCCAGCATCGCTCCGGAGAGCGTGCCGGGCGCGATATGAGTGCTGTCGATCTGTCCGGGACCGATATGGCGGCCCTCTACCGCCTGCTGGCCGATAGCGCGGCCTTCAATGGCCCCCTCGCTGAAATGGCGGGCATCGATGCAGCCCGGCGCCAGTTTGTCGCCGGTAATCGCTCCGGCGCGGAGCTTCGAGTTCGTAACCGATTCGGGCGCCAGCTTGGAGGCGTCAACCGATTCGTTCGCCAGATTTTCCGTGCGGATGGCACCGCTGCGGATTTTCTCCGCGGTAATGGCTTGATCCTGAATGAGGTTCCCCGAAATAAGCAGCTCGCTCAAATGCTTCGCCTGGATCGAGCCTTCCGCGATTTTGGATGAATCGATCGTTTTGTCCGCCAGCTTCTCGGAAGTGATGCTGCCGTCCTTAATTTTCTCCCCTGTAACCGAACGATCGCGAAGCTTTCCGCCAGAGACGGCATTGCGGATTAAATGCTCCCCCGCAATCGAGTTGGGTGCTATTTTGGAGCCGGTGACCGCCTCCTCGGCGATCTTCAAGGATGTAACGGCATAGTCCATCAGCACGTCGGTCCCAATGCTCTCGCGACGCAGCTTCGATCCGCTGATCGAATAGGCGGCCAGCTTCTCCTCCGTCACCGCTTCATCCGCGATATCATCGGTATAAATAAAGGCGGTTGAACGCGCCGAACTCCGCTTCTCGGCCAGCAGCTTCTCCTTCGCCTTGCGGGTATCGGCGGCACTCGCTTCCGGCTGAGCGGCCGGGGGTGAGGCCGGGGCGGCCGGTTCTTCTGTCTCCGGCCGTGCGGCGGCATCGCGCGCCGCAGGCCCAAGCGGCAATGTTCCCGGCATGCTGAATGCCGACGTGTAGGTCGGATGATCTTCCTTGCTGTCCTTGCGCGATGGCCGTTCCTCTTCGCCCGGCCGGGATCGTTCCGTACCGGCATACCGCTTCGCGACGCGCTCAGTGCGACGGCCGCTCCCCGCCTGACGGGATAGCGGTCTTCCCGGCGGGGTCGGCTCGCCTGTCCCTTCGGGTTCTTCCGGTTCAGCCGCTGCGGGGGTATTCTCGGGAAGCAGCCGTTCCGCTTCAGCCTCTGCCGCCTCCGTCTGCGCTGCCTGTTCTTCCTCGGCCCCGTCGGCGGAACGGTCCCGCTCGGATACAGCCGTGACCGGCGGCAGCGAAATCTCTTGCTCCGGCTCTACGGCTTCCAAGGCAGCCAACGCGTTCACGCTTGCCCTCTTGGAATCGTCCAGCGGCTTATTCGTTGAACTGAGACGGTCCAGCAGCGATAACTCTGACTGGTTCGGATTGTCTACAAAGTATAGCGGCTTTCTGGACGCTTTCTTTAATGGCTTCTGTCCCTTGGTTGTCCGCTTTTCATTTTTCCTTTTCATGTGCTCTCTCCTTTCCGTTCTATGCCCAACATATAGAGCATCATATGCGGCATAGGCCCATATCGTCACTCGCCTATATGGAGAGGATGAGATGTCAAGGAGCGGACAATATCCGCACCGGTTCCAAGGCAGGGCTTGCCTCAGCCGAAGCGATCAATGAAGCCGGCCCAGCGCTCCGCCGTCTGCTCCCAGGTGAACGTGCTGCGCACATGCCGGTCAGCGGCCTCTCCCATCCGCCGCAGCGCTTCCCGATCCCGCAGCAGCCGGAGGAAGGCGGACGCCAGCCGCACAGGAAGGCGGTGCGGGGTAACGAGCAGCCCGGTCTCTCGGTCGCGGACGATTTCCTGAATCCCCCCTACCCGGGACGCCACGACCGGGACTCCTGAAGCCATCGCCTCCAGATTGACCAGGCCGAATGCTTCCCGGCGCAGCGACGGGACGGCAAGCAGGTCGGCCATCGCGTACCAAGCCGGAATATCTTCATGCGGGACATAAGGCACCATCCGGATATGATGAGGGTACTTGCGCGCGAACCGTTCCAGGCGGCGGACATACGCCGTCTTCCAATTCAATCCGTAAGACACGCCTCCGACAATGACGAACAGCGCCCGAGGATGCTCGCTGATGACCCGCGGCACTGCCTGCAGCAGTTCCCAGACGCCTTTTTGGGGAATAAGGCGGCCGACATACAGGACAATGTCCCGCTCTTCCCATCCGCGCGCCCTTTTCTCTTTCGTATAGCGTTGGATCCCTTCTTCGGTCCAGCGTGAAGGGAAGCGTCCGACGTCCACGCCGAGCATATTGATGGCCGTTTTTTCGAGACAGCCCGGACATGCCTTACTCACCTGCCTTTCCAAATAGCCGCTGTTCACAAATATCTGATCGGCGGCAGACAGCGCCCTCCGAAGCCCGGCTGGCGAGATTGCCTGTCTGTGCATGAAGGTGGTGGAATGAAGCTGAAGCCAGATGCGCGCCTTCGGAAAATGCCGCTTCACGATCGGAATATAGCGGGGCCGGTTCTCGATCTGGATAATATCGGGCTGGAACCGTGCCATGCACCGCAATGCTTCAAACACATACAATCGCAAGGAAACCGGTCCGACCCGTTCGACCTTGACGCCGCGCACCCATTCCAACTCGGATTGCCCCGGCCATCTCCGGCCGTACACGCGAATGTCCGCGCGGGACGAGGCGTGTCCGGTTACATTTTCGACGACTCGCTCCACCGAGCTGCTGGAACCAGACGGATAAGGGTAGGATCCCGGCGTTAAGATTGCAACCTTGGGCATAAGCTATCTCCTTTCTGAGTTCGTTGCCGGTCATGCCGGCTTACGGCAGGACAGGTCTGCCAGCCCCGCCGGTCAAGCTGGAGCCGTAATTTGGACTAACATCCGTCTACACTCGTCCATGCGTTGCTGAAGGGGCGTTCATACAATACACCAGCGACAGCGAGTCAGTGGATCAGTAGTTCAGAGGAGGTGCTTCCATGGCAGATAACCGCATCGGCATCCTGTTCAATTCGAACATGCTGCGGGGAATGCTGCGGAACAAGACAGGGCATGAAGCCATTGCCTTCTACGAGGAAGCCGGGAGGCGCCATGGCGTCATTCCCTGCTTCATGCGCGTGGAAGATGTGAACGTGAGGAAGATGGAGGCCGTTGCATATATAAGAGAAAGTACGGGTTACGCGAGACGGCGCATCCCCGTCCCGTCCGTCATTCATAACCGGGCTATCTATTTCCGTGCCGGGGCGCATGCACGAGTCCGGTCGCTAGTGAACCGCGGTACGGTTATTTACAATCAGGTGAATCGATATGGAAAATGGAAGCTCCACGTGCTGCTCCAGCAGGATCCGGCACTCGTGTCTCATTTGCCGATTACGTCCCCTGCCCGTCCGGGCACCATCGCGGCAATGATGGATAAATGCGGCGCTGTCGTGCTGAAGCCGGACAATAACAGTGTCGGACGCGGCATTATGAAGCTGGAGCGCGGCAGGACCGGCTGGACTATCGTCTATTCCAGACGAACGGCCGGCGGATGGAGAAAGTGGCGGAAGGCGAACCTCCCGGGCGGAAGGCTTCCGCGGTTCGTGATGGCGCAGCTGCAGCGGACTCCCTATCTTGTGCAAGAGCTGCTTCCGCTCGCCCAGTACCACGATCGTCCCTTTGATTTGCGTGTCTCTGTTCAACGCGACGGAAGCAGAGAGTGGCAAATCACCGGCATCGTCGGCCGGGTTGCGCCCCGGCATACCTTCGTTACCAACGTGGCGCAGGGAGGGACGGTGCATCGGCTCGATGAGCTTGTTGCGGCTGCTTTGCCGCATTGCTCCGTCGCGGAGGTGGTGGAACGCGTCAGCGTCTTCTCTCTGCATATCGTGAACCGCCTTTCCCGCAGCCTGAGCCACCTGGCGGATGTCGGACTCGATGTCGGGTTGACGTCCGACGGCAAGCCGTTATTCATTGAATGCAACGGACGCGATCAGCGCTACAGCTTCCGCGAGGCGGGACTGCACGACATCTGGGAAGCCACTTACTGCAATCCCATCGCTTACGGAGCTTCTTTCCTGGATAGCTAGCCAAGCGGCATCGTATGGATTATCATATTGAAAAAACAGGCGTTCTGTGTCAAGATAGTCCAAAGAAGAGCGGTTTGCGCTCTGTTCTGCGGAATACAAATATACAGGGCGCCTGTCCCGCTCCATGGAGAATGGGCACCTGCCACTAGGTGATGAACAATCATGAAGAAACGATGGATGCGCCTGCTGACCGAATTGTCCTCGCGCAAATGGGTATCGCGTACAGCCGGGCGCGCGGCAAGCTCGGGATGGAGCCGCCGATGGATTCCTTCCTTTGCCAAGGCCTATAACATACAAGTAGACGAGGCGGAGAAGCCGATGTCTGAATACCGCACGCTGAACGAATTCTTCACCCGCCGCCTGAAGCCGGGGATGCGGCCGCTTGCTGCCGGCGAGGATACTTTGCTTAGCCCGGTGGACGCGGTGATTACCGGGATGGGACCGATACGGCAAGGTACGATCCTCAATGTCAAGGGCCAGGATTATACGTTGGACGAGCTGCTTCACCGTTCGCCCTACCAGCAGAAATATATGCAAGGCTACTACTTCGTGCTCTATCTCAGCCCGACGGACTACCACCGCATTCATTCGCCGGTCACCGGCAAGCTGGTAGAGAGCGAGCACGTCCCGGGCCGGGTATATCCGGTGAATGACTTCGGGCTGCGCCACATGCCCCGCGTGCTGAGCCGCAATGAGCGGCTCATTACGTATCTTCGCCATGCGCATGGCGAAGTATCGGTCGTGAAGGTCGGCGCGCTGAACGTAAGCAGCATCCACTATACGGACGGGGCGCCGCTTCCCGCTTACGAGCGGGGGCAGGAACTCGCCTACTTCGCTTTCGGCTCCACCGTTGTTCTCTTGATGGAAAACGGCACATTCGAGCCGCGAAGCGGCTTGGCCGTCGGATCCGCCGTGAAGATGGGAGAAGGCTTGGGGCAGCTTCAGGACGCAAGGACCCGCCCGCGGACAGGAGAAGCGTAAGATGTCCCGCACCCACAAGGAAGGCCGCTTTCGGCGAACGCAGGAACGTTCGCGATAAGCGGCCTTTTTCGTTTCGTCATCGTATTTCGGAAGGGCTTCGACCTGTGTACTGCTTGAACTGTCTGCTGAAAAAAAAGATATCCCGGTATCCGAGCGCATCCGCCACTTCCGTGACATTCATCCCTGCATGGTGCAGCAGATGCTCTGCCCGTTCAATGCGGGAACGGATAATATACGTTTGCACGGAGGTACCGATCAGTTCTTTGAATTTGACCGAGAAGTAACGCGGCGACAATTGGGCGCGCTGCGCCAAATCCTGAATACGGTGATTGGCTCCCGGATTTTGCCGGATATAGTTGGCAATCTCATGAATCGCCTCGGACAGATGATAGCTTGTCTTCCGCTCTCCGGTTCCTTCGCGATCGATGCGCAACAGGTGAATCATCAGCTGCTTGAGAACCAGCTTCGCCTCTTCCTCCGCCCCGTAGGAGCGGGACAGGAACAAGCGCACGTAACGGGCGAGCAGATGCTCAAAATCGACGGTCTCCGCCAGAACGCGGTACGGCTGAGGGATTTCGTCCACGGGACCTTCCACGTCAAAATGGATGTACGTCAGGGTCAGCGGCTTCTGCGCATTGTGGGAAGCGACCGTATGATCGCCCGGCCGGAAGAGGAAACAGCTGCCTTTGGTGAGATGATACGAGACATCATTCAACTGCAGTTCTCCTTCTCCGTTCCATACATAAAAGAGGTCATAATTCGGCATCGCCTTCTCGCGCTTATGCCATTTCCAGTTCGGCTCGCATGTAATCTTCGCGCAAGCCGGCTTGATGACGTACCGGTTCGGTTCGGCGTTCAACACGGATGGTTCCTCCCTCCTTCCCGGATTCCATTCGGGAACTCTCTATCGTAGTGAATATGCGGCACCTTATTCAACGCCTCTTATCATTTGCACTATTCTACTACAAATCGCTTCGACTGCACAATCATGCAGGCCGCGGATCTTTCGTCCCGAACGGGATATCTTCGTCCTGACCCGTGACGAAAGCGGAAATTTGATGATATAATAGGAAAAATCAATTTAGAATGATGTTGGAAGGATGGACGAAATGAACCCACTGGCTCAGCAATTGAATGACACGATTCAAAGAGACAACCCGAACATTCACGCCATGCTTTCGCGCCTCGGCCGCCAGATCTATTTCCCGAAGGAGGGCATTTTAAGCCAGTCCGCAGAAGCGGGGAGCAAGGCGAAGCAATTCAACGCGACGATTGGCATCGCGACGGAAGGCGGTATTCCGATGCACCTGGACGTCATCCAGGAGACGCTGTCGGCCTACAACCCGAAGGATATCTATCCGTATGCGCCCCCGGCCGGCAAGCCGGAGCTTCGCAAGCTGTGGAAGGAGAAGATGATCAAGGAGAATCCCTCTCTTGCCGACAAGCACATCAGCATGCCGATCGCGACCAATGCGCTGACGCACGGATTAAGCATTGTCGCCGATTTGTTCGCCGAGGAAGGCGACGTCGTCATTATGCCGGATAAAAATTGGGAGAACTATGAGCTGACCTTCAACATCCGCCGCGGCGCCGAGATGGTCTACTATCCGCTGTACGACCACAACTGGAAGTTCAATAGCGCCGGGCTGCGCGATGCGCTGTTCGCCCATCGCGACAAGGGCAAAGCTATCGTCGTGCTGAACTTCCCGAACAATCCGACCGGGTATACGCCGGGCCGGGAAGAGGGCCAAGCGATCGTCAAGGCCATTCTTGAGGCCGCGGAAGCAGGCATGCGCCTCGTTGTCGTAACGGATGACGCTTATTTCGGCTTGTTCTTCGAAGATTCGATGCATGAGTCTCTCTTCTCGTCCCTCGCCTCCCTGCATCCGAACGTGCTGCCGGTCAAGGTGGATGGAGCGACCAAGGAAGAATATGTATGGGGCTTCCGTGTCGGCTTCATTACCTATGCGGCAGAGTCGGACGCGCTGTTGGCGGCGTTGGAGCAGAAGACGATGGGCATCATTCGGGCTACCATTTCCAGCGGTCCCCACCCTTCCCAGACCTTCGTCCTACGCGCCCTGCAATCGCCGGAATTCGAAGCGCAGAAGCAGGAGAAGTACCGCATTATGAAGGCGCGGGCGAACAAGGTCAAAGCGCTGCTCGACAGCGGGAAATACGGGGATGTATGGAGCTACTATCCGTTCAATTCCGGTTATTTCATGTGCCTCAAGCTGAACACCGTGCCTGCGGAGAAGCTTCGCACCCATCTGCTCGACGCCTATGGCGTCGGAACGATCGCGCTTGGCGACACCGACCTGCGGGTTGCCTTCTCTTGCATCGAGGAAGCGGATCTCGAGAAGCTGTTCGACACGATTTATCAAGGCGTGCTTGATATTAGCCAATAGAGACTGCGCGGCTTGCGCAGATACAGAAGAAGCCGGCAGCCGATATGCTGCCGGCTTCGGCATGCAAGGAGGAGCATCAAGATGAGAGTACCCCGGATTGGCATCGTCGGTTTGGGAAGCATTGCGCAGAAGGCCTATTTGCCGGTGCTCAGCCGCGCCGAGAAATGGACCCTCGCCGGCGCGTATACGCCGAACGAAGCGAAGCGGCTGGCCGTATGCGCCCAGCATCGGATTGCGCCGTATTCGAGCATCGGACGCCTCGCCGAAGAGTGCGACGCCATGTTCGTTCACAGCTCGACGGCTTCCCATTACGAGATTGTAGCCGAACTGCTCCGGCGCGGCATCGATGTCTATGTCGACAAACCGCTTGCCGCCACGCTCGGGCAGGCGGAGGCATTGGCGGAGCTGAGCGAGAGGCTGGGCCGCACGTTGATGGTCGGCTTCAACCGCAGGTTCGCCCCGCGCTATGAAGCGCTGGCATCAGAGGCGGAACATGCCTCCTGGATCCGGATCGAGAAGCACCGGGCCGGCAAGGTGAAGCCTGTTCCTTACCTGGACACGCTGCTGGACGATTATATCCACGTCATCGATCTCGTGCGCCATTTCAGCCGCGCATCCGGTGAAGCGCTACGTTGGACAGGACGAGTTCATATTAACTCGCAAGGGCATTTGCTCGATGTTCATCATCTATTCGCGCCAGCCTCCGGCAAAGGCCCGCCCATCTTTGCAGCCATGCACCGCCAGGCTGGCATTGATGTGGAGCTGGTCGAACGGATTGGACCCGGGGCCACTCACCGGGTACGCAATCTGTCCGAGCTGACCGTTGAGGAGAACGGAGCCAGCCGCATCGAATCTGCCGGTTCTTGGACTTCCGTGGCGAAGATTCGAGGCTTCGAGGATGCGGTTCTCCACTTTATCGGCTGCATCACCCACGGCGGCCGCCCCCTTACCGATGGCCGGGAAGCCTGCGAGACCCAGGCGCTTGTACACGCCCTGGCCGCCGAAGCGGTCGTCGCGGACGAGGAGTGAAGAACCGCTTCCGGTAACGGAGTAACCGTGCGAAGGGCCCCCATTTTCGCAGTTGTTCGGCAAGCAAAGCTGTAAAAAGCACGATGGGGCTGTCTCAATGCAGCGAAAAATCCGCTTATGAGACAGCCCCTCCGTTATGAAGACGGAAGCAGCCGGATAATGGCGTTCGCCGTCTCTTCTATCGCTTTGTCGGATACATCGAAAACATGGCAATTCCATTTGTCGGCCAGCATGGCGGCATAATCCAGCTCCTCCTGTATCCGCTCCGCGGAGCAATACATAGAGCTATGCGGAAGGCCCAGATTCTTCAGCCGCTCTTCCCGGATGCGAAGCAGCCGCTCAGCCGGCATCGTCAGCATGAAGATGCGCTCGCCGGGCATTCGGTATATTTCCTGCGGAGGCTTCACTTCCGGCGATAACGGAATATTGGCGACTTTGTAGCCCTTGTGGCTCAAGAAGACGCTCAACGGAGTCTTCGAGGTGCGGGAAGGGCCGATCAGCACGATATCCGCTTCGGCAATCGCCGTCGTATCCTTACCGTCATCGCATTTGACCGTGAATTCGATGGCCTCCATGCGGCGAAAATAATCGTCATCCATCGTATGGAGCAACCCCGGCTGACGCTTCGGAGAGTCGTTGAACGTATCGATGAATGCTTGCATCATCGGTCCCATAATATCGACCGCTCGCACGCCGAGCCGAATCGCCTCTTCCTTCATCATTTCCCGTAGCTCGGGCTGCACCAGCGTATAGGCGACGAAGCCGCCTTCGCGGCTCACCTGCTCCATCAACGCTCTGATTTCATCCTCTTGCTTCACATGGCTCTTCCGTTGAATAATAATTTCCTGCCCATGGAATTGTCGTGCTGCCGCCCGTACGACGGATTCAGCGGTATCTCCCAGCGAATCGGAGCATACCGTCACAATGTATGGAGATTGTTGGCTCGATTCTCCCATGCTTGCGCTTCCCCTTCCTTCCTTTACCTGCCCTTCATCTGGCGAAGAAATACTTTCAGGATCGTCGTCTTGGATATCCGTCCAACGACTTCCCATTTGTCGTTGGACGCATCTCCGCGCTGTACAACGACAGGCAGCGTATCGATATCATGCTCGTCCAGCTTTTTGGCGGCCTCGATAATCGAATCCTCGGGCTTCACGGTAATCAGCGGCGTGCGCGTCATGACGAAGCTGACCGGCATCGTTCCCGCCACCGCATTGCCGAGCGTTACCTTCAACAGATCTTTTCTCGAGACGACGCCAAGCAGCATCCCCTCGTCATCAGCTACAATCAGGCTTCCTACATTCTCCAAAAATAACGTGACTACGGCATCATGAACAGTGGAAGTGTCCCGGACAATGATGGGCATGCTCTGTACGTCCTGTACTCGAATGTTCAATGGCTCGCTAGGAGCGCCTGCCGTAATGTTTCCCGGGAAATAACCGACCTTCGGCTTGGCATCCAAATACCCCAGCATGACAAGCACGGAAAGATCGGATCGAATCGTCGGCCTGCTGATCCCGAGCTGCTCTGCGATCTGCTCGCCGGTAATCGGCGCGGATCGTTGCACGAGCTGTACGATCTCTGATTGGCGCGGCGTGAGTTGAATGGCGCATCCCCCCTTTTCCTTCGACAAAATTCATGTTCATGCGCATCTTCAGTCCCTACATTGTACTGCAATTCGGCGGCTTCCATCAATCCCCAACAGAAGAGACGATCTTCGCCGCAGGGCAGGAAGATCGTCTCTATTCTCAATAAGGGGAGAAGGAACATCTCCATACGATATCGGCTTCCGCAATCCGCTCATCTTCATATCCCCCCGCTTCATCGCCCGTAATCCAGAGGCCGACTAACGGACCGCTTCGCTTGGCCGTCTCTCCCATAATCTGCTCGGCGGCAGACCGGGCCATGCGGACATGCTTATCCCATGCGTCCGGATGAGACCGGAGCATGACGGTGACATGAGCTTTGCTGCCGGTCCGGTAACAGCGATCGACCGCCCGGAACAGCGCCTCGGCCTGCATGTCTATCCAATCCGGCACGGCGTCCGAGATGAACGCCGGCTTCCGGTCCTCGTCGGCGAGATGCCATTCCTTCCAACGGCGCAGCACGAACCACTGCTGATTCAGCTTATCAGGACTGCGCCCTTCCGATTCGGCGGCCAGACGCTGCAGCACTTCCATCCGCTGCTCAATATCCGTCAGGCTCGGCAGCGCTTCCTTCAAGCGGGCATCCGCCAGAACGATATATAGGTGCACGGGGCGGGATGATGAAGCCGTCTTGATGAAAGACTCATATTCCGACGTCATGAACGGAACCAGCTTGTTAAGCGCGGCGTCTTGCTCAGGCGCGTTGGCTGCCTGCAGCACCTCCCTTACCAGCCGGATTCGTTCCGGCGTCAAGAGCGGCTCCGCGCCCGCGGTGAGCAAGATGTCGGCGGCTTCCTGGCTGAGCGCCATTTGAATGTCTGAACGCTTCCAGCAGCGCGTGACCGTTCGGCTGAACGCCGCTCTCTGCCCTGATCTGTCTTCATCCCATAGGTGTCCCCACGCGGAACCGGTGCGGCGAATGAGACGAAAATACGTTGCCTGCCCGCCCTCGCTCCATTCCGCTTCCTGATGCCATGCCGGCTGCGCACTAGACTTCAAGGTGCTGTACCTCTCTTTCCTGCGCCGCATCCTCGTGACAGCCATGTGATTTGCAGTCCATGTAATAGACCGTTACCCGCTCCGTATCCTGTTCTGCGATAAACCGGTTGCATTGTTTGCATAGAATAACGCCCAATAACGGCTTGCATTGGGTTTGTTCCATCACACATCCACCTCTCCTCAGTCATCGTGGCGGGTATCCTAACGCGATGCATTATGGTGTCATTAATGACGGTGATCGCGGAAGCATCTGGCTGATACCCTATAAATATGACGGCATAATCCATCATATTCTTGCAACAATTCGTTTGACTGGACAAAATAACGGATTGCTTTTCCATATTATATATCATATTATTTAATAACACACAATATTTAATTATTTAATACGTCATAATCAGGAGTGGTGAACAAGTATGGATCGACAATTAAGTCTGGAATGTGTTCGCGTGACCGAAGCGGCGGCCCTGGCATCGGCGCAATGGATTGGCAGGGGGCGTTCCGATGAGGCGGATGACGCGGCGACCCGCATGATGCGCAGCATGTTCGCTTCGGTTCCGATTCGAGGTACGGTGGTGATCGGTGAAGGGGAAATGGACGAGGCGCCGATGCTCGCCATCGGAGAATCGGTCGGATCCGGGGAAGGCTCGGAAGCGGATGTCGCGGTAGACCCCGTCGAAGGAACGGAATTGGTAGCCAAAGGATTGAACGGAGCGTTGTCCGTCATCGCGGTAGCCGACCGGGGGCAATTGCTCCATGCGCCCGATATGTATATGCGCAAGCTGGCCTGCGGCCCGCGGCTTAGAGGCCATCTCCATCTGGATGATCCGCTCGAATGGACCGTGCGGAAGGCAGCCACCGTCTTGGGGCGCGATGTATCGGAGTTGACGGTGTCCATTCTGGATCGGGAGCGTCATGCCGACGAGATCGCCGCCCTGCGGCGCGCCGGCGTCCGGCTGAAGCTGCTCGAGGCGGGCGATGTGGCAGGTGCGCTGGCCACGGCCTTCACGGAGTCCGGCGTCGATCTCTATGTCGGCTCGGGCGGCGCCCCGGAAGGCGTCCTGGCCGCAGCCGCTCTGCGCTGCATGGGCGGAGAAATGCAGGCTCGACTTATGCCGGCCGACGAAGAGGAATGGAACCGGTGCCTCGCGATGGGAGTTCATCCGCCCGATCGGCTGCTGCATACGGAGGATCTGTGCGGGCGCGGCGACGTCATCTTCGCGGCGACCGGGATCACGCCGGGGGATGTGCTGCAAGGAGTGCGGAACACGTCGGGCAATTACGCGGAGACGCACTCGCTCGTCCTGCGTTCGAAGACCGGAACTCTGCGCTTCGTCCGCACGCTGCACGCGATGGATCCCTGCTCTTTGCAGCCGGATGCCGCTGTCCCGGAGGTCGCGTCTGCCTCGGCAGACAGACGCTCCGATGCGATGTAGATACCGGCGTTCTGCTTCCGTCATCCACGAAGAAGGGTATCCTGCGGCCTCGAGCGCTGGATACCCTTCTTCTCGTCTCTATGCTTCCTCATCGTCCGCTCGCCGCTTGGCGCGCTTGAGCCGGAACAACAGCACGAGCGCGAATCCGCCCGCCGCGGCGGCTCCCTTGAAGCTCCAAGCCGCAGCTCCCAGCCAGATCGGGATCAGCAGAACGATGGCGCAGATTAGATGGATGGCGGTGCTCATTCGCAGCGCGGCTTCGTGCCGGGCGTGAGCAGGCAGCGGATAAATGCTCCGCATGACGTCATGCCGGTGATACGTGAACAAGGTATGAAGCTGGGCTCCGATCACGAGCAGGAACAGCCCGTAGGCCGCGGCGCTCCAGACGGAATCCCGGACCCACAATAAGGCGAGCAGGCCGATGACGACGAGCCGCATCAGAATGCCCAGCAGCTCGCTGCGGGCGAATGTCTTCGCCAGCATATAACGGTCAGCCGCTTGGGGCCGATAAGCATGACGGTCGCCGAACCGCTTCAGCCAAGGCCGCATATGCCGGCGTTCTTCCGTGACGGCGATGTCGACGAAGTTCGAGAGGAACAGAAAGACCCGGCTCGCATGAACCCGCTCCGCCTCGATGTGGCGTTCCCATGGAAAACGGAGCCTGCTCCGGGTAACCGTCCAGCCGATATAGCCTAGTCCCGCAGCTCCCGTAATCAGCGCCGCCGCCGGAACGCTGAGCCACAGCCAGCTCGCCATGGATCCCCAGACCCAAGCATAGCGAAGCCATCGGCTCGCTCTTCGGATGGACGGATCGCTCATCTGCCGTTCTCCCCAGCTTCCGACGGCAACGGCGCTCTTCAGCAGCAAGATGACGGCCAGCATCAGCGCAAAATGCTTCGCTTCCGGGTCCGCCCGATGGTATAACGGCCACAGCACGGTCCATACCATCAGCGGCAGCAGCATTCTCGGGATGAGACTGTAGCGGATGCTCCGCTTCATGTAACCGCCGAGCCGCCCTTCCAACCGCAGCAGGAAGACCAGATCCGGCGGCTCCAGGAACGTGCGGTAGGTCATGTAAGCCGTCGCCGGAGCGACCAGAAGCAGCACCAGCTCGCGTACCGGGAAGCCGGGCGGAATGTGCTCCAGATAGTTGGCGTAAAATGCCGTCCCGGTTATAAATCCCAAGACGAGCACAACGGCCAGGCCGCTCTGTGCGACATACCCTAAATAAGGAATGACCTGCCTCCAAAACCGCTGCCGGCGCTCCTCCCATAACCGGCCGGCGTCGAACGGAGCGGTTCCGTCCGCTTCCCGGGGGGTTATCCGTTCCATGGACGCTCACCGCCCTCCTGCGCTTCGGTCACCCACGTATAGAAGAGATCCTCCAGCCGCTCTTCGGCAGGCCGGCCGGAGTGGCCGCTCCACTGCTTCCGCAGCTCCTCCTGGCTGCCCGCGCCAAGCACTCTTCCTTGATGCAGCAGGACGAAGCCGTCGCAATAATGCTCGATCGTGGACAAAATATGCGAGCTGACGAGCAGCGCCGCCCCTTCTTCCTTGACGCTCTTCATATATTGAAGCAGCGAACGGATGCCGAGCGGATCAAGGCCAAGGAACGGCTCGTCAATGATATAGAGCGGAGGGCGAACCGCAAATGCGCACATCAGCATCGTCTTCTGCTTCATGCCCTTGGATAGATGCTGAGCCGCCTTATCCAGATGCGGCTCCATCTGGAACAACTGCGCGAGCTCGGCCGCCCGCTGCTCGAATCGTTCCTTGTCCACCCCATAAGCGGTGGCCGTCCAGACCAGATGCTCACGCACGGTCAAGGCGTCATACAGCAGCGGGGTCTCGGGAACGTACGCCAATGCCGCCCGGTACTGCTCCGGCGCTTCCGCCAGCGTACGTCCCTGAAGCGTTACCTTGCCGGACTGCGGTTCAAGCAGCCCGAGAATATGCTTCATCGTCGTGCTCTTCCCGGCGCCGTTCAGCCCGATCAATCCGATCATCTGGCCGGCTTCGACCGTGAAGTTAATATCGTGGAGAACGGGTCTGCCGACACTGTAGCCGCCGGTCAACCTTTCAATATGTAATAAAGATTCCATATATCGTCACCTCACCGCCTATTATACCGAACACGGAGAGGGGATGCGAATGGAACGGCATCATCCGGCCGCTGACAGAAGCTTCATCTGCAGCTTCGGCTCGGGGCACGATTCTTTAGTCCGGGGCTACAGCTCGGGACACGCTCTTTAGCGCGGGGATGCCACGATATCCCGCTGCCTGGCTCCTTACACGCCTTCGGCCGCCCCTTCCTGGTCCTCTTGCGGCGCCGAGCCTGCGTCTTCGCCGCTCTTCTGCCTCGCGGCCTCCCGCTTCATCTCCGCCGCCTTCCGCGTTTGCTTCAGCGCCTCATTGCCTTCGCGTTCGATGGCAGCGGCCGCTTCTTCGACCGTTTTCTTGCCGTCAGCGACGCCATAATTTCTCGCTCCAGCAGGTCATACATGGAAGGGAAGAATGAGCTCGGAATGTCGCGTTCCGATTCGCCCCAGAGTCCCCATTTTCCTTTTGGCTTCAGCATATATAATGCCTCGATGTTCTTTCCGTCCACTTCGGTGAAGAACTCGCTTCTTGCCGGAAGTCCCCTGCCCAGCGTCCGCGATTCCTCCTTCGCCTTTTCCGGGCCGTTCACATGCTTCACGAATTCCCAGGCGGCCCGCTTGTTGGGGGAATCCGCCGGAATCGCGAAGATCGTGGCCGGTCTAATAGGAGGCGACACGTCCGGGAATTGCGGATCGACGGGGACGGTCACGACGCCCCAATCGATTTTTTGTGCGTCCTTATCATATTGGGGCCGGTTGCGCAGATCCGTGAAGAAGAAGAAGTTGCCGATGACCATCGCGGCTTTGCCGCGAAAGAACGGCGAATCCGTGAGCATGGGAACGGGTGTATCCGAATCCGGCTTCGGAGTCGGAGCGTGAAGCGCATGGCTCCGGATGGCCCCGCTCACCATCTCCAGCACTTCCTTCCAGCCATCCGTATTGAAGATGACCTTCTCCCCCTTCGCATCGACGAGACGAAGCGACAATGTCTCCGCGATCTCATAGAACAACATGGCGGGCGAGGCGTACTGCTCGGACAAGCCATACAAGCTCTCCTCTCCGGAATCGATCGCCGCGAAGCGCTCCGACAATTCCAACAGCTCTTGCCAGGTCATCTTATTCCGCGGAGGCTCGATATGATGATCCCGGAACAGCTCGGCGTTATAGAAGACCGCCGCGGTATCCAGCGTCGGGGCGAGTCCGTATAACGAGCCGCCGCCGGTCTGCCGAAGCACATCGATGCCCCCGGGCAAGTACCCATCGAGATCGAATGTCTCCTCGGCGATAATCGCATCCAGATTATACAGCTTGTCCTCCTGAATCAACTGCTCGATTTGGCCGTAATCACACATAATGACATCCGGCTTGTTTTTTTCGACGAACCTCATGAAGGCTTCCTGATAGCTGAGAGACAGCTCATCCATATCCTTATAGATCTCCTGGATGCTCACGACTTCGAACTGAATATTGGGATACTTGATATGAAACTGATTGCCGTATTCCTCATAAAATAACGCTTCGCTGTAAGACATGACCTTCAGCTTCCCTCGCGCCGTCTTCCCCCAGCTCCTCCAGCACGGGAGTCTTGCCCATGCACCCGCCCAGCATAGCAATCACCGCTAGGAGCAGCAGGACGGACCTCCACTTTGTTGTCATTTCGCCTTCTCTCCTTCTGTCCCTCATCCTCTGCTAAGCGGCAGCTTATTTCTTCCCGGCCTGCTCCTTCGCTTTGGCCGCCTGCCGGGCCTCCTGAAGAGCTGCATTCCCCTCTGTCTCGATCACGGCCACGGCCTCCTCCGCGCTCTTTCCGTTCTCGACCATCGCCTTCAATTCCTTAATGATAATGGTCGAGAAGGTCATGCGGAATTTGTCCGGGATATTAACGCTCGTCCCCCCCCATAAGGAACCGCTCGATGCCTTCGGCCGCAGCATATAGAAGGGTTCCATGCTTTTGCCGTCCACTTCTTTCATCGCGTCCGCCCTAGTCGGCAGTTCGCCCCGGAAGGAACGGGAAGCGGCCTTCGCCATTTCCGGACCGTTCACGAACTTCACGAACTCCCAAGCCGCCCGCTTGTTCGGGGAATCGGCCGCGATCGCATAGATGGAACTCAACATAGTAAAGGCGGACTCCTCCGGCGCAGCCGGATCGACGGGCGCCGTCACAAAACCCCAATTGATCTTTTCACTGTCGCCGGCATACACCGCCTGATTCCGAAGATTGCTCATGAGCCAGCTCGATCCCAGTATCATCGCGACTTTGCCTTTGAAGAACTGCTCGGTCTGCAAATAATACATCGTATTTTCTTTTTCCGGCTCCAGTGAAGCTGTATAGATCCCCTTGTCGCGAATCGCCTTGGCTGTCAGTTCCATCGCTTCCTTCCAGCCGTCCGTGTTGAACGTGATCTTCTCTCCCTTCGCGTCGAACAACCGGAGCGACGAACTGAGTGCCACATTAAAAAGCATGGCGTCGGCTTGGCCGAACTCATCAGCCAAACCATAAATCTGATCGTCCCCGGAACCGAGGCCCGCGAAGCGGCTCGACAATTCGAGCAATTCTTTCCAGCTCATCTGATTGCGCGGCGGGTCAATATGATGTTCTCGGAACATATCGGCATTATAGTAGATGACCGAGGCATGAAAGTACGGAGCCAAGCCGTATAGCGAGCCGCCGCCGCGTTCCCGAAGCATATCGACGAGTCCGGGTATATATCCGTCCAGATCGAATTTCTCCTGCTCGATTACCGTGTCCAGATTGTACAGCTTCCCTTCCTGCACCAGCTTCTCGAAGCTGTCCGAACTCGTCATAATGACATCCGGCTTGTGCTTCTCGATAAATTTGAGATATTCCTCCTCATAGCTCGTCCCGTTTTCCTGCATATCCTGATAGATTGTCCCCGTGCTGATGACCTCGAACTCAATATTGGGATACTTCACATTGAAGTTGTTCCCGTAATCGCTATAAAAGCTGCCCTCGTCATAATAGAGTACTTTAATTTTCCCCTTGCCCTCGGAGTCCAACTCTTCAAGCGCGGGCTTCCCGCCGAAGCAGCCCCCCAGCAAAGAAATCACAGCAAGCATCAGTATGGAAACCTTCCATTTCCTTTTCATTCCGTTCTCCTCCTTTTCGTTACAAGAAGCAAGTATATCGGCGGTTCCCGCATCATTCAACCAAATAAAGGGAATCTTAATCAAATCGATAGGGGATGTTAAGAACTATTAAGAAACCTGGAAGCGTTCGGCTCCGTCCTTGATCGCGCCTACTTCTTCCCGGTCTTCTCCTTCTTCGCCTTTACCGCTTCCCGCGCCTGCTTGAGGAGCGCGTTGCCCTCGCTCTCGATGGCGGCCGCCGCTTCCTCCGCAGACTTCCCGTTCTCGACCATCTCCTTCAATTCCTTGAGGACCAGTTGCGAGAAGTTCATACGGAAGCCGGACAGGAATTCACGGTCGAGCCCCCGCCATAAGTACGCGCTCAATGCCTTCGGCCGCAGCATATAGAAAGGCTCCATGCTTTTGCCGTCGACCTCTTTCATGTAGTCCACCCTTGTCGGCAGGTCTCCCCGGAAGGAACGGGACTTGGCCTTCGCCATTTCCGGACCGTTCATATACTTCACGAACTCCCAGGCAGCCCGCTTGTTCGGAGAATCGGCCGCAATCCCATAAATATCGTAGACGTACGCGAAACCGGATTCCTCCGGGGCAGCCGGATCGACAGGCCCGGTAACGAAGTCCCAATTGACTTCTTTTCCGTTTTTATCCTTCGATCGGTTGCGGAGATCGCCGATGAGCGAGGATGATCCGATCATCATCGCCAGTTTGCCCTGGAAAAACTGCTCGGTCCGCGAATGAAGGATCGTGCCTGAATCGATCGGCTTCAGAGGAGCCGTATAGACCGTGTGGCCGATAATCGCGTTGGCTGTCACCTCCAACGCCTCTCTCCATCTCTCCGTATCGAAGTTGATCTTCTCCCCCTTCGCGTCCAGCAATCGTAACGATGAGCTCCTTGCGAACGTAAAAAGCAAGTCGTCGGCAAAGCCGTATTCATCCGAGAGACCATAAATCCGATCGTCCCCGGAACCGAGGCCAGCGAAGCGACTCGACAATTCGAGCAATTCTGTCCAGCTCATCTGATTGCGCGGCGGTTCAATATGAAGCTCCCGGAACAGATCGGCGTTATAGTAGACGACCGACGTATTGAAGTTCGGAGCCAAGCCGTATAATGAGCCGCCACCGGGCTCCCGAAGCATATCGATGAGTCCGGGCAAATATCCGTCAAGATCGAACTTGTCCTGCTCAATCACCGGATCCAGATTGTACAGCTTGCCCTCCCGCGCCAGCTTCTCGAAGCTGGCTGAACCGACCATAATGACATCCGGCTTATGTTTCTCCACCAATTTGAGATACTCTTCCTCATAGGTCGTTCCGTTTTCTTTCATATCCTTTTGGATGGAGATCGTGCTAATGACTTCGAATTCAATATTGGGATACTTCGCATTGAAGGTGTTTCCATATTCCCTATAAAAGTAGCCCTCATCATAAGAGAGAACTTTAATTTTACCTACACCATCCGCCCCCAGCTCTTCAAGCGCCGGCTTCTCGGCAAAGCAGCCCCCGAGCAAAGTAATCACAATCAGCAGCAGAATGGCAGCTTTCCATTTCTGTCTCAATTCCTTCTCCTCTCTTTCATTCCAGAGCAAATATATCGGCCCCTCCCCTTCGGAATGACGCTCTTCGTGACGCAATGCAAGCAACGGCCGCCAACTTGCGTCGGCGGCCGCAGACTCTGAGTTCAACGAGAAGCCTTATCCAATGGCCGACTTCCATTGGAATCGGGCTCTCCGCGCTTCTGTATGCTACTTCGTGCCGGGAGTCGCCTTCTTCGCCTTCTGCGCCGCCCGCGCCTGATCGAGGAGCGCGTTGCCCTCGATCTCGATGGCAGCCGCCGCCGCTTCGGCAGACTTCCCGTTCTCGATCATTTCGTACAATTGCTTCTCCACCAGACTCGGGAAGCCAAATCTGAACTCATCCGGCCGGTTCACGTTCGAGCCTCCCCAGATGGAATCGCCCCCGGCCTTCGGCCGCAGCAGGTAGAAGCTTTCCGTGCTTTTGCCCGCGATTTCTTTGGTGAAGCCGGATCTGGTCTGCAGGCCGGCATGCGGAGAGCGGGACAGGGCCTTCGCCATTTCCGGGCCGTTCACGTACTTCATGAATTCCCACGCCGCCCGCTTGTTCGCGGAATCAGCCGCAATTGCATAGATGCCGTTCAATTCCACGAATGGCGATTCGTCCGGTGATGCCGGATCGACGGGAACCGTGACCATGTTCCACTCCATCTCCTTCCCATCATCCTGTCTCGGACCTTGCAACAATTGATTCAGGAACATGCCCGATCCGAGCACCATCGCGACTTCACCCCTGAGAAACGGCTCCGTCTGCAAATATCTCACGTCTTCTTGAGACGCAAATACCGCTCTGCTGCGAACCGCATCGGCCACCAGCTCCATCGCTTCCTTCCAGCCCTCCGTGTTAAATGCCAGCTTCTCTCCCTTCGGGTCGAGCGCGCGCAGCGACGAGGTCGCCGCTATCCCGAACAGAAGCTCTTCCACCCGGCCGAAATCCTCCGTCAGCCCATAAATGGGCTTATCCTTGGAGCCCAAGCCGGCGAAGCGTTGCGATAACTCCAGCACCTCTTTCCAGCTCATCTGATTGCGAGGCGGATCAATCTGATATTCCCGGAACAGCTCGGCGTTATAGTAAAGGATGTTCGTATAAAAGGACGGAGCCAAGCCGTATAGCGAGCCGTCCCCATAATCCCGCATCATATCGATAAGTCCGGGCATGTAACTGTCAACATCGAATTTCTCCTGTGCGATGATCGGGTCCAGATTGTACAGCTTGCCTTCCTGCGCCATCTTCTCGAACAGGTCGGTTTTGGTGAAAAACAGGATATCCGGTTTGTTCTTCTCAATCAGCTTGAGATACTCTTCCTCAAAGCTCGTCCCATTCTTCTCGATATCCGGGTACATTTCAATGAGGCTGATGAATTCGAACTCAAGGTTCGGATATTTGTCATGAAAGATCGCATCGAAGCCATTGCCATAATCCCTATAAAAGCTTTCATCGTTGTGGTACATGACTTTAATTTTCACCTTGCGCCCCGGTTCCAGCTCTTCGAGCACCGGCTTCTCGGCAAAACAGCCTCCCAGCAAAGAGATTACCGTTAGCAGCAGAATGGCTGCCTTCCATTTCTGTCTCAACTCGTTCTCCTCCCTTTCATTCCACAGCAAGTATATCGGCCGCACCCAGACCATTCAACCAGATAAAGGAAATCTTAAGCGAATCACAACGTGAATGTTAAGATTATTAAGAATCTCCCCTCGTTCCCGCACTCTCTCGAAGCATCCCTGTATGCCGAAAAAAAGACCGCCGGCTGGGTAAGCCGGCGGTCTTTCAAGTGTCTGTCCTATTGACTGCCGTTCTCTGTAGTGAGACGGCGCGTTTTCTTCTCTTCCCTGATCTTCCGTAGAACGGCTTCGCCTTCGGCCTGGATCGCGGCGACGGCTTCATCCACCGTCTTCTTGTTGGCTATGACGGCTTTCAGTTCCTTTTTCAGGATCTTTCTGAACTCCGAGTAGAATGGATGCAGGATATCCGCATTCGGCCCGGCCCACATCGATTCGTTCTCCCCCTTCGGCCGCAGCGCATAGAACACCTCCGTGCTTTTGCCTTCGATTTCCTTCATGAACTGATTCCGTGTCGGCAACTCTCCGCTCACCGTGCGGGAGATCGACTTGGCCATTTCCGGCCCGTTCACGAATTTGACGAACTCCCAGGCCGCCCGCTTGTTCGGGGAATCCGCCGCGATAGCATACACCGTGTACAGACTGGCGTAGGAAGACTCATCAGGAGAAGCCGGATCCACAGGCGCGGTCACCATGCCCCAGTCGATTGGCTTCGCCTCTTTATCCTTTACGGCGCGCTTCCGCAGCTGGGTTATGAACCATGGGCTGCCCATAATCATGGCCGCCTTGCCTTGAAAGAAGGGTTCGTCGATCGACGAAAAATCTTCGCCGGAATCCTCCTCATCCAACGATAGGGCGTAGACCGCCTTGTTCCGGATTGCGTCCGTTGTCAGCCTCACCATCTGCTTCCACCCGTCCGTTTGGAAGACGAGCTTCTCCCCTGCGGCGTCGAATAAACGCAGCGACGAAACGTTCGCCACCTCGAACAGCAGCTCTTGAGGCTCTCCGAAGCTCGAATCGAATCCATAGATCTGATCCTGGCCCGAGCCGATGCCGGCGAAGCGGTTCGACAGCTCGAGCACCTCCTGCCAGCTCATTTTATCGCGGGGCGGTTCGATATGATGCTCTCGGAACAGCCCGGCGTTATAATAGATGACATTGGTGGTAAAAAAGGGGGCAAGGCCGTACAACGAACCGCCGCCTTGTTCCCGAAGCAGGTCGATAAGGCCGGGCATATATCCTTCCAGATCGAATTTGTCCTGGGCGATGACGGCATCCAAATTATACAGTTTGCCTTCCTGGACCAGCTTCTCCATCCTTTCCAAATCGATCATCAACACGTCCGGCTTATGCTTGTCCAGAAATTTCACCCATTCTGCCTCATGATCGACATTTTCTTTGCCCTGCAGCTCCCAGTACAATTCTTGTAAATTTACGACTTCAAATTCGATATCCGGATATTTCACGTTGAAAGAATCCCCGTATTGCCGAAAAAAGCTCTCTTCATCGTCAAAGACAAGTTTGATTTTCCCCTTGCCGTCCTTCCCCATCTCTTCCAGGACGGGCTTCTCGCCGACACAGCCGCCAAGCATGGCCGCGACGAGAGTCAGAAGCAGAACGAGCCTCCATTTTCCTCCCAAATGCGATTCTCCTCCTTATTTCTGTATAAAGAGTAATATCGGCAATTCAAAAGGCCGCCAACCTATGTTAGCGGCCACAAATCCCGGTCTGCGCGTGCGAAGGTCATACCCAACGGATGTGCTGCCTTAGCCTTCTGTTTTGTTATCTTCTTCTGCTTTACCGCTCTCCCCTTTCGCTTTCTGTTCAGCCTCTTTACGTGCTTTCTCCGCTTCCCGGCCCTTCTGCAGGGCGGCTTCCCCTTCTGACTGGATCGCGGCGACGGCTTCATCCACTGTTTTTTTGCTGGCTATCACGGCTCTCAATTCCTTGTCCAGAATCGTTCGGAAGTCCCTGTAGAATTCGGACGGCACCTTCACATCCCGTCCGCCCCACATCGATTCGTACTTTGCCTTCGGCCGCAGCGCATAGAAGGCCTCCGTGCTTTTGCCGTCGATTTCCTTCATGAATTGGTTCCTCGTCGGAAGCTTGTTGCTCATCGTCCGCGAGGCGGCCTTGGCCATCTCCGGCCCGTTCACGAATTTGACGAACTCCCACGCCGCCCGCTTGTTCGGGGAGTCCGCCGCAATGGCATACACTTCGCTCAGACTGGCGTACGAGGACTCGTCTGGAGAAGCCGGATCGACAGGCACGGATACCATGCCCCAGTCGATTGGCTTGGCCTCTTTATCCCACATGGCCCGGCTCTGGATTTGGGATATGAACCAGGTGTCCTCCAAGACCATCGCGGCCCTGCCTTTGAAAAAGAAATCGTCATCTGTCGAAAAACTGTGGTTGTCTCCCTCATCCAACGGTTCGCTGTATACCGCCTTGTTCCGGATCGCGTCCGTTGTCAGCTTCACGATCTGCTTCCACCCGTCCGTATTGAACACGAACTTCTCCCCTTTGGCATCGAAAAGCCGCAGCGTGGAAGAGTTGGCCACATCGAAAAACAGCTCTTGAGGCCCCCCTCCATAGCGCTTGTAATAGCCATATACCTGGTTCTCGCCCGAGCCGACACTTGCGAAGCGGCTCGACAGGTCTAGCAACTCCTGCCAGGTCATTTTGTTGCGGGGCGGTTCGATGTTATGCTCCCGGAACAGCTCCGCATTATAATAAATGGCGCTCGTAAAGAAATACGGAGCAAGTCCGTACAGCGAACCGCCGCCATGTTCCCGAATCATATCGACAAGGCCCGGCATGTATCCTTCCAGATCGAATGTTTCCTGGGCGATGATCGCATCCAGATTATACAGCTTGCCTTCCTGGACCAGCTTCTCCATCTCCTGTAAATCAACCATCAGCACATCCGGCTTATGCTTGTCCAGAAACTTCAACCGCTCTTCTTCATAATCGACATTTTCTTTGTCCTGCAGTTCCCGGTACATTTCCTGCATGCTGACGATTTCGAATTCGATATCCGGGTACTTCACGTTGAAAAGATTGCCGTATTCACGATAAAATCCCTCTTCATCATAATAGACTACTTTGATTTTCCCCTTGCCGTCCTTCCCCAGTTCGTCAATCACCGGTTTCTCGCCGAAGCAGCCGCTGATCATGGCCACGACGGCTGTAAGCAGCAAAGCGACTTTCCATTTTCTAAGCAAAATAGGTTCTCCTCCTTGATCAATGAAAAGACCGCCAACTTCTGTCAGCGGCCAAAAGTCATGTTCCGCATTCTGCGATGGTTAATCTCCTTCGGATGCGCCGGTCTCCCCGCTGCCTGAGCCTTCTGTGTGGTTGTCTTCCGCTGCTTTGCCGCCCTCTCCTTTCGCTTTCTGTTCGGCCTCTTTGCGCGCTTTCTCCGCTTCCCGGCCCTTCTGCAGCGCGGCCTCACCTTCTGACTGGATCGCGGCGACAGCTTCATCCACTGTCTTCTTGTTGTCTATCACGGCTCTCAGTTCCTTATCCAGGATCGTTCGGAAGTCACTATAGAATTCGGACGGCACCTCCACGTCCGGTCCGCCCCACATCGATTCGTACTTCGCCTTCGGCCGCAGCGCATAGAAGGCCTCCGTGCTTTTGCCGTCGATTTCCTTCATGAATTGGTTCCTCGTCGGAAGCTTGTTGCTCATCGTCCGCGAGGCGGCCTTGGCCATCTCCGGCCCGTTCACGAATTTGACGAACTCCCACGCCGCCCGCTTGTTCGGCGAATCCGCCGCGATGGCATAGACTTCGTTCAGACTCGCGTACGAAGACTCGTCAGGAGAAGCCGGATCGACAGGCACGGATACCATGCCCCAATCGATTGGCTTGGCCTCTTTATCCCACATGGCACGGTTCTTAATCTGGGAGATGAACCATGGGCCATCCATGATCATCGCCGCCCTGCCTTTGAAAAAGAGATCGTCGTCTGACGAAAATCCTCGGGAGTCTCCTTCATCCCACGTCTGGGAGTATACTCCCTTGTTCCGGATCGCGTCCGTTGTCAGCTTCACGAGCTGCTTCCACCCGTCCGTATTGAAGACGAGCTTCTCCCCTTTGGCGTCGAAAAACCGAAGCGAGGAAGCGTTCGCGATATCGAGCAGCAGTTCCTGAGCCCCTCCTCCATAGCGCTGATAGTAGCCATAGATCTGGTTCTCGCCCGAGCCGACACTTGCGAAGCGGCTCGACAGGTCGAGTATCTCCTGCCAGGTCATTTTGTTGCGAGGCGGTTCGATGTTGTGGTCCCGGAACAGCTCCGCATTGTAATAAATGACAGTCGTATAGAAATACGGAGCCAGACCATACAGGGAACCGCCGCCCCGTTCCCGAATCATGTCCACAAGGCCCGGCATGTACCCTTCCAGATCGAATTTTTCCTGGGCGATGACGGCATCCAGATTATACAGCTTGCCTTCCTGGACGAGCTTCTCCATCGTGTCCAAATCGATCATCAATACGTCCGGCTTGTGCTTATCCAGAAACTTCTTTCGCTCTTCTTCATAATCGACATTTTCTTTGTCTTGCAGTTCCTGGTACATTTCCTGCATATTGACGATTTCGAATTCAATATCCGGATATTTCACATTAAAATAATTCCCGTATTGGCGGTAAAAGCTATCTTCATTATGATAGACAACTTTGATTTTCCCCTTGCCGCCCTTCCCCAGCTCGTCAAGCACCGGTTTCTCGCCGAAGCAGCCGCTGAGCAGGGCGACGACCATAGTAAGAAGCAAAGCAATTTTCCATTTTTTAAGCAAAATAGATTCTCCTCCTTTTCAAAATAAAGCGGCCGCCAACTTGAGGTCAGCGGCCATGAATCCCTGACTTCGCGTGCGCAGGTCAATCCCCTTCCGATGTGCCTGCCTCGGCACTGCCTGAGCCTTCTGTTTTGCTGTCTTCTGCCGCTTTGCCGGTCTCGCCTTTTGCTTGCTTTTCAGCCTCTTCGCGCGCTTTCTCCGCTTCCCTTGCCTTTAGCAGCGCTGCCTCGCCTTCCGTTTGAATGGCGGCTGCCGCTTCCTCCACCGTCTTCTTGTTGTCGATGACGGCCTGCAATTCCTTAGACAGAATGAGACTGAAGTTCGAGTGGAACTCAAGAGGGATTTTGACATCCGGCCCGCCCCACAATGAATTGGTGTCCGTCTTCGGCCGCAGCAAATAGAACGCTTCCGTGCTTTTGCCGTCCACTTCCTTCATGAACTGCGTCCTTGTCGGCAGCGTGCCTCTCATCGTACGGGAGGACGCTTTGGCCATTTCCGGCCCGTTTACGAATTTGACGAATTCCCACGCGGCCCGCTTGTTCGGGGAATCGGCCGCGATGACATAGATTTCGTTCAGACTTGAATAGGCCGTGTCATCGGGAGAGGCCGGATCTATAGGCGCGGTTACCATGCCCCAATCGATTTTCTTGGACTCCTTATCCCACAAATGACGATCCTTGATCTGCGACAAAAACCAAGAAGCTTCCAGAATCATGGCCGCTTTGCCTTTGAAAAAGAGATCGTCGTCTCCTCTAAACATGCGATTTTCGTCATTGCTTGCCGGCAAGGTGTATACCGCTTTGTTCCGGATCGAATCGGTTGCCTGCTTCATCAACTGCTTCCATCCATCCGTCTTGAATACGAGCTTCTCCCCTTTCGGGTCGAACAGGCGCAGCGAAGACGCCCGGGCCATCTTGTAGATCAGATTCTCGGGAGTGCCGTAACGTTCGTAATAACCGTAGACTTGGTCTTCGCCGGAGCCGATGCCGGCGAAGCGGTTCGCCAGATCGAGTATCTCCTGCCAGCTCATTTTGTTGCGCGGCGGTTCGATATTATGCTCCCGGAACAGCTCCGCATTATAATAAATGACACTGGTAGAGAAATTTGGCGTCAGTCCATACAGCGAACCGCTTCCTTTTTCCCGGATTATGTCAATCAGGCCGGGCATATATCCTTCCAGATCGAATTGTTCCTGGGCGATAACGGCATCCAGATTGTAGAGCTTGCCTTCCTGGGCCATCTTCTCCATCGTCTGCAAATCGATCATCATCACATCCGGCTTATGCTTGTCCATAAACTTCAGCCGTTCCGCCTCGTAATCGACATTTTCCTTTCCATTCAGGTCTTGGTACATTTCATTCATGCTCACGACTTCAAATTCAATTTCCGGATATTTCACATTGAAGTAGTTGCCGTATTCACGATAAAAACCGTCTTCGTCATAATAGACCACTTTGATTTTCCCCTTGCCGTCCTTCCCCAGCCCGTCAAGCACCGGCTTCTCGCCGAAGCAGCCGCTGACCATGGCAACGGCCAGAGTCAACAGCAGAGCGAGCTTCCATTTCCTCACCCCAATTTGTTCTCCTCCTTTGCTAAATAAAGAGGCCGCCAACTTGTGTCAGCGGCCCTAAGTTATGTCTTGCCTCTATGCTAGTCAATCCCCTTCGGATGTGCCAGCCTCCGCACTGCCTGAATCCCCGGTTTTGTTATCCTCCGCGGCTTTTCCGCTGTCGCCTTCCGCGCCCTTTTGGGCCGCTTTGCGCGCTTTCTCCGCTTCTCTGCCCTTTTGCAGCGCTTCCTCGCCTTTGGCCTGGATGGCGGCGGCGGCTTCCTCAACCGTCTTCTTGTTATCGACCACGGCTTTCATTTCTGTCGTCATAATCTGAGAGAAATCCCGGTAGAAATCGGACGGGATTCTCACGTTCGGTCCGCCCCACATCGATTCGTACTCCGCCTTCGGCCGGAGCAAATAGAAAGCTTCCGTGCTTTTGCCGTCCATTTCTTTCATGAACTGGTTCCGTGTCGGCAGAGTTCCACGCGAAGAGCGGGAAGCCGCCTTCGCCATTTCCGTCCCGTTCACGAATTTGACGAACTCCCAGGCCGCCCGCTTGTTCGGGGAATCGGCCGCGATAGCGAATACCTCGTTCAGCGACGCATACGATGATTCCTCCGGATTCGCCGGATCGACAGGCGCGGTCACCATGCCCCAGTCGATTTCCTTGGCTTCCTTATCCCACATCATGCGGTTCTTGAATTCGGAGATCACCCAAGGTCCATCGAGAATCATCGCCGCCTTGCCTTTGAAAAAGAGATCGTCGTCTCCCATAAACACGCGTTCATTGCTCTCATCCATTGGTTGAGTATAGATCGCCTTGTTCCGAATCGCTTCTGAAGCCAGCTTCATCGCCTGCTTCCAGCCATCCGTATTGAAGACGAGCTTTTCCCCTTTGGCGTCGAACAAGCGCAGCGAGGAGCCTTGCGCTATTCTGTTCAGCAGTTGGTCCGCGGAACCGAATCGTTCGTAGTAGCCATAGATTTGATTCTCGCCCGAACCGATGCCCGAGAAGCGGCTCGACAGATCGATCAGCTCCTGCCAAGTCATTTTATTGCGCGGCGGTTCTATATTATGCTCCCGGAACAACCCGGCATTATAGAAGATGACATTGGTGTAGAAATTAGGAGCCAATCCGTAGAGCGAGCCGCTCCCCTTGGCTCGAATCATATCGATGAGGCCCGGCATAAATCCTTCCAGATCGAATTTCTCCTGGGCGATGATGGCGTCCAGGTTATAAAGCTTGCCTTCCTGGGCCATCTTCTCCATCGTCTGCAAATCAATCATCAATACGTCCGGCTTATGCTTGTCCAGGAACTTCCGCATTTCTTCCCGATAATCGGCATCTTCATTACCCTGCAATTCCTGATACATTTCTTGCTGACTTACCACTTCAAATTCAATATCCGGATATTTCACGTTAAAACTATTGCCATAATCCGAGTAAAAGCCTTCTTCACTATAGTAGACAACTTTAATTTTTCCCTTGCCGTCCTTCCCCAGCTCGTCAAGCACCGGCTTCTCGCCGAAGCAGCCGCTGATCATGGCCACGACCAGAGTCAATAGCAGAGCAATCTTCCATTTCCTTAGCACAATTTTTTCTCCTCCTTTTCCCTTCCAAATTTCAGTATATCGGTTGGCCTGGCGGCGTTCAACCATATACAGGAAACTTTATGTTTTTGTTATGTTTTTGCTAGATTTGAGTTCAACTTCCTCCGGTAAAGCAAAAGCACCGCCGAATGACGCTCATTCAACGGTGCCTGTCCTTTTCCCGATCGTTACGTGCGTTTGTCCTTGAGCCACTTCGGGGCGCCTTTGTCCTTCCGATCCCGGTGACGCTCCGATTTGGGCTGCGCCTTTCTTGCGGTTCCAGCCGCCTCGCGCGCGCCGCGCGGCTTGCCTTTCGGCTTGCCTCCCCGGTTCGCGTTCGGGTCGTGCAGGCGCCCCTCGTAGAACACGCGCTCGGCAATCGCGATTCCAAGCTCGCGCTCGAATTTGCGCATAATGAACCGCTCTTGCGGCGTAATCAGATTGACGGATGTCCCTTGGCGGCCCATCCGGCCGGTGCGGCCGGCGCGGTGAATATAATGCTCCGCATCCAGCGCCGGCTCAATGCTGATGACGAGCGGCAGATCCGGGATATCCAACCCTCTGGCCGCGACATCGGTCGCCAGGAGCACCTGGACCCGCCCTTCGCGGAAGCGCCGCAGCACGGCCGTCCGCTCCTGCTTCGGCGCATCGCCGTACAGGGAGGCTACCGACAGGCCGACATAGGCCAGCTTCGCCTCCCATTCTCCGATGCGGTTCGAGTCGTTCACGAACGCGATCGCCCGCTTCGGGTTCCACAGCCGGATAAGACGGCGGACCATATCGATCTTATCGCGCTCCACGGCCACATACAGATGCTGAATCGTATCCGCCATCCGCTTGTCCGGCTCGATTCCGATCTCCGCCGGCGAGTGCATGAAGCGTCCGGCCAGCTCCCGCACCTCCCGAGGGAGAGTCGCCGAGAAGAAGAGAAGCTGCCGATCGCGCAGCGCGCTGCGGATCGCCATGTCCGTATCGCGGGCTCCGCCCTTCTGCAGCAAATGATCGACCTCGTCGACGACGATCATTCGGACCTCATGCATCTTCAGCTTGCGCATCTCAATCAGTTCCCGGATGCGGCCGGGCGTGCCAATGACAAGCTGCGGCTTGTCGCGCAGCCGTTCCACCTGGCGGTTCAGCGCGGCTCCGCCAATGAGCGCGGCGACATGAATGCCGCTTCCTTCGCCATAGTACTCCGCCTCGTGCACGATCTGCATGGCGAGTTCCTGCGTCGGGGCAATCACGACCGCCTGCGTGCCTCGGTGAGAGGCGTCTATCTTCATTAACACCGGCAAGAGATAAGCCAGTGTCTTGCCCGTTCCGGTCTGGGACTGGGCCAGAATATCGCGGCCCTCCAGCGCGGCCGGAATCGCTTCCGCCTGTACGGGCGACGGAGCGGTAATGTCTTTCGCTTGAAGCTTCGCTAACAATTCCTCGGCAATCGCCAAGGAAGCAAATGTGCTGCTCAACTGCATCGTTCCTCTCTATGACATGACATCCGTTCATGTAACTCGTTCATGTATGTATATCGCGCCTAACTGCGGCATCCATGGCTCTATTATAGCGAAAAGAACCGCCGCCACCAAACTTTTCGTCCCTGTTCGGCCCGTCCTGCCCGCGGAATGTGGTACAATTAACCATATATGAAGATTCTGCGCAAAAAAAGACAGCACCCGATGCCAAGCGGAAGCCGTCTTGATGCATCATCGTCTATATTTCGTGACATGCTGGAATATAAACTGAAAGTAGCGAGGCAGTCGAAGCGGCCGCAAATCGCGGAACGTACGCCGGGGCATTGCTGATGATCGTTACAAAAAGGAGGACCTAATATGAGTGAAGCTGCGCAACCCGCATTCGAACGGTTGGTTCAAAAATATGCCGAGCTGCTGACGGGGCATTCCGATCCGGCGACGGTCGAAAAGGTGAAGCGGTGGGCCCTGTACAATCAGATGCATAAGACCATGCCGAACCTGACTCGGCATTGGAACGATGCCCATCCGGAGGGAAAGGCGGAAATACGGGCCCTGTTCGAGGAAATTAAGCAAATGAACGAGGCGCATCGCCAGAGCGGCTCCAATTCCTGACTGCGGGCCGCGGCGACAAGTCCGCTCATCCCGTGCTGCCTCCCGCACGGCATTGCATGAGCGGACCTGCGCACTCCTTGCCCATCCGGCTTCCATTCGTCCGGCCCCCTGGCGGCGCTTATTTTTTGTTCAGCAATCGGGCCGCGATTCGATTGGAAATGCGGGGAAAGAGAGAATACAGGCGCATGCCCAACGCCCCCAGCCACGGCAGGTCCACTTCCTGTCTGCGCGTCTCCATGATGCGAATCAGGTGGCGCGCCACCTTGTCCGGGGGCATGATGAACCAGCGGACATTATCCACATACTGGCCTGACGGATCGGCGAGGTCGAAGAAAGGCGTATCGACAGGCCCCGGGTTGACGGCCGACACGGCAACCCCGGTCCCCGCCAACTCCATCCGCAGCGAATTCGTGAACCCGAGCACGGCATGCTTCGTCGCGCTGTAGCCGGCAGACTTGGGGGATCCGATCTTGCCTGCCATGGAAGCCACGTTAACGATATGGCCGTCGCGGCGTGCCAGCATATGCGGGAGCACCGCCTTCGTGCAGCGCACCACCCCCATATAGTTGACGTCCATCATGCCGGCGAACTGGGCCACGCTCATGTCCATAACGCGCTCGAATTGCCCGTACCCCGCATTGTTCAGCAGGATATCGATTCGTCCGAACCGCTTCAGAACAGCGGTTACTACACGTTCCACGTCATCGTCGCTGGTCACGTCCATCGTGTAGACGGCATGCTCGGCTGTCATGCCCAGAACGGCGGCATCCAGCTTCTCCCGCGAGCGTCCCGTCAACACGGGCACAGCTCCTTTTGCCGCCGCGGCTTGGGCGGTCAGCGCCCCGATGCCGCTAGAAGCTCCTGTAATGAGCACAATTTTCCCTTTCAAATCCATTTCCTGCTGCTCCTTTGGCGCGGCACCGCCTGCAGCCCGCCATTCCCGGCGCTGCGGCTTGCGGCAGGCCTTGCATCATGCGTCAGGATACGACACTGACCTTATCACTATATCCGATATGCATGAGCACATCAAACCGTCCGATGTCTCCAATAATAAGCGGCACCGCCATCGCCTGCTGAATCGGTCCCGAATGGGAGGAGACCAGCAGTTGAGGCGGCGTGATGTCGACGCGCAGCCCTTGATTGTACATCAACGTGGTCGCATTGCCGCTAATCATATTCCCCAGCTCCGAAATCGCGCTTTCCCCAATGGCGTCCAGCGCTTCCAGCGGGAAGCCTCCCATCATCGCGGAAGCCATCTTAATGGCGACATCTTCATTTAACCCGAACGCGACATGGCCCGATAATTGCCCCGTCATCCCAATCTGGATGCGTAAATCATGAGATCCGCTCCAAGATAACATCTCAAGCTCTCCCCGTTCCGGACGGACTTGCACGACTTGTTCGATGACCGTGCACGCCGATTGCAAAAAAGGATGAATCCACTCGGCTTTCATCTTTGTATCTTTCGCCCCTTTCCGACAGTAAGGGAGTAATGTCCGAACCTCATTCGAACGTCCTACATACCCACTTTTATATGACTATTATACTAAAAACGATCGCGCCGATCACTAAAACATTTCTCTGAATTTCATGAATTTTGTATATTTATATATTTTTGAGCATAAAGAACTATTTTCGGAGTTTTATTCATACCCTCAACACAGGGCTTCAGCTTATGATATTACGGATGACGCCGCTTTGAACAGGCTGTCCCCGAGTCCTTCAAGGGCTAATCACGACCAAAGACCCACCTCTCGTGCGCAAGATGAGAAGTAAAATTATTCGGACCGCAAACTCGCTTCTATTGTAATAGGTATTAAGAAAGAGCTTTTTTGGGGCGATAAATAGAATAGAGTGGGTGTCGAATTTCCTTAAATAATGTCGAATTCACTTCGAAACACATCTTAGAGGAGGGACAGCTATGTTAAAAAGCATTAAAATGAAACTGGTTCTTGCTTTTTTAGTTACGATCCTTGTACCGATTTCTATTATTGGCATTATTGTTAATAATAGTATGATCAAAGAAATCACCGCCGCATTCGTGACATCGACGACCAACGAAGTCGCGCAGGTGGATGGCAGAATGTCGCTTTTTTTCGACACGGTCAAAGAGAATGTCAAGTTTCTGTCCAACAGCCCGATCATCAATCAAGCCGATGAGAGCATCACCTCATACATGACGCTGACGGAGAACAAAAAATCGACATTTGCGCAAAATGGCGGCATCGAAAGCGAAATCTATCGGGAATTTGAACGCTTTGCCCAGACGCATCCGAACACCTCGGCCGTATTTTTGGCAGCGAATCATGGCGGTTACGTGCAGTGGCCGGAAAAAGAAATGGCCGCCAAGTATGACCCGCGCACCCGCCCTTGGTATGCGAATGCCATGGCGAATCCGGACCAAGTTACCATTACCGACCCGTATGTCGATTCGGTTACCGGCGATTTAAATATGAGCAGCGTAGCGGTCGTCCAGGACGGCAACGGCAAGCCGCTTGGCGTACTCGGAATGGATACGAGCCTCGCCAAGCTGGCGGAACAGCTCCAGAACATCAAAATCCGGGAGACCGGCTATGTCGTTCTGCTCTCCAAAGACGGGACGATTCTCGCTCATCCCCGCAATCCAGAGCTGATCTCCAAAAATATCGCGGACATCGGCGTGCCCGAATTTGCGGGTATCAAAGAAAAAAACGCGGATCATTTCGAGATTCATGTGGATGGCACAGACTATATGACCAACTTGTATACGTCGCAGACGACCGGATGGAAGTATTTATCTATCGTTGAAAAAAGCGAGCTGACGAAGGAAGCCGACAAGATCGGAATGATCAACCTGATCACCAGCTCGATATGCGCCATCCTAGCCGTGCTTCTGGCGCTTGGGGTGGCATCGAACATCACGAAGCCGATTCAGACTGTCGTCGCCAATCTGAAGCAGATTAGCGCGGGGGATTTCACGGGCGAGGTTCCGGCCTCGATTCAGCGGAAAAAGGACGAAGTCGGCGTACTGGGGCAATCGCTGCAAGTCATGCAAGCCTCCATCCGCCATCTCGTCGGGGAAATACGCAGCGCGGCGAATACATTGGCCGACTCTTCGAAGCAGTTGTCCGCCCACACGGCCGCGAGCACGGCTCAGATTCAAGAAGTCGACTCGATCGTCAAGGTCGTCGCCGGCGGCGCCGAGACGCAAATGCGGGGCACGGAAGAAGGGGCCAAGGCGATGGAAGAGATGGCCATCGGCATTCAGCGCATCGCGGAGAGCACGACCAGCATATCCGAGACGTCGATGGATACGGCCGACCAGGCGAAGCAGGGGAATCTGCTGCTCCAGGGCGCGGTGCAGCAGATGAATACGATCGATGAATCGGTGAAGCATTCCGGGGCATTGGTGCAGACGCTCGGCGAGCGCTCGGAGCAGATGGCCCATATCGTCGACGTCATCACCCAGATTGCGGCACAGACAAATCTGCTCGCGCTCAATGCGGCGATTGAAGCGTCCCGGGCCGGGGAGCATGGCAAGGGCTTTGCCGTCGTCGCCCATGAAGTAAGAAAGCTGGCGGAACGGTCGGCCGAGTCCGCCCGCGAAATCTCCGATCTGATCGAGGAGACGAGAGCGGATGCCCGCAAAGCCGTGGAGTCGATGGATCTCGTCCGGGACAGCGTCGCCGACGGCATTGATAAAGTGCAAAATTCGGGCGATACCTTCGGACGCATCTTAACCGACATTACGGATATCGCCGGCCAGATTCAGGATACGTCAGCCGTGACGGAAGAAATGTCCGCGGGTTCCGAAGAAGTGCTTGCTTCCGTGAATGAAATTGCGCATATCGCCGAGAAGAACGCGGAGCATGCCGCGAAGCTGGTGAAGTTCACGGATCAGCAGCTGCTCGATATGGGCACCCTGCTGAACAACGCGGAGCAGCTTAACCACATGGCGCAAACGCTGAACGAGATGATAAGCCGGTATAAAATATAAGAGAACGCAGCAAGGGGGAGCAGGAAACCTGCTCCGCCCAGATTGAAGACAAACTCCCGCGAAATACTGCAACCGCGGGAGTTCTTTACGTTTTTTATCCATATTTACAAATACGAAAGAGAACTGAGGAGAGGTGCGACCGGTCTTCCAGAGCCAGGTCGCCATTTTTTTTGAGGTTCATGGCAGAAAAAACAAGCATCGCTTGCGCAGACATTCTTTTTAACCCGCGTAAGAGGTCGTCCACCGCATCCCATGCTTCTCCTTTAAATCAGCAAAAACCCGCCCTATTGTTTCTTTCCTCTGCGCATAAATTCCGTTTGTTTTCTTCTGTATGGCGAAGGTGAGCCTCGTCCTCATCGTCTACCATCATCTCATCGTCGAAGATGCTATGAGTTCGCAAATAGCGAAAGGGGCATACCCTCTCCGCATGCCGCATCTGATCCTGAACATCGGCATGCAAGCCTCCTTGGCTTTGCCGATCGTGATCAACGGCTTCCACGTATGCCGGAGCGGCTCGCCGGGGACGGAGAGGTCCACTTCTCAGGCGTACTCTCCCGCCGCGAGAATATCATCATCCGCTGCACCAAGCGATTGGCTGCGCTGCAAATACGGATTGATGATCCTCAGCGCGCTGGATGAATTGAACGCCAAATCGGTGGCCGATGGCTTTTTCATCTGCTCCGGCAAGGCGGCATTTTCTCTCGACACTCTATTCACCTGCTCCGGCAAAGCTGTATTATCTCCCGACACTCTATTCACCTGCTCCACCAATACTGCAAAAATGCAGCAATTTCATTGACACGAGGTAACGAAAATAAGATTGCTGCAAAAGTACAGCAATTCCCCTACGGCAAGGCATATATAGCGTTCAAAATGGCGAAATAATGTAATTTTGCAGGATTTTCTTGGAATTTAGCCTCTTGAGGTTAAAAATGCTGCGCCTGTGCAGCATTTTCAAGCGGGGACTAGCTTGCTTCATGCGCGGACCAGTTTGCCCTAACCTAACCTGTCCTGCCTCCCCCCCGGGCTCGCCCTTCCTAAGAAAAAAAAGACTATCGACAGGACTTTGTCGACAGTCTTAGGCGGAGCAGGAAACCTGCTCCGCCTTGCTCGTATCTCATAAACTTCGGCTTGTCTTTATTTGTCCAGCAATCCCCGCTGCATCGCTTTCCACACGAGCTGGGAGAACAGGCTGTTCGACCAGGCGAACCAAGGGCGGGTGAAGATGGCCGGATCGTCCGCGTGGAAGCCTTCATGCATGAAGCCGGTGTCGGCATCCGTAGCTTCCAGCGTGGCGATAAGCGACACGATCTCCTCATCGCTGATCGCGGTCAAGCCCTGCATTGAGAGCGCCATATGCCATATATAGCCGTCCGGGGTATGCGGGCTGCCGATTCCCGAGGCGGCCTTGCCTTCGAAGTAATACGGATTCTCCTTGCTCAGGATGAAGCGGCGCGTATTCTGGTAGATCGGATCTTCGGCGTCCGTATAGCCGATATACGGAATCGACATCAGACTCGGCGTTCCCGCGTCGTCCATCAGGCAGAAATTGCCGTAGCCGTCCGTCTCGTACACATATATTTTGCCGTAGGTCGGATGATTGTATGTGCCGTACAACTGGATGCCGTGCTCGATCTCTTTTTCGAGCTTGTGCATTTCCTTCACGAACGCTTCGTCGCGGAAGCCATACTTCGCAATCTCCTGCATTTGGCGTAGCGATACGGCCGCGAACATATTGGAAGGAATATTGTAATGGAAGTCGCAGGCATCGTCGCTCGGACGGAAGCCGGACCACGTCATCCCCGTATAGTTGACCGGCATGCCAAGGCCGTCGTTACGCAGCGTATCGATATCCGGGCAATTCTCGCGCATGAAGCGGTACGGCGACTGCTCGAAATGGCGCTGCTCCGTCTTCCAGACCTCGACGATTTTGCGCATGGCGGACTTGAAGTTCGTATCGAAGATATCGGTGCGTCCCGTTTCTTTCCAATACATATAAGCGAGTCGAATCGTGAAGCACATCGAATCGAGCTCATATTTGCGCTCCCATACCCATGGGGACATATCGGTCTGATCATTCGCGTCCCAATGCCAATCGTTCGGCCCTTCATTGAACGCGTTCGCATACGGGTCGATATTGATATAGAACATATGGCGCTTGATCAGGCCGCCGATGATGCGCTGCAGATCGGCGTCATCCTTGGCGAACGGGACATAGTGAATGACCTGCTCCACCGAGTCGCGCAGCCACATGGCCGGAATGTCTCCGGTCAGCACGAAGGTCGTGCCGTCCTCCAGCAGCTTCGTCGTCGTCTCCAGCGTATTCGGGAAGCAGTTCTTGAACTGCTTCAACAGCTTCGGGCGATGCGCCAGCTTCTGCTCGGCCTCCGCGAGCACCTGCTTCACCGCTTGGGGAAGCTCGAACTTCGGCACGTCGATTTTGGGCAATCGGAATTGTTCCATCTTGGGTATCCTCCACCTGTTCCACTTGATGTATATATGGGATGATATGCGCCGGCATGGACAGCGGGAATCGAATCCGTCCCTCTAGCTTGTCCCGCCCGCGGCTCTTCTTAGTTTACATGCAAACGCAGGTTACCGCTACCCTCTGCTCCGGAACTTCATCCGCTTATCGCAAATGAGTCCGCGTACGGGTCGCCGACCTGTCTCATCCATGCCTGCATCGCCTCGTCCAGGCGGCGGATATGCCGCTGCATCTCCGGTTCCTGTGCCAGATTCCGCAGCTCCCCGGGATCTTCCAGCAAGTCGAACAGCTGCACCATGTCCGTACCTTCGCCGGTGACGCCGGACTTCCGGTATCGGATGAGCTTGTAGCGGCCGTCCTTCACCATCCGCTGCGTGTCCTTGTACAGCGCATAGACGGTGCTCCGTTCCGCGCCGGCTTCGCCGCGCATCAGGCCCGCCATGCTGCGCCCTTCGACGGATGCCGGAACCCGAATGCCGGCCAGCTCGCATAAAGTCGGATAAATATCCATCTGATACACTTGCCCGCCGATCCGACCCTTGGCCGGAACGCCAGGCCCTGCCATGAGCCACGGGATCCGGATGCTGTGCTCGTACAGATTCTGCTTGCCCATCAGGCCATGCTGCCCGACGGCCAGCCCGTGGTCAGACGTATAGACGACGATGGTGCCGTCCAGTCGCCCGGTCTCCTTCAGCGCCTCCATGAGCCGTCCCATCTGCGCATCCATATGGGTGATCATCGCGTAATAATCGGCGATATGGCGCCGAATCTCTTCCTTCGTGCGCGGCCGGCCCGCGAGCCCTTCATCCCGGATATGCATCTCTCCGTTGTCAAAAGGATGCTCCGGCAAAAAATTGCCCGGCACGGCGACGCGGCCGTCCTCATACTGCGACGCGTACGGTTCGGGCGCCGTACGCGGATCATGAGGAGAGGTATAGGCGATATAGAGGAAAAACGGCTCCTCCCGGTCATATCCCCGGATGAACGCCTCCGCTTCATCCGTGAACAGCTCGGTCGAGAACGTGCTCTCGACGGTGCGTTGGGAGGAGGAATAAGTTCCCGTCGGATCATACGCATAGACAGGGACCTCGCGATGATGGCTCATTCCGCCGAAGAAAATGCGGTTGCCGCCGGCAAAGCTGCGGTTGAAGCTGGCGGTGTCGTTATGCCACTTCCCGACCGCATACGCATAATAGCCGTGCTGCCGGAACGTCTCGCCCAAGGTGCGCTTCTCCGGAGACAGCGTCATCTTCTCCACCGTATCGCCCAGCTCCTGCTTCACCGTCGCCCCGAAGATCGAGGATCCGGTGTTCAGGCAGGCCCGGCATGGCGAGCATACCGCTCCGTCCATCCCGCCAATGATGTTCGTGCTCTGGAAGCTGACGCCGCGCTCGGCCAATCGGTCCAGCGTGGGAGTCATCACCTCGTGGTTGCCATGCGCCCGAATCGACTCATACCGGTGGTCATCGGCGACGAGCACGATCACATTCGGCCGCCGCGCGGAATGCTTGTCCATCATTCATCCGCCCCTATCTGCTCATTATGTTCGATGGACGGGAGCCGTCAGCCTTTGACGGCCCCCGCCGTCATTCCTTGCATAATTTTCTTATAGAATGCGAGATAAGTCAAAATGACCGGCAAGACGACGATGACCATCGCCGCCATCATCTGCGGATAGTTCACGGTGAACTGTCCGTTGAAATTCGTCAGGCCGACCGGCAGCGTCCGCAGCTCCGGGCTCTTAATGAGCACGAGCGCGAACGGGAACTCGTTCCAGGCCCCCAGGAAGTACAGGATGATGGCCGTCGAGATGACCGGCAGACACATCGGAAGCACGATCGTAAGCACGCGCCGCGTCGTGCCGCTTCCGTCAATGGCCGCCGCTTCCTCCACCTCGAGCGGAACCGATTTGATGAAGTTCTCGAACAGGAATATCCCCATCGACAGGTTGAAGGCCACATACGGCAGCACGAGCGTTATCCGCTGATCGAGCAGCCCGAGCGCCTTGAACTCGACGAATACCGGGATAAGCAGCCCGTGAATCGGAATGAGCATTCCTGCCAGGAACATGAAGTAGACGAGATTGCGCCCCGGGAAATCGAAGCGGGCCAAAATATAAGCGGCCAGGAAGCTCAGGACGACCGTGAAGACGACCGTCAGCACCGTGACGAATACGCTGTTCACGAAGTACGTATCCATTTTTCCGATGCGGAAGGCGTCAATATAGTTCTGGAAATTGAGCGACGTTGGCAGCGAAATAATATTCACATTGAATTCCTGCTGGGTTTTCAGCGAGGAATAGATCATCCAGATGACCGGGAATATGCAGGACAACGACATGATCCACAGGAACAGGTTGATCAGGAACCGCGGGATGAACCGCATCGCTTTAGTCATTGTTCTTCCCTCCAATCAGACGGCTCAACAGGATAAGGAAGACGCTGAGCACCATAATGCCAATGGAGATCGCACTGCCGTATCCCAGCTTGAACGCTTTGAATGACGTGTCATAGGCATATTGCGCCATGACCGTGGAGGAATTGCCGGGTCCGCCTCCCGTCATGACGAAAATGCTGTCGAACGCCTTCATGTTCCCCGCAATACAGAGCATCACGGCAATTTTCATCGTATCCTTCAGCAGGGGCAGTGTAATGTACATCGTCTTCTTGAAGCCGGTGGCTCCATCGATCTCCGCCATCTCGTACACTTCCCCGTTGATGCTTTGCATCGAAGCCATAAATATAATCAGGTAGAAACCGATATATTGCCACACAATCGGTGCTGTTACGGAGTACATGACGACGTTCGGATCGTCCAGCCAAGGCTTGATCCAGGATTCGAGCCCCAGGGAAGTCAGCAGCCAATTCAGCAGTCCCGCATCATTGTTGAAGATCATGGACCACAGGAACCCGATGACGACCGAGGACAGGACGACCGGGATAAAGATGACGGTCCGGTGGAATTCGCGCCACTTCACCCATTTGTTCATCAGGAATACCGCGATGATGAAGGCGATCCCGATCTGGCCGACGACACTGAAGCCGACAATAATTAAGTTATTGAGAAAAGCGCCCCAAAATTTCGCATCTTGAAGAAGCACCTCATAGTTCCGGAGCCCGATCCATTCCATCTTCGGTCCGCCCGACCATTTATAGAAGCTGTACCGCAAGGCGAGCACCAACGGAACAAGGACCATGAAGGCGTACAGCAGCACGCTCGGCAGCAAATAAGCGAAAAATGTCCAGCGCTTGGGCCGAATCGCGGAGTTATTCATCACGGCTCTCTCCTCTCTTTTGCATATGCAGAACGACAGACAAGACAGACTCCTCCCGAACATGGCGTTCAGGAGAAGGGTCCGTCCGTCTTCTATCCAACTGCTGCATCTCTATCTTTCTATCTTGTTCGGATCTTTGTTCTCAGCCGGCTTGTCTTTCAAGCCGGAATTACATCTCGTTCTCGTATTCCTTTTGCATCACTTCGGCCGCTTTTTCCGGCGTCAGCTGCCCGATGAGCATTTCCTGCATTGCGGAATTCATCGCTTCCGTCAGACCTGGGGAGAGACGGGAATCGTAGATAGGGACATATTTCGTCGTTTCCAGCAGCTTCACCATCTTTTTGGTGAGCGGGGACAGATCAAGCTCATTGATATTGTCCACCTTGCTTGACGGAATGTCGCCGTATTTCAGGATGACTTTGGCCGCTTCCTTGTCGGACAGGGTTTTCATCAGCTTCGCGATATCGTCGAGCTTCGACTCGTCGATGTTGGCATTGATGGCATAGGCCCATCCGCCGCCGCCGGACACGCCGTTCTGGTCGCCCTTGGCGCCGTCGATAGCCGGGAAGACAGCCAATTCCGTCTTGTCCTGGATCTCTTGCGGGCCGCCGGTCTCCACCGCGTTGCTCGCCCAAGCGCCTTCGATGAACATCGCCGCCTTGCCGTTATAGTAGAGCGTCTTCATCTGATTGTTGTCGATCGAGTTCATATCGTTGTTGAACGCCCCGCGCTTGGCCAGATCCTGGAACAATTCCAACCCTTGCACGAATTCTTTGTCGGTGAACTTGGCGCCCTTGTGGTTCGCGAGACTCTCGAACCATTCCGTTCCGGTGAAGCGGTCGCCCAGCGTCGACATGTAGCTGGAGTTCGCGAGCCATTTGCCTTTGTTGCCGAAGGCAATCGGCGTGATGTTCTGTGCTTTCAGATTGTCGATCAGCTTCAGGAAGTCATCCCACGTTTTCGGGAACTCGGAGAAGCCGGCTTTGGCAACCAAATCTTTGTTGTAATAAATAACATGGGTCGGTCCGCCCGAGAATTGAATGCCGTAGGTTTGGCCGTCGACTTGGTACGTATCCAGCGCGCCGTCCACGAAGCCGTTCTTCCAGTCCGGATCCTTATCCAGCAGATCGTCAACCGGTCTTACCAGTCCGTTCTCCACGAAGGTGGTAACCATCGAGCTCTTCATCAAGAATACGTCCGGCAGCTCGTTCGCAGCGGCCAGCGTCTTGATCTTCGTCTCGTAGTTGTCATGCGACTGAATCTCCTGATCCAGCTGAATGTCCGGATTCTCCGCCGTGAACTTGTCGAGCAGCTCCGCTTGATGGAGCCCTCCGCCTTCGGCGTTCTTGTCGAACATGTGCATGAACGTTATCGGGTCGGACGGGCCTTTGTCCTTGCCCGTCTCCGCGGCCGGCTTCGATGAGCCGCAGCCGGCTACCGCTACCGCCAGACAGCTGACCAGCAGAATCGAGGTCCAACGTTTGATGCCCTTTTTCATTTGTGTACACCCCTTTTAGTTGTGCAATCATTATGTGTGCGACCGTTTACATTCTTAAGTATAGGTAATCGGACCCGGATCGTAAGTAGAGGATTATATCAAATTATCCGATTTTTTAACCTCTTCCCGCCGCATAGCGAATTGGAGCCGAGAATCTCCGCGAAAGACAAAAAATAAGGCAAAGCCGGCGCCGCCAGCCTTGCCTATTGTATTCGTTCCCGCCGGCTTCTTCATTTCTCCTGACCGCTATAATTCATTCCGGTACTGCTTCGGAGTGATGCCGGTATATTTTTTGAAGATATGCGCGAAATATTTATAGTCATTATAGCCTACCCGCTCGGCAACCTCGTATACCTTGAGCCCGACATCCTTCAGCAGCTGCTTCGCCTTCTCCACCCGCAGCTTGTTCAACCATTCCGAGAAATGCTCCCCGGTCTCTTCCTTGAAGACGCGGCTGAAATAGTTCGGAGTGACGTATACTTGGCCCGCCACGTCCTCCAGCTTCAGATCCTGGGCATAATGCTCCTGCATATACTGAATCGCCACCGCGACGATATTACGGTAGCGTCCGGTCTTGTGGCGGGTAAGATGATCGACGAAGGAATCGAAGATTCGGCCGACCCAGCTTCGCAGATCGAAGATCGTCTCGTACTTGTGAACCTCCTCGTACGGCCGCAGCAGGACCGGCTCCAGTTCGCCGCGCTGGACCCCCATCTGCTCCACATGATTCGTCGCCAGCACGATCAGCTTCACGCACAGCGATCGGACATGCGGATAGGATGCGCCCGCTTCCGCAAAATGCCGGAACCAGGTGTCGAGCCGTTCCTGTATGCCGGCGGTATCCAACGCCGTCAAACATTGAAGCAGCTCGGCTTCCTCTTTGGCGGAGACGAACACCGGTTCATCCTTGTCCGCGTGCTTCTCCGGCTGGAAGAGGATGACCTGCCCTTTGCCGCGGTACGCCTTGCCTGACAGGGCGCTAAGCGCCTCGTTCATGCTCTCGTTCACCTGATGAAGCGAAGGAACGACGCCTCCGACGCCAATGGTGACGGATACTTTGACGAAGCGGCGAATGCAGTCGCTCAATTCCTCGCACACGGGGAGGATACGGTGCCTGTTCATCCGGTCGACGTTAAGCAAAATCGCGATCGAGCTTTCGTCCATCTGGCAGATAGCGCTCGGATACCGCTCCGCCAGCAGCTCGTCCGCTACATTATATAATGCGAACATCAGCAGTTCCTTCTCCCGGTCGGACGATTGCCCCATCAAGAGCAAATAATCGTCAATATCGACGACGGCGACCGCATATTCCGGACCTTCGAGCGTAATCTGAAGCTGGCGCGCCCGATCCGCCAGTTCTTCATCCAGCTTCGCCTCGCCCTGCAGAAGCCGGAGCAGCCATTTGCTCTGGATGAACCGCAGGCTCTCGCGCAGCAGCATGCCCTTGTTCCGCTCGTCATCCGATCGGTCCCGCTCCTCATGTATCTGATCGCCCAGCTTGAGCATCAGCCTCGTCAGCTCATCGGCGCCGACCGGCTTGGTCAGATATTCGCTGACGCCGATCTTGAGCGCCTGCCGCGCATAATCAAAATCATCATAGCCCGATACGATGATAATCTTCATATGCGGCTGCCGTTCGCGCAGCGCCGCGGCCAGGGCGAGCCCATCCATGACCGGCATCCGGATATCCGTCATGACGATGTCGGGCTCCAGACGGCCGGACATCTCCAGGGCCTCCTGCCCGTTCTTCGCTTCGCCGACGATCTCGATGCCGAGCTGCTCCCAATCGATGGAAGTTCGAATCCCTTTGCGGATAATCAACTCATCGTCCACGATCAACACTTTAATCCTATCCCTGTTCATGCTGGCTTGCCCTCCCCGTAGCGCCAAGGCTGGATGATCTCTGCGATCGTTCCGCCTTCCTTCCTGTTCATGAAGGTTACCCCGTAATCCTGACCGTAATAGAGCTGGATGCGGTCGTTCACGTTCTTGATCGCGAACCCGCGGTTATTGCCGCCGCTCTCGCGCATCAGCCGTTCCATCTCCGCGATATCGACCCCGGTGCCGGTATCCTCGATGCGGAAGACGAGCTGCTCGTCCCGCCGGAAGATGCGTACCCGAATCGTTCCCGGCTCGCCCAGCTTCTCGATGCCGTGAACGATCGCGTTCTCCACGAACGGCTGCAAAATAAGCTTCACGGTCATCCCGTTCAGTGTATCTTCTTCATCGACTTCCAACGCGAAATCGATTAGCTCTTCATAGCGCTTGCGTTGAATAATCATATAATTCGTTACGTGATTCACTTCATCCCTCACCGTGGTCAGCTCCTTGCCGCTGTTCAGGCTGAGACGGAACAGCTTGGAGAGCGCCTCGACGAGCTGCGCCGTGTCGTACGCCTTCTCCATGCGGCTCATCCAGTAGATCGTATCGAGCGTATTATAGAGAAAATGCGGGTTAATCTGCGCCTGGAACGCCTTGAGCTCCGCTTCCTTCTTTTTCAGCTCCGCCTCATAGACAAGCTTGATCATCTGATGGAGCCGCTCGTTCATGCGGTTGAAGCTGCGTCCGAGCAGCGCGATCTCATCATTGCTCCCGATCTCGACCCGCCCCTGGAACTGGCCCCGCTCAACCTTCAGCATCAGGCTGCGAAGCTGCCGAATCGGGCGGATTATGCGCCGGGAGAACAGAAGGGCCGTAATGACGCAGAGGACGAAGGAGATCACCATCGCCAACAGCATCAGCTGCGGAATCGCGCTATTCTCCTGGAGCACTTCATTCAGCGGCACCGCATGGACGATCTGCCATCCCGATTTGCCCATGCCGGCGTACGTTACCAGATACCGTTGACCGTCCATGGCGACCGTATAGTATCCGTGCCCGCCCTGGGCCTGGTTGTCATAGTCGAATGCCGCCGGAAGCCGGGAATAGACATGCGCGTCCCCGGTCGAGGCGAGCACAAGCCCCTCTTCATTGAGCAAATAATAGTTGTCCTGCGTGCCGATGCGCTGCTGCTTCATCAGTTCGCGCACATACGGCAGATCGATGTTGATCTGAACCATGCCCAGCCGGCGGCCGACATTATTCACATCGCGGATCTCGCGGATGAAGGACAGCGTCTCATGTCCGCCCCGTCTCTGCACGAACCAGAGCGGCTTCCCCCGCAGCCGCTTCACCTCGTCAAGCATCAGCCCGTCCAGACCGACGGCTTCGGGCGAGGTGGAGAAGGTCATCCCATTCTCCCCCCGCAAATATATGGAATGAATAAAATCCTTCATATTGATAAGATGCAGGAAAAAGCGTTCCATGACCGCCTGCTCCTTCGCAATATTGTCCTCCGAGCGGTTGGCGCTGAGCAGGAAACGCCGCACCTCATCCGATTGAATCAGAAATAACGATGTATCATGCACATAGTCCGTCATGAATTGAATATTCAGCCCGACCTGGGTAACGGCATTCAGATCCGATGCCGATACTTTTTGCTCGACGATTTCGGACGATTTCCAATAGGAGAACAGACCGATGAGCAGAATGGGAATACAGACGAGCAAGACGGTAAATCGCAATATTTTCGACTGCAGACTGACAAAGGGCCTGATCCGCCCCATATGCATCGTCTCCTTTTCCTGGCTTGCGCCCGAGCCGCCTCCTTCTTCGGCGGCCCGGGATCACGCATCAACGGTTCCCATTATACAAAAAGGTTGACAACTTTGCCTAGAAAGCGTCATCTTGAACGTAACGCTGAACTGATAAAGGAGATCATATCGATGCCGAATGTGTGGACGCATTTGCTGTTCGGCCAGGAGGCGCTCGCCGCGGCGGGCCTTGGCCGTTCCATTGAAGAGGACCGGAGCCGGAGGCTGTTCAATCTCGGCTGCCAGGGACCTGATTTTTTATTCTACCATCAATTTTTCCCGTGGCAGCCCGCGAGCGTCATGAACGAATTGGGAAGCGCGATGCATAATGAGCACTGCGGCCCGTTCCTTGCCGGTCTGATCCGCGCGGCCAGCCCGGACCTCACCGCCGGGGAAGACAGCCGCTTATACGCGATCGGCTTCCTGCTTCATCATGTCCTGGATCGGAATATGCATCCGTATGTGTTCTCCCGCTCCGGGTTCCGGAAATGGGATCACCAGCGGTTCGAAGTCTTGATGGATACGCATGTGCTGCGGGAAAAAAGGGGCCTCCCCTCGTGGAAGATTCCCGTATGGAAGGAGATTGAGGCAGGCCGCGCCTTGCCGGCGGATATCATACGCCATCTGTCCGGGCTGTCGCGGACCTATTATCCGAAGCTGGCCGCAGACGTCGCGCCCTCTTCGTGGAACGCCGCTTACCGGGCGATGATTCGCGCGCAGAAGCTGTTCCATGATCCGACCGGCCTGAAGCGCCGCCTCGCCGGCAAGCATCTTGATCCGTTCGTCTACCGCAAGGCGACGCCGCCTTACGACGTGATGAATCTTGCCCGCCGCCCCTGGCTTGACCCGACGGGAAGCGGCGAGCGCTATGCGACGACGGTATGGGAGATGTGGGATGCCGCCCGGACCGATGCGGCCTCCGCCTTGGAGGCCGTGAACAACTATTGGCAGGCCCGCAGGACGGAGGGGGCCGACAGCGCCGGCGCACGCCAGGCGGATGCCGCGCTGACGGCAGCCATCGGCAACCGCTCCTACGAGACCGGGCTGCCGCTGGATCAGAACCGGGCAATTACCGTCGAGGATCCGATATGGGATGACGACGGCCGCGGATGAGGGGCGATCGCATACATATTTTACCGCATGTTCTCTCACACTAGCCTTGATAGGAGCTGAGGAACATGAAGAAGGAAGAAGAACATCAAGCGGCCGCTTTTCATACCTTGACCGCCGAAGCGGCCCTGCAGCGGCTCGGTTCGCGCCGGGAAGGCCTGACCGGGCAGGAGGCGGAGCAGCGGCGTCAGCAATACGGGCGCAATCTGCTTCAGGAAGCCGCCGGCCCGTCCGTGCTGGCGAAGCTGCTGGCCCAATTCAAGGACGTCATGATTCTCATCCTGCTGGCGGCCGCCATCGTCTCCGGCCTGCTGGGCGAATGGACCGACTCTATCATCATTCTCGTTGTCGTCGTCCTGAACGCCGTCCTTGGCGTCATTCAGGAGCATAAGGCGGAGCAGGCGTTGAGCGCCCTGAAGCAGATGTCCACTCCCCATGCCCGCGTCATGCGCGGGGGGCAGGCCCTCGATATTAAGGCCGAGGAGCTTGTCCCCGGCGACATCGTCCTGCTGGAGGCCGGCAATGTCGTGCCTGCCGATATGCGAATAATCGAATCCGCCTCGCTGAAGATTGAAGAAGCCGCCTTGACCGGAGAGTCGGTCCCGGTCGAAAAAGGGACCGAGCCGCTGGACGAAGCCGATCTCGTCATCGGGGATCGCATTAATATGGCGTATATGACGAGCCAAGTCTCCTACGGCCGCGGCCTCGGCGTCGTGACGGCCACCGGCGGCGCCACCGAGGTCGGTTCGATCGCGGGATATCTGTCGCAGGAAGAGGACGAGGTTACGCCGCTTCAGCGCAAGCTGAATGAGCTGGGCAAAACATTCACTATCATTATTGTCGCCGTCGCGCTCGTCATGTTCGCCGTCGGTCTTATCGAAGGCAGAGAGCTGTTCGACATGCTGCTCACCTCCATCTCGCTCGCGGTCGCGGCCATTCCGGAAGGCTTGCCTGCCATCGTCACGATTATTCTGGCGCTTGGCGTGCAGACGATGGCCCGGCGCAAAGCGATTATCCGCAAGCTGCCTGCGGTGGAGACGCTCGGCAGCACGGATATCATCTGCTCGGACAAGACAGGCACCTTGACGCAGAACCGGATGACCGTCAAGGAGATCTATGCCGAGGATGCCCTCCGTTCGTCCGAGGAGGATTGGATTCGGACTCCCGCGGCCGAACGGCTCATGCAAGTGATGGTGCTGTGCAATGACGCCCGGCTGGCGGAAGCCGGCGGCGGGCAGTCGGCCGGGGCGATCGGCGATCCGACCGAGACCGCGCTTATCGACTATGCGCTCGTGAACGGCATCGACAAACGCGAGGCCGAACGGCGCTTCCCGCGCATCGCCGAGCTGCCGTTCGATTCGGACCGCAAGCGGATGACGACCGTCCATCAGCTTCCCGCGGAAGAGAATGGGGAGGACGGACGCCGATGCCGCATTATGACGAAGGGCGCCCCTGACGTGCTGACGGCCCGGTGCACCCATATTCTCCGGGACGGCCGGGTCGAGCCGATGACAGAGGAGCACCACCGGAACATCGCCGCCGCCAATCAAGCGATGGCCGGGAAGGCGCTGCGCGTGCTGGCCCTCGCCTACCGGGATGCGGAGCGGGTGCCGGACAGCCTGACGGCAGATGCGCTCGAGAACGATCTCGTCTTCGCCGGCCTCGTCGGCATGATCGATCCGCCGCGCGAAGAGGTGAAGGAAGCGGTGCGCATCTGCAAGCTCGCCGGCATTCGCCCGGTGATGATTACGGGCGATCACGGGGACACGGCCGCCGCGATCGCGAAGGAACTGGGCATCATCGACAAGGAAGGCGCCGTGCTGACCGGAGCGGATCTAAGCCGCCTCGATGACGCAGAGTTCGAGGCGAAGGTGGAGCAATATTCCGTCTACGCGCGCGTGTCGCCCGAGCATAAGGTCCGGATCGTGAAGGCGTGGAAGAAGAAGGGCAAAATCGTAGCCATGACGGGGGACGGGGTGAATGATGCTCCGGCCTTGAAGGCGGCCGATATCGGCGTCGGAATGGGCATCACCGGCACCGATGTGGCGAAGGGCGCTTCCGATATGGTGCTGGCGGACGACAACTTCTCGACGATCGTTATCGCCGTCGAGGAAGGGCGTAAGGTCTACAGCAACATCCGCAAGACGATTCAATATTTGCTGTCTGCCAACCTCGGCGAAGTCGTCACTCTGTTCGTGGCGACGATGCTGAACTGGAAAATTCTCTTTCCGATCCATATTTTATGGGTCAATCTCGTCACCGACACGCTGCCCGCGCTGGCGCTCGGCTTCGAACGGGCCGAGGAGGACCTGATGAAGCAGGCTCCGCGCCAGGCCTCGGCCAGCATCTTCGCCGGAGGAATCGGCATCAGCCTCGTGTATCAGGGGCTGCTTGAAGCCATACTGACGCTTCTCACCTATTACTGGGGGCATACGCATTATCACGAGGATGCCGCCATTACGATGGCCTTCGCCACGCTCGGCTTGATCCAGCTTACGCATGCGTTCAATGTCCGTTCCGCCAAGCAGTCGCTGTTCCAAATCGGATGGTTCACGAACAGGAAATTGAATGCCGCCGTGATAATATCCGGGCTGCTTATCGTGCTCGTCATCGCGCTTCCGTTCCTGCGCGATCTGTTCAGCGTCGTAGCGTTGAACGGCGAGCAGTGGCTTATCGTCATCGCCGCATCGCTGTCCATGATTCCGATCGTGGAGATCGTGAAGCTGTTCTCCCGCAGACGGACAGACACAGCGAACCGGGCGTAATCCCGCCTCCCGCCGGTTCCCGGTGTCCGAAGCGGCCGGCCCGCATCGTCAGGCCGACAGGACGCGGCCGCCCGGCATCAGGAACGCCGCCAAGGGCGTCTGCCGCACCCGCGGCATGAGGCCCTTCTCTTTTGTCCTCGCAAGGCAGTCCCTTACCGTTACGGCCACCCGGCCCGCTCCGGCTCAATTCACCGGAATGCCGGCGGAATTGACGGGGCCGCCCGTGAACAGGCTCTCTTCTTTTTCCGCCTCTCTGCGTCCTTTCTCGATATCGACAAAGACGAGGAGCAGAATGCCGATGACGAAGAACGCGAGAATCGATAGGATCGCCAAGCGGGTGGAACCGGTAAGCAGGCCGACCATCCCGAACACGGCCGGGCCGATGGAGGCGGATACTTTGCTGGACAGGCTCAGGAAGCCGAAGAACTCGGACGCCCGGCTTCGCGGAACCATCTGGCTGAAGACGGAGCGGGCCACGGCCTGGCTTCCCCCTTGAACCATGCCGACGAGGAAGGCCAAAATATAAAAATGGAGCGCCGAAGTCATAAAGTAGCCGAGGAACACGATGACGATATACGTGCTGAGCGAAAGATAGAGCGAACGCTTCGAGCCGAGCTGTCTGGCGAACTTCGCGAACAGGAAGGTGAACGGAATGCCCACGAATTGCGTAATGAGCAGAGCAATAATCAGATGGCTCGTCTCGATGCCGATCTCGGCGCCATAGATGGCCGACATGGCGATGATCGTCGAGATTCCGTCATTGAAGAACCAGAAGGACAAAATATATTTCATCAGCTCCGGATAATGCTTCACCCGCTTCAAAGTGTAGTAAATGCGGCCAAACCCATGCTTCGTGTAGTAGAGTGCCGAGCGCCGTTCGGTTCGGGCCGGATCGCGCAGCGTGCGGAACAACGGCAGCGAGAACAGGAGCCACCAGACACCTACCGTGAGGAACACCGCCTGGGTCGCCGCCACCTTGCTGGCGAAGCCGAACGTCTCCCACATTTCCAGCATTGCGATATTGACGGCCAACAGGGCTCCGCCGCCGATATAGCCGTACATATAGCCTTTGGCGGAGATCTCGTCCCGCGCTTCGGGCGGAGCGATATCCGGAAGGAGCGAGTCATAGAATGTATTGCCGCCGGAAAAGCCAAGCGTGGCGAAGACGAACAGCACCGATACATACAGCCAATCTCCCTCACCCGCGAATACCATCAAAAGGCAGGCCAAGGCCCCCATCCAGGCAAATACGCGGAGGAACGCCATCTTCCGCTGCGAGAGATCGGCCATCGCCCCCAGTATCGGCGAGAGCACCGCGACGAGAATCATGCCCGCCGTCTGCGTGAAGGCCCAATAGCTGGTCGCCTGATGTCCGGGCAGATTCGAGGCGGCGACGGTCTGATAAAAAATCGGCAGCACCGCCGCCAGCATCGTGGTCGCAAAAGCGGAATTCGCCCAATCGTACATCATCCAGCTGCGAACTTCTTTCGTACGCATTGCGTGTCCCCCTACTTTCAACTTATCTTCTCCGTATTCTCCGCTCCGATGAGAGCGTCTTCATTCATTGTGAGGCATCGCAGGCCGGCGGGTCAACGGTTTCAAATATTAAGTTTTCGCAACATAATCGGCGCCTGAGCGGCAGGCCTCATATTTTTTTGCCCGGCTGGTTGTATTCCATGCTCTCGCACTGCCTATATAGATGAAGGCCTGAGAACATAGAAGCCAAGGAAATGGAATTGGGCGTTCGAAATCACCCTGCAGCCTGCCGCAGCCTTGCATTGAGTCTAGACCGCAGCAGCCCGTTCCATGGACTGGAACGGGCTTTTTGACTCGTGCCGCAACAGAGATGGGGCTAGGCCGTAACGCCATACCGCCATACTTTTCCGGCAGAATCATAATGCGCGTTATGGGGAAAAATTCGGACATACCTTCTTGCGCCAGCATGGGAACAAGGAGCAAACATTGCTCCGGCCCGCCGCTTCCTCTATAATCTAAATTATATAATGACAAAACAAATTTATTGGTCTGTTATTATTGATAAATATTTTTATAATTGCGGCAATTGTGATTCATCTCATTGCACGGGAAAGGAGAGCTTCAATGAATTTGAGCCAATTGGAAACGCTCATCACGATTTCCAAGACAATGAGCTTCCGCAAAGCCGGCGAATTGCTGAACCTGACACAGCCCGCCGTATCCGCGCAGATCAAAAGCTTGGAAGATGAGTTCAAAACCATTCTCATTGATCGCAATCAGCCGGTTACGCTGACGGACAGCGGCCGATTGTTTCTGGAACATGCCGAACGCATACTCCAAATCGTCGATGATTTGAAGCAGAAGCTGACCGATTTGCAGCAGATTCCACAGGGACATATCGTGCTCGGAACGACGACATCGATAGCCATTCAAATTCTCCCGCGGGTGCTTTCCTATTTCCAGGATCAGTTCCCGCTTATCAAGACCACCATCTTGTCCATGTCCTCCACCCAGATCATGAGCCAAATCGAAAACGGCACCGTGGATATCGGAATCGGGTATTTGAATGAGCAGAATCCGAATCTTGTCTCATCCGTTCTCTACTACGATACGTTCGAACTTGTGGTCAATCCGAACCATCCGCTTGCAAGGCATAAGCACGGCACGATGGATCTGCTGCGGGATATCCCTCTCATTATGCTGTCCACTGACACGCTTGGCCGCCGGTTCGCGGATGAGACGTTCCGCCGTCACGGTATTCAACCTCATATTGTCATGGAATTGAACAGCAGCGAGGAAGTGAAGCGGATGGTGGAGCTGAACCTGGGCGCGGCCATTATTTCGAAGCTGTCCGTGAGCAACGAGCTGAAGCGGGGGACGCTTCAGATTGTACATATCCATGAGCTGGAGATCGCCCACCCGGTCGGCGTCATGTACCGTACGGGCCGATATTTGAATTCCGCGATGCAGCAGTTCCTGAATGACCTGAAAGGCATGCCGGAAACGCAATTCATCGGGTCTGAATAGGAGGAAAAGAAGATGAAATTTGACTTGCATACCCATCATTTCCGCTGCGGGCATGCGGACGGCAATATCCGCGATTATATCGAAGCGGGGATCGCGAACGGGCTGAATGTGATCGGAATCTCCGATCATACCCCGTACTTCGGCAGGGAGGAAGATCAGGCCTTTCCCAATATCGCGATGGCCAAGAGCGACTTCGAGAACTACGTGAACGAAGTGCTGGAGCTGAAGCGGGAATATGAAGGACGCATCGACGTGCTGCTCGGCATCGAGTCCGACTATTTCCCTCCGCATGCGGAGACCTACCGGCGGATGCTCGACCGGTATCCGTTCGATTATATAATCGGATCCGTTCATTATACGAATGGAATCAGCATTTTCAACAAAAACCGGTGGAAGAAGCTGACCGAGGAAGAGCGCGTCGCCCAAAAGATTGCGTACTATGAACTCATCCGAGATTCGGCCCGCACCGGCATGTTCCAGATTCTCGGACATATCGACGCGATGAAAGGCAATTATCCGGAATTCTCGGATATCGTTGCCGCCGAGGCGATCGATGAGACGCTGTCCGTCATTGCCGATTGCGGCGTGGCGATCGAGATCAATACGTCCGGCAAGACGAAGCTGAGCGGCGGCTGGTATCCGTCCGACGATATTCTGGAACGGGCCCTTCACTACGGCGTCGATGTCACGTTCGGCTCCGATGCCCACACGCCATCCCGCGTCGGCGACGAATGGGAGCAAGTTCGCAAGCGGCTCCTTGAGCTCGGCTTCACGTCCTGGGTCTATTACAAGCAGAAAAAGAAACATGAAGTGCCGCTCGCGTAGAGCGGCTTTTTCGTTCCGGCCGCTTCTGTCACCCGAAGGCAAAAAAAAGAGGACCTGAATATTCAGGTCCGACTCAAGGGATATATATTCATCAAAAGGGGGTCTTGTTATCAATATACCCTCTCAACATTAACCTCCGTTAACAGAAATATTACCGTTGTGTAACAAATGATGAAAATTCGATGATCAAACCGCTTTTCACACAGAGTTGACGGTCCCTGAGTCCCTCTCTCACTCCTCGCTCCAGCGAAATTCATGGGCCCAATCGAACGAGGCCGATTCCTCCAGGCTTTGCGGCCAGTGAGCGCACCAATTCGGCACACGCGGGGTCTCCACCCTGTCGAGGCTTGGAGTATAAGGCTTCAGATCAAGGACCGGGCTGCCTTCATGCGCGTCAAGATACGCAAGCTGAATGATCCCGTTCTTCTCGTCAATCGACAGGATTCGAGCGGTCGACAGGCCGATTGGATTCGGTCTGTACGGGGAGCGGGTCGCAAAGATTCCAAGCGTGTCAGGCCCTTTTTGGTAGGGCTTCTCCGTTTCCAGCGTAGTTCTGGCACTTGCGTTGTCGCAGCCGTCGAACCACCACAGCACTTGTAGATGGCTGAATCCACACAGTTCCTTTAACGCCGGGGTATATTTCGGTTCTGTTTCGACAAACATTCCCTCACGGCCGATACGGATTTTTCCTACCGGATTCAACGTCAATGGCTTCATAGCATGTCCTCCTCGTTATATGATGCCACTTTACGTTATGCCCTCACATCGTGTGAGAGTCAACCCTGAGCATCGCCGGCGGGAGAAGCAAAATTTATTTCCCTTTCCGCATGACAGGCGTTTGAACTTCGGTGAGGTAATTTGCGGGATTCGGTTCGTTGAACGGGCCTTTATGGCAGATTTGCCGGGTCAATCCCGCCATTTCATACTGCTGGTGCTGTTCCAGCCAATGCGCGAAGGAATGATACGCTCGCGCGATGTTGCCGAACGGGCCGTATACCATGACGCAAGCCATCATATCGATCGCTTCGGTCTCCCTGTATTGGAATCCGTCTCTCCCTTCGCCCAGTTGATTGACGATCAAGCCTACTTCCACATCGACATCGGCGTCCCTATGATCCGGGTCATGAAAAATGGCGATATTGCCTGCTCCTTTTGGTATGTCGATCCGTTCTTCCTCAATAAACGCAAATAGCTCCTTCCACAACTCGCCCTCCCGACAATGGTTGGGAATGACTCTTCGCAGGGACAAGATTTTGAAGCTCGGCACTCTCTTTAGCGTTACATTATAATGAACCGCCAGGTTTTCTTCCCGGATATCCCTCATCGCGGCGTCGATGTGGGCGATTCGCTCCAATTCCTGCCGGATTGCGGCTTGAATCTGTTTCTTTTTATTTTCCAACAGCCCGAGAATGAGGGTATCGTCCCAGTTGGCGAGGGCGAAGGCGATTTCAGCCACACTGAACTCCATATCCCGCAACAGGATAATTTGCTGCACCATCGGGATTTGTTCGATGGAATAGAGCCGATAGCCTGTAAGCTTGTCAACCCGGGCCGGCTTCAACAGGCCGACTTCATCGTAATATCGCAGCATTCGGATGGACACTTGTGTTAATTTTGAAAATTCTCCGATTCGGAACATAGATATCACCGCTACACAGCATAACATGCTCTGGAAAATGCGTCCATATCCTCGGGCGGGGCACGGCAAACAGGACAGGCCGTTCCGGGCTGTCCTCATCGTCCGATTCAGGCTCACGTATGGCTGGTGCCGCCGCCGGTTCCGCGGTCTAGGCTTCTCCGCTCTGAAGCCCCCGGTACACGCCGGTCCGCAGCTCCCGCACGTACGGCTGAAGGCCTGGAATATCCGCCTCCTGGGCAGCCCGAACGGCCCGTTCGATATCATAGGGCACCCGGTGAAAATGAATCGAAAATTCAGTTGTCGCCACCTGACCCAAGCTGCCTTGCAGCATAATATAAGACGCTTGGGTAATATCGAGCGGATTGCCCACGCTGCCGCAATTGACCAGCGTGCGGCCATGAAGATGCTGCAAATAAGCATTATGAATATCCCCGTATATGACCACATCCGGTGATTGGCACGGATGAAGAGGCTCGTTGAGGGAGGAGGTGAACTCGAACATGCCGAGTCTTCTCTCCTCCGCATCCCACGGCTGTACCCGATGATAGACGCTCTGCGGAGATGCGTGAACGAGACGGATATGCCGTCCGCTCATGATGAAGTCGTGAGAGAACGGCAGCGCGGCCAGCATGCTCCGGCGCTTCTCGCCCAGCCGTTCGGCATGCCAGCGGAATTGAATGTCCTCGTCCATTTTCAGGACCAGTTCATCCCAATTGCCGCGCACGATGACATCGCAATGGTCCCATATGAGATCGACAACCTCCGCCGGATTCGGGCCCTTCCCGACGACATCGCCCAGACAGTAGATCCGGTCGGCGCCTTGGCGCTCCACATCCTGCAGCACCGCTTCCAATGCCTGCAAATTCCCATGTATATCTGAAATGATGGCGATGGATTGCATAATGTTATTGTCTCCTCTCTAGACTATGAATGTCGGTGTCTTGTTCTGTGTTATGCACGGGCAATCCGAGTTATGATACCCTTTCTCGCTCCACAGTAAGCAGCCCACCCTCCCGGGGAACAGAACAAGCGGATCGGCAGCGGCGACGTCCCGACGCCGCGTATCCCTAACGAGCCGGGAGGAGGCAGGCGTTGCCTCGCCGCGCTGCAGTCATGATGAGACAACCAATCGACATATCATGTTATGTACTTTTATTATGAATCAGCCAGAAGTTCAATGCAAACCGCAATAAAATATGATGTAATAAGATCATAAAGCAATGGGTTTGGGAAGAGGAGGCGTCATTTCATGACAGATCCGGGTCTGCTTGACATGCAAAAAATGTATTACCGTGAAGGGCGCACTCGTGACGTGAAAGAGCGGCGCGCGGCCCTCGCCCGGCTCGCCGACCGCGTGCGGGAGATGGAACAGGATATTACCGCCGCGCTTCGGCGGGATTTGGGGAAAAGCGCGGCCGAAGCGTACATGACCGAAATCGGCATCGTTCTGGAGGAAGCGCGGCTTGCTGCGCGGCGCGTCAGCCGCTGGGCGAAGCCGCGCCGCGCCAAAACGGCTCTCACCCATCTCGGGAGCCGGGGCATCATCATGCCTGAGCCGTACGGCAGCGCGCTCATCATCGCGCCCTGGAATTATCCGTTCCAGTTGGCCCTCGCTCCGCTTATCGGCGCCGTGGCGGCCGGCAATACGGCGGTGCTGAAGCCGTCTGAGCTGACGCCGCATACCGGCGCCGTGCTGGAACGGCTTGTCCGGAAGACGTTCGATCCGGGGCATGTCACCGTCGTGCAAGGCGACGCCGAGACGGCTCGGGAGCTATTGACCTGGCCGTTCGATTATATTTTCTTCACCGGCAGCGTACCGGTCGGCAAGCTGGTCATGGAGGCGGCGGCCTCCCGGCTGATTCCGGTCACGCTTGAGCTTGGCGGCAAGAGCCCCTGCATCGTCCATCATGATGCCGATATGAAGCTCGCGGCCAGACGAATAGCCTTCGGCAAATGGACCAACGCCGGGCAGACCTGCGTCGCGCCGGATTACGTCTATGTCCATCAATCCCGCCGCGAGGAGCTCATCCGCGAGCTGGAGCAGGCGGTCCGCCAATTCTTCGGGCCGCGGCCGCTCGACAGCGAAGAGTACGCCTCCATCGTAAGCGAGCGGCACTGGGAACGGCTGCACGGCTTCCTGGACAACGGCCGCATCGCCTTCGGCGGCGAATCCGACCGGCAGCGGCTCCGCATGGCCCCGACCGTCATGACGGAGGCGGATTGGTCGTCGCCGGTCATGCAGGAGGAAATATTCGGGCCGATCCTGCCCATTCTCACTTACGAAGCATACGAGGAAGCCGAGCAAGCGATCCTTGATCGGCCGAAGCCGCTCGCGCTCTATCTGTTCACGGCCGATCGGGCCTTGCAGCAGCGCGTCGTCCGGCAGATCTCCTTCGGCGGCGGCTGCATCAATGATACGCTCATGCACCTGGCTACGCCGTATCTCCCGTTCGGCGGGGTCGGCGAGAGCGGAATCGGCAGCTATCACGGCGTTCACAGCTTCGAGACGTTCAGCCATCGGAAGAGCGTCCTCTATCAGACGACCGCCTTCGATTTCTCCTTCCGCTACCCGAGTGCCGCCCGGAGGCTGAATATCCTCAAGCGGCTCTTCCGCTGACCGGAGAGCCGGCATGCGCGCCCTGCCCCCCGATGCCGGTCACCGGCCGGGGGGCAGAGGTCTTGCCTCAACTCGAGACAGGCGGGCCCGCTGCCGTCAGCACACCTCGGTCGTATGACCGTGTCCGCGGTGAAGCCGCCAATCCTCATACCGCTCGTACAGCCATTCATCTTCAAGTAAGCGCTGACAAAATGTCCGAATGCCTCGCGTCCACACTTCTGCGCGCTCTGGCGGCATGGCTGCCGGACCTAGGCCGAATTGCTCCTCCATGTATCGCTCCAATTGCGCAGCCATGCCATCCGGCTCCGGACGCTTTGCGTACAGCAGCATAATATGCAAGGACAGGCTGTCGTACTCGTCAGATGGGGCGCCCAGCGCCAGCAGGCCGATAGGATCCCACTGATCGACCGCTTCCTTAATGTACGGGAAGAACATCCGGAAGCATGCCGTAGCGCCGCTTTCGCAGTTCGCATATGATTTACGCAATGAAGTTCCCTCCTGTCTCCGGTCTGTTCCAGACTCAAGGTGATCCCCAGAGGTGATGCTTATATTTACCATTACTATAAAGGAAATTGCTGTCTACGGAAACATGAAATTCACGGATTCGTCAAATTTATCCCTGCAGCCGGAAGCATCTTGCGCTGCCCATCCTGCAATTCCCGGGGCATACTCCTGTGGCCAAGCCAATACCCCAGTTGCAGTCCAGTACTGTAACTACCTGGCCAATACCCCGGTTGAACATGCCAATACTCCTCTCACCAAGCGATTACCAGTTGCATTTTTACGCTTCGAGGCTTGGATTTGAGATTCGACGGGCGGAATGATGTATATTTGCAGGAATTCCTTCAAAAACAACCTCCAAAGAAGTAAAATACTGCAGTTTTGCAGGATTCATACGTCCACTCCTTATGCGCAGGGGCCTTATAGGCTGATAGGGGAGTATGCATTTCGCATTGGCCCCCTATAACGACTCGCTTTTCCGCAGTGGCCTCCTCTCACGCCCCACATACCGAGGCGATGATCAAACAGGGCGCCCCGTTCCGGGACGCCCTGCGGCCTGATGTCTGACGCCGCCCTAGTTACATTTTGAACCAGCGCTTGAACATCAGTTTGGTTGTGTCTTTATTCATTTCCGCGATGGAGGTCGTCAATGGAATCTCCTTCGGACAGGAGCGGACACAGTTCTGCGAGTTGCCGCAGCCCTCAATGCCGCCATCGTCCAGGAGGGCCTCCAGGCGCTCATCCTTGTTCATCTCGCCCGTCGGATGGGCGTTGAACAGACGGACCTGCGAGATCGGCGCCGGCCCGATGAAGCTTGTCTTGTCATTCACGTTCGGACAAGCTTCGAGACATACGCCGCAGGTCATGCATTTCGACAGCTCATACGCCCACTGCCGCTTCGTCTCCGCCATGCGCGGTCCCGGCCCCAGATCATATGTCCCGTCAATCGGAATCCAGGCCTTGACGCGCTTCAGCGCATTGAACATCCGTTCCCGGTTGATGACCAGATCGCGCACGACCGGGAACGTCTTCATCGGAGCGAGGCGAATCGGCTGTTCCAGCTTGTCGATCAGGGCCGAGCAGGCTTGGCGCGGCTTCCCGTTGATGACCATCGAGCAGGCGCCGCACACTTCTTCCAGACAGTTCGATTCCCAGCAGACCGGGGCCGTCGCTTTGCCCGACGCATTGACGGGATTCCGCTGAATCTCCATCAGGGCGCTGATGACGTTCATGTTCGGGCGATACGGAATTTCGAACTCTTCGGTATAAGGAGCCGCATCAGGCGAATCCTGACGCGTCACAATGAACTTGATCTTCTTGGATGATGCCACTGCTTCCGCCATCGTTATTCTCCTTTCTTTTTACTTTTTTTATCCGTGGTATAATCGCGCTTCCGCGGTTGAATAAGCGATACGTCTACCTCTTCGTAGCTGATCTCCGGTCCTTCCGGGGTCCAGGCGGCAATCGTCGTCTTGAGGAAATCCTGGTCGTTCCGTTCAGGGAAGTCCGGCTTGTAATGCGCGCCGCGGCTCTCGTTGCGAAGCAGGGCGCTCTTCGTCATCGCTTCGGCCAGCTCGAGCATGTTCCACAGCTGGCGCGTGAAGCTGGCGGCCTGGTTGTTCCAGCGCGCCGTATCCGACATGTTGATGTTCGCATAACGCTGTTTCAGCTCTTTAATCTTCACGATAGTGTCTTCCAGCTTCGAATTGTAGCGGACGACCGTCATATTGTTCGTCATCCATTCGCCCAGCTCTTTATGGAGAACATAGGCATTCTCGCTGCCGTCCATCTTGAGCAGCCGATCGTAGCGATCCGCTCTCAGCTTGACCTCGCGGTCGAATATGCTGGAGGAGACATCCTCGACGGACTTATCCAGTCCGCGTATATATTCCACGGCCTTCGGCCCCGCGACCATGCCCCCGAAGATGGCGGACAGGAGGGAATTGGCGCCGAGACGGTTCGCCCCGTGATACTGGTATTCGCATTCCCCTGCGGCGAACAAACCCTTGATATTCGTCATCTGATTGTAGTCGACCCACATGCCGCCCATCGAGTAGTGGACCGCCGGGAAAATCTTCATCGGAATTTTGCGCGGGTCGTCGCCCATGAACTTCTCGTAAATCTCGATAATCCCGCCGAGCTTGACATCAAGCTCCTTCGGATCCTTGTGTGACAGATCGAGGTATACCATGTTCTCGCCGTTGATGCCGAGCTTCAGATCGACGCAGACATGGAAAATTTCCCGAGTCGCGATATCACGCGGCACGAGGTTCCCGTAGGCCGGATACTTCTCTTCGAGGAAGTACCATGGCTTGCCGTCCTTGTAGGTCCAGATCCGTCCGCCTTCGCCGCGCGCCGACTCGGACATGAGGCGCAGCTTGTCGTCTCCCGGGATGGCGGTCGGGTGAATCTGAATGAATTCCCCGTTCGCGTAGCGAACGCCCTGCTGATAGACGGCGCTGGCAGCCGTTCCGGTATTGATGACCGAGTTCGTCGTCTTGCCGAAAATAATGCCTGGACCGCCCGTCGCGAGGATGACCGCATCGGCCGCGAACGACTTGATCTCCATGGTGCGGAGATCCTGAGCCGTGATGCCGCGGCATACCTGATCGTCATCGATAACGGCAGACAGGAATTCCCAATGCTCATATTTGGTGACGAGGCCAGCGGTTTCCCAACGGCGCACCTGCTCGTCAAGCGCATACAGCAGCTGCTGGCCGGTGGTCGCCCCGGCGAACGCCGTCCGGTGATACTGCGTGCCGCCGAAGCGCCGGAAATCGAGCAGACCTTCCGGCGTGCGGCTGAACATAACGCCCATCCGGTCCATCAAATGGATGATGCCCGGCGCCGCTTCGCACATTGCCTTGACCGGAGGCTGGTTCGCGAGGAAGTCCCCGCCGTATACCGTATCGTCAAAATGCTCCCATGGCGAGTCGCCTTCCCCCTTCGTGTTGACCGCCCCGTTGATTCCGCCCTGGGCGCATACGGAGTGGGAGCGCTTGACGGGAACCAGAGAGAACAGGTCGACATGAACGCCTGCCTCCGCTGCTTTTACGACAGCCATCAGACCGGCGAGACCGCCGCCGACGACGATGATTTTCTGTTTAGCCATTATGCGTCCTCCCCCTTAACCAATAACCGATTTCACTGTATCCGTCATAACCGAAGCCGCCTGGAACTCTTCGCTGCGGAAGCCGATCAGCGACAGTACGAACAAAACGGACATGATCACGAACAAGCCCATGCAAATTTTGGCCGATATCTTCTGCGCGCGCGGCCCAATCGTGATGCCCCAGCTCACGAGAAAAGCCCATAGACCGTTCGTGAAATGGTACGACGCCGCAACCACCCCGATGATATAGACGGCGAACATGAGCGGCTGAGATACGATACCGTTCATATGGGTGCCCAGTTCTTCATGGGTTACATTGCCGAGCGTAATCTGGAAGCGCGTCTCGAACACATGCCATGTGACGAAAATAAACGTGATGACCCCCGTAATCCGCTGCCATAGAAATGCCACGTTGCGCCCGTAGTTGAAGTTCCCTACGTTGTTCTTCGCCGTATAGGCGATATAGAGTCCATACACTCCGTGATACAGAAGCGGAAGCCAGATGCCGAACAGCTCGAGAAAGAAAATGAGCGGCAGATCATTCAACATCTTGACGCTGCTCTGAAACGCTTCCTTCCCGCCGTCAAATGCCGAGAAGTTGGTCAGCATATGCTCCACAAGAAAGAAGCCGAGCGGGATAATCCCGAGAAGCGAATGCAACTTCCGCGAGTAAAAATAACCTCGTTTCATAAGCGTGCCGTTTCCCCTTTCCATGTACGTACCAGTAGATTTTGGTAATTGAAACAACCCTCATTTTACCCGTGCCTGTCGAAAGCGTCAACATTTTGTCATTTTTGCAAAACCGGGGGCGATCCATATCATTCCATGACAGCTGAATCTCTTGGGTCATGCCCATGTAACCGCTCTCCATACTTGTGACTAAGTTGTGACACTTCTCATGTTACCTCTTTTTCTCTTATAATGGTATTGCAATGTTTTTATAATTTTAATAACTTTTATGCATATCACTTCATTTATCTGGAATCCTATCTTTTTATTCCGTGACATAAGGAGGAATCCCGATGCTCGATCTGCTGGAATCGTTCGCTACCGTCGTTGAATTATCCACCTTGAATCAAGCGTCCAAGCGTCTCAACCTGTCCCAGCCCGCGCTCTCCCGCCAGATCGCGAAGCTGGAGAGCGAGCTCGGCGTCGATCTGTTCATCCGGAACGGCAAGCGGCTGGAACTGACCCGGGTCGGCCAGATTACGTATGAATTCGCGCTCGACATCCGCAACCGGCAGCTAGATTTCTTGAAATCGATTGCGGATTACAAGATCGAAGGCCATGCCTCCGTGACGATCGGGGCGAGCCTGACGACGCTCCAGACGACGCTGCCGCTATTTGTTTCATTATTTGTAGAAAAATATCCGGAAGCGCAATTGAAAACCGTAACCGGCAAGACGCACGAGATTATTTCCTTCATCCGCGATCAAAAGGTCGATGTCGGATTGGTTGCCGACGCGATCCGCGATCCGAGCCTCGTCTGCCTTCCCCTGTTCTCCGACCATTTGGAGCTCGTCGTGCCGCGGGAGCATGAGCTCGCCTCTGGCAATCCAGGCTCGATTACTTGGCTGAACGGGCTTCCTATGCTGCTGTTCTCCAAAGGCACCTGGTACCGCAAGCTGATCGACGATCTGTTCCGTCGCCACCGCATCGTGCCCGATATCCGGATGGAGATCGACTCCTTCGAAGCGATCGTCCGCCTGCTGTCCCCTTGCCATGCCGCGGCGCTTCTCCCCAAATCATACTTGCGCTCCGAATGGCTGGACGACAACGGGCTTGTCGCCATTCATTTGAAGGAGTTGGTCCAGACGGAGCGTATCACGTCGCTTGTCTATTCGAAGCAGGCCGCTCTCAGTCTGACCGCCAGGAGGTTCATTGAAGAGACGGCCCGGTCCGCCTCCGGGTGGAATGTCCAATCGAAGCAGGAATAAGGGAGGATGTGTCGAATCATATTTTGTTACATATAGAGAGACACGAGACCCGATATGTTCATGCATGATGGGGAAATCTAGGAGGTAGATACGATGAAAGTATGCAATCGATGCGGCGAACCGCTGCAGGAGAACGAGGTACATACGTGCCGCGTCCAGGACGGGCGGCCGGCGGAGGAAGGCGCTGCAGCCTCGCCGGATCGGCATGAGACGGCCGCCGCGGCGGAGCAGCCATTCGCCGCCCGTCATCCTCAGGAGCCTGTCCAGGCGCCGGGGCCATCCGGGCCGAATATCGATATGGCACGCGTGGTCCGTCTGATGAAGGAGCCGCAAGCCGCAAGTTACATGACGACGGGAGCCGATTATTGGTACGGCGTCATCGGGGCTGCCGCGTCCGCGATTGGATTTGCGCTTTTCGGCTATCTGTTCCTGAACCAATTTGCGAAGGTTATATTCGGCTCCCTGCCGTTCGGTTTTGGCAGCACGACTTTGCCGTTTTCGTATTTCCTGCAGCTCATGCTGCTCCATCTCGCCGCCTTGGCCGCCCTCTTCGGCTCGCTCTACTTCGTGAACCGATGGAAAGGCGGGCGGAAGCTTGACGCCAAGACCTTCTTCGTGCAATTAGCCGCGATGCAGATGCCTTACGGGCCTATCTATGCAGTGGCCGGAATCATTGCGCTGCTGACATTCTATTCCTTGGCGCTCGCCATAGCCGGTCTGGCCTGGCTCGTATCGGTCATGATGACCATCTATGAATCGCTGGAGCAGGCCCAAGTGTCGCGGAACAACCGCTTCGTATATATGCTGGCCGGCCTCAGCGGCTACTTCCTGCTCTTATTGATCATGACTAAAATTCTGTTCTAATCCTGCCCGGAATATAACAAAGCCCTCCGCCGTAATGGCAGGGAGGGCTTTGTGGTATCTACTTGCGCTTCCCGATCTGATCCTCGAATTGATCGATCTGGGCGTTCGTCCCGATGACGACCATGACGTCCTCGTCCTGGAGGACATCCTCGGCCGATGGAGCAATAATGACGCCGTTCGGCTTATGCAGCGCCACGATGCTGCAGCCGTACCGGGCTCTCGGGTTGACATCCTTGAGCGTTTTGCCGCACAAGCTGCCGGGAACACTCAGCTCCGCAATCGTGTAGTCTTTGGACAACTCGATATAATCGAGAAGGTTCGGCGATACCAGCTGATGGGCGACCCGGATCCCCATATCCCGTTCCGGATAGATGACCCGATCGACGCCGATTCGCTCCAGCACGCGCCCATGCAGCTCCGAGACGGCTTTGGCCACCACTTTTTTGACGCCAAGCTCCTTCATTTGGATGCTGACGAGAATGCTTGTCTGCAGATCATTTCCAATCGCGACAATCGCGCAATCGAAGTTACGGATGCCGAGCGAACGAAGCACATCCTCATCCGCCGCATCGGCAACGACGGCGTGCGTCAAGACGTTGTTCATCTCCGACACCACCTCTTCATCCTTGTCGATCCCCAACACCTGATGGCCAAGCTCGACCAGCTCCTGCGCCAGACTCGACCCGAATCTGCCCATCCCCACGACTGCAAATTGCTGTAACTCCATGTTCGTATTGCTCCTTCGCCCATTACTCTTCTTCTATAGGTAACCCCGGAATGCAGACCGATTATCCAATCGTAATTTTGCCCTCCGGGTGCTTGTATAGCTCACGTTCGCTTTTCGGGCCTAAGGCATAGGCCAGCGTAATCGGACCGAGCCGGCCCGCGAACATCATCAGACAGATCAATATTTTGCCGACCACCGTCAAATCAGTCGTCAACCCCGCCGTCAACCCGACGGTGCCGAAGGCCGAGGTCGTCTCGAACAAGATCATCAAAAAGGGATGATCCTCGGTCGTGGACAAGACCATCGTTACTCCGATCACCATGAACAAGGCCATCAATGTGATCGTGACCGCCTTAAAGATCCGGTCTTTGCCCAGACGATGACGGAAGATGACGATGTCCTCCTTCCCCCGAATCATCGTGATGACGGCGCCGATCAGAATAGCGAACGTCGTCGTCTTGATTCCGCCTCCCGTCGAGCCGGGAGACGCGCCGATGAACATCAGCACGACAAGGAAGAACTGCGTCGCCTGCCGCATCGCCCCGATATCGACGGTGTTCGCCCCGGCGGTCCGCGGACTCACCGATTGGAAAAAGGCCGCCCACATCTTCTGCCAGCCGTTCAGACTGCCCAGCGTCGCCGGGTTCGTGAACTCGAAGACGAAAATGACGATGGCGCCCAATGCGATGAGCAAGCCCGTCATCGTCAGCACGACCTTGGAATGCAGCGCCAGCCTGCGGGTGCGCCGATACTCCGTCACATCGGACAGGACGATGAAGCCGAGTCCGCCCAGAACGATCAGCAGCATCGCGACAATATTGACGATCGGGTCGCCCACATACAGGGTCAGGCTGGTGAACGGTCCAGATACGGAGCCGAACAGATCGAACCCGGCGTTATTGAATAGCGATATCGCGTGAAAAATGCCGAAGTACAATGCCTTGCCGAACGGCAAGTCACAGGCCCAGCGCAACGTGAACAGAACCGCCGCCGCCCCTTCGATGCTGAACGCGTACAGCAGTACCTTGCGAATCAGGCGAACGATCCCCTCCATGCTGCCCTGATTCAGCGCTTCCTGCAAAATGAGCCGTTCCTTCAGCGAAATACGCTTGCGGAAGGCAAGAGCGAACAGCGTCGCCATCGTCATGAAGCCAAGTCCGCCGACCTGAATCAGCGTAATAATGATAATTTGCCCGAATAAGGTGAAATGCGTGCCCGTATCCACCACGACAAGCCCCGTCACGCATGTGGCCGAAGTGGCTGTGAACAGCGCGTCGATGAAGGGGAGAGGCTGGCCGTCCGCATTGGCTATCGGAAGCATCAGCAGCAGCGCCCCGATGAGAATAATCGTCCCGAACCCCATAACCAGAATTCGCGGCGGGGTGAGCTGCCATCGGGATGCTTTTTTTATGGATTTCATCGAATTCACCTCATTTTCAGCACGAAAAAAAGCACTGGAGATCCAATGCTAACGCTGGTATCCTGACGTTCAATGCCTACGAGGTTAGCTGACGGATTCGGGCGCGTTCAGGCCGCCCTATTTGCATTCGATCCTTCATGCGGATCGCGCAAAATTCACCCCAATGATCGGGTCCCCCGCTTTCGTCTTCACGAAATTCGGCCGTATTGAATTCATAACGAGATTATATACGTTTCATGACAGGGGCACAAAGTCCATGCAGGCACAAAATGAACAAAAAATACAGGAAAAAGTCTTCAAATAGCGCTTACATCCTATCCCAATCTCCCACTGCGTCTTTCGCGCTTGCTATTTCAGCTTGTAGCTGATTTCTTCCACAATTTGCATGCCTGGACTTTCCGGCAAGAGAGTGGATACAATAATGATAAGCACCGGAATTGTGAACGGAGGTCGCGCTATGCCTGTGTCCCATCGCGTAACGAAACGCCTATTGCTGGCTTCGATCATTGGATTTATAGTGTTTGTGCTCCTGCAGATTGTTATTCCTTCGCTTCAGGAAGCGAGCCGGACCGGGCCAGAGCAAGAGCGAGCGCTTCTGACGAAGCGCCAGGCTGCCGAGCGGGCGCTAGAGTATGTGAAGGGCGAGCCGTGGAGAAGCCGGATCGTCCTGTCGGAACAAGAGCCTACCGTCGTCTACAAGACCGACAGACTCGCCTCCGGCTATATCAACCGGGAAAGGCTGGCGGACAGCTATGCTCCTTGGGACAACCAGGCCCCGATAGACATTTATCAAGTCCTGCTGGAAGCCGCGGCCCCGGACGGGAAAGGCATTTTTAAGGTTGACGTACATATGACGAGCGGCAGCGTAGTGGGATATGAATTGGCCGCCGTACCGGGAAGTCTGCGGCCGGAGGCTCCGGCGCTCGACGAAATGACGGCGCGGCCGCTTGCCGCCCGCGAGCTGAACGCGCTTGGCTGGGACCCATCCAAGCTGATGCCGCAGAGCGTCGACCCCTCTTGGCCGGATGAGCTTCGATATACCGTCAAGGAAGGCGAGATCGGCGCGGCCCGGCTAGAGCTGTCCGTTCGCATGCGCGGAGATCGCGTCGTGGCGCTGCATCCCGTCTGGAAAGTTCCGGGCGACTATGAGGCCCTAGATCAGGCTCAGGCCGAGACAGCCGGCTCGGTGTACCGCATCGGCTACCGGTGGATCTCGTTCGTGTTCAGCATACTCGCCCTATGGGCCTGCATCTACTACCGTCGGCAGATCCGCTTCCGCTCGGGCACGCTGATCGCGCTCTCGCTCCTGTCGTGCGCCATCTCTGTGCTTCATCTATGGAATATCATGCCCGGACTGGCCGTCCTGCAGTTCGGAGTGCCCCGCACGGAACTGAACCTTACTGCCGCGCTCGTAGTACAAGGGGCCATTATGGTCATTCAAGGACTGTTTCTTTATTTTTCGCTTGTGTCAGGCTCCTATATGTGGAGACAGGAGAGACGGGACGAGCTGCTGCCCACTTGGCGCGATCGGTCATTCGGCGCCGCCTTGACCGGCTCCTTCCGTCTCGGAACGCTGTATGCGGGCGTACTGCTCGGCGTACAGAGCGTCATCTTCCTGACGCTGGAGATCGGCTTCGGCGCCTGGGCGGCTACCGATGCCTCCCTATCTCCGCTCAATCTGACCGTGCCGGCCCTCTATCCGCTTCTCGCCTGGATGGCGGCGATCTCAGAGGAGGGCGTTTTCCGTTGGTTCGGAACCGGCCTGCTGAACCGCTGGCTTCGGAACCCGTGGGCAGCCGGCATCATTCCGACCTTGGTATGGGCCTTCGGCCATGTGACATATCCGATTTACCCGTACTATTCAAGGCCGGTGGAGCTGCTCATTATCGGCCTCCTGTTCCTCGCGATCATGCTGCGCCATGGCTTCTGGACCGCTATGTTCGCCCACCTCATGCTCGACAACGTGCTGATGAGCATATCGTATCTGCTGGAGGGAACGGCAGCCGGCCTCGGGCTCGGCGTATTCTATCTGGCGCTACCGATGCTTATCGTGTACGGCGTGCGCCATCTCCATCGGTATAGCGCAAGGTTGCAATAAAAAAGACGTGTGCGGCTTGAAACGGCCTTGCAGCGGTTCAACCGTACACGTCTTTTTTCACGCGCTTACTTGTTCAATTTTACATTTTTGAACGCTTCGGCTTGCTGGCGGATGCCAACCTCGGCGGCGAACCGCTCGATGCTCGAAGCGCCGAAAAATCCGTCGATGCCGGTCGTATGCTCGAAAATATAGCGGGCATCCTCCGGCTCCGCAATCGGACCGCCATGGCAAATGACCAAAATATCCGGATTGACCGACCGGCCCGCGTCAGCGATAGCCTGGATTCTCTTGGCGCAATCGTCAAGAGTGAGCGCGGTCTTCGCGCCGATCGTCCCTTTGGTCGTCAAGCCCATATGCGCGACCAAAATATCCGCGCCCGCCTTGGCCATCTTGATCGCCTGCTCCTCGTCGAATACATACGGCGTCGTGAGCATATCCAGCTCATGGGCCTTGCGAATCATGTCCACTTCCAGATCATAGCCCATGCCCGTCTCTTCCAGATTCGCCCGGAAGACGCCGTCGATCAGGCCGACGGTCGGGAAGTTCTGCACGCCCGCGAAGCCTTGCTCCTTCAATTGCTTCAGGAACACGTCCATGATGCGGAACGGATCGGTGCCGCACACGCCCGCCAGCACCGGAGCGCGCTTCACGACCGGCAATACTTCCGCCCCCATATCGACGACGATCTGGTTGGCGTCCCCGTAAGGCATCAATCCTGCCAGGGAACCCCGGCCGGCCATTCTGTATCTTCCCGAGTTGTAAATGATAATCAAATCGACGCCGCCCGCTTCGCCGCTCTTGGCTGAAATCCCGGTTCCCGCTCCGGCGCCCAAAATCATGTCTCCATTAGCGACTTGCGCTTTCAGTTGGCTGATGATTTCCTGACGAGTTCGTTTCATTTTGCATCCTCCTCTTGTGTGTGCTTCCGCATCAGTTCGACCAGCTTCCGGGCTGCGGCCAGCGCAAAGCTCTTGTCATTGATGTCCGCATCCAGTTCGATGAGCTCTACGGCATTGCGGTCAATCTCCTGTCTCAGCGTGTCGAACAACGCCCGATCCTCTTCCGGTCCGTAGAATGGCTGCCCTTCCACATCCAGACCGGATACGCCCTTCAATGGCAGCATGAGCGCGGTCGGGGCGGTCGCCTCATTCAACTTCCCGGCGATAATTTTGCCGAGCTCTTTATTTTCCTCCACGGTTGTTCTCATCAACGTGACGGTCGGATTATGCTTGTAGAACGTTCGATTCGCGAACTTCTCCGGCACCGTGTCGAAGGGGCCGAAGTTGACCATGTCCAGCGCTCCTGTCGATACCACTTGAGGCACATGCGCCCGCGCGGCCGCCTCAAGCCGGTTCGGTCCGGCATTGAGCACGCCGCCGACCAGCTCGTCGCACCATTCCGTAGTCGTAATATCCAGCACGCCATCGAAGAATCCGGAATCGATCAACCGTTCCATCGTCTTGCCGCCGGCGCCCGTGGCATGGAACACGACCACTTCATAGCCTTGTTCCTCCAGATATTCACGTGCTTGATTGACGCAAGGCGTCGTCAGCCCGAACATCGTCGCCGCGATGAGCGGTTTTTTCTCTACGGCATGCTCCACCTCGAACTTCAGCATACCGGCGATCGCCAAGGCCGCGTTCGTAAATATTTTGGTCGAAATCGAGTTCAGTCCCGACACGTCGACGATAGATGGATACATCATAATATCGCTCGTCCCGACATATTGCGAGACATTCCCGGACGCGACGGTCGACACCATTATCTTCGGCACGCCGATTGGGAGCGCTCTCATTCCGGGCGTGACGATAGATGTGCCGCCGCTGCCGCCGAAGGAGATGATTCCATCGAATTTACCTTCCGCATACAGTCTCGGAATCAGCTTTTCCATGCCCTTCGCAAGGACTTCCGTTGCTAACGATCGGTCCCGTTTGGAGGCGATTTCACGAATGTCCGCTCCAGCTTCCCGCGCCACTTCTTCATTCGAGACATCCGGGACGAACATTGGCTCGAACACCCCGCTATGAATCGTAAGCGTATTCAGCCCAAGACCTTGAAGCATATCTCTGACAAAAGAAAACTCGGTTCCTTTCGAATCAAACGTTCCGACTATCGCGACTGTTTTCAATGGCATAACCTCCTCGGAAAAGTGGAAGTGTTTCAAGAATTGCTGAACTTGCTTACAACTCAAGTATAGAGCTTTCAAAAGGGCAATTCATGTGAATTTGTACGGCGTTTATGTGTTTTTGTACTGACGTCGATATTCTCGGGGGGACACCCCCGTCAGTTTTTTGAAGGTTTTGCTGAAATGGGCGTAGTCATTGTATCCGGCGAGCGCCGACACCTCGGACAGCTCGATATGGTCCTGCTTCATGAACTCCATAGCCTTGTTGATTCGGAACCTCGTCACGTATTCGGGGAAAGTGCACCCAACCTCTTTTTTGAACAAATAGCTTAAATGCGTCCGCGAAATATGGGCTACCAAAGCGAGTTCCGCAAACGAAATCTCATTCATGTAATTCGCGGCCACATACTCCTTCACGAACTGCACATAATCATAATGCTTGGCCACGCCCTCCAGCATATGGCGAAGGAGCTTATCCTGCTCGGTCAGCCCCGCCTCCTTGAACTCGCTGGCCGTCTGCGTAATCGCCGCTTCGGAAGGAATTCGCTCGAAGGACGATCCGCCCAAATAACCCACGGCTCCGGTATTGTCGTACATATACTCCACATCGGAAGGCGTGTTGACCGGCCCGCCGTAGACCATTTTCATAACGCCGGGATTGACCTCGTCGCAAGCTTTAAAAATAGCTTTTGCCAACTCCGCCGCCGCTTTGAGCGACAATACTTTTTTCGCGCCGAGAACGCCGCCCTTCGTGAAGCCCAAATGCGCGCACACGATATCCGCTCCGGCCGCGGCCATGCGCCGGGCCTGATCCTCTTCGAACACAAACGCGATCGTAAACAAGCCTTTCCTATGCGCTATCCGAATCGCCTCGATTTCAGCGTCGAAGCTAGTCCCGTCTTCCTTCAAAGCCTCACCAAAAAGACCGCCCATTAATCCGACGGTCGGATAGTTATTTATGCCAGAAAAGCCCTGTTCCCGAATCCATTCGATATATTGCTCCAATTCAATGGTCGGATCCGTCGCGCAAAGTCCAAAGATAACAGGAACCTCTCTTACGATAGGGATAATTTCCCTGGACCCGAATTCCATCACGAGATCGTTACTGTTCGAAAAGGGAAGCAGCCCTCCGAGCGAGCTCAATCCCATCTGGCGGAACCGGCCTGAATTTAGGGCCAAAATGAAATCCGCTCCGCCCTTTACCGCATATTTCGCGGTGATGCCCGCTCCGGCCGCTACGCCGATAATATGCCCGTTCGCTTGAATCTGCGCTTGCAGCTTCGTTCTAATCGTCTCGCGGTCGAAAGACATGTCAACACACCCTTTGCCGGCTCAATGCTTATTCCTTGACCAACATCATAACATTCCCCGGAACGCCGGTCTATAAACGTGAGGCCGTGATCCCATACCGTCAGGATCGCTTATCGCTTTGCATTTGTAGTTCTGCTATCCCATCTAATCAGGAACATGTTTTATAGCGGTTCTTCGATTCTGAGCGGAGGGGAGATTGCTTATAAGGAGCTGCGAACCCTGCCTGGGAGGGTCCGGCCCACCGTTCTAAGCCCAAGCAAGGCCGACCCGCCCCGGCCAAGCGGAAGCCACTACGCTGGAACCGGCAAACCTGCAAATAAAAAAGAAGCTTTGCAGGAACGGCCTGCAAAGCTTCGCTTGTTTCATTTTATTCATCATTGCCTCCATCGGCCGTCTCCATGTCCGGGGCATCCGGCTCCGCTTCATGGGGTTCCTTCTCTTGCCGGAGCGAGGCCAATATCGTGTTCGCCAGCTTCTCGCCGATCCCGACTTCCCGGAACTCCTCGACCGAAGCTTCCCGAATTTTCTTCAAGGAGCCGAAATGCTTCAGGAGCCGTTTCCGCCGCTTCTCGCCAATGCCCGGAATGGAATCGAGCGCCGAAGTGACCATCGACTTGGCCCGCCGTTCGCGGTGGAACGAAATCGCGAAGCGGTGAACCTCCTCCTGGATGCGCTGCAGCAGATAGAACTCCTGGCTGTCCCGCGCAAGCGGAACGATGGCGGGCGGGAATCCGGCCATCAACTGCGCCGTCTTGTGCTTATTGTCCTTCACAAGACCGCATACCGGGATATCGAGGCCAAGCTCATTCTCGAGCACATCAAGCGCCGCCGACATCTGACCGCGGCCGCCGTCCACGATAATGAGATCCGGCATGTCGAGCTGCTCCTTCAGCACCCGTTCATAGCGTCGGCGGATCACTTCGCGCATCGTCTCGTAATCATCCGGTCCGACGACGGTGCGCACCTTGTATTTCCGGTATTCCTTCTTGTCCGGCTTCCCGTCGGTGAAGACGACCATCGCGGAGACCGGATCGGCCCCCTGGATATTCGAGTTATCGAAGGCCTCGATCCGGCGAAGCGCGCCGATCCCGAGCGCCTCCCCGAGCCGCTGGGCTGCCCGCTGCGTCCGCTCCTCGTTCCGCTCGACCAGCTTGAACTTCTCGTCCAATGCGACGCTCGCATTTTCCATCGCCATCGAGACCATCTGCCTCTTCAACCCGCGCTTCGGCAGCAGGACCTTCACCTTCAGCCATTGCTGGAGCGCTTCCGTCGTCGCCAAGCTCTCTTCGGCATGCGGGACGGCCTCCGGCCCCTTCGGTTCCTCCCCGTTTTCCCGTTCTTCTCCGTCCGCCGAGTCCTCTGCTTGGTCCGCATCCGCACCGCTGCCGGATTCATCTGTATCTCTGTCCGGCTCTTGTCCGGCCTTCATCGCAGCCGGATCGGCTTCAGGGGCCGCCGCCAGCGCAGCCAGCCCTTCCGGATCCGGAAGCAGAATTTCCTTTGGAACCGCCGGATTCTCGCTGTAATATTGCGTCACGAAGGACATGAAGTCGGCATAAGGCTCGCCGTAGAACGGGAATTGAGTCGTATGGCGCTCAATCATTTTTCCTTGACGGATATAAAGAATCTGTACGCACATCCAGCCCTTGTCCACCGCGAACCCGAACACATCCCGATCGGCCTGATCGGATGTATTGATGTTCTGCTTCTCCATAATCGCGGCGATTGCCATCAGCTGATCGCGGTATTCCTTGGCCCGCTCGAATTGCAGTTCTTCGGCCGCCTCCTCCATTTTCCGCTGCAGTTCGCGTTTAATCTCTTCGTGCCCCCCGCCGAGAAATTTGGTGATCTCCTGCACCATGTTTTCATATTCGGATTCGGTCACCTCGTACTCGCACGGCGCCAAGCATTGGCCGATGTGATAGTATAAGCAGACCCGGTCCGGCAGCGTGGAGCATTTACGCAGCGGGTAGAGGCGATCGAGCAGCTTCTTCGTCTGCTGGGCGGCGAAGCCGTTCGGATAAGGACCGAAATATTTGGCCTTATCCTTCAGCACCCGGCGCGTCACCTCCAGCCGCGGGTGGCGTTCATTCGTTATTTTGATATATGGGAACGTCTTGTCATCCTTCAGCAGCACGTTGTAACGCGGATGATGCTTTTTAATAAGATTGCATTCCAAAATGAGAGCTTCCATATTGCTGCCGGTGACGATATATTCGAAATCGCGGATTTCCGCTACGAGTCGTTGGGTTTTGCCGTCATGGCTGCCCGAGAAATAAGAGCGGACACGGTTCTTGAGCACCTTCGCCTTGCCGACGTAAATAATCGTGCCCTCTCTGTTCTTCATCAAATAGCAGCCTGGCGCATCGGGCAGCAAGGCGAGCTTATGGTGAATCTGCTCCAGCGCCTGGGCGCGTTCGGCCAACGCTTCGGCATCCAGCTCGTCTTCCTGTTCCGGGGCATAGCGTTCATTCCAGCGGGCCTTCCACCGCTCTGCGCGCCAGTTCGGGCGGTTCTTGTCCGAGTCGCTCACGCGAGCTCCCTCCTTACGATCATTGTTCCTGCACTGCCCCTTGCACACGGGCTCGTGGCGTTGCGCAAGGGGCATGACTTCTCTATTTTATCAAAAAAGAGGACGGCGCGCTCCTGCCTGACGCAAAGAAGCCTTCCTGATTCAGGAAGGCTTCTCTTCTATCCTATGTTCGCCCGGACGGATGCTTATTGATGCTTGCCAATCAAGCCTTTGAGGGCGTCCTTGGAGTTCAGGCCGACCACTTTGTCCACTGGCTGTCCATCCTTGAACACGATGATCGTCGGAATGCTCATCACGCCGAAACGGGAAGCGGATTCCGGATTCTCATCCACGTTCACCTTCGCGATCGTAGCTTGACCGCTCACTTCTCCGTCCAATTCTTCGAGAATCGGAGCCAATCTCTTGCAAGGGCCGCACCAAGGCGCCCAAAAATCGACCAAAACGACGCCTTGCTGACCTTCTACCTCGGTCTTGAACGTCTGGTCGGACACATTTACGATAGCCATGTTAGAGAACCTCCTTTATCGTGAAAAACAGAATAGCTGAGTCAACAAGTAAAGTATACCACAAGTCGGACTTTTATGTGAAATCGGAGGGCAATGCATTTTGTTAGGAATTTGTCACACGATAAGAAGGCCCGGACTTTACAGTTCCGCCGCCGTTCGATATACTAAAGGCGTAAAAATGGGTTTTACTACCTGTCTATGTTGTGATCCGAATCATTGCAACTTGACGGACAGATGGGAGGACGCGCCAATGGAAGCCAATACGATGGATCCTCGCGAACATGTCAACGAAGAGCCAAGAAATGATTTTTCAGACGTGTTGTTCGGGTTCAACGCCATGTTCGGGTTTATGTTCGTCGTCTTCTTCGGCATGGTGATCGTGAAGTTCATAATGTCGTAACATCCAATCGCCATACGACGTTCCGCGGGCAGGCCCGGATTGCTTCCGCCTGCCGGGAACCGCGTCAAGCGGGAGCCCCGTACCGTGCAATCCGTTCCTGCGCGAGCCATAGTGACGGTCAAGCATGCATCGCTGCATGCTTTTTTTGCTGCCTTTGAAGCCTTCCTCAACCCCGGGCAAGCCGGGCGGACGAAGGCGGTTCGTTGTCCTTCATCCTCTGACCGCAATGCGGCAGGCGGCGGCCAAGGCCAGCATGATGCCCGTATAGATGCCCCAGTCAAGCGAATCGCTGATGGCGATCAGCGCCCCGCCAATGCCTACGCTTAAGCCGGGTCCGAACGAATCGACGAATTGGAGCTGGGACGATACCTCTCCTGATCTCCCCTCCCCGCAACCTATTTGCCTTGATGATAATGGTCATGGCAACTATTTGTCCATAAAAATGAAGGACCGCGCTCACGCAACCAAGCTACAGATCCTTGACATTGTTGTACATCACCGCAAGCGTTCTTCGAAAGTTGTCTACTTCCTCTTCGGTCAAGCCGGCGATCGTTTTTTTATAGGCTTCAATCGAAGGCTCCATAATCTTGTCCTTCATATCCCGTCCTTTGGACGTCAAGTAGACGCGCAAAGCCCTCCTGTCCGCCTCATGGGTGACGCGGTGGATAAAACCCTTGTTCTCCAGCTTGAACAGCATCCGCGCAATGTTCGTCTGATCCTTGTACAACCGCTCGGCAAGCTCCTTTTGCGTGATGCCCTCCCGCTCCCACAGCACGACAAGGATTTCCCATTGATCGACGGTAATGTCGAATGGGCTGACGACTTTTTGATAATAATTGTTCAATTTCAAATCTGCGCGGTGCACGATGACGCCAATAAATTGATCTAAGTCCAAAGCGGGCCTCCATGATTGATATGACGATAGTTGCTATGACCATTATAGTTTCGTCCTTTTCATCCTGTCAATGCAGCATAAAAAAAGACACGCTCATCACGTGTCTGACATTCCCCGTTTGTTGCGCCCGCTCACATGGACTATGTCCGCAAACGGCTTTATCCGGTCCATGAGGCGCTCCGCCTTATAAATATCTTCCCCGTCGCGCGTGTAGCTGAAATGCTTCAGCAGCGAGTTGGTGTCGTAATTCGACGTATAGAAGGTCGGCTTCCGGTTCATCCGGTAGTTCAAGATCGAGCCCAGCACATGATCGCGCACCCAAGCCGACATATTTTCCGCTCCGATATCGTCAAAGACGAGCAGGTCGGTCTCCTTCATCAGCTCGATCGTCTCCCGCAGCTTCTGCGGCTCCTGGAACATCGATTTGAGCTCCTCGACGAATTCCGGCATATAGACAATGACCCCGGTATAACCGGCGCGGGCCAGCTCGTACAGCACATAGCTCATCAGGAAGGTCTTCCCGGTACCGAACGGTCCGACCAGATACAATCCGTGCGGCGTCAGTCCGGATTCCTTCGCCTGCATCACATATTCCATCACTTTTTTGACCGCCGGCACCCGCTCCATATCGATCTCCAGCATCTCCCGGGCGGAATATCCCTGCTTGAGGGCCGTCTCATCCACATAGAAGGAACGGACCCGGTTATGGATCGACTGCTGGCGCTCATGCGCAAGCCACTTCTGGCACGGGACCTTGCGGTCATAAATGAACGCCTGGCCGTTGACCGTCTCCGCGCTAAGCCGGGTGTAATGGCCATGGAAATCGTTCGGGCACTGCTCCAGGCCCGGACATTGGCTGCAATGCCCCGCCTCCTTCACGTATTGGTACAATTTGTTCATATTCATGCGAAGGCTGCGCTCGTCCAGCTCGGGATGGGAGCTGCGGAATTCGGCGACGAGCGGATGGTTCATCAGCTCGGCCATCTTCTGCTCCGCTTGCGCGCGCCGGCTGCCAAGCGGCAGCTGCTTCAACAGTTCGCCTATCGATTCCATGCGGGAGCCCTCCTTATCTTCTGTCTTCGATATTTAACGTATAGAAAGCCTGACAAGCACGCCTGCCTGTCCTAGGCTTGTCCGTCCAATCTTCGTGCGAGCGCCCGTGCGGCGTCGATCTCCTCCTGCGACAGCGACGAAGACCCCTCCTGCGAGCGGGTCACGATCGGGATCGCCGGCTTCGCCGCTTTCCCGTAGCGGCTGCGCGTGCGCTGTGAAGCGGCCTTCCCGCCTGAACGGGCAGCGCCCGCCTCCTGCAGCTGCGACTGCTGGCGGATATACATCACCGCTTGCTCATAGGTGCGGACCTGCTTCACCAGCATATTGGACACAATCGCCTCGACGAAGTTGCGGTTCAACCGCTGCTCGGCCCCCTGCACAAGCATGGTCATCAAATAATGAATGAGTACGTTAATGACTTCATCCGGCAGCTTATAATTGAGATCCATCTTGGTGAACATATCCAAAAAAGAGTCCGGCACCGCGCCCGGAAAAAAACGCTCCAGCAGTTGGGTGTACGGCGTGTTGCGAAGCATCATATTGTACTGGTGAATATCGCATTTGCCATTGAACTGCGGCGGGACCTCGACATAGAATTCCATCTCGACCGCGACTTCCTCTTGCGGGGCCGCCGACTCCTCCCCGAGATGGCCGATGCGCTGCTGCTCCCGCTCCTGCCATTCGCCGCGGCGCTTGTTCTGGCGAAAGTGGAGATGCGCCCGGTGCTGCAGCTCATCGATGATGATGCGGCCGTCTTCCCCAAAAATGCCGTCTTCATCGAGAAGCCGGACGGTCTCCTGCAGCGTGAGCCCGAACTTGCGGACGACATAATTGATGACGCCGAGTCCCTCCCGGTCATAGCGCAGCCGTTCGACGAAGCTGCGGTTCACCGACTGCTTCGGGAAGCGGATAATGATATCGGCGTAATTCAAGGCCGGCGCCTCCGCTTCCTCGGCCGCCGCCGCAGGGCGGACGGACGCCCGGCTAGGGGCCACTTCATCCAGCGCCTGCTCCAGCTCGACGTCAATCACCTGCGTATTCAGGCGGAACAGCTCATAGAACGGAATCGAAATATTTTCGCGTTCCGCCTCCTTCGCCGTCTCATCGAACGGCTCGCCCGTACTGAATTGCTCCCTTAGATTCAGCACGGCATACTTGCCTACGAAGTCGCGCAGCAGCAAGGTCAGATGCTGAGTCCGGAAAAACTCATGCGGCGAAAGCGGAGGCTGAAGCTCGTACTCGTACATATACTCCTCCATGTCCGGAAGCAGCATCCGCGACGTCTGGAGCAACCCTACCGCCTCCAGCTTCGAGGTCTGTTCGACGAAGTAAGTCCGCCCCTTCTCGCTCGGCTCGACACCGAGCAGCAGGAACAGGCGGCGCTGCGCGTCGACGCCCGAATAGCCGACGCGGTCCGCAGGGGCATGCTGATACAATAAATGATATAACCCAATCGCGAATGCTCCGACCATCGGCTGATAGACGTGGGACAGCATCTTCCGATCCAGTTCGCTGAGGCTGAATTCCCGGTAGGCCACATACCGATGGTGCTCTGTAAAATGATGCATGTTGGACATTCGCATGATACTCTCTCCTTTTCATCCGTGCACGTCACGTTCACCTATTGTAACATACTTGGGGACGGACCGTCCGGGGAAAAATCCGGTGTTCGGCCCTGGCGGACGCCCGTACACATGTCCGGTCCGGCCGCCGCGGCAGCGGCAGCCGGTTCGGCTATCCCGTTCATCGCATCGCCCGGCGCAGCTCGAGCAATTCGGCATAACGCCGCTCCAGCCGCTCCTTCTCGGCCTCCTCAAGGCGAAGGGGCTGGGACAGGCGGGACAGCAGCTCGGACCATTCCAGCTCGACCTTCATCCGCTGCTCTTCCGTCCAGGCCGCTCTCTCCCGGCCGGGGCCATCGGCTTGCGCGTCCTGCTGCGGCGGTGCTCCCTGGTCGGCGTGCAGCGCTTCGATCGGCAGCAGCTCCAGCGACTGTCCGCTGAAGCGGAGCACATGCGTGGCCGTCCGTTCCAACAGCATCCGGTCATGGGTCGCGAAGAGAAGCGTTCCCGGATAGGCCGCCAGCACCCGCTCCAGCTCTTCGCGCGCCTCGATGTCGAGGTAGTTCGTCGGCTCATCCAGCAGCAGCACATTGGCTTCGCTCAGGAACAGCTTGACGAGCTGCGTCTTGACCTTCTCCCCGCCGCTTAGCTGCCAGACCGGCTTCAATGCCTCGTCCCGGCGCAGCCGCAGCCGGGCCAGCGCCGTGCGAATGGCGGTCTGATCGTAGGCGCTCGATTTCTGGACGTTGGCCAAGGCGCTCTCCTGCAGGTCAAGCGAGTACAGCTTCTGATCGAAATAGGCGACGCGCGCATTCGGGGCGAACCGTATCACGGCGGAAGAAGCTCCCTCTTCCGGACCGCCGTCCGGCGCTTCGCTTCTCTGCTTCAGCAGCCGCAGCAGCGTCGTCTTCCCCGATCCGTTCGGCCCGAGCAAGCCCACCTTCATCTGCGGACGGATCCGGAAGCTGGCGTCCCGCACCAGCTCACGCTCCCCGGCGCACAGCCGCAGCTCTTTCACCTCGAGCGCGCTCTTGCTCCGAAGCGGCCGGTGGCACTCGGCATCGAAGGCGACGGGCGGAAGCTCGAACGGGCGCTCCACCTGCGGCAGCTTCGCGAGCCGCGTCTCCATCGCCTTGACCCGCTTATCCATTTTTCCCTGCTTGCGGTTGAAGTGAGGGCGGGCAGACCGAATCTCCTTGCTGGTCAACCCTTTGCGGGGCCGCGGGGTGCCGACGCCCTGCGCCATGACCCTCGTCTGGACGATCATCTCCTGCAGCCGGTCACGCTCGGCGATATACTGATCATACTCGCGCTGCCGCTCGGTGCGCAGCCTTTCCTTCTCTACGCGGTAATCGTCGTAGCCCCCGGCAAAAATATGGAGGCTCCCGTTCTCCATCTCCCATATTTTCGTGCACACCCGGTTCAGGAGCGTCCGGTCATGCGAGATGAGCAGCACGGTGCCGGTCCGGGAGAAATCGAGCAGCCGCTCTTCCATCCGCTTCATCTGCTCCATATCGAGATGGCTGGTCGGCTCGTCAAGCAGCAGCAGCTCGGCGCCGCCCTGCAGCGCCTGTTCCAGCCGCCGCCTCGTCCGCTCCCCGCCGCTAAGCGTCGCCTCGGACGAGGCCTCTTCCCGGGTATCGTCGAGCTGGGGGACGAAGGCGCAGGACGCCATCCGCCGGACGCTGCCTTGCGCCGGCTCCACTAGCCCGGCCAATATCCGGATCATCGTCGTCTTGCCGGCGCCGTTCGCCCCGATCAATCCGATCCGTTCCCCGGAATAGACGCGCAGCGTCTCCGGAATCGTGAACAGGCGGCGGTCTCCGGCCTCGGCGGCCAAGCCGCTCGCCTCCAATACTAGCTTGCCGGCAGGGGCCAATGGCCTGCCTTCTGTATGTCTTGCCTGATTCATAAAAAAACCTCCCTGGGATTCCAGAGAGGATAGATGATACGGCAATGCTCAAGGATGTCCGGCGCCGGTCATGATGCCGGTAAGCCGCAAAACGGCGCAGGCCCCAAAGGCAGCGTCCCTCCGCAAGCGGCCGGAGCCGCCTGCATGTCGCAGCGCCTGCGCCGCCGGACAGCCAGCCCGCCGCGCTTTCCGTGCGCAGGGGCCTACTGCGCCGAAGCGCCCGGCAGCAATGATATCCTTGAATTTCGGTCAAGACATAGCCGCTGAGAATCCGCCAGAAGGCAGATCTATCCTCTCTGAACGTACATTTTGAAATCGATATCGTCAAAATGATTCACGTCAGTTCGGATTAATTGCTCATCGGCGGTATACCTTGCCCTTTCCTTCGAATGTTGGCCCGCCCGTCTCGCTGCGGCAGGCATATCATTATTTTATGCGATGCGGCCTCCTTCTGTCAAAAGTCCCCTCCGCCTGCCCTTTCCCCGCCGAAGGAGGCTCATTTCAACTGATCCAAATAGGTTCGATGCGGATTGGAGAAGCCGAATTGATTGAAGCGGTCCCAATTGACCGACCACGTCATCAAGCCGCGGAGCCCGGGATAACCGGACGGGTTGCGCAGCGTGTAGCTTCCTCCGAACGAGCGGCCTCTGATAAGATAATCCAGCGCCTTATGCACTTCCGCGGGGGACGTATAGCCGTTGCCCGCCTGACTGGCGGCCGGCAGGCCGATGACGACCTGATCCGGGCGCAGACCCGGGAAGACCCGACTTGGATCTCTGGCAAGCGGGAAGCCCGTCACCAGCATGTCGGCCATCGCCGCATGGAAATCGGCGCTGCCCATCGAATAGAACCGATCGTCGAGACCGGTCACCGGTCCGGAATTATAATGCTGCACCTGGACCCAAGCGATGATGTCGCGCAAGGCGTGAATGACGGGCAGGTACGCCCCGGCGCGCCGGTCGCCGCCCCATTGGCCGGCGCCGTAATTCGTGTACCCGACCTGGACGAAAAACGTCTCCGGCGCCATCGTCAGCAGGAACTCCGATCCGAAATGATCATGAATGGTTCGCAGCGCCTCGATCAGATGGACAACCGCCGGTGTCGTCGGGCGATCGAGATCCGTGTCCCCCTGGTTCAAATACAGCGATTGCCCTTCGAAATCAATGTCCAATCCGTCGAAGCCGTACTTCTCGATGATCGCGATCACCGATTGGACGAACTTGTCGCGGGCAGCGGGAGTCGTCAATTCGACATGACCGTTCTGGCCGCCGATCGAGAGGGTCACTTTTTTGCCCAGGCTCTGCAAGTAAGCGACATCTTCCTTGAAGTCGGCCTCTGCATATTGGTAAGGCGTGAATTCGATCTTCCCGCTATTGTCCGCCGGTTCGGCAAATGCGACATGGATGACATCGAAATTGCCCGAGACCTCCCGGAGCGGAAGGAAGCCCGCTCCGTTCACGAAGTTATGCCAGTAGCCGACCAATACTTTGCCGGGCAGCGGCCCCGGTTCGCCGGCAGCGGAGGTCTTCACGCTCAAGGCGGTGCTGGGCGGGGAGACATTGCCGGCCGCATCCTTCGCCTTCACGGTGAAGGAATACGTCGTCTCCGGCGATAATCCGGTCACGCCCGCGCTTGTGCCGCTCGTCGTCGCGGCCAATGTCTGATCCCGGTACACCTCGTAACCGGTCACCCCGTCATTGTCCGATGCCGGGCTCCAGGCGAGCGACACGCTGGTCGCCGTCTTGCCGATCAGCCGCAGATCGGCGGGAGCGCTGGGAGGTTCGTTATCCTCCGGCGCTTCTCCCTCGCTGACGTAGCTCCACAGCGCCGGCACGTTAGGCGGCTCCCACCCGGCCAGCGACGTATGCGGCTGCCGGCAGCGGTATATCTTCCCTTGGTACGAGACGAGATCGTCGACGGCGTAGGCCACCCCCGGAGCCCATGCGGCCGCCTCGGCAAGGGCTCGGTCAGCAGCCGGCAGCGCTGCAGCAGCGGCTGACGACGGCGCCGCGGCTAGCGGCGCTGCGGCTGGCGATGGCGCTGCGGCCAGCAGCGCTTCACCTGGCGGGGCGGCGGCGGCTGAAGGCAGCGCTTCAACTGATGGCGCTTCGGTTAGCCCTGCCGAGAGGATGCGGACCGCCTGTTCCGGGCCAGCGGCAAGGCCGGCGGCGCTGCTTAATCCGTCGAAGGCCGACCGGACCTGATTGGCAAAGGCATAGCCGCTCGTGGCGTCCCAATTGACCGACCATGTCATCACGCCGCGGAAGTTCGGATAGCCCCCGGCTTGCTGCAGCTGATACGCCCCGCCGTAGGATGTCCCCTTCACGATATAGCGGAGGGCCTTCGCGATATCCGCCCCCGAGGTGTAACCGCCCGAAGGCGCGGCGCTAGGCACGGCCGGCAAGCCGATCGCGACCTGATCTTCCCGCAGCGGCTCGAACATATTGTTCGGGTTGCGTCCAATCGGGAAGCCGCGCAGCAGCATTTCCGCCATGGCCACCTGGAAGTCGGCCGTCCCCTGTGTATAGACGCGGCCGTCCAGCGCCTCGTTGCCGCCGGCGTTATAATGCTGGACATGAATGAAATCCAGCTTGTCGCGCAGCCCGTGAATGACAGGCAGGTAAGCGCCCCATGGACCGGCATAGGCGACGATGCCGCCCTGGACGTAGGCGATCTCCGGCGCCATCGTCAGCATGAAGCCCGGGCCGACGCGGTCGCCGAGCTGCCGGACGGCGGCAATGAGGTTGACGATTTTCGGCGTCGTCGGATGGCGGTAATCGGTGTCACCCGCGCCCAACGAGACGGATCCGCCCTCCAAATCGATATCCAGTCCGTCAAATCCATAGGTTCGGATGATGTTTTCCAATGAATTCACGAAATTTTGGACGTCCTGATTGCTTTGAAGCTCGACCGAGCCGTTCTGCCCGCCGATGGAGATCAGCACCTTCTTCCCCTGGCTGTGCAAATAAGCGACATCCGCACGGAATTCCTCCACCGTGGCGTTGTACGGCGTGAAGCTCAAGGTCGAGCGGTCTCCCCCTGTCGTCTCGGCGAAGGCGACATGGATGACGTCATACTGCGGCGATACGTCGCGCAGCTTCAGGGCGGTCGAGCCGTTGTCGAAGTTATGCCAGTAGCCGATCAGCAGCTTGCCGGGAACCGGATTCGGGCCCGGCCCGCCCGGCGCGGTCGTGGCGTTGACGGCCGCACTCGGTTCGGATGCATTGCCCGCCGCATCCTTTGCTTTCACGGTGAACGTATACCGTGTGTCCGGCGTCAGCCCCGCCGCGATATACGACGTGAGCGCGGTCGTTCCCGCGAGTTGCCCGTTCCGGTACACCTCGTACCCGGTGACGCCGACATTATCGCTTGCCGCGCTCCAGCTTAGCGAGACGGACGTGGCCGTGAAGTCCGTCACGGCCAGATTCGCCGGCGCGGTCGGCCGCTCGGTATCCGGCCCAGGCTCCGGGTTCGGTCCGGGGCCTGCATGCGGGGTCCACAGCGCCGGCGCGTTCGGCGGCTCCCATCCGTCCAGCGAAGTGTGCGGCTGGATACATTTGTAGTCGGCTCCGCCGTAGGCGACGAGATCGCCGGTCCGGTAAGCGGTATTCGGCGCCCAGGCCGGGGCCGCAAATACACTTGCTGGGAAGACGGAACAGAGCAAGGCAATCACGAAGAGACAAACCAGTGCTTTGCGGTTCGCTGCCCTCATTTCATTACATTCCTCCTTTTTTTCATATCAGGATGAATTACGCCTTCGTGGAAGGCCAACGTCTTCACCTTCGCTGCATCACCTCCAACTTCGCTCCTCCTGCCCGCCGCAGCTTCCGCTGCCGCCAAGCAAAATATTCCCAGGAGCTCTCTACATTCCACTAAAACACCCCGGCGGGCCAGCTACAAGGATAAATATCTACACACAGGGATACTATTCTATATTCGGGACAACGAGGCTGGATAGGATCGATGATTGGGGGAGAAAAGTTGTAAGAAGATTATTCAAAAAAAGGATAACAACATCATAGAACACTGTCTCACAGATCTCTGCTGGTTTAGAGTTTACGACTTTAGCGATGACGACTTTAGCGATAGCTTCTTGAAAATTGCCACTTTAGATATTTAACTTTATTGGAATTTAATGAAATTTCGTCCGATGCTTTTGAGGTTACTGCATTTTAGATTGGAATGTAACTGAAACTGAGGATCACCGCTTTGGAGACAGCATGTTTGGGGATAAAAGCGTCCTTTGGTTATCGTTACTTAGGGGAACTGTTTAGAAGACTCTCTTTTGGGGAGAAAACTCCTCTGAAGATGACAGCTTGGGAGAAATTGCTTTGCAGAGATTGCCGGTATGGAGCTAATTACGCTAAAGTTTGCAGTTTGGGTACAGGTGCTTTGGAGCTAAGAGCTTTGAAGACTCCAGCTTGGGAGAGCGCTACTCTGAGGACAACCGCTTTGGAGATGGCAGCTTGGGAGAGCGCTACTTTGAGGACAACCGCTTTGGAGATGGCAGCTTGGGAGAGCGCTACTCTGAGGACAACCGCTTTGGTGATGGCAGCTTGGGAGACAGCTAGTTCGAGGCTACCTTCTTTGAAAGAGAATGCGTGCGGAGAGATACACCGATTCCTGCGGCGAATGCACCCGTTGCATTGCTGACCCTGACGCTGGGGCGAGCTCTCTATCCTTGAAGTTCTGAGAAAATAATGCAATTATGCAGCATTCCCACCGTGTCGGATGTTCGAATCATAAAATCCTGCAAATCTGCATCAATTTCGCCCGCAAACAGCCTCAAATAGAGGAAAAGTTGTGAATTCCTGCATTTTCGCAGGAATTTCACAAAAATCCCCCAATAAACTCAAAAATTCCTGCACTTTTGCAGGATTTTAGGATTCGCGGCTCATCTGACGGTGTCTGAAGCACTTTCGCAAGGACCATTCCCATTCGTGCCTCGTCCGGGGGTGTCTGTGCCTCTCACTGCACTGCGCTTTTGCATGATTCCTAGCATTTATGCCTCGTCCGGAAATGTCCGTGCCGCTCACCGCGCTCTGTGCGGGACCTTTCACATTCGCGCATCATCTGGCGGTGTCCGTGGGCATACTTCAGCCGGAATAAGCGCACTCGCGCGCCCCCGGGCGATCCAAAAAGGCGCGGAACCCCGTTCCACGCCCAGTAAACCAAGTCAGAACATTTTGTAGCCGCTCTTGCGAAGCACGTCGATCGTCTTGCCGCTGACGAAGGCTCCCGCCAGCCCCGCCAATGCCGTCAAATAATCGACAAGACCGTAGCTTCCGATGTTGCCGAAAAAGGACAGCTCGCTCTTCCACAGCATCCAAATGGTCGCCGGCAGCACAATAACGATGTAAAATCCGATTGGGAACCAGGTCGTCTTCATCAGCATGTTCAAAATAAACCCGATGCCGAACATCATGACGAAGAACAGCATCATCAAAATGATGACCATTATCCATCCCATCATGTCTATCATCATCCCCCTGTAACCTATCTCCGCCTGGATACTCCGACGGCCTGCCGCATATCCAAAATTCACTAATTTGCCTTGATTAGTATTAGTGTACTGGCAGAGAAGCCAAAAATCAACGAACATTCAGTGACATTTGTCACCCCCAAGTTGCCCCTGGGCCGATAGTTACGCTACAATGGCCTTGTGTATGTTTGACGATGAAGACATTTTCATATAATAAAGCATTGGAGGTTCACGACATGAATGAAGCCGCATTAACATTGGAAGGCTGGTATGCGCTCCATGATTTTCGCTTAATCGACTGGACGAAGTGGAACAAGGCGGATGACGAGGAGCGGGCGCATGCGCTGGACGAGCTGCAATCGCTCTGGTCCGCTTGGACCAAGGCGGAAGAAGAGAAGCGGGGAAGCACCGCCGTATACAGCATCGTCGGGCAGAAGGCCGATCTCGTTCAATTCCATCTGCGCGAGACCTTGGAAGAATTGAACGCGATGGAGCATGCCTTCAACAAAACCTCCTTCGCACAATATACGATTCCAACTTACTCGTACGTGAGCATTGTCGAGCTGAGCAATTATATGGCGAAGCCCGGAGCGGCCGGCGATCCGATGGACAATCCGGAAGTGGCGGCCCGCCTGAAGCCGGCGCTGCCGAAGAGCAAGCATATCTGCTTCTATCCGATGAACAAGAAGCGCGATCTCTCCGACAACTGGTACATGCTGTCCATGGACGATCGCCGCGCCATGATGCGAAGCCACGGCATGATCGGCCGCAGCTATGCCGGGAAGGTGAAGCAGATCATTACCGGCTCCGTCGGCCTCGATGATTGGGAATGGGGCGTCACGCTGTTCAGCGACGACGCGCTGCAATTCAAGAAGCTGGTCTACGAGATGCGCTTCGATGAAGTGAGCGCCCGCTTCGGCGAGTTCGGCTCCTTCTACGTCGGGAACCTGCTTACGCCGGAGAAGCTGAACGACATCATGAAGGTATAGCGTTCTTTACGCTAGCCGGAGAAGCACAGACCGGGAAGCCCGCAGGGGGCTTCCCGGTTTGTGCATTCCATGCCTATGCTCCTGAAGCCAGCGCCCGCTCCTCATGCTGCCTCCCGATTCGCGGACAGGACGCTTAGTTCGGGGCAGACAGCACGGCTGCCGGAATATAGGCGTCGCCGGCCATTAGCCTGCGGGCGGTTCGGCCGCAAGCCGCTCGCATGACCAGCCAATCCGATGCTGTGCTGGCGACGGCGGCTTCCGCATACATCGTGCCGGACGGGTGCCCGATGCGCACGGCCGAACCCGAGGATGCCGCCAACCGGTTGGGGAGCGTCCCCGGGATTTGGCAGGCGGCCGCAAGCGCCAACGCACCGCCGACAGCATGGGCCCTATGAAGGCCCCCCATCGAAATATAGCGCGATAAAATATCGATGTCCGCCGCGCGTATCATCTCATGAGCCGACGTGACATAATCGGCCGGCTTCGCGACGATGACGAGCTTGGGGAGCGAATGGGTTCCCGGGCCGACTGGTTCGTCCGGCCGGATTAGCCCGGCCAGAATGCCGCCCTCGACACGAATCTGCTCCAGCGTGTCCAGCAGCGCCGCATTGCCGTTGATGTCCTCCCGAAGCTCCGTGCCCGCAAGCCCGACATCCCGCGCGTTGACAAAGACAATCGTGTTGACGCAGTCCACGATACTGATCTCCATCCGCCGCCCGTCACCCGCTTGCACCGTGTCGACGACATTTCCTGTCGGGAGCGTTTTGCGCGTAAACGTCCCGCCCGCATCGGGAAAATTCAGCATAATCCTGGACGATTCGCCCGGAACGCCAGCGATCGAGAACTGGCCTTCATATTGAATGGCCCCGTTCTTCACCGGAATTTCGGCAATAACCAGTTTATCGATATTGGTATTGTATATCTTCACTTCCGTAATCGGTTCAGCCAAGGGGACGTAACCTTCTTCCGCGGCATACAGCCCGACCGCCGCCGTCAGATTCCCGCAAGTGACTTTATAATCGATAATGTTCTTGTCAAGGCTGACTTGCCCGAAGGTATAATCGATATGCGCCTCCGGATGAGAAGGAGGGCCGATCAGGGCCAGCTTGCTGGTCAGACTGCTCCCCCCTCCCAGCCCGTCGATCTGATTGCTGTCCGGGCTTCCGAACATGCGCAAAATAACCTGATCCCGCAGCGCGCCGTCTGACGGGAGATCGCAGGTCCGCAATACGAGCCCTTTGCTTGTCCCTCCCCGCATCATCACTGCCGGTATGCCGACCACTTGTCCGAAGCCATACATTACCCCTCACTCCTTATCTATCGCTGCCGTTGATTCATTGACTTTTTAATTTCAGTGTATTACTGTATTTGCAATAAATAAAATATCGAACTTTTATTGTTTTCGATAATTTTTTTCGATATCTGGAGCGAGGAGGATATGATGGAGGAGAAAGATTGGATCATTTTGGAGACACTGCACCATGAGCAGAACATTACCAAGGCCGCGGAGAAGCTTTATATTTCTCAGCCGGCGCTAACGTACCGGATACAACAGCTGGAAAAAGAATTCGGCGTCAAGATCGTCAACCGGGGAAGAAGGGGCATTCAATTCACGCCTCAGGGGGAGCATCTGGTCAAGTACGCCAAAGATATGCGCCTGCAGCTTCGCCAGACGAAAGAATTTCTGCGAAATATGGACAATAAGGTCACGGGAATCCTTCGCTTGGGCGTAGCCAGCAATATTGCGACTTATATTCTCCCCTCCATTCTCAAGCAATTTCTGGAGCAGTACCCGGATGTGGAAGTGAGGGTCATGACGGACTGGAGCTCGAATCTCGTTCATTCCGTCTACAGCCAGCATGTCCATATCGGCATGATTCGGGGCGATTACGATTGGCCGGACGAGAAGCATTTAATGATGGAGGAGAATATTTGCATCGTCTCCAAGCACGAAATTCGTCTTCAGGACCTGCCAAGCCTCCCGCGAATCAATTATAAGACGGAGCTCTCCCTGCAAAATACGATCGACCTCTGGTGGAAGGAGCGGTATTCCCTGCCCCCGAACATCGCGATGGAGGTGGATAAGATGGAGACCGGCAAAGAAATGGTGTTGAACGGGCTCGGATATGCCATATTGCCGACTATCGTGCTCGGCGGCCAAGAGGATTTATACAAAATTAATTTGACCACACAGCACGGCGAGCCATGGAAACGGAAATCGTGGATGATTTATCGGAAAGAGTCGCTTAACTTGACGCTAATTAAGGAATTCGTGGATTTTATGAAAAATAGAGACTTGGAAACGCCAAAAAGAAGATAGAGCGAAACCATCGCGGTCTCTCTATCTTCTTCTCTTCGCTGATTGCTCAATCGTTCTTGGCCATCGCCGTCATCGCCCGGGTTCGCTCGAATGGTCTGATCTCATCCTCGCCGCTCTCGAAGTCATCCAGGCTGCGCCGGTTGGTGGCGGGACCGAAGCTCAAGGCGATCGCTGAACCGACCCAGCAGAGCGAGATGAACGCGAAGACGCTGAAGCTTCCGAACTCAAGCAGCAGCAAGCTGATCAGCATCGGCCCAAGCACATTGGAGAACCGCCCCAAGCCGTACGTTAGCCCATAGCCCGACCCGCGAATCGATGTCGGATACATTTCAGACGTATAGGTGTAAAGGTTGGAGGAATAGGTTCGCTCGATTAGATTCACGAGAAAGCCGAACGCGATAAGGAACAGCGGATTGACCGTCATGCCATAAAAGAATACGGTTATTGCGATAAAGAGCGATGAAGCGACCAAATTCCACTTCCGTTCAAAGCGGTCGGAGATCATCGCGCCCAGCAAAGCTCCGAGCGGAGCCCCGATCGTAATCAACGTGCTGTACAGCAGTGATTTATCGAGCATAATCCCGTTCTGAACGAGCAGCGTCGGAACCCAGGAGCCGAATCCGTAGAAGCCCAGTGTCTGGAAAATCCAGGCCATAGCCAGGATAAGCGTCCGGTGGCGATATTTTCCCTTGAACAATTCGCGGTAGCCCTTGGCTGCCGTATGCGCTTGCGGCCGATAAGCAGGCTCGGGAACGGGAGGCAGCTCTCCTTTTTCGCGGAGCACCTGCTCTTCCACCTGCCGGACGATCGCTTCCGCTTTTTCCGTTTCTCCCCGGGATACATGCCAACGAGGAATTTCATGAAGATGGCGCAGGAACCATACGCCTGCGATCCCCATTCCGCCCCAGACGAAGACGAATTTCCAGCCGAAGGGGCCTAACCCGATAAGCAAGGTTGAAATCCAGCCGGTGACCGGAATGCCCAGCAAGCCGACGACGAGTGCGATGCCCTGAAATTTGCCTCGGGAAACGGAGGGGAAAAACTCGCTGATATATGTGCTCGAATTGATCAGGGCCGCGGATACTCCCATGCCGGTCAAGAAGCGGAAAATTCCGAGGATGACCGGATTCCATGCCACAGCCGTAAGCATAGAGAACACGGAAAAGAATAACGTCATTAACATAATGGCCCGCTTTCTTCCGTATCGATCCGCGAACCATCCGCCAATTACCGAACCGATGAACATCCCGAGAAAAGAGCTTGATGTGATCCAGCCGATCTCGGTGACGGACATCCCCCACTCCTTTTTCAATACCGGGGCCACGAAAGAAAACGTATTCAAATCCGCATATTCAAAAAAATAAATGATCGCCAGCGTCACTAACGTCTTGCGATGAATCGAACTGACAGGCAGCCGATCCAGGCGGCCCGATAAGTTATTGGCATCGCTTTCATTTGGCGTGATACGCAAACCGCTTCCTCCTCCGAATTGAATTTCCGCCTCATGGGCAATCGAAAAGCAGGATGAACCCACAGGCGTCAGCTGATTGGTTACACTATAGCACGGACGATTGGCATCAAAAAAATAGTTGTTTTAAATCATTATCAATCAAAAATATTTATACCTAGCCACAAAAAAGCCGCCGCATCGAGCTGCGGCGGCGGTGTGCTCATCTTAAATCACTCTTCATCATCCTGCAATGAAGCCAAATATTCCGCCGTCATGCGATCCCGCATGCGGCCTTTTTCCTTCAACCGTTCGATCGCCGGTTGGATGAGCAGATCGACTTCTTTTTGAACCGTATAGGCCAGATCGTGGCGGTTCTGCTGCTCCAGATACGATCCGACCTCCATCAAGGCGTTGTAGCGATCCAATTCGGGGCGGGTCAACAGTCCGCGCACCTGCACGCTGCAATGACGCATCGCTTAGAAGAACTTTCCTTTGCGAAGCGCCAAGGAAATGCCGCCGATGATGAACAGCCAGCGAATGTCGATCACTTTTTTCAGCTGCGCCGCCCAGAAGCCTTTCAGCTTCTTCGAGCCGACGACGCCGATCGCTTCGCCTTTGCCCAAGGATGCTACGGTCCCTTTATTATGGAACTCGAATTTCTTAAGCGGTTGATTGCGAATGGAAGCGACGATATTGCTTGTGCATACCGGACCTTGCTGCATCGCCATTTGCGCCGTCGGCGGGTATGGACGATCGTTGGCCGGGTTAATAATCAACGAGTTGTCACCGATAATAAAGATGTTGTCATGGCCAGGCGCCCGCAAATATTCATCGACCTTCACGCGGCCGCGCATCGCTTCGAAGCCGGCTTGCTCGATAAGACGGTTGCCGCGGATACCCCCGGTCCATACGACCGTGGACGCCTTGATCTCTTCGCCGGTTGCGAGCACGACGCCTTCCGGCGTGCATTCCTTAATGGCCGTCGCCAGCTTGAAGGTGACGCCCTTCTTCTTCAGCACGTCCATCGCGTATTCGACCAGCTCCGGATCGAAGCCCGGGAGCGCTGTCGGCGCCGCTTCAATGTTATAAATATGGACCATCTGCGGATCGACATCGAACTGCTTGCACAGTTGCGGAATGCGATCGGACAATTCGCCTACGAACTCGATCCCGGTGAAGCCCGCACCGCCGACGATGAAGTTCAGGCGCTCCTTCTTGCTCTCGTCCTGCTTGAACAGAGCGAATTGATGCTCAATATGCTCGCGGATAACGCGGACCGAGTTGATGCTGCGAATGCTGAACGCATACTCGCCCAGACCCGGAATGCCAAATGTCTCCGGCTCGCCGCCCAGACCGATGACCAAATAATCAAAGGACAGCGTTCCGTCTTCCAAAATGACTTTCTTGTCTTGCACGCGGATTTCTTTGACGGTCGATTTGACGAAATCAATCTTGAACTCGTCGATCAGCTTCGAAATCGATACGCGCGCATTCTCATAGGAGTCCGTACCGGCAGCAGGCATATGCAAATGAGTCGTGAAGTAATGGTAGTCATGTTTGTTGACCAGCGTTACATCCGCTTCATTGTAATTCAGTTCTTTTTGCAGCCGCTGAGCTGCCATGATGCCACCGTAACCCGCGCCTAAAATGACGATTTTAGGTATGTTGCTCATCGTAATTTGCTCCTTCCAGTCGGGTAAATCAACTTGAGCCGACTCTGTGAACCCGCAGGAAAAGAATCGGCTGTGCTTCGACGCCCATTTATAATAAGTCGTTGTGGAAATGTGAAAATCCCCACAAAAAAAAATAAACTAGTGCCTGCGCAATGTTGTATAAAAGAAGCGCCGCTATGAATTGCATCATCGACAATTTATCGAACTTTGTATACAATCCACATGCAATGATATCGAGTTTCCAGCTAAAATACAAGCATCATTTTTACCGAATTCAATTTGTAAGCGTTTAACAGGTTTGTTTTTTTGAACTGGAAAATAACGGACGCTATTTTTCGTCTTCTTCCTTCTTTCCTATATTGTACCACATTTCATTTGTGAAAACCGCTGCCATGACTTGAAACATTTTCAATTGCATTGTTTCCTTCTCTCCGCACTAGGTTTATAATGGATAATGTGCCGGATTGCACAATGACCATGATCACGTGGTCTGACATCGTCATTTTGGAGGTGCTCTGCCTTGGATTCACAGCCAGCTTCACAACAAGATATTGTAGATATTCTTATTATTGGTGGCGGTCCTGCCGGAATGTTCGCCGCCTTCTACGGCGGCATGCGTCAAGCATCCGTGCGGCTGCTTGAGAGCATGCCTCAATTAGGAGGACAACTGGCAGCCCTGTACCCGGAGAAATACATTTATGACGTAGCCGGATTCCCGAAGGTTACGGCCCAGGAACTGGTCAATCAGCTCAAACAGCAGATGGATCATTTCCATCCCGATGTGCGCTTGGAAGAGAAGGTGCTTAAGGTCGAGAAGCTTGATGAGCGCCTCTTCGCGGTTACGACCGATAAGCAGGTCCATCACGCCAAGGCCGTGATTATCACCGCGGGCGTGGGCGCCTTCGAACCGCGCCGGCTCGAGCTGCCGGAAGCCGCGCAGTACGAGAAGTCGAATCTGCACTACTTCGTCAGCGATCTGCAGCAGTTCAAAGGTCAGCGCGTCTTGATCAGCGGCGGCGGCGATTCCGCCGTAGACTGGGCCTTGATGCTGGAGCCGATTGCGGAGCAGGTGACCTTGATTCACCGCCGCGACAAGTTCCGCGCCCATGAGCACAGCGTCGAGCAATTGATGAACTCGAAGGTGCAGGTGCTGACGCCGAAGGAGATTACCGCCCTGCACGGTGACGCGGGCCGCGTGGAACGGGTGACCATCGCCGACACGAAGAGCAAGGGCTCGATGGATATCGATGTCGATGCGGTCATCGTTAACTTCGGATTCGTATCCTCGTTGGGGCCGATTGCCGATTGGGGATTGAACATTGAAGGCGGATCGATTGTCGTCGATACCCGGATGGAGACCAACATACCGGGCATATTCGCGGCAGGCGATATTACGACATATCCCGGCAAGCTGAAGTTGATTGCGGTCGGCTTCGGCGAAGCGCCTACTGCGGTGAACAACGCGAAGGTGTATATCGATCCGACGGCCAAGCTGTCCCCGGGCCACAGCAGCAACATGAAGATGTAAGCGGCCTGCCTGGCGGGGCAGAATGGCGCAGCTTGAGCAATATAACGTTGTGTCATGATAAAAGGAAAGAAAGGGTATCCTACTCCTAATCTGTATCTAACGGAGGAGGATACCCTTGTTTCATGTTTGTCCACTATGCAACGGCATAACCAGTCACATGCTTTTTCAATGTCCGAACTGTTTGAACCCAGCCGTCGACAGCGGCAAACTGGAAGATTATTATGGACCTTACTCTCCTTATAATCCAGTGGAGGACGCCAATGAGACGCTCCCGATCCATATCAAGGATCGTTCTAGCAGGCGGCTGTGTGTGCATATCTTATATTGTGAGCACTGTAATACGTCCTCAACCGTCAATGGCCTGTCTTGGGAGTAAGGATCACGAATAACCGGCTATTCTATCTGCGCACCGGTTTGTGGAAGAGGGTCGGATGCAGGCGGCGTTTCTGAATTTCGGCAAGCAGCAGCGCGATGAAGTCATCATCGAGTCCCAGCTTGATTGCCTGCTCATAGGAATCCATAAGCAATTCATCGGAGAGCAAAGCCATCCTAATCACAACCTTTCCTAAAAGTTTCCTTAATGCCCCATCATCATATCATGGTTGTTTTCTAAGGAACAAGCGTTCCGTTATCCACAGACAATTGTGGAAGATATGTGTTTAACTTGTTGATAACCGTCGAAAAAGGACTTGAATCATTGGGGATGATGTGGATAGCTTTATTCACATCTATTTTTGTTGAATTTTGGATAAAAATCTTTAATCATAATCCTGTTCATCCCAAATGAAATCTATCACCCGATTATCAGCCAGCGCGGAAGCCGCCCGCATCGCGATTTCTCGCTATTGCGGACGGGTATTCACTTCAAAAATCCAGATATGTCCGGCTTTATCGATCCCGTAATCATAACCGAGCTGGCTAATGCCCGGGTACTTTCGCTCCAATATTCGAGTGCACCTCCGCGAGAGGTTCAGCATCTCTCTTCTTTTCGTCCGGACCAGCCGGCCGGACAAAGAGCGGCGAATGCCTTCCGCCCCGCCTATCTGCGTCCCGCCCCGGCACAGATTCGTCACGAAGAGGCCCTGCCGCGCCAACCTGCCGACGACGCCCCGGCAGATCCATCTCCCCCTCGTCTTCACGAATTTGACCCGGTAATCAATCGGCCGCCCGTCAATCGTAGCAAGCCGGATGCCGCGCTGAATAATGTAGCTGCGCTTCTTCTTCACCGTGGAGAGCGAACGGACCATCGCATCGAATCCGGCAAAGGAGCGCGTCTTCGCCATATAGGTGTACGCATAATTGCCGCCTTCCATCGTGACTTTGATGACGCCGGTTCCGCCGCCGCCAACGATCGGCTTGATGACGACAAATCCGTACTGGTTCAGCATTTGATGCAAATTGGAAGTGTTGTACACCCGCGTGGCCGGAATATGATCCGCAACCCGCGAATTTCCAAGCAGAGCTTCCGTCTTCAGCCATTTGCTGGCTAACTGTCGTCCTTCCATGCGTCTATCCCCTTTCGTCTACGAGCTTCTAGTTTATACATACTCAATGACGCCCGCTCATTCTTGGATGATTGTCCACGGCACGCGCCCTTATTTTGGGGACATATCTTCTCCGCTCCGCCGTTCCGGAACGCTGCAATTCGACACATTTCACGGTCCTCGTCGTCTTGTCATTGCACATGCGGGATGGTATCGTAGTGGATAAGGTTGGAGAGGGATTGCAATAATGAAGATGGGAGCGACTTTCCATGACGACGGCCGCCGTATTTGAAGTGCTGTATTGGATTGCCATTGTCGGCATGTCCGTGGTGCTGGTTCTGGCCAATGCCGGAATACTGGCACTCGGCTTTCAATTTTGGAAAAAGCAGCATCGATTGCTGGGGGCAGGATGCTGGCTATTTTCCTTATTTTGCTTTTATTTGATTGCGATAATGATCGACAAAACCTTTCTGTAGCGAACAACGAGATCCTTGGAAGCCGCCGTCCGCGGTTCCAAGGATTTGCTATATGGAGAGCCTCTTCTCCGGATTATGTGAAAATTATTACATTCAAGGCGGTGCATACGGATGCGCATTCGAGTGCTTATCGCGGACGACGATCCGCATATTCGGGCCCTGCTGCGCTTGATTCTCGAACGGGAGCAATATGAGGTGATCGAGGCGGCGGACGGCGCGCATGCTTCCCTTCTGTTGGAAAAAGAAACGATTCATCTCGCCGTTGTCGATGTGATGATGCCCGGCGTGGACGGCTGGACGCTCTGCGCCGAGATCCGCCGGCTTTACGATATTCCGGTCATTCTGCTCACGGCCCGGGGCGAGCTGGAGGATAAGGCAGCCGGCTATGAAGCCGGCACCGACGATTATCTGGTCAAGCCGTTCGAGCCGAAGGAGCTTCTGTTCCGGATGAGGGCGCTCCTGCGGCGCTATCAGCTTGTCTCGGCCGCAACGATTCGCTTCCACGGCACCATCATCGACAGGGCGAGCTATATCGTGACGGCCGGCGGACAAGAATGGGCCTTGCCCCGCAAGGAATTCGAGCTCCTGGCGCAGCTGGCCGCCCATCCCGGAAGATTGTTCACCCGCGACCAGCTTCTCGATCAGATCTGGGGCGCCGACTACGCCGGCGACAGCCGGACGATCGATGTCCATATTAAACGTCTCCGGGAGCGGCTGCATGAGGCGACGGACGACTTCCGCATTGTCACCGTCCGGGGACTCGGTTACAAGCTGGAGGTTCGCGGCGGATGAAATCCTTATATGCGACGATCGTGACCAGTTCCGTCGTCATCGTGCTGCTCAGCTTCGCGGTCGGCCTTCTCACGGTCAATCTGGCATACGGGCATACCCTCAACCTCCATTATGAGGAGAAAATGCGGGAGATCGGGCGTTCCATCGCCTTTTTCGCCGAGGAATCCGCGCCGGATAAGCTCGCCTCCTATATGGAGCATCTCGCCGGGATGGGGTACCAGTTCTATTTGTTCAGTGAGGACGGGCAAGCGGCTGCGTTCGGCCGCGACTTCAAGGACTCGTCCTTGCCGGAGGGAGCGGCGCGGCGCGTGCTTGACGGCGAAGTCTACACAGGCCTGCTTGAGAACAAGCAGCGGTGGTTCATCCCGAATATTTTCGAGAACAAGCTGGAGTTCAGCTATGGCCTTCCGCTGGAAGCGCGGAACGGCGGCCGGTACGCGCTGTTCATCCGCCCGGATATGGTGCGGCAGACGGAGGAGATACGGCTGCTGCTCGCCGTGCTTCTGGCCGTCACCTTCGGCTTCAGCCTCGTGCTTATCGCCATCAAATCCCGGTATATCGTCCGCCCGGTCAACCGTCTGGCGAGAGCAACCACCGAGCTGGAACGCGGACAATATGAGGTGCGGCTTGACGTCCACCGCCAGGACGAGATCGGGGAACTGGCCCGACGCTTCACGCGCATGGCCCAATCCATCGAGCAGGCCGACACGATGCGGAAGCAGTTCGTCGCGAACGTATCCCATGAGATCCAGTCCCCGCTTACGTCGATTCGCGGGCTGGCCGTCCAATTGCTCGAACACCCGCTGCCTCCGGAAGAGGAACGCAAATATCTCCATATTATCGCGGTGGAGAGCGAGCGCTTGTCCGGGCTAAGCCGGCAGCTGCTGACGCTCGCGTCGCTCGATCGCGGCCAGGAGGCGCTCAGGCGGGCGCCGTTCCGGCTCGACGAGCAGCTGCGGCAGCTGTTGATTACGCTGGAGCCTCAATGGTCGGAGAAGAAGCTGGAGCTCCATCTCGAATTGGAGAAGACGGAGATGTCCGGCGATGCCGGCTTGCTTCATCAAGTGTGGATGAACCTGCTCTCCAATGCGATCAAGTTTACAGATACGGGCGGAACTCTTTCGGTACAATGTGGAATAAATGGGAACGGAAGCGCCGAGGTGGTGATTCGCGATACCGGCAAAGGAATCCCGGCGGAGGATCTTCCCCATATCTTCGACCGCTTCTATAAATCAAGCTCTCATGAGCGAAGCGCGCAAAGCGGAACCGGCCTCGGACTCTCCATTGCCGAGCGCATTGTCCGCTTGCACGGCGGCTCGATCCAGGCCGCGAGCGAAAGTCGGAAAAGGGACGGCATTCACCGTGCTGCTGCCGGCCAAGCCTTCCGCCGCTTCCTCTTAGCGCATGCCTGGCCCGTCCGGTCCCTTGAAGGAAAGCGGCACGCCGTGCGGCGGGGAGGTTCCGATCCTCTGAATTTGTTACCTTCCGTTCATATTCCGTTCATATGGGACAGGTACACTGTCTCGTAGAGACGAGCAAAGGCAATCTGGGAAGAGCCCCTGAAGCCTCCTGCCATCATGGCGCGAATGCAGAGGCGATGGGAGCTCCGACGGCCTGCTCCCGCCTCGGCCGCCGCCCGTCTGCTTGCTGCGGCCGGGCGGCCAGCAGCTCCCCAAAATGACATAGAGAGAGGGAATGCACCATGAAAAAGCTGTATGTGACATCATTTATTTATGCTGTGCTCGGACTACTAGCGGGTGTTTTTTTCAGAGAGTTCACCAAGTTGAACGGCTTTACGGACTATACGATGCTGAAGCCGCTCCATACTCACCTGCTCGTGCTCGGCTTCCTTTTCTTCCTCGTGCTCCTCATCCTGGCGCGCCTGTTCCGCGTGCACGAGGTCCGCTCGTTCACAGCATGGTACTATGTGTATAATGCCGGCATGCTGATGACGATCGGCACGATGACGGCGCGCGGCATCCTGCAGGTGCTCGGCCGGGACATGAACGGCCTGAACCATATGGCCGGACTCGGGCATGCGATTGTGGGCGCCGCCATCATCTGGCTTATGGTCCTGCTCGGGAAGACGATCAAGGAGCCGGCCCGGCCATAGCGCCTCCCGGCCGCAATTCTGCGCCGGCACGACGCCAAGAACCTCCAGCCCTTTTAACGGGAATTTGGAGGTTTTTTGCTTCATCTGAACAAAAACCTCCCGAGCGCGCTGCCCCCTCGGGAGACGACGTGGATATGCACTGGCCCTAAATAAAGTAGAAGTTTAAAAACCGCTATGTTCTCATATTAATAGAAAAGGGCCGTGCGGTAACACGACTCCAGTGCAATAGCCGCTTCAAAAGCGGGGGCTGCGGAAACATTACAAAAATAGACCGTTAAACTTTTCCGGAGGGCGGCCTATTTTCTTTGTGTGAGGTATAGAAGCAGCGTTATTACGAACATCAATAACGCGAATATCCATATTCCAAACTGGAATATAACGAATAGCGCTTCATACATGCTCACAAGCGTCTCCTCCCTCCCGGGAGACTAGCCACCGCCCATCAAGCCATTCTATCGCATGGAAATTATATCCCATTTTCCCCCGCCTACCTAGTCTTGCTCGGAAGAGAGAAGACGGCTAAAATGGCGGGGGCGGGGAAGGCAGGCCAGCGTTAGGGCAAGCTGGTCTGCGCTTGCAGCGAGCTGGTCCCGCATGGCTGGTCCGCATGGGCTGGTCCCGCATGAAAATGCTGCACAGGCGCAGCATTTTTAGCTTCAAGAGGCGAAATTCCGAGAAAATCCTGCAAAACTGCAGTATTTCGCCACTTTGAACGCACTCTACGCCTTGCCGCAAGAGGAATTGCTGTATTTTTGCAGCAATCCTATTTTTCGCAACCTCGTGTCCATAGAAATACTGCATTCTTGCAGGATTGGTAGAGCAAGATAATCAGAGGGGCGAGAATGTTGCAGCTTGCGGAGCCAAGGAACTAGAGTGGTGGGTGATCCTGCAGCTTAAGCGGAGTGAATGACCCGGAGTTGCAGACGTTCTGCCCGGGAACGACGAATGAATATATAGAGATATATTCGCGAACCGAGCCTGTCAGACCTTGAACGGCGTCTTGGAGCGGCTGCGCATCGGCGTGCCCTGGCGGATCAACGCCATTGGCTCGCTGCGGTTTTGGCTCGCTGCAGCACCGTCTTTGCCGGACTTCATTCCGCTTCATTTCTATCCGCATGACCTTATCGAGAAGGTGCTTCACGCCGAACTGGCCGCTCCGCTACGGCTCCCGTTACATCCGTAACACCGAATTTGGGCGGGGTTCATGCGGATCTCTCCGAATCCGGATGAGTTGCGGGACATGGAAACCGGCCGCCCATCTCCTAATTTGTGGATAAAAATGAAAAGTACGCCCGCGGTTGCCCTATTTCGCGGGAGTTTGTCTTCAATCTCAAGCCCGTGTTGTTCAGCGGTGCCTTTTTCACCTGGAGAATTCGCGAGAAATTCACATTCGCCTCTTCCGCGGCGTCGTTAAGCCATTTCGGAATGATCCTTCGCGTAATCTCTCAACGTCCGGTCGCGAAGCCCTTCGGCTCGTTTTGCACTGACGACCATATCCAACGCTTGTTCTAGCGTAAGCTCGGGATATGTCACCTCATCGAGAACAATTCGCTTTTTCCGCTTTTTCAAAGACAAAATAAAAACCTCCCTAATGGTATAATTTTCAACATTACCCATTAAAGAGGCCGGAATTAACAATCCTAAGTCGCGTAAATTAGGGTTGTTATTGTTCATCATCGGGATTGATAACACGCAATTTTCGCATGTTATTAACCGTACCGAACATGCTTTCGCATGGCTCCCGTAAATGCTGACGAAAAGATATCAACGTCTCAAAAACCGCTTAACGACGCAGCATCAATCGTCGCACTTCTGCGCCTTGCCTTCCGCCAGAGCGGTGCGGAAGCTCGCGCCGCAGCCGCAGGTGGCGATGGCATTCGGGTTGTCGATCGTGAAGCCGCCGGACATTCCCGACTCCTTGTAGTCAATAACGAGTCCGTTCAAGAAAGGGATGCTCTCTTTGTCGACGACGACCTTCACCTGGCCGAACGTCATATGCACGTCATCGGCGCTCTCCTGATCGTCCAGCCCCATGCCGTAAGAGAAGCCGCTGCAGCCGCCGGCATGAACGCCGATGCGCAGGAACATGGCCGGGTTCTCTTCCTGGGCCATCATTTCTTCTATTTTCTCAATCGCTTGATCGCTGATTGTAATCATTCTAATCCCTCCTTGTAGTATAAGTATACCCATCCCATCGGATCGTTACAAGAGAACGATCTCCCGTTTCCCGCTATCCCGTATCATGTATTGCCCCTTCTGGAAGGCAAGAGTATAATGAAGATGACTACGGAAGCTGTGATATGTTTCACTGAATCCTCCGACGGAATCAACATTTCGCCGAGGAGTTTTTATTTTGTTCGGAAATGGATCGCGCCGGCCCATCGGCTGGCGCACGACTGCTCTGCCGGGCCAGGCGGACCGCGTGCCGTACGCCTGGCGGTAACCGGCCTATCGGATCCGCTGCGCGCTCCCGCATTTGCGCAAGCGCCGAATGCGAGGCCCCCACCGGATGCCAGTAACGGCCAAGAGCAGATGAATGAGAAGGAGGCCTGTGCATGACAACGGTCATCGCCCGTCATGCGGATACCCGCATGGCCGAAATAGTGGACAAGGTCGAGCGTGGGGAACGCTTGACGCTGGAAGACGGTGTATATTTGTATGAGACGGACGACTTGTTGACCTTGGGTCAATTAGCGAATCTCGCCAATTTGCGCAAGAACGGGAAGAAAGTCTACTTCATCGAGAACATGTCTCTCTACTTTACCAACGTCTGCGAAGCGCACTGCGCCTTCTGCAACTTCCGCAAGGATCAGGGAGAAGAAGGCGCGTATACGCTGTCGGGTCAGGAAATGATCGATTACGTCGACCAGCACATCCATCCGGGCGTAAGGGAGTTCCATATCGTCGGCGGCCATAACCCGCATGTGCCGTTCCAATACTATGTCGATTCCTTGCGCGTGCTGAAGGAGAAATACCCGCAAGTGACGCTTAAAGCGTATACGGCTGCCGAAATCGACTTCTTCACCCGCATCAGCGGCTTGAGCATCGAAGAAGTGCTGCGCCAGCTGATGGATGCCGGTCTGGAGTCGCTGACGGGGGGCGGAGCGGAGATTCTGTCGGATGAATACCGCAAGAAAATGCGCGTGGAAAAGGCCGGTGTCGAGCGGTATCTGGAGGTGCACCGCACTGCGCATCAGCTGGGCATGAAGACACACACCACGATGCTCTACGGGGCGATCGAATCGCATGAAGATCGGGTGCGCCACATGATGAAGATTCGCGAATTGCAGGACGAGACGAATGGATTCCAGGTATTCATCCCGCTCTCGATGCAGCCGAAGAGTCCGAAAGCGAGCATCAAGCGGCGCAACTCCGCGTACGAGGACTTGAAGACGATTGCGATTAGCCGTCTCATGCTCGATAATGTTCAGCATATCAAGGCATACTTCATCAATATCGGCACGCAGCTCACCCAGGTCGCGCTGACCTTCGGCGCCTCCGATGTGCACGGCACGCTCGTGAAGGAGCGGATCAGCCATGCCGCAGGCGCGCTGACGCCGGAAGGACTGACGCGCGACGAGCTGATCTGGCTCGTGAAGGGCGCTGGCCGCATTCCGGTGGAGCGAGATACCTTCTACAATGAAGTGAAGGTTTACGAATAGCCTGGAATCGCAGGCCAAGCTATGAATTTGGGAGATAGGAACAGAGACAAATAGATAAAATAGAACAGGCATCATTGCGCGAGCAACCCGTTTTTCAGGAGAGGAGCCATACGACGTAGGCGCTGTCGATGACGGCACTTTATCTATTATTCCGGCATCATAGGGGGAAGTCGAACGGATGAAACGATACGTCATATTAGGTGGCGGTTACGGAGGATTGGCCATTATTCAACGGTTGTTGGAGGGCGATCTGCCCTCCGATGTACAGCTTGTATTGATTGACCGCATGCCATACCAGGGATTGAAGACCGAGTACTACGCGCTGGCGGCCGGGACGGTTCCGGATATCGATATTCGCGTGTCCTTTCCGACCGATCCGCGCGTTCAGCTTCATTACGCCAATGTCCAGGCCATCGATTTGGACAACCGGCTGATTCATTTCGAGCATGATGACGCCATGGCATACGATTATTTGGTGATTGGCCTGGGCTGCACGGACAAATTCCATGGCATTCCCGGCGCGGAACAGTTCGGCTGCAGCATTCAATCGCTCTCCAGCACGAGGCAGACCTTTCAGCGCTTGAACGATGTCAAGCCGTACGGGCAGGTCAGCATCGTCGGAGGCGGACTAAGCGGGGTCGAGACCGCGGCGGAATTGCGGGAGAGCCGTCCCGATCTGAACATCCGGATCCTGGATCGGGGCGGCCGGGTGCTGTCCGCCTTCCCGGAGAAGCTGTCCCGGTACGTATCCGATTGGTTCCGCGAGCATGATGTGGAGCTCCGCTCGCATGTGCACGTCAGCCGGCTGGACAAGGGCGTCATTTATAACCGCACGGAAGACAAGGAAGAGGAGATATTGTCTCACGCTACGGTCTGGACCGCCGGCATACAGCCGGTGGAGGTCGTCCAGGCGCTTCAGGTGCCCAAAGATCCGCAAGGGCGCGTCCTGCTGAATGCGCACCATCAGATTCCGGATTATCCGAACGTATTCGTGGTCGGCGACTGCGCCAGCTTGCCGTTCTCCCCGAGCGCGCAAGCGGCCGGAGCCCAGGGAGAGCAGATTGCCGATGTCATCAAGGCGATCTGGAAGAACGAGACGCCGCATCTGGGCAAGATCAAGCTCAAGGGCGTGCTCGGCTCCCTCGGCAAGAAAGCAGGCTTCGGCTTGCTCGGCAAGCGCACGATGGTCGGATACGTTCCGCGCGTCATCAAGAGCGGCGTGCTATGGATGTCCAAGCAGCATTTCGGATAACCGCAACACAAAAAAATGGGAGCAGCGGCGTCAATCGGCGTCCGGCTGCTCCCATGCTTCTATTTCCTTAACTTTCTCCATAATTACATGATATAACCGCTCCGCGGTCTCCGCAGCCACAATCTCTCCGTTCACATACGCATATGGGAACAGGAAGCATTCTCCGCAATTGCCGAGGCAGCCGTATTCGATTACATCGGCATCCGGAAGATCGGCGAGCCGCTTCATTAACTGTTCCATTCCCTGATGCATGTTATTCACGCATATTTCTATGATCGGACGCATGGATGTTCCCCCGCTTTCATGTAGCGCCTTTGATTTCGAATAGCTTTATACTATAATAAAAGAAGCATGGATGAAAGGAGTTGGCGAAAGATGAGTGAACAAACACAGAACAGCATGTACGACGAAGTGCTGGAAGTGCTCGATAAACTGCGTCCGTTCCTGCAGCGTGACGGCGGGGATGTCGAATTGGTCGATGTCGAGGACGGTATCGTCAAATTGCGCCTGATGGGCGCATGCGGCAGCTGCCCAAGCTCCACAATTACCCTCAAAGCGGGTATTGAACGCGCATTGGTAGAAGAAGTGGAAGGCATTACGGAAGTCGTTCAAGTATTCTAATTGCCCTCCCTGCATGGACAAGGGATGCCACCGGCCTGAAGAGGCCGGCGGCATCCCTTTTTTTGTGCCGATGGCCGCAGCCATCCGCTATTTGAAGGTCGAGTTGGCCATCGCGGAGACGATATGCTTCTGCATGAACGTGAACAGAATGATAATCGGCACAATCGCCATGACGCTGGCGGCCATAATGATATGGAAGTACATCGCTTCATCGCCGGCAATCGAATCGCGCAGCATGCTGATGCCGACGGTAAGCACGCGCATATCGTTCGAATTGGTCATGATAAGCGGCCAGAAATAAGAATTCCAGGCGCTAATGAATTGCAGCACCGCCAGGGTCACGACGGTAGGCATCGTCATCGGCAGCAGGATCCGGTACAGCAGCGTCAGCCGCCCCCCTCCATCGACCCGCGCCGCTTCCAACACATCGTTGTTGACCGATTTGAATGCTTGCCGGAGCAGGAAAATGCCGTAAGCGGACGCCCCGTGCGGAACAATCAACGCCCAGAACGTATCCAGCCAGTTCAGCTTCGACATCATGACATAGACGGGCACGAACGTCACCTGATCCGGCACGATCATGGCCGCCAGCACCAGGAAGAATAACGCTTCCTTGCCGCGGAAGCTGCCCTTGGCGAACGCGTACGCGGCCAGCAGAGCCACATTCAGCTGGAGCACGACGATGCCTGCGGACATGAGAAGCGTATTGCCGAAGAAGCGTGCATAAGGAATGATCCGGAACGCCTCGGCATAGTTGCTCCAGGAGAAGGTGTGCGGCCAGAAGGTCGGCACCGCCAGCCTCATCTCCTGCTGCGTCTTCAGCGAGCTGACGATAAGCCAATAGACCGGGAAGAACAGCAGAGCGGTGACGATGACCGCCAACGCGAGGCGGCTAGCGTGCACCATCTTCCTGTTCCGTTGGCCCGCCATGCGGTTATCCCTCATAGTGCACCTTCTTCCGGCTCGCCCACCATTGCAGCAGGGCGAGCGCCAAAATAATGACGAACATCACCATGACGAGCGCCATCGCCCGTCCCGTCTTGAAGTCGACGAATGCCATCGTATAAATCCAATAGACGAGCGCATTGGTCGCCTTCAACGGCCCTCCGTTCGTCATAATATCGATGGATTGGAAGACCTGCATCGACGAAATGAACGTTGTAATGAGCAGGAACAGCGTCATCGGAGACAGCAGCGGCAGCGTAATATGCCAGAACTGCCGCACCCGGTCCGCGCCATCAATGGCGGCCGCCTCATAGTACTCCATCGGGATGCCGCGTATCCCCGCGATGAACAGAATCATGGCGAAGCCGACTCCTTTCCAGACGGAGACGGCGACCAGCGCCGGCAGCGCCGTGGACGGATCGACCAGCCACCCGACCGAATCGAAGCCGAACGCATTCAAGAGGCTGTTCAGCATGCCATACTGCCCGTTGTAAATCCATGTGAAGACCATCGCCGCGACAACCATTGAAATATAATGCGGCATAAACACAATCCCCCGCATGAAGCCGAACAGGCGCGAAGACGCGACGTTGAACAGCAGGGCGAGCAATAGCCCGATGCCAAGCGTGCCGGCGACGTCCATCACCGTATAAAGCAACGTGACCTTGAGCGAATGATAGAAGTCTTCATTGTTCAACAGCCATGCATAATTGTTGGCGCCCACGAATTTCTTGGCCGGACGCGTCATGTTCCAGTTCGTCATGCTGATATAGATGGAATTCAGCAGAGGGTAATACAAGAAGACCGCCAGAAATCCGAGCGCCGGCATCGCAAAGGACAGGTCCTTCCAGCTCTCCCGCCGTTGTCTTCGGCTCCGCCGCAAGCGAGACGGGGCGGCCTGCGCCGCCTCCTGCCCCGCGGCAAGCGAACGGGCTAACCTATCATCCCGCATGCCCATCACTCATGCTCCGCCAAGATATCATTGATTTTGGCCGCGGCTTCCTTCATCAACGGCGCCGGATCCGCTCCGTTCAAAATCATTTCGCCAATCACTTCTTTGTACACCTCGCTGAATTCCGGATAAGCCGGATGCTGCAGGCGCGGAGTCACGTTATCGAAATGATCGAACACCGCCTTGTACTGCGGCCATCGGGAAAAGTAAGCTTGTCCTTCCTCCGAGGCGATAGCTGATTTCCGCGTCGGCAAATATCCGACCGATTCCGCCCAAGCAATATTCTGTTCGGCCGAGGTCATGAACTCAATGAATTTCCAGGCGGCTTCCCGCTTCTTGTCATCCTTGATCCCGTCCATCATGACGATGCCGGCGCCTCCGATATTCGAGGTGCGCACCTGATCTCCCGGCAGGAAGGACACGCCGACCTCGAAGCTGGCATTCTCGCGGTACATCTTCAGCATGGCCGACGTATGCTGCACCATGGCGATCTCGCCTCCGAGGAACATCTGGCGCATATTGTCGGACGCGCCTTTGCCGTAGCCCATGTGGACGACGCCTTCCTTCAGCCAGCGGTGGAAATTCTCCGCATACCGGAGCGATTCCGGCGTCTGCACCGCGGCTTCGCTTCCGTCTTCGGACAGGATATGGCCGCCGCCATTGATGAGCCACGGATCATAATACCAGGTATCCCAGCCCGGGACCGAGAAGGCATAGCGGGTTGTCTTGCCGTTGTCCCGCTTGGCGGCCTTCGCATTGAAGGCGTCGATCTCGCCCCATGTCTGCGGCGGCTCTACGCCCAGTTCATCGAGCAGCGTCTTGTTATAGATGAATACGCTCGTGCTGACAATCAGCGGGAAGCCGTACTGCTTCCCTTGGTAAGCATACGCCTTCAGCATCCCGGAGGCGAAATCGTCCAGATCGACCTTGTCCCGCTCGATCCAAGGCGTCAGATCGGCGAACACGCCGCCTTCGGCGAAGTTCGGCAGCGAAGCGACCTCCACGTTGGTCACGTCGGGAACGTCATTGGCCGCGACCGCCGCCTGCAGTTTTTTATGTAGATCCCCATATCCTCCCTGATATACGGGTTCGACCGTAATATGCGGATATTTCTTCTGGAACGCCGCGATCTGCGCGTTCAAGCCTTCGAGCTGGGCTTCCGCATGAGCGTGCCAGTATTGAATGGTTACCGGTGTCGTATCTTCTTTTAAGCCGGCAGGCGGCGCCTTCACATCCGCCGCGGTTCCTGCTCCTTCTCCGCTGGAGCACGCTGTCAGGCTGATAGCTAGCACGCCGGCCATCAGCGGCCGCAGCCATGATTTCATATCCATTTCGTCATCAAGCTCCTTTTCATGCAGTCCCCCGGACTGTTCTTGCGTTCTTTTCCGGCCGGCGGGCCGGATTTTGCATGCATGCGCGGGATGTCTCCCCCCTTTTTTGCCGCACTTATTCAATGTACGGCCGGATTGTTAACGGACGATGATCGAATTGTAAAAAACTCGTAAGGACAAACTTTGTGCTGCCACTTTCACTATATTCAGAAGGACGAACGGTGATGCAAGGCTTGTATTGAAGACAAAAGGCTGCGCAAGCGGTCGTCTTCCGCTTACGCAGCCTGTCGGTTGCACCCAATCTATTTTTAAGAGGAAATATGCGTTCCCGTCGTTCCTTGAAGAGCCAGAGCGGCATCGTCAAGGGAGCAGATGATGGCGTGCTTGCCTAGTTCCGCAAACGCCACGGCGGCTTCCATCTTCGGCCCCATGCTGCCGCTGGAGAAGTGCCCTTCCCGCACATATTGCTTCGCTTCCTCGGTACGGATATGCCCCAGCGTCTTTTGCTCGGGCTTGCCGTAATGAATATAGACATTTTTCACATCGGTGACCATCATAAAAATATCGGCGTTCGCTTCCTGAGCCAATTTGAGACCGCTGCGGTCCTTGTCAATGACCGCTTCGACCCCGCTAAGCGTGCCGTCCGGGGCTTGCACGACCGGAATTCCTCCGCCGCCGGCGCCAATGACAATGGCCCCGCTGGCGACGAGCTTCATAATCGTGTCCGCCTCGACAATCGACTGCGGCTGCGGCGAAGGCACGACGCGTCTCCACCCCCGGCCCGCGTCTTCCTGCATGTTCCAGCCTTTGTCCCGCATCAATCGCTGTGCTTCTTCCTCGGTATAGAAGACGCCGATCGGCTTCGTCGGATGAAGGAACGCTTCATCCTCCGGCGACACTCTCGTCTGGGTGAGCACGCTGACAACCTGCTGCGGCAAGCCCCGCTTGCGCAGCTCGTTTTTCAAACATTGATCGAGCATATATCCGATGAAGCCCTGAGATTCCGCGCTGCACACGTCCAACGGAAATGGAGGGACCGCCTCTTTCGCTTCTTCATTTTGCTGCAAAATCAATCCCACCTGCGGGCCGTTGCCGTGCGTAATAATGACTTCGTAGCCCGCTTCCACGATATCGGCAATCCTCTTGCTGCTGTTCCGTACATTGGCAAGCTGGTTCTCATACGTTGCCGCTTGATGAGGCTGCAAGATAGCGTTGCCCCCAAATGCGATCACAACTCGTTTTGACATGTTCTTTCATACCTCCTAAGGGCCATGATGGCACTGGCGATCCCGAATGCCGTATCGATTCCGGAGCTGTGTCCGGTCTGAAGCATCTGCTCAACGTCGTCAGTGAGCGATGCCGCGTCTCCCCTACTCTCCAGCACCATCCCGTTGATCACCCGGGCGACCTTATCGCTGAAGCGGCCTTGCAGCGCATGGAGCAAATACGCCCGGCTGACGTCGGTCGTAATGGCTTCTCTCTCCGCCATATGACGCAACGCAGCCACGCACGCGTCATGAAATGCGCCCGTTAGCTTGTGGACGGCCAGCACCCCGACGAGAAAGTCATCTCCCGACGGAGTCAATCCCGGGCCGCGCCCGAGAAAATAGCGCATGAGCGCCCCGGCCGCCTCAACCTCGCCGGTCTGCAGGGCGTCAAGCAGCTGCTCCGCCTGCCGAACTACAGCGTACGGCGGCTCATCGGGCCGATAATCATTCGCGAGAAAGCGGTCCCATTCCACGCCGAGTCCGGTCGGCACGCCCCAGGCGAGACAGGTTTGCAAAAACTCATTTACGTGAAACAAATCACGAACAGAATGATACCGATCCGATCGGATTTCATACTTGAATGGGACGGCCTGCGCCAGATCAAGCGTGAGCGGACCGGCCGGATGGAGAAAGCGAATCGTGTCCGCCCCCTCAGCCACGACGGTGTCATCGAGCCGGACATGGCGGCGCAGCCTGCTGACGCTCTCCGGCCCCATATGGATGCCGAAGGGGAGCCTGCCGTTCTTCGTGGTGCCGACAAATATCAATGCGTCACCCATCGAGAGGTTGATTCCGTTCCCGAAGATGCTGTGGACGCGGCCCGTCTGCCTCCGGGCGAGGAGCGCCCCAAGGCGGGCGTCCATCTCCTCTCCCATGAGACAATACGTACGCTGTGATCCGTTACAGAAGTCCGAGCTTGGCCGCATACGCTTCCAGCGCTTTCTCGAAGCATTCGACTGGCGGACGGACCGTTCCCGCTCCGATCTGTCCGACACCCGGCTCCTTATGAGCGATCCCGGTGTTAATGACAGGCGTAATTCCGGTTTCTACGACCTTTCTCGCATCGATGCCGAGGCAAATGCCCCGGAAGTTCCAGGTTGGAACGGTAAAGTTCGGATTTTGGTCGATGGAGATCTCGACCATCTCGTTGCTTGTCGCCAACGCGTCGTGGAATCCGCCTGCCCCGACGAAGCGGGTTACGCCCGGAGCGGCAATCATGGCCATTCCCCCGACGCCGAATGTCTCCGTAATCGCGCTGTCGCCGATGTCCGGGTTGGCATCCTCTTGCGAGTAACCGGTGAAGAACAGTCCCTGCGGCGTGTTGACCGGCGCGGTGAACCATTCATCGCCCATGCCGCTGATGCGGATGCCGAAGTCGCGTCCGTTCCGGCACATCGCGGTAACCACCGTGCCGGCTTCGATTGTGCGCGCCCCGTCCATGACCGCTTTGGACGCAGCCATCATAATATTAAGGAAGAATTGATCCGTATCCGCCAAAAATTTGATGACGCTCTGCATCTCTTGCTTATCCATATCCAGACTAACGATATAAGGGCTGATTTCCTTCAAAAAGACAAGCGAAGCGGCGATGTTGCGCTGATGGAATTCGTCGCCCATCGTAATCGCCTTCGCGATCATCACGTTCAGATTCAACCCTTCCTCCGTCGCCTTCAGCGCCCGGGACAGCGTCGGGCCGAGCACGTCCCTCATCCATCTCAAGCGCGTGATGACCTCTTCCGAATAAGCGCCGAAGCGAAGCACCTTGCCGATGCCTTCATTCATAATGCAGTACGCTTCATTGCCTTCGGAGCGGTTAGTGACGACGAAGACCGGCATATTGCCGGACGTGATGCCTCCCATCGGTCCGACGGCCTTCACATGGTGGCATGGAATGAAGCGGATGTCGCCCCGTTCCAGCATGGCGCGGGCCTCGGCTTCGTCCTTCGCCCAGCCTTCGAATAATGCGGCGCCTACGCATGAGCCTTGCATCGGTCCCGTCATCTCTTGGTAAGCGATCGGCGGACCCGCATGCAGCAGCGTCTTGCCTTCCAGTTCCGGAATGACGGTGCGGGCCGGCACGGCATCGACGAGGAACGGCGTGCCGCCGGCAATCTTGTCAATGACCGCCTGATTGGCTTCATCAATCGTGTTGAATTTCATCTGTAATTCCCTCCCACGTCACAAGATATTATTTCGTAAAACGGTACTCGTTCAAGAGCTTCAATACGCGCTGCATCTTCGCGCTTCCGCCCGCAACCGGCCGCCAATCATATTGAATCGCCGTGGCGCCGCTCGCGATGATAGCCTGCGTGAACTTCTGCAGCCCTACATTGATGACGGATGGCTTCCCGCCAAGCAGCGCTGCGACAGGCGCGGACACAGGAGCCGCTTCCGGCGTGACCGCTGCCGCCAGACGGCGGGTCTTCGGCGCGTCCTCCAGGCTGAGCTTCATCATCGCCAGGACCGTGCGAACCGCTTGATTATTGCTCTCCTTCACCAGCACGCCCGCCTCTTCGAACTTGCGCTTCTGCTCCGCATAAGACTGCGGATCCTGCTGCGTTCCGCACAGGGCGCCTACAAAATAGAGATTGCGCCCTTCCGCCTTCGCCTTAGCCGTTGCCTTCGCAATCGCCGGCGCCAGCACGCTCGCCATATCATCATGGCCGCCGTATCCAAGCACGACGTCGAACAGAATGACCGCCGTCGCCGGATCCTGCGCCGCTTTCTCGATATGCTGAAGCCGGGTAGCCGGATCGATCATCGGATGCGGCTTGCCCTGGGTATACATGTCATCGCCCAAATCGACTATGGCATGACCGTTCGATTTGAAAACGTAACCGTCTTCATGAATGAGGCCGTCCTTCAATTTGAGCGCATCCGCGATGAGCATGGCTGCTTCTGCGGCTAACGTGCCGCCGGCATACAGGCCCTGAATCGAGGTTTGCCCCGGCTGCAAATCCATCTCCGGCACCTCGATCGGCACGCTGTACAGCGGCTGCACAGCGGCGCCTTTGGCGAGGTCAACCGCAATTCTGGCCGCTTCCTCCAACGTATAGGCCTGATAGACGTTGCCTTCATGCGCAGACGGCTTCTCTCCCAGGAAAAGGGCCACCGCAGGCTTCGACAGCCCTTGCAGTTGGCGCACGACCTGATCGCGCACCGCCTTTGCCGGCGGCTTGGATACGATGACGATCACCTCGGTCTGGTCGTTGTGCTCCAGTCCGCGGATGCCGTCCAGCATCGTAATCGCCCCGACCGTCTCCGAGAGGTCGCGGCCTCCGGTTCCGATCGCGTGGCTGATCCCGCCGCCCATCCGGTCGATCAGCGTGGTCACCTCTTGGATGCCCGTCCCCGAGGCGCCGACGACGCCGATATTGCCTGCCTTGACGCGGTTCGCGAAGGCCAACGGAACCCCCGACAATATCCCCGTGCCGCAATCCGGACCCATCACGAGCAGCCCTTTGTCATGCGCCTTCTGCTTCAGCTTAAGTTCATCTTCCACAGAGACATTGTCGCTGAAAATAAACGCGTGCAGCCCGTAATCCAGCGCCTTGTCCGCTTCCGCCGCCGCGTACTGGCCCGGTACCGAAATAATGGCCAGATTGGCGCCCGGGTTCTCCTTCAATGCACGTTCCCACGAGCGTACGCTCTCGAGCGAGGACGAAGCGGAGCTAACCGATTGGTCGCTTAAAAAGCCGTCGACGGCAGCGAGGATTTCATCCAGGTTGCTCTGCTCCTCGGCATCGATGACGATGCACATGTCGTTGGCTCCGGCCTGCTCCAGTTCATCCGTATATAAGCCGGAATTGCTCATAATGTCCTTGTTGGCCGGCGTCCCCATCATGATCGATGCTTGCTTGACGCCTTCCAGCGCCGAAATATGATTTGTCAGAAGCATTAAATTGACGGAATCTTGATACGAATTCTTTTTAATAATCGTATGCAGCATTCTAATTCACCTCTGGTTGTCCGTCCGAAGCGGATCCTTTCTCTCTGGCAAGGTTGGCTTTCCTATTCAGCGAAAAAGTCACTTCGCAAACGGATCTTTATGGTCGTACGCATTGTTATGAATGACATCGGATACGAGATAGTCATAGATTTCGTCCACGATCTCGATGCCGTTCGCTTCATTCTCCTGTTCAATCAAGTCATAATTCTGACCCGGATACAGCACCTTCTCGAAGCCCGGCGCCGGCTTGATGCCGTTCAGATCGCTCATCGTCTTCGATATATTGCGCCGGAACGTCTCCAAATCGGTAAAGAAGGACGGATCGATTACGATATGAAGCTGGCCCAAATTCCGGCCTTCCGTCAGATCATGATACATGGAACTGACCTGGCTCCCGAACGGCAGTCCGAGCAAAATCCCGGACAGCACATCGACCATCATCATCAAGCCGTACCCTTTCGGTCCGGCAATCGGAAGCAGCGCGTTCACCTGGAACGGATCGGTCGTCGGCACGCCCCGTTCATCGACGGCCCACGTCTCCGGAATCGCCTCATGCTTGGAACGGGCGTGCAAAATTTTCCCCCAAGCCTGAACGGTCGTTGCCATATCGAAGGTCATGAGCGCATTCCCTTCCCCGGGCGCGGCGAAAGCAATCGGGTTCGTGCCATAGTAAGGTTCGGCCCCGCCGAATGGCACGACCATCGGATCGGACTGGCAGACCGAAATGCCGATCAGCCCTTCCCGCGCCGCTTGCTGCACATAATAGGAGAGGGAGCCGCTATGTCCGATTCGCCGTACCCCGACGACAGCGACGCCATGCTCCTTCGCGATATTGACGGCCTCCGCCATCGCCAGCTTGGCCGCGACATGGCCCGCTCCGTTATCGCCGTCGAACACGGCGGAGCATGGCCCTGTCTTCTTGAAATCGAAGCTTGGATTTACGTTCGTCCCGCCTTTGGCAATCCGCTCCGCATAATATTCGACCCGCATGGCGCCATGCGAGTGAACCCCGCGGACATCGGCATGAACGAGCACTTCCGCCACCACATCCGCATGCGCGGTCGTTAGCCCGGCCCGGGACAATTTTGTCCGTATCAGCTCATGCAGTTTCTGTTTGCTTACTCTCATGTCCATTCCCTCTCTGGCTTGTATTCCGCCTTCGGCCTGCTGCCGGGCGGAGCAAGCTCCAGCCCGCAGCGGGGAAGGCGGTGTCTTGCGGCCTGCTTCTCCCATACGGAGGTTGCGCTAGCCTTCTCCTACAGGGTAGCGTCCCGGTTGCAATCCTTGGAATACAAGTAGGCGAACGGCTCTCTGCCTACTGCGTAGGTCGCTTGCGGCACGTAAGGCCCCATATAGAGATAATCCCCTTTTTTGATCGGAATCCATTCATTGTCCAGATTGTAGACGCCTTCGCCAGAGAGCATAATCGCGCCATGCTCCTGATAGTGCGTCTCTACGAACGGATGGCAGCCGCCTGGCTCGAACGACAAAATATGAAAGTTCATATCGAAGGCAAGATCGGTTGGCAGCAAATCCTTCAGCTTGACGTTCGCCATGTCATCATAATCCACCGCTTCCAGCTCATGCACATTCCCCGATACGACCCAGGGAAGAGCGCTTCCCTCGAGCGGCGCATATTTCTGCTTGTACAGGAACAGTCGCGTATCCTCGGCCTGCTCGTTCTCCAAGTACAGCTTCACGCCCGGCGGGCAATACAGGTAGCCGCCTTCCTGGAGCGAGAACGATTGATCGTCCGCGGAAGCCTTCACTCGTCCTTCCATGCAGTACACGAACGTTTCCACGCCCGCTTCGCCGAAGCCCCGGACATTCTTCCCGCCCTCGTGCATCGTCACGACATAATCGACGAATTTGGCGCCAAGCCGCGGCGATGCCAGAATCGTGATATCGCATTGCTCAAAGCCAGGAACGATATTTTTGACCAATCCCTCCGGCGGAATTAAGGCAAAATTGCCGCGCTTGATGATGGAACGGCTCGACAACAGATCTTTTGGATAACCCATATTGCACACTCTCCTTCTCCGAATTAAGATGTCTGTGGCGTCTTCTTCATATTAGCCATCAGCATCACGGCCGACCCGACCACGATAATGATCGTCGCCAGATAGAACCCTAATACTTTACTGCCCGTCGCGTCGGAAATCAGACCGGTAACGAACGGAGCTACGACCGAGGACATCATGCCGAAAAAGTTGAAAATTCCGAACGTGGATCCAACCCCTTGCTTCGGCGCGATATCCGCCACATACGAGATTAAGATTGGTTCTACGGCCAGCTTGCCGAGGAAGCCGTACAAGATAAGGCAGACGATAAGCAAAGTGGTCGTCTGGACCGAGACGGTCAAGTACAGCATCACCGCAGCCAGCAGCTCCAAAATGATGATAAACGTAACCTTCTTATGCATGAACTTGTCCGACATCCGGCTGAAGAGCAAGGCGCCGGGCACCGCGCTGAACGCAACCAGAGCGGCCGCAAAGCCGATCGCGGTCCCTTGGAAGCCCCGCTCATCCTGCAAGTAGGAAGGGAGCCAGGTCACGATCATGTAATATCCGTAGCAAGTCGCAAAATAGAGCACATAGGAGGCGACCATCTTCGGATTGGCTAACAGCCGTTTAAAGGTCGCCTTGTCTTGGTTCTCGGCGCCCGAAGCCTCTGCAGCCGCTTTCGACTGCGGCGTGTTCTTCTTGATGTTTTTGGCGAACACCAGCATTAGGCTGAAGGCCAAACCTGCCGTAATAAAGAGCAGCACCCGCCAATTCCAACCGGCATCCTTCACCAGGAAGCTCGAGCCAATAAGACCGATGGCCATCCCGATGGCGGAACCGCTGTTAATGATCGCCGTAGAGATGCCCCGCTTCTCCTTCGGTATCGTCTCCGATGAGATGGAATAGGCGGGACCGTAATAAGTGCCTTGCCCCAGCCCGGTAATGAAGCTCGCGATCAGGATGAACATAAGTGAGGTCGAGAACCCGACAAGAACGGCCCCCAAGGTGAACAAAATAAATCCCGGAATGATGATCGTCTTCCGTCCGAACCTGTCCGCCAGCAATCCCGACGGAATCTGCATCATCGTATAGGCGAAGAAAAATACACTGAAGATGAGGCCCATGCTCGCATCTGACGTTACATTTAAATCTTGTTGAATTTCGGGAAGAATCGGATTCAAGATGGTGCGGTAGATCCAAATGACCGTCCATCCGAGACAAAGCATGACGATGACTTTTTTCCAATATTCCCACTTGCCCTGTTGGCTGACGTCCCTCATTACTCTCACTCTCCTCAGCGCAGATCGAATTGTGCCTGCCTGCTTGTCCTGTCTTCAATGCGTATCATGCTTGATACGCCAACTCATGCAGCGCGTAGGTCAAAGCGCGAACCCCGTCTGCCAGATGCTCCGGACTCGTATACTCTGCCGGATTGTGGCTGATTCCGTTGCGGCTTGGAACGAACATCATGGCCGTAGGCACAAATTTCGCCATAATCTGAGAATCGTGACCCGCTCCGCTATGCATCAGCTTGAACGGAATGTTATGCGACCGGCACTGCCGCTCCAGTACATCGAGAATCCGCTGATCCATCGGAACCGGATCCTCGTCCATCCACATATCTATCTTCAATTCCACGCCGATAGCTGTGGCGGTGCGCTTCATTAGCTCCGCCACTTCATCGGTGAACCGGATCAGCTCGGCTTTGTCCGTATGGCGGATATCGAGCGTGAACAGCGCCTTGCCTGGCACGACATTCACCACATTGGGCTTGACCTCGATCTTGCCGACCGTCGTCACGAGCGGATCGCCATGCTCTTGGGCCAGATCCAGAATCTGCTGAATCATCCGGCCGGCCGCGTGAACCGCATCTTTGCGGTAACCCATCGGCGTCGTACCGGCATGGTTCGCCTCTCCCGCAATCTCGACGGTGAAGCGCCGCTGGCCGACGATGCTGTGAACGACGCCGACGGACAGGCCTTCGCGTTCCAGGACGCTGCCCTGCTCAATATGCAGCTCGACAAACGCTTGAATATCGGTCCGCGGCTTGACCGGTTCCTGGCGGAAACCGAAGCCCGCTTCCTCCATCGCTTCCGTGAAGCGCACGCCTTTGAAGTCGGCAATGTCCTGCACATCTTCCTTTTTGGCGATACCCACGACATTTTTGCTTCCCCAGAACGTATATGGGAAGCGGCTGCCCTCTTCTTCCGCGAACGAGACCACTTCCAACGTGCGCAGCGGCTGTCCGTACTTTTCCTTCAACGTCTTCATCGCCAACAACGCGGCGAGAATGCCATATTGCCCGTCATACTTGCCGCCGTTCAGCACCGTATCCACATGAGATCCGCTCATAATCGTTTCATCCGGGTACTGGCTTCCTTCCAACCTCCCGAACAAATTGCCGACCTCGTCATAGTACGTGGTGAAGCCTTCTGCTTGCATATACTGCTCCAATGCTTTTTGCGCAGCCGTCCACGCTTCGGAATAAAGCAGGCGCGAGACGCCACCCGCCGGATCTTCACCGAACTGGCTCAGCCATTCGACAAGACGAACCGTTTCCGTTTGGATATTATCCATGACCATATCTGTCCTTTCTGTAAGATGTGCGCATTATCCAAGCGGGATAAACGGCGTGCCGCTTATCCGTGGCGCAACCTTAGCTGTTCAAACCGCCCACTGATCAACTTGAAATCCCTGCAGGTGTGACCTTTTGAACTCGCATAAATAAGGTCGAATTTTGCTTGCACCTTGATTGTAAACGCTTCAAAAACGAATAACATCGAAGCATGTCGATAAAAAACACCCCTCACTTTTATCCACTTCGGATAAAGGCAACAAAAAAGCAGCTTTCCTGCAGGTGGAAAGCCGCCAATCGGATATAAAATTCACAAGTAAATCACCGTTCCCCCGTATTTTGTAATATAACTATGAGATTCCCATTTGATCAGATTTGCCTTCGTTTTCGACTCTTTGCATCACTCTCCCATCAAGTCAGGTCCGCTCTCCGCTTCCGCTCTTTGCACCAATCTCCCTTTGAGTCAGTTCTCTCTCCGGTTCGGCTTTTTCACCACTCTCCCATTGAGTCAGGTTCGACCATGATGTTTTGGGTGCCGCTGAGCAATCAATAGCCTGACTATCTATGCTCCAAGCAAGGATAAATGAACCATTTTACCCAAGTCATACGCGGATGACCTGGCTCTAAGTGCTGGGGATCCTGCATATAAAGGCAGCACGCAGCTTCATCCTGAAGCCTTAGGAGACTGCCAATAAGGAACGGCATAACATCTTCGCCTTTCTGACCCGATGGGAGATTGGTCGTAAGAGCCATACACATATACTTTTTTCTGACCGACGGGGAGTGTGCCAAGAAGAAACTGCGCACATTTTCGCCTTCCTGACTCGATGGGAGATTGATCGGAAAAGCCATACACATATACTCTTTCCTGACCGACGGGGAGTCTGCCATTAAGGAACTGCGCACATCTTCGCCTTCCTGACTCGATGGGAGATTGGTCGTAAAAGCCTTGACGCAGCGGGAGGTTGTTCATAAGCGGTCTAGCCTTAATGTATTTTGAGAGACGCCAAAAACTCCGCTTGCCGGGAGCTCCTTGCTCTCCGAAAGCGGAGTATGAGATGGAAGGCGGGGAAATGCCCAGTGCTTATACACCCACAAGCTCTGGATGCGATGCGACCGGATGGTCGTTGAGCAGGACGAGAATTTTCAACCCGACTTGAACCGACAGCATCTCATCCGGGTCATCCATATCCATGCCGGTAATCTCCTTGATCCGTTCTATCCGGTATGTCACGGTCTTATAATGGACGTACAGCTCCTCGGCTGTTTTGGCGGCATTTTGATGATGTTCCAAAAACGTCTGCAGCGTTTTGATTAAATCATCCCGGTTCGGCTGTTTGTAGACGAGCAATTTTTTTAATGAAAGCGGAATGAACTTCGCCAGCTCTTCCGCATCTTCGATTTGGCAGAGCAGGCGGTATATACCCAAATCCGCAAAAGCGGAAATCGCGGAAATGCCATTTATCAATGTCCCCAGCTGTAATGCATCTTGGGCTTCCTTATAACTGCGCGGCAGTTCGGAAATCGAGTGGGCGGCGTTCCCGATCCCAACCTGCAAATCGATGCTCTGAATCCGTTTGCAAAATGTGTGCTGGATGTTCCTCGCTGCCGCCTTGATCATGCGCAAGGAGGCCGTTTTATCCGCAGGAGGAGTATCGATTCCCCACAGTACAACAAGCTGATCGTTACGGATCCGGATGGTGCCTTCCGGCAGCTGCCGCTGAATCATATCATACAGCAAGCGCTGATACGGATGATGAAGGCTGTACAGATCCAGTTCCTTCTCATCATACCCATCCCTAGCCTGAAGACGGAACAACACGACAACATAGGTCTTGTTCAAATCCCAGCCAATCAAGTTGGCCCGCTGGTACACACTCTGCAGCGATTCGATCTTGGCGTTCAGCAAATCATCGATTAAGTCGTCTTTGAACTTCATCTCCACTTCGGCTACGGCATATTGCTTGACGAGATCGAGCGACAAAGAGGTTGCTGCGTTTTCAATTGCAATGAAATCAAGCGCTTCCACGGATTTGCGCGTCTCATGGATAACGAGATGTATCTTGATATGATTTACGGTCTCTACCGGAACAACAAGATGCTCGCACGTCCGGTTCCCCCATTCGGGGTAGAGCACGCGCTGCCGGTAACACGCAAATTCCGTATCGATGCGGGCGCCATCCACTTCCTCGTGATCCAGGACCTCAAACTGCACGAGATCCGGGTCGGTCGCCGATATAGGGTAAAAGTTCCTGTCATATAAGGTAACCGGGTTGCCAATCAGTTTTTTCAAGGACATGATAATATTTTCCGCGCCTTTATTGGCCAGGGTAAGCGCGATAAATCGGTCATGGACTTCTTTAAAATACTTGAGCTTAACGACTTGATTGTTAAAAAGCAATTCCATCACCGGATACATAATTTCACGATAAGGAACTTGCTTCGGAATCTGAATGATAGGCAGATGAAGCGCCTCTGATGCTTCGATGATACCGGATGGAATATCATGAACGAATCGTCCCGTTTTGATAACGAGAGCGCTTACTTTTTTATCGGACAGCTGCGCCATGAAGATCTGCTGCTCGCTATAATTGAATGATTGCAGCGGGTACAGACTGGTTAACAGCAATTCTCCTCCGTTAATCCACTCGGCGATATCCGGCGCTTCAATGATTGTCACTCCGCGAACAAGGTTGTTCAGACCTTGCTTGCCGCTGACGACGAACGCTTGCTTCAATGTGTCAATCTGTAACAAATCCTTGACCCTGAATTCTATGGTGTCCGCCTCCTCTCGGTATAGAGGTAGATTCGTCGTGCAAAGAAAGGCCAATATCGTATTTCCTTGCTTCTACATTAACAGTATATCATGTAAGCATGAGATTCTTCATTTATCGACATGAGCAAGATGAATATTTTGTGACCGTGACGACATGTAAAGAGGCGGTCCCTTCCTGCAAGGAAGTGTCCGCCCCTTATCATTCGCCTTATTTTGTGAGATTGCCCCCGCATTGCAGCGCCTTCGCAATGTTGCGCGCCGTGCGCTCCATATTGGCTGCGGCTTCTCGCATCGCCTCGTCCAAGCTGCATACGCCGGGCACAATCGTGAATACCATATCGATGCCGTGCTCATGCACCACTTCATACCCGTCCGCCAGCGACCCCGCGATGCCGATAACCGGCACGCCATAGCGCTTGGCCGTGTTGGCCACGCCCATTGGCGTCTTGCCGTAAATCGTCTGGCTGTCGATGCGGCCTTCTCCCGTAATGACGAGATCCGCATCCTTCATATGGGAAGCGAGCCCGGTCGCTTCAATGACGATATCGACGCCCCGCTTCAGCTCGGCGTCCAAAAAGGCAAGCACCCCCGCGCCGAGCCCGCCGGCAGCGCCGGCGCCGGGAATTCCGGCCACGTCGCGGCCCAAGCAGTCCTTAATCTTCGCCGCATAGTGGGCGAGATTGCTGTCGAGCTCCCGCACCATGTCCGGCCCGGCGCCTTTCTGCGGGCCGAACACGGCCGATGCCCCCCGCTCGCCGGTCAGCGGGTTATCCACATCGCACGCGGCCACGAAGGCCACTCCCTTCAGCCGCGGATCGGCTCCGCTCACGTCGATGCGGGCAATGCGATGCAGTTGTCCGCCGCCATGGCCGATGTCCGCGCCGTCAGCGTCAAGCAGCCGCACGCCGAGCGCCTGCGCCATTCCCGCGCCGCCGTCGTTCGTGGCGCTGCCGCCCAGGCCGAGAATAATCGTGGTGACGCCTTCGTCCAGGGCCGACTGAATCAGCTCGCCGGTGCCGCGCGTCGTCGTCGCGAGCGGATTGCGCTGCGCCGGCGGCACAAGCGCAAGTCCCGAGGCGGCCGCCATCTCGATGACCGCCGTCTTCCCGTCGCCGAGCAAGCCGTAGAACGCGGTCACGGGCGCGCCGAGCGGCCCTGTCACCTCGCGTTCGATTACACGCCCTCCCGTCGCATCGACCAAGGACTGGACCGTGCCTTCTCCGCCATCGGCCATCGGCACATGTACGATTTCCGCCTCAGGGTGGACATGGCGCCATCCTTTCTCTATCGCATGACATGCCTCCAGAGCGGACAAGCTCTCTTTAAATGAATCCGGAGCAATGACAACCTTCATTTCTCTCCACTCCCTCTCCTTCAAACCTTAACCAACGGCCGCTGCCCTCCCGGTTCAATCCCGGGTTACAGGAACCATCCGAATACGCCGAACACCAATGTCGAGACGATGGCCAGGATAAGGCCGATCACCGTCTCATACGGAATGAGACGCAACCGCTCCTTCATCGCCATGTTAACGCTTCCGCCCGTCGCGTGGAAGAAGCTGCCGTGAGGCATATGGTCGAGGACGGTCGCACCGGCATGAATCATGGCCGCAGCGCCCAGGGAAGCGACGCCAAGCTCCATAATCGTCGAGCCGAACACCGAGCTCGCGACCGCCGTGCCTGCGGTCGTCGAGGCGGTGGCCAAGGACATGAACGCGCCGCTTATCGGGGCCAGCAGGTAAGCCGGCAGGCCGGAAGAGGCCAGGCTGTTGATGATGACATCTTTCAATTGCGAGTTCGATATAATGCCCGCCAACGTTCCCGTGCCGAGCAGCATAACGGCTACGCCCGTCATTTTGCCGAGGCCCGATATCGCATACTGATTGATATGCTTGATGCGTCCCATGCACAGGGCGCCAACGAGGCCGCCGGCCGGCAGTGCGATTATCGGGTCGATGACGATGCCGGCCAGCGGGCGCAGCGCCAGCAGCACAATCGCCGTCAGCGGCGCCATCATCGCCGCCAGGAAGCTTGGCAGCTGCTGCTCGCCGTTGTCAACGCTCTCTTCGGCGGCAATCATCGTCCCCTTCTTGGTCAGCCGCTTCGCGATGATATAGGTGACAACAAGCCCGAACAAAGCCGGTATGATGCCCGCCATCATCATCGATGTCAGCGGAATGTTGAATGCCTCCGCCGCCGAGATGGCGTTCGGGTTCGGCGACATAATGTTGCCGGCCTTGCCGCCGCCGATCATGGCAAGCAGGATCGCCATGCGGGACAAGCCGGCGCGCTGCGCAATCGCGAGCGCAATCGGCGCTACCGTGATGACCGCGACGTCGATGAAGACGCCGACCGCGGTCAGCACCATCGTCGCGAACGCCAGCGCGAACAATGCGCGCGTCTCGCCGACCTTGCGAACCAGCGTCTCCGCGATCGTCTTGGCTCCGCCAGACTCAATCAGGACGCCGGCCAGCACACCGGCCGCCAGGATGCGCAGCACGGCCGGTATCATGCCCTTGGCGCCATCCATCATCAGATTCACGGAATCGGCCAGCCCGATCCCGCCCACAATCCCGCCGGCGAGCGCGCCAATCATCATGCCGTACGCCGGAGGAACTTTACGCAATATTAACACAATGGCTACGACCAATGCCGTCAAAGCGCCGAGCACAGTTACAGATACGTCCATAGTGTACTCCCCCTAAGGTGTTATATCAAATCCTTGTACGATTAGTGTACCTGTAATGTGAAAGCGCTTCATCATGCATCGAAATGAAATACAGCGCTTTCCTCAGCATGTTTTTTGTTCAAATGCACAATAGGCCGGCCCGCTCACACGCCGCTCTCGTTCTCCTTGTCCCCCAGAGCGCTTAACCAACGGGCCGTCATCAGCGTATATAAATCGCGAAAATGCTTCGGGTCCTTGCCGGTCGCTTCATGGATACGCTGCAGGCGGTAACGGAGCGTATTGCGGTGAATCGCCAATCGCTCCGCGATGCGCTGCTGCTCGCCGTTCTCCTCATAATACGCCTGCAGCGTCTGCTGCAGCTCACCGCTCTTATCCTCCTGCGCGAACCGCCGCCATAGCCGCCGCAGCTCCTCCCCTATCCATGATGGCTTGACATTGGCCGCGGCTGTCTCATTCGGCATGTCTTCGCTGTAATATACCGTCTGCTCCGGGAAAATCGCCTGGCCCGCCCGCATCGTATCCTGCGCGGAGCGGTAGGACGCGATTAAGCCGCCGATGCCGGAATACGCCTGGCCGACGGCGATGCGGAGCGGCGCAATCTGCTTCTCCTCCAGCAGCCTGCGGATGCGGCCGATGCCTTCGCATATATCGGCCCCGGGCTCCCGCGGATGCAGATGCGGCTTGAACAGCACGATCTGGCGCGTATTCCGGATGGCGATCAGATCGATGGCGGGCCGCCCCTCCAACAGCTCCACCACCCGCTTGAGTTTAGGCAGCGCATCCGCGCTCTCTGCTCCGGTCAGCTCCATAATGCATGCGACCCGCGCCCGGTCCGGATTGAAGCCGATCCGTTCCGCCTGGAGCCGCAGCATGTCGTTATCCTTGCCGTCCGCGTGAATGACGGACAGCAGGAAATCCTCCTTCATCCGCTTGTCCCATTGGGCTTTTTCCAGCAGATCGGCTTGCTCCAGATACATTTCCGCCGTCATTTTCACCAGCTCGCCGTACTTGGTCACCTCGTTCGGATCACCGGTAATGCCGATGACGCCCACGACTTCGCCCTGGAATTGAATCGCCAGATTCGTTCCGGGCAGCACCCCTTGCAGCTTGCGCGCGCTCTCCTCGTCTATCTCGAAGCGCCCCTTCCGCTCAATCGCGATAAGCGCCCCTTCATGCTTCTGGTATAAGCGCGAACGGTCTCCGGACCCGATAATCCGCCCTCGTTCGTCCATGACGTTCACGTTATAGTGAATGACTTGCATCGTCCGCGTCACGATTTCCTGCGCCAATTCTTTGGTCAGTCTGCTCATCTTGTCTACCACCTGTTCTTCTCACGCGATATGAAAAAACGCCCTCCATCCGGCTGAAAAGCGCGGCGCACCGCGCTCTTGTCAGGACAGGGGCATTAAGCTCCAGCATAACGCAATATTCACCCTTACTAGAGGTTGTTCAAAAAAGAAACTTTTAAAACCCGCCTTCCCGAGGGAATCCGTTCCTCCGGCTTACGAAAGGTTGCCGATATTGGCCCGTATCGGGTCGAGCCCGCCGGACACATTCATGATGTTGCCAGTGAAGAAATCCGAGCGGTCCTCGCATAAAAAGCGAATGACCCGGGTCACATCCTCGCCAGTGCCCGGACGGCCGCGAGGCGTCTCTTCATCCGGCACGCCCTGCACCTCGTCGATGCGCCGCTCCTTGTTGTCCCCGCGAATATCTCCGGGGCAGATCATGTTGACCGTTATGCCATAGGGAGCCTCCTCCACCGCCAGCGTCTTCGTAAAAGAGACGAGTCCGACCTTGGCTGCGGCGTATACGGCGCGGTGCGGCCACGAACGCGCTTCTCCCGCATGGCCGAATCCGTAATGGATGATTCGTCCCCACCCGCGCCGGCGCATGGAGGGAAGCAGCATATGATCGAGCAGCATGACCCCGGTCAGGTTGCCGTTCAGAAGGAACAGAATTTCCTCTTCGGTATAGTCAGCGAACAGGCGGCGTTCCCGGACGAAGGGTCCGGCATTGTTGACGACGATGTCCGCCATGCCTATTCGTTCATTCATCGTATGGACGAGCCGCTTGATATCTTCCGGCTTCGAGATATCGGCTTGCACGAGCAAGCAGCGGACTCCTATGGAAGCAATCTGGCGTTGGAGCTCGGTTGCCTCGCGTTCGCTATGCATATAATTGAGGACAATATCATGTCCGGCTTCGGCCAAGGCGAGCGCGGACATCTTCCCCAGCCCCTTGGCACTGCCCGTAATCAGCGCAATCCTGCGCTCCTGTTCCAACATCATCTCCTCCTCCCGGCTTCCGCATCGTTCCTCTTCAGTATATGCGATTTGCCAGGGCAGAACAACTTGAGGAGGGACAGCACACTTCCTTAGAAGGAGCATACCTCCAGGGCGTTGCCGCAATGATCTTGAAATAAAAACCACTTCACGCCTTCTCCTTCCTCCACCGCCGATACCTCGACTCCTGCAGCCCGCAAGTGCCGATGAGCGGCTTCCGCATCCTTCACATAGAAATTGAATGCGGCATCCGACGCCGGAATGAACGATGAAGCTTCCGTCTTCATCAACGTGAGGGGCGTCTCGCCCAACGCCAGGACGGCGATATGATCATTATCCCATTTCAGCGCAAGCCCGAGCACCTCCATGTACCATGTCTTGGCCGCCTCCAGATCAGGCATCCGGACAAATACCGTATCGATTCGTTCGAACATGACCTCTTCCCCCTACCAATCGTATTGAGTTCCTAACACGGTTTCGGCAGCCAACGCCAATTTCCTTTCGGTTTTTTTAAAATGTTTCCTAAAATTCACCACCCAACTTACGAACGCATGAAAAAGCCCCCTTGCAGGGCAAATATGCTGCCGTGCAAGGGGGCCATTCGAAGACCGAAGATAACGCTTCTTAGAATGCCGGAACGATGGAGCCTTCGTATTTCTCGCCGATGAACTGCTTTACGTCATCCGATTGCAGCGCAGCCAGCAGCTTCTGGATCGCATCGCTGTCTTTGTTGTCGCTTCGCGCCGTCAAGATGTTCGCATACGGGGACTCCTTATCCTCGATGAAGAGGGCATCCTTCGTCGGATTGAGTCCGGCTTCCAGCGCATAGTTCGTGTTGATGAGCGCCAGGTTGACCTCATCCAGCGTACGCGGAAGCATTGCCGCCTCAAGCTCTTTGAACTTCAGATTTTTCGGATTTTCGGCAATATCCTTCACGCCGGCGTTCAGGCCAGCGCCTTCTTTCAGCTTGATCAGGCCTTGCTTCTCCAACAGAAGGAGCGAGCGGCCGCCGTTGGTCGGATCGTTCGGGATTGCCACCGTGTCGCCGTCCTTCAATTCATCAATCGATTTGATCGATTTGGAATACCCGCCGAACGGCTCGACATGGACATTCCCCACGCTTACGAGATCATAGCCCTTTTCCGTAACTTCGTTGTCCATGTATGGCTTGTGCTGGAAGAAGTTCGCATCGAGCTGCTTCTCATGGACCTGCACGTTCGGCTGCACATAGTCCGTGAACTCTTTCACCTCGAGCTCAATGCCTTGCTCCTTCAGCTTCGGCGCGATATGCTTCAAAATCTCGGCATGCGGCACCGGCGATGCGCCGACTACCAGCTTCACCGTCTCCTTGCCGCCCTCTGCGCCCGCCTCGTTCGCCGAGCCTGTATCCGTTCCTGTCGACGATTTGCTGCCGCATGCCGCGAGCAAGCCGATCAGCGCAATCAACGTCAATACATACGTCCATTTTTTCATGTCTCTCTTCTCCTCCCGAATTCCCCATTTTGATAATGCGCTTTTTACATGTATATATGGAAGCCCGATACCGGGCGAATTCCAGTCGTGATCCGCAGCCGGAACCTTGTCCGCCGTCGGCGGCCGCTACTTCCGGGTGAATCTGCGGACGAACGCGTCGCCAATCCATTGCAGGATTTGGACGAGCAGCACCATAATAAAAATCGAAATGATCATGACTTCAAATTCATAGCGGTGATACCCGTATCGAATCGCCAAGTCCCCGAGACCGCCGCCGCCGACCATGCCTGACATGGCCGTATAGGTGACGAGCGTCACCGCCGTAATCGTCGTGCCGGCGATCAAGCCCGGCATCGCCTCCGGCAGCAGCACCTTGCGCACGATCTGCCAAGTGGAGGCGCCCATCGCCTGCGCGGCTTCGATGACGCCGCGGTCCACCTCGCGCAGCGAGGTCTCCACCAGGCGGGCGAAGAAAGGCGCAGCCGCGATAACGAGCGGCGGAATCGTGCCTTCGACCCCGATCGAGGTGCCGACGATCATCCGAGTAACTGGAATGAGTGCAATCATCAAGATAACGAATGGCGCGGAACGCAAAATATTAACGATAAAAGAGACCCCGAAATATACGGTTCTTCCGGCCGTTCCTTTTGATTTTCCCGTCAAATAAAGCAGCACGCCGAGCGGAAGCCCGATTACGATCGTGAACAGCACGGAGAACAGCATCATCGCCAGCGTGTCGCTTGTCGCCGTACCGAGCTCATCCCAGTTGATTTTGGAGAAATCGAGATCCTTCATTACGCGATCACCTCCACTTCAAGTCCTCTATCCTTCAGCGCGGAGAGCGAACGCTCGACATCCGGCAGGCCGCCGTCCAGACGAACGACCAATTGTCCGTATGGTATATCCTTCATGCGCGATATCGTGCCCTGCAGTATCGTGAAGCGGACACCCGCTTCGGTGAGGACGGTTTGCAGCACGGGCTCATAAGTGACATCGCCCAAGTAATTGATCTTGACGACGCGCGAATGGTCGCCTGCCTGCCCCTGGAAGGCCATCCACGGCTGCAGGTCGGCGTCATGGCGCTCCTCCATAATGAACTCCCTCGTCACCGGATGCTGCGGCTTCAGGAAGACGTCGACCACCTTGCCCTGCTCCGCAATCTGGCCGGCATGAATGACGGCGACCCGATCGCATATCGCTTGAATGACATGCATCTCATGGGTGATGAGCACGATCGTGATGCCGAAGCGGCGGTTAATATCGAGCAGCAGCTCCAGAATCGATTGCGTCGTCTGCGGATCGAGCGCGGAGGTCGCTTCGTCGCAGAGCAGCACCTTCGGATCGTTGGCCAGCGCGCGCGCAATGCCGACTCTCTGCTTCTGTCCCCCGGACAGCTGCGCCGGATATTTATTGCGGTGCTCCTCCAGTCCGACGAGACGGATTAATTCATCCGCCTTCGCCTTCACTTGGGCGGCAGGCGTGTTCTGCAGCCGCAGCGGGAAAGCGATATTGTCGAACACGGTCGCCGAGGACAGCAGATTAAAATGCTGAAAAATCATGCCGATCTTGCTGCGCTGCTCCTGCAGCTCCCGCTTCGACAGCTTCATCATGTCCACCTGATCCACGAACACCTTCCCGGAGGTCGGGCGCTCCAGCAGGTTGATGCTGCGCAGCAGCGTGCTCTTGCCGGCCCCGGAGTGGCCGATAATGCCGAAAATTTCCCCTTGCTCTATCGTCAAACTGACATCATTCAATGCGAGAGGTCCGGACAGCTTCCCTTTGACTTCATATTGTTTGCTGATATGCTCCAGACGAATCAATGATAGTTTTCCCCTTCCTAATTAGCGGTGACCCGTATCTCTGTATATTCACGCCAAAAGCCCCCTCTTGGCAGATGCCAAAAGGGGGCTGTCTCATACTTCTTCATTCCAGATGGGTTAGCGCCCTTTCTTATCTGCCAGAACTTATCCGTTCTGAAGGAATTAGCACCATTGACATCCTGCAATCTTGCGGCAGCGGTAAGCTGCGAGCAAATACGGGTTGCAGGATCGGTTGCCGGGCTTCACAGGGCCTGTCCCTCCGCCACTCTTGATAAGAAATCGTTATGAAATTATTCAAAGTATATGATATTACTCGGGTATTGTCAATTGACTTTTTTTACCTTACGTTTCATTTTTCCAGGGTAACGATCGCGCGGAACGAAGCGGTAAGCGCGCCGCACACCATCTGCATGCCTTCTTCCACATCGTTCATGTTCGCCTGGATATCCTCCAGCCGCAGCTTGCTGTTCAAGCTCCGGTGCCGCTGCCACAGATCGTCCTGCATCTCCGCATTCATATAATGAATCTCGGTATTGCGGCGCTTGCGCAAGCGCTGCATCGCTTCTCCATGAAGCTGCTTCAGACCGGACAGCTTGTCGGTAAGACGCGGATGCCTGCCTGTCAAGTGCAGGCGGCGGAGCACCGTGAAGTAAGAGAAAAACGGCTTCATTTCCTCCGTCTCCAGCCGCAGCACCTCATTCAACAGCGTCCCCAGCTTGTCCAGGATCGAGAAGATGCGGATGAATGCATTTTTATAAAAGTAAACGTGACGGTAATAATCATCCAGCTCATTATCATTCATATCATCCTGGTACTTCTTCGTCACCCGCTCCGCATACTTGCCGGAGGCATAGATGCTCTCCTCCAGCTCATCGAGCGACGTGCGAAGCCCGACCGTCCAGATTTCGATTTTGCGCCAGTAGTGACCCGGATCCCCGCCGTTGTCCATCTGCTTCCTTACATGCGACAGATAGCGGTCTATCGCCTCCATCGCTTCCTTCAACGCGCCTTCGTCCCTGCGGGGCTCTTCCCCGAACAGGCTTCGCAGCATCGCGACCACCCCCGATTAGTATCCGTTCGGGAAATAGTCTTTCCAACGATCGTCAACCCGTTGCACGATATCTTCCCGCGGGAACAATTCGTCCGGGTAGCCCGGCTTCATGCGCGCATCGATAACAATCGGCAGTTGATACGCAATGTGGTGATTTCGGACTTCCATCCGCGCGTATATATCAGAAGCAGGGTTGAAGCGGGTGAACACCGTCCACAGGAAAGAGAGCTGCGTGCGGGCCACTTGCGCATCGTCCACCAGGAAGACGAGCGGCCAAGGCGTCTCCTGATCGGCCAACCGCTCCATCAGCCGTTGCGCCAGCTGCGGCTCGGCCTCATAGGACGCTCCGGACATCGTCAGGCAGCCGCGGCAGAACACGGCCACATCCGTTATTTCGTCGATCGGTCCCCCCTCGTACGTATGCGGGAGCTCGCGGACCGGCTCGCCGACACCCAGCAATATGCCCTTGCTGCCATGGTTCAGCTTGTGCCCGGTATAATCGAGCGTATCATGGGACGTATTGTTCAGCACATACAGATCCGACTCCGGTTGGAAGCGCTCCAATACGTTCTCCATCAGCTGCGCGAAATTGTCCAGATCGACATCCTGATCAGTGAGCATCAGGAATTTGGTGAGGCTGAGCTGGCCTTCTCCGAGAATCCGGAAGCCGCTCAGCATCGCCTCGCGCGAATAGCTCTCGCGGACGACGGCGGCGGCCAGCGAATGGACTCCCGTCTCCGGATAAGGATGCACCTTGCGCACGCTCGGCATGACCATCGGGAAGGCCGGTGACAGCAATTTGACCAGATACTCGCCCAAATAGTAGTCCTCCTGGCGAGGCTTGCCGACGACCGTCGCCGGGTAGATCGCGTCTTTGCGGTGATACATGTGCTTCACATTGACAAGCGGGAAGTCATGCGCCCAGGAATAATAACCGTAATGATCGCCGAACGGCCCTTCCAGCCGCCGCTCATGCGGCGGCACATAGCCCTGGATGACGAACTCGGCTTCCGCCGGAATGCGGTGCCCTTCGAAGCCGCTGTCCACGACAGGCAGGCGCTCGCCCATGACGAAGGAGGCCATGAGCAGCTCCGGCAGCTTCTCCGGAAGCGGCGCGATGGCGGCCGCAATCAATGCGGGCGGCCCGCCGACGTAGATCGATACCGGCAGCGCCTCGTTCCGCAGCTCGGCTTCGTGGTAATGGAAGCCGCCGCCCTTTTGGATCTGCCAGTGGATCCCGGTCGTCTTGTCATCATATATTTGAACCCGGTACATTCCCAGGTTATGATCGCTGCCCTTGCGCGCGGGATGCTCGGTGTACACGAGCGGAAGGGTAATGAACGGCCCTCCATCCAACTGCCAGCTCGTTAATGCCGGGAGGCCATTCAGCGGCATGTCGGTCCGCTTCACGTCCATAATCGGCGCCTGAGCGGACGATACATCCTTCATGCCTACCTTGAGCAGGCTCAGCAGCTCCTTGACGAGGCCTCGTTCTTCCCACAGCTTCTTCGGGGAGGGAGGCATGAGGCGATTCACGGCCTCAATGCATTTGTTGGCGAACTGCTCCGGTCTCGGCCCGAAGGCCATGTCCACCCGCCGGGTCGTCCCGAACAGGTTCGTGGCTACGGAGAACGGGCTTCCCTTCACATTCGTGAACAGCAGGGCGGGGCCGCCTTCCTCGATTACCCGCCGGTGAATTTCGGCGATCTCGAGATAGGGGTCGACTTCCGCTTCGATGACCGCCAACTCGTTCTCCCGCTTGAGCGTATGAATGAAACTGCGAATATTGGAAAATGACAACGCTAGCCCTCCTTAGATCGTTAGCTGGGTGAATCATTGCTGAAAAATCGTCTCGTTATAAGGATAATTTTGTAATAGACGCCACAGATACGTACTATTATGTAGTATATCTGTTTTTCATGAGAACCTAAAGCGCTGCAACCGGACAGCTTACGACAATGTAAGATAAACGTAAGCGGGTTGCATGGCACCGCCCCATCCGTATCGGTACAATAAAAGCATGGTAAGCAAGACCACACTTTACGGGAGGTAGATGTTCATGAGAAGCATGAATCGGGAGACAGAGCGCAGACGTTGGAATGTCCGTTGGCTGGCTGCGGCGAAAGCGGCCGCGTCCGTACTGCTGTTCGGCGCTCACGCCGAAGATGCCCGCCAATTGAGAGAAGGAGCGTAAACCGGCTTATGTTCACTGTAACCCCTCGCAATACAAGAAGAAGCAGTTCGCTTGTAGCACGTTGGCCCGCCATGGCGCCGCGCACCGTCAAGTGACTGCTTCTTTTCGCATTATACCCGTTCCCGAAGCTGCCATACGCGAATGCTCATATGGCACAGCACGCTGAACAGTCCGCAAATCAACACCGCATGCAGCATTCCCGCGAATAAATACCAATTCTCATCCGTGATCGCCAAGACGACGAGCGCCCCGCTTACAATCTGCCCCGCGCACAGCGCAATCGACCATATCCCGCACAGCTGGATCTCCCGATTGTTCTTATGATGATGGTAGGCGAAATGCGCCATCACCGCAACGACAACGAGCAGCAGCGCCGCGGCCACCCGGTGCATGAAAGCGATTGCGGTTCCTCCCGTCATCTCGGGAATCCACTCGCCATTGCAGAGCGGCCATCCCAGGCAGCCGCCGGATGACTCCGTATGCCGTACGAAGGCGCCCACGTATATCACGATATATGTATATAACCATGTGAACCAGACGCCGTAACGGAACGTATCGCTGATCCTCCCCGCATGCTGCACAATGCCCCGCTCATGCCTTCGCACCGCCAGACACAGCAGGAAGGATGAGGCGAACGCCAGCAGGGAGATTCCGAAATGCAGCGCCATGACGGGAGGGGACTGCGTAAATACGACGGCAAGCGCTCCCATAATCGCCTGAATCACTGTAAAAATGAGAGTCAAGAACGAATACATGACGGCGTCACGCTTATCTCGCATCTGCCGGAAAACAAATACAAATGATGCCAGGACAAGAATTCCCACAATTCCGGTCACGATGCGGTGCGAGTACTCAATCATCGATTCAATGGTATAGGCAGGCACGAATTTGCCGTTGCACAGCGGCCAATCGGTGCCGCAGCCCTGGCCCGAGCCGGTCTTCGTGACAAGGGCTCCGTTCAGCACGACGATGAACATGCCGATGCAGGTGGCGTAAGCCAGTAACTTCAATTTACGGTAGATGTTCGCATTCACTAGATTCACCTGACCCGTTAGTCTCATTTGAAATCAATCACGCTTTACCCTTTTGAACACGTATTATTAAAATAATTCTTACCTACAAAGCATGCCAATCGTCCCCATTATACAAGATTTCCTAATCGAATGGACGGCAAAATTGTGACAAATATTACACATCCCCATAAAACCGGGTCGATGCGCCTCCGGGCGCACGCATAAAAAATCCGCCCCATCCAAGGGCGGATTATGCGTTCTCGCGTGACTTACAACGCTTCAGCTACCGCAATGGCCCGATCTGCGAACTGTTCAATCTCCGGCCGCGTCTTGCGCAGCTTGTTGACGAAGCGAATCGTCTCCTTGCCGTTCTTGAAGGCGACGAAGCTAGGAATGCCCATGATATGATATTGCTGGGCCACATCGACCAACGCTTCCGCATCGACCTCGAAAAACACGGCCTTGCCCTCATATTGCGCCTCCACTTCCGGCATGAACGGATCAATAAAGTGGCAATCCGGGCACCAGGACGTTTTGAATACGGCGATCGTCGTCAACGGCTGGGCAATCAACTCATTAAAACGCTCCACTGTTTGTACTTTTTCCATCACGCTTCACTCCCAACTAGGTTGTTTTCAAGATAAACCAATTTGAAATGAAAAGTCAAACCGCAAATAGGTTCACAGGGGCGTCAATTTGGACATACTAGTAAAAAAATGAACGGAAAACAAAGGATTTCCGAGAAAGGAGAGCGCAACGAAGATGGAGTCCTCGTCCCCAACCCGCTGGCGGTACGCCTGGCGCTTGCTTCGGCATGCCGTCGACAGCGCCTGCGCCGCCATGCGCAACCTATGGACTAGCTTGCGCAGGCAGGCGAGAAGCATACGCTATCTGCGCGCGATGGAATGGAACCGGGCCGCGGCCAGACGTACCGAAGAGCGTCTATATCGGATCATCGCGGAGCAGAGCCGCCCGCATGCCGAAGAGGCCCGAGCTCATGAGCGCCAGAGCCTGACGTCCGAAGAATTGAAGCTTCTCGCTCATATTCGCCAGGCGGCAGCAGCCGGGAACCGGAACAATGTCGCCCGGGCCGCGGCCTATCTCCGGATCTACAATCAGCATCCGGAGCTCCACTGGGCGCTGCTGGCCCATACCGTCTCCCGCAACGGAGGCTGGAATATGACGGATCTGCAGGGGGAATGGCTGCCGCGTATCATGAGTCCGGCGCAGCGCCAGTGGTCGTTCCGCATGCTGGAGCGGAGCAATGCTCTGATTTTTCACGACGCCTTCCCGCAGCTGCTGTTATATGATGCCAGCCGGCGCGAAGGGCGCAGCCTGTTCCATCTGCTCCCGCACCTGGGCATATCGGCATTCATGGTTCCATTCTGGGACAGCTTCTGGGTCCAGCCGGACAGCCCGCTGCTGACGACGGCACTGATCATCAATGAACAGAACGTCATCGAAGGAAGCGTCGTCCAGAATGAACAGTTCCGCGAGCAGGTTATCGCGAAGTGGGATTTCCGCCTGCATGGCTGGATGCAGATGAATCAAGTCGTTATCCCGCTCGGAGTCCCGTCCGCGCAGGATCCGGCCGTCCCGCTCGTCGGACTGGCGCTGGAGAATTTCTCCGATCTGGACGAGCGGATTGCATTCGGACGCAAGCTGTACGCCCTGTTATTCCATGCGCCTGACATTCACGGCAGGGCGTTAACCTTCATGCGCGGCGTCCCGCACACCGGATCGCGCGCAGACTACTGGCCGCATGCCTTCACCACCCAGGCAGCGGCGCCGGATCATGCGAACCTGCCGGCGGCGCATCGGGCCTACAGTCCGCGCCTGGCCGATGCCTGGCCGGACGAGCCGCTGCCCCCGGTTGGGGCCGGCGATTGGTTCGCAGACGACCGGATGCTGAAGCATCTGCAGCCGATGCGCCCTCCTCTCCATGCGGATATGACGCTCTCGCATGATCGAATGTGGAAGGAGACGGCTTCGCTCGCCGGCTTTATTCATCCCGGCCGGCACCAGCATCCCTGAATTCCGCCGCCGTCCGCTTCAACTTAAAAAGGATCTTGCGCCGCCGCTTCGCGAGGCGGCCAAGATCCTTTACGAGTTCGAGCCGCGAGCCGCGGCTTCATTCGCCTGTCAAATCGAGAGCCCTCCGTTCACTTCAATGACGGCTCCGTTAATATAGTCCGCTGCGGCGGACGCTAGGAACAGATAGACCTGCGCGACATCTTCCGGCTGTCCGAGCCGGCGCAGGGGCACCTTGTTCCGCATGGCGTCGACTATGTTCTCCGGCATCTTCGCCACCATCTCCGTCGCGATAAAGCCGGGAGCGACCGCGTTTACGCAGATGCCTTTGTAGCCAAGCTCACGCGCCCATGTCTTCGTCATGCCGATGACGCCCGCTTTGGCGGCGGCATAGTTGGTCTGGCCGATATTCCCCTGCACGCCGACGATGGAGGCCGTGTTAATAATCTTGCCCCGTCCTTGAGCGGCCATATAAGGCGCGGCATGCCGGGTGCAGTGGAACACGCCGGTCAGATTTACATCGATGACATCGCGCCATTGCTCCGGCGACATTTTGAGCAGCATCGCGTCGCGGGTGATGCCGGCGTTGTTAATCAGCACCTCGATGGCGCCGAAGCGCTCCAGCGTCTTCGCCACAAGCTGCTCGACGCTGGCTGGATCCGCGACATTGCATGCCGCGAAGAGCGCGCGCTCCGCTGCGGACGGCCCCAGATCCTGGAGGAGACGCCTCCCCGCTTCTTCATTGAAATCGGCGATAACGACATTCGCCCCCGCATCCAGGAACAGCCGCACGGCCGCTTCGCCAATCCCGTTGGCTCCCCCGGTAATGATTGCCGTCTTGCCCTCAAGCTTCATGTTCCCCCTCCTGTCTGATTCCTTTCTTTTGCCTCCGGCGGCCCCTCAGGCGCTACCGTAAGGCGGTCCGCAGGTCGCCCTGGCCGCAGGTCCCGCCTCTCCTGCCTGCCCGGGAACCCCCGGCTCATGCTTCCGGCTGCACGGCGCTGTCTGCCGCCAGGAACGCCTCCACCGCTTGCAGGAGCTGCTCCGGATCATCGACCAGCGGAGAATGGCCGCAGTCCTTCAGCGGGACGAACCGGGCGATCGCTCCCAAGTCGGCCAGCGTCTCGGCGGCCATCGCTTCGCTGATGACCATGTCCCGATCTCCGCGCAGCACAAGCGCGGGAGCCGCAATCCGCCGTACCGCGCCGCTGCCGGCGGCCGCCTCATGGTCGAACACGCTGATGTTGAACGTATTGAGCGCATGATAGACGTCCATCAGGTTGCGCTGCGTCAGCATATCATCGAGATACGCTTCATAACGCCCTTCCTCCGGCCGGTTCTTGTCATAGATGACTGCTTCATACAGCCGCTTCAAAAATATGCGGTCGCCCCGTGCGATCGCCTCCGCGATCAAGCGATTGCGCTCCAGCCCCTCGATGCCCGCATAGTTCGCGATTCGTCTGCTCCGAACCGGCAGGCCGCTGCCGCCATCTTCATAGAATGGATATCCGCGGGTCGATACCGAAGCCAACAAGATCAGCTTCGTCACCGCCTCGGGACAATCCGCGGCCAGTTCCATCGCCACGCCTCCGCCCGTCGACCAGCCCATGACCGCGAACCGGTCCAGGCCAAGCTCCCGGGCGAACAGCTTCACGTCATCGGCAAAGTCGCGCAAAGCGCGGATCGGTTCATGATACGTCGAGATGCCGAAGCCCCGCAAATCGATGGCGTACAGCTTATAGCGGGGATCCAGCCGCTCCAACGCCACATCCCAATGGCAAGAAGAATTCATATTGCCGTGAATCAGCAGCAGGACCTCCTCTCCGCCCTCCCGTTCGCGGTAACCGAGTGTCTCCCCATTGGGAAGCCGAACCGATTTCAATACGGCCCTCGCCTTCATACGGATTCCCCCCATTTCAATGTGAGCGCCCCCCAGGCATAACCGATGCCCGCCGCGGCCAGCACCACGACGCTCCCCGGGCGAATCAGGCCTTGCTTCACGCCCAGCTCGATGCATATCATCGGATCGAATTGACCGATATGCCCGAATTCATCCAGATATACCGATCGCCGGGCCGGAATGCCAAGCGCCCGGAGCACCGCCTCATGGGCGGAGCGCTTCATGTGGAGCAGACCGAGACAATCGATTTCGTCTGGACGCCAGCCGCTGCCGCGGACGGAGCGTTCCACCACCTCGGCGAACCGTGCCATCGACACCGCGTCGAGCCGGCTTTTCATCCGGCCGGGATCAGGGACCCGGAACCGCGGCTCTCCTTGCGCGATCAGCTCGGCGGTCAACGGCTGCTTGGTCCCGCCCGCCTGAACAATGACATCCTCGGCGAACGATCCGTCCGTTATCACGGCCGTCTCCATCACTTCCGGGTACGCGGCCCCGGCGCCCCGGCGCAAAATCATCGCCCCGCCTCCGGCCCCGAGATTGGCCATGAAGCGGGTATCGGGATCGGACAGATCGATGAGATCCCCGTTGCGGTATCCCCCCGCCAGCAGCACGGTCGAAATGCGCGCATCTCCCTGCATCATCGCCTTCGCCGTCTTCACGGCCATCAACGCGGTGCAGCAGCGGGACGACAGATCAAAGCCCCAGGCGTTAACGGCGCCCAACTCGTCCTGCAGCTTCAGAGCGGCCGTCCATACCGGATATTCTTTATGCTCCTCGCCAATATAGATGACAAGATCGATCTCGACCGGATCGATCCCCGCCCGCGCCAGCGCTTGCCGTGCCGCCCGCACCCCCATCTCGCATGCGTGATCCTCCGGTCCGGGAACCGGTTTTTGCTTGATGCCAAGCTTCGTCTCGACGATCTCCTGCGGTATCCCGGACGCTCGCGCGATCTCCGCGCTCGTCATCCGCCCTTCCGGGATATAGATCCCCGTGGCCAGCAAGCGGATCGCGTTCTCCGCATCATATCCGTTACCGATCATATGGCATGTTCCCCCGTTTCATTCGCTGCTGCATGAACAGCACCGCCTCCTCCCAGGAAGCGACCGTCCGTTCTTCCTGGCCCTGCACATACGTGACCCGTATGCGCCAAGCGCCGCAGGAAGCTTCATCATACCGCGTCTGGCAGCGGAGGACGAAGGAGCCGACGGCCGTTCCGCCATCCGCCCGCTCCGGCTGGCGATCGCTATCCCTGCCGCCGTGCTCCATCATCCGGCTTCCTCCTTCCGCACAGACCGGGAAGCCGCCTTCCCCTCATCCCGTGTTCGGCCGCCTTCGCCCCTTCTTGACCAGTTGCGCAGCGTGCCAACGATTCCCGCCGGGAACAGCAGCACGACGATAATATACAGCAAGCCGAAAAAAATAATCCAGCGCTCGAATACCGGATGGAATTTGGCCAATTCCGATAATCCGTGATGCGCCCATTCAATGAGGGAAGCGCCGATGATGGCTCCGTACAAGGTCCCTACCCCGCCGATAATCGTCATGAGCAGCGCGCTCAGCGTCATATCCATCCCGAAGACGGTCGTATTGACGAAGCGCAATGTCAGCACATACAGCGACCCGCTCAGACTGGCCGCCATCCCGGCGACCACGGTGGCCATCACTTTGTAATGAATGATCGCGTAGCCCAGCGACTCGGCCCGCTGCTCATTTTCGCGAATGGCCAGCAGCACCCGGCCGGCCGGAGACTGCGTAAAGCGGCGCAGCAGCAGGAAGATGGCGGCCATCGCCGCGAGCGCGGTGAAGTACAGAACCGTCCGATCCTTCATCGCGGCCGGAATCGGAAAGGTGAAGCCGTCATTGCCGTTCGTCAGCGAGCGCCATTTCTCTGCCAGCACCAGCAGCAGCCCCGAGAAGGCGAGCGTCAGCATCGCGTAGAAGTGGCTTTTCAGCCGCAGCGAGAGCATCCCTACGATATAACTGAGCAGCGCGGACAGCAGCATGCCGGCCAGTACGGACAAAATAAGCGTTCCGGCGGAGGGGCCGAGCCGATCCAGCATAATCCCGCTCGCATAGGCCCCGATGCCGAAAAACATACAGTGGCCGAACGAGACGATTCCCGTATAGCCGAGCAAAATATCATAACTCATGGCAAAAATCGCGAAAATGCAGATCTGCGTCATGACGATGAGGAAGCTGCGCGAATCATTGACCGCGGGCAGCAAGGCCAGAGCGGCGACCATCGCCAGGAATCCGGCCGTTCCGATTCGGTTCGTTCTCATCCCGCTCCCCCCTTCGCCCCGAACAAGCCGGAAGGCTTGATGAGCAGCACGATGACCATCAGCAGCATATTGGCCGCCAGCGACAGCTCCGGCACGTAATAAGCCATGAAGGCGCCCGAGAGGCCGACGAGCACCGCCGCCAGCGCGGAGCCCGGAATGCTTCCCATGCCGCCGATGACGACGACGATGAAGGCCAGGATGGCGAATTGCATGCCCATCTCGGCGAAGATGACGCCCGAATACGGCGCGAGGAGCGCTCCCCCAAGCGCCGCAAGACCGGCTCCCGCCATGAATACGAGCGTAAACACGCGCCGGATCGGAATGCCCAGCGCCTGCACCATCTCGGGATTCATCACCCCGGCTCGCACGATAAGGCCGATTTTCGTCCGCTTCAGCACGAACAGCAGCCCGGCAAAGACAAGCGCCCCGATGCCAATAATGAATAAGCGGTATTTAATGAAAATAATGCCGCCCATCTCCCAGCTCCCGTTCAGCAGCGGCGGAACGGCGGCCTTGAGCGGATTCGGGCCGAACCCGACCTTCAGGAGCTCGCTCAAGACGAGCATCGCGCCCAGCGTAATGAGTATCTGGCGGATCGGATGGCCGTACACGGGCCGGATGACGAGCCGCTCCATGGCCAGGCCGAGCAGCATGCCCATCAAGACGGCTCCGATGAGGGCGGCGGCGAACGAACCTGTCGCGGCGTACAGCCATACTCCGCCATACGCTCCCCAGGCGAACAATCCGCCATGCGCGAAGTTCAGCACGCCCATCAGCCCGAAGATCAGCGTAAGTCCGGATGCCAACAAGAAAATCAGCATTCCCGTCGCCAGCCCGTTCACAAGCAAATTGATAATGCCATTCAATATTCCTGTCCCCCCCGTTCGCGGGCCGGCTAGGCGATGCCCAAATATTTGCGCCTTGTCGCTTCGTCCCGCCGCAATTCCTCCATCGTGCCTGCGGCCGCGATGCGGCCTTCATCCATTAGGAAGTACCGGTCCCCGATGCGGCTCGCCATCATGAAGTTCTGTTCCACCAAGAGCACGGTCGTCTTCGCCTTCATCTGCTCGATGGCCTGCATCAGCTTCTCCACCATAATCGGAGCGAGTCCCTTGCTCGGTTCATCGATAAGCAAGAGCCGATTCTCATTCACATAGGCGCGGGAGATCGCCAGCATCTGCTTCTGCCCCCCGCTGAGCAGCCCGGATTTGCGGTCCCAGAAGGCGCGCAAATCCGGAAACAGCTCCAGCGCCCATTCGAGCCGCGCCTTCGTCTCGTCGTCATGGCGCCTCATCGCGATGCGCATCGTCTCCCCTACCGTCAGTTCGGGAAAAATCCCCTGATCCTCCGGAACATATCCGATGCCCTGACGCGCGATCCGATGCGTGGGCAGCGCTTCGATTCGCTCGCCCTGGAAGCGGATCTCGCCCCTGGATACCGGAGTCAGGCCCATGATCGATCGGAGGGCGGTCGTCTTGCCTGCGCCGTTCCTCCCCAGCAGCACCGTAATCTCGCCTGCCTTCGCCTCGAAGGTCACGCCCTGTAATATATGGAATTGCCCGATATGCGTCTCAATTCCTTGCACTTGCAGCAGCGTCATCATACAGCCCTCCCAAATAAGCCGCCTGCACCGTCTCGTTGCCCATAATCTCCTCCGGGCGTCCGTCTGCCAGGAGCCTGCCGCCGAACAGCACCGCGATCGTGTCGGACAGAGCGAGCACCATCTCCATCTTGTGCTCAATCAGCACGATCGTGCGCTTGCCTTCGTCCTTCATCCTGCGGATCACCTCCAGGATGGCGGGTACCTCTTCGATCGAGATTCCGGCCGTCGGCTCATCTAGCAGGAGCAATTCCGGCTGCAGCGCGAGCAGCATCGCCAGCTCCAGCTTGCGCTTCTCCCCATGCGCGAGATAGGAGGCCTGCGCCCCGGAACGGCTGCCGAGCAGCGCCATATCCAGCCAATGCTGCGCCTCCTCCTCGAAGCGCCGGAACGCTCTCTTCGATGCATGCCAATTCAGGCGGACGCCCTGCCGCGATTGAACGCTGAGCCGCACATTTTCGAGCACGGTCAGATTCGGAAATACATTCGTCATCTGGAAGGAGCGCCCCATTCCCAGGCGCGTGCGCCGGAACGGAGGCAGTCCCGTGATGTCCTGGCCGTTGAAGCGGATCGTCCCGGCCGTCGGGCGCAGCTGTCCGCTGAGCAGATTGAAGAGCGTCGTCTTGCCCGCGCCGTTCGGCCCGATAATGGACTTGAAGCGATAGCGCTCTATGTTCAGACTCACATCGCGGACGGCCGCATGGCCTCCGAAAGCGATCGTCAGCCCGTCCGTTGCCAATACAATATCGCCGGCGCGAGCGGATCCCGTCCCGTTCATGCTTCCACCTCCCGTTTACCGTTTGTTGCGTACCGGCGGAGCCGTCTCCTCCGGCGACAGCTCGCGAATCAGCACCGGCTCCGGATAATCGAGCCCGTCCCGCTTTTTCAATGTAACCGCATACAAGGTCTGCAAGGCCTGGTGATCTTCGGCCCGGAACGTCATCTTGCCCTTGGGGGACTCGAAGCTCATCCCTTCCATCGCCGCAATCAATTTCTCCGTGTCCGCCTCGCCCCCGGTTTTCTTCAGCGCTTCGACAATCGCGATCGCGGCCGACATTCCTCCCGGCGTGAACAGATCCGGCAGATCGCCATGGAACCGCTTCTGATGCTCTTCCACCAGCCATTGATTGACCTCATTGTCCGGCAGCGTGTAATAGTACACCGAGAATCCTTCCATTCCCTCCAGCTCGTGCATCGTCTTGAGCGCGGCGATATCCGGCGCGCCGGTCGATATTTTAATGCCCTGCTCCCGTACCTTCATATCCTGGAGCTGCTTCCAGGGCGTGTTCGCCCCGGCCCAGACAATGAACAAATAATCCGGCTTGGCGCTCACGATCTTCTGAATGTTCGCCGTGAAATCGGTCGCCGCGGCATCCGCATACTGCTCCTCCACAATCACCGCCCCCAGCTTCTCCGCCGCTTCGACGAATGCGGCGATGCCGTCCCGGCCGAACGCGCCATCGGGAGCGAACGTGGCGATCTTGACGCCCGGCTTCGCTATCGCCGCCGCGCCGGCCGCCGCATCCTGCGAAGAATTGCGCGCCGTGCGGAACACATGCCGGTTCCAGAGCTCCCCGGTAATGCTGTCGGCAACCGCCGGCTCGACGACCATCACCTTCTCATACTCTTCCGCCAACGGAACCACGGCAAGCGTATCTCCCGAGCTGGAGGAGCCGACGAGAAAATCGACTTTATCGGTCTCGAGCAGCTTGGTCGCTTTCTTGACGGCCACATCGGGCTTCGTCTCCGTATCTTCGATGATGAACTCGATGCTGCGGCCGGCCACGGTTCTCGTTCCCCCGGTCGCGTAGTCAATGCCGAGCTCGAATCCGCGCGCGCTCTGCTTGCCGTATGATTCGAGAGCGCCCGTCATCGAGGCGAGCACGCCGATTCGAATCGGCGGCTGCCCGGATCCTTCCGCGCCTTCGGCCTGCCCTTGCTTCCCCTTGTCTTCCCCGAGCGCCGCCGTTCGCCGTCTGGCCGGAGGCGCCGCCATTGCCGGTTCCCGTGCCTCCGCTGCCGCAAGCGGAGGCGGCAAGCAGGATGAATGCAAGCAGACCGAGCATGAATATGCGCGGCCTGCGCCGAAATTGAGCATGATGATTGAACACGACAAAACCCCCTTACGATTCAAATTCCCGTTCATCATAAGAGGGTCAGGTTGCAAATCAGTTGCACTTCAATCCGGCCATCATTCCGTTACGGCCGCCATCAACTCCCGAATGCTCGCCATCGGCTCGATGCCAAGCTCATCCTGGAGCGCCGCCGCGCACTTCCGGTACCATTTGAGCGCCTGGTTCCGGTTGTTCATCCGGAGATGGCAGGCGATCAAGATGCGATAGGCTTCCTCCCAGCACCGATCCTTAGCCGTCATCGCCTCCGCCCACCGTACCGCCTTCTCGTAAGCCCCTGACGCGATATAAAGGCGGGACAGCCGTTCCGCTCCGCGCATGAACAGCACCTGCAGCCGCTCTCTTTCCTCGATGCACCAATCCTCATAACGCCGATCCGGCATATAGTCTCCATCGTATAAGCGCAGCCCCTCCTCCAGCCGGGATACGGCCTCTGCCGCATCCTCGGCTTCAAGCCCGCCCGCGATCTCCCGCTCGAAGCGATCGGCATCCAGCGCCCAGCCCGCAGCCGGATTGAGCTGGTAGGCCTGCCCCCGCCGCAAAATAAAATAAGGCGCGGATCGGGCGCGGCGATGAGGCTCCAGAGCCGTATTCAGGGCGTTGAGGGCCACCTTGAAGTCGCGGTTCGCCGCTTTCTCCTCCGCCTCAGGGAACAGCTCGCTAAGCAGTTCTTCCTTCGATGCCGGACGATGGCGTCGGGTCACAAGCAGTTGGAACAGCTCCTTCGCTTTCCCGCGCTGCCAATCTTTCTCCTCCAGCTCTACGTCGCCCAGGCGAACGCGGAACTCGCCCAGCGTATCAATATAGAGCGTATAGCCGGGATGATACGTCAGGCGGTCCATGCCGAGCTCCGAGAGCAGCGAAGCGGCATAGGCCCGGCACAGATCGAGCCGGACCGCTTCGATGAGCGGCGGAATAAGCTGCTGCGTGTCGCTTGGTCCGAACAACGTGCGCCGCGTGAACAGAAAAGAGTATCCTTCCTGTTCGGCCAGCGTCAAACAGCGTTCCATCGAGACCGCGAACCCGCTGTCCCGATCCAGCCGGTAGGCGATGAGCGCAAGCCACATTTCCGCCGTGGCGCAGCCGAACCGATCCCCGCAGGCGACGAACCGTTCCCCGCATTCGCGAAACACCTGCCCGGCTTCCTCGCAGCGGTCGGCATAGAACAGAGCCATGCCCATGCTCAAGCGGATCAGCGCAGTCAGCCAGCCATCGTTGGCGCTCTGCGTTCCGTCCCAGGCGGTCTGCCCGTACCGCAGCGCCGTCTCCGCCGAGCGCGCGCGGCCGTACAGCAGGCACAGCCCCATATACGGCTCCGCGCTGCCCCGCTTGACCTCCAGCCGCTCCATGATGGCCAATGCCTCCTGGTAGCAATCCGCGGCCACGCCGGCATCATAGGTGTCCATCAGCTGTGCGGCATGCCCCATCCGCATCCAGCCGCAGGCTTCCACGAAGGGGGCCTTCAAGCGGATGCCATGCATCATGCCTTCCTGCGCCGCCCGCTTGGCTGGAGCCGGCTCGCCGCGCATGCTGTCGATCATCGACAGCAGCAGGTCGATCTCCCGATGCGAGCGCGACAATGTCTTCGGATGATAGCTGAGGCCGTGATACGGCATTCCTTCCCCGCGCTCCAATTGCTCAGCCCGCAGCAGCTTCGCCCTCGCTTCGCGCAGACGCCCCGTCCGCAGGCACAGCCTCGCCTCCAGAATCCAATCCCGGCTGTCCCGATCGGCATGTATCGCGCGATTATACCAGATCTGCGCCTCCATCCCTCTGCCCGCGTTCAGCATATTTTCGGCCATCATCGCGTACAGCCGCGCCAACGGCTGCCTCCCTCCCGCAGGCCCGTGCCATTCCGGGCGATAAGCGGGGAAGGAAGCTTGAGCTTGCGGGCCGGGCCGATTCCCATCCGGATCGGATGGCCCCTGCCCTGCCGCCAGGCCGGCTTCCGCCTCGTCCGTTAACGGCGGGTAAAATCCGTACAGCGCTTCGGCCAGCGCAATGGCCCGTTCAAGCAAGGGCTCTGCCAGGCCTGGGCGAATCGTGTCCAGGTACAAGAGCGCCTGCCCTTCGAGAGCCAGCATCTGCACCATCCGGTTGCCTGCGCTGCCGGCTCCGTACTCGGCCAGACGATACTGCTCGGCGGAAGCCTCATATTGACATTGGTAACGGAAAATATCGCCCTGCAGCACAAGCAGGTAAGGATGCCGGTGCTTGATGCGCTCCGGCAGTCCGGCCAGCGCGGCGCAGACGAGCTCCAGACGTCCGTCCCGGATGAGCTCGCCGCCCCCGTCCTGCAGCAAGAGCGCCATCTCCTCCGGATCCCGCAGGGCGGCCGCCTGCGCAATCGCCAGGTCATAGCGCTTGCGGGCGGCAAATACATGCACCGCCTGCCTCAACAAAGACTCGCGCCGTTCCGGCTGCCTTCCAAGCTGTTCCGCCAGGAATTCGCGGAACAGCGTATGATAGCGGAATTGCCGTTCATCGACGGCCGACAGCATGCCGCTGCCGCACAGTTGCAGGAGCAACGCATGAGATCCGTGCCTTCCGGATACCGCATCGCACCACTCCCCGGTCAGCTCATCGAAAATGCTCGTCTCCAGCATGAAGGTGCGCATAGACGGCGGCTGCTTCTGGAACAGCTCCAAGGCCAAGTATTGGAACAAGTCCTCCATCGTTTCCCGGGGAGCCTCCAGCGCTTCCGCAACCGATCCGTTCGACGCAAGTAAGCGCTGCCAAATCAGCTGAACCGCGATGATCCACCCTTCCGTCTGCTCGAAGATCCGCCTGACTTCACTTGACGACAACGGATAATCATAGTAATCGCTGAACAGAACGTCAATTTCTTCTTCATTAAAAGCGAGGTCTTCTCTGGCGAGCTCAAGCAAATGGCCATGGAGACGCATCGAAGCCAGTCTGTCCCATTGCGGCCGCGAACGGGAGGAGATGACGATTCGCAGCTTCTCGGAATCGGGCAGATAGGCCAGCACATACTGCATCCACTGCTCGATGCTGTCCGTCGCTTCCACCAGGTGATAGTCGTCGATGATGAGCAGCGTCTGCCGCGGAAGCGCTGTCACTTCATTTAAAAACAAATCCGCCAACGCATAAATATCCTCGCTGCCGCTCCGGCTTCCGCCCTTCATGTCCCCAAGCATGGTCTCCCCGAATCCGGGCACCGCTTGCCTGAGCGTATAGACGATATGAGATACAAATGGAATGAAGTCATTGTCTTGGGGAGATACGCCGTACCATGCATAGACCGAAGCAGAGGATCGAAGAAATGCGGAGAGCGCTGTCGTCTTGCCGAACCCCGGGCCCGACGTCACCACCGTAAGGGGAAAGTCCGGGATACGGGACAACTGCTTCGCAATACGGGGACGGTGAAGCAGCTGCTTTTTCAAGGGAGGCGGCATCAGCTTCATTTTAAGCACGCGTCCTTCCTTCATAACGAACCTCTCTTTCCCATTTTCTCCTGTATATTGTAGCATATTTGCTTCGATTGCTAATCTGATTTCCGCAAAAAAGCGGCCGACTTGCGTCAACCGCCGAACCATTCCCTCATCCGCTTCTTATCTAATTTGCCTACCGCCGTTGTCGGCAGCTCACGAACGAACAGATACCGCTTCGGCACCTTGTATTTGCCGATGCGGGCCGAACAAAAAGCGGCAAGGCCGGCCTCCGTGACCGCAGCGCCTTCTTCAACGGCGACAACCGCCGCCACGACCTCTCCCCATTTCTCGTCCGCAAGCCCGACGACCGCCGCCTCCTTGACGCCCGGGCAGCTCTCCAGCGTCTGCTCCACCTCGAGCGGGTATACGTTCTCTCCGCCGGTAATGATCATATCTTTTTTGCGCCCGACGATATAGTAATAACCGTCCTTGTCCCGCGAAGCCAGATCCCCCGTCATATACCATCCTTCCCGCCAAGCGGCGGAAGTGGCCTCCGCGTTATTCCAATAATGCGAGAACAGATGCCCGCCCCGGAGCGCGAGTTCTCCGAGCTGATCCGGTTCCGGCTGTGCGGCATCCCCCTGCAGCGGAATAAGCTTCGCCTCGCTGAACATCATCGGCAGGCCGACGGAGCCCGGCTTCTGCGCCGCAAGCGCCGGATCGATCACGAAGTTGTTCGGCCCGGACTCGGTCGCTCCGTAGCCTTCCTTGAACGGAAGCCCTCTCGCCTGAAAGGCTTGATAGACCGATAGCGGGCATGGCGCTCCGCCCGACAGGAACGACCGCATCGTCGGAAATTCGGCCTCCGCGAACGCGCTGGAGTGGACCAGCATATGGTACATCGTCGGCACCATGAGCGCAATGGTGCAGCGCTCTTCGTTCAAGAGCCGGACCATCTCCTCGCACTGAAACGATCGCACCAGGACCACCGTGCCCCCGGCCATCAGCACCGGCATCGTGAGCGCATTCAGCCCGCCCGTATGGAACATCGGAAGTACCGTCGGCGTCACGTCTCCGGCCGTCAATTGCCAGCTGACGACCGTGTTGACCGCATTCCAATACACGGAACCATGCGTCAGCACCACCCCCTTCGGCTTCCCTGTCGTGCCGCCGGTATAGATCATCATCCACGCATCGCCATGCGCCGGATGATGGCGCCGCACCGCCGGGCAGCCTGCGCTTGAGTCCAATGCGGCAACGGGCAGCAGGGCGCTGTCCGCCCGCGGAAGCCCCGCAGCAAGCCCCGTCGCCAGCCGTGCCATCTCCGGCTCAACGGCGTCATACATCATCAGCTTCGGTTCGCAGTCCAGCATCATCCCGTGAAGCTCGGCCACGGACAACCGCCAATTCAACGGCACCGCAATTGCCCCGATCATGCCGCAGCCGAGCACGGCTTCCAGCATCTCCGTCTGATTGTGCAGCAGGACGGCCACCCGGTCGCCAAGCCCGATCCCCCATGATTGCAGGGCCGCAGCCAGCCGCTCCGCGCGGCGATGCAGCGTCCGGTACGTAAGACGGATCTGTCTGTGCCAATCTACCGCGGCAATCCGATCCGGAGTATGCCGGCACCGATTATCGAACCATTGCAGCGCGCTGTCATGCATCGCCCGATCCCTCCGTTCCGGTTCAGCTCCGTTCGACGACAACAGCGACACCATGGCCCCCTCCTACGCATAGAGACGCTGCGCCATAGCGAATGTGCCTGCGCCGCATCTCATGAATCAAGGTGACCAGCACCCGCGCGCCGCTCGCGCCGATCGGATGGCCGAGCGCAATGGCCCCGCCGTTCACATTCACCCGTTCGGGATCAAGCCCCAACTCGTTCATTACGGCCAGCGTTTGCGCCGCGAACGCCTCATTGACTTCGAACAGGCCGATGTCCTGCAGCCGCAAGCCCGCCCTGCGGATAGCCTCCTTCAGAGCCGGAACCGGGCCAAGCCCCATCCACTCCGGCTCAAGCCCGACTGCGGCATACCCGCGGATTGCTGCGACCGGGGCGATGCCGTGCGTGTCGGCCGCCTTCCGGCCGCACAGGACGACAGCCGCCGCGCCATCATTGATGCCCGACGAATTGCCCGCCGTCACCGTGCCTTGCGCGCTGAAAGCCGGCCTCAGCCTGGCCAGCGCCTCCATCGTCAGCCCCGGACGGGGATGTTCATCCGCCGCGATCAGGCGCGCACCGCCCTGGCGGTCCGCAACGGATACCGCGACGATCTCCTCATGGAACCGTCCGTCCTCCATCGCCGCCTGCGCCCGCTGCTGGCTCCGCAGCGCGAAGGCATCCTGCTCCTCGCGCGTAAGTCCGTAGCGCTCGGCAAGGCGTTCCGCCGTCCACCCCATCGGCTGACTTATAATCGCGCACGTCAGCCCGTCATGCAGCGCCGAATCAACCAGTTCCCCGTGCCCGTACCGGTAGCCCTGTCGCGCCTTCTTCAGCATGTAAGGAGATTGAGACATATTTTCCATTCCGCCCGCCACGATCACGTCCGCATCTCCCGAACGGATGCACTGGGCTCCACCCATCACGGCCTGCAGGCCCGAGCCGCATACGAGATTCACGCTCGTCGCCGGAACCCGCACCGGAATGCCCGCCCGCAGCGATGCCTGCCTCGCCCCGTTCATCCCAATTCCGCCCTGCAGCACTTGCCCCATATATACGTGGTCTATTCGCTCGCCGGCCGCTCCCGCGCGCTGGCAAGCTTCCTTCATCACAACGGCTCCAAGCTCCGTGGCCGCCGTATCCTGGAAGCTGCCCTGCATCGTTCCAATCGGAGTGCGCACAGCACTCGCAATGAATACCTCGTTCACGTCGTCCACCTCTTGTTCAGTCTAGAGTCGCCTCCAGTTAACAGGAACAAGGTTGCAAACCGGTTGCAGCGGCACCCGGATGTAACGAATTTCGAACATCGCGGCAGCAAAAAGAGCACCGGCCGTTATCGGCCCGGACGCTCTTTTGCGGACGACTGTCTTTAGTTTAGGACTTGAAGCGCGCGGACAACTGCTGCAGATCGTCAGCAATGGTTGCCAGATGATTCGCATACGATGCCATCTCCTGCATCGCGGCATTCTGCTGCTCGCTCGCCGCCGCTACGGTCTCCATTTCCACCAGGGTCACATTGGTCATCTCGCTTGCGGCATCGAACGACTCGATCATCTCGCTGTTGGAAGATGCAAGCTGGGCACCCAAATCAGCAACATGGCTCAATTGAATGTTCATCTCATCGATAGCCTGGAACATATCGGAGAATCTGTCCGTCACCGCTTGCGTCATCGCTTGCCCTTCGGCCACGGTCTCGACTCCATCCTGCATAGCGGCCCATACCGATTCGGAGCGCTCTCTCATTTGCTGCACGACGCCCGTAATCTTTCCGGCCGCTTCCTTCGTCTCCTCGGCCAGCTTGCGGACCTCGCTCGCGACGACGGCGAAGCCGCGGCCGTGTTCTCCGGCCCGGGCCGCCTCAATCGACGCGTTAAGCGCAAGCAGCTCCGTCTGTGCCGCCACCTCTTGAATAAAGATGACGATGCGGTGAATATCATGCGATTGCTCATTCAACCGTTCGGTCTCCGCCTTGGCTTGTTCCGTGTTCTTTGTAATGGCCTCCATCTGCTTCCGCACGTTTTCGAGCGCCTTCTCCCCATTCACGGCCCATTCGCTCATCTCATGCGCCGCATGGGAGGAATTTCCGACCAATTCGACGACGCGCTTGAGATGCGCCGAAGACTGATGCGCTTGGGATGTCGCGACATTCAAGCGCTCGTTCAACTGTGCCGACTGCGCCGACACTTGCTGGTAGGACGCAGATACTTCTTGCAGAGAACTGAGATTCTCCTCCGAATTCGCCGACAGCTCCTCGGCGGAAGCCGCGACCGATTCGGATACTTCGCGAATTTGCGTCATAATTTCGGCTAATGCCTGCGACATGGCATTGAAATTTTTCTCCAGACGACCGATTTCATCCGTCCGGCCGCTTGTCGGAATGCGGACCGTGAAATCCCCGGCCGCGATCCGCTCTGTCGATTGCTGTATCCGAACGACGGGGCGGATAATATTGCGGACAAATCTCCACAGAAATAATCCAATTAGCCCGATAAGCACAACGAGGAACACCGAAGCGATAATGACGATCTGATTCGCTTGCTGATTGATTTCGCCAAGGCTAAGAACCGAGACGATGTTGATGCCGAATTTGTTCCGCTTATCGAAGCTGATGAACTCATTCCGCCCGTCCGCGCTGGACAGGAACACTCCATATTCGTCTGCCAACAGCTCTTTATATTGCTCCTTGTCCACTTGCGTCCCTTGCTCATATTCCGGGTGGAATAAGATTCGATTATCATTGTCGATGAGACTGATATAACCGCTGTCTCCGACTTTGAATTGGCTGACCGATTGCTTAATGTTATCGATCGAGACATCGATTCCCGCGACACCGGCTCCGTTCGGCAGCGAGTGCGAGAACGTCATAATCAGTTTTCCCGTAATGATATCCTTATAAGGCTTCGAGACAATGACCTCGCTCGGGCGCTGCAAGGCCAACTGATACCATTCGCGTTGGGTGGCATCATCAACGCTGAGCTTGCTGCCGTTGCTGTCGAGATACTTGTCTCCCAGCACCACATAGGCATTTAAAATCGTGTTGACGTCTCCTGCAAGCTCCGTCACCCGATGCTTGATTCGCTCGATGTCCTGCGGGTACTCGTTAATCGAATTGGCCAGGCTGCCAATCATATGAGCATTCGTCTCGTACGATTGATTCAGCAGCCGCGAGATCGACTTCGTCGCTTCATTGACCTCGTCATACATCATATTCTTGGTGTTGTTCGATGCCGTAATTGTCAATACGACAATAAGAATAATCGTTGGAACGATGATAAAGCAGGTGAGCAGCAGAATCATCTTTTTTTGCATGGAATGCCGGATCGACTGCGCCCAGTTTTTACCGTATTTCACTGTAAAATCTCCTCTTTGTCCGTTTTAAATTCAACTCTGTACGTATATCGGACATTTTCGCTATACTTTTTTATACTTTTCAGAAAAAAGTCAAAAGGTAATTAAAGGTAATCAAATGAACCGCTCCTCCCCTTGAACCCTTTATGGAGTCTCCCATCTGGTCAGGGTAACCCTTCCCCAACGCCCATATCAACACTCTCTCAGCTCGTCAGCCGCCAATTTTTATAAAGCATGATTCCTTGCAAGCGGTTCCTTCCGTTTTAAGTCAAGTGGCAGCTTCACGACAAGTCCTGACCTTGGGGGAAATGGCAAACGCGATAAGGCCGTCTTAGACTGACAAAAAAAATGGCCTGGCCCCACTCATGCGAGAGGGACCGGGCCATGACCCGTTCTAAGCCAGTGTGATCATACGAGAACGAAAACGTGGCTATCTTCGCGCGCGTCCGCGTGCCGCTCCGCCCTGCAGACGCATTAATGGGCGCAGCGCCTTCTGAACGAACCGCGGATAGCTTCCGAGCTCATCCTGGCGCACGACGCGGAACGCGACGAGGCCTACGACGAACAACGCTACAACGACCAATGCCACGATTCCGGCGGTGAGCATATAGACAAGCTTGGCCGGCAAAATGACGACCAGCTGCTCTCCCAATTTCTCGACGCCGAAGCCGATGCCGCCGGCCAGCACGCTCGTCAACAGGAATCCCGTCCAACGGTTGCCAAGCACGTCGAACGGTACCACCTTCTTCATCACCCGCAGGTTAAGCCATGTAATGATGAGGAAGCTGATCATCGTCCCTGCGATAATGCCATAGATACCGAAGTAATTTGCGAGCAGGAAGCTCGACAAGAGCTTGATCAGAATGCCGAGCGTGACGCTGATCATGGCAATATATGGCTTGCCCAATCCAATAAGAATCGAGCTCGATGTCATCATCGTAATCTGAAATATCGTTCCGATCGTCAGCATCGCAATAATTTCCGATCCGTCCAGCGAGCTGAACAGAAAGCCATTGACTGAGAATGCGCCTACGGAGAGAGCAAGCACGATCGGCATGCCGCTCAGTACGGAAATTCGCATCGCGAGCGAGGTCTGCCGCTTCAGATGGTTCATGTCCTTCTTGGCATAGGCCGCGGAGATAACCGGGATAAGCGAGGTGCTGAGGGCAATCGCCAAAATCGGAGGAATCCCGGCGATCGACTGGGCCCGCTGTCCGAGTATCGCGTACAGATGAGCCGCCTGGGCTTGTCCCACATCCGGAGACAACAACGGAATCGTAATCGACGTATCAATGAAGTTCACGGCCGGAACAGCCAGCGACGACAGGACAATTGGCACTGACATGGCGAATATCGACTTGAAAATATCGCCCAGCGGCACCTTCTTGGCTCCGGATCGCCGGGCGCGGATGCCGGCTTCCCGATCCGCCTGCCGCAGCTTGCGCAAATAATGGATCATGACGGCGAACGCCCCGATGCTTCCCAGCACGCCGCCGAACGAAGCAGCGGCAGCCGTCCACTCCTGGGACGCACCCGATTGCAAGAAGATAAAAGCCAATCCAATCGCCGTGACGACGCGCAAAATCTGCTCCACGATCTGGGACATGCCGCTGGCCTGCATCATATTGCGGCCCTGCGTATATCCCCGCATCATGGCGATGACCGGGAACAGGAGCAAGGCAGGCGCGAGCGCCCGGATCGCCAGCGCGGCTTCCGGAAGCTGAATCATATTGGCATACAGCGGCGCGAACAGTAACAGCAATATCGTGACGATCAGGCCGGAGCCGAGACCGAACAAAAGTGCCGCATAATAGACGCGCTCCGCTTCCCGAACCCGGTTCAGCGCGTAGCGCTCCGATACCATTTTGCTCAATGTGCTGGGGATGCCTGCCGTCGCGACGGCCAGAATCAGCAAATAGACCGTCTGCGAGGCGGCGAAGGAGGCATTGCCCACCGATCCAAGCATATGCTCGAGCGGCACGCGCTGGACCAGGCCGAGGACGCGCGCCACCAGCGTGGCGGCGGCAATGATGATCGTTCCTTTGATAAATGATTCCTTTGCCAAACGTTTCCCTTCTTTCTGTATGCCGTCTTCACCGGATGAGGCTGCTATCCGCCGCTTTCAATTAGAACATGAACACCCATATGAAGAACAGGACGATCATCACGATCTGAAGAACAATTTTTACGGCAATGCTGGAGAACAGCCCGACGACGGCCCCCCAGGACGATTTCAGGGCCTTTTCCGCATCGGCTCCCGTAAAAATCTCGCCAAGAAAAGCGCCGAGGAACGGTCCAAGGACAAGACCGAACGCCGGAATGACAAAAGGGCCGATAATAATGCCGATCGTGCTGCCGACTACCGAAGCTTTCGAACCGCCATAGCGCTTGACCCCCCAGGCGTTAACGACATAGTCCGCGACGAACAGGATGGCCACAATCAATGTCTGTATCGACCAGAACCAGAACCCAAAAGACCCGAACCCAAAAAACAGCCCGTACACGAAGAATGCGGCATAAATGGCGAGCGCCCCCGGCAAAATGGGGTAAATCGCGCCAGCCATCCCCACCGCGAATAATACGAGCACACATAACCAGCCTAAGAAGGTCATAGACAAGGGCCTCCTCGTTCAGACTTACTTCAACACATGCTCCCATATGGCTTGGGCAATGCCGTCCTCATTATTGGTTCGCACGACGGCATCCGCCGCCCGCTTCACATCATCCTGGGCATTCCCCATCGCAATCCCAAGGCCCGACGCCTGTATGGCGGCCAGATCATTCAGACTGTCGCCGATGGAGACGGTCTGCGACATCGTGCAGCCGATCAGATCGCATACCGTCCGCAGACCGGATGCTTTATGAATACCGGATGGATTGATTTCGATATTATCAGGCGAGGAATTCGACAGCTCGAGACCGCCTATGAGGCGCAGCTCCTTCCAGAGCGAGCCAAGCACATCCTTGTCCTCATTGAAATAACCGAACTTCAGCCAATCCTCGCTGTCGATATCGGCATTCCAATTTTCCCGATTATATTGCCGCTTCGTGGAATAAGCCCAGAACCAGGTGTCGTGCGACTCCGACAAGGCCACCAGACGCTTCACCGCCTCGCGATCCATCAAATGGCGGATATAAATCTGATACGGCTTCTTCCAGACTTCGCTGCCGTTCACAGTGACCATTGGGGAATCGAGACCCAATTCCTCTGCGTATGGCACCGCATTTTCGAACGCGCGTCCGGTAGACAGGATGACCGTGATGCCCGCTTCGCGCGCGTCCCGTATCGCCTCTGCGGTCTTTTTGCTGATGCGGTGATCGTCAGTCAGCAGCGTGCCGTCCATATCAAGAGCTAACAATCGATAGTTATTCATGTTCGTATCCACTCCTCAAAAAAACACGCCAAAACACATAACGCCATTGTACCATAACACAGCATCAGCAACAAAGACTTCCTGCCCAGATCTTCAGCGTTCTCGCTCAGGCGGACAATCCGATGACGGCGCCCAGGAACAGGAGGGTCATAATGAACCGCTTAAACGCCGAGTTGCATTTCGACTGCTTTGGCTTCATCGCTCCCAACACTCCTTTATTCGCACATATCCAAGCTGACGTTCTTTCCTGATCGCCCAATTATTTAATAGAGCCAACTCTATTGGATAGGGGAAACTTTTAGGTTGCAAAAAAGCAAGGGCGTTGAGATATCGTATGCGGACCACCCCTGCCAGGTGACTCGCATCACGGATTATCCCGCACGCCCTCGGTCTTGCTGTTATGGCTATGCAGCATCTCCATGCTGATTTCCTCTATGCCTCGGTGATGGCAGCGAGCTGTTCCCCCGATGCAATCGGCATAGATTCGATGTCCCCATGCCGTTGGATGGGTACCGTCGTCCTCCCCGCTATTGTCCTTCGTGCGCAGCAAATCAGCCAGCCTCGTGCCGGAATGCAGCTCGCGGTCCCAGCGCTCCGCGATATCCGCAAGCCGCGTATCCGTTGTCATCGCCGCCTGCCGCACCGCCTCGTTATATCCGTCGAGCCAGGCCTGCGCCCCGGAGGGCGATTCGTACCAAGCCTGGGGATGCCTCCGATAATAATAGGAGGCATCCGATCCCTCGATGATGGAATGAACCGTGCACAGAACCGGAACGCAGCGGTTCGACTTCAGCGCCCGCACGATGCGTCCAGATTGCTTCGGAATTCTTCCACGGGAACCGTCGGGCGGTTCGGCCCAATGGCGACGTGATCATTCATTCCAAATAATACGGTGCATACATCGGGATGCCGGTCCAGCACATCCTCCTGTATGCGCCGCAGCCCTTGGGCGCTCGTATTGCCGGGCACGCCCGCGTTCACGATGTCCATGCGGCAGCGCTGGCTCAAGAGGTGCAGGAACGTATCCTCCGGCCGCAAAAAGACACCTGCCGTAATACTGTCTCCCCATCCGATAAGCCTCATGATGCCCCCTCCTTCTCAGAGCGGAGCGCTCGCTCAGGCACGACTTCGCATGCCTTCCTCCTTCATCGAACGCAACCGCGTCTTCGCTTTCCTTTCCGCCGTTATTCCTCGTCGTCCCGTCTCACGGAGCTGTCACCCAGCTCCTTTGCCTTCTTCTTCGGCTTGCCTGTCAAGCCATATACCTCGTCATAGGCATCGAAGATAGCCCGCCCGATCGGAGCGGCTCCGTAAGCGCCGAAGCCTCCCTCCGGAACGACGACCGCTACGGCGAGCTTCGGCTTATCTTGCGGCGCATAAGCGATGAACACCGCATTGTCGAGCATTTCGCCGTTCACCCCTTGCTGCTGCGAGGTTCCGGTCTTCCGGTAATAAGGATACGGGAAGCCGTCGAAGCCATGCGCCGTCACTTTGGACATGCCTTCTTCGACGATGCGCCAGTATTCATCTTCAATGTTCGTCCGGTTCAGGACTTCACGGCCGAAGGTCCGAATCACCTGTCCGTTCCCATCGGTAATCTTGCTGACGAGCTGCGGCTTAATCCGTTCGCCGCGGTTCGCCAGCGTCGCGGCGTATTGGGCCAACTGAAGCGTCGTATATTTGCCCATCTGCCCGAAGGACGCTCCGGCAAGCGCGGACTGGGCGCTGTTCTGTTCCGCGTCAATGAGATAATCCTTCCTTCCCGGCTGCTCAAGCGGCAGGCCGCTCCCCGTCAGCACGCCGAGACCGAACGCCTCCATATACTCATCCCAGATCGTCAGGCCGTTCCTGCCATTGACCGACGGGAGACTATAGAGCCGCTTGCCGACCATATCGATCATGAAGGAGTTCGACGACACCTGCAAAGCTCTCGCTGCTCTGATGGGGCCGAAGGACGCATTGCCCGAGTTCCAGATCCGCCGGACGGACCCGGCGCGTCCGATCTCCGCATATCCGTAGTCGGGATAGGTCTCGCCCGGGGAGAACAGCTTCTCCTGCAGGCCGATCAAGACGGTCAACGGCTTCATCGTCGAGCCGAGATAGACGACCGAGCCGGGATGCTTCATGCGCTCGTTATTGTCCTCGTAAGGAGCCGGCACGTCCCGAATCGCTCCGTTCAACAAATAATATTGATGCTTTTTATAATTCTCGGGACTGATCGAGCCGTTCTTCCATACATTCGGGTTATAATCCGGCATGCTTGCGATGGCTACGACATGGCCCGTCTCGACTTCCATCGCGACCGCGAACCCGGTGCGGGCGTTCGGCGCACGCTCCGAGCGGTTGGTCGAATTGCGGATTTTCTCCAATGTCCGCATAATCGCTTCCTCGGCCGCTTTTTGAATATCCCGGTGGATCGTCAGGTAAATGTCGTTGCCGCGCTGCGGCTTCGTCACTTCCATCGGCCCGATGACGCGGTTGGCCACATTGACAGGGAACTTCTTCACCCCGTTCAGCCCCCGCAGCTCTTCCTGATACATCCGTTCGATGCCGTCGAAGCCGACATCCTCATAATCGAGATACAGCTTCTCCTGCGGCAGCTTGTTCCGGTTGTCGAACATGTCCTGATAGAAGCCCGGTTCCGCGCGCACGCCCTTGAATTTCTTCAGATAGCCCACCGTCTGCACCGCCATCGGATTGTAATTGCGCACGCTGTCCTCCACAATATCGATGCCCGGGAACTCCGGCTTATGCTCCAGAAAATAAGCGACCTCCTGCCGGGTCAAGCCGGTCTTGATAATGCGGGGCGTATACGAATAATTCACCCGGGAAGACAAGTCCATCAGCACATGGTAGATGCGGTTGGCCGTCAACGGCTTCTCCTCCGGTTCGCCGTACTGGCGGAACGCCTCGGCCAGACGCTTCGCCAGCGCATAAGCCTCTGCCCGGTTCTCCTGCTGGGCCTCCGTCAGCTTGCCGCTGGACGGATCGCCATAATTTTTCTCGATATTGAAGTATAACGACTGCGTCGATGTGGAATAAGCGATCGGCTGGCCGGAAGCGTCAAATATCGTTCCCCGCAGCGGCGCAATCGGCGCCGCCTTATAACTGAGCTCGTATTCCTGCTTCTTGAGGCCCGGGCCTTCCACGAACTGCAGAATCGCCAGCCGCACAATAAGCACGCTGAAAACGGCGAACGTCATAAAAAAGAAAATATTCAAGCGGAATGAAAATTTGCGGCGGTTCGCCAGTTCACGCTTATCCGGATCATCATGGGGATGAATCACTGGTCGCGTCATCCTTTCTGCCCATGAATTTGACTTTGATACATTATTTTACCACATCCTTATCGCTTGATGCCAAAGCTCCCGAACCGAAGAAAAAACAAAAAAAGACGCTGACCGTTCGCAGCGGCGCCCCCAAGGTTTCCCAAGAAGGCCTGCCGCTTACGCGAACGCATCAGCGTCCTCGCATCCTGCGTAATTATGCGATTATTCCGTACCTTGCCCGGCGGACGCATCCGCCTGCTCATCCTTCAGCTCATCCGGCTTCTTCTTCGGCGTGCCGTCCAAGCCGTACGCCTCGTCATACGCGTCGAACATGGCCCGCGCAATCGGCGCCGCACCGTACGACCCGAAGCCGCCCTCCGGCACGACGACGGCAACGGCCAGCTTCGGCTTCTCTGCCGGCGCATATGCAATGAACACCGCGTTGTCGACCCGCCCTCCGGAGACATCCATCTGGGACGTACCCGTCTTGCGGTAGAACGAGTAAGGGAAGCCGTCGAAGCCGTGAACTCTAACCTTCAGCATGCCGTCCTCGACGACATTCCAGTAGGCATCGTCGATCTTCGTCTTGTTCAGCTCCTCCCGGCCGAATGTCTTCACGACTTGGCCGTTGCCGTCGGTAATCTTGCTCACGAGCTGCGGCTTGATGCGGGTGCCGCGGTTCGCCAGCGTGGCGGCGTATTGGGCAAGCTGCAAGGTCGTATATTTCCCCTGCTGTCCGAAGGAAGCGTAGACCAGCGCGGATTGCGCGTTATTGCGCTCGGCCTCGAGCAAGTAATCCTTGGCTCCCGCCTGCTCGCGCGGCAGGCCGCTTCCCGTCAGCACGCCGAGCCCGAAGGCGTCCATATACTCATCCCATACCTTCAGCCCGTTGCGCCCGTTGACCGCCGGCATGGAATAGAGCCGCTTCCCGATCATATCGACCATGAAGGCGTTGGAGGACACTTCCAATGCGCGCGAAGCTCCGATGCGTCCGTAGCCGACATTGCCCGAGTTCCACACCTTGGTCTCGAAGCCGGCCCGTCCGAACTGGGCGTATCCGCCGTCGTAATAGGTCTCGCCTAGAGCGAACAGCTTCTCCTGGAGGCCGATCAGCACCGACAACGGCTTCATCGTCGATCCGAGGTAGACGACGGATCCCGGATGCTTCATCCGCTCTTTGTCGTCCTCATAGGGCGCCGGGACATCGCGGATCGCTCCGTTCATCAGATAGTATTGGTATTGGTCATAATCCTCCGGAGTGATCGACCCGTTCCGCCATACGTTCGGATTGTAATCCGGCATGCTCGCCATCGCGACGATATTCCCGGTATCGACCTCCATCGCGACCGCATAGCCGGTTCGCGCGTACGGCGCCCGCTCCGAGCGGTTCGAAGAGTTCCTGATCCGCTCCAGCGTCTGCATAATCGCATCCTCGGTCGCCTTCTGCACATGGCGATGAATCGTCAGATGGATATCGTTGCCGCGCTGCGGCTTCGTCAGCTCCATCGGCCCGATGATGCGGTTGGCCACATTGACGGGGAACTTCTTCACCCCGTTCAATCCCCGCAGCTCTTCCTGGTACATCAGCTCAATGCCGTCGAAGCCGACGTCCTCGTAATCAAGGTATTGCTTCTCGGACGGCGTCGAAGCCCGATTATTATAAATATCGTTGTAATACCCCGGATTGTCGCGCACGCCCTTGAACTTTTTCAAATATCCGACCGTCTGCACCGCCATCGGTTCGTAGTGGCGCACACTGTCCTCCACGATATCGATGCCGGGGAACTCCGGCTTGTGCTCCAGGAAGTAGGCCACTTCCTTCCGGGTCAGGCCGGTCTTGATAATGCGCGGCGTATACGTAAAATTGACGCGTGCCGACAGATCCATCAGATCATTGTAAATGACGTCGGCCGTCAGCGGCTTGTCTTCGGGATCGCCATACTTCTCGAAGACATCGGCCAACCGTTTAGCCAGACGCATCGCCTCTTCCCGGTTCTTCTTCTGGACGTCGGTCAGTTCAGCCTTCTTCGGATCCCCGTAATTTTTCTCAATATTGAAATATAAGGACTGGGTCGAGGTCGAATAGGCGACCTGCGTTCCGGACGCATCGTAGATCGAGCCCCGGAGCGGCGGAATCGGCGTCTCCTTGTAACCGAGCTGGGCTTCCTTCTCCTTCAGGCTCGGGCCTTCCACGAACTGCAATATCGCTAACCGCACGATAAGTACGGAGAATACCGCAAATGTAACAAAAAAGAATATATTCAACCGATGCGAAAAATTACGCCGGTTGAGAACTTCACGCTTTTCCGGATCATGATGAGGATGAGTCACTGCTCTAACAACCTTTCTCCCGCTGTAACTTGCTTCCCAACCATTTTAGCATAGATAGGAATTCTCCTTCAAAGGCCTAAATAGTGGATTAGCCAGCAGCGATCTTGTCCGGGACATGCGTCTTGGCGAAATCCGGCGGGTTGAACCAATCCCCCGAGCTCGCCCAGGTGGCATCCAGCGGAACCCAGCGTTCCTCTTCCGAGAGCCAGACCTCGTTCCAGGCATGGGGGCCATACCCGCCTTGGCCGTTATAGCCGAGACCGGTGACGACCTTCACCTTCAGAGCGGACGCCCGGGCCATGACCGCATACAGGCGGGCGTAGTCGATGCAGACGCCCTGCTTGGTCGCGAACGTGTCCTGCGGCGTCTGTTCCTTCCAGATTCGCTTCGTCTCATACTGCTTCGCCTTGTCCCAATCATACTGAACGCGGCTTCCGACCCAGTCGTACAGCTTGCGTGCCTTCTCTTCATCCGAGCGAGCGCCGGCCGTAATGTCCGCGGCAGCCTGTTCAATGTCGTCCGGGATATGGGAATCGACGACTTCATATTTGCGCTGCATGAGCTTCGACAGCTCTTCGGCGACCTGGGAAGTGAATACCGGCCACTGCGACGAGATGAAATCCCCGGCGACCGGTTCAATCAGTTCCTCGGCCGCTAGCCGGTACGCTTCCGAATCGCGGATAATCGCGCTCGCTTTCGTATCCGGCTGCCATGTGACATAAGCGAACAGCACGAGGATGACGAGCAGCGCCCGCGCCATGCCGATGATGCCGCCCAGCACCGCGCCGGCGATCCAATTCCCGACCGTCTTCAACGGTCCGGCCTCCGCCGCTCCCCGCGAAGGATCGCCAAGCTCCCTGCCGGCCGCCGGCACCAGGGCGCCCAACGCCCACCCGGCTATCCATCGGATCACCATATATATCAACGCGAACAGCACGGCAAAGCGAAGCAGCGGGAAGTCGCGGATTCCGGTCAGCAGCGTATAGCCGATTTGCTCCCACCACGCCAGCTCCCGCGCCGGAATCGCGATGCTCCATTCAGCCATCTGGCGCTGCACAAGCGGGGAGAGCGCCATCGCTGTCCAATAAGAAGCCAGCGCGGAGACGACGACGGCCGCGGTATCCAGCACAAATGACAAAAGGTGACGAGCGGAGCCGGAAGCCCCTCTCCTCACCCCTAGCAGCACCGAGAAGAGCACGATGACGCCGAGCAAGATCGTCACCACATTCCCGTCTGTCAGCACCTGCGCGCTCATTGCTTCTGCTTCGCCTTGTCGATGAATTGGCGCAGCGTGTCGTTCATATCCCATTCGCCGAGCGGCACGCCGCTGAACGACACATTGACCTTGCCGCCGTCCGCCTTCCCTGTCAGCACGAGACTCGGCGTCTTGACGGTGTACGTGCCGTCCTTCTCGGCCGTATACGTCGCTTTTTTCGCTTCATCGAGCATCGCTTGGGTCGCCTGCTCCTTCAGCTTCTGGACCGTTTCATCCTTCACGTTCGTGACCACCTGATTGATATTCTCCCATGTGATGCCGCTGTACACGGCGACCGCGGCGATAATGACCAACACAAGCGCCCATTTCACCATCGTCTTGACGAAGCTCACAATAACGAATAAGACGATAAGCGCGATAAGGAAAATGAGCCAGTTCTGCTTAATAAATTCAAACCACATATCCATCTGATTCACCTGATAACCACCCTTTCCACCACGTATTATAGCATCATTCCCATTATTTGTGGCAAACAGCCCGCCTTGAGCGGCCTTATCCGCATCTTGGGGTACTAAGTTCGTCCCTTCCAACGTACAAGTATAGCATAGCGATTTGGAGGTGACTGAACTTTGCGCTCAGTGCTGTGGCTCTATTTGTTCTTGTTCGTTGCTTTCTTTGATTTGCACGCGCAATACCCGATTCTAACCCCGTTTGCCATCTCAATAGGTGCGGCGCCCTCCTTCATCGGTCTGATGATGGGGATGTACTCGTTCACCCATCTGCCGGGCAACCTGCTGGCCGGTTACGGAATCGACCGATTCGGTAGCCGGATTTTTATTGTGTTCAGTCTGATCGGCGCCGGGGTAATCATGATTTTGCAGGCCCATGTCGTCAACCCATGGGAGCTGCTCGTGCTTCGCTCGATCAGCGGGTTCGTGCTCGCCTTCCTGTCACCGGCCTGCTTGTCCCTCCTCGCACGCATGGCCCGGGATCATGTGCATCAAGGGAAGCTGATGGCAGGCAACGGCCTCATTCATACGCTCGCCTCGGTCGTCTCCCCGGCCGCCGGCGCTTATCTCGTCGCCAAGATCGGGTTCGGCATGGCCTTCCAGGCGCTCGGCATTATGCTGCTCATCGTCGGCGCGCTGGCCTGGTTCTTCATTCGGGATATCAGCCATGACGCCGTTTCTTTGACGCCGCAGGCGGAGAGCCTTCCTTCAGAGCCGCTCAAGCAGCCGGAAGACGTGCCGGTCCCATGGCGCTTTTATTTTATGCCGCTTGCCATCTCGCTGTCCCAGGGCATCCTGTTCTTCGAGCTTCCTCTGATGGCGGACGCGCTCGAATCGATTATGCGTGCCGGCATCCTGTTCTCGGCCGTCAGCTTGGGCGCATTATTCACGTTGAGCCTGCTGTTCCTGAACCATTATCAACCGTATACGAGGACGTGGACGGGCGCATTCGCCTTGGCGCTGCTCTTTTTCGGACTGGCTATCCATTGGCCGGTGCCGCTGCTGGCGACGCTGTTCCTTATCGGAATGACCAAAGGAATCATTTTGCCGGCGATGTCCTCCCATTTGATTTTATTAAGCGGAGGGACCCGTTTTGGGCGGATATTTTCCATCCTGGCAATCTCTTCTTCTATCGGTTCCTTCCTTGGCCCAATGATCGCGGGCCAGATTCGAGATACGATATCGCCCTATTTTATCGCCTTCGTCGTGTTGATGATTGCCGTTACGCTGCTGCCGGCGAAGCAAGCTTTTCTGCCGCCTTCTCTCCTTCCCGCAACGCGAACGACGACCCGCGTATAAGGATGCGTCTTGCGCCATCCGCCCATTCAGGCGGATCTGGGTATTTGCACATGCCCCGCGGCAGGCGCGGACATAAGATAGCATTGTAACAAATGACCCATCGGGAAAGCGAGGTGAAACGAGATGAGCCACGGTTACAACCCTTGCGGACCTGGTCCTGCGGCTGTGGCCCCGGCAGCGAAGCCCGCTCCTGTATATCCCGGATGCCGGACATCGACCGGCACCATCCTCGTCCTTTACATCTTGCTCGTCATTATTTTACGGGCGCCATTTTGCTAGCAGTCATTTCTGTTACGCTCTCTCCTCATGCGGCTTGCCAATCCCGGCAAGCCTCTTTGTTGTCGGAGCGAAGATCCCCTTGCAGGCGGTTCGCTTAAGTATGGTACACTATCCGTAGAGAAGCATGGCGATAATGGCTACAGCAGGGGGTGGCACTTTTGGAGGTTATCATCATTGTGGAAGGGAAGAACGACCGGAGCCGGCTGCGGCGGCTGCTGAGCGACGAAGTGGGCATCTTGTGCACGTTCGGCACCTTGAATACGCTCCGTACCGAGCAGCTGCGCAAGGAGGCGCAGGACAAGGACGTCTACTTGTTCATGGACAACGACGCATCAGGCAAGCGGATACGCGGCATATTGCGGGACGCGTTCCCGGACGCCGAACATATTTATACCCGCCGCGGGTACGCCGGGGTCGAAGGCACGCCGGATGAGTACTTGATTCAGCAGCTCGAAAAGGCGGGGCTGGACGAATATATTATATATCCGGATCCAGCCCCGCCTCTGTGAGCTTCCTATATATCATTAATCTTTGACGAGACGCTCTACATCCTTGGCGATATTTTCAGGGGAAGCCGTCTCGAGATCATTCGCATTATAATACTTGCGAATATTGCCGTCCCGATCGACCAAGGTGATGACGTTCAGATGCGTGAAATTGCCATCCTCGTCCTTGAAGACGCTTGATCCGAACTCCGGCATCATCTTCGCCACATCCTCTTCCTTGCCCCTCAGAAAATACCAGCCGCTATAGTCGGCATTGTACTTCTCCGACCATTTCTTAATCTCCTCCAATGTATCGCGTTCCGGATCGAAGGAAATCGATACGATGCTCGCCTCGGTGCCGAACATCCCCTTGTCCTGAAGCAGCTTCTGCACTTCGGACAAACGGTATGTCGTCGGCGGGCAGACATCCGGGCAGTTCGTGAAGTAGAAATAGAACAAACGGACCTTGCCGTTCGTATCCGCCAGCGTCACTGTGCTGCCGTCCACATTTTGCATGCTGAAGTCCGGCGCCTTTTTGTCGGTCATCGGAATCTCCGGTTCCCGCGGCCAATACAGAATGGCCACCACAATCGCGAAAACCGCCACCAGTGCGCCAAGGAAAATTTGAAAAGAATACTTCTTCGTCCAAGACATGCTCCGTTCCTCCCCCTAGCTTCCCATGCTATAACCTGCAGAAATGCGTTCTTACGCTTTCCCCATCGTGTCCAGAACCATGACCAGCATATTCAGCATCAGGACGTTAATGGACCAAATGAAGTTCTTCTTCGCCCAGGCGTCGGTGTCCTTCGCGCGGAAGCCCGCGATGCAGATGAACAGCCAGATCGCATTGATGACGGTGCCGAGGATGCCATAAATCATGCCGGTATAGCCGTACGAATAGAACAACCACGATACCGGCAGAAGCAATACGACATACGGAATCATCTGCCATTTCGTGCGGGTAATGCCCTTAACGACAGGCAGAAGCGGATAGCCTGCTGCGCGGTATTCTTCCACTCGGCGAATGCCGAGCGCCCAGAAATGCGGCGGCTGCCACAGGAACAGCAGCGCGAACAGCAAGGCCGCCCCCATATCAAGCTGGCCCGTGACGGCAACATAGCCGATGACGGGAGGCATCGCGCCGGAGATGCCGCCTACGGATGTGCTCCAGGTGGACGTGCGCTTGAGCCATAACGTGTATATGACAACATAGAAGAACATGCCTGCGATGCCTACGATTCCGGATAATATGTTGACGAGGCCGAACAGTACCGCCAGCCCGGCTGCGCCAAGGATGATGGCATAGCTCAGCACGGTGTTCGGCTTCAATCGTCCTTCCGGCAGCGCGCGCTTCTTCGTCCGCTCCATCTTCATATCGAAATCCCGATCGAAATAATTATTGAATACGCATGAGGATGCGAGGACCAGCGTCGTCCCGGCCAGCATCCACAGCAGCGTAAGCCAAGGAATATCCCATTTGGCCGCTACCCAAAAGCCGGCAAACGCCGCCATCAGGTTCGAGCGGATAATGCCCGGCTTCGTTAATTGAATAAACTCTTTCCATAATCCGACCCGTATCGGTCCCGGCGTCAATGTAACGGAATCGGAAGGCCCCCGATAAGTCATTTGTTTATCCACGCGACCCGTTCCTCCTTGTTGTGTTCAGAGAAAAGCAGAATCTTTTTCTTTCTGCTGTAATTTTTATCATAGCAAATCTATCCGAACAATGACAACGTTTCGAGGAATCGTTCATCAATTTGACACCGACTGCAGCCGCTTATTCCCCCGGTACGATCGGAGAGCGCCGGAACTCCCAAATATGGAGTTTGTCTGCGCCCCCGGCAATGCATGCGGTGACCGCATCCCAGCCGTCCGCCCCCTCTTTTCTGATCTTTTTCAGGGAGGCATAGTCATCCGCGGTCGTTCCGAGCCACTGCTCGACAAATACATTCGGCTGGTCGGTTCCTTCATACAGCACAACGTCCGGCCGATCCTTCAGCAAGCGCCGAATCGCGGCCAAGTATCTATCTCGCGCCTCGGGCAGGACGCGGTATTCCACAAATATAATTCGATCCATCTTCGTCATCTTCTTCCTCATCCTTTCCTATTGGGAAAACGGCTCTGCGAGCTTAGGCATTCACCTGATGATTTCAAGCGGGAAGTTTTTGCCTCCCCGTCATATTTTGGTACAAATCTGCTCACAATACAAGCGAGGTGATCGAAGTGGACACAAGCACTCATGTCGTCATGGGAATAGGTCTGGCGGGATTGTCGCAGTGCGACCCGGTCGTCGCTTCCGAGCCGGCTACCGCGGCAGCCGTGTTTTTGGGGGTGATGCTTGGATCGCAAGCACCGGACGCGGATACCCTTTTCAAGTGGAAAAGCAATATTTTATACATTCAGCAGCATCGGGGCATCTCCCATTCCCCGCCCATGGCGGTCGTCTGGTCCGTGCTCATTGCTGCGCTGGCGACCGGCATCATGCCAGGAGCCTCCTTCCGGCACGTGCTGGCCTGGACGGCGCTGTCCGTCGTCATCCATATCGTCGCCGATCTGTTCAACCCTTATGGAACGTTGGCGGGATGGCCGTTCGTGAACCGATGGATCTGCTGGAATACCATCGCTCTGTTCGACCCGATTATCTTCTCGACGCATCTGGCCGCGATTGCCTTGTGGGTCACCGGACTGGTCTCTCCCCGCATCGTCTTCCCGATTCTGTACGGCATGCTCGTTCTGTACTACTGGTGGCGCTTCCGGGCTCATCGCCAAGTCGCGCGCAAGCTGCCGGACCGGGACCCTGAACGCGAGGAAGGGGAATCGTATACGGTCATGCCTACCGTAGCTCTCTCCCGCTGGAATGTCGTGAAGCGAAGAAGGGATGGCGCCTTCCGGGTCGGACACTGGAAGCGGGGAACGGTGACCTGGACCGATACGGCCCGCTGCAGCGACCATCCGCTCGTCGAAGCTTCCCGGTCTCATCCTGCCGTGCAGGCGCTGCTGGACACCTCCCGCTTCGTATGCGCCACCCTTGAGCCGACCCGCTACGGCTACGCCGTCCGCTGGGCTGACGTCCGATACCGCCACCGGAATCAGTTTCCGCTCGTGGCGCTCGTTATGATGAATCGAGAAGGCGATGTTCTCGATTATTTCGTCGGCTGGCTGAATAAGCCGGGCAGCTTCAAGAGGTATGGTCTGGAATGGGAGCGAGGCTGAAGGGGACGAATCCTAGGATCCGCCCCCTGTCTTCGATCCTTTCGGCTCGTTCCACAGTTGCAGGTCGTTGAAAAGCTCCTGCAATTCGTTGATGGATCGGTCGCTGAGACTGTAGAGTGTATGGGACTGGTCCGCATTCATAAATGCGCCATATTGTTCATCTTTCGACAACCATACGTAGTAGTTGGTATTATTGTAATGAATGCGGAAATGGGGCTGAGCCACCTTCGCTACGCCCTCGATCGGGCGGGCCGACGATATGGCCTCATCGATGGTCCGAAGATGACTGGGCTCCGTCAAGACGACAAGGAGGCGGTCCTCCTCGCCCGCTTTCAACGGCATGGATTGGACATTGTAAATTTCGACTTCTTCCGGCCCGGGGCTGGCAAGGTTCGCCAGCGTGGACCACGACCGGCCGGATGTTTCATATATGTACCAAAATACGGAGCAGCCTATAATAAGTGCGCCCAAGACCCATATGCTCAGCCGTTTCACTGCACTCATCGTTAGTCTTAACCGCATGCACTATCCCCTTTTTGAGTAAATGTTCATGATTATGAATCTAATTGTTAGACGACAAAATAGCGGAAAAGTTGTGTTTCCGCTCCACTTTGTCGATATATAAAAGGCTACTCCGCGCGCAGGAGTAGCCATGATCAGTGCATCAATTAACGGTTGCCGCCGGACAGGGATTGCTCGGCGATTTGAACCAGGCGCTTCGTCATGAAGCCCCCGATGGAACCGGTGTCACGGGTCGTGTAATTTCCGTAGTACCCGTCTTGCGGAATTGGAATTCCCAATTCCTGTGCAATTTCATATTTCATTTGTTGCAGGGCTGCAGTGGCTTGAGGAACGACCAAGTTATTCGTGCGGGATTGATTATTAGCCATGAGTAACGCTCCTTTCACGGTGGTTCTTGTTGTCGCAAGCTTGCAACCCTATTTTGTCCGATCTACGAAATGTTATACTTCATTCTGAAGCCATTTTTCTTTGAAAAGGAGCGGTAAGCGTGAGTAAAGGATTGGCATTATGGTTTGCGGTTTCTTCCATCGCGCTGTTGACGGCGACAGCCATCACGATCAGCCATAACATATGGGTCAGTATTCTCTTCGCCGTACTGGCGGTGTTCAATATCGGCTTCGGCTTTATCGTCAAGGCCCGGCAGCGCCGCAAGTCGGCCTGAACGCGCAGCAGGGCAGGAGCCCGGCAGGCGCGCGATGATGCGCTGCACGGGGGCTCCTGCCCTGCTGTCATGCCACGGATAAGGCTTAGACGACAAATCCCATCCGGCGCTTCACTTCGTCCAACTGCTTCTGGGCGGCTTCCTTGGCTTTCTCGGCGCCGCGGCGAAGCGCCTCCAGATGCTCGCCGTTCCGGCGCACCTCTTCATACCGGTTCTGAAGCGGCTCCAGCAGCGCGACGACGCGCTCGCCCAATTCCTTCTTGAAGGCGCCGTACATTTGACCTTCGTACTGGGCCTCAATCTCGGCGACAGACTGGCCGGAAGCGTATGAATAGATGCTGAGCAGATTGCTGATCTCGGGCTTGTTCACCGGATCATACTTGACGAGCGCTTCGGAGTCCGTTTTGGCCCGGCTGATTTTTTTGCGGATGACATTCGGCGGATCCAGCAGGGAAATATAACTTCCCGGATTCGGATTGCTTTTGCTCATCTTTTTGGACGCATCATCCAGCGACATGATTCTCGCCCCGACCTCCGGGATATACGGCTCCGGCATCGTGAAAAATTCGCCGAAGCGATGATTGAAGCGGTTCGCGATGTCGCGCGTCAGTTCCAAGTGCTGCTTCTGATCATCTCCGACCGGAACCAGGTCGGCATTGTAGAGCAAAATGTCGGCGGCCATCAGTGCCGGATATACGAACAAGCCGGTGCCAACCGATTCTTTGCCTGCGGACTTATCCTTGAACTGGGTCATCCGTTCCAGCTCTCCCATGTAGGTGAGCGTCGTCAGCAGCCATCCCAGCTCGGCATGCTGGGGCACCTGCGATTGGAGGAAGATGGCCGATTTGTCCGGATCAATCCCTGCCGCCAAATAAATGGCCGCCACCGCCTCGGTCTGCTCCCGCAGCGCCTCCGGATCTTGCGGTACCGTAATGGCGTGCAGATCGACGACCATGAAGAAGCACTCATGCTCGTGCTGCAATTTTACGAAATTTTGAATTGCCCCGATGTAGTTGCCCATCGTCAGCTGTCCGCTGGGCTGAATGCCGGATAATACCCGTGCCATTGGTCACTCACACTCCTTGTCATTTCCCTTCATTGTGTGGAATAAAGCAATCCTTGCGGTAACGCAAAAAAGGCCTTCCATCCCGGAAAGGGACGAAAGACCGTGGTGCCACCCTTATTCGTTCGCGCACGTCCTCACCGATGATGCCGGGACAGCCTGCCGTGGCCTAGCCCGTCATGCAAGGGGCCGTCAGCGAACCTTTCTTCCTTTAACGCAGGACATACGGCAAAGCCTACTTCCCGATTCGGCTCCGCACTCCAAGGTCCATTCAGTCATCGCGGGAAGCACCGGTTCTCACCAGCCACCGGTTCTCTGAAGCCCGCCGCGAAGCTTACTTGTCCTTATCATCGCTTTGTTCCGGCCGGATGACAGCCATCCGGGTCGAATTAGCCATTAGGATATCGGATATCTGCCCGCTTGTCAATGGGTGCCGTTCATGATATGACTTTGCCCGGTTGATTTGTTATCATTAGAACCATAACAATGGGAAGCTGTATGGGAAAAGGAGCAATGAACATGGTTCAAGTGAACAAAGGGCAATGGAACGGTTATGAGACCGTAATACTCGAAAATGACATCTTGGCGGCTACGCTGCTTCCTGGGCTTGGCTGCAACGTCATCCGGCTGTGGGACAAGAAGTCGCAGCGGGAGATATTGCGCACGCCTGCCGAGAGCGACCTGGATTATTATATGACGAAGCCTTACCATTTCGGCATTCCGATGCTGATGCCTCCGGGACGCATCCGCCGCGGTTCGTTCACATATGACGGCGTACGCTACCAATTCGATCAGAATACGGCGAACGACAATCATATCCACGGGCTGCACCGGCTTCAGTCATGGACGGTGACCCGATCCGCTGCCGCGGGCGAAGCGGCCGAAGTGACCGCCCGATTCCGGACCGCCGACGATGAGAATTGGATGCGGCAATACCCGACTCCGCTGGAACTGGAGGTCTCCTTCCGCCTTGAGGGAGGCACATTGACCCAGGAGCTCACGGTCACCAATCAGGGCGAACAGTCGGCCCCGTTCGGGTTCGGCACCCATACCTGGTTCCTGATCGACGGCGAACCGAACCGCTGGACGCTGCAGGTTCCGGTAGCGGGAATATATGAACTGGACGAGGAATTGATTACGACAGGCAAGACGCTGCCGCTGGGCGAACATAAGGCCTTGCTCGAAGGCATGAATTTGCAAGGCGCCGACTTCGATACCGTTTTTAGCGCGGGCGAAGGGAAGCCGGAGGCGTGGTTGACCCGGGATGACGGTTACCGAATCCGCTATGCCGGCAGCCAGCCCCACTTCAAGCATTGGGTGCTCTATACCCGCGGCGCCGCCGACGAGATCGTTTGCGTCGAGCCGTATACATGGCTGACCGATGCGCCGAACCTGCCATTCGGCAGCGAGACGACGGGACTCATCGATCTGAAGCCGCAAGCCCCGGTCACCTTGACCCTGGATCTCGAGATTATCCATCCATAACCGCATGCCAGGCCGGTTCTTTGGTCTGGCATTATTTACATCCTCCTCTTCCCTCCCCGTCTGCATATTTCTACTCTCGTTCTCCATACTAACAATCACAGGGAGGTGAAACAGCATGCCGAATCAAGGTGGAAGCCGCTCCAACAATCTCGTAGTGCCTCAAGCGACTGCGGCTCTGCAGCAAATGAAGTTCGAGATCGCCCAAGAGCTGGGTATTCCGATTCCTCAAGACGGATACTATGGCAACTATACGACTCGCGATACAGGTTCTATCGGGGGCTTCATCACGAAGCGTCTCGTTCAAATGGCCGAGCAGCAACTGGCAGGCCGTACGACTCGATAAGCTCAACGGATTTCGAGCATCGTGTATACCATACTTACGTCAATTGCCTGATAAGACCACAGAAGCTCTCGCCGAGAGGCAGAGAGCTTCTTTTCCATAAGTATATTTAAGGCTTCCCCGATGTCGCGAATATCAGGAGACGCGTCTATATGTGCGCGCTTCATGCTTCTCTAACATATGTATCAAATTATAGTTCGATTCGAACCATGCGCTGATGTGCAAGGCATCCTGCTTCATGACGAAATCAAACACAATCTCTCCGTGCGTCCACTGCTTCTTGTGCTTCAGAACCTCCATCGCCGTCTGGCGGAATTCAGCGACGTGCCGTTTCATCATACCTTGCCGCAGCGGCTTGACGACCCCGTTCTGACTTTCAAGCGCATCATGCTTGACGCCGAATTTGCCAATGACATCGTTGCGAATGCATACAATGACCGTGCCTCCTGTCAGCCCGACAAGCTCCGATTCCAGCTTATCAAACACCATGCTCAATTGTCTGGCCAATGATATTTCATAAGAGCCCATGAAGAATCACACCTCCTTAAGAATATAGAACCATTTTCGCCCCGCCAAAAAATAGTTCTTTAGACATATTATATAGGAGATATTACCTTTATTCAACAGATAATCACAGCATTTTCCTTCTATCGGAACCCAGGCATACATCTGTAAAACTATGGCGGATTGCTAACAATTACATAGACCGTCCCTAGAGGCGATGCTATAATGTTGTTATATTATGGACGTATTGGGATGAAAGAAGGGGCGGTCATATGAATTGGTTCAATTCCTTGAATTTTAAGCAAAAGCTACTCTTTGGCTGTTATGGCATCGTCGGCTTGTTCGCTCTTACTACGATAGTCCTATTGACGACTCACGCCACGCTGATTCCCGGCCTGATCACCCTTGTCATCCTCGTTGGAATCAGTTATCCCATCATCAATATGCTGGAACGTTCGCTTAATGAACCGATCAAGGACATGTCGAATTCCGCTCTGCAGATTGCCAGAGGCGATTTCTCGCAGACCGTGCAAGTGACGAGCGATGACGCGCTTGGCGAACTGGGACATTCCTTCAACTCCATGCTGCTCAAGCTCCGCGAAATATTGCAGCAGACGACCGATATTACCCGCCATGTATCCGATTCCGGACGGGATATGTACCATAAGAACCAGAGCATGAAGATCGCCATGGAGCAGGTCGCCGCTTCCGCCAATGAATTGGCCGTCGGTTCCGCCGAGATCTCCGAGGACATCTCGCAAATGTCCGAATCTATCAAAGAAATCGAGCAGAAGGTAGAAGCCTATGCCCAGTCCACCCGCGAGATGAACAACCGCTCGGCCTCGACACTGGAGCTGGTGGCCAAGGGCCGACAGGCAGTGGAGAGCCAGTCTGCCGGCATGGAGCGCAATATCGAGGCGACAGACCAGGTCGCTGCCACGATCGAGCAGTTGGCCCGGCAAGCCGAAGGCATCTCCAAGATTACCCGGACCATTTCCGAGATTGCCGAGCAGACGAATCTGCTGTCGCTGAACGCTTCCATTGAGGCGGCCCGGGCCGGAGAGCACGGCCGCGGGTTCGCCGTCGTCGCGCAAGAAGTGCGTAATCTGGCGGAAGAGTCCTCCGCATCCACGAAGGAAGTCTTTTCCCTCGTCAAGGGCATCGAAGCGGGGATTAAGCAAGCCATTGCGAATATCCAGGCCAATGAAGCGGTCGTACAGAGCCAGACCGAGTTGATTCGGGAGACGGAACGGGTCTTCCACGAGATCGTCGAGTCCATTCAGTTCATTACGGAAGAGATCGCCGCCTTCGCGCAGGAGAGCGATCTTATGCTGGAGAGCGCGAAGACGATTACCGGTTCCATCGTGAACATTTCCGCGATTACGCAGCAGGCGGCAGCGGGTACCGAGCAGATGTCGGCGTCGATGAGCGAACAGATCGCTTCCGTTCAGGCTACCGTCGAGTCGACCGAGCAGCTGCAGCAGAAGGTGACTCAATTGCAGCGAACGATTCAAGTGTTCAAAATGTAAGTCTTGCGGGACTTCCCATAGATAGACACGCCTGCAGGCGGCCGAAGATTCGGCCGCCTGCTTCATTTTATTAGGATAATGTGAGTTCAAAAAGACCGGTTTTCAGCACCGAGAAAGTTGCAAGAACTCGAAGCCTATGCTTCCGAAGCTAGTTTTGCTCCGCAAAACTTGTAAGGAGCAGCGCAGTGTAGGCGAGACTGCATGAGCAGCGGACTTTTTGAACGACCTCTAATAGGTTGCCGCCTCCGGAGATGCGGCTTGCTTACGCTCAGCGCGCTCGCGGCGGAAGGCCCAGATGCCGAAGCCGATCATGCTTGCCGCCGCGCAGGCGAAGCCATACAGATACATCCCGGTCCCGCCGTATGCTTCCTGAAGCGCCCCGCCGCTCATTCCCCCTGCGAGGCCGGCCAGGCCGAGGAACACCATGCCGAGCAGAGCCTGGGCGGTCGCGGCCAGCTGCCGGGGAAGTAACGAGGCCACGAATTCGATCGACAGCACCCACAATGCGGCATAGGTCACGGCCTGCCCTCCTTGCAGGGCGATGACGACCCAGGGATCCTTCACAACCGCGTACAGCAGCCATCGGATCGCATACAGCCCGCATACGATCGCGAATAACCGCAGCATTCGCTTCCGTGACACCCATCTCGCCATCACCGCGAAGCCAATGACCTCGGCCACCCCCGCGACCGACCAAGCCCAGGACATCTGGGCGGAGGTTGCCCCCAAGTCGCTCAGATGAAGGGACAGCAGCGCATCGTTCATCCGATGCGGCATCGCCACAATGAAGACGAGCAGCAGGAACACCAGCAAGGCAGGCACCGACAGCGCCTTGCGCAAGACCGTAAGATTGACCGCGGTCCCAGCCTCTTTCGCATCGGCCGGCGCCTCCCGCAGGAGCCCGATGCCGATAAGCAGACTGACCCATATCGGGGCATACATCCACATGAGCGAATCGACGCCGCCCCAGGCATCGAATACTTTTCCGAGGACGAGGCCGGTCACGGTAAACCCTACCGACCCCCACAGGCGGATGCTGCTGTAGGACTGGCCGGCGGCGGCGGCCGTCTTCACCGTCAAAGAATCGAGCAGGGACACGGCCGGCAGGAAGAAAATATAGAGCGCCAGCAGGCTGGCCGCCCCCGCCATTCTCCCCGAAGACAGGAAGAGGCAGGCGGCGGCCGTGCCTTGCGCGATCCAGCATGCGAACAGCAGCGGCCGGACCGCCTTCAGCCGATCGCTGAGCACGCCGGCCAATGGCTGCACGAACATCGCCAGAAATGGCCCCAGCATGAGAAGCGTCCCCGCTTCCCATGCGTGAAATCCCCGCTTGGTCAGCAAGAGGGGCAGATAGGGAATCAGCAGCGCATTCGTCGAATAGAACACGGCATGGAATCCCTTCAAAACTCGATTGGATGTCACGAATATGTCGTTCCTTTCCCGGATACGCTTATTCTGTCATCTGCAAGAAGAGCTCCACATCCTTGAGCGTTACATTGATGGCCGATTGCCAGAAATCCGGCTTCGTCAAATCGACGCCAAGATGCTTGCTGGCCAAGTCCTCCACGGTCATGACCGCCGTATCGCGCAGCAGCGCGTCATATTTTGCGGCGAACGATTCGCCTTCTTCCAGCGCGCGTGCATATAAGCCGGTGCTGAACAAGTACCCGAACGTATACGGGAAGTTGTAGAACGGTACATGCGTGAAATAGAAGTGCATTTTGGAAGCCCAGAAATGCGGATGCAGCGAACCGAGCGCACCGCAGTAGGCTTCTTGCTGCGCTTCCTCCATCAATGCGCAGATTTGCTCGCTCGACAGCAGTCCGGCCTTGCGCTTCTCGTAGAAGCGAGTCTCGAACAGGAAACGCGCATGGATGTTCATGTAGAAAGCAATCGACCGCTGAATCTTGTCTTCCAGCAGCCCCAGCTTCTCCTGATCATCCTTCGCCCCCTTCACGGCCGAATCCGCTACGATCATTTCGGCGAAGGTAGACGCCGTCTCCGCCACATTCATCGCATAGCGCTGAGCGAAGGCCGGCAATCCATCCATCACATGCTGATGGTAACCGTGCCCCAATTCATGCGCCAGCGTCGATACGTTGGACGGCGTGCCAGCGTAGGTCATGAAGATGCGCGTCTGCTTGCTGACCGGCAAGGAGGTGCAGAAGCCGCCCGGCCGCTTCCCGGGGCGGTCCTCCGCCTCAATCCAGCGGTTCTCGAACGCGCGCACCGCGAAGTCCGCCATCCGCGGGCTGAACTTGCGGAACTGCTCGACGATCGCCTCTGCGCCATCATCATAGCCGATGGTGGTCTGGCTTCCGCCGATCGGAGCGTCCACATCGCACCAGCTCAGTTTTTCTACGCCGAGAAGCTTCGCCTTCCGCTCCAAATATTCAACGAACTTCGGCTTATTGCGAACAATGGTATCCCACATCGCATCCAGGGTCGCTTGCGACATCCGGTTTTTGGCGAGCGGCTCCTTCAGGACATTGTCCCAGCCGCGGCGTTCATAGAGCTTCAAGCGGAAGCCGGCAATGTGATTCAGCGCGTCGGCGCAGAAATCGGCCTTGTCGCTCCATTCCTGCTCCCATAGCTTGAACATCTCCTCGCGCACCCGGCGATCCGGATGCGAGAGCTTGTTATGGGCCTGTCCTGCCGATAATTGCTGGGTGACGCCGTTCTCCTCATAATTGATGCGCACATGGGAGACGATGGTATTGTACATCTCCGCCCAGCCATGATACCCGTCCACCGCCAGATCTCCGGCGAGCGCTTCCAGTTCCGGCCCGAGCTTCTCCTTGGCGATAGCGCGGCGTTCGCTCAGATTGAAGGCAATCCCTTTCATCTCCGGCAGGGCCAGGAACCGGGACCACAGCTCATCCGGCATACCGCGGAGCAGCTCGTCGTACAATGCGTCGATGGCAACCAGCTGCGCCGACAGCGCCGACTTCCGTCCCGTCCATTGCACGGCCTTCTTGTCATGAAGGTTCTGGGCGGTCAAACAACTGATAAAGGCGCCCGCCTCCTGCATCCGGCGGTTCAGATCCTGCAGCCGGGCCGTCATATTCGCCAGCGCCGGGATGCTGTCCTCGCTAAGCGGAGACGATATCTCCTTCAGTTCCCGCTTCAGCAGAGCCAAATCCTGCTCGATCGCGGAAAATGATTGTTGAAGCGCTTCCGAATCGGACCCTCCCGGAAAGATCGATTCCAGATCCCATGTCGGATTTAACGGATGTTGCATAATCGCGGACACACCTTTCTCTTCTTGGAATAAAAAAAATTGCGGCAATTTGAGTTTTGCATGTTGAGCGTGTATAACTAAACTATATCAAAAAATTGAGCAACCCGCATAGAAAGGATGGCGACTCGATGAGACCTTTGCCAATATCTGCGGATACCGCCGTCAAGCTGTCCCAGGCGCTGGGCGTTCCCATTGAACAGCTCATGCATATGCCGCAGCATATTCTGATGAAGAAGCTGGCCGAACTGGCGGCCGCCGAAGCGGAGAAGGAACCGGCCGAACCGGCGGCCGATTCCGATGAGGAGCGTTCACGATGATTCCGTTCGAGAATACCGTGCCTTATGACATCATTATGGGAGATATGTACATTCCGGAATGCCCTTTTTGCCATGCGGATAATGTGCTTGTGTCGCTCAAGCCGAAGGAGCTGCCCGACATTCGCGACGGCAAAAAACGGCTGCTCATCATGCCCTGCTGCCATAACCGGATCGTCGTCCTTGATGCCGATCGCGACTACTTGCTGGCGGATCGGAAGATTCGCTAGCTTCCGGTTCTCCCTCCTCCGTCAGATTGGCGTCCTCTCCGGGTGTTCCTTCCCTTCCGCGGCTTCCTGCATCTCCTCGCGCATCTGCTGCCACTGTTCGCGCGCGGCCCGAATCATCGCGGCATCCATAATCCGCTTGTCCTGGATAATGCGAGTGAAGTATTTGCCCGCCTCATTATACTCGCCAAGCCGCCGGTGCAGTTCGCCAATCATATACATGAGCCGCGCATCGTTCTGATCCTGCCATTCATACTCATACACCGATATATAAGCCTCCAACGCGAAGCGCAAATAGCGCTGCTCCTCCGCCTCCATCCCGCGGTAGCGGAACAGCCAGGCGATATGGTGCAGCAGGCCGGCTACGACGCGCTTGTGCTCGCCGATGATCTGCGCCGTCAGCAAGGCCAACTGGTACGTCTCCATGGCCTGATCCCACGTCCGTTCGCCTCCGTACTCCTTGCGCGTCCATTGGGAAGCGACACGCTCCCGGAACGCCTGGCGCTGGGCCGGACTCCAGTTCTTGATCGAGTTCTCGGTCGACGCGCAGCCGCAGTTCGGACATACCCGGACGACATAATAATCCGGATTCAGCCGGTCCTCTGCATAATGGGGACAAAAATCACTGTCGATCTGGGAAGGCTTTTTGAAGCGTGAACGTACACGTGAGATCTCGAATGATTCCGCGCAAAACGGGCATTCCATTCTGCTTATAAACAGCGGTTCTATCTCTGCCAAAATTCTCCTCTCCTTATGCGTTCTCTGTCTGGGATGCCGGCGCCGGGCCGGCAGGGCAACACGCTACGCTTGCCCTTCATCATCCGGCGTATTGACGAAGTGATGAGCCGGGCCGGACAGCCGGGTCATCACCATCTCCCGAAGCTCCGGCTCCAACCCGATCTCCGTCAGCGCTTCGCGCATGCAGCCGAGCCACGCCTCGGCACGGGCAGGCGTTACCGGGAACGGCAAATGCCGCGCCCGCATCATCGGGTGGCCGTAAGCATCGGAATATAACGAGGGCCCGCCGAAGAACTGCGACAAAAACATGAACTGCTTTTCCATCACCGGGTAAATATCTTCGGGAAACAAAGGCCCCAACAGCGGGTGAGCCTGGACTCTAGGATAAAAAGATTCCACGATGCGGCGAATCGCATCCGCCCCGCCAATCGCGTCATAAATCGTATTGTAGCGTTGCATTCGTTCCATTGCACAGCTCCTGTCTTACGGGGCCGGACGCAGCATGTCTCATGCGGCGCTGCAATTTCGGCCTCCGGTTAATTTGAGCGGTTGCTTGCTCCCCCCCACTTTATTACAAAAAGGGGGCCTTTTCAATGTGATGCTTCACGTTCCCGGGAAAAAACAAAAAAACGCTGAAACCTTCAGCGCTTGCGTAAAATGATTAACTTTCCCAGTCTTCTTCCGGTGGTCCCATCAACGACTCTCGAATGACATAGACGAAAGCGCAAACCAGGATGCCAGCGATAATGCTCATCCGTATCACCCCTAACGAACGCGTTCCATCTCTCTATACTTGTATTTTATCATAATTATTTTCAAAATAATACGAAAACATGCAAGCGTTTTCTTTACATTTTGATTACAGGAATATTGCGGAACGAAGGCACGGTGCGGCTTCACGCCTGTCATGATTGTCCCTTTCTTCTCATAAACTTGAAAGTATGGAGTGCTGATCGGCGTGACAGGAAAGGAGAGTGCTTTGTATGAACCGCAGGACAAGCCGCATCCTTCTCATGCTCCTCATCGCGGGAGGATTGAGCGCTTTTGCGGCCCTGATGGCCATTTATCCGTCTGCCGCCCTCCGTTCGGCGGTTCGCGGGCTATCGATATGGTGGGATGTCCTGTTTCCTTCCCTGCTCCCTTTTTTCATCATCTCTGAAGCGCTGCTCGGCTTCGGCATCGTGCATTTTATCGGTACGCTGCTCGATCCGGTCATGCGGCCGCTGTTCCGCGTGCCGGGCATCGGCGGCTTCGTCGTCGCCATGGGCTATGCGTCCGGCTATCCTGTCGGAGCGAAGCTGACAACGAGATTGCGGGCCGATCGGCTCATCACCCGCGAGGAGGGAGAGCGGCTCGTCGCCTTCACCTCCACCTCCGACCCGATATTTCTGATCGGCGCCGTATCCGTCGGCTTTTTCGGCAATGCCGGCCTCGCCCTCATCCTCGCGGTCGCCCATTATGGCGCCGGGTTCCTCATCGGCATCCTGATGCGCTATCATGCATCGGCATCGCCGATGACCCCTTCGCCAAGCGCCATTCGCGGGCTCCAGGGCCCCTTGTTCCGGCGCGCGTTCCGGTCGATGCATCAGGCGAGGCTGCAGGACGGACGCTCCCTCGGAACGCTGCTGCGGGATGCGGTCGGCTCCTCGCTTCGTCTCATGACCGTGGTCGGCGGGCTCGTCGTCTTTTTCTCCGTGTTAATGGAAATGCTCGACTGCATCGGCGCCATGAATATCATTGACCGCCTGCTGCAGTCCACTCTGGCTTGGTTTCATTTGGCGCCTTCGCTTGCGCCGGCTTTCTCCGGAGGCTTGTTCGAGGTCACCCTCGGCGCCAGAGGAGCCGGGGCAGCCGATACGGCCGGACTTCGCTCGCAAGTGGTTGCGGCAGCCTGGATCCTGTCCTGGGCAGGACTATCCGTTCACGCCCAGATCGCGAGCATCATGAACGAATGCGATATGCGGTACCTGCCTTTTCTGGCAGCTCGGGCGCTCCACAGTCTGTTGGCTGCGGCGGCGGCCTACTTCCTCTTCCCGCTGCTGTCGCCTTACGCCGCGGAAGCGGCCATCTGGATCCCCGCGCAGGTGTGGACCGAAGCCTGCACCCCTTGGGAGACCGCTTGGCATTCTTTGCGCGCCGGCTTATGGACGCTGCTGACGGTAAGCGGCCTGTTGTTCGCCGCCTCCCTCTTATGCATGGCCTGGAAGCGGATTCGGAGATAGCCGCTAGAGGGATTCTTGTCGAAAACACGATTGTAATCCGGCCGCGGAACGTATAAGATGGAGTTGATATGTTCCAACAAAACCGTTCGACAAAGGAGTCAACGCCTTGAAATATGCAGTATTGAACCGGGGAGACGAATTGTCCGTCTCTTTGACGGAGACGTTTCACCGTTTGGCTGAGGCGCGTGGACTGGCACGGGATGACGAAGAACCGGAGATCGTTCTGTCCATCGGCGGGGACGGCACGATGCTGCAAGCCTTTCACCGCTATATCAACCGGATCGACCATACCGCCTTCGTCGGGATTCATACAGGGCATCTTGGCTTTTATGCCGACTGGAAGCCGGATGAGATCGAACTGCTCGTCCACATGATGGCGGAGAACCGTTCCAAGGACCAGATCAACCCCCGGATCGTCCGCTACCCGCTCATTGAGCTTGAGCTTGACAGAGAGGATGCGGGGAAGAAGACCTATATTGCCTTGAATGAATTTACGCTCAAATGCACGGACACTACATTAGTAGCCCAGATTGACATCAATGATGAATTATTCGAAATGTTCCGCGGAGACGGAATCTGCGTATCGACGCCATCGGGGAGCACCGCCTACAACAAGAGTCTGGGCGGGGCTATGGTTCATCCTTCCATCCCGTCCATCCAACTGGCGGAGATTGCATCGATTAACAACCGGGTATACCGGACACTCGGCTCATCCTTGATTCTGCCGAAGCATCACCATTTCGATATCCGGCCCCGGCAAGGGCAGAACCTGCTGCTGACTATCGATCATATTAATATCCGCCTGTCTCATCTGCGCTCGATTCGCTGCCGGGTGGCGGATCAGCGGGTCACCTTCGTCCGCTATCGGCCGTTCCCCTTCTGGAAGCGCGTCCGTGAAGCCTTCCTCGGATACGATGAGAACGGCTGCTACCCAGTGAATTAGATGATCGGTATATACAACAACACCTCCCGCTTCGCATGATGCGATAAGGGAGGTGTTCGTGTTCATAGCCGCGATCAGGAACGGTTATCCTTCGGAGGCCGCGCCTCCTTCGCAGATACCTTTGCCATATCCGATCGCTTGGAATCATTGGAATGATGGCCCCGGTTCTTGTGGCGATGGCGCGGACGCGGCTTGCGCTCCTGCATCGCCGGCTTCGCCTGAGGCTCGGCATCGGATTCCGGGGTCGGGACTCTCGGCTGAAGCGAGATGCCTTGCTTCGCCGCGGCATCCTCCCTATTGTCCGGTGCGGCCCCCTGCGTCTCCTCCTCATCCCCGTTATCCTGGGATTGGCGGTGGCGCGGATCTTTGCTGCTCAACTTCTCCACGATGAAATAAGCGCATCCGAAATTGCAGTATTCGTTAATATAATCAACAATGCCGGAGGAAGTCGTGTCCTTCGTCGACTTCGGATGGTTATCCCGGAAGAAGCCTTTCAGCCGCAGCTGATTGTATCCCCAGTCGCCTACGATATAATCATACCGTTCCAGCACTTCGCTGTACCGGTCGCGGAATGCCTCCGGATTCCACGCGTTCTTATGCTCCTGAATCACTTCATATGTCTGGCCGCTAATATGGAACATGCCTGTTATTCCTCCTTCCCGCCACCCCGGATTGCATCAGAGCCACAGCCCGCTTCGGCAATGATCTTGTCAGCTGCCGGTCGCTTGCGACGTGGACATGGCCTGATGAGCCGACTTCACTTGTTCATGCGCATGGTACGAGCTGCGAACGAGCGGTCCCGATTCGACATGGCTGAAGCCGCGCTTCATCCCTTCCTGCTTCAGCTCGGCGAATTGATCCGGATGATAGTATTTGGCGACATCCAAATGCTTCGGCGACGGCTGCAAATATTGTCCCAACGTCAAAATATCGCAATCTGCCGCCCGCAAGTCATCCATGGCCTGCAAAATTTCGTCCCATTCCTCGCCAACGCCAAGCATAATGCTCGACTTTGTCGGAATCCCCGGTTGCATTTCCTTCGCCCGCCGCAGCAGCTCCAGGGAACGGGAATATTTCGCCTTGGCCCGAACCCGGTCGGACATCCGCTCCACCGTCTCGATATTATGATTCAAAATGTCCGGCTTCGCGTCCATCACGACACGCAGCGCGTCCCAATTGCCCATAAAATCAGGAATAAGCACTTCTACGCTGCAAAATGGCATGCGCCGTCGAATCGCCCGAATCGTCTCCGCGAAGATGGAGGCGCCTCCGTCGTTCAGATCATCCCTCGCCACGGAAGTAACGACGCAATGGCGCAAGCCCATGCGCTCGGCCGCTTCCGCGACACGTTCCGGCTCCTGCAGATCCAGCTCGGTCGGCATGCCGGTATTTACCGCACAGAAGCGGCAAGCACGTGTACAGATATCACCCAAAATCATAAATGTCGCCGTACGGTTGGCCCAGCACTCGTAAATGTTAGGACAGCGCGCTTCCTCGCATACGGTATGAAGCGTTTTTGAGCGCATCATATCTTTGATTTCGGAATAATTTTCTCCTGTGGTCAGTTTGATGCGTATCCAGTCTGGTTTCTGCTCTTTTGTTTTCATCGAGTCATTACCTTCTTTCTCCGTTCGCTTTACTTGACCTCAATTTAGTATTATACCATGAACCCTCCAAATTCCATACCTGCATGTCCCAGGTTCGGATAAAAAGCCCGTTCGTGCACATTCTAACATTACATCTGCATTTCGGACAGGCATAAGGAGGGAAAGTGCGAATGAAGCAAGCTGCCATATTATGGGCCGGCTTGGCGCTATGGGCCGCCATCTGCCCGCCGTTGGACGCTTGGCCGGACGCCAACAAAGATGAACGCCATTCGATCGCATCTTCAGCGGCCGAACCGGCCCCGGCGCTGAACCAAGACAAGGTGAATATATGGAGAGAACGGCGGGATTTATACGAGAAGATGGGAACCTTGACCGGCATTCCCTGGTACCGGCTGGCGGCAATCGATCAATATGAACGTACATTGACGACAGCCAAGCCGAAGCAGCGCAAGCATCCCGCTCGGCTGACCGGGATATTTATCGATCCGCCGAAGTGGGCCGGCATGCTGAATCCGGATTGGGAAGATGAGAACCCGGTCTCCATCTCGATGTTCAAAGGGATGGGCCGCGACGGCTCCGGAGACGGACGGGCCGATATGAACAATGACACCGACTTGCTGTACAGCGTGGTGGCTCTGGTCGGCTCCTACGGCCTGAGCGATGACGATTTCGGCACCGGCCTGTGGAACTATTACGCCAACCCGCGCGCCGTGCAGCGCGTGAAGCAGTTCGCCCGCCTCTATGAACATTTCGATCGGCTTCAATTGTTCGACTCGGCCTTCCCGCTTCCCGTGACCGCCGATTATTCCTACCGCAGCACCTGGGGGATGGGGCGGCATTACGGAGGGTTCCGCATTCACGAAGGAACCGATATTTTTGCCGGTTACGGCGTCCCCGTGCGGAGCACCTGCTACGGCATCATCGAGGTCAAGGGATGGAACCGCTACGGCGGCTGGCGAATCGGCATCCGCGACATCAACAACAATTACCATTACTACGCTCACTTGTCCGGATACCACAAAAACATAAAGCTCGGCGACATCGTGACCCCGGGACAGACGATCGGCTGGGTCGGCAGTTCCGGCTACGGCCCGCCCGGCACCTCCGGCAAATTTCCGGCGCATCTTCATTACGGGATATACCGGGATCGCGGGCTGGTGGAGTATGCCTACGATCCGTATCCGCTGCTGCGCCAATGGGAGCTGGCCGACCTGCGCAGGCTGAAGGAGCGGCGCCGTACCTCTTCGCTTCCCCCGGAGAATTCCGCCGCAGACCCGGTTCACAGCGTGCCAAGGCAGCGGCGCTGAATTGGCCTAGAAGCTCGCAAATTAGGTGAGGAACCATCCGCTCCCCTCAGAAAAGCGATTCCGCTGCAGGATCGCTTTTTTCTTTTTATGCCTCCCACCTATTCTTCAGCCTCTAACCGCTCTCCCATTTATTCAGAAAGTATATGCAAGCCAGGGAATGTTCCAGAACTGTATATTGTACGCCCGCTTGTTACGTTGAAGCCCTTTTCCTGACCGACGGAGAGCTGGCCATAGCGCCCCTCCCGCCTGCTCGCTCAGAGCAAGCCGATGCAATCGGCGGCTTCCTCTCGCACTCTCGTTGCACAGCAAGAACCGAGGCAGGCTGCCTCGGTTCTGCATGCTTCTTTACGGCTGCGCCGCAGATGGCGGCGGCTCCGTTCCGCCGGGTGGTTCGCCTGGCGGCGGAACCGTCTCGGTTTGCGCCGGCACGCTAGGGTTGTCGTGGTCCGTGGAGTTGACGGCTCCGGCTTGCGGCAGCACCGGCAAGGAGAGAGCGGGCGCTTTGTCCCGGTTGTTGCCGACGGGCTGCCCCTTGCCGTCGTAATAATACATGGGCACATCGCCGACGACGAGCAGATAGGAGACCGGAATTTCCGTCTCCACCACTTCTGGCTCCAGATCGAACGGGATGACAATGGCCACTTCCTCGATGACTTTGATATACACCTCCACCAGCACCATATTAATGCCGACATCCATCGGCCGTGTGCTTAACTCGACCTTCGCTGCGCCCTGCGGTTCCATCCGGAAAGGGACTCTTGGACCGAAGGAGGCGATGAGCGGGCTTCCCAACGCTTGCCCGAGCGGAATATGCTCCTTCAATTCCTTGACCTGCTGCAGCGTCCGCTGCACGATATCGACCGTCTCGGACGTTATCCGCATATGTTCGTTATAATTCAAGACGAAGCTCGTTACTTTGCCGCGTGAATCCGTCTTCCATTCGATCAGCTTATCCAGCTCCCGGCCCCGCATCACCTGATCGGTAATCGCTCTGTTAATCGCTTGCGTCGCGATTTGCTTCACCCGGATTTTGGCGAGATGCATGAGCGGCCCGCGCACATGCTTATCTACATACACGAAGAGCTGTGCCGTCAGCAGCGTCATAATCAAGAGCGCAATGAACACATATTTGCGCTTGCGGCGCGGCTTGGACGGCTTCCCCCCTTGCCAGGCCGGGCCTTGAGGGGCCTTGCTGCGCAGGCTTCCGCCCCAGACTCTGCGGGGACGCCATCCCGAAGGCTTGCGCGGTTGAATCGAGATGCGCGGCAGACGCCATCGTGCCGCTCGGAATCCGCGGGAACGCCATCTGGCCATACCTCTCCGCTCCCCCTTTCCGGCCTCGGATATCATGGTTGGCCTGTACGATCCCAGTCTATGCGGCCAGCATCCAAAAAAGAAGGACACCCTCATGACGACCTTGAAGAAGGAAGCGGTGCTGACTATGCCGATAAGAAATCAGCAGTACCGATTTATTGTAAGCTTTTCAACTGCGCTGTCACCTTTTCAATCATTTTCACCAAAGACGCCAGTTCCCGGGAAGAGGCCGCCTGCGTTCTCGCATGGGCGGACGATTGCTCCGAATTATCCCGGACAGCCGACAAGCTGGCTTGAATGCGGTCGAGCTTGTCCTCGATCGTATTCAGCGAATCCTTCGTGCGGCTGGCCAGCTTCCGCACTTCTTCCGCGATCACGTGGAAGCCTCTTCCATGGTCTCCCGCCCTGGCCGCTTCGATGGCGGCGTTCAGTCCGAGCAAATGCGTCTGATCGGCCACCTCCCTCATCACCGCTCCAATATGATGAATCGCCGTGACTTCCTGAGCCAAATACTCGACGTTATGATGCGTCTGCTCTTGGAAAGCGGCCGTCTGTTCGGCTGCGGCCGAGACCGCTTGGCTGCTGCCGCTCAACTGAACCAGCATGGCAGCCAAGTCTTGAATCGCTGCGCTGACAACCGTCAGCACGTCCTTCTGTTTCTCGACCAGCTCCTGAATTTTCCCTTTCTCGCCGCCTTCATACGCCTCAAGAACCAATTGGGAGTCGAGATTGAACATTTTGCTCAGCGAATGAATGAGCGGCTTCCATTCCTCCGGCATGATCCTCTGGAAATGCGCGGCCGCCAGATCGAGATACAGGATATAAGTTCCCAAATACCAATTCGTCGTCAATCCGATGCGGGAATGGATTTTTCCGATATGCAGCCGTTTTTCAATGAATGGCTCATTAATTACACCCGACGCCATGGACAAAAAGTACCATCGCTGGGTCTCCTTCAGCCGTTCAACCGTGCTGTGTTGGAGAATGATGCGATGAAGCTCGGGCTGAGCCGTAATTTGTTCGTAGAGCTCCTCCACCAATACATCGACGACAGCGCGAAATTCGCTCTCCTTGCTATGCAATAAATCGACGTCGAAGTCGGTGATCCCGATGTAATTTATCTGTTCTGTTCGCTTCGCTCCAAGTTGAATCATGCAGACCGACCGCCTTTTTCCTTACTCTGAATCAAATTCTTCCTATTATTGGATCCCAGACTATATATATCGACCAACACGGAGCAAATCATAACAGCAATCGCTTCTTTTTCCCCTCTGCCGCCCGCCGGCATAGTACAAACGGTTCTTGGCCAAGCCGCTGCGAGTTTTACTGCCGAAGCAGCACCCGTACAGAAAGCAAAAAAAGCCGGTGTCCATACACTCGACCTTTTATAAAGCGTAATTGTTTTTACGGCGGCCATATCCATTGCGACCTTCAGCTTCTTTCAAAAAGTCAACGGATGTCATTCGGCGTGCCAGCCAAGCATAAAAAAGATGGCAGAAAAACGCTTGTAAATTCAAGGTCTTCTGCCATCTATTGACCGCTTATATCACATAATGCCGCTGCCGCATCGCCTCGTAGAGCAGCACGGTCGTCGCCATGGCGACATTCAGCGATTCGGCTTGGCCGCGCATCGGGATAATCAAGGTATCGTCGACGAGAGCTTGAACCGCCGGGGATACGCCTTGTCCCTCATTGCCGACGACGAGCCAGAGCGGCTGCCGGTAATCGTAGCCGTAACAGGAATGGGAAGCCTGCAGACTCGTGCTCGCCAGCCTCATCCCGTTCGCCTTCGCTTCAGGGAGCAGGGACAGCAGGTCGGCCTCGACGACCGGGAGATGGAAAAGCGAGCCCATCGTCGAGCGCACCGTCTTGGCGTTGTACACGTCCACCGTGCCTCGGCCCAGGACGACCCCCGTCGCCCCGACCGCGTCGGCCGAGCGGATGATCGTGCCCAGATTCCCGGGATCCTGTACTCCGTCTACCGCCACCACGAGCGGCATGTCCGCGCCGAAGAGAGCGCCCGGCTCAAGAGCCGGCTTGCGCACGACCGCGATGACCGGCTGCGGGGTCTCCGTCTCGCTCAGCTTGCGGATAATGGCATCCGTGACGCCAATCCATTCCGGCTGCCCGCCGCCTGCCGCCGAGGTGTGCGGCGCATCCGCATAGGGCAGGAGCTCCGCGGGAACATCGCGCGCTTCATCGCATAGGACCGCCTCCACCGGGGCGCCGGAGGCCAGCGCTTCCTGCACGAGATGGGTGCCCTCCACGAGGAAGCATCCTTCCTGCTTGCGGCCTTTGCGTTCCCGCAGCGACGCCCATCGCTTGACGCGGGGATTTTGAACGGACGTAATCGTTTCAGTCGGTTTCATCATGATTCGGCATATGCCAGTTCAAAGTTTTTCAGATGATTATTCTGCCCCACGATAACCAAAATATCCCCATCCTTAATCCGATCTTCCGCATACGGCGATATATTCGTCTTGCCGTTGTTCTTGATCGCCATGACGTTGCAGCCGAAGCGTGCGCGGATATCCAATTCCTTCAGGTTCTTGCCTATCATCAGCGAGGAAGCCCGCATCTCCACAATCGAATGGTCCTCCGACAGCTCGATATAGTCCAGAATATTCGGCGAGATCAAATGATGCGCGACCCTTGCTCCCATATCCCGCTCCGGGAACACCACTTTATCGGCGCCGATTTTGCTCAATACTTTGCCGTGCAGCTCGTTCTGCGCCTTGACGACAATCATCGGCACGCCCAGATCCTTCAAAATCAGCGTCGTCAGAATGCTGGACTGAATATCTTGTCCAATCGCCACGACGACGACATCGAAGTTGCGGATGCCGAGGGCGCGGAGCGCATCCTCATCCGTCGAGTCCGCCGATACGGCATGCGTGACGATATTCGCGACTTCCTGTATCTTCTGCTCACTGGAATCGATGGCCAGCACCTCGAAATTCATGTTGCTCAAATTTTGCGCGACGCTGGATCCGAATCGTCCCATGCCGATAATCGCAAATTGCTTTTTTGCCGTCATACTATCACCTTCCCCATTCATCCGACACTGCTTATTCTTACTCAATTATACCACGCGCATCCGGTGAGATAAAAGAATGCTCCGTCCCCGCCTGTATGTTCGTCACCCAATTGGGGAACGTTATACGCGAAGTGCCGGTTCGCCGTCTGTCAGTCGATAGTGTATCCCGATGGATGTCTGGCTTTTGTGCCAAATCATCCCTCAGGGCGTCGCTGCGATGGGGATAGATACGTAACCGGCACTGTTAAGGAAGGAGGAAGCTGCCGATGGGTGTCACGCTGAACTTGCGTCAGGCGATAATGCAGAAAGTGTCCAATAAGCCCGATAAAGATGTCATTGACATGATCGAAGGCTCTATCGATTATGATGAGCGGGCGCTTCCCGGTCTTGGCGTTTTGTTCGAAGTAATCTGGAAGGAAAGCGACAGCGAGCTGCGTCAACAGATGGTGGACACGCTGCAGCATAAGCTGCATCAAGACGCTCAGCCGCGCGCCTGATGGAATGCAAAAACGCGAATCTGCCGGATTCCCCGAGACGGATTCGTGTTTTTGCGCTGCTGTCTGATCGTGGCGGGCCCGCCTCCACTTTTTATAGTGAAAAATCAAAAATAGAGACTTTACTTTAACGCCGCGTCAAGCGTTACAATACATCTGAAAGGAGCTGGCCTATGAAAATTCAGGAAGCTGCCGATCGGCTCGGCTTGACGACGCGCGCTATCCGGTTTTATGAGCAAAAGGGCTTGCTGTCCCCGGCCAAGCAGGAGGACAACGGCTACCGCGTCTTCCGGGAAGAGGATATCGAGCGTCTGCGCATGATTGTCGCGCTGCGCGAGCTGAATCTGCCGCTCGATCAGATTCGGGAATGTCTTGACGAGGCGATGGAAGGGCGTCTGGCAGCGCTGCGCCCTTATCTCAATCAGCAAATGCAGCAGTTGGCCTTGCAGTATACGGAGCTGCAGCGTCTGCTGGGCATGCTGCGCCGCCTATTGGACAGGGATGACAGCGAACAGGAAGGGGAGAAGATCGTGAGTCAACTGCATCATATCGGGGAACAGTCGCAGCGCTATGAGAAGCTGCGGGCGGAGTGGCGCGATCGGTGGAATTTCGACGCGCAGGCAAGCCGCTACGATGAAGCCGTAGCGAACAATACGGATTCTCTGCGGGTTCATGAAGATTACGACAGCATATTGGATCGGGTGACGCGGGAGGCTGCGCCCCGGCCGGGAGAGAGCGGCCTGGAGCTCGGCGTCGGCACGGGCAATCTGTCCGGACGCTTCCTCCGCGAGGGAGCGGCCATGACCGGCATCGACCAATCCGACGCCATGCTGGAGCAATGCCGCGGGAAATATCCGGCCATTCGTCTGCTGAAGGGCAATCTGATGGCCATTCCGCTGGCGGACGTCGCCTTTGATTTCATCGTATCGACCTATGCGCTGCATCATCTCACCGATGATCAGAAGGAGATTGCCTTCGAGGAGATGGGACGGCTGCTCCGCCCCGGCGGCAGAATCGTCATCGCCGATCTGATGTTCACGGATAACGAGCACCGTGCCGCATTCCTGGACGAGTTGAACGCCCGCGGCGACAAGGCCTCCGTCGAGGCGGTGCTCGATGAATACTTCGCCGACCGCTCCCGGCTCATCCGGTGGCTCGAGCAGCACCGCTATGAGGTGAGAGCCGAGCAATTGAACCATCTTATGCACCTGCTCGTTATCCGCAAGCCGTGACATGAGAATTCAGCAATCATCCGCATATCAACAGAACCCCCTCATAGATGATGAGGGGGTTCGCTTATGATTACCGGTTGACTGCCAATCGGTTACGGCGCCGTCTCCAGGAAATTCAATTCCGGCATTTTGTCCATGGCGGTGCGCATCGCATATTCGTTTTCGAACAAGGCGACGAAATTGCCGGACTTGTCTTTGACGAGCTGTGAATTGATCCGGAACTTGGAAGGATCGATATTCGGCCCCGTCACCCATCTCGCGAATTGATACGGGAGCCTCATCAACTGTACGTCGACCCCGTATTCCGCCTTCATCCGGTACTCGAACACCTCGAACTGAAGCTGGCCGACGACGCCCAGTATCGTCTCCTCGAAGACGCTCGCGGAATGGAACACCTGAATCGTTCCCTCCTCGGTGAGCTGATCGACGCCCTTCTGGTATTGCTTATGCTTGAGCGCGTTTTTGACCGTGACGCGAGCGAAGATTTCCGGGGAGAAGATCGGAAGCTCGTCGAACGTGACCGCCCCTCCCTGGCTCAAGCTGTCCCCGATGCGGAAAATGCCCGGGTCGAACAGCCCGATAATATCGCCCGGGTAGGCTTCGGTTACGATATCCCGGTCCTGGGCCAGGAATTGCTGCGGCTGCGACAGCTTGATTTCTTTGCCGACGCGCACATGCTTCACGCTCATCCCCCGCTCGAACTTCCCGGAGCAGATGCGCAGGAAGGCAATCCGGTCGCGGTGGGCCGGATTCATGTTCGCCTGAATTTTGAACACGTAGCCCGTGAACTTCTCATTCGTCGGCTCGATCGGGCCTTCCGTCGATTGGCGTGAAGCCGGCTTCGGCGCCAATTGCAGGAAGTTCTCAAGGAAGGTCTGGACACCGAAGTTATTGATCGCGCTGCCGAAAAAGACCGGCGTCAACTCGCCTCGCTTCACTTTCTCATAATCGAATTCGTCCCCGGCTACGTCCAGCAGCTCCAGCTCCTCGCACAGCTGGTCATGGAGATGCTCTCCCGCGATATCCCGGATGACCGGATCGCGGTAATCGTCCACCTTCTGCACCTTGATGACGGAATGATCGTCGCCCTGGAACAGCTCCACCTGCTTCTTCATGCGGTCATACACGCCGCAGAGCTGGCGTCCCATGCCAATCGGCCAGTTCATCGGAACCGAGCGAATGCCCAGCACCTGCTCAATCTCTTCCATCAGCTCGAACGGATTCCGTCCTTCGCGGTCCAGCTTGTTGATGAACGTGAAGATCGGGATGCCCCGCTTCGCGCAGACCTGGAACAGCTTGATCGTCTGGTTCTCGACGCCCTTCGCCACGTCGATCAGCATGACCGCGCTGTCGGCGGCCGTCAAGGTCCGGTACGTATCCTCACTGAAATCCTGGTGGCCCGGGGTATCGAGGATATTTACCCGATGGCCGTTATAGTCGAACTGCATGACGGACGACGTAACCGAGATGCCGCGCTGCTTCTCGATTTCCATCCAGTCGCTCGTCGCATGCTTGCTCGCTTTGCGGGCTTTGACCGTTCCCGCGAGGCGGATAGCCCCCCCGAACAGGAGCAGCTTCTCCGTCAATGTCGTCTTCCCGGCGTCCGGGTGGGAGATGATAGCGAAAGTGCGCCGCTTCTCCACTTCTTGCTTCAATTCTTCGGATAATGATTTGCTCATTAGACATAGCCCTCTCATCTAAAATCACGTATTCGTTATTGTATCACAAAACAGGGATGCCCATAAATGGACAATGCACACATCTTTTGCGATCTCGGCAAAATATTTTTATGAGAGCGCCAAATAGAACATATTCCCGCTCCCTATATTGAAATATTATTTTGAATGTTATAATGATGGCATCCTAACTATTGATAACCCAAGGGGGATCTTCATGGAAAATAAACAGGCGCAGGAATATATAGATGTGCTCATCATCGGGGCAGGGCAAGCCGGATTGGCGCTCGGGGCCGAATTGATCCGGCGCGAGCCCCGCCTCTCCATGCTGTTGCTGGAGCGGCATTCCCGCATTGGCGACAATTGGCGCGAACGCTATGATTCTCTCATTCTGTTCACGCCGCGGAAATATAGCGAATTGCCGGGACTTCCGCTGCCGGGCGATCCGGAAGGGTTTCCCGGGCGGGATGAGATTGCGGATTATTTGGAGCGCTATGCGCAGCATTGGCAGCTCCCCGTGCGGCTGGACAGCGATGTTGAACAGGTCGCGGCCGTTGAAGACGGCATCTCCGGCCCGCCGTCCTTCCTTGTCACGCTCCGGGGGCAGGAGCGCCCGTTGCGCTGCCGGAAGCTGGTTCTCGCCAGCGGGCCGTTCCGCACCCCATTCATTCCGGAATGGGCCGCATCGATCGGCGGCGGCATCGCGCAGCTCCATTCCAGCCAATATCAGCGGCCCTCGCAATTGCCGGACGGACCGGCGCTTATCGTCGGCGGCGGCAATTCCGGAGCCCAGATCGCGGTGGAACTGTCGCAGAGCCGCCCAACGATATTGTCCGCGCGCGGACCGGCCCGTCACTTGCCGCTGCGGCTGCTGAACCGGAGCACGTTCGAATGGATGGACCGGCTCACACTGCTGCATGCGCCGGCGGATGGGAAGCGGGCAAGATGGCTGCGGAGAAAGGGAGATCCGATCTTCGGTTGCGAGCTGCGGAACGCGGTCCGTTCGGGACGGATCCGGTTGTTCCCGGAAGCGGTCGGCAGCGGGGAAGACGGCGCCGTCGTGTTGTTCCGCGATCATGCTTCCTTCCGGCCGGCGGCCATCGTCTGGGCGACCGGCTTCCGGCCCGATTACCGGTGGCTTCAGCTTCCCGGAGCGCTGGACGGGCGCGGGCAGCTCATCTATCGGGGGCATCGCACGCCGGCCGCCGGGCTCTATGTCATCGGCATGCCATGGCAGCAGTCGCGCAGTTCGGCCCTCCTCTGCGGAGCCGGGCGAGATGCCCGGCAGCTCGCAGACGAGCTTCTCCGCGACTGACCTTCCCGCTGCGCTCGCCCGGCCCGCCTGACAGAGCACAAGCCGCCTGCATCTCCCTCTGCGGAGACACGGGCGGCTTGTTCCATTCTCTCATGCTTCTCTTCTATAACATGGCGATAGCAATACTATCCCTTCCACTTGTTCCTTACTGCTGATCGCTCAAGGCGCGCACGGCCAGCGTAACCGTCCGCTTCGGCCCGGACGCCCCTTCCTCTTCGAGGATAACCCAGTTCGCGGCCAGCGCGGAGCGGAGCGCCTCCAGGTCCGCTTCAGACAGCGTCAACCCGGTATATTTCCCTTCGCCCCGGGTGAAATCCGCGCCTTCCTCGATGCCGAAGCGCGTTTCCAGCCATATTTTCAATCCGTTCATCGTATTGAACGTGATACGGTAACCTTCCGCGACGGCTTGTTCCAACGGTTCGCCATGATCGGCGGCATACGTCAGAAAATCATCGTACGTAAACCATTCCTCGTTCGCCTTCGTCAGCTCGCTCACATCGCCGGAGCGAATGATGCCCAGCAGCTGCTCGTCCGAAAATCCATAGCGCCGGGCCCGCTCCAGCAGAATCGCCGTATTTTGCGACAATCGCGCTTTATTCCCCATTTTCCCTGCCTCCTTGCCGGAGCAACCGTAGAAATCGGTTCTCCCCGCATATTTCCTTTATATCACACTTCCACGTCCCTGCGTAGCGGAACCGGTTATTTCTCTTCATATAAATGGCAAGCCGCAAAATGTCCCGGCGAGATCTCCTTCCACTCCGGCTCCCGCTGGCGGCATCGATCCGTGGCGAACGGACAGCGCGAAGCGAAGCGGCAGCCGGCCGCTCCCGCCAGCGGGCTGGGCAGATCTCCCTCCAGCATCTCTGCGGCGCCGGCGGCCGCATTCGGATCCGGCAACGGGATGGCCGCAAGCAGCGCTTGCGTATACGGATGGGCCGGATGATTGTACAATTCATCGCTCGGGGCCAGCTCGACCAGCTTGCCCAAGTACATGACCCCGATGCGGTCGGAAATATGGCGCACCATCGACAAATCGTGCGCGATGAACAAGTAAGTCAATCCGAACTCCGCCTGCAGGTCCTCCAGCATGTTGACCACCTGCGCCTGCACGGACACGTCCAAGGCCGAGATCGGCTCGTCGCACAGGATGAACTCCGGCTTGACGGACAAGGCCCGCGCGATGCTGATCCGCTGCCGCTGGCCGCCGCTGAATTCATGCGGATACCGCTCCGCATACTCGGGCTTCAGCCCGACCTTGTGCAGCAGCTCCAGCACCGTCTCCCGCCGCTCCGCCTTCGTGCCGAAGCCGTGAATCTCCATCGGCTCGCTAATGAGCTGCGTCACGTTCATGCCCGGATTCAACGAGGAATACGGATCCTGGAAAATCGTCTGCATCCGCTTGCGGAACGGCTTCAGCTCCCGCTCGCTCAGATGGGCCAGATCGGTGCCGTCGAACCGGATCTCGCCCGCGGTCACATCATACAAGCGAACGATGGAGCGGCCGGTCGTCGACTTGCCGCAGCCGGATTCGCCCACGAGCCCGAACGTCTCTCCGCGCCGAATCTGGAAGCTGACATCATCGACCGCCTTCAGCGTCTGCTTGTTTTTTCCGAACAACCCTTTCGAGGTAGAAAAATACTTTTTCAAACCGCGCACATCCAGCAGCGTCTCTTCAGGCTTGCTCATGCTGCTTCACCTCCTCCGGATTGGCCGCCTCCAGCGTAATGCCCGGCGCATCATGCTGCAGCCAGCAGAGCGAGCGATGGCCCGTCTCTGTCACGGCATAAGGCGGCAGCTGCCGGCATTGCTCCATCGCATGCGGGCACCGGTCCTGGAATGGACAACCCGCTGGCGGATGCAGCAGATTCGGCGGCGTGCCTTCAATGCTGAAGAGCCGTTCCCGCTCGCCAGCCGCCACCTTCGGGATCGAGCGCAGCAGCCCTTGCGTATACGGATGCATCGGCCGCTCGAAAATATCATGGACGCTCCCCTCCTCCATGATGAGGCCGCCATACATGACGACGACACGGGTGCATACTTGAGCCACGACGCCCAGGTCATGGGTGATAAGCAGGATCGCGGTGTTGGTCGTATCCCGCAGCTGCTTCATCAGGCCGAGAATCTGAGCCTGGATGGTCACGTCCAGCGCCGTCGTCGGCTCGTCGGCGATAAGAATTTCCGGCTGGCAGGAGAGCGCCATCGCGATCATCGCCCGCTGGCGCATCCCGCCGCTGAACTCATGCGGATATTGATCGATCCGCTCTTCCGGCGAAGGGATGCCGACTTTGCGGAGCAGCGCGATCGCCTCGGCGCGGGCCGCCTGCTTGCTCAGCTTCTTATGGCGCTGCAGCACCTCGATGATCTGAGCCCCGACCTTGACGACCGGGTTCAAGGATGTCATCGGGTCCTGGAAAATCATCGCAATGCGGTTGCCCCGAATCTGCCGCAGCCGCTTCTCGGGGAGGGCGAGCAGGTTCTCGCCCCGGTACAGGACTTCCCCCTCACGGATGACGCCCGGAGGCGGAATCAGGCCGATAAGCGACTTGGCTGTCACGCTTTTGCCGCTTCCCGATTCGCCGACGATGCCGATGACCTCACCCTCGCGGACATCGAAGCTGACGCCGCGGACGGACTGCACTTCGCCGTCCCGGGTCAGGAACGATGTTCTCAATTGTCGGACGGACAGCAATTCAGTCATTGGTCCCACTCCCGTTCTCTGTGAATTCCATAGCCCTTCCCCATCTGTCTCCCATCATTATCTCTTGTTCGCCTTCGGCTCGAACGCGACGCGGAACACGTCGCCCAGCACGTTGAAGGAGAGTACCGTCAGCAGGATGAACAAGCCCGGGAACAGGGCCAGATAAGGCGCTTCTCCGATAAATCCTTGCGCATTGTTCAGCATGCTGCCCCAGGACGAATTCGGCTGCTGGATCCCCAGGCCGAGGAAGCTGAGCGAAGATTCCATCAAGATCGCCGAGGCGATATTAATCGTCGCGGCCACGATAATCGTAGACATAATATTGGGCACAATATGTTTCATAATAATAGCGAGCGTATTTTGTCCCGATACCCGGGCATAGAGCACATATTCCCGCTCCTTGACCGACAGCGTCTCCGCCCGCACAATCCGGGCGATATTCATCCAGCTGAGCATGCCGATAATGAGAATAATCGTCGTAATGCCCGGCTTCAGGTACGCATTGAGAATCAGCATCAAGAAAAAAGACGGAATCGACATTAAAATGTCAACGATCCGCATCAGCACATTATCGATCCAGCCGCCGAAATAGCCGCTCGCCGTACCGACGGCGGTGCCGACGATCACGGCGATCGCCATCGCCAGGAAGCCGACGCTGAGGGAGACCCGTCCTCCGTACAGCGCCCGCGCCAAATAGTCGCGGCCGTAATCATCCGTGCCGAACCAATGCGCCGCGCTTGGCGGCAGCAGCCGCTCCGTCACGACAATCTTGTTCGGATCGTAAGGCACCAGGAAGGCGAGGATCGAGGCGAGCGCAAAGACGGCAAGGAGAATGATCGCGGCGATGGCGGCCTTTTGCTCTTTCACTTGGGTCAGTACATTACGCCATTTCATTCGGTTCATCACAATCACCTCATCGTCTTAATGCGCGGATCGACTACGCCATACAGAACGTCCGCGGCCAGATTCCCGATCACGAGCATGACCGACGAGAACATCGTTATCCCCATAATGACAGGATAATCCAAGGCGAACACGGCGGTAATCCCGAGCGAGCCCATGCCGGGCCAGGAGAATACCGATTCGGTAATGAACGCCCCGGCGATCAATTCCGGGAAGGACATCCCGAGAATCGTTATAATCGGGAGCAGCACGTTTTTGAGCACATGGCGCCGCAGCACCGTGCCTTGGGCCGACCCGTAGGCATATTGAATCTGGACATAATCCTCTTCAAGCTGCGAGATCGTATTCGATCGGATATAGCGCATATAGACGGAGACGTTCATGAAGCACAGCACCGTACACGGCAGGATCCCGTGCTTCAGCACATCCCACGCCGAGTCGACGCCGATCGTCCGCATGCCCATGCTCGGCAGCCAGTTGAGCTTGACGGCGAACAGATAGATCAGCATAATCCCGAACCAGAAGCTCGGGATCGAGATTCCGATATACGAGACAAGCCCGAGCGCGCGATCGACTGGGCGGTTTTTCCGGGAAGCCGCGTACATGCTGAGCGGCACCGAGATGAGCAAAGACAGCAAGAGAGCCGCCCCCATCAAGCCGATCGTGGCCGGAAGACGCTCCACGATCAGCGTCAGCACAGGCCGATGATTGGACAGGGAGTAGCCCAGATTGCCCATGAACACATTTTTCAGCCAAATCCAATACTGCATGTAGAGCGGAAGGTTCAAGCCGAGGCTTTCCCGTATCCGTTCCACGTCCTCCTTGTTCATATCGGGCGTCACGAACGAATTGACCGGATCTCCCGGAGCCAGCTTAATCAGCGCGAACGACACGATAGAAATGAAGAATAATAGCGGTATGGCTTGAAGAACGCGTCGCACGATATATTTCTGCACAAAGGTTCCCTCCGAAAGAGCGCTTGAAACGATAACGTTTCAAGCGCCCGCGAATTCTCGATTCAATTCCCGCTACCTAATGATGATGGTTCCGAGAGGTTACTTCATATAAATTTTGGACAAATCCTCGAACATGACAACCGGCTTCGGAACGGCTTCTTCCAATCCGCCGTAACGCTTGTCTACTGCCACGATCGCTTTCCCGTATGCGATAGGGTACACGGTCATCTCGTCTGCGACGGTCTGCTGAATCTGCTTGTACAGCTCGCCGCGCTTCGTTTTGTCCATTTCGACAGCCGCCTGGTTCCAGAGGGCATCGAAGTCCGGATTTTTGTAATGAGCATAGTTGTAAGCCGCGTCGCTCATATAAAGCGATTTGTACGCGTCCGGCTCGTAGCCCATAATATAGCCGCCGAACGAAATGTCATAGCTCGTATTGTTCATGTCGAGCGACATATTGCCGAAGGCCGCGACATCAAGCGCCATCAGTTCCACGTCGATGCCGACTTCCTTCAATTGCTGTTGAATATACAGCGCCTTGCTTGTCTGCGGCTTGTTCGAGTTCACATACGCGAGACGCAGCTTCAGATTGCTGACGCCGGCTTGCTGGAGCAGCTCCTTCGCTTTCTCGATATTGTACTCGTACTTGGCGACATCCGTCGTCTGGTACAGCGTATCCGGGGTGAAGATTGAAGCGGCCGGTTCCGCGAAGTCCGTCGAGCCGAAGGCGGCCGTAATCATTTCTTCCTTATTCAAGGCGTACGCAATGGCTTGGCGCACTTCCTTCTTCTTCATGACATCGACGTTCTGGTTGAACACCATATAGATAAGGCGGCCTTCCGGATACGTCACCAGATTGAATTTGCCGGTGTTGTCCAGCTTCGCATAGTCAACGGAGTCGATCATCCGCATTTGCAGCTCGCCGTTCTGGAGGGCCAGGTTAGCGGCGTTCGCATCCTTCGCCACGCGGTAGGTTACCGAATCCAGGTACGCTTTCCCGGCAAAATAGTCGTCGAACCGTTCCAGCGTCACATATTCGCCTGCGCGGTATTCCTTGAATTTGAACGGGCCGGATCCGATAGGATGATCGTTCTTGCCGCTCTTCTCTAGATCCGCTTCGCCCTCGAATACATGCTTCGGAATCGGCTTGAAATTGGCCAACACGCCTTCGAACGAAGCCGATGGCTGCGGAAGCACAAACTCTGCCGTCAGATCATCCACTTTTTTCGCCGTCAGCGGCTTGCCGTTGTAGACGTAGTTAGCCCGATCCGAGCTGTGCTGCTTCTCATCCAAAATGCTGTTCATCGTAAACACGACATCGTCCGCCGTCAACGGCTGCCCGTCATGCCATTTCAAGCCTTGGCGCAGCTTCAGCGTATACGTCAGCGAGTCCTCGGAAGGTGTCAGGCTTTCGGCCAGAACAAACTTCTTCTCCCCGTTGTCGATATGATATAAAGGAGCGAACAACGATTGGTTAATGGTCAAGGTTACCCGGTCCCCGGCATAGACCGGATTCATGACCCGCGGATCTTCCTGAACCGCGATAATGATGCTGCCGCCGCTCTTCGGCTCCCCTCCCGTCTCGCTGCCGGAAGCCGTATCCGGAGCCGGCGTCTGACTGCCGCCGCACGCGCTGACCACCGCAACGACTAGAGTTAATAAGAGTGCGAGCCATAACTTGTTGCGTTTCATGTCGATTCCCCCCGAAAATTGTAACACACTTTATATTTTATAGTATAACTATCTTTTGAGAGAACACAATCTTTTTTTCCGAGTGATTTTATAGGAATATGATATTTTAATCTTGTAATCGGGAAAAGCTATAAACGGACTCATCCCGCGTTGGCCTAAAAAAACTGTGCTCCCGCCGGGAGCACAGCCTTCACCTCATGTTAAATTACTTGTTCCATACGACCTGGCTCTCCTCTTGTCCGTTCACCGGCCACCACTGGAAGCCGTCTTCGGCCAACAGCTTGTCCGCTTGCTCCGGTCCCCAAGACCCTGCCGGATACAGATGCAGGTCTTCGCTGGACGCCTTCCAGGCCCCGGCGATCTTGTCCACGAACGCCCAGGCCGACGCCACCTCATCCCAGCGTGTGAAGTAAGTGGAATCGCCGCGCGCCGCGTCGAAGATAAGCCGTTCATAGGCTTCCGGCGTATTGATGCCGACCATGCAGCTCTGGCAGAAATCCATGGCGAGCGGCTGTACGCCTGCGTCGGCACCCGGCTTCTTGCCGTTGATTCTGACGTAGATGCCCTCCATCGGGTTCACCCGAATGACGAGCAGATTCGGTTCCAGCTTATGTTTTTGCGATAAATATACATTCGTCGGCATATTTTTGAACTCCACGACGACCTCGGTCGTTTTGACCGGAAGCCGCTTGCCGGTGCGAATATAGAAAGGAACGCCTGCCCAGCGGAAATTGTCCACAAAGAGACGGGCGGCGAAGTATGTTTCCGTGACGGACGCCGGGTTCACTTTCTCTTCTTCCCGGTAAGCCGGAAGCGGCTTGCCGTTCAACGCGCCTGCCGCATATTGGCCGCGCACGACATTGTGCTTCACTTCGTCGGCATTCGCGAATTGGCGGAGGGAGCGAAGCACCTTCACCTTCTCGTCGCGAATATCTTCCGGATGCAGCCGGCTAGGCGCTTCCATCGCGATCATCGTGAGCATCTGCAGCATATGATTCTGGGCCATATCGCGCAGCGCTCCGGCATGATCGTAATAGCCGCCGCGCTCTTCGACGCCGACCGTCTCGGCCAGGGTAATCTGAATATTGGCGATGTGTTTATTGTTCCACAATGGCTCAAAGAAGGCATTCGCGAATCGGATCACCTCAATGTTCTGGACCATCTCTTTGCCCAAGTAGTGATCGATGCGGTAAATCTCTTCTTCCTTGAACACATGGCTCAATTCTTCGTTCAATTTCTGGGCCGACGGCAGATCATAGCCGAACGGCTTCTCGATGACCAGTCGATGCCAGCCTTCGCTGTCGAGCATTCCGCCGTCACGCAGATTCATCGAGACGCTGCCGAACAATTCAGGCGCCAGCGCCAAGTAGAACAGACGGTTGCCCGGGATATTGAATTCCCGTTCAATATGCTCGGTCTGTACCCGTAATTCCTTGAAGCCGTCCACATTGTTGATGTCAAGCGGTTTATATTCGAAATGCTTCGCAAAGCGGTTCCAAACTTCATCGTTCGGAATCGGATAACGACAAAATTCTTCAATGGACGCGCGCACATCGTCGCGAAATTCATCATTCGTACGTCCACGGCGGGCCAAGCCGATGACAGCAAACCGCTCACCTAATTTGCCTTCGTGATATAAGCTGTAAATGGCAGGAAACAATTTGCGGCGTGCCAAATCACCGGTCGCGCCGAATATAAAAAAGACGGCGCCTTCAGCCAGTTGGGATTCTTGGTTATGCATCACAGTCATCTCTCTCCATCATCCTTACACTCTGTTATAGGCTTGACATCACACATTTCGAATGTGATGACATTTTAGCATACTTGTCAGATTGACGCCACGGGTTAGCGAAAAAGGTCGAATCAATATTCCCCCGCAATCAGCGGCGTGCCAAAGGACAGACGCGTCTCTCCCCGCTCCCGATCTTCATGCGCCGCAACCTGCAGATTGGCCTTCCGCCCCTTCATCGCCACCCCGGTTCCCATATAGTCCGTCTCATACGTTACGCTGATCGTGCGATCATCCTCGTACCGATCGAGCGGCACGGCTGTCCCCCATTCGGCCAACGCCTGCTCCGCCGCGGCGAAGCCATCGGTTAAGGAAGCTCCGGTTACCGTACGGACGGTCGCGTTCCAATCGGCCCCAATCCCCGCCTGTCCAAGCTTGAGCAGCAGCCGCTCCGCTTCTTCCGCCGAGCGGGCCATGCCTCCTTTGGCCTCCGCAGACAATTTGACCGTGTAATACATCCGCCCGTCGTTCTCCTGGAACAACAAGACATCTCCTTGATAGGGTGCCGTATTATACGTTCCGCGATACACTTCCCTTCCCCGCTCCTGCCTCGGCTCGAGGGGGGCCGCGATGCCCGCTTCTTGCCGCCAGCGCTCTGCCTCTGCCGGAAGCCCATCCGGGGCGGCATAGCTGCCCTGGACCGTTATTGTGGAGCTGAACTTCCGATCCCCGCTCAACTCCGCCAGCACCCACAGCATTTGCATCCGCTTCGCCGCCTCTAACGTCTCCGATGCAAGCGGGGTTCGTGCCGCCTTCCACGCCTCGCTGCTCCAGGCGGCAGCGACAGCGCCGCACAGCGCCAACAAAAGCAATCCAATGGCCGGAGTCTTCGTTCTGCGTACCAAACTCACGGTATCCGCCTCCTTATTCGTATGGATAATGAATTCACCGCTGGGAGCACACTCCATGCTGCAAAATTAGGCGCTTCTCTCCTAGGTCAATGTCCATGCGCCAATGTCGTCCAATGAATAGACTGATGACAGAACATTCCCGCTATAGAAGGAGGTATGTAACGTGATTCCTATTCCATTGGATGAAGAAATCATCCGATCGCATCGCGGGCGGATCGTATGCGCCGTGACTCATGACGGCCGCCGGTTCATCGGGCGTCTCAGCGTTTGCCGGGACGGCAAAATCATTCTGAACGAAGAAGAAGTTCACGAAGAGGTCCTGCCAATTATTGAGGAAGAATGCGAGCCCAAGAAAAAGCCGCACAAGCGCCGGGTCAAACGCGTCAAACGGCCATGCAAGCCTGTGAAGCGTCCCTGCAAGCCATGCAGCGGGAAGACGGGCAGGTTAACGTCGCTTCGGTCATATGGTGCCTTTCCGGCTTCGTATCCGTCCCCGCATCCGGGCCTGTCTAGCCGCGGGCGGATTGAACTTGACCTGTCGCTGATCGCCCTCTTGTTTCTTGTTCTCATTTAACACTGATTCGGCTTTCCCTCCCCGAATTCCTGCCGGTCCGCATCGAGTTTGCGGGACGAATCGCTACCACGGCGGATCCCGGGTAACGCCCCTCATGCAGACAGAACCGGGTGCCGACACCCGGTTCTTTTTTCGCTCTTCATTGGCTTTCTTTTCGGTTGCTCTCCGGTGATCGCGAGGGCACAAAAAAACCCGGCCTGTCGGTCGGGTCATCCGTTATTCAGCCAGGCCGTTCTTGTAAGCGTAAATGGCGGCTTGCGTGCGATCCTCCACGCCCAGCTTGGCCAGGATATTGGTGACGTGGAATTTTACGGTCTTGATTCCAATGAACAGGTCATCGGCGATATCTTGGTTGGACTTGCCTTGGGCAAGCAATCGCAGGACGTCCATTTCCCGGTCGGTCAACTGTTCATGCGCGGCTTGCGTCGGCTTCGGCTGGCGGAAGCGGTTCATCATTTTCGAGGCGACCTGCGATTCGAGCACGGATTGTCCCCGAGCCGCCGCCCGGATGGCTTCGGCTATTTCCGATGCGCGCGAAGTTTTGAGCAGGTAGCTGAACGCTCCGGCTTCAATGACAGGGTACATTTTCTCGTCATCCAGGTAGCTGGTTAGTACAATGACCTTGCAATCGGGATACAGGCTCAGCAGCTTGCGCGTCGTCTCGATCCCGTCCATCCCCTCCATCACCAGATCCATCAGCACGACATCCGGCTTGTACTCTTGCGCCAAGCGGATTCCTTCCTCGCCGTTGCTCGCCTCGCCAACGACTTCGATGCCATCCTCGGTGCTCAATACGGCTGCCAATCCGATCCGCACCATCTCATGGTCATCTACGAGCAATACTTTGATATCTGTGTCCATATCAGGCATCTTCACCTCCTGGGCCATCGCTGCCCTCTTCGTCCTTCGGCCCGTTCTCTTCATTGACAACGGGGACGCGTATTTCAATGCGGGTGCCTTTGTTCGGCGCCGTAATGAATTGCACCGAGCCCCCGATCTCATTGATTCGCTCCTGCATCGTGCGCAAGCCGTAGCTCGCTTGCTTTTTGTCATCCCATTCGAAGCCGACGCCATTATCGCGAATGAACAAACGCACATAATCGCCCCGATCCTGAAGCTTGATTTCCATGCGGGTCGCCTTGGAATGGCGGAGCGTATTCGATAACGCTTCCTGCACGATGCGGAATAAATGATTCTCGACGCCCTTCAGCAACGTAATATGCTCGTCCATCTCATATTGAATCTGAATGGGCACCTTCGCTTCAAGCTCCCGAATCAGTTCGGCGACACCTTGGGTAAGGCCCTTGCCTTCCAGATGAACCGGCCGAAGATGAAGCAGCAGCGCTCTCATTTCCGATTGAGCGACCGAGGCCATTTCCTCAATCAGCTCCACCTGCCTCACCGCCCGCTCAAAATCTTTGTCCACCGTCCGCCGCACGGCCGTCGCCGTCATCGAGATGGCGAATAATTGTTGGCTCACGGCGTCATGCAGCTCCCGCGCCAAGCGTTGACGCTCTTCCATAATGGCCGATATCCGGGCCTGTTCGGCCAACTGGGCGTTATTGGTGGACAACCGCTGCAGGGAGGTCACCTGTTCCTCCCAGCGCTTGCTTACCCTGCCCATTTGATCGGCCAGCTGGCCAATCTCGTCGTCTCCGAGGTCCGGCATCGGCCGGGACAGATTGCCCTTCTCCAAGAGCAGCATCGATTCGCGCAGCAGCTCAATCCGCCGTTTCATGCGAAAGCCTTGGAAAAAACCGAAAATCGCCGCAATAATAGCTACGACGATTAAGACAGACAGCGTCGATTTTACGCCGGCCATCCAGGTCTCGAACGGTTTGACATATCCATAGGATTGCATTAAATAAACGATGACGAAAAACAGGACAAAGGAAAGGAGAAGCGTCTCGCCCATCAAGCGCACAACCATATTTTTCGTCTGTTTCTTCGGTTCCATTGCCGGCTTGCATCTCCTTTCTGCAGCATCTTCTCCGCATTACGCGTGCAATCGGATATCAATATCTCCTACGATGTAAGAGATGCGGAGTTTCACCCGCTGCTCCGATCGTTCATAATTCGGCGAAGTATAAGTCCATTTGTTGAGCAAGCCGGTCTCCCGGTGCTGGCCCGCATTGATCTGTCCGAACAGGACGGAAGCTTCCACAGAGACCCCGATATCATCCGGAACCGAAATATCCATGTCGCCGAGTACGCCTTGGAACAAGAGCGTCGTCTCGGGCTCATCCATCATCGCGAGCGACAGGTCGATATCGCTTTCTCCGATGAGATGCCATAAGCTCTGGCTGCGCAAATGGAACGGCTCCCGATCCCATTTCAGATTCGCGGTCAGATCGGGACGCTTCTGCATCCACTCATACTTTTGTTCATGACGGGTCCGTGAATAGAAAATACCGAGCGATATGAGAATAATGCCGACAAACAGCATCAGATGCTCCAACAAGAGGATAGCTCCCCCGATGCCAAGCAAAGTATAGCCGACACGAAGCTCCTCGGATCTGACTTTGTGAATGCCGAGGTACAGCATGAACAGGGCGACAAAGGTTCCGAAGCTAATCCATTTGCCAATGAGAATGAACAGACCCGCGACAATGAGCAAATATGCAAGTAAACGATTGTTCCCCTTTATCATGACGCACCTCCTGTCGCTCAGAATCCATAGACGTTGCACAGAATAATCTCACAAACGAAACTTAACGGCGATGCGGGGGCATCGCCGTAAGCTCCTTAGTTAGCATATCATAACCGCGGGCAAGTCCCAAGAGGTTATTCGCTGCGATTTAATTTTTGCTTCAAAGCTTCCAATTGCTCATCGACCTTCATTTGCTTCTCTACATCAACCGGCGGTTGGTAGGTCGTAGCGGCATATCCGCCGTATGGCACGCGAATGACTTCCGCTTCCGCTTCAAGCTGCATAATCTTCTCTTCCATGCGTTGGAAGCCGCGGGAAGCTTCGCCCGATTCGATGCTGTGCACGCTCGTGATGGAAGCCATTTGCTTGCGGGCTTTGGCCATTTGGGCACGAGCAGCCAGTTCATTGCGCTTGTTGCGCAGCTTGTAGAACTCGTCCTTCATCGAATGCAGCTGCTGCATCAGCTCATCGGCTTGCGCTTTCGCTTGGGCATGCAGTTCGGCATACTCAGTAACTTTTTGATCGAAGTACAGTTTTTCTTCCAAATATTTGCGGGCCGCATCTTCATGGCCGGATACAAGAGCGCGCTCCGCTTGAGCTTCGCGGTCGGCCACCATCCGAATCGCTTCATCATAGCGATGCTTGATGCGGCGCTCGCTGGCCATTTGCTTCGCTACCGTTACTTCGGCTTCCCGAATCTCCTGCTCCATGTCGCGGAGGTATTGGTTAAGCATAACGACCGGATCTTCCACCTTGTCCAACATTTCATGAATCGACGCTTTCGTCATATCTTTAATTCGTTTGAATACTCCCATTTTACTTATCCCCTTTCTCGTATTTCGCGATTTTCTCGCGAAGTTCTTGAAGTTCCTTGCGCATTGCTTTTCTTTCAATATCATCCATCATCGAATCGATGGAGGAATCATATTGACTTGTGCTTCCGTTCGGCTTGGTGCCATAGGATCCATAGCTGCTGTAATCGTTCCGGCCGTTGTTGTATCCGTTGTACCCTCCGCCGGAGCAACCGCCGTCATTACCATAATATCCGTTCGAATTCTGATACGGCCCGCCGTAATTATACGGTCCGTAGGTCGTGAAGGGCTCTTTCGGAACCACAAGCGCTACGATGAAATAGACGGGTATCAGGGAGAATGCTGTGAAGAACACGCCTAGGACGAACAGTACGCGAAGCAGCGTTGCATCCATATTCAACCATTCAGCGATTCCGCCGAGTACACCGCAGAACTTCCGGTCACGAACCGAACGGTACAATTTTCTGTTCATGGTTCATGTCACTCCTTCGCAGTGTCCAATTTCTTGCGCAGACGTTCCATCTCACGCTGCAGGGCAATGTCTCTTTCGGGATTGCCGCCGTAAGGCGATGTTCCGCCGGCGCGGCGCACCTCTTGAAGGCTTGTATTTTCCCACTCCATGTCGGATACGCGATCCTCCAGGCGGCGGAACATGCCGTCCACCTGCCCGCAGCCGTATTGGCCGAAGCGCTGGTTCATTTGCTGCTGAAGCCGTATGTTCTGCATGCGGGCGAAATAATACTGCCGCTTGTCGTAGACGGTCTGATACTCGCTCTTTAATATGTTCAGTTGTTCCTCCAGCTCCAGAATGGCCTGCTTGCTTCTATTGTAGAGATCCTCGTATTGACGCGCCTTCTCGTCGTGCATCAATTTTTCCTGGAGCGCGATTTTGGCGGCGAACTCCTCACCCGCCTTCAAGGCCAGCATCGCTTGCTGCTCGCGGCGCTCTCTCATTTCATTGGCTTGGTTCATCTGATGTCTCATCTGATTCGCATGCACCACATACTGTTGATATAAGCGGTCGGCTTCCGCGATATCCTGCCGGGTGCGCATCAGGAATTGGTCGATTAACCGGACAGGGTCTTCCGCTTTGTCCAGCCGCTCATTGAGCGTCGCCAGTGTAATGTCGCGAACCCTTTTCAAAATATTGCTCATGCCTCTCTGTCCCTCCTTCATCCAAATACATTGCTGCGGGCTGTTCAGTAATGATGACCGCTTCGTTTGTTATTCAGCATTGAGATACCGAACACAATCATTCCGATGGCGATGAAAATGCCGATGAGCCAGGATAGCTTGCCGATTAATGTGATGGAGCCCAATATGATGAAGATCCATCCGAAGAACGAATTCCCTGCCTTGACTCCATAATAACCGAGCACAATCAGCAGAATCGGGAACAAGTAGCCGAACCAGCTTCCCAAGTGAACTCCAAACTTGCTGAGCAGGATGAATGCTCCCAATGCTATCAAGATAATAGCGAACGAGTTGCCTTTTTTCATTTGCATTCGGGTTGTCACCACCTTTCATTGTCCCTTGCTTATGTCTTTATTTTAGGAGATTCCCCTTTTCTTCAAAACAGGCTGGGGGCGGTTTTTCGTACTGGACTCAGGTCGGGGGGACAGACCGTCCCAAGGTCAACCGGGACTGGACCGGAGGGAAGGGAATTTGAAACTCCATGCGTGCTTTAGCGTATATATATTCATAAGAAGCTTTCCGAAATATCAGGCCTGGTTTTGGCAGGCGAGAGGAGCAATGCCATGGAAACGTTATTTTGGGGTCTGTTCATCTTCGGTATTTTATATTCCATCGTTACCTTGATATTCGGGGAAATCTTAAGCCATGCTTTCGATGCCGTTTTTGGAGACGGGGTGCCTTTTCTTCAGCCGACGGTGCTCGTGAGCGGCCTGACGGCTTTCGGCGCTCTCGGCATTCTGCTGAACCGCTATACAGCCTGGCAATCCACGCTTATCCTGGTGGTCGCTATCGCCGGCGCGCTCGTCGTCTGTCTTCTGATGTATTTCCTCTATATTCGACCCATGCACAATACGGAGAGCTCTACCGGCTTCTCCATTCAGGATCTGGTTGGCAAAGTCGGAGAAGTCAGCATTTCGATTCCTTCCGTTGGTTACGGGGAAGTGACCTTGCGGATCGGAGCCGGCTTGACGAATCAGATCGCCGCTTCCTTCGACAAAGACAACATTCCTGCCGGAACGACCGTTGTCGTTATCCATGTGGTCGAAGACACGCTGTATGTATCCCCTCTCACCAAAGAAATGCTCAGCCTTCAAGAAAACTGATTCAAGACGTTGCTCAAAACTCACGGTTTCACTACAAATTTACATAGAAAAGGGAGCTGTATGCCATGGAATTCAATGAAGCGATCATGGTGCCGGCGATTGTAATCGGCGTCATCCTCGTGCTGGGTCTCGCATTCTGGGCCCGCTACAAGACGGTCAGCCCGGATGAGGCGATGATCGTGACCGGGACGTATCTCGGTTCCAAAAATGTCAGCGCCGACGAAACGGGACGCAAGATGAAAATTGTCCGCGGTGGCGGCGCATTTATTTTACCGGTGTTTCAACAGTCTCAATTCTTGTCCTTATTATCTCATAAGCTCGATGTGATGACTCCGGAAGTATATACCGAACAAGGTGTTCCCGTTATGACCGACGCCGTCGCGATTATCAAAGTCGGCAGTTCGGTTGAAGACATCGCAACCGCTGCCGAGCAATTCCTCGGCAAACCGACGGATGCGCTCAAGAGCGAAGCCCAGGAAGTATTGGAAGGTCATTTGCGGGCCATTCTCGGCTCGATGACCGTGGAGGAAGTATACCGCAACCGCGATCGTTTCGCGCAGGAAGTTCAGTCCGTAGCCGCCAAAGACTTAAAGAAGATGGGACTGCAGATCGTCTCCTTCACGATCAAGGACGTGCGCGACAAACACGGATACTTGGATGCGCTCGGGAAGCCGCGGATTGCGGCCGTGAAGCGGGACGCGGAGATTGCGGAAGCCGAGGCGATGAGAGACTCACGTATCCAGAAGGCGAATGCCGAGGAGCAGGGGATGAAGGCCGAGCTGCTGCGCGATACGAATATCGCCGAAGCGGCGAAAGAGAAGGAATTGAAGATCGCTTCCTTTAAAAAGGAACAGGATATGGCCCGGGCGGAAGCCGACCAAGCATATTACGTGCAGGAAGCCCGTTCCAAGCAAAGCGTGGTCGAGGAGCAAATGCGGGTCGAGCTCGTTCGGAAAGAGCGGGAAATCGACCTCGAAGCCAAAGAAATTTTGCGCCGCGAGAAGCAGTATGACGCCGAAGTGAAGAAGAAAGCGGACGCGGAGCGCTACGCTGTCGTTCAGTCCGCGGAAGCTGATAAATCGAAGCGCGTGCTCGAAGCCGATGCGATGCAATACCGAATCGAAGCGGAAGCGAAAGCCATGGCAGAGCAGAAGCGTCTCGCCGGCTTGGCGGAAGCGGATGCCGAACGGGCACGAGGAACGGCGGAAGCCGAAGTTATCCGGCTGCGCGGTCTGGCGGAAGCCGAAGCGAAGCAGAAGCTCGCGGAAGCATTCGAGAAGTTCGGCGAAGCCGCGGTGCTCGATATCGTCATGAAGATGCTGCCTGAATTGGCCGGCAAGATTGCCGAGCCGCTGCAGCAGATCGATAAGCTGACGGTCGTCGATACAGGCAACGGCGAAGGCGCGGCCCGCGTCAGCAATTATGTCACGCAACTGATGGCGACGGCCCCGCAGATGCTGAAGGACGTATCCGGACTGGACGTCGAGAAAATGATTCAGCGCCTGACGAATGGATCGGGTTCGGCACAGCCGAAGCGTTCTCCAGTTTCACCGGAAGCTCCAGCAGTAATCGGGGGCGACGAGACTCCGAAGGCAGAATAAACCGGTTATTGTACTAAGAGAACATCTAACCTATACAGCATAATAAAGAAGCCTTGCCGAAATTGTTAGGGCAAGGCTTCTTGTTCTATATAGATTGTCCTCCGTCGGCCTCCACAGCCCAGCGGCTGGTCATCGTTTCTGCGCCGTCAGCGCTGGGCCAACCGTCCTTCCTCGCTTGCAGGCAGACGGAGAGAGACTGTCACAGCATGTATCTCCTCACAGGCGGAAGCGGGCTGGTGAGAACCGTGTGACCTTGACGCCTGCACTACAGTCTGCCATGTTTTTAGGCATAAATAACAAAGGCCAACGGATTTTTCGTACAACGGCCTGCAAACTGCAGAACGTCCCTGGAAACGTCTATCCGGTAAGCGAATATCCTGCACGATTGTTCCAGACGGGCCGATTCGGTAGGCAAATCCGCAAAACTCCACGATTTAACGAGGAATTGACATCGCCCGGGGAAGAGCCTCCAGAAGTTATTTTCACAGCCGCCAGCTTCCCTTTCAGCTCCGCATGCCGCGCTTCCAGCCGAGCGATATCAAAATCCTGCGCAAATACAGCAATTCGAGAGGGACAACTTTACCCGAAAGAGAATCCTGCACAACGGCAGCAATTTCACCCGTTTCCCCTCGACTTTGACAAAAAGGGCCTAGAATGATGTAGATGTGCAGCATTTCCCCGTAATGCAGACCCATTGCGCCGAAATTGCTGTAAAATAGCAGCATTTCCCTCCACTCGGTCAAGCCCCAAGAGGAAACGATGCCCCCAGGTTCCAACGATCTTAAAAGATTCGTTTCAAGAAGTACGTCTCTATAGCTAATCTTACCCCTAAAAAACAGATGGAAGACCTGCTTCCATCCCAATAAATTTATTAATTCTATAATAGCAAAAAAACACCCTTCAGGTGTCTTGGTGTTAAAACTGGTGCCGGTGAGAGGACTCGAACCTCCACGGTTTCCCTCACGATTTTGAGTCGCGCGCGTCTGCCATTCCGCCACACCGGCTTATGAAGTTAATAATGTGGCGCGCCCTGAGAGATTCGAACTCCCGACCTTTTGATTCGTAGTCAAACGCTCTATCCGGCTGAGCTAAGGGCGCATTTATTCTGGAGCGGACAACGGGATTCGAACCCGCGACCCTCGCCTTGGCAAGGCGATACTCTACCACTGAGCTATGTCCGCGTAAATGGCTGGGGATATAGGATTCGAACCTATGCATGACGGAGTCAAAGTCCGTTGCCTTACCGCTTGGCTAATCCCCAAAGGTATGGGGCGATCGAGGGGAATCGAACCCCCGAGTGTCGGAGCCACAATCCGATGCGTTAACCACTTCGCCACGACCGCCACATTATGCAATTGTTAGATTGGCAGGGGCAGCAGGAATTGAACCCACACTAACGGTTTTGGAGACCGCTGTTCTACCTTTAAACTATGCCCCTATGTATGGTGGAGGATGATGGATTCGAACCACCGAACCCGTAAGGGAACAGATTTACAGTCTGCTGCGTTTGGCCACTTCGCTAATCCTCCACGATGGTGCCGGCGATAGGAGTCGAACCCACGACCTACTGATTACAAGTCAGCCGCTCTACCAACTGAGCTACACCGGCGCAAGCCTCTTATGGTGGCTCGGGACGGAATCGAACCGCCGACACGAGGATTTTCAGTCCTCTGCTCTACCGACTGAGCTACCGAGCCTAATAAGGTTAAGTATAATGGCGGAGCTGACGGGATTCGAACCCGCGTTCTCCTGCGTGACAGGCAGGCATGTTAGGCCTCTACACCACAGCTCCAGATTGGTTGCGGGGACAGGATTTGAACCTGCGACCTTCGGGTTATGAGCCCGACGAGCTAC
>OGSB01000023.1_pt1 | contig 222212 bp, 216 predicted proteins | sample 1573741 | NCBI WGS metagenome assembly OGSB01 (sample SAMN03295824, study PRJEB24534) | human gut metagenome | isolation source: fecal sample 5 from infant 3 | host: Homo sapiens | place: USA: Pittsburgh, PA | collected 2014-07 | reverse complement strand
AAGCTTTCCACATTATTTATTAAAAAAGATAACTCATATCCTAATTCTTTTAATGACTCTTTATATTTCTCTATAAAAGCTGATTCATCCCTTGCATTTTTTAAAACAAAAGTATATGAAAAAATATTAACAGATACTGGTTCATCCATCCCTTCAGCATATCTGCCAAGTTCTACAGGTATGGTACTATTGGGAACATACATATAAACGTATCGAGATTGGGGGTAAACATTGGAATTAAATATACCTACTACTTTAAAGGGTTTAGGTTCACTGACATAATATGTTTTCCATTCTTTATGGTCCTTTTCTGTAAATAGTTCTGATGTACCATATTCATTATCTCTCATTTTAATATTAAGCTTATCTCCAATATTTATTTTATAGTTTTTGGCAATATTCTCATGTATTATAACTACATGGTTTTGGTTTTCATCATCCTCCTTGCTAAACCAACGTCCTTCTACTAGATAGTAATCCTTTGCACTATCTTGTACTTCCGGCATTGCTGTCATATCCTTAGTACCTGTAAGATAATATGAAAAAATATTTTCATTGATAAAGTCCATTTCCTCTTTGATGATTTTAAACTGTGAATCATCCCAATCTATATGTCCATTATCATCTAGTTCTATATAGAGAGGTCCATCATTATAAAGTGGTTTAGCGAAGGATCCAGTGTCAGCCTCTGGATGAATAAACGTTCTAAATAAATACTTTTTTCCGGGTTCCATTTGAAATAGCTCGTCTATTACATCATCATTGATATATTCAAATTTTTCTCCCGTTACTATGGAGTGGGACAAAAAAAGGAAACGATGTTCCTGATTATTTTTGTAGCGAAAATCTCCTTCTATATAGTCTGGAATTCCTGCCAATATATCTGTAACCTTAACAGCTAATGCTGACCCTTCATAAATGTTCTCAGCATATTGATATTTATACACTTCTCGTATCTCTCCAATAAATATAAGGTCATATACATTTGAACTTAAATTCCCTGCAAAAGAGACATTATCCTTTCTTTTGTTTCTATATAGCCCATCTATTATTCCTGTAGTATGCCTTATATTATCTTCAAAATCTATCATTGGATCACCGGTAATGAGTTCCTGAGCTTCTTTTACATCATAGTTATTCTCATCTAAGGGTAATATTCTTCCGATACTTCTATAATGTTTACCAATATTATCAATCTCTCTATTGACTATGAAGAACTGACTGATACTTGATATAAAGAGATTTGATGCAATTAATAATATAATGAGAAGGAGTATTCCCTTTAGGGGTCTTCTTAGGTTAGATTTGTTGATTGGATTTTTCATGGATTTCACTCTCCTTATACTCACAATATTAAGCAAAATAATATATGATTACGTTATTATCCTATAATTGAAGACGATTGTTAGGCTAGCTTTAATTAACAGTAAGTCTAGGTAGTCAAACTACCTAGACTTATTAAACCTGTATGCCTTAGTCTTAGGAAAAATTAGCCTCTGTTATATGAAGCATCAGCAAGAACATGTAGTAGCTGTTCATTCTTCATACTCATAATTAAAATTTTATCAATTATTTCATCTTCAATTTTATTTATCTTTGCTAATACTATGCTCATGCTTGTACCCCCTTTACTATTTTAATTAAAGTGTATTTCATAATAATTTTATTGTCAGCTAACTTTTGTACATATTTTTAAAAAAATTTGGCTTTATATATAGAGAGGCATACAACTCAATAAATTAAAATAATCAGTGAATTAATTAACTTTCCTTCTATCTATTATTGATTTCATGTTTACTCTTTTACCTGAAGCATTTCCAGTGGCTTTTTATTGGTTACCTTTCCTATGCCAAATATCAGTCCTGCAATAGTACCTAGCATATATCCTCCTGTTACCATTATATATTTCACCAAATCTATCGGATAGGATTTTATGGATATTGCAAATACAGCTATACATGCTATGGCTGTTCCTATTGATACCAATATAAGATTTTCTCTAAATAGATTCCATCTCACTTCTTTTTCCTTTACTCCTAATATCCGTAAAATCGCTGCATCCGTCGAGCGACGAAGTACCATTATAAAGACTAATATACCTGCTATTACAATTGATAAGGTAAATGTTACAGGATACAGAACTTCTAATAAGGATGTATTCTTTTCTAATGGTCCTACTACATTTACAACTTCTCCATCCCATAGTTTTAGCTCAGTCGGGATTTCATTAGATGAATTGTCGGAAACTATTTTCTTTATCTCTTCCTTTCTTTCCATAATCTCTTTGTTTTTCTCTTGCTTAAATACAAACTCCATTTTACTATAATAAACTCCTCTTTCAACAGTTTTCAATACACTTAGTGGATAGATAAAGAGCTCTTCATCATCTATTTCAGAGTATCCATCATTGTCTTCACTACTACCAACCCCTGCAAATGTCCCTACAATTGTCCCATAGGTTCCTATTAATAATTTTCGATAGTTTGGATCTGATTTCAAAAATATCTTATCTCCTAATTCAAGTTCATAATGCTCCATTGCCTTATTAGATACCAATATAGGGAAACCTTCTACTCCCTTTTCATCTACAATAATTGTTTCAAGACCTTTATAACCTCTAATATATTCCTTATGAAAATCTTCCAATGAATAACCATCTATAATATTTAACTCAGTAAACTCCATAACTCCATCAGAGCTATTGTAGCTTTTATTACTAGCTTTTACTACAAATTTGGGAGGAGATACAAAAACATGAACTTTATCCTTTTCTCCAACTTCATACCTTTCTATAACACCGTCCCTATCTATATATAGTTCATCATAAATCATTAATGCTGTGGCAGAATAATCTTCAACTAATTCTGTTTCCATTAAGTTATTTATATGTCTTCCACTAATTGGACCTGTTCTTGTATCTGAAACTAAATTTCCTTGTGCTATTATATCTGCTGTTATTATGTAGTCTTTATATGCCTTTTCTATAAGTTCATTATTTTTAATGGTTATGTAATTCATCCATAATAATGAAAAAGTAAATATTCCTGCTAATACTATTAGAAGAATAGATGTAGCTTTGGAACGCAAATTATGCTTTAATGAAAATCTTCTTAATGCTTTTTTGCTGTCCTTTTTCCCTATCAATTTATCATCTTTTATATCTTTCTCTTTATCATCTTCTAATTGTTTCGTAATCACTTTACTTTCTATTGTCATTGCATTAGTAGCTTTAGCCACTTCCAAGCTTTCAGTTTTCCCTTGAATCGTTTTTCTCTTTTTATTGTTGTTAATTAAATCTATAATAGAAGAATTTTTAAGCTTATTTATTCTAAGCATCAACATTATCACAAAGGGAAGCATAGATAATAGGATAAATAGTATAAAGTATTTTATATCTAATCCTGAGTTAACAGTAGTCTGTGTAGTAGCAGGAACACTTCCTAACAATTCCATCGACTTCTCCATAGCATTATTAAAACCTATATAGCCTCCAATTCCCGATGCTATCATACCATATATAATTAGTGGCAATACCAGATGTCTTCCACTAATCTTTGATGGAATTCCCAAAGCCCTTTCTATTGCATAATTAAGCTTGTGTCCTTCTATATATACATATATCACAAACCCTTGTATTAATATTAAAAGTACACTAAAAAGCACAAAGTTTATTGCTGTAGCTCTTTTAATTGGAGCAGAAGACTCTAAAAAGCTTTCCACATTATTTATTAAAAAAGATAACTCATATCCTAATTCTTTTAATGGCTCTTTATACTTTTCTATAAAAGCTGATTCATCACTTGCGTTTTTTAAAACAAAAGTATATGAGTAAGAATCAATAGGTATTGACTCATCTAACCCTTTAGTATATCTGCCAAGTTCTACAGGTATGGTACTATTCGGAACATACATATAAACGTATTGAAATCGAGGGGAAACGTTGAAATTAAATATACCTATTACTTCAAAGGGCTTAGGTTCACTGACATAATATGTCTTCCATTCTCTTTTATCCTTTTCTGAACATAATTCTGAAAAACCATAGTCAGAATCCCGCATTTTAATATTAATCTTATCTCCAATATTTATTTTATGATTTTTGGCAACGGTATCATGTATTATAACTACATGGTTTTGATTTTCATCATCCTCCTTGTTAAACCAACGTCCTTCTACTAGATAATAATCCTTTGCACTATCTTGTACTTCCGGCATTGTTGTCATATCCTTAATGCCTGTAAGAAAATATGAAATAATATTTTCATTTATAAAGTCCATTTCCTCTTTGATGATTTTAAACTGTGGAGCCTCCCAATCTATATACCCATTATCATCTAGCTCTATATAGAGAGGTCCATCATTATAAAGCGGTTTAGCAAAGAAGCCAATCTCACCAGATGCATGAAGAAATGTTCTGAATAAGTACTTTTTTCCAGGTTTCATTTGGAATAGCTCATCTATTACATCATCATTGATATATTCAAGTTTTTCTCCCGTTACTATGGAATGGGATAAAAAAAGGAATCGATGTTCCTGCTCATTTTTATAGCGAAAATCTCCTTCTATATAGTCTGGATTTCCTGCCAATATATTTGTAACCTTAACATCTAATGCTGAACCTTCATAAATGCTCTCAGCATGTTGATATTTATATACTTCTCGCATTTCTCCAATAAATATATGATCAAGTGCATTTGAACCTGGTATATGGAAAAAAACAGGATTATTTCTTTTATTTCTATATAACCCATCTATCACTCCAATAGTATATCTTTTATTATCTTCAAAATCTATCATTGGGTCACCAGTGATTAGCTCCTGAGCTTCTTTTACATCAAAGTTATTTTCATCTAATGGTAGTATTTTTCCGATACTTCTATAATATTTTCCAATATTATCAATCTCCCTATTAACTATGTAAAACTGACTAATGCTCGATATAAAGAGATTTGATGCTATTAGCAGTATACTTAGAAGGAGTATTCCCTTCAGAGGTCTTCTTAGGTTGGATTTGTTTATTGGATTTTTCATGGATTTCACTCTCCTTATACTTTATTTACTATTAATTATATGAATAAACCAATCTATTATAATATATATGTATAATTTCTCAATAATTCAATATAATTGTAAGTCTAGGCAGTCAAGCTACCTAGACTTACTTAACCTGTATGCCTTAGCAATGATTACTTTTTCATAGATGCAGCATTGGCATCATATGGATAAAGCAACAGTATCATAGCGATTTCTGTCGTATATACTTTGATCATTTCTATTATATGGAGTTGTGAATGCTAAATCTGAGCTACAACTACACCAACAAGAGCATGAAGCCATTGGGCATGCACATATTGCATATGATTCTACTGTATTGAATCTCTTAGCTTTACGAAGTTTCATAGTATCCCCCCTTCTTTTTTTACACCCTATCCATAATCCAATGTCAATTATTTGTTGCAAACTCCCCTTGTGATATTGATTTAAGTATGTCATTTATGCTGGCTAAGGCATACATTGGTTTTTCATTGATATCAATCATAATTCCCGATCTCTTTTCAAATTCTAATACTAAGGCTGCTAGTTCAAATCCTGATAATCTGAAGTGTTTTCCTGTCAATGGCATATCCCAATATTCTTCTTTTAGTCTATCATGTGAAATCAAATAATCTTCCTCTAAGATTTCCAATAATACTGTGGTTAATTCTTTTGTAATCATCTATTCATCTCCTTCAATAAGATAATCTATTGATGATATTATTTGTAATCATATTTGTACCAGCCTGTATTACATTGATAATTGGAATCTTAGATTGACCCTGATTAAATTGTAAACTTTTATTTACTTCTTCAGTAGGTATATGAACCCATGAAAGTTCTTGTGACTGAACCACATATAAGGAATCTATTATAGAATTGCTGGCATGAACACCATCTAATTTGGTATTATATTTTTCCTCAACAAACTTACTGACCATCTCTACATACTCAGCTACACATAATTCAACAGGTATAACATTTATCATAGAATCTGGAATTACTGCCAAGGACAACATATAAGTCCTTATGCCATATCCGTTATGTGCAAATTCATTGTATTCCATAATTGGATCAGGTGTTTCTATTAATATAATATCCGGTTGTTCTATATGTTCTACTTCCTTTAATGTTTCTTTTAAATATGATATAGTTGTCTTTTCATCAAGTCCATTGCTAAACAAAGCATTTATGCTGTGAAAATTTGTACCTAATGAAAATGGTGTTTTAGTAAATACACTTACTTTCAATCCCAATTCAATTAGATTTAAATAAGACTGAAGTAAAACCTCCAATACATCCGGCTCATCAAGCATCCCTCCGACTAAGATAACAGGAGTCTGCAAAGAGCCCTTCGTCTGTCCCAGTTCATTATTCTTATGCTCTTCTATGATTATTTTCATATTATCTTTATAGTCTTCAGATAGTCTTCTCATCTCATCCCTTACTGCAAATATTGATTTGGCATAATAATTGACTTTCATTCCCTTCTGCAAAGCAATATTTGCAATATCAAAAAAATCTTCATTGTCAAAATCATCTTCTATATCGTCAACCAATACAAGTATATCAGCATCAGATTTATTTATATTATCTATTAAGTTCCCCTTTTTCCCTATTGACGGATGATTGCAGGCGAAGGACAAATCCTTATCCTTCAATCCCAGCCCTTGCGGAGCATAGACCTCGGTTATTTCATACCTGTCCTGCAATTTGTTATAATGTTTAATATATGGTAATAGTCTAGGATAAAATGGATATATAGCAGCTTTTTCTCCCATTTATATCTTCTCCTTTTTTATACATTCCGTACTTGCTCCCCATAATATTCAGGAATTTCCTTCATTATTAAGTACTCCATTATCTCTGAATAAGCAGTAGATTTAGAGGCTCTGCAATGTGACAGCTTTAATTCCTTAGACATATTCTTAGTTCCGTCATCAGCCTTTTTTGCACATTGATTACAATATCTAAAAGCCCAGCAACCCTTACACTCTTCCTCCGTTAATTGACTAAAATTGAGTAATCTTTCTATTTGTTTAATGTCAAATTCCTCTTTTAGAGTCCCTATTTTCATTGCTTCTGAGGTTTCGCTTACTCTCTCACAGGGAAATAAATTTCCATTTATATCGGAGAATAATCTCATTTGTCCTGGAATACAAGGTCCTGAAGGTGCATCATAGGCTTTTATAGCCGGTGATTCTTCAAATTTATATAAATCATTTACTGTTTTCTGTATCACTGACTTTGATATTGAGGATATCTTCTCTATTGGATATCTTTTCCAATAGGACATAAGGGCTAGAAATATATTATATTCAAATTTCCAAATATAATCTTCTGAATAGTTTAATGGCTTATCATAGTCATAATCAGTATCTATTACAGTTGCGTTTAGGTTTAGAGGCTTAAAATCCCTGCCACCTAATGTGACTGAGTTTATACAGTCAAAGTCATTACTTGGATCCATAACCATACTGATACTTAGCTTCTCACCAAAATCAGGATATTTTTCTTGAATAAGCTGAATTTTTTTCATAACAGAATCATAGGTACCACTGCCATCTGGATATACTCTATTTAGGTCATTGATTTCCTTTGGACCATCTAGGCTTATCATTAGACTAAAATCATGCTCTATTAAAAATTCAATTTTTTCTTCATCTAAAAGAGTACCATTGCTGGTCATATTATATGAAATCTTTTTTCCTTTAAATATCTTTTCTGCATAATCAACAACATCTTTAATTAAACCAAAGGCTAATAGCGGTTCTCCTCCATAAAAGCTTATATTTATATGCTTGCTATCAATTGAATGAGCTAACAAAAAATCTATTGCTTCTTTTGCTGTTTCTAAGGACATACTTTCCTGACTATGGGTTCTTTGCTTCTTATTTGTTTCATCGGAATATACGCAGTATTTACATCGAAAATTGCAGCCTTGAGTAACTTGTAATGTTATTTTATTTAGTTTACGCTGCATAAAATAAGGTAAGTAATTTGCATAGGAATGTTGAAGTTTTTCTACGTTATTTTTTGTTGACAGATATCCATGATGATGAAGCTGAATTAACTCTTCTGTAGGCAATTTTTCTGTTGAAAAATCATCTTTCCCCTTTAGTACCCCATCTAAATATTGAAATGATTCTTTATTTATAGGAAGAATTTCACATTTCACTCCATCTAGGAGATAATAATTGTTGATTGTTTTAAATAACTGTATTATCGGTTTATTCATCCAATCACCTCCATAAAATATTCTTTATGGTATTTATATTCTGGTTATTATTCTATATACTTTACTAGCAACATACTAAAAAGCTTGTAGGACATGGGCTTGTTATAGTTCTTGTGAATAATTCATCTTCATAAATTAGGTTCATCATTTGTTGCTCAGTCATGTCCATAATTAAATTTTTGTCAATCATTTCATCCACAGTCTTGTCTATTTTTTCTAATAATATATTCATGCTTGTCTACCCCCTTTATTATTTTAATTAAAGTATATTTTATAATAAATTTCTTGTCAGCTAACTTTTGTACATATTTTAAAATTTTCCAAAAAATAAAAACATAGAATTATCTATTCTATGCTTTAATATTTCAAAAAAAATTTGGCTTTATATATCCCAATTCCAGTGCTTTGTTTATCATTTCCTGATAGTTTTTTACATCTAATTTTTCATAAATTCTATTTAAGGCTACTGCTAATGAACTAACTGATATATTACATTTATCTGCAACTTCCTTTCTTGAACATCCTGAACTATATAATTGCAATATCTCCTTTTCTCTTTCCGTCAGTTCATTTATATGGCTAGTTACTTTTCTAAATATGGTTTCTCCATTATATACCTTTTTAAGCTTTTCAATTAATACTTCTGTATACTCATCTTTACATATAAAGCCTTTAGCTCCTATTTGTTGCGCTTCTGCTTCATATCCCGGCATATCAAATCCTGTTAGCATTACTATTTTCAATGTATTATCTCTCTTTAAAAGTTCTTTTGCTATTGTAAGACCGTCTTCCTTCCCTGTAATCTTTTTGATATTGATATCCATTAAAATAATGTCATATTCTTTATTTAGTATTTTTCGTTTTGCTTCACCCACGTCCTGTAATATATGAACATTTTCAATACATTCATCTCTCTCCAAAGTGAGCTTTAGACTTTCACAAAACATTCCATGGTCATCTATTAATAAAATGTTCATAGGTTATCTCCCCCTTAATTGGTATTTTAATACTTATGTTAACTATGGAATTATTAAATATATCTGTATTCATTAACATATCAGTATCTATTGATGAATTTATATCCAATGTACCACCAAACCTATCGACTTCTCTTTTTATAATCTTAAGACCTCTGCTATCGGTATTGTTACTATTTTCATTGCTCAAATAGTCTCCATAGTTAGTTACTGTTAATGAAATTATTTTATCTTGAATCTTCAATTCTATAGAAGAAAAATATCCTTTTGAATGTTTGAAAATGTTGGTAATTAATTCATGAATCATTCTATAAATTACTAAATCATATGGTGAACTTAAAAATAATTTGTCGTCACATATAAAATCTACCAGTATATTATCATTTCCAAATCTCTTTTTTAAGGATTGTATCAGATTGTAATAGTTTTCCACCAAACTTATATTATAATTTATATAGGGTCTATGCAGACTAATTTGTCCTCTTGTCGTATTTATCATATTATCCACGATTTCAAATATTTTATCATTTATTGATATTTCATAGTTGTCACGAAGCTCCTTCTTTATATATATGGCATCTTGTAAAATCTCATCATGTAAAAAATCCGCCACCTGTTCCTTATATATTTCTTCCTTTCTGAAGTCTGATATACTGGTTTCTAATATTTCTTTAAATATACTGGGAGATACCAATCCATTTTGTTTATGATTTATTCTGTTATCTTTGAGCTTTATATAATGATTTAATAGCTGAGATTGCTTTAATATCGTAAAAAAGCTAAGGAGTGAAAAGATAATTAATTTTAAATTCTCTTTATTATCCTTGATGCAATATAAATATCCTATTATAAAAATGCAATTAATTATTATACTTCTATTTATGGTACTTTTTTTATTCTTTACAAGCTTCCAAAATCCTATAGCCGATAAAACTAGATAGCTCAGAAACATTTCTATTAAATTTAGGTATATATATAAGTCGTAGTTATGCATTCCGCTATATTCCTGAAAAATAACGAAAGTCAATATAAAATATATAATATTTACAATAGCAAATAATGAAATTATGGGAAGCAAATGCCTGCCATAATTTCTAAGCTTTTTATAATTTAATACTAAGAATATACTCGGATAAATAATAATGATTATAAATGTAATCTGATAAACTAACATATAAATCTCAATTTTAAATATTCCAAACATTATCCCTACAGCCCATAAAGCAACTACAATATACTTATAAAACAACTTTCTGCTAATATTCTGTGTTGAAATCTTCAGAGTTATATCCAGTATAATAAACATAACTATGCTTTGAGCATATATATATCTTATATCACTATATTTTAAGTAACCTATATCAATTATCAGAAAAAAATTTAACATAGTAGCTGATATAGAATAATAGTATATCATCAATTTACTTTTATCATTTAATAATAGAACCACATAAACGATAAAGCTGTGGACTAAGGCTGAAAATATAGTTAAATATTCTATTATATTGTATTCACGCCTGTTTAATACTTTAAATGCTAAAAAATGCAGCAGCATCTGAATAAAAATATAGCTTGTAAGAACTACTTTCTTATCAATATATGTACCAAAAAATTTTAATACTGATTTTTTCATCTTAAACCTCCAGCAGCAATACAGAAGGATATTTGCTTGGGTCTGATATCCTAAGCATTTCATATCCTATTCCTGATAATCCTAACATAAATCCAGAACTGTCAAATTCCTGTCCTACACCATTTATATATCCATTTTCAATTATTTCATTTGCTCTGGCAATAGCTTTATTATATAAATTTAAATCACCATTTTCTTTATAGACTTCTAACAATAATTCTATATTTCCTAGATTTCCATGACATAAGCAGTCACTATCACGATATAGACCATTTTTCTCCACAGCTCTCAATGCTTTAGCCATATCATTGGAAGTATCTATTATATCCTTACCTTTTAACCTTGATAGCCCTATACCAGTTGCTCCATGGCACCAATGTATAGGTGAAGTATCTAAGCTTGTAACTTCTTCACTTCTCAAATCTATCCAATTCTCAATATTATCACTATAATAGTTATTTTCTATCTTTATGAGATTTTCAATTATAGATATATGATTTTTATAGTTAGTCAGCCTGTATAATTTACCCAGTGCATAGGATATTCCCGCTAAACCATGGGCAAATCCAGTTATTATAAGTTCATTGCCATTATTTTTCTTCCAGTAAGCTCTGTCTTTCTCTATATGAATATTTTTTATTATATCTATTCCAATACCTATTGATAAGTCTTCCAGCTCTCTATCTTTAGTTAATTCAAATATATTTAAAGTGACTACAAGAACACCTGATAATCCATCGATTATATCATATGATGTATTTTGAAATATCTCAGCTTTACAATTATTTATAATGGAAAGACTTTGATAAAGCATGTCCTTATCTTTTGTTTGATTATATAAGAAAGCATATAAATATGCTAATGAAACCATTCCATTAAATGCTGATGAAGATTTATTATTTGTCCCCTGAAGGTCAATCTTTATGGTATTTAATATTTTTTGCAATATATTCCTATATTTTACATCTTTCGTTTCCTGATATAAACAGGAAAAAAATATAGCATTACCTGTTAATCCACCATATAGATAAATATCTTGAGCTTTGATAGTCCAAGTAGGAAATGTATTTTGCAAGTCTAACCAACTAATGGTCTCTGTTTTTTCATCAATCATGGCTTTATCAATCAGAATATCTCCTATTCCCTCTGCTGCCTTTGTCAATGAATCCCTTTCATTTTTTATCATATTATAATCTCTTTTTTCTCTAACTGTGTTCCAAGTCTTTTTTTGCTTTGCCATTACCTTTTCTATAAGATATATTTGGGTACGCAAATCCCTTTGATTTAAATTTTTTATCCTTTCATTTGTTTCCATCAAAGGGGTTTTATCCAGTACAAAACAACTATCTCCATTGGAGTTATATACAGTCTTATCATTGATATTTCCATAGAAATAGGGAATATCATCATTAAATAAATCTTCCAGTTCTGATTGATATATCATTTTAATATTATGATCGTTAGCTGTCTTGAAAAGAAGATGATACAATCTATTTAATTCTGATTTGTCCTTTAAATATTTAGGATTCTTACCCATTTCAAGAATCATAGCATATAAATTTGTATTTCTAAAAAGATATCTTGGACGAACATCATAAAATAATTCACCTGAATTTATTAGCTTCAAAAGCTCTTCTTTATTGTTTTTAAGTAAGAGGTATCCTTCTTCAAATCCTGCTATTATCTCTTTAATATAATCTTTAGGGTCAACAAGAATATCCTCTATACATCCAATATTATACTTATTCTCTATAATAGCGTCTTCTTTAACGACTTCTATTTCATCAGTAAATTGATTCTTAATCTTAACTTTACCATTCTCTATTACTTGTCCACCTTTTCCCGTTATACCTGAAATATCCATATTTGAATTATGGAATTTGACAGATGTAGGAAAAAGCTGTGTTCTTAGGATTGATTGATTTATGTTCCTATTCAAGATATCAGTAGCACTTTTTAGCTCTAAATGACAATTTTGAAACCCATCCACTTGAAAAATTGTTTCTAAATCTATTATATAGGGAAATTCTCCACTAACTATAATATTTTCCATATGTAAATCTTCTATCTTAAAAATATAGGATATGGCAGCTAAAATACCTATTCTATAATATAGCTTTTGAATCTCCCGCTCTGATTTACATGGCTTGTTATCCACAAATTCCTGCCAATGATACTCTCCTTTATCTAATATTTCAATATTAGCAAGCCTTAAGGATGGTTCTTTGGAATTGAACCAATCGATAAAAGTTCTCCAATATATATCTATTTTACCGGAGCGAGGCTTATAAATTATTCTTCTATTATCTTTTTCAATTATACAAATGGATTTTAATCCTCTATGATAATCCGAAACCCCATATTTTATATGACAATCTGTTAAATCTTCCATATTGAACCCAAACTTTTTATGGATTTCTTCCTTATCTCTTTTTACTCTAATATTTAAATCATTATAATTTATTATATGGTTATGGAGGATGCTATCTAATCTCTGCTTAAGTAGAGGATACATCCTATTGACCAAACCATGAAATTCCTCTGTAGATGAGTAATTATCGAAATACCTATATCTTTCTTCCGAAGAATCACCCTTTAATAAGCTTTCTTTTTTAAATGCGAAAAATAGGATTAACAATGTTTTTATGGAGTTAGAAAGGATTTCGTTTAATAAGTAATCATAAAACTCTACACTAAAATCCTCCTTACTCTGTCCTTCCAGATATTTATCTAAATAGCTTCTTACATAACCTTCAAATTGATTTTTTTTATATTTCTCCAATATCTACACCCATTTCTATACATAAAGTATTTTGTAATTTTATATTCGATAATTTAATTATATAGTTTTAAAATTTGAAAGTCATCTAACCTTTATCTAAAAAACAATTATTCGTCTAGCTTTAATTAATTGTAAGCCTAGGTAGTTTAACTACCTAGGCTCACTAAACCTGTATGCCTTAGCACTGATTAACCTCTCACTGCTGAATTGTTGGAATCATAGTGCTTATTATTGAATACTCTACTTCCGTTTGATGAATATACTGATGTTGAATCACAACTACAAGTACAAGTAGTAGCAATGCAGATACATGCTGCATAAGACTCTACTGTATTAAACTTCTTAGTCTTTTTCAGTTTCATGGTATCCCCCCTTTTTTTCTTATACACCCTATCCATAATCTCTCTATCTGTTATTTAAGTAAGGCATAGGGTATAATCATTTGTTTCAAATCCCCGTTATGTTGATTAAATTATTTCCTTTATAGACTAAGGCATACATTGGTTTTCCATGGATATCAAACTTTAGCGATGAATTATTTCAATATTTACATCCCTTTTTTTGTAATCTTATATTCGATAAATTAATTATATAATTTTAAAATCTTAAAGTCAGCTAACTTTTGTCCAAAATCTTAAAATAATTTAAAAAATTAAGTTCTTACAGAACGAAGTATTATTTCTGAATTATTGGACTTAATTTTTTCTATTTTTATGGATTATCTATATCTGTTTTTTTATAAAAATGATTCCATCTTCATTCTCTATTTTAGTATCAGATATTTTTTTAAATTCCATTATGATATTATCTTCATTTTTAATTGATATTGTTTCATCCTTCAAATTTATTTCAATATCTTCGTATTTTCCACTTTCATATTTTACATTCTCTATATCTTCTAGTTCCATATCAGGTTTAATTTCTCCGGAATTTACGGTTAAATTATTGTCAATAAATAATAGAGATGTTTTCCCATTTTCCTCTTCCCAAATTGTATTATTGAATTCTTCTGTTATTATTTGACTTTTTTTCTCACATCCTAATAAAGAAAAAGATAATACAATTGAAATAACCAACATCAATATTTTCTTATTCATATAATCACTCCTTTCGAATCTAAATACAACTAAACATATAAATTCTATTAAAATAACGCAGATTGATATCAATTAGAATCTATTTTTATTTAATAGACTCTACTATATTATCATTTGTTACATACCCCTCATATTCATCTTCATCTATTTGATGCCCTAAATCCAGAATTTTAATTTTCTTTATATTAAATATATTAATTTTTTTATACTATACTAATCATATAATCTTTAAATCTTAAAGTCAGCTAACTTTTGTCCAAAAATTAAAAATAATTTTAACATCTTAAAATGAAAGTTATTTTATATGTAAAAAAGGACAGCCCTTCTGTACAACCGCACAGAAGAACCGTTCCCTTGTGTCAATATTTGGAAAGGAGGTTTTCATGGCAACTACACGATTAATTTCCATGCACCAGAACAAAGGAAAATCCATTGCAGATTGCCTTGCAGATCGAACTGATTACGCAAAAAATCCCGATAAAACAAATGATGGCGAATACATCAGCTCTTATGAGTGTGACCCTAAAACCGTACAGGGAGAATTTCTTTTATCTAAGAGAATTTATCTCGACATTACAGGCAGAGAACAAACAAACGATGTGATAGCTTATCATATACGCCAGTCCTTTAAGCCGAGAGAGATTACCCCGGAGCTTGCCAATCAAGTAGGCTATGAATTGGGTATGCGGTTTACAAAAGGCAATCATGCTTTTTTCGTTGCTACTCACATAGATAAGGCTCATATTCATAACCACATCATTTTTAATTCTACATCACTGGACTGCACCAAAAAGTTCCGTGATTTCTTAGGTTCAGGTAGAGCTGTCCGTAAAATATCTGACCGTATTTGTCTTGAAAACGGACTGTCTATTGTTGAAAATCCAAAGCGTGGGAAAAACCATTATGGCAAATGGCTTGGAGATAAAAAACCTGTTTCTCATTCTGAAAAATTAAGGATTGCCATAGATGAAATCCTTAGAAAAAAGCCTGCCGATTTTGATACTTTCTTATTGCAAATGGAACAGGCAGGTTACTCTATTAAACAAGGAAAATATCTTGCCTTTAAAAGCAAAGAGCAAAAAAAATTCATTCGCCTACGTTCTTTGGGGAGTGGATACTCTGAGAAAGAAATCAAGGCAGTTATTGACGGTAAAAAGCCTTTTGCTAACAGAAAAAAAGCAACTGAAAAGACACAATCCCATGTCAATCTTTTAGTGGATATACAGGCAAAATTACAGGCTGGAAAAGGTGCTGGCTATGAACGGTGGGCAAAGATTTTTAACCTAAAACAAATGGCACAGACTATCAATTTTTTGACGGAAAATAATCTGCTTTTCTATGAAGATTTAGAGAAAAAAGCACAGACTGTCAGTGATAATTTCCATGAGCTATCGGCTCAAATTAAAACTGCCGAAAAGCGTATGACGGAGATAGGAAAACTTAAAAATCATATCATAAACTATTCAAAAACTCGTGAGGTTTACACCCCTTACCGTAAGGCGGGATACTCTAAAAAGTTCTATGAAAAACATACTTCTGATTGCTTTTGCATAAAGCAGCAAAGGCAGCTTTTGATGAATTAGACAGTAAGAAATTACCTACTGTTAAGGCTCTGCAAACGGAATATTCTGTACTACTTTCTGAAAAGAAAAATCACAGGATCAGAGATGATTTCTCATGTGATTTATAAGCTCCCAAAGGGAGCGTAGCCGTACAATTTATTGTGCGTTCAATGGGGATTGGGGATACTCCCCAACAAGCAGATTTGCCAAAACTCCCGTAAGGGAATTTTGAGCGAAATCGCAAGGTGTGTACCACCTTGCCCTGCTTTCCACTTGCCACTTGTATCAGGAATTCTGGATACTATTGGTTATACCGACTTTTTAGTTATCCCGACTGTAGGATAAATTCCCAAAAAACTAGGGTATTGATGCTGAGAAAATCGGGATAACTTTTAAAATAAATTAGACTAGTTTAGATGAACTATTAATCTGTATCTAAAAAAGTCGGTATAACATCATCAAAATATTTCTATTTTATTAGCATTATGGCAACAATAGATATAACGGTGTTAATCCCGACTTTATCTATTGGAGAGTGAACAATATGACAGAAGAAATAATAATCAGTAACCTTATTAAAAAGACAGCAGAAGAGTTACTGGAATTGGGGTTGGCTACTCATACCGTCTGGAATAGTTATGGTAGCTATTACCTTCCAATTGTTAAATTTCATGGATTTGACACTTGTATCTCAATGGTTGGGGCATGCTCATTTAGAAACCACAATGATTTATGCCCATGCAGATGCAGAACTCAAACGAAAAGCTATTCAAAAAGCAACTTCTATGCAAAGCCCATTGAATGATAGGTCTGCTGTTCCTCAGTTTGATGTGAGTGATGATGAGGTATTAAAACGATTATATGGATTAAAGTAATGTTATCCCGACTTTTTTAGATATAGAAGCAAAATGTATTGCCATTCAACAAAATTCAGATAAAAGTTATCCCGATTTTTATATCTGTAATTGTTATATTTACAACCATTTTTAAATTTATCGGGCTAACTAAAAAGTCGGTATAACTAAACTTATCAGGAATTTCAACTAACTTTAAAAATCATTGCTCCAACTTATCAGGAAAAACATTTTTATCTTAATATATGATTTGTATAAATCAAGCCTAAATACACTAAAACTTATCAGGAACTTTTCTGCGAATACCTACTTGTTCTAAGGTTTTTTCTAAAATTCCTGATAAGTTGTTCTTCCTGATAACCACAATAATCAGCACGTGATGATTATACCGGTTATCATCAAGAGTTTTTAATCAGCACCGTGAAGAAAAACTGTGATGGCTTGGGGGTTTCAACTGTTTTTGGTGCTGATTAAAATTTGTTAAATCACATGATGCTGGGCACACAAAAATGTGGGCTCCGCATTTTCACGAAACCCACACATATTTAACAACTACCACATCGCCAGAATGTCTTCAAGAATGGTCATCAGGTAAATACACCATCCATGACACTACGGAAAAATCAATCATCCCAGGCCTTCGACCCCCTGCCATCCGACCAATCTTCCGATGCAAAAACGCTCGTCGGGTCAATGTACTCACCGTCAATAATCAGGCGAAAATGTAGATGAGGGCTTGTTGCTTCGCCTGTCGAGCCAACATAGCCGATAACGTCACTTTGCTGCACCGTATCTCCCTCTGCAAGTCCTTCTGCAAATCCAAACAATTTCGAGTAAAAAGTCTGAATACCCCCGCCGTGATTCAAAATGACATAATTACCATCCGTTTCATTATCTCCTATCTCAGCGACTGTTCCCTTATCGGCAGTAAGTACAGGTGTGCCTTCAGGTGCCGGAATATCAATCCCGTTACAAAACACCATTTCCTTCTTCACGGGATGCATGCGGGTACCATATGCAGCGGTAATATGATTATACCCCGTTACTGGCCACAGATATTTCATGTCGATATTGCTATCGTTCTGTTTATCAGCACTGACATTGATAACATTGTCAATGTCGTTCCTTGTCGAACTGGTATCGATAACATTGTTAATGTCGTTCCCTGTCGAACTGGCAGCCAATGCCAATCCTATACCGCCGATTGCCAGGATTGCTGCAACGGCTAAAACTGTAATAGACTTCTTCGTTTTCTTAACGTTCAACATTCTTATCAATCTCCTTTTAATGTGCTTCTTACTCTCGCATAAGGGAGAATAAAAAGCCGTGTTCATGCCGGAATGGTTGTCCAGCGTGTTCAAAATGGCTTCGCCATAATGCTTTCTTTCCTCATGGGACATTTCGGATGCCAACGCCTCGTCGCAGGACAACTCGCCCCATATGCTTACATCCTTGCGGAGAACATGGACGAAGGGGTTAAACCAATGCAGCGTTCCCGCAATCAGCGCAAGCACTTTCACCCATAAATCCTTCCGTTTCAGGTGCATGAGTTCATGGGTCAGGACCAGCTTTAAGTCCGTTTCCGATATGTTGGATGCTGGCAGCAGTATCATGGGGCGGCACAGCCCCACAAGCATAGGGCTTGTAATTTTGTGGTTCAGCATCAGTTTTACATCACCGTGGACGCCCAAAGCCACTTTGCGTGAGGAAAGCAGGGCGGCGGCCGTATCCTCCGGTATGGGAATACTGTTTTCCAGAAGCCGCTTGCTAAATCTGCGGTAGCAATAGAAATGCCATCCGGCAAATACCATCGTGCCCACAAACCAAATGAGCAAAACGGCTCCCATTACTTCTAAAGACAGGTGTTTTTCCATAGCAGCAGGAAGATGTTTCTCCATCAGGGTATCTACTGCATCCACAAAACCGTTTGGCTGTAATGCTTCAGGGATAGCCATAGGTGGCGTTCCAGAAGGATGCCTTGGCGTTATTGTCTTTGGCAAAACAAAAGAAACCTTTCCCACAATAAGGGAAACAGGCAAGAGAAAAAAAGCAATTGCCATTTTCCCAATTCCGTATTGCCACTTGGCAGGAAAGATTTTTGCAGTTACAGGCCGAAGTAACAGCATCAACCCGACAACCACACTTCCCGCAATGGACATGGCAAGGAGATTTGAAAACAGATTACTCATTCTTTACACCTGCCTTTTCCGCGAACCAGCACCTCAATTCAGCTATTTCATCCTTTGTCAGTTCTTTGCCGTCATAAAGTGTTGCCAGGAAGTTTTTGACCGAACCCTCATACAGTGTTTCCAGCAGGCTTTTTGCTTCCCGGCTCCGGTATTCCTCCGGCGACATATAAGGCTCATAGATATTCGTGCGGCCCTGCTGCTTTGTGGAAATCAGGACGCCTTTCTCAACCAGCCTTGCCAGAAAGGTTGCCATTGTCTGCCCTTTCCATTCCTTACCTTTGTTCCGCGCAAATATGTCAAGCAGTTCGCTGGAAGTCATGGGATGGCCGGATGCCCAGATAATTTGCATCACTTCCATTTCCGTTTCCGATAGTTTTTGAAAATTGGTCATGGTGTACACCTCCGTTTATTGCCGTACGTCTGCGACAACTTTACTACACTTATGTAGTAATCTCATATTACTACAAACGCGTGGTGATGTCAAGAGAAATAATACAGAAATTTGCAGGCATGGGTTTATTGGTCCACTACTCGATATTCATAGGCATTAAAAAAACGGTTGATCCCCACAAGCAGTTTCTGCTTAGTTTCAATATAACAATCAGAAAGCCTGCGGTAATCTTACACTGCGTCGTAAAAAACGACCATCACGAAGAAGCTCCCAATCGTAGAATAATAACTACGATTGGGAGCTGTTGATAGCGAAGCCGGGCGTACGTTGTAGAATGGTTGAACAGAAGTCTCAGTAACATTGGTGTGACGGGCTTTCAAATCACAACTGGCTCAGTCGTCTCATTCAGCATATTTATATTCAGGCGGGACGATGTCCTCTTCTGCTTGTGGTTTGTCCAGATTTATCAGCAACACCGGAACAGAATGTGTAATATACCTCTGAAATGTATCTCCATAAGGAAGAGCAACTGCCATAATTGTACTTTTTCTATCAAGTTCAGATATGTCTATCGTAAAATCAAATTCTGCCGTCGTGCCTTTCTCAAGCGTAACCTCAAGATAGTCTTTACCCGAAATCAAAACCGGCTGTTGGTCGATTAATAGTGTAAGTCTATATTGGGTTGAATTTCCTCCATATAGTTTGATCTTTAAATCTGTATAGCCGTTTGCACCCATTTGTTGTACAATCTGATTCCCGCTGCCATCGTATAATTCGACAATTGGGTCTGAGTCTAAATAATTCGTCCCATCTTCATGCTCATACATTTTATATATTTCATTAGGAATCTCATATGTTCTTGAGGGGAACAATGCCATTTTTTTCGTTGTGGAATCGCTTCCTCTTTCTATTTTAACAGGGCTCGAAGGAGCGTTCATTATCTTATGTGTGTTTCCATATAAAGGATAATACTCGTATGGAATATAGGAAGGAGTAAATATATACGCAATATAAAACTCCACAATTTCTTCTTTTTGAAATCCAAGCGGCTCAAAATATAAATTCACATTTGTCGTGGTTTCCTCGCGATGGTCAACAATGTGCATATATTTCTCTTTTTCGTGCATAACACCGTCTACCTTAATTCTGGAAAGTACAGGTATACCCTCGACAAAAACCATGTAACCCTCTGTATAAGTTGGAGTTTCGCTTGCTAAGACTTCGAGTGAAACTTCGATAGGCTCGCCGTTGTATACATCGTATCCCAAGGTATGCGGAGAGTTTACCCTTTTACGCGATATCGTACCCTCCGGCAGTGGTTTTCCTATTGCCGATAATTGACCATAATTACTACTCTCCGAAGTATTAAGGGGATCTATACCCGTCGGCAGTGATTCCGCCGGAATGGGTTCCTTCGCGCAAGATGAAAACAAAAATAATATGCCTATCACCAGAAATACTGCTATCTTTCTCATGTTAATGATCATTCCTTTCAAATTATGAAGATTTTTGTATGCTGGATTATCTATGCGGAATATCTTCTTTTGGTTATTTGGCAGGAACGCGCGTTGCGCGTTCCTGCCAGACTACATAAATGCTAATAGACGGTAAATCCGACAAGATTTGTATATTTGGATATTGTCTCAGAGCCGTTATAGAAATCATGCGTACCGTAAGAAGTGTATTTTCCAGCGTTCAAATAGACATATGACGAAACGTAGCTCGTATTATACCCGGAACCAGAACTTGGTGTTGCAACAGTAGCTCCAGTAGAATAATTTACCACTTGGTGAGATGCTTTGATATAGGAGCTTGAGGTAGGGGAAGCTAGAAGTGTTTCTGAGAAACTAAGATTAGGTGAGCCTCCAACTCCGCAATACGTTCCTCCACTAAGTGTGCCGTTTTTCTGAGTAGAGGTAGAAAAACTTGAAGCAGCGAAAGCTGACATCGCACTTACGGACAGAATGGTAATGACCAGGGCCAGAGTCATGATTGATTTAATAGACTTTTTCATTGTAATTCTCCTTTTCTTTTTATTTGGATAATGATAGAAGTGTTATAAATCTACTGTGTATGAGCGCATTTATGGAAACATTGGAATTACCCCCTTTCATCTCGTATTTTGCGTCTTCTTCCTGTGGGTCGAGTTCAGCCGGGACCCTGCGCTGAGTATTCGATAAAGTCTCCCCCACTTTAATGATGTTGGCTTGCAAGCTTACTTACTAAAGAGATCCCGATAAATGATTTGTAAACGCTATACAAATAATTATGCGACTAAGCCCATGTTGTGAAGTTTAGCAAGTGGAAACCTTGCTTGAGAAGACACCAGCCGAGTCACCAATAGCGAGTCTTGGGTGTCTGAGAGTAATCGCAGCCACTAAGCGTAGCTAGTCAGGTAGTAGGCCTGAAAGTAACTGAGCCTCGAAAAGAGTAACCCAGGAAGGTTGACGGCGTCGAAAGTCTGGAAAACTTGGGTTGAATACAAAAAATAAGGAGAAAAATGTTTGTAATTTGTAAACTTATAAAGAAATATTTCAATTCAAAGGTAAGGCTTAAAGTGTATACAGCTAAAGGCGGGTGGGTTTAGTCCACACAAATAGATACTAAACAACAAAGGCTTTTCGTAATTTTTCTAAAGCCCTACGTTTTGTTTGGTTAACTGCTTGACGTGACGTACCACTTGATTGAGCAATATCCGCTGATGAGTATCCCAAAAAATAAATCGTATATATGATACAAAACTCATGCTGGTTCAAAATTTCATTAAGGCTGGATACTAACAAAGCATCGTCTCTATCAACTGTTGACAAAGATAGTTCTGCGTAATACTTTTCATTCTCATTTAGTCCTGAAAATGGAATTGTTGATTGGAAATATTTGCAGTTAGTCTTAGATTTATTAATATAGCTCGAATATACGGATTTACATATGTATGAAACTATGCCCCCTTCACAATTATGACGAAGCCTGCGCATTGAGAATTATATCTTTCAACATAGAACATCCCACCTTTCTATATGATAGAGAGGTGGGATGGGACAAAATGTAAACGATAAATTGTTATTCCATTGTTACAACTTTTTCTGTTTACATTCACCATAGGTATGATTGACTTCAAAAATCTATGTAGCTAAGAGAAGATAAGGACTAAATTCACAGGAGGCTTGTCAGGTTTATTTTGTTTTTTATTAATACAGTTCTTCATATGTTCCTTATCGTGAAGCAACATATATTTTTTATCTTTCCACATTCTAATTCTCCACCACTTGTTAGATTATTAACAAATTCATAAATGGAAAGTGGATACCGCACATCAAATACTTTGACATTAGCCGAGGTTATATTATTTCCCGTAGTATAAATTGCTTTTGGAATAAAAATAACCCTTTTCATTAGATTTTGTTTTTCTATCTATCAAAAAGGGTTCACTTCAAATCGACATGCGCCGAGTTATGGTATTTTACTACCTTTCTACTACTATTCCTTTTGTAATTTTAAAATTACCTATGACTGTCTTACCGTCTGAAGCATAAAGAGTAATCTCTTTTTCACAAGTTTCTGTATTCATTTTTAGAGCCTCTTCTGGAGTCTTAGGCTGTTTATCAATAAGATCTGAATTTCTCACATATCCAACAGTTCCATCTTCGCCAATTGCTTGAATAAGATCTGGTTCGTTAGCGGGCGAAGTTGCTTTTAACGCAGAGCCGTATGTCTCGCCGGACTCGTTCTTAGGATATTCCGGTGCTGGCATAAAACTTTGATTAAGATATGAATTTGCTGATACCTGGCCTGCTAATCCTAATGAAAAACCAAATGCTAAAATAAGAGTATAAATTAATGTACGCTTTATCCATGCTTTAATTTGCATATGATTCGCCTCCTTTAATATTTAAAACAAATATATTAAATTTTTTATACTAATCATATAATCTTTAAATCTTAAAGTCAGCTAACTTTTGTCCAAAAATTAAAAATAATTTTAATATCTTAAAATGAAAGTTATCTTATATGTAAAAAAGGACAGCCCTTCTGTACAACCGCACAAAAAAACTATCCTCTTATGTCAATTTATTTTCTTTATATATTTAAATCCATCTTCTATTGATATTATGTTTATACTTCCATTATCTACTTTAAACTTAAAGAAATAATCTGGATTATCGAATATCCAAGATAATGCCAAGCGAATAACACAATCATGGGTGACGAGTAATATGTTCTCCTTATATTGAGATACTTCATCTAAAAATTCCCTTACCCTATTATATACATCTAATAAGCTTTCCCCTTCAGGAATAATATAGCTTTGTGTATCATCTAACCAGGATTTAGTTTCATCAGGATAAATCTCTGATATTTCTTCAAAGGTTTTTCCAGTGAATATTCCAAAGTTAATTTCCCTAATTCTTATATCCTCAGTGCCTATTAATCCTAGGTTCTCCAATGTCTCCACCGTTCTTTTTAACGGACTATAATATACTTTGTCATAGCTAAATTTATTTATTAATTCCTTAGTCTTCTTTATCTGTTCTATACCCTTCTCTGTAAGCCTAGTATCATTCCTGCTAAAAATCCTTTGTATATTATCCTCTGATTCTCCATGGCGTATCATAATTATATCCATAACATCACACTCCAAAAGCTAAGTAAGGAAACAGCCTCTCCTAATTCTATAATCGCACCATATACATCTCCAGTCAACCCATCTATCTTTTTATAGGATATGCTTGATATGTATTCTCCAGCTAAAAATGTAATTAGTAATGGAACTAAATACCTTATGTCTAATAATATCAAAATAGCCATATAAATAATCCCACTTGCAATCATTAAACTCTTAGGATTACTTTTATGAAATAAGTCACCTAATCCACCAGGTCTAGCATTCTTCTTATATGATATTATTCTTGCAACCACCAATCTACTATTCGCAAAGGATAGGATTATAGCTAGAGGCAGGTTTTCAATGCTATATATCAATATAAATTTAAATAGAATCAGAAGTACAAGGATCAGAACTCCAAAGGCACCAATTCTACTATCCTTCATTATTTCTAATGTCCTTTCCTTATCTCTATTGGATAAAAATCCATCAAAGGTATCGGAAAGGCCGTCTAAATGTAGACCGCCTGTTAATATTATAGTGGCGAGTAGTGCCAAAAAGGAAGCAACAAGTCTATTGTATGGAGAAATCAAATAATAGATTAATCCTCCAAAGCCTCCTATTATAGCTCCAACTAAAGGAAGAAAGAATATACTGTATCTAATATTCTTTTCATTAAAATCTACATTAATATTAATAGGTATTCTTGAAAAGAACTGTAAAGAAAGTATGAGCCCTTTTATCATTTGATTTTCACTGGTATGCCACAACATACCAAATAAACCTCATCTGCTAATGAAGCGATTTTTTGGTTTATCCTCCCTTGAATATCTCTAAAAACCCTAGATATATGGTGTTCTGGGACTATAGAATCTCCTACTTCATTTGTTACTAAGACCAAGTTGTAATCTTTTAGACTAATACCGTTGATTAAATTTTGCATCTCTCGAATTACTGTATCTTCTATTCGCCTTTGCATATCATAATCTATATATTCTACATCTTTTGATATATCGAACATTATATTAGATGTAAGGACAGTGATACAATCAAGTAAGTAATTCCTTTCTTTACCTATGGAGTTCTGAAGATCATAGTTCCCCTCATAAGTTCTCCATTCACTTGGTCTAGATTCTTGGTGAAGTTTTACCCTTTCTCTCATTTCAGCATCTGTTGCCTTAGATGTGGCTATATATACTACATCTTTTTCATCTTTATATAGATTTTCTGCAAATCGGCTTTTTCCTGATCTAGCCCCGCCTGTGACTAATGTAATCATTTTATCACGACCTTTTATTCTTCTCTTATATCTACTAATGCACCACCATCTAATGATAATGATTCAAAGGTTCCCATATGCTCTAATGTATACATTCCAGCTTCTATGATTTGAAATGCCAGTGGACATCCTGTTCCTTCTCCCAATCTCATTCCTAGATTCAGCATAGGTTTTAATTGTAGTTCATCCATTACATATTTTGCCCCTGGTTCTCCTGATAGATGAGATGGGATTATATATTCTTTAACTAAATGATTTAATTTAACAGCACAAAGAGCTGCAGCCCCAGATATAAAACCATCTACTACTATAGGCTTTTTGTTTTTAGCAGCTGATAAAAACAATCCACACATTCCACCTATATCAAATCCCCCTACCTTTGCTATTGCATCAATAGGATCTTCCTTATTAGGCTTATTTATTTCTATTCCTCTTCTTATTACATCTTTTTTATTGGAATGTTGCTCATCTGTAAGGCCTGCTCCTTTTCCACAGGTTATATCTACATCTAAATTTGTCAAAGCTGATAGAACTGCTGCTGAAGTAGTGGTATTACCTATACCAACTTCTCCAGTACCTAAAATATCATATCCTTCACCGTATAGTTTATCCCCTATTTCAATACCTATCTCTATAGATTTAATTGCCTCCTCATAAGTCATTGCAGGTCCATTTACAAAGTTTTTTGTTCCATTTGCAATTTTTCTATTTATTATCTTCGGATCATCTATTTCTCCTATTACTCCTACATTTACTGTAACAATGTCTGTATTTGCATATTTACCTAAAGTTGCAACTCCTGTCAATCCTTTTGTCATACTTTCCGTTAAAACCTTTGTAAAAATTTGAGGTGCTGAACTTACTCCCTCGTCTGCTACTCCATTATCACCACACATTACAACTATAGCTCTTTTATCTATTTTATTAGTCACTTTACCAGTCATACCTGCTATTTTTATAGTAGCTTCTTCTAATGTGCCTAAACTACCAACAGGCTTTACTAAGCCATCCCATTTATCTCTTGCTAATTTTTTTGTTTCCTCATTTGGAGGTGTTATTAAATTTATAGTTTCCTTTAATAAATTCATTTGTATTCCGCCTTTCCTATTTGTTGTCTCTAATTTTTTTGTCATTATGTTCCATTATTTTCTTATTTATATAATCATAACCATTTGGCTTATGGGGTACAAGACAGTTTGAACAGTCTTTTATACCACGGTTATCTATATGGTTGCCACCACAATCTTCTAAGAAATATAATGGACAATAACAAAACATACAATTAAATTCTTCTTCATTATTCACTTTATGACATGGAAAATAGTCACAAGCTGTATTTCTATAAAATCTATATGAATGTTCCATTTATTTTCCCCCCTTATTTCTTTCTCTGATTATTTTCTCAATTAAATCTAAATCCTTAATTCCATTTTCAATTTCTCTTCCTATTATTATTGGTATTACACCTAACTCCTCACAGGCTTGTAATTTTTCTAGAGTGCCACCCTTATGTCCACTATCTTTCATTATACAATATTTAGCTTTATATTCGTCAAGCATAACCTTATTATATTCTTTAGAAAATGGACCTAATACTGCCACTATATCCTTCATATGAACATGATGTTTTTTACACTCCTCTATGCTTTCCATAGCTGGAAGTATTCTATAGATAAATCTATTCTCGCCTCGTACCTTTTCAAAATCACCGATATTTTTAGATCCCGTTGTAAAAAATACAGTCCCTGAAGTTTTTGATAAATAATCATAAGCTTCATCATAGCTATTTAAATAAATAGCATTTATTTTCAACTCTATCTTGTCCCTCATATATCTAATATAATATATTTCTAAATCCTTTGCTACTTGTTTTGCATTTTCTGATACTATCTTAGCATAGGGATGGGTTAAATCTACTATTAGTGATATTTTATTTTCTTCACAGAATTTAACCATATCCTTATAACTCATTCTACCTACCAGTAGCTTGTCACTATTTACAAACTCTTTTCCGCCATCTGTAGCTATAGTTACAATGTAGTTATTTAGATCTTTTATCCTATCTACTATTTCCCTAGCTTCACTAGTACCACCTATTATCCAAATCATTTTATATTATATCCCCTCGGTGTAATAATTTTATTATTTTTTATATAGGAATTGGAGTTTCCTATAATAAGTACTGATAACATGTCCACCTTTTTATAGTCTATATTATCTAAAGTAGTGATAATTATTTCTCTGCCTACTCTACCAGAATTCTTGACTATACCTACAGGTGTTTCTCCTTTCCTATAGTTTGAAATTATATTCACTGCTTTTTCTAAATGATCTTTTCTTCCCTTTGATTTTGGATTATATATAGCAATAACAAAATCTGCATCTGCCGCTTTTTCTAATCTATTTTCGATTACTTCCCAAGGTGTAAGTAAATCTGATAAACTTATAGAAGCATAATCATGCATAATTGGAGATCCTAGTTCTGCTGCTGCTGAGAATGATGCTGTCACTCCTGGTATTATTTCCACCTCTATATCTTCTGCTAATTCCAGTATTGGTCCCGCCATTCCATAAAGCCCTGCATCTCCTGTACTTATAATCGCTGTGTTTTTTCCACTCCTAACCATATCTATGGCTGCTTTGCATCTTTCTATTTCACCCTTCATTCCTGTAGAAAATAATTCTTTATCCTCTACTAATTCTCCAATATATTCTATATATGGTGTATATCCTACTATTACATCACTAATTTTAATTGCTTCTACCGCTCTATAAGTCATATGCTCTCTTCCACCTGGTCCTATTCCTACTACATATAATTTAGCCATTTTTCATCTCCTTTGATATTGATATTGTAATTCCATTATGTTTTGATTTATTTGTGATTAACCTTCCTCCCAGTAAATATGCAGAAGGCTCTGATACAGAATAAACACCTATAGTGTCTTTAACAAATTGAGATTTATCGAATTTGTCCTCCACTTTTTGTATTTCGCCTATAGTAAATATCTTCATTGGACAATGGAAATGTTTTGCTGCTTCGATAATTCCATCTTCATCCTTTTTTACTTCAACTGTACCAATAGCTTTTATACTCTTACTAGATAGATTTATTTCCATAAGAGCTGTTTCTATAGCCTCTATAATCCGTACCCCTTCTATCCCTTTTCTACATCCTATACCAATATTAATATTTCTTGGCCTTAAATATGTAGCTGGAATATCCGCACCCTTTAATTTAAAATTTTGTGAACTAACTATAATTATTCCTTCTACATTAGGATGTATATAATCTAAATCTTCTAAGGTTATAATATTAGGATAATCTATAATTGCATTATCCTCTGAATAGAATCCTATAGTTTTTTCATTTACCATCATTGCCGTAATCTTTGTCACTGATTTCATATCTTCTATATAATAATTGTTTTTTTGCGCAAATAAATCAATGGATTCTATTCTCCTATTATCTGAGGCTGTAGTAATAACTGGTACTGCATTTATTTTTTCTCCTATCCATTTAGACAATTCATTTGCTCCGCCTAAATGTCCTGACAATAATGATATGGAAAATCTTCCATAGTCATCTACTACAACAACAGCAGGATCTATTGTTTTATGCTTTATATATGGATTTATCATCCTTATGGCTATTCCAGTAGACGAAATAAATACAAACCCATCATATTCTTTCCAAGCATAATTTAATAAGTTTTTTATTCCACCATATATATCTTCATTGGCATAATGGTGGATTATATATGATTTACTTTCTTTATCTAAATTTTTTAGTTTATCACCTAGTTTTTTTCCACTCTCAGTAAATGATAAACAAGCTATTTTCATTTTGATGCACTCCTGAATTTATGGGTAAAGCTTGGGTCATATAGCTTTGACCTTTCATATTCACCTTCTATGAAATTACCCACTAAAATTTGACCCATCTTATTAATGTTTTCCTTTTTTACCTTTTCTTCAATATCTTTAAGTGTGCCAAATATTATTTTTTCATCTTCCCAAGTAGCCTTGTATACTATAGCAACTGGTACATTGTCATTTCCATACCCTTTTACTAATTTTTCTACTACTCTATCTATTTCTTGCACTGACAGAAATATCGCCATTGAAGCTTTATGCTTAGCCAAAGATTCTAAATCTTCTTCTTCTGGCACAGGAGTACGTCCTTCTATTCGAGTCAAGATTATGGTTTGACTTACATCTGGAAGTGTAAACTCTTTCTTAATAGATGCACAAGCCGCTGTAAAGGAACTAACACCTGGTATCACTTCATAGGAAATACCTCTAGCATCTAATAAATCCATTTGTTCCCTTATTGCTCCATATATTGTAGGATCTCCAGTATGCAATCTAACTACCTTTAAATTATCTTTTACAGATCTTTCTATTACTTCAACTACCTCTTCCAAAGTCATTGAAGCTGAATTATGGAATTCAGTTTCTTCTTTACAAAATTCTAAATGTTCCTTAGATACCAATGATCCTGCATATATGACTACATCAGCCTCTTCCAAAAGTCTCCTACCTTTAATTGTTATTAAGTCAACATTTCCTGGTCCTGCCCCTACAAAGCTAATCATACTTCTTCACTCCTTTTGCTATAAAAATTGGATTTTGCCCTTTTAAAAGTCCTATTTTATCCATAGATGACACTTGAATTAATTGTACTTCTATATCTTTGTAATTATATTTATTTAATAGTTGAATGAACTGAGTTACATTTTTTAAGGTTATAAAATTTCCGCATATTATCCCATTATTCTCTAATTTTTTTTGCAGATACAAAAATATGTCTTCTAGTTTTCCTCCAGATCCTCCTATGAAGCATTTATTAAAGCTCTCATTTGGAAGGCTATCTGGAGCTTGTCCATAGATTATATTAACTCCTGCGTTGAATTTTTCACTATTTGTTCTTATTAATTCTATGCCTTCAGCTTCTCTTTCTATTGCCCACACTCTAGCACCATGAAGTGATGCTTCTATAGATATAGATCCTGTCCCTGCTCCTATATCCAATAATCTATCTCCTTCTTCTATGGCTAAATATCCCAATGTAAGTAGCCTAATATTGAACTTAGTCATAGGGATATTGCCTCTTATAAACTCTTCATCTTTAATCCATTTCATTTTCAACTACCACCACTCCAAGAGATGAAATATTTTCTATTTCTTCTCCAATATTTTTCATAATTATTTTTTCATTCTCATAGGACAGATTAAATCCTGCATAAATCTTTCCTCTAATGTCTAATTCATATAACTCCTTTGATATCTTATTTGGGGTATTTTCCTTATCTATTAACAATATACTAAGCTTATGTGATTTGATATTTTCTAGATTCTCATCTCTTCCATGAAGAGATAAAAAATTTGCATTATGCCATGACTTCTGAAGCTTTCCCATCATATATTGAAATGAAGATAGTCCAGGTAGTACTTCTTGTATATCCAGACCTTTCTTCTTTAGAAAATCGACTATTCCAAAAAAGTTTGGATCTCCAGAAGCAAGTAATAATATTTCCTTTTTCCCATCTATATAATTTAATATTTCTTCTACCTTATTTACTTCTATAATATCCTCCCTAATGATTTTAAGGGAATTTGCCACTCTCCCAAAGGCTAAAATATGCCTTGCTTCTTCTATTTTCGTTCTGACATCATAGGTTAAATACTTTGGATTCCCTGGTCCTACTCCTGCTACAATTAACATATATCCACCCCTTTTTCCATGGAATATATGATTACCTTTACTTTATAATTTTCATCCTTTAGATATTTCCTAATCCTATCCTCTGCCCCTTTTTCCATATGTCTTATAACTTCACCATAACCAGAGTCTATACAGATGTTTAATCCTTCTTCTGCCGTAATGGTATCATTTACTCTATTGAGTAATTCCATTGGTGCACCCATCAGAGCCAAATAATATATAAAAGCTTCCATTCTTCCATCACATACTTTACTATGGGTATTGAAAACACCTATAGATAGTTTTGCAAATTTGCCAATATGTCCTATTAAGGTCATAGACTTAAAGCCTTTGTTATATACATACAGTAGACTATCCCCTATAAAGTTAGATATCTTTACTTTTCCTCCCTTTAGCCTCAATTCTTCAGATAACTTTTCCCCATAATTTCCTGGTACTAAGATTATATTATCTTTCCCCTGACTTTGAGCCAGCATATCCACTTCCATATATATGGTTTTTACAAGGGCTTCCTCTGACATTGGATATACTATCCCTTTTGTGCCTATAATAGATATTCCACCTTCAATGCCAATATTTTTATTAAAAGTTTTTTTCCCTACTTCTTCTCCTTGAGGTGCAAATATTAAAATATCATATCCACTATTTGAAACCTCTTTTACTTCTTTTTCAATCATTTCTCTTGGTATAGGATTAATGGCCGCTTCACCAATTTCTCCAAATAAACCTTTTCTCTTTATTCTTCCGATCCCCTTACCACCTTCTATAAAGATTTGTCCATCATCTCGTTTAGATACCGTTGCATATATTTCTATCCCGTCTGTATTATCCGGATCATCTCCAGCATCCTTTATGATTGAACATGTTGCTCTATTCCCTTCAATCGATGGATTATTCACCTCAAGTTTTAATCTAATATTTGCTGGTGTATCTATCTCTATATATTTTATTATCTCACCTGTCTCAAGCATAGTAGCTGCCGCCTTAGCTGCTCCCGCTGCACAAGAACCCGTAGTATATCCACATCTTAGATGTTTTCCTTCTTTTATTACATATAAATCTAAAGTCATCTACCTACCACCATATATAATAAGGCATTAATAATAGAGGCAGCTACATTACTTCCACCTTTATTACCTACTGTGGATATAGATGGTATATCAAACTCTCTTAAATATTCCTTAGATTCTGCAGCCCCGACAAACCCTACAGGCACTCCTACTACAAATCGTGGATTAGCTTTACCTTCCTTGACTAGTTCTAGTATTCTAAACAATGCAGTAGGTGCATTGCCTATTACAAATATATCTATACCATCCTGAATAGCTAAGTCTACTGCACAAGCTGATCTGGTAGTTCCTAATTCTTTAGATAATGAAAATACTCTCTCATCATCTATATAACATTTTAGCTCACAACCAGCTTTTTCTAAGGCAGGTTTATTAATCCCTGTATATGCCATTTTAGTATCCGTAAATATAGTTACTTTTTCTAAAATAGATTTTTTAGCCTCTCCAATAAAATCATTTTTAAATATAATTATATTCCTATAATCAAAATCTCCAGTTGTGTGTATCATTCTCTTCGCTATTATCTTTTCTTCTTCTGAAAAATTAGTATCCCCCATAACTTCATCTATAATATCCATACTTTTATTCTCTATTTCCATAGGATTTTTAATATACAATTTTATCCCTCTTTTCTTATTTTCTCTACAATATCAAGTAGATAATTAAAATTTTCAATATTTCCAAGGAAATTAATATGCTGATAATATGCTAAAACATTTTTATAGGTATATCCACACTGCCAAACCTTTTTATCATTCATTGGCTTTGTAATACGAAATACTGGCTCCTCATTTATATCTATTGTAGAACGATGGTATTCATTTCCAGTGATTATACTACCTTGTCTTCCCAATATAGTATCCTGATTTAATTCCATATTCACATATCCAAATCTCTGTAATTTATCTGTCATAATAGCATTGCCATTAAATAGATTACACATAGGACAATTTTCTATTGAAGATACCAAGTACATAAGTCCTCCAGCCTCAGCTATAATGGTTTTTCCTTTCATAGCACTTTCTCTTATGGAGCTTATCATATCTATATTTGATGATAGTTCATCTCTATATAGCTCTGGATATCCCCCACCAATATATATAAGGTCTGCCTTTGGAATATTTTTATCTCTAATTGGAGAAAAGTATTTTACTTTACAGATATTCTCTAATAAATTTAGATTTTCATTATAATAAAAGTTAAATGCCTCATCATAGGCTATTGCTACTTCTATATCTCTTTTCTTCTGATATTCATAGGGGGAAATATCAACTGAACTAGCTAATTCAATTACTCTATCTATATCTATTGTTTTTTCCACAGCTTCTGCTGCTTTAGATATTAATTCCTCACAATCATCATTTTCATAGATTTGCATTAGTCCCAGATATCTACTTTCTACTTCTAAGGATGTATCTTGAGGTAGATATCCTAATACTTCAATATTTATATACTCTTCTATTTTTTCCTTTAGTAATTGATATATATCCTTACTAACCTTATTAAGTATAATCCCCTTTATCTTTGAACTATGGAACTCTACCATACCTTTTATTTTGGGTATAGCTGAAAACATTTCACCTTGAGGTTTATATACTAATATTGCAGGAATATCTAATTCCTTTGATATATCAAAGCTGGAATTTTCAAAGGTGTTATATATACCATCAAAATATCCCATAACACCTTCTATAATTCCATATTCTCCGCAATTCATGGATAAGGATTCTCTTATTCCCTTCCTTCCCATTAAGTGAATATCAAGGTTTCCTGATCTCTTTCCTGACGCAAGTTCCAGATATTTAGTATCGATGAAATCTGGTCCTGTTTTGAATGCAGATACATCTAATCCCCTATTTTTAACTGCCCTAATAATACCAAGTGTAATTGTTGTCTTTCCAGTATTGCTAGATGGAGCTGTAATCATTATGGATTTCATTTACATACACTCCAATTCATTAAAGATTTCTATAAGTCTCTTATTATTTTCTCTGTTCTTTATGGCAACTCTAATATAATGATGATTAAGTCCTATAAAACTCGAACATTTTCTTATGACTATTCCTCTCTTAAGAAAAAAATTAAATACATATTCTTCATCCCATTTTAATAATTTAATCAAAATATAATTAGTCTCTGTCAAAAATACTTTTATATTAGAAAGTTTCGATAACTCTTTGTGCATATATTGTCTTTCTTTTTCAACATATCTTTTACTTTCTTCTATATATCCCTTGTCACTAAATATAAAATTACCTGCTGCCTCCGCAAAGGAATTTATGCTCCATGGCAGTTCTATCTTAGATATTTTTTCTACCAATTCTATAGATGTACATCCATATCCTAGTCTAATCCCAGGTAGTGCAAAAAATTTTGTAGCAGCCCTTATAATCCCTAAATTTTCATAATTAGTTTGCCTAAACAATTCTATACTGTCATAATCTATAGGACAAAACTCGAAAAAAGCTTCATCTAATAGTAAATATGCTCCAGATTTATTAATAACATTGTATAACATTATTAATTCTATTTTATCTATCCTAAGCCCAGTAGGATTGTTGGGATTACCCAATATTATTAAATCACCTTTTTGTATTTTGTTTCCTATAGTTAAAATATCTATTGTAAAATCAAGATTATATGGAATTCTAATTACTTCTTTTCCATGTATGATTGCCCTTTTTTCATATTCCGAAAAAGAAGGGGTGGAAACCAATACTCTATTAGCTAAAATTATAAAGTTATCTATTAATTCTACTGCTCCATTCCCTATTATAGTATTATTCTCACTACAGCTTAGGTAGTTAGCTATAGATTTTTTTAGTCTTCTATATTTAATATCTGGATATGATTGAATATTCTTAAAACCATCTATTAAGACTTTTTCTAATCCTTTAGGTGGTCCCAATGGATTTATATTACTACTATAATCTATTAATTCTCCATCATAATACTTTTCATAGGATAATAAATCTCCTCCATGCTCCATTTTATCACCTTCCTTGTATAATAGTGAATAGCTAATAGTTAAGAGTGAATAGTTTTTAGTAAAGTTTTTAGGTCTTTTAATTATTCACTATCTTTTCAACTATTCACTATTAGTTGTTCATTATTCACTATCTTTTAACTTATGTGGTATAAAATATGGACAATCGTTTATTTCATCTTGATATATATGAGCCTCTATTCTAAATACATCCTTTAGCATCTTAGTTTGTAATATATTATTCGGCTTTCCACACTCACATATCTGTCCATCTCTTAATACATAGATATTATCTGAATATCTGGCAGCTTGATTTAAATCATGTAAAACCATTATAACTGTAATACCTAAAGATTCATTTAACTCCTTTACCAACTCTAATACTTCTAATTGATAGGATATATCTAAATATGTAGTAGGTTCATCAAGAATTAGTATCTTCGGTTTCTGTGCTAGTGCCATTGCTATCCAAGCTCTTTGTCTCTCTCCGCCTGATAGAGTTGCTATATATCTATCTCTAAGTTTTATCAGCCCAGTTTTTTCAATTGCCCAATGGATAATATCTCTATCATCTTTTTTTATTCTTTTTCCAAATCCTAAATGGGGATATCTTCCATAGGATACAAGATTCTCTATAGTAACATCAGCTGATACATTCTTTACTTGTGGCAATATAGCCACTTCCCTTGCTATTTTCTTTGTAGGTATTTGATATATATCTTTTCCATCAAGATATATATCCCCTGAATGGGATTTGATACACCTTGACAATGCCTTAATGAGTGTAGTTTTGCCTGATCCATTTGGTCCAATGATAGCAACTATCTCACCATTATTCACCTTAAAATTGGCATCTTTTAATACTACCTTATCTCCATATTTAACTTGTAAATTTTTGGTTTCCATACCCATTATTTCATTGCCTCCTTTTTTCTTAATAAATAAAGAAAAAACGGTGCTCCAAGTGCTGACATTATAATACCTACTGGAATCTCCATTGGTGCAAATAATATTCTTGACAGAGTATCACAAATCATAACAATCGATGAACCAAAAAATATAGTTCCAGGAAAAAGATATCTATAATCTGAACCAATAAACAATCTTGTCATATGAGGTACAATAAGTCCAACAAAACCTAATAATCCTACTACAGATACTGCTGCTCCTGCTAATAAGGAGGAAATTATTATAAAAACAAATCTAGTTCTTTCAACCTTCACACCTAATCCTGTAGCAACCTCATCTCCCAGCATAAGGATATTTAATTTATCTGGTAGAAATAATATTAGTATCGTTCCTAACACTGCATATGGTAAGATTATTCTTACATCCTTCCAAGTTATAGCTGAAAGGCCTCCAACCATAAATCCTAAAACTCCATGGACTCTATCAGGAAAAAATGTCATTAGACCATTAGTACCTGCACTAAATAAAGATGATACTGCTACTCCCGCTAAGACTAACCTTGTGGGAAGTACACCTTCTTTCCATGCCAAAGAATATATAAATAAGGTCGCAGATAAAGCACCAATAAATGCACCTATTGGCACTAGATAATAATACTTTGGAAAAATTATAAGAATAATAAGAGCAAAGAAGCCTCCTCCAGAGGAAACTCCTATAATATTTGGTCCTGCCAAAGGATTTCTCATTATTCCTTGAAGTATAGCACCAGATAATGACAGACATATGCCCACTAAGGCTGCGACTATAGTTCTTGGTAATCTTACATTCCATATTATTTGATATTTTACAGTATCCTTCTCATATAAAATAGATTTAATTATTTGTAAAGGGTTTATTTTTACCGCTCCATTGCCAACACTAAAGAAAAAACTGGCTATGAATAAGATAATAAAGATAGTAATCATTGTACTTTTTTTAGGTCCTTCTTTTATATATTTAATCATAGCCTACTCCTTTTTATTTAAATACTTCTGGATATAGAATCTTAGCTAACCCTTCATATGCTTCTGCATATCTATGATTTGCTTTGAACATATAGAGATCCTTTGGTAAAATTATATATCTATCATTTTTTACTGCAGAAAGAGATGACCATGCGGGATTAGATTCTACGTCTTCCTTTATTCTCTCTATTACCTTGTCCATATCATTTCCTGTAGTTTGTACAAATATGAAATCTGGGTCTTCTTCTAGAATCTTTTCAATGCTAAAGTTTTTATCACTTAGCATATCATTTGATGTATCTGCTATATTTATAGTATGCAAATCCTTTAACATTTCTCCAACTGTAGAATCAGAACCTCTGGCAGTAACAGATTTTGCACTAGCCATCATTATAAGTACTTTATTCGCTTTATCTTTTGGTGCCTTATCAATTATACTGTCTATTTGATTTTTAACATTTAAAACATTTTCTTCATATAAATCTTCTCTTTCATTAAGAGCAGAAAATAATCTTGCTAATTTAAAATAATCCTCTTTACCATAATATTCTAATGCTATAAATGGTATTTTATTTTCTTCAAAAATAGGCACTAATTCCATTTGAGATTTTTGTGTTGAGATTAAAACTACTAAATCTGGTTCTAATTCCAATACTTTTTCTGCACTTATAGATCCAAGAGCCCCTACTATCTCAGCATTTTCTGTTCCAGATATTTCATCTTGACCTATAGATTCTTCCAATTTACCTACGATACTGCCTCCATTTTTCATCCAGATATCTAAATAAGAGTTAAATAGTACTACTACTCTTTCAGGATTCTTATTTAAAGTAACTTCTTCTCCTCTACTATCTATAAAAGATACAGTTTTATCAGTAATTTTTATCCCATACTCTTCTTTTGCATCCTCATCTATATCTTTATTTGTTTCTATTGGTTGTGAAGTATCTTCTGTTTGTACTACTGGCTTATCATTTTCTTTAGTCTTACATGCTGCCAATGTTGTTGCAATCAATACAAGTATTAGTAGTAGTGGTAATATCTTTTTGCTTTTCATTGTAATCCTCCTAATTCTTTCTAGCTATAATTAATGATATATAATCTTTATCGTTTAATATTTCTTCTTTATCTATTATGATTTCTTGTTCTTCTAACGTTGCTCTTTTAATATATTTGTAGCAATAGTCATTACTATCTAATATGTTTAATATCTTCTCTTTTCCCTTGAAAGTTTTCAATATAGCTATAGAGGTTATCTTTTCTAGTAACTCTTCGTTCAACTCATCACATAATAAAAAACTTTCTCCCTTTACAGTTAGGGGAGTCTTACTTTCACCAGCTGCTGCTACAAAAGATGGAATCCCTGATATTATTTCTATATCTATGTCTCTTCCTTCTAATTCTTCCATGATATATATAAATGTGCTATATACCATAGGGTCCCCTATTGTAAGAAATGAACCTATCTCACCTTCAGGTATCTCTTTGAATATAGCTTCTGCGGCTTTTTTATAATCTTCTTTCAGTACATGTCCCATAGGAAAATCTATAAATACTATTTTTTTGTTTCCAATAAAATCTCTTGCAGTATCCACAGCCATATTTTTCCCCTTGTTATTTGGAGCAAATATAACTGATGAATTTTCCATTGCCTTAACAGCCTTAAGGGTTAATAGTTCCTTATCTCCTGGACCTGTACCAATGCCATATAATTTTTTCATTATTTCTCTCCTATTATTTGTTCAAGATGTTCTAAAAATATTTCTTGGATAATCCTATATTCACCTAAGCCTCTGAGACATATCTCAACTTGAAATCTGTCCTTTTCAAGTATTGATTTCCAAGAATCATCATCCTCAGATGCCATATCATTTATTGCATGGTCTCCTGCTACTAGCATAAATGGTTTAAGTTTTATCTTTTTTATATTTTTTTCTTTTAGTTCCTTTATTATATCTTCTATGGTTTTGCTCCCTCCTACTGTACCAATAAATACATTTGTAAAACCTTTTTTATGATAAAGATTTTCTAGTATTTCATATGCTTCATCTGCTTCATGATTAGAGCCATGTCCCATAAAGACTAAAGCTTCATTACTTCCTAATTCACTAATTCCAATGTTTTCAACAATTTTCATATAATCTTCTTCTAAACTTAATAATGGCAATCCTACTTTTAAATTATATTTAGTAAGTTTCTCATATTCATGGCCTGGGATTATATGGAGAGGTTGAATATATATATCTTCTATACCTTGATTTCTCATTTCTCTTATTGCTTCCTCAGGATTAAATACATGAATATTATCTCTTTTCTTTAATATGTTGATAACCATTTTGGAAGTAAAAGCCCTTAAAACTAAGCAGTCTCCATACCTTTCTCTAATTATATCTTCTATGCTTTCTATACATAATTTTCGTGTGCTTTCATATGTAGTTCCAAAGCTAGCTACTATTATTCCTTTTTTCATAAAATCTCCTTTCTCCTATACAATAAAAATTCTTCTTCATTTCTAAATAAAACAGTATTAAACTTTTCGTGAATTCTAACAAGCCAAGGTTTTGTTAAACAAGCTTCTTCTATTAATTTATCTTCACAAAAAATCTTTTGTGTTTCGCCTTCCCCAATGATACTACCTTTGCTAAGTATATAGATATAATCACAAATATCATAGATTAAATCCATATCATGGCTGGATATTATAATGGTTTTATCATTACTTATTTCATTGATTATTTCTTTCATTTGTTTAGTCATATAAGGATCAAGTCCAGATGTTGGCTCATCTAATAGGAGTATACTAGATTCCATAACCAAAACTCCAGCAATAGCAATTCTTTTCTTCTGACCATAGCTTAAAAAATGTACTGGCTTGTCTACTAAGTCAGAACCAGCAACTAACTCAAGTGCATTAGCTACCTTTTTTCCTATTATATCTTCGCTGATACCAATATTTCTTAAGGAAAAAGCTATATCATCGAATACATTTGAATAGAATAATTGTTGGTCAGGATTTTGAAATACAATATTGACTTGCTTTCTATATTCCTTTAAATAGGCTTTATCATACTTTATAGGAGTATCATTATATATTATCGAGCCTTTACTTGGTTTTAAAATTCCCATTATATTTAAAAACAAGGTTGATTTTCCTGAACCATTAGCTCCAATAATCCCTATTACTTTTCCCTTTGATGTGTCTATATTTATATTATTCAACGCCTTTGTTCCATCTTCATATTTATAATATAGATTGTCTGTTTTTAACATTTAATCACCTAATTTAAATTCTCCATCATATAACTTACATTCCAAGGATATATTCATTTCATTATGTTTTATAAATACTCTAGTAAAAAGATTCCTAATAAGTAGTGCTATAGACCTTAACGAATTTCTTTTGTTTTCGTAACCAAATTTCATGGTTTGCGCTAGATAAATATTATTAGCTTCTTCAATGAAGATAAATATACTCCTATAAATAAGTACCATCAACTCTATAAACAGCTTAGGTACCTTTAATTTCTTTAAAACCCTAATAATATCAATTATTGGGGTAGTTAATATCAGAAAATATACTGATGTTAAAGATGATAATACTGTTGTAAACAATTTTGTTCCCTTAAATAAAGATTCCATAGTTACACCAATACAGATATTCATAATCTTAAAATGGTAAAGATAACCATCACCATTTACTGAAATCATTATGGTAATTATGCTAATTAAAAGAAATGATGCAGGTAATAGAAGCATCTTAAAATAGGTTCTAAAGGGAACTTTAGCTATTCCAATAACTAATATGATCATAAGAATAGTAATCAATAAATCAAGATAATAACTATTGATTAATCTTGACAATACTATGCCTCCACAGGAAAGAAGAATCTTTACCTGTGGAGGATAATTTCTTAATTTGTTAGTATATGCATATTTATCTATCAGCAACAATTTTGCGTCTTTCCTTTAATACACCAAGGATATACCCTATAAGACCTGCTCCTATAGCTACTTGAAGAGAAAATAATAAACTCTCTATTTCACCACTTGGTGGTTCCCAAAATGATTCAAACCATGGTTCATAATCTGGATTTATTTCCTGAATAACTCCTTCAGCCTCTCCATCTGCTCCGCCGAATTCAGAATCTCTTTTAATAATTAATGGAGTAATTACGATTACAATTATCAAAAATAAAAGAATAATATTTTGCTTAAATAGACTCTTCAAGTTTAATCACTCCTTCTTTTCTATATTCTTGAATAAGATTAAATACCATTACCGTTATAATTCCCTCAACAATTGCTAGCGGTATTTGTGTAACTGCAAATACAGATAGAAACTTTGCAAGAGATGCGGCAACTCCTCCTGTGGCATCTGGGAATGCTAAAGAAAGCTGAATTGATGTAATTACATAAGTAGCTAAATCTCCTAATGCTGCCGCTAAGAAGACTGTCAGGCTTTTATTTTTCCCTTCTTTACCCATAGCTTTATATATGCCATAGGAAACAAGTGGACCTACTACAGCCATAGAAAAGGAATTAGCTCCTAATGTAGTAATCCCCCCATGGGCTAATAATAAGGCTTGGAATAACAATACTATAGTCCCTATAACAGTCATAGTCGTTGGTCCAAATAGTATTGCACCTAATCCTACTCCCGTTGGATGAGAGCAAGATCCAGTAACAGATGGAATCTTAAGGGCAGATAAAACAAATGCAAATCCTCCTACTAATCCTAGAATCATTTTATGATCCTGTCCTTCTTTCAAACCTTTTCCTACCTTTCTAAATCCTATGACTAAAAATGGTAAAGTTAATATTGACCAAATAATTGCCCATTTAATAGGTAGGAAACCTTCCATAATATGCATTGCTTGTACAAGCTGTGGAGTTATAATTAAAGTCAATAATATACCCCACATTAATAATTTCTTTTTCATAAAATCACCTCACATTTATTTTTAAAGGAATACTCCTTTATATCTAAACTAGGTGACCTAAAAGGAAAATAAAAATCCCTAACCTGAAATAGATTAGGGATGGAACTTATACTAATATTAACTATATAATAGTACAATTATAAGTTTTTCCTTCCCTCCGAAGGTCACTTCAATACTATTAGGCAGGTCTCCTGACTTGTGACTCATTTTACTCTCAGCACCTTCCCAGATTTCTCCAGTGGCATAAGCTGATTCTATCATCACTTACAGTAGCGGGGGCTGTATGGGATTTTCACCCATTTCCCTATTATTCTTATAGAACCTAATGTACTATATTCAATTTTCATTCTAATGCTATCATAAAATAATATTTAATACAAGATATTTTTGCAACTAAAAGATATAATATTATACCAAAGGTTGTTATGTCCATCTTTTACTTAGCTAACTAATTGGATCACAATATAGATTATTAATAATAATACTTCACTACGATACATAATTTCTATAGTGTTTTTTATATCTATTTTTCTAATTTCCTCAACCTTATCACCTATTGTAGGTTTCTCTACAAGCTTTCCATGATAATAATTATTTCCACCTAATTGAATATCTAGAAGCCCTGCAACAGCACCCTCTGGATATGCACAATTTGGACTCTTATGATTTTTTTTATCCCTGATCATTATCTTAAAACCATTTTTTATATGAAATCTCCCTAATGAACCTAAGCACATAAGAATTCCTGTAATTCTTGATGGAATATAATTAAATATATCGTCTACCTTTGCAGGAAAATATCCTAGATCAATATATTTATCATTCATATAACCTAACATAGAATCCATAGTATTGATAAATTTATATGCTAGTCCTCCAGATGCTCCAAATAGGATTATATAAAATAGTGGAGCAATGACCCCATCAGATGTATTCTCTGCCACAGTTTCTACTGTTGCCCTTATAATTTCCTGTTCTGAAAGATTTTTAGTTTCCCTTCCAACAATATAAGAAAGTCTTATCCTAGCTTCTTCTATACCTATGTCTAGAGCTTTTGATACCTTCATGGCTTCATAATGCAGACATCTTGCAGCTATACATGTATAGATTAAGTAAGTATTCACTATAATATAAAGAACTTTATATTCTTTTATAAGCTTTAATAACAAATATGGCGTAATAAAGCCAAGTGAAATATTAATTATAACAATAATAAATCCAGCAAACTTAAGTCCTTTTTTTGATCTAGCAATTTTTCTTGCTAATTTTTCTTCAAAAGCAATCATTCTTCCCATAAGTTTCACAGGATGAGGAAAACTATAGGGATCCCCTATAATAAAATCTATTATAACTGCAAGTATTATACTAATTAGCATACTTGATTATCCAATCCCATTATTTTATAAATATAATCCATATCCATATTTTCACGAAGTATTATTGCTAATTTGTTTAATTCTCTTTCCAATTCTTCTTCTGTTTGTGGATTTGTATTACATTCCTTGTCATAGTCTATTAAACTATCTTCATCTACTAATTCTAAATGTGCAAAAGGTATTGTTCCTACAACTGGTATATTTAATATTTCTTCAATCATTTTAATTCCTGGATCTAATAAAGTTTTATCTCCTCTAAATTTATTGATTATGAGCCCTTTTATTCTTTTTCTTTCATGTTCTTCTAACAGCATTACAGTACCATAAAGAGAAGCAAATACTCCTCCCCTATCTATATCTGCTACTAAAAGTACTGGAGCATCTGCCATTTCAGCCATTCCCATATTGACTATATCATTTTGTTTCAAGTTTATTTCTGCTGGACTTCCTGCACCTTCTATAACTACGATATCATTTTCTTTCTCTATCTCTTTATATATGTCTAATATCATTGGTCTAAGAGTATTTTTATACTTGAAGTATTCCACTGCTTCCATATCCTCTTTATCTTCACCTCTTATAACAACCATAGAACCTTTATCTGACTTCGGTATAAGTAAGATTGGATTCATATTTGGATGTGGTTTAAGTCCCGCAGCTATTGCTTGCAAAGTTTGAGCTGTACTTATCTTATATCCTTCACTAGTAGTATAATATTTTGAGGACATGTTCTGAGATTTAAATGGGTATACCTTATATCCATCTTCTTTAAATATTCTACATAATCCTGTACACATAAGACTCTTACCTGCTGAAGATGTGGTGCCTTGTATCATGATATTTGTCATATTATTTTCCCCCTATTTGTATTTTTCCATTTCTTCTTCTAAATTATCTACTTTATATTCTAAGGATAATACTGGATCCAGATTGTATTTATCCAATAAATAATATAAATCTTCGATTTCATTTCTAATTGGAGCTTGGTGATTATCATATAGACCATTATTAGAATGGATATGAATATAGAAAATATAATCTTTAAGTTCTTTTATCCATTCTTCCAATTTCACTTTCCCTAATTTAGCATGTCCTACATCTAAATTAATTTTAATATTAGGCAAGTTTATAGTTTCTATTAGGTCTTTTAACATGTTGGGAGTTTCTTCGAATATATTTTCCAGAAGTATTATTCCATTATAATCTGGTACTTCTTTTAGTATCTGTTCCCAGAATTCCCTACTTTGCTTATTGTTTAATTTTATTAATGATGGCTGATTTAAATATGGATTAATCTGACTATGAAATATTAAGTAATCTATATTTAATTCCTTAGCCGCATTCATAGTATATAAATATCTATTATAGCTTACTTCTCTAATTAATTTATCAGGACTCGAAGGCTTTAAATCTAAAAAAGGTCCATGCAAAGCTTTGACATTTTCAAATCCTTTAAGTTTAGCTTTATATCTATGAATTATTATATTAATTTCATCCAAGGATAAATTAGGTTCTGTAAAATCCTGTATCTCAATACCTATATTGAGCTTTTTAAACTCTTCTATATTTAAGCTGTCTATGGTGCTTATAGTTTTTAATATTTTTCTCTTCATATATTCACTCATTTCTTTAAGATTTTTTCTTCTTTGAATGAATCAACCAAGTTACTTCTATTAGAGAGGATGGAAGCAACATAAGATCCTCATAAACCAAGTATTTTCCTTCCCACTTTGGATCAAATTTATTTTTATATTTCCTTAGTCCATCAAAGCTATAAAAATGTTTACCATATTTAAATACTAAATGTGCAATCTTTTCTTGAATATGTGCATTCTGTGATATTCCTACATTTGAGAGTGGAGCCATTCCCAGATTGAATATTTTATAATTATCCTCTTTAAATATCAAAATCAAATTAAGTATAAGAAAAGTCATGGTATTATTAGGTACTTCCTTTTTAAAACGCATTAAATCAATAGAAGCTGATTTATGATCATCATAACTAGGACTTATAGAAGCAAATGCTATTATTTCTCCTGTTTCTTCCTTCTTTACAACTCCTATTTTAGATTTATTTAGATATTCCCTACTAAACCATCCAAGTGAAAAGCCCATTTCCTCTCTATCAGCTAACCATTCATCAGAAACTTTCTTTAGATCTAAAAATAGATTTTCATCTATAGAGTTATCACAATACATCTCAAAAGTAAAACCATCCTTTTCAAATCGTCTAAGTGTATTTCTAAAATCTCTACTTTTTGAACTATTTATATCAAAATTATCAAGTTCCACTAATCCTGTCTCACCTAATTTAAAGAAATAATACCCATGATCATGATAAAAAGGTAATAATTTCTCACTGGATTGATAAAAAACTGATTTATATCCATATTCATCTATGAATATCTGAAATTCTGTTAAAGCTTCTCCGAAGTATTTTGGATCTCCAATAGGATCTCCCAAAACTACTGCAAGGCCATGACTTATCTCATATTGAATCAAAACACTATTATTTTTAGACCAAAATAAATGTTTATCCTTTAAAAATATAAGGTGAGTTAAGAAATTCCCATCATATTCTTGCAGAAATTTACTTACCCTTTCTTCATTAATACTTTCATACATCTTATCATTTGTTATCTTTTCCTTTGTTAGTTCATAGTAGATAACAAAAACAATGAGAAAACCATAAGCAATAATACCACTAGGTATAGGCCAAGAAATTCCCTTTGAGATCAAGGACTTGAAATATTTAATTTTTATAAAATCTCTCAATATTATATGAGACATTTTCATATAGGCTAAAATTCCGATAAAGGCCAATAGCAAAGTCATAATGGCTTTAAACCAATCAATTGGTAAACTTTTTCTATAAAAGCTATGCTTAGACATTTTTAATATTATCAGAACTAAAATCAAAAAAATTGCTTCTTCATAGGCGAACCCCTTAACGAAAGCAAATATAGCACCAAAAAACAATAACCACATAGTAATTTTGTAGCTGCGTTTTACTTTCATTCTTATTTCCCTAGAAATAACTATCAATAGTATTCCTATACATATTGATAACTGCCTTGATAACTGTAAAATTGGAAATGATAAAAGTCTTGAAGCTATTTTAATTCGTTCAATTACTCCCGGAACTAATGCAGATAATAATAAGGTTACTCCAGATGCTAATATCAATATAGCTAACAATAGGTTTGTAATGCTAGATGTTTTATTGATAAAATCTTTTATCTTTGAAAAACCAATAAATTGAATTAATTTATTTTCATTTTGAGATTGTACTATCAAAGTAAAAACTATTCCTATTATCAAAGGCAATATATAATAAAAAGTTCTATATAATATCAATATGGCTAAAACATTTTCAGTTCCTATACCATAATATTGAAATCCAAGTAATACAACTAAATCAAAAGACCCAACTCCACTAGGCAATAAGCTTAGAATACCAGCTATGGAACCTAAGGTAAATACGATAAATATAATATAAGGATCTACACCTTGACTAAATTGTCTCACGATAACAAAAAATAAAGTGAAAGCAACCATCCATTCTATAAAAGATAAAAATAATAGTTTCACTCTCAATATAATCTTATTATGATCACTTGTTTCTATTGAATTTTTTCTTAAAGTACTAAAAATCCTATCTATTAAAAAATAAACAATGAAGTATATTATGAAAGCAACAATGGTTATAATTATCCATCTATATTTCTCTATAAGGGGAGCTATATATTGATATCTAAACAATGCAATAATCGTCATAAGTGAAAGTCCTATACCCGTTGCTGGAATCAATAATAAATTATAATCTATAATATCCCCTTTATTGTTGGTGCTCTTTTTAAATAGTACAGACCTAATAGAGGCTCCTGTCAATCCCCCTAGTCCTGAAATATTATTTATTGTGTTAGCTACAAAAGTAATGCTAAATATAGTTATTTTTTTAATATTAAGATTTAAATATTTTATTATTGCAAAATCATACAAGCTCATTGATGATACTGCTACTATTCCTAAAATAGTAAATATAAATAAAAGAGACATAGGAAATTCCCTAATTAGAGATATTGTCTTAGCAAAATCTATTGATTTTAATTCCTTCGCTCCTCCAGCGATTATAATTCCCATCATGAATATTATAAATATTAATCTTGAAATCTTTGTTCCATTTTTTTTCAATAGTAATTTAATCTTTTCCATATATCCCTCCATCTGTAATACCTATTATTTTACTATTCTCTATAACTCCATATTTGTTCCAGTACCTAAGTAATATATTACATTGTTTTTTCAATATTATCAATCTAGTTAAATATTACAAATTTAATTTTTAAATTTAAAGGCCCTGCATATGCAGGGCCTATTATTCATTATTTAGCTTTATTATATATTTCTTCTATCTTGTTCCAATCAACTACATTCCACCAAGAATCTATATAGTCTGCTCTTTTATTTTTGTATTTGAGATAATATGCATGCTCCCATACATCTATTCCAAGAAGAGGTATCTTTCCTTGTGAGATTGGATTATCTTGATTTGGTGTAGAAAGTATTGCAAGTTTTCCATTATCAAGTACTAACCATGCCCAACCACTACCAAATTGACCTAATGCAGCTTTTTTGAAATCTTCTTTTAATTTATCAAATCCTCCTAATTCTTCGTCAATTTTCTTTCCAAGTTCTCCTTCTGGTTTACCTCCACCATTTGGTGACATCATATCCCAAAATAATGTATGATTATAATGACCTCCACCATTATTTCTTACAGCAGTTTTAATGTTCTCTGGTAAATCATCTAAAGATTTTAATATATCTTCTATTTTCATTTCTTGGAATTTCTCATGACCTTCTAAGGCCTTATTTAAATTATCAACATAAGTTTGATGATGTTTTGAATGATGAGTCTCCATTGTTAAATGGTCTATATGTGGTTCTAATGCATCATATGAATATTTTAATTCTGGTAGTAAAAATTTCATTGTATCTCTCCTTTTTTATCTATATTAATTTTATTATTATCAGCTTATTATATATATGCCCACATTTCTAAATGATAAACATTATCATTTAGAAATGTGAAAAATAATTTTTTGTATTAAAAAGCTCTGATAAGTTTCCCTATCAGAGCTTTTATTTATCATATATATAATATAATTTTCAATATCTTAGTTTTCTAAACCTATTACAGTATCAGGGTCATCTTCTATCTTAGGTAGATTAATCCCTATATATGCGAATATAATAATTACTATTGGAGTTATATAGTTAAAAAAAGCATATTTAGCATAATCTTGAGTAGCTACTCCAAGAACGCTGTAAAGGAAGGCACCACATGTATTCCAAGGTATTAGAGCAGAAGTAATAGTTCCAGCACCCTCTAAAGCATTGGACAATACTTTAGGATGAAGACCTTTTTCCTTGTATGCCTTAGCATACATTCTGCCAGGCACTACGACTGAAATATACTGCTCAGGCATTGTCACATTGCTAAATATACAGGTTAATATTGTAGTAGTAACTAATGTACCTACACGCTTTACTCTCTTTAACAGTGCTCCCACTATAACTTCAAGTTGCCCAGTCTTTTCCATTATACCACCAAACATCATGGCTATAATTGTAAGTGAAATAGAAAACATCATCCTCTCCAATCCACCAGCAGTTAATAAATCTCCTAAATTTGCACCTTGCATAACTACTCCAAAAACTCCACCTAATATTATACCGATTGTAATTCCTGGTATAGCAGGTATCTTAAAGGCTATTGCTACGATTACAGCCAAAGGCGGTATTAGTAACAGTGGTGACACATTAAATGAAGATGTAATTCCATCTCTAATAGCATTTATAGCCGATATATCAACACTCTCTCCACCGTATTTGAATCCCATAATTAAAAATATTACCAATGTAATACCATATGCAGTAAATGTACTTGGGACCATGTTTTTAACATGTGTAAATACGTCAGTTCCAGACACTGCTGGTGCTAAGTTTGTCGTATCTGATAACGGAGACATCTTATCCCCTAAATATGCTCCTGAAATAATAGCTCCTGCAGCCACTGGAGCAGGTATGCCTAATCCTTTAGCTATTCCAATTAATGCAATACCAATAGTCCCTGCAGTACCCCAGCTAGTCCCCGTAGCTAAAGAGGTGATTGAACATATTATAACAGTAGCAACTAGGAAAATTCCAGGTTTTAGAATCCCTAATCCATAATAAATCATACTTGGAACAACACCAGATAATAGCCATAATCCAATAAGAACACCAATAATTGCTAAAATAATTATAGCTTGTAAAGCTTGATAAATACCATCGAACATAGCTTTTTCAATTTCATTCCAAGTAAATCCAATCTTAACTGCTATAAGTGCCGCAAATAATGTACCTACAAGCATTGGAATATGCGGATCAGCTTCGTATATAGAAATACTAACCCCCATGACAATAATTAAGAATGCGAATGATAGCAACGCCTCCCAAAGATATGGTTTTCGAGCTGTCTTTTTCAACGTTAAAAATCCTCCTTATGCAATATTTTCTGAGTCTTGTAAATTTTATTACAACTTTATATATATGTCAATAGTTTCGAGGAAAGTTTAGTTTTTAACAGTCTTCGTGAGTTATTTAACGAATAATTAATAATATTCTTAATTTTTATAATTATATTCTATTAAATAGAAAAAAGACCTTAATTATCCTAATTAAAGCCTTTTCTACTTTTAATCATGCTTCTAAAAAATATCTTTAATAACCTATTTGAAATAAGAATGCCTATCTATCTTAATCTTTGATTTTTCCTAATTATTTTAATTGATCATTTGCAGCTTCTCCAGCTATCTTACCTGTATATATTGCTTGTGCTATAGCTGTTCCTGTTGCAGGATATACTCTATTAAATATATTACCGAAAACTAATTCTCCTGCAGCAAAAAGATTTTCAATAGGCTGTCCTTCACAATTTTCATTTACCATTAATCCTGGCATTGTACCAATAATACATGCACGTGTTGGAACTGCATAGAAAGGCCCTTTAGTTGGTGGCTTCATTTTTTCGATAATGCTTCCAAATTCATCCTCAGTGCCATTCTCAACAGTTTCATTGTATTTCTTGACAGTTGCTAGGAAATTTTCTTTATTTACTCCCATTAAATCAGCTAGTTCTTCCAAGGTCTCTCCTTTAAGTATAAGTCCTTGTTCAACACCTTTTTCATAATCTTCAACTCTATCACTCTTAGAATCGTCTATACCATATCCAATATCTTCAGGCTGTAAATATATTTGTAACGCAATATCTGTACTTTGTCCAGTTTCATCTACAAACCTCTTACCATCTTTATTTACAAATAATTCTGGTACCCATACAAGACTTCCTACCTCACCTTTATATCCCATATTTGGAGTAAGTGCTTCATAGGACATTACACCATTACCTACTATTTCTATACCAAGTTCTCTAGTCATTTCTATTCCATCTCCTGTAGAACCTGCCGCAAGGAATGGCCATTTTCCAGCTGAATCTGGATCAAATTCTTCAAGTAATTTACGATTATTTCCAAATCCTCCTGTTGCTAAAATAATTTTTTTAGCATTTACTGTATATTTCTTTTCTCTATCTTCAACATTTACACCTTTGATAACGTCATTATTATCAACTATTAGAGAAGTTACTTTTGAATTCACTCTTATTTCAGCCCCACTCTCTTTAGCAAAATTTAATAAGAATTCAGCAGCTTGATTACCTGCAGCATCATCTCTAAACTTTGTTAATTTAGCTCCTCTATTGGTTTCAAATCTATATATTCCTGAATCAGGGTATGTTTCAGTTGCACTTTCAACATCCCATGGTGCACCATTATCAATTAAATAGTCAAATGTTTCTCCTGCTATATTTGCTATATGTTTAACTAATGCTTCATTTGACTTTGTTTCAGATCTCATTTCAAACCACTCTAGAAGTGATTCGGAAGTAAAGCTTTCTTCAGTTACATATTTAGAGCCATTACCTGTCCAAAATAATCCACCTGATAAAGCAAGTGATCCACCAGTAAATGGCATTTTTTCAAGAACTAAAATACTTATATTATCATTTTTCCCTAATTCGATAGCTGCTGATAGTCCAGCAGCTCCTGCACCAACAACTACCACATCATATTCCTCATCTTCACCTTCGATTAATTCTGGTTTCTCTGGTTTAATATTTAATAAATCCATATTCGCACCAGATTTTTTTAAAGCATCTTTTGTAGCTTGGATAATACCAATGCTTGACATCGTAGCACCAGCTACAGTATCAACAGCAACGCTTTGGTGCTGAACAATTGCCGCTGGTACAGAATCATTTGCATAACTAAATAATCTTTCCGATTCAGCTTGTTCAATTACTTTTACTTCTGTTATCTTTTCTTCGTCAACAGTAACCTGAACCTTAATAATGCTTTTCATTCCTTTAGCCTCACCCTCGTATACACCTGGAGTAAAAGCCATCTCTGTTTTTTCTGAAATCATCGGTTCTGAAGTTTGACTACATCCTACTAATGCAGATGTCATCATTGCCAAAATTAAAACAAAAACAATTACTCTTTTCATATTTCATGCTCCCTTCAATTATTTTATATAAATGCTGAATTCATCTACATTTATAAGTATAAGGTCTAAAGGAGCTTTAAAGTCAATGATATTTTTTTATCATTCAATGTGATTAAATGGTAACCAAGCTTGGTGCCAATTTATATAGTCGTCACCTACTTTACGCATCAAAGCACTTTTAGTTAAAACATCTCCTGATAATTCCATTCCTTGTGAATTCATATATTCAATTGCAGGTGCTAAGAGTTCTGGAGTAATAGTTCGATTAGATTTTGATTGAATTCCTGTTTGTATGCATAATCTAGAAGGATACAATTTCACATAATCAGACTCTTCAATATCTAATAACTCTGCATATTCTTTATAAACACCAAGTCCAACAGAAAAATTCTTTCCGCTACTTTCCACTTCTGCTAATGAGAATAAAGTACTTGTAAATACAAAGGGAATTTTGTTTAGCCAATCAAAAATTATTTTCTGTATACCTTTATCTGGATGCAATACATATCCATCCTGCATCTCTAAACGGTAAATATCAGGCCGGTATTCAACTCGATATTTTCCAATTAACTCATTGGAAGCTATCATGCTTTGCTCCTCTTTCTCTATATGTTTGAGAATATTGCTCTTCCATTCTATTTCTTTCTTAATATCTTCTTTTCTATCAGATAAATTAGAAATGATATCATCATTTTCATAATTATTAAGAAGCTTAGCTGTTTCATCTAGTGTATATCCTAATTGACGATATATCCTTGCCCTGATTAACATATGAATTTCCCAGCCACCATAATAACGATAACCTGTAGCTTCTGATCTTTCTGGAGCTATAATTCCTTTAGATTCATAGTAACGTATTGCCTCTGGTGTTATATCTAATAGTTTAGCTACATCACTTATTTTATATTTCATTTTCCACCCCTCACTTATTGACTCTACTCATCTCTAGAATTTCTTTAATAATAGGCACTTACAACACACCTGATAATTTATTAATAGTTTATCAATCTTCTATTCTATTTTCAAGATTTGTTGTTTATCTATATCATAATACAATAAAAGCCCCAATGACTTTCCTCACTAGAGCTAACTTTAGTATTTTCTATAAAACAACTTGCTATATATATTAAATGTCTCCTAATAATACTAGTATTAACCTCTTATCTTTTCAATTAATTCATCTTTCTTGTTTCTAATACTCCTTATTTCATTTTTAACTAAACCATCTTTCAAATTCTCTTTTTCTACAAAGAACATGGATAGTCCTCCCAATCCTACGTGAGTACCTACTGCCGCACCCATTTGCATTATATAAATTTCATCTTTAAAATCTGTCTCTAATCTAATTTTTTCTGCTAAATCCTTAGCAATATTCATATCTGAAGTATATCCAATAATGACAAAATCTGTAATCTTATTATCTACCCTTCTAATAAACTCATCTACATAAAATTTTAGTACTCTATTTCGTCCCCTTTCCTTAGCAACTATGGCTCCCTTACCTTTTTTCATGGACATAATAGGTTTTACCCTTAGTAGTTTACCAATAAATGCACTAGCATTGGTCAACCTACCACTTTTAATCAAATTATTTAAATCATCTACACAAAGAAAATGTTTTACCTTAGTCTTATAATTTTCATTGAATTGAATTAATTCATCAAAACTATAACCCGATTCCAATAGCATAGCACTTTTCAATATCAGCCATCCACTTCCATGACTCATAGATAATGAATCTACTACATATATTTTCACAGTTGAATTTGGATTATTTTCAAAAAAATAGTCTTTTGCTAAAACTGCTGATTGGTAAGAGCCACTTGTACCACTAGACATACAAATGCATAAAATTTCCTTATATCCATCTTCAATGGCTTTATTTATTATTTTTAAATATTCTTCTGGACTTGGCATTGATGTAGTAGGTAATTCCTCTAAAGTTGGTAAAATTTTAAAAAACTCATCTGTCTCAATATCTATTTTATCTCTATAGGTTGTACCACTTATGATAATATTAAGGGGTGCAACTCCTATATTATATTTGTCGACTATTTTTTTTGATAAATCACAAGTAGAATCAGCCATTATCTTGATCATTTAATTCCCTCACTTTATTTATAGTCATAATTCGCTAAATTTCGACAAATTATTCTTTACAATTATAACATATTAGAATTAAAAGAGATATGTTAATAAATTTGATAAATAGTATAAAATGACAATGTAAAATATATATAAGTAGTAGGCTTTTTGTTGAGAGTTCAAAGATACGTTAATGATATGCAAAAATAATAAATAAAACTCCAATGATAAATTATCATTAGAGTTTTATTTTCTTGCTACATAATTACTACTGGTTTAATTAAATCAAATGGTCTAGTTTTTATCATTACTAATGCATCCTCTATTTTTTCAAATCCATGAAAAACGTGTGTAACTATCTTACTCGGATCAAGTTTACCATACTTAACTAATTCAATTTGTTTTTCCATTCTAGCTCTGCCACCGGGAATTTCTTTATTAATGGTGTTATCATGACTTGTATTAGCTCCCCATTCAATCTTTGGAATTGAAAATGTCTCCCCGCTACCAAAGTGATTTACATTTCCAATACGTCCACCTAATTTAACAATTTTCACAGCATCAGTAATTGCATCTGAATCAGTCCCTGCAACCAATACTTTATCTACTCCTGTACCTTTTGTGATTTTTAAAATTTGTTCCACAATGGGCCCATCATTATGATTTATTATATCTGTTGCGCCATAGAATTTAGCTGCTTTAACTAAATCAGGACTATAGCCAACTACAATAATCCTTTCTGCTCCCTTTAAATGTGCACCTGCAACTCCCATCAAACTTATAGAAGCAGTGCCTAAAACCGCCACTGTATCTCCATATTCTACTTCTGCTAATTCTACAGCATGAAATCCTGTAGATACTGTATCTGTCAACATAACAGCTGATTCTAATGAAATCCCCTCTGGAAGTAACGCAACATTCATATCTACATTATCTACATGAAAATACTCTGAAAAAACTCCATCCTTTATATTTGAGTATTTTCTTCCTACTAATTGTTGACTGCTACTGTGCATATCAATATTTCTCCAATCAAGTGTTACAGCTGGTACTATTACTTTATCACCTGGTTTAAAATCTTTAACCTTACGGCCAACTTCTACAATCTCACCTATAGCTTCATGACCTAAAATCAAATTATGCCTATCACCTAATGTACCTTTATATACTGTTTGAATATCAGAAGTACAAGGAGCTAAAGCTAAAGGCCTAAGTATTGCATCATAAGGTCCTGCCACTGGTCTTTCTTTTTCAATCCACCCTACATTATTTAATCCAAGCATTGCAAAACCTTTCATACGTATCCCTCCTATATATTAAATAATATCAATCTATTTGTCAGTTTTTTTGTTACACAATTAATAATTGCAATTACCTTGCCAGCTTTTGCTTTTTATTTAAATTTAATCTATCTTTTACATATAGGCTATAGTTCTTAGTATTATAGTAATAAAAAGTATTTTTCATATTTTAAAGTATTGATTTCTTACTTTTTATTAACTCTTAATCTTACACTGTTAACTATATTATAGTGAAATTTAGTTCTTGACTAAGAAATAAATTTCATTTATTATGTATCTATAATATAGTCAGGAGATGTTGTATATGAACCAAGCCTTTAATAAAAAAAACATAGCAATTGAACCTATGGATGTTAAAGATATAGATGATATGCATAAAAAGTTTTTATTGAATACTAAAAGTCCAGTTTTTGCAGAAACCTTAAGATACTGTGAAAAGGTTGCAAATTCTAATTCCAATGTTCTTTTGATAGGCGAATCTGGAACTGGAAAAGAAGTTGCTGCTAAATATATTCATTTATGTAGCCAAAGGGCTTCTAATGATGTGGTAGCAGTTAATTGCAGTGCTTTCACTGAAACCCTTTTAGAATCTGAACTTTTTGGATATGAACAGGGAGCATTTACAGGAGCTTTAAAAGCAAAAAAGGGGAAGTTCGAACTGGCACATGAAGGTACTTTATTTTTAGATGAAATTGGAGATACCAGTCTACTTACTCAAGTGAAGCTTTTAAGAGTCATTGAAACTAAAAAATTTGAACGAATTGGTTCTAACACACCTATGCTAATAGATTTTAGACTAATTTGTGCTACTAATAAAGATCTTGAAGAAAACATCTTAAATGCTACTTTTAGAGAAGACTTTTTTTATAGGATTAGCACTATCGCCATTAGAATCCCACCTCTCCGTGAACGTAAAGAGGATCTTATGGATATGATTAATTTTTTTCTAGAACAGTCCTGCATTGAAAATAGACGTGAAATCACTTATATTGAACCTGAGGTTAATGAATTTCTGTATAATTATGATTATCCTGGAAACGTCAGGGAACTTAAAAATACTATCGATAGATTAGTGATATTGTCAGAAGATGGTGTTATTAAAAAAGACAATCTTCCTATTTTACATTCTATTGCTAGAATGAAACCTAGTTCGACCAGTAATACATTTCAATCAATCATTAGCTTGAAAGAGTTTAGAAAAAATACTGAATCTAAATATTTACAATGGGTTCTAAATCAAGTAAATGGAAACGTAGCTGAAGCAGCTCGCAGGCTTGATATTAGTTCTCGTCAGCTTTTTAATAAAATTAATGAATATGGATTGCAAAAATAATAGAAGCCTTGATAGGATATGATTCTAATCAAGGCTTTTTCAGCAAAAATATGAAAACACTAATTACCTCGCAGTTAATTACTTACATTTTTTCTTCATCCCATTACTCTCTTATAGATAGTATTCTCTACTGTTTATAAAATAGTTATTTGCTTAGTTTTGAAATTATATTTTACCTTATATTTTGTAGATTATATAATAGTTTTAATGGTATAATTAATGTAACATATAAATTATCTGCAGCCATAAAATTTATTAATAAATTTAATCTCTATAAAAGAGTAATGGAGGTAAATATGGATAATAAAAAAGCATTAGATATTTTAGAAAACTTAAAAAAGGTAATTATGGGCAAAGATGAAGTTCTAGAGAAGGTTTTAATAGCATTATTTGCCAGAGGCCATCTTTTAATTGAAGATGTACCTGGAGTTGGAAAAACTACTTTAGTTAAAGCACTTGCTAGAAGTATGGATTTATCATATAAAAGGGTCCAGTTTACACCAGACCTGATGCCTTCTGATATTATAGGTATTAGTGTCTATGATAAAAATACTGGAGCCTTTTTTTTCAAAAAAGGTCCAATATTTAATCAAGTATTCTTAGCTGACGAAATCAACAGAACTTCTCCCAAAACTCAGTCTAGTTTATTACAGGCTATGGAGGAAGGGGAAGTGTCTACAGAAGAAAGTCATTATATTTTAGAGAAACCTTTTATGGTACTGGCAACTCAGAATCCACTAGAATACCAAGGAACTTTTCCTCTACCAGAAGCACAGTTAGATCGTTTTCTAATGCGTTTATCTCTGGGATATCCAGAAAAACAGTCTGAAATAGAAATACTCCAAAATTATCAGTCCATAAAAAATCTTAATCTTATAGAGCCTGTTGTATCTCAGGAAGATATATTAGAAATGCAATCCATGGTAGATGAAATAACAGTTCACCGTGATATTATAGATTATATTGTTAATATTTCTAATACAACTAGAATTTATGAAGATTTGCGTTTAGGAGCTAGTCCTAGAGCTTCTATTGATTTGTTGAAGGCTGCAAAATCAAAGGCATTTTTAGCAGGTCGAGACTATGTTATTCATGATGATGTAAAGAAAATGGTAGTACCTGTATTGGGACATAGGCTAATTCTTTCCCCAGAGGCCAGAATAGAGCAAAAGGGTATTGAAGATATATTAAAAGAAGTTCTTAGTCGTGTATTTGTACCGGTGATGACAAATGAATAATATAAAAATTGGTCTTCCATTAATCTTCCTTATGATTATAATTGCCTTTGTATTGTTGGTTGGAGGAACCTTGCCTTACTTTTTATTTTATATACTATTGCTGACATTTATTCTTCCTTTAATTCACTGTTTAGTTACCCTTAAAGGGCTAAAAGGTTCTATAGAGATTCCAAGGGAATCTCTATTCACTGGCGAAATGCTCAATATAAATTATCAAGTAAAAAATAATAGTATTCTTCACATACCCTATTTAGAAATTCAATCTGATATTTCAAAACAATTAACAGGGATTAATTCTCCTAAAGTGACATTAGCACTGAAAAAAAAGGAATCCTACAGCAGTAGTGAATCTCTAATCCTAAGAAGAAGGGGTTATTACCAGTTTGGAGAAATAGAGGTAACAGTGGGAGATGTTTTTGGATTTTATTCTTTTAAGAAAAAAATTACAAGCCCTGCCTCTCTACTAGTCTATCCAGAAACCATTATCCTATCTACTTTCAAAATAACTGCCAGCCATCAATCTGGAGAACTTCTAGTGCAGACCTCAGATTTTCAAGATAAAAGCCGAGTTACTTCTTTGAGGGAATATAGAGAAGGTGATTCCGTTAAAGCCATTCATTGGAAACTATCTGCAAAAAAGGATATTCCTATAGTTAAAGACTATGAAAATCGAGGAGATACATATGTTATCATTTTCCTAGACAATGAAGCAAATATCTTTAAAGGTGATGTAGATCGTCGTCTTGAAGATAAGACTGCTGATGTTGCTCTTAGCATAGTAAATTATTGTTTAAGTCAAAATATAGAAATAAACTTGGAAACTCAGAATGATCAAAACCAAGTAGAAGTAAAAGGTCAACAAAAATCTGACTTAAAACCTTTTTTGGAAACCTTAGCTAGATTTAAGGGTAACGGAACTCTTGAATTTAAATCTATTGTCGCGTCAAAGATTGAGACTTTAAATAAAAGTTCAACAGTTATAATTATTACTCCAAACTTAGATAAGGCTATTGGTGCACAAGGAATTCAATTAAAAATCAGAAATCTTAATCCATTATTTATAGTTATAACTGATTTAGATAACAGAACAGGATATATAGACCAAATAGTTGAAAAAAGATTAAGACAGGAAGGAATCCCCATATATATATTAGATTATAACAATAGTATCAAGGAAGCATTGGAGGTTTATCATGGATAGAACATCTAATAAAAGTCAAAAATTACTTTTTAACCTGATTTATGCTTCTTTTGTATTTTGTCTAGTATATCTTTTTGGTTTGGGGATGGGTCTAAAACTAAATATTATGCTGCAAATATTAATAGTATTGCTAGGAAGTATGATAGTTAAATTCTTTCTACTAAATCCACTAATTCTATATGGACTTTTAGCTATTAGTTCTCTAATCACTATCTTGATACACCGTTTCGTTTCTCCCATTTTATTTAACATAATAGAAAGAATTCTTTCTTTATTCAGTAACATAATTGCTCATCTCCAAGGGAAAGAAAGTATTGCATCAGATAATATGTTGTTATTTTGGGCAATACTTATAATTTTAGTATCATTGTTTACTGCTTTCATCTTATTTAGGAATAAAAATATTTATCTATTGCTTCCTATTTATATAGTTTTCTTCCTTTACTATTGGTATAATTTTTTTAATCAAGCATATTGGATGATTTCCATATTTCTATTAGCCTTTTTTATTCTCATAGGATTAAATAAGTATTATGAGAAAAAGATACAGAACCTTTACAATCCATGGCTCCACACATTAACTACCTATAGCATATTAATTGTTTTCATAGCTTTACTATTGCCAAAGAGTTACAATTATATCGAATGGCCTTGGTTGCAGCGAAAAGTTTATACCATCTTCCCATTTATCAAAGACTTACGTTCCTATGATATCTATAGCCGGAAATCTGGAAACGCTACACTATTCAATTTTTCAATTACAGGATATCAAAGTGAAAACTCAAAATTAGGAGGTCCTGTAAACTTAAGTGATAAGAGAATTATGACAGTACGTGTAAGTGATAGTACTTATCTAAGGGGAAATGTAAAGCAAGTTTATACGGGGAATTCTTGGGATACTATAATTGAACCTTCAGCAAACTATGGATTGAAACAAGACTTCAGTGATCTTTCGCAGGAAGAACAGAAAATTTATTACAAGCAAGAATATATTACTATTACCTATCATGATTTTGCATCAACTACCCTTTTTAGTCCTTATAAACCAGCTAAAGTTAGCTTCTCAGACAATCATATGCTAAAAGTAAACCGTGATGATGTTTTGGTATTCTCCAATGGAGTTTATAATGGTGAAAGCTATTTTGTCCTAGTACAAAAACCTCTTCCATATGGGATGTTAGTATCTCTAGGTATAGAACAAAAAAAGAAAGATATGACTGACTTAAATATATATCTACAAATACCTAAAGATAAAATAACTGAACGGACAAAAGATCTAGTAAGGGAAATAGTAAAGGATACTAAAGATGATTTTGAAAAAGCAGTGGCTATTGAGAATTATCTTAGAAATAATTATAAATATAGCTTAGATGTGGAATATTTACCAGAAAATCAAGAGTTTATAGATTATTTTCTATTTGAAAAAAAGGAGGGTTACTGCACCTATTATGCAACATCCATGGCTGTGATGCTTCGTCTATCAGGAATACCAAGCAGATATATAGAAGGTTATTTAGCTAAGGATTCTATTGAAACTGGTGTATATGAGGTAAAACATGAAAATGCCCATGCATGGGTAGAAGCATTTATTGAACCAGTTGGTTGGATGACCTTTGAGCCTACACCTGCTTACCCTGTAGAATCTAGATTAGAAAATTATCATCTAAATGAATCCGACAAGGATATGGAGTTAAATGAAGCTAGGGAAAATATTAGAGGTCCTAGAAATGATATTGATGATCAAAATATTGATGGCGACCAAACTACTGTCGATGGAAGGAAACCAAACTATGAGGAAGACTATGAAGATACATCTACTGGTTTAACAAGTAATACTGTTGACTTATTTATAATCATTTTATTATTAATAATCCCTCTAAGATTTTTAGTAGGATTTTTACAATATAGCTATCGCGAAGCTAAAGCTAAAAAGTTATCCAATAATAAAAGGGTTATTTATCTATATCGACAAATTCTAAGGATCAAGGAATTAATGGGTTATCCCCAACTATATGGAGAAACTCACTATGAATATGCAAATCGTATTGCGTATAAATTCTATTCCTATGATGAAATAGGAATAAAAGAAATTACAGAAATCTTTGTAAAAAGTAAGTACAGTAGCTTTCCTTCTTCGAATGAAGATGTATTAGAACTAGAAAAATATAAAGACATTATGGAAAATCGACTAAAAAAGTATTGGGGTAAAATAAAATATTACTATCATAAATATGTTAAGAAGATGTATTGATTTTAATATTTTTATATCTTAATATAAATCATATCTTTACCATGAATAGTTTATTAACCATAAAGTTACCAAGAATCTCTTGATATTAGCTTGCTTTTATAAGATTTCTTTATAAGTTTCATACTATTCTTAATAAAAAACACGTTTAAATGAGCTATCAAAATCTAACTTTATAAAATTGCTAAAAATAAAGGGATAGATATTAATCTAGTTAAGTACTTTAACAGGGAAGTCAAGTTGGACTTCCCTGTTTGATATTTTGCTATATTTTTTAACTTGTTTATTATCACTAAAGTTTTATTTAATTCCCACCTTTTTCATTTACATTCTATCAGGTACTTCAATTCCAAGTAAATCAAGGGAAGTTTCTAAAATATTTTTTGTTAAGGTAATAAGACTTAACCAAGAATTTTTCTTTTCAATATTTTCCTCACTTATAATTTTATTTTCATGATAAAATTTGTTGAATAGATTAGATAAATCATAAATATATTCACATAATTTGTTTGGTGCCTTTTCTAAGAAACTAAACTCTATGACCTCATTAAACTTTGAAAGCTTTAGCATTAAATCTCTTTCACTTTGGCTATATGGCTCATGTATTGCATCCATATTGTTCATTTTTTCCTCACTAGCTTTTCTCAAAATAGATTTAATTCTTACAATAGTATATAAAATATATGGCCCTGTATTTCCTTCAAAGGATGAGAATTTTTCCATATCAAATATATAGTCTTTAGTAACCTGATTAGATAAATCACCATATTTTAATGCAGACAGTCCGACCTTTCTTACTATATCATATATTTCAGATTCACTAAAACCTTTATTGTCATCGAGTTTATTCACTACATTATCTTGAATTATTCTAATCAAATCCTGTAGTCTCATAACACCACCTTCTCTAGTCTTGAAAGGTTTCCCATCTTTACCATTCATTGTCCCAAAGCCAATAAAATCAAAAAATAGATTTTCATTTACAATTCTTGTTTTTTTAGCACATCTAAAAACCTGCTCAAAATGTAACCCCTGTCTTTTATCAACAACATATATTATCTGATCTGGATTATAATCCTTTACTCTTTGCCAAATAGTAGCAAGGTCCGTAGTACTATATAATATAGCACCATCTGATTTTAATATTATTATTGGGGGAATCGTATAAGTATCAATTTCCTTGGCAACATCTATAACCAATGCTCCTTTGCTTTCATAGGTATAGTTGTTTTCCTTTAGATAATTTATCATTTCATCAATATACTTCTGACTATCGCTTTCACCCATCCAAAGGTCAAACTCTACATTTAAAGCGCTATAATTTTTCTTCAAATCCTCTACAGAAACATTTAAAATGTGCTTCCAAAGTGCTATATATCCTTTTCTCCCGCTTTGTAACTCGAAGGTAGCTTTTCTAGCTTCTTCCATCGCTTCAATATTGCTTTTTGCTAGGGAGCTTGCCGCTGGATATATTTCTTCAAGTTCATCTATTGTAAAAGGGGCTTCTTCAGGATGTTCCCCTTTATAATCCTCAGCAAAATAAGGCAGCCTAGGCATACGTCTTCTAAGCTCAGATATTACCATTCCTATTTGCAAGCCCCAATCACCTAAATGAACATCACCTATGACATTATGCCCTAGAAATCTAGAAATTCTCTTTATTGCTTCACCAATAATTGCAGCTCTAAGATGACCAACATGAAGAGGCTTCGCAACATTTGCTCCACCATAATCTACTATAATTGTCATAGGTTTTGCTGGCTCAGAACAACCATATTTCTTATCTTTACTCATATCATTTAGGTAATCAACCAAGAAGTTATCCTTTATATTTATGTTTATAAAACCAGGTCCAGCAGAAGAAACATCTTTAAAAACATTAGTATTCTTCAATATTTCTAATATCTCATTAGCAATTTGTATAGGTGACTTCTTATACTTCTTAGATGCAGGTAGAGCTCCATTACATTGAAATTGACATAAATCAGGACGATTGGATATAGTAACATTACCAAAATTTCTTTCATATCCACATTGCCCAAAAGCATCCTCAACTATCCTACTTAATATTTTAATTAATTTTTCCATGGATTCCCTCCTTAAATTCAACTATATTGGATCTTTCAGTAAATTATACTATTACTAAAACATCAAAATATACATAATGATAAAAAACCCGCCTCATAAACTGAGACGGGTTTAAATCCGCGGTACCACTCAAATTGACATAAGTCCACTTAAATACTTTAACGCAGTTAACGTATTATCCTCGCAATTGCTCAGACATATTCTCCGAGGCCCTCTTCACCATCAGCTTTCTTACAAGACTCTCACTCTGTTCTCGCTCGCTGTTAGAAATTTAAATGGCTACTTTTCTCTTCCTAGAATTTCCAATTTTATTAATTAATGAAGATTTTATATTATGTACTACGAAAAGTCAATTAAAGATTTTTAGTAGGCTTCTTACAATTTAGTTATCGTGAATATAGTGCTAAAACTATTTCATTATAAAAACTCTAATGATTTTATTCATTAGAGTTTTATTTTATCTGACTGATTTAAGTCTAACTATATCTTTATAATTATTGGCAGTAATCATCTGGACATCTGACATATCTTCTTTTATACCCTCTATATCCGATCCCATTTTCTCTAGCTTATCAAATATAATCATTTGATTATCATTAAGAACTCCTATATCCTCTTTTAATTCAGTCCTTACATTAGAAATTTCTTCTTTTAGCCCAGTTCTTACATTGGAAATCTCTTCTTTAAGTTCAGTTCTTACATTGGAAATCTCTTCTTTAAGTTCAGTTCTTACGTTAGAAATCTCTTCTTTAAGTTCAGTTCTTACGTTAGAAATTTCTTCTTTTAATTCTTTTTTTGTATCTTGTAACTCTATATATAGTCTCTCTAATAGGTCAAATATCTGATCTTCTTTATTCATATGATCACTCCTATTATTTTTTCTATAATATGTATGGTGGAGGCGGTGGGACATGATATCCAATAGTTTCCTAAAGGCACTGACTATATCTTGAGGTCATTAACCCCTCTGGCGTATTATGAAAGTTAATTATAGTTTATTCCTTCCATCCTAGTACTGCATATCATATGACTTAGCAGCCTATAAGTCGATACAGGGCTGTTGGATTTCTCCACATACCCCTCGGTATTAGCATTTTACAGCCTTCACCGATAAAGCCAGATTATCACCTATAGATCACTCTATAGGGCGACTCCATACGAATCGAACCCACGTCCGAAAACATTTCCACAAGAGCTTCTCCGAGTGCAGTCAGTAATTTGACATTCCCTCTACTTGACCCCTACTGACAGGATTCAAGTTTCAGTAGCTTCATAAGTTCCGTCCTTAGCTCAAAGCTTTGCTAAGTGCGGTGCCCCACTAGATTGACGCCCTATCTCAAGCCGTGGGTTACTCGAGTAGGACGAGCAGCTTAATTAAGCTGCAAATGCGTAATTATCGTTTGCGTTTAATTTAGTTTGCCACTTTTAGCGTTGCTTGGCGACAACGACTCGCTACTCCTGATTCCACATCCCCGTCGAAACCAAATTCGCCCCCATATTTAATTAGCAATTAATTATAGCAAATTTATTGAATTATGTCAACCATTAACCAATGCATAGTTCACAATTATCAATGCACAATTAATACCACAAAACTTATAATCTTCTAGTCCTTTTAATTGTGAATTGTCTACTTGTATTTCTCAGATGAATGTTGTTGCATTCTTCTTTCTGCATCCTTCTTCGCTATATCATCTCTCTTATCATATAGCTTCTTTCCTTTTGCAGTCGCTAGTTCTACTTTAACTAGCCCATCCTTTATATATACAGACAAAGGAACCAAGGTATAGCCTTTTTGCGTTATGGCAGCCATTAACTTCCTGATTTCCCTTTTATGCAATAATAATTTTCTCTTTCTAAGAGGATCTACATTATATATATTCCCTTGCTCATATGGGCTAATATGGAGATTATTTATAAATAATTCTCCCTTTTCTATGGAAGCATAGCTATCTTTAATATTTAACTTCCCTTGTCTAATGGACTTTACTTCTGTTCCAGTTAATACTAGTCCAGCTTCCATAGTATCCTCTATGAAATATTCAAATCTTGCTTTTCTATTAGTTGCAACTACCTTAGTTCCTATTTTTTTCATTCTATCACCACATTATAATTTCTTATGATTAAGTTTAACAAATATATATGGTGATGTCAATCTCCTATAGCAATTCAAAATCAATGTTTCTCCTCATTACATCAGCATCTATTACTCTTATCTTAGCCATATCTCCTAATCTATATATTTTATTTGTTCTTTCTCCTATTATATAGTATTTTTCTTCATCAAAATGATAATAATCATCTAGCATATTATTAAAATGAACTAATCCTTCTATGGTATTTTCCAGCTGCACAAACATACCAAAATTAGTTAGTGAAGATACTATACCTTCAAATTCTTCTCCTATATGTTTAGTCATATATTGAGCTTTTTTCATATCTTCAACTTCTCTTTCCGCTTCTTCTGCTCTCCTCTCAGTCATAGAAGTATGTTCTGCTATCTCAGGTAGGTTTGCTTCTAGTTTTCCTTGAACTTGGTTACTTAGTTTCCCATTTAAATATGCTTTTATTATTCTGTGTATTACTAAATCTGGGTATCTTCTAATAGGTGCTGTAAAATGAGAATAATACTGCGCAGCAAGACCAAAGTGTATACCTGGCTCATTACTGTATATAGCCTTTTTCAATGACCTCAACATTAATGTACTAATTAGCGTTTCTTCTTTCTTGCCTCTTATTTCCTTAGTCAATAGCTGTAACTCTTTTGGATGGACTTCTTGCTGCCCTTTTAATGTATATCCAAAATTGTGTATTAGCTTACTAAAAGTAGCTATTTTTTCGGCTGAAGGTTCTTCGTGTATTCTATATAAAAATGGAGTTTGTGACCAGAAAAATCGTTCTGCCACTGTTTCATTGCAAACTAACATAAATTCCTCTATCAATCTATTTGCTATTCTTCTCTCTTCTTTTCTTATTTCTATAGGTACTCCTTTTTCATCTAAGATAATCTTTGCTTCAGGAAAATCAAAGTCTATACTTCCTCTTCTTTCTCTCTTTTCATATAATATATGACATAATTCTTCCATTAGCTTTAAATCCTCTGCAACCTTAGACAATTTTTCCTTAGCCACTTCATCATCATTTTCTAAGAAATCAGAAACATCATCATATACTAATCTTTGTTTACTATTTATTAATCCTTCAACTATTTCATGGTCTACTACTTTACCTTTTTTATCTATTTCCATAAATACAGATAATGAAAGTCTATCTACATTAGGGTTTAATGAACATATTCCATTAGATAGTTCCTTTGGTAACATAGGTATTACCCTATCTATTAGATACACTGAGTTCCCTCTTTGCAATGCCTCTTTATCTAAAGTTGATTTCTCTCTTACATAGTGAGCAACATCTGCAATATGAACTCCAAGATAATAGTTTCCATTATCCTTCATTTCAATAGATACAGCATCATCTATATCCTTTGCATCGATTCCATCTATTGTAAAAGTATTTAAATGTCTTAGATCAACTCTACGCTTCGCTTCTTTAGGATCTACCTCTTGTTCAATATTCTTGGCTGCTTCTTGTACCTTATTTGGAAATTCCTCTGGCAAATTGAATTGTCTAATAATTGATAAAATATCTGTTCCCTTTTCATCTAAATATCCAAGAACTTCTATTACTTTGCCCTCTGGATTTCTCCTAGGCTCTGGCCATGTAGTTATCTCCACAACCACCTTTTGATTTGTCTTTGCATTGCGAGTCTTTGCCTTTGGGATAAATATATCGTATCTAATCTTATGATCATCTGGTACCACAAAGCCAAAATTCCTATTGTCTTCAAAGGTACCTACAATGATTTTATTATTTCTTTCTAGAATTCTGATTATTTCTCCTTCTTCTCGTCTATCCGTTTCTTGCCTTCTAGTAATATTGGCTATTACTCTATCTCCATGCATTGCTCCATTCATATTCTCAGCAGGAATAAATATATCTTCTCTAATTTTATCATTAGGAATAACAAATCCAAATCCTCTTTCATTTCCTTCTAAAATACCAGCAACTAAGTAATCATTATCAATTAAACCATATTTATCATTCTTGGCCTTAATTACTATACCTTCTCTTTCTAATCCCTCTAATATCTTATAAAAACTCTCTAAATCCCTACGTTCTATATCAAATTGTACGGCTAATTCTTCTTTTAACATAGGTTTATATTTCTTTTCTTCCATAAACTCTATAATCATTTCTCTAATACTCATCTTTATTCCTCCCTATCTGGGGTTTATATTTTTATATATTCTTTCTTTATCATTAGTATTTACCCATATTATATAAAAATAATGTAAGATATTAAAAATATCTTACACTTTTTTTACTTTTGAACCATATTGTGTCCTATTAAATAAATTTGCCTCGTAAGAGTACATATTTTCTTTCTTTTCTTCATGAACTTTTATTGCAATAGATATTAATTCATCTATTAATTTTTTGAAAGAATATCCTTTGCCTTCCCATAAATAAAATGCAATTGAACCAGGCAGAGTATTTATTTCATTGATATATATATTATTATTGGCATCTAATAAAAAGTCTATTCTCGATACTCCTCTACCATCAATAGTTATAAACGCCTTCTTTGCTAATTGTTCTATTTCTTGTCTAATATTATCTTCAATTCCAGCTGGTATTATTCTTCTTTCACCACTGGATTTTCCACCTTTTTCATTAGTTTTTACATATTTATCTTCAAAACTTAGAATCTCTTCCCAACCAATTGGTTCTTCACATAAAGATGTAATTACTTCATCATCAAATCCTAAGACTGCACAATTTATTTCTCTTAAATTTTCCACTGCTTGCTCTATTATTATCTTTCTATCATATCTAATAGCTACCTCTATAGCATCAACAAGGTCTTCTCTATTTTTTGCCTTTGATATCCCTATACTTGATCCTAAATTAGCTGGTTTCACAAATAATGGATAGGATAGTTTTGTTTCTATATCTTTTATAATTAAATCTTTATCTTTCAACCATTTAGATCTATAGAACCAGGTATAATCTACTACAGGCAATTCATTAGCCTTATATACATCTTTCATTAATATCTTATCCATACCTACTGATGAACCTAATACACCACAACCTACATAGGGTATATCCATAAGTTCAAATATTCCCTGCACTGTTCCATCTTCTCCATTCATTCCATGAAATGCTGGAAACGCTATATCTATCTCTCCAAGAATCTTCTTTCCAAATAATCCTACTGTCTTAGGATGTGAATAGATATTGTTATCTCCATGGTTAGGAGATAGTATAATCTCTTTAGCATCCTTAAAATTACCATCCTTGTAGTTTTTAAAATCCATTAAGCTATTTCCTGTCAGCCATTTTCCATCTTTGTTTACATAAATCGGTATCACTTCATATTTTGTCTTATCAATATTTTCCATTACCTGCATTCCTGTAATTACAGATACCTCGTGCTCTACACTTAGTCCTCCAAATATTACCCCGATTTTTTTCACAAGAGATAACCCCCTTCCGATTCTTTACTTTACTCACTATAATTATCTGGCAAATCATTTTCAAATAAAACAATATCCTTTGGTCTTGCCAATTTTTGAATATGAGATGTCGCTTCATCTAAAGTATTTACTATAAATATGTTATCCTTGTTGTAATTCACTTCCATTAATCCATCATATATCGGTTTAGTCCTCTTTTCTCCAATAAGTATTACATAATCACAGACCTTCCCTATATTTGTACCAAACTCTTTGTTGGCTTCTATCTCCATTGCACCTAATTCTACCATGCCAGGTGTTACTATTATCTTTCTCCCTTCTTTAAACTGTGATAATACTTCTAAGGCTGCTTTAGACCCTATTGGGTTGGAATTAAAAGCATCATCTATTATGATAACACCCGTACCTGGATTTATTATATTTAATCTGTGTGGTATTGGTTCTAGACTCTCTATTCCATTTTTTATTTCATCAAAGGATAAATCTAATAATCTAGCCACTGCAACACCTGCTAAGATATTATAGACATTATGCTTTCCTAGGAGTTTAGTAGTACATCTTATAGAATTACCGTCTTTGTCTTTTATTGTAAAAGTAGATCCAAATTCGGATACCTCTATATCCTCTGCATATAAATCCAGATTCTCTATATCTTCCAGTCCATAAAGGATTTTTTCTTTAAATGTTTTATCAGCTAATTTCTTTATATATTCATTATCGTAATTAAATATGGCTACTCCATCTGTAGGCAATTCTTCAATTAATTCGTATTTTGTTTTCATTATATTATCTATATTTTTAAATGTCTCTATATGTGTTGGCCCAATGGATGTGATAACTCCTATTTTAGGTTGAACTAATTCTGCTACCTCCTTTATATCTCCAATATTTCTTGCTCCTAATTCTGCAATAAACACATTATGTTCGTGAGTTAAATCATTATTTATTACCTTTGATAGTCCCATAGGAGTATTATAAGATTCAGGAGTATTAAGTACTTTAAATTTTTCTTCCAATATATTTCCAACTATAAACTTTGTACTAGTCTTTCCAAAACTTCCCGTAATACCTACTACGATTAAATCTGCTCTACTTTTTATCTTTTCCTGAGCCTGTTCATAAAAACCCATATTAATTCTTTTTTCTATGGGTTTCAGTGAATTGTTTGATATTAACATAAGAAATGCTTGAAGATAATAGAGTATCCCTAATAAGACAATTAATATTACTAATGCAAAGAATGCATAGGCAGGCGGAGCTTCAAGAAAATTACGAGTCTTCAAGACAAATAATGCTACTAATATTATATTAAATATCATATTAGTTAGATATAATCTCTTTGCTCTATTAGTAAATACTAATGGTTTTTTAATTTCGTTATTATCATTTTTTAGAGAAAAAACTTTTTTCTTATTGCTATTTATCCACTTCTGAAATTGCTCTGAGTTATATCCCTCAAGTTGGAGCATATGTAAAAAATATTTTGATCTATTTGCTATAAAAACTAAAGCCATAATACCTATTATAATTACTATAATTAACAAAATAATCCCCCCACAAAATTAGTGAATAACTAATAATTAAAAGTGAATAGTTTAACTTAACTTATAACTAATGGTAAACAATTTTAGAACTTAGTTTTTTTAATCTTTTCATCTATTAGCTATTCACCATTAACTAGTCACTGCATTTACCTCTTCACTATTCACTTTTAACTATTCACTATATTTTCATATTGCAAAAAATTTCTTAGTATTAATGTAAATCTTTGATAATCATCTAGATATGAATAATGTCCTGTATTTTCTAGTACTACTAAACCTGAGTCTTTTATTTCTTTTTCCATTATTTTTCCCATATATAAAGGCGTAGCTGTGTCTTTATCTCCCCATATCAATAGCGTAGGTGCTTTTATTTTGTTTAGTAAAGGTAATAAATTTTCATTGACTACTATAACTAATATTTTCCTCATGATACCTGATGAATCTTTATAATCTGTTGACCCAAATTTCTTATAAAACTTCTCCATCTTTTCTTCATTTTTTATCCAAAAGAAAAGACTTTTATATAAGAATTTTAAAGTTTTAAAGCTATAAACCTTTATATAGTATTTAAACCCTCTCCTTGGTATTAACCCTGCACTATTTACAAGTACAATCTTATCTACCATCTCTGGATATTTGCTTCCTAAAATAATTGATAGTTTTCCCCCAAAGGAATGACCTATTAGAATCACATTTTTAATTTCCATACTATCCATATATGCTTTTACTATATCTGCATACTTAAAAGAATCAATAGGTTCTTTTGGTTCTTGAGATTTACCAAAACCCGGTAAATCCAGTGCATGTACTTTGAATTTTTCCTTTAGTATATTAACTATTGGAAGTACCGTATTGATATTTGCACCCCAGCCATGAAGTACGAGTACATCTTTCCCTTCACCTTCTACTATATAATTTAGATTTATACCTTCAATATTCATACTAATATACCTCAACTCTTTTATATATTATTATGCCCTTAACTATATGATTATATCATATAAACACATATATTTACAGTAAAACAAGCTCTTCTACTAAAACATTTTTATTCATTATATATTTTTCCAGCATAAAAAAATCCCTCTAAAAGAGGGACTTTTTATAATCCGTATAATTCTTCGATAGAATCCTTTTTAATTAGAATAAAATTCCATTTCCAAATATTTGTGCAAATACTAATGCTACTATTGTCATTAGTTTTATTAAGATATTTAATGATGGTCCTGAAGTATCTTTGAATGGGTCTCCTACAGTATCTCCAGTAACTGCTGCTTTATGAGCTTCGCTACCTTTGCCACCATGATTTCCTTCCTCAATATACTTCTTAGCATTATCCCATGCTCCACCAGCATTTGACATGAATATAGCCATTAATACTCCTGTAATCAATGAACCAGCTAATAGCCCACCTAAAGCTTCAGCTCCTAATAATAAACCTACAGCTACAGGTACAACTACTGCTAATAGTCCAGGGATTATCATTTCTCTAAGTGCTGCTTTTGTACTGATATCTACACAAGTAGCATATTCAGGAGTTGTTTTTCCTTCCATGATACCTGGAATTTCTCTAAATTGTCTTCTTACTTCTTCAATCATAGAGAAAGCTGCTTTACCTACTGCATCCATAGTCATTGCTGAGAATAGGAATGGTAGCATACCACCTATAAATGCACCTGCTATAACAGTTGGTTTTGTCATGTCTATACTAGAAAGTCCTACTGCTTGAGTATAGGAAGCAAATAATGCAAGAGCTGTAAGTGCTGCTGAGCCTATTGCAAATCCTTTTCCTATAGCTGCTGTAGTATTACCTACTGAGTCTAATTTATCTGTTATATTTCTAACGTTATCTGGTAATTCACACATTTCTGCAATACCACCAGCATTATCAGCTATTGGACCATAAGCATCTACTGCTATAGTCATACCTGCTGTTGATAGCATACCTACTGCTGCTAAAGCAATTCCATATAAACCTTGAGCAGCATCTGTTGATCCACCTGATACATAATAAGCTACTAAAATACCTATAGCTATTATAATAATAGGTCCAGCCGTTGACATCATACCTACTGAAAGTCCACCAATAATATTAGTTGATGCTCCCGTTTCTGATTCAGTTGCTATTCTTTGTACTGGTTTATGATCTCCTGATGTATAATATTCTGTTATTCTAGCTATGATAAGTCCTACTGCAAGTCCAGATAATATTGCTATAAATGGCTTATATGATGCTAATATATAATTGCTCAAGAAGAAACCTGCAACTACTGTAATCAATGAACTAACTAATGTACCATTATTTAATGCCTTTTGAGGATCTTTATCTCCTCTAACAAAATAAACACCGATGATTGAAGCGATAATTCCTACTGCTGAAAGTGCAAGTGCAAAATAAACTCCCTTTTCTCCATATGCTACAAGTCCTAAGGTAATAGCTGATATAATTGCTCCTACATATGATTCAAATAAGTCCGCACCCATTCCTGCTACGTCTCCAACGTTATCTCCAACGTTATCTGCGATAACTGCTGGATTTCTTGGATCATCTTCTGGAATTCCTGCCTCTACTTTACCTACTAAGTCTGCACCTACGTCTGCTGCCTTAGTATAGATACCTCCACCTACTCTAGCAAATAATGCTATGGATGAAGCTCCTAATCCAAAACCTGTTATAATATTTGCATCACCAAATATTATGTAAAGTACTCCTACTCCTAAAATCCCTAACCCTACAACGCACATTCCCATTACTGCTCCACCTGAGAATGCTACATTCAATGCCTTAGTCATACCTGATTCCATTGCAGCATTTGCAGTTCTTACGTTTGCTTTTGTAGCTACCTTCATACCAAAGTAACCTGCACATATTGAAAATAGCGCTCCAAGTAAGAAACAAATAGCTGTTTTAAAACCAAGACCAGGAACAATTGTTAAAATAATAAAAAGTACTGCTACGAAAATTGCTAAAGATTTGTATTGCCTACTTAAGAAAGCCATGGCACCATCTTGAATATAGGTTGATATTTCTTTCATCCTATCGTTTCCAGGGCTAACTTTATCGATACTGCTTGCTTTATACAAAGCAAATAACAACGCCAATATACCAACTACTGGCGCAGCAATTAATGCCAAATTCATCTCCTATTCCTCCTTTGTTATTTAGCTGCTAAAACTAAAGTAGATATTATAAAAATAACAGCTGACACTACTGTTATTCTCTTAAGCATGTCTTCACGGCTTGTTCCTCTTGACTTACCCCATAATGAATCCGCTGAACCACCTGCTAAAGTACCCATCCCTTGTTCGCTACCCTCTTGTAATACTACAGAAACTATTAAAGATAAGCTTGACGCAAGAACTAATACTGAAAAGAATGTTGTCATATTTACACCTCCTACAAATATAGTAGATAGTAACATATCCCCTAAAACATTACTATTTTAACATAATAGGAGCATAAAATCAATAGCATAGATAAACCTATACTTAAAGAATTCATGCCCCCCACTACTATTTCTTTATGTTATAAAATGTTTTTCTTCCTTTATAAACAGATTCTTCACCTAGCATATCTTCTATTCTAAGTAATTGATTATATTTTGCTACTCTATCTGTTCTAGAAGGAGCTCCTGTTTTAATTTGTCCCGCATTTGTTGCTACTGCTAAATCCGCTATAGTAGTATCTTCTGTCTCTCCTGATCTATGAGATATTACTGCAGTATATCCATTTATCTTTGCCATTTCAATTGTATCTAATGTTTCAGTTAATGTACCTATTTGATTTAATTTAACCAATACTGAATTCGCAATACCTAGTTCTATACCTTTACTCAATCTCTCAGTATTTGTAACAAATAAATCGTCTCCTACTAATTGAATCTTACTACCTAATCTTTCTGTTAACAGTTTCCAACCATCCCAATCGTCTTCAGCTAGACCATCCTCTATAGAAATAATTGGATATTTATTCACTAATTCTTCATAATAATCTATCATTTCTTCTACCGTAAGTGTTCTACCTTCTCCTGTTAAGTTATAAATCTTTTTATCTTCATCATACATTTCTGTAGCTGCTACGTCTAAGGCTAACATTATCTCTTCTCCTGGTTTATAGCCTGCTTTTTCTATAGCTTCTACTATAGTTTTTAATGCTTCTTCATTACTAGATAAATTTGGAGCAAATCCACCTTCATCACCTACTGCTGTATTTAACCCTTTAGATTTAAGAACAGATTTTAGACTATGAAATATCTCTGCACCCATTCTAAGAGCCTCTCGGAAACTTTTTGCTCCTACAGGCATTACCATAAATTCTTGAATATCAACATTGTTATCAGCATGTTCCCCACCATTTAAAATATTTAGCATTGGAACTGGTAATGTTTTAGAATTAACTCCACCTACATATTGATATAAAGGCATTCCTAGTTCATCTGCCGCTGCTCTAGCTACTGCTAAAGATACTCCAAGGATAGCATTAGCACCTAATTTCCCTTTGTTTGGTGTACCATCTAATTGAATCATCAATTTATCTATTGCACCTTGCTCAAATACATCCATACCTATTACTTCTTCTGCTATTATATTGTTAACATTATCTACAGCATTCATAACACCTTTACCTAAAAATCTTTCTTTATCTCCATCTCTTAACTCTACGGCTTCAAATGCACCTGTAGATGCTCCTGATGGAACTAAAGCTCTTCCAAAAGCACCATCTTCTGTCCATACTTCTACCTCTACAGTAGGATTACCCCTTGAATCTAATACTTCTCTTGCATAAACATCTACTATTATACTCAAATTTAACTCCTCCTTTAGTTAATTCACAATTATCAATGCACAATGCACAATTGCTAAGGAATGTTTTGGGGTCTTTATGACCTTCATTCACCGCTTTCATAATTGTGAATTGTGAACTGTGAATTGTGCATTTATTTTACAAGTGATTTCCCCGTCATTTCTTCTGGTTTTTCTAACCCCATCAGTTCTAATATAGTTGGTGCTAAATCTGCCAGAATACCTTCTTGTAGTTCTACATCCTTATATCCCACAAGAATTAATGGTACCTTGTTACTTGTATGAGATGTTACAGGACTACCATCTTCATTTATTAGCATTTCTGCATTTCCATGGTCTGCTGTAATTAGTGCCTTACCACCCTTCTCTATAAGGAGCTCTATTATTTCTCCTAAACAGCTATCTACCGTTTCTATAGCCTTTACTGTGGCAGATACTACTCCCGTATGACCTACCATATCTGGATTTGCAAAGTTTAATATGATTAAATCATATTTATCCATTCCTAATCTATTTAATACTTCATTCTTTACTTCTATGGCACTCATTTCTGGCTGCAAATCATAGGTCGCCACCTTTGGAGATGGAATCAATGCCCTATCTTCGTTTGCATAAGGTTCTTCTATGCCTCCATTGAAGAAAAATGTTACATGAGCATATTTTTCAGTTTCAGCAATTCTAAGTTGAGATAATCCCTTATTGCTAATATATTCTCCCAAAGTGTTTCTAGGTGATTCATCTGTATAAGCCACTTCTACATTTTCTATGGTTTTATCATATTCTGTCATGGTGACATAAAAGGTATTTACTTTTTTCTCTCTTTCAAATCCCTCAAAATTCTCATCTACAAAAGCTCTAGTAATTTGTCTAGCCCTATCTGGTCTAAAATTAAAGAATATAATTGAATCATTATTATCTATAGTTGTAACAGGCTCATCATTCTCTTTTATAATAGTCGGAATAATAAATTCATCTGTAATATCTTCATTATAGGATTTCTCTATGGCTGATACTGGATTATCATTTTCATTACCTTTGCCTAGAGTAAAAGCATCATAGGCTAGCTTCGTCCTATCCCATCTCTTATCTCTATCCATAGCATAGTATCTACCAGATATAGTCGCTATTTTTCCTACACCTATTTCATCTATTTTGGTCATTAGCTCTTTTATATCTGCTTTACCTGCAGTTGGTGATACATCTCTGCCATCTAATATTGCATGTATATAAACATTATTAAAATTCTGTTTTTTCATTAGTTTCAACAGCGCATATAAATGTGTATTGTGACTATGGACTCCGCCTGATGATACTAATCCAATTAAATGAACTTTAGAATTATTCTTTCTAGCATTTTCTATTGCTTCTAAGAATTCTCTTTTTTCGAAGAAATCGCCATCTGCTACAGACTTAGATATCTTAGTTAAATCCTGATATATTATACGCCCTGAGCCAATATTTAAATGCCCCACCTCTGAATTACCCATTTGTCCTTCTGGGAGACCAACTGCTAAGCCACTTGCTTCCAGAATAGTATTTGGATATTCTCTAAATAACCTATCTATATTTGGTGTATTAGCTAATGTAACGGCATTGCCTTTATATTCCTTTCCTATACCAAAACCATCAAGTATTATTAGCATAACTGGTGCTTTAACCATATTATCCTCCAATTAAAAATTTATTAAATCTACAAAATCTTGAGCAACTAGACTAGCTCCTCCAACTAAGGCACCGTCTATTTCAGATTTATCCATTAATTCTTTTATATTGCTTGGCTTCACAGATCCACCATATTGAATTCTAATTACATTTTTCTTTTCACCATATTTTTCCCCTATGGTTTCCCTTATAAAAAGGATCATATCGTTTGCATCATCTGATGAAGCAGTCTTGCCTGTACCTATAGCCCAGATCGGTTCATATGCAATTACGATATTATCTAGGTCTTTTTCTTCTATTTCCTCAAAAGCTTTTAAGATTTGAGATTTGACCACATCTTTTTCTGTATTTGCTTCTCTTTCCTCTAAAGTCTCTCCTACACAAACTATTGGCTTAATATCATGGGAAATAGCAGCTTTTATTTTTTTATTTACTGTAATATCTGTTTCATTAAAATATTGGCGTCTCTCAGAATGGCCAATTATTACATAATCAACCCCTAGTTCCTTTAACATCTTTGGAGAGATTTCACCTGTAAAGGCTCCATTTTCTTCCCAGTGCATATTTTGAGCACCCAATTTTATATTAGTGTTCTCTATAGCTTTTTTTACATCTTGGATAATAGTAAAAGGTACGCAAAGAACTGCTTCTACGTCCTGATTTAAATTGTGGGATTTTATTCCTTCCACCAATTGTAGTCCTTCACTTATCGTATTATTCATTTTCCAATTTCCTGCGATTATAGGAGTTCGCATTAACATTACCCCCTCTTTATTCAATGCACAATTCACGGTTCGCAATTCACAATTGTTGGGGTCTAGCTTTTGGGTCTTTTATTTGCGACCTTCGGCTGCTTCCCTAATTGTGCATTGTTAATTGTCTGATATTGCCTCAATTCCTGGTAAAATTTTTCCTTCAAGAAATTCTAAGGAAGCTCCTCCACCTGTTGAAATATGAGTCATTTTTTCTGCATAGCCTGATTTTTCAACTGCTGAAGCTGAATCTCCACCACCAACTATAGTTATACCTTCTGATTCTGCCATAGCTTTTGCAATGGCATCTGTACCCCCTGCAAAGTTTTCCATTTCAAATACTCCCATAGGTCCATTCCAGATTACTGTCTTTGCTTCTTTGATTAGGTTTGAGAATAATTTTATAGATTCATCACCTATATCTAATCCCATCATATCCTCAGGTATATTATCTATTTTAACAGTCTTAAATTCAGTATCATTTTTAAATTCTCTTGCAGCTACTACATCTACTGGCAACATCAATTTGACATTATTATCTTTTGCTTTTTGCAATAGTTCCTTTGCTAGCTCAATCTTATCTTCTTCTAGTAAGGATTTACCAATTTCATGTCCCTGTGCCTTTAAGAAAGTATAAGCCATTCCGCCACCAACTATTATGGTATTTACCTTATTTATGAGGTTTTCTATTACTCCTATTTTATCTGATACTTTTGCACCACCTAATATGGCTACAAAAGGTCTTTCAGGTGACTCTAAAGCCTTACCCATTACAGATATCTCCTTCTCCACTAAAAAGCCTACAGCAGAAGGTAAATAGGTAGATACACCTACATTAGATGCATGGGCCCTATGAGAAGTTCCAAAAGCATCATTAACATATAAATCTCCTAATGATGCTAAATCCTTTGCGAAGTTTTCTTCATTCTCCTCTTCTTCTTTTCTAAATCTTGTGTTTTCAAGTAATAAAACATCTCCATCTTCCATAGCATCTATTTGTCTTTTCACTGCACTAGATACAACATTATCATCTTCTGCAAATATGACTTCTTTGTTAAGTAGTTCTGTCAGTCTATCTGCTACTGCTTTTAATGAATACTTTTTATTTGCTTCTCCCTTTGGTCTACCTAAATGTGACATAAGTATAATCTTAGCATCTTTTTCAATTAAATAATTTATAGTTGGTAGTGAAGATGTTATTCTTATATCATCTGTAATTTTACCATTTCCATCCATTGGCACATTAAAATCACATCTAACCAATACTTTTTTCCCTGTAAAGTCTAAATCTTTTAATGATTTTTTATTTAGCATTTAAATTCCCCCATCACCAAGATTATTCAATAAATAACAATAATGGTAGCCGTCCTAGCATATCAATTTGCTAGAGATTAGAGTTGCACCATTATTGTTACTTATTATATTTTGTGAAATATCTATTTGTTAGCTACTAACTTTGCAAGGTCTACTACTCTTTCAGAATATCCCCACTCATTATCATACCATGCTATTACTTTAACCATATTGTCAATAACCATAGTTGATAAACCATCTACTATTGATGAACGAGGGTCAGCAATATAATCTGAGGATACTAATGGCTCATCTGAGTAACCTAATATTCCCTTTAATTCACCTTCACTAGCTTCTTTTAATGCTTTATTGATTTCTTCTGCTGTAGCTGATTTTTCTACTTCAAATACTACGTCTACCATGGAAACTGTAGGCACTGGTACTCTTACTGAGAAACCATTAAGCTTTCCTTTTAGTTCTGGAAGCACTAATGCTACAGCCTTTGCAGCTCCTGTTGTTGTAGGAACAATATTTTGTGCTGCTGTTCTTGCACGTCTAAGATCCTTGTGTCTCTTGTCTAATATTTGTTGATCATTTGTATAAGCATGGATTGTAGTCATTAAACCCTTTTTAATACCAAATTTCTCTAATATTACCTTAGCTACTGGTGCCAAGCAATTTGTTGTGCAAGATGCATTTGAAATAATATGATGATTAGCTGGATCATATTTATCTTCATTAACACCTAATACTATAGTAATATCTTCATCCTTAGCTGGAGCAGTTATAATTACTTTTTTAGCTCCTGCTTCAATATGTTTAGATAAGCCCGCTCTATCCCTAAATGCTCCAGTTGAGTCAATTACTAATTCAACGCCTAAGTCTTTCCAAGGTATCTCAGCTGGGTCCCTATGACCTACAACCTTAATCTTTTTACCATTGATAATAAATCCATCCTCTGCCACTTCTAATGTACCATTAAATTTTCCATACATAGTATCATATTTAAATAAATGGGCTAAATCTTCTAAACTACCTGATGCATTTATTGCCACTATTTCAAATTCATCCACACCATTTTCTGCATAAGCTCTTAATACATCTCTACCAATTCTACCAAATCCACTTAATCCAACTTTCATTGCCATAAAAAACTCCTCCTATTTATTTGTATTTTTTAGTTCTTATATTTTTAGCTACTTTGTAGCTTCATTCACAATTTCCAATATCTTTTCTGCAGCAGATTCATCTGTTATCAATGTCATATTTGAGTTTAAAGTAGATACAGAGATTATGGATTCTGCCTTTTCCTCTCCCCCTGCAACTCCAATAACATTATTTAATGATTTAAATTTTTCAAGAGATAATCCAATGGTCTTAAATTCCCAAATTTCGTTTCCTTTAATATCAAAATAATGACCAAGAGCTTCTGCTACTGCTCCCTTATTAATTAATTCTTCTATTCTTTCTTCAGATAGATTTCGTCTTTTAGCCATGGTATCTGCTCTGCCAATTCCAAATACAAGAGTATTCATATTATTTATCATTTCCATAGATTCTCTGATTTCTTCATTTTTTAACATAAGTTCTAGGGCTTTCTCTTCCAATCCATCTGGTACATATAATAATCTATATGACCCACCTAACTGCTGTCCTAATTTTGCTGCTATGGAATTGGATTGAGTCTCTACTTCACGTCCCAGACCTCCCCTTGCAGGTATAACCATTATGTCTCTGGATTTATTATCAGGAGTAATCTCCTCAGCTACTACTGCCATTGTACTTCCACCAGTTATACCAATTATATCCTTAGGTTGAATGATATTCTTCAGTACTCTAGATGTAATTTTACCCATATCCTTCAGAACCATACTGTTTTCCGTAGAATTTCCAGGTACTATAATCATTTTCTTTATTCCTAATATCTCTTGTAATCTTTCTTCTAGCTTTGGGATACCTTTTAGGTTACCATAGATTGAGTGTAAATTTTCTAATATTTTTTTTCCATCATCAGTGATATACATACCCATTAAATCTATATTTAACAGCCCTTGATTTTTGAGTATACTTACCTCATCCCTTATAGTTCTTTCCTTAAATCCTAATTCTCCTGACAAAGCTCTTCTCCCTATAGGTTGATTATAGGAAATAGCCCTTAAAATAAGATATCTTTTTTCAATTATTTCAATAATTTCTGGTGTTATCTTTTTCAATAATTCTAGTATTTCCATTAAATCACCTCATAGTAAGAAGTTTTAATTGCTTAACTGGTCATTTTTTGACCCACATATGTATTATTTGTCCCGGTTGTATTAAAGAAATGGTAGAATATAAATTCCACCACCTATAGTATATATTATATTTATTTTTTATGCAATAAGTAAATATCCTTTTTTCAAATTAATATCTTCTTCTCATTGAAGATGAAGGTATGCCTAATTCATCTCTATATTTTGCAACAGTCCTTCTTGAAATGTTTATACCCTGTTCTTTTAATAAGTCTGATATCTTTTGATCACTATAAGGTTTCTTAGTATCTTCACCATCTACAATATCTTTTAATGTAACCTTAATGCTAGTGGATGATATATCTCCCTCTTCCCCTAATATCCCAGAGGAAAAGAAATACTTTAGTTCGAACAGTCCCCTAGGAGTTTGCACGTATTTTCCATTGGTTGCTCGAGATATGGTTGACTCATGCATCTCAATATCGTCAGCTATATCTTTCAATGTTAAAGGCTTTAGTGCCTTTTCTCCTTCAATAAAAAAATCTTTTTGAAATTTTAATATAGATTCTATTACCCTTTTAATCGTGTTTCTCCTCTGCTCTATGCTTCTAATAATCCACATTGCAGAGTTAAATTTTTCATTAAGAAAATCTATAGTGTTTTTATCTCCACCTGACTTCATTAATCCTTTATAGTAATTGTTTATGTTAAGCCTAGGACCTGTAACATCATTTATGACCACAACAAATTCTCCATCTATTAATTGGATCTCAGCATCTGGAATAATATATCTTACTTCTTCATTGTTTCCTCTGAAAGACCTACCAGGCTTAGGCTCTAATCGCTTTATATAGTCACAGGCATCCTGAACTTGCTGTAAGTCAAGATTCAGTTCTTTAGCAATTTTTTGTATTCTATTATAGCCAAGATCTTCTAAATAGTCTTCAATTATTATAATAATATAGTTAGTAGCATCCTTTTTATTTCTTACTTGAATTAATAAACATTCCTTTAAATCTCTTGCACCGACTCCTGCTGGTTCAAATGTTTGAATAATATCTAATACTATTTCAACCTCATCTTTCTCGCATTTCATAAAGCTTGCAATTTCTTCTGTTGAAATATTTAAATAACCATTTTCATCAATATTCTGAATAATGTTCTCGCCAATTTTATGTTCCTTATTATCCAGAGGAATAAGACTTAGCTGTGACATTAAATGCTCTTTTAATGTGGGTTCATAAGAAACAAAGGATTCATAATTATATTCCTTTATATTTTTATCAACTTGGGGTCTATAGCTAATATCGTCGTACTTCTCTAAGTATTCCTTCCAGTCTACATCATTGTCATTAGCATATTTATCTAAGTTTTCAAATTCCTCAGAAGAACTTAATGACTCAAGCATAGGATTCTGTTCCATTTCGTTAGTTATATATTCCTTTAATTCCAGACTATTAAATTGAAGCAATTCTATAGCCTGCCTTAGTTCTGGTGTCATTATTAATTTTTGTGACTGTTCAAGAGTTAAATCATAGCTAAGTCTCATCCAGCTCAACCTTCCTAATATATAGTCTTAACTATATTATACCAAATATTCGACAAAGTACAAAATAAAAAGACAAGGAATTTTTGTGAACCTTGCCTTTTATCAAATATTTTATTATAAGCTTTTATTTTCATAATAATTTAATCAGTACTAGATTTTTATTGTCAATTGCCTTATCTACCCTTGATTTTTCTCGTAAGATAATCCATTTGCCTTAGGTCCATTACCTTCTCCTACTACAAATATTAAAGCAAGTAATGTGATTACATAAGGGGTCATAGCTAATAATGTTGATGGTACTTTTAAAGATGTACTTCCTAAATATATGGCTAATCCTTGAGCTGCACCAAATAATAAACAAGCCCACATAGCACCTTGAGGTTTCCATCTTCCAAAAATCATAGCTGCAAGTGCTATAAATCCTTGACCTGATATTAAGGTAGATCTAAAATTTGCAACTACTGCAATACTCATGGCTGCCCCACCAAATCCTGCAAATATTCCTGAAAGAATTACAGCTATATATCTTATCTTGTATACATTAACACCTAAGGTGTCTGCTGCTCTTGGATGTTCTCCTACTGAACGAATTCTTAGACCTAATTTAGTCTTATATAATAAAAACCATACTATAAATACTAGAATAAATGCCATATAAACTGTGGCATATTGATTAAATATTGAATTTAATATAGTTCCTTCTGGCAGAATATCATTAAATGGTCTTGGCATTTTATTATCTAAAGGTATAGGCTTTGTCATCGCAGCTCCTTCAAAGAAAAGTCTAGAAAGGAATAAGGAGAGTCCGGGACCTATAAAGTTAATAGCTATACCTGACACTATGTGATCTGCTGTAAAGGTAATACAAGCTATACCGTGAAGAAGAGCTAAAACCCCTCCTGCAAGCCCTGCTGCTAAAAAAGCTAGCCAAGGATTCCCAGAGTAATATCCTACTGTAGCACCTATAAGTGCACCTATTGTCATCATGCCCTCAAGTCCAATATTTACTACTCCAGCATTTTCTGATATAACTCCACCTAAGGCTGTAAATATAAGCGGTGCTGAATACATTAGTGATATTCCTATTATAATACCTATATTATCAAATATACTATTCAACACTCTCACCTCTTTTCTTTTTAGCCAATAAGCTACTTGCCATTTCAAATAATTTTGGCATTGCTACGAAAAATACTATAGAACCTAATACTATGCTTATTACCTCTGATGGAGCTTGTATGGTTGAATTAAGTTTTCCACCACCATATTTCAATCCACTAAACAAAAGTCCTGCTGGTATAGCAGCTAAAGGACTATTTCCTGCAATTAAGGATACTGCCATACCATCAAAACCGTAACCCTGAGATGCTGCAAGAATTCCTACCTGATGTTCTACTCCAAGGACCTGTGTTGCTCCTGCAATACCTGATAAACCTCCTGCTATCATCATAGATACTACAATATTTTTCTTAATATTTATTCCACCATATTCTGCTGCATCCTTATTATATCCCACAGCTTTTAATTGATAACCTAAAGTAGTATTTTTTAATATATACCATATTAGTATGGCTAGTAAAATTGCTAAAATAAATCCGTAATTTACTGGTGGATTTAGAAGATCTCTTAAAAACTTATTATTGCTCAAAACTGCCTGCCCTGCCTCCGATGCCTTCCATTGTCCTAAAACATTGATTTTAGCAGAATCTAAAACTTTATACGAAGCATCAGAATTCGGTCTTCTTAAAAGTGGAAAAGTAAGGAAATAATTGTTAAGATATAACGCTATCCAATTGAGCATTATAGATGAAATTACTTCATTAACTCCAAACTTTGCCTTTAACATCCCAACAATTCCCGCCCATATACCTGCAGCTAATGCGCCAACTAAAATAGCAACTAATCCATGGATTACTGGAGGTAAATTTAGTAAATATCCTGCCATCATTGCAAATAATGAACCAATAATAAACTGCCCCTCTGCACCTATGTTAAATAATCCAGTTTTAAATGCAAATGCAACTGATATACCAGTTATTATTATGGGAGTAGATCTAATAATAGTCCAAGAAATATATTTAATATTTCCAAATATCCCTGTAAACATTATCCAATAAGCCTCAATAGGATTAAATCCTGATATCAGTAGAATTATTGCTCCTATTACCAAACCTAGTAATACAGAGAATAGGGTAACTAAAAATTTGCTATTCTTCATCTTCTTCATTATTTGCACCTCCTCCGGCCATTAATAGCCCCAACGTTCTTTCATCTGCATCCTTAGCATCTATTATATCAACAATTTTACCTTCATAAATAACAGCTATTCTATCGGATAGATTAATTACTTCATCAAGCTCAAAAGATATTAAAAGAACTGCCCTCCCATTATCTCTTTGTTCAATTAGATACTTATGAACGTATTCTATGGCACCTACATCTAGCCCTCTAGTAGGCTGAGCTGCTATTAATACCTCTGGATTATTCGTGATTTCACGAGCAATAATCACCTTCTGTTGATTACCTCCAGACAATGCTCCTGCTTTCTGTCCATGATTTCTTGGTCTTACATCAAATTTCTCAATTAATTTCTCCGAAAAATCTTCTATCGCTTTATGATTCAACCTGCCTTTTCTAGAGAAAGGCTCTTTATGGTAATTTTCTAATATCATATTTTCTGCTATTGTAAAATCTAATACCAAACCTCTTCTTTGTCTATCCTCTGGAATAGTACTTAACCCAGCATTTATAATTTCAAAAGGAGATTTATTTGTTATGTCCTTTTCATCAAAGATTACTTGTCCAGATTCAATAGGTCTAAGTCCCGTAATTCCTTCTATAAATTCAGATTGACCATTTCCATCTATTCCAGCAATACCTAATATCTCACCTGAATAAATATCTAAAGATAAATTATTTACTGCATTTAATTTTCTATTATCTTTCACAACAATATCCTTAATATCTAATACCTTTTTACCTCTGTTTACATTTTTTTTATCTACAGTAAAACTTACCTGCCTGCCAACCATCATTTCAGCAAGTTCTTCTTCATTTACACTTTCAACTTTTACCGTATCAATTTTTTTACCTCTTCTAATAACTGTACAGTAATCCGCCACAGCTTTTATTTCCTTCAACTTATGAGTAATTATAATAATAGTCTTTCCTTGACTAGCTAAAGATCTCATAATGTTAATTAATTCATCAATCTCTTGAGGTGTAAGTACAGCAGTTGGTTCGTCCAATATTAAGATATCAGCACCCCTATATAAAGCTTTCAATATCTCAACTCTTTGCTGCATGCCTACAGATATATCTTGTATTTTTGCATTTGGGTCTACAAATAATCCATATTTCTTAGATAATTCTTCTACCTTTTTCGTTGCTCTTTTAATATCTAATACTGGTCCATTAGTTGTTTCCATACCTAATATAATATTTTCTACTACTGTAAAGGTATCTACTAGCATGAAATGCTGATGTACCATTCCTATACCATGCTTTATAGCTACATTAGGATTAGTAATATTTATTTTTTTGCCATTTATATAGATTTCACCAGAAGTTGGTGTATAAAGGCCATAGAGAATATTCATCAACGTACTCTTCCCTGCGCCATTTTCTCCTAATAGGGCGTGGATCTCACCTTTATGGACTGATAAATCAATATTATCATTGGCTGTAAAACTGCCGAATTTTTTAATTATGTTTTTCATTTCTATTACTTTCATATCCATTTTTCCAGTGGTCAACAGGTCTCCCTCCCATTTAGACTTAAGCAGCTCAGACTAAAGCCTGAGCTGCTAATTTTTATTATTTTAGACCTTCCATGAATTCATTATAAGTTTCTTCGTTAAATGGAACAACGATTTTTCCATCTATGATATCTTTCTTAAGTTCTTCTACTCTATCAAGAATTTCCTGCGGCACATGTTTATTTGATGTAGGAGCTATATCTACAGCACCATTATCTTCTAAACCATATTTTACAGTTGTACCACCAGCAAATTTACCATCTTTTAAATCCTTGACTACATTATAAATACCTACGTCTACACGTTTCATAGCTGATGTTATAACATGGTCTGGAGCTAGATAGTTTTGGTCTCTATCCACACCTATTACTTTTTTATCTTGTTCTTTAGCTGCTTCTATAACACCGTCACCTACTCCACCTGCTGCATGAAATACTATATCCATGCCTTGTTGATACATATTAGAAGCTATAGATTTACCTTTTGCTGCATCTGAGAAAGAGTCGGCATATTGAGATAATACTGTAATTTCTTTTCCTAATTCCTTAGCAGCATATTGAACTCCTGCTTGGTATCCATAGTCAAATCCCCAAATAACATCTCCTGGTATTCCACCTACAAATCCTAATTTATTAGTTTCAGTCATTTTAGCTGCAATATATCCAACTAAGAAAGAAGGTTGCTCAGCTTTAAATACTACTCCTACTACGTTATCTGGAGTCTCATCACCATAATCGAAGTCAACGATACCATATTTAATCTCTGGATTTGCTTTAGCAGCAGCTAAAGTAGCATCTGCTAGTTTATATCCTACTCCCCAAATCATGTTGTTACTCGCATCTAATAATGTTTCAAAGTTTGGAGCATAGTCTGCATCTTGCTTTGATTCTTGGTAGCTTACTTTTACCCCTAAATCTTTTTCTGCTTGCTGTAAGCCTTCCCAAGCTGATTGGTTAAATGATTGATCATTAACTCCACCCTCATCTGTAACCATAGCTACTTTAAGAGCTGATGACTTACCTCCACCTGTACATGCTGTTAATGTAAGAGATAAAACTAAGATTAATACTAATGATAACACTGATAATTTTCTCTTCACTTTTTTATTCCCCCTCTTAATTTTTATTAACTCATATAGTATTATTAAAAATAGTACTATATAATTACCTTTTTAAACAAGATTAACTACAATATAATTATAATGTATACTATTAATTATTTCAACATAAAAAGCTTCAGGTTACCTCTAATTCTGAAGCAATAGCTTAATATAGAAAATATTGAACTTGCTATGAAGGTGATTTTCTTATATAAAAAATAGTTACTAAAAGTCAAGTGTTTTGTATTCAATTTGTTTTTATTTTATATATTTAATTGTAAAAGTAAAGTCTACCTCTGTTCATTAAAAGGTCTGATTTAACTCTACAAGTTTCTAGCGTAAACAAACTAAAACCCTCTATATATAATTATATATAAAGGGTTTTTTGATGTCATGTACACAAATCTAAAACTAACAAAATTTATTTGTTAATTCATTAATTTGTCAATCTCTAGGGATAAATAATATGAGTTCTTGCATCAACAAATTCTTCATAACCGCATCTAGTGCAACGATTATATACATATTCGGTTACCAAAGTATATACTAGCTTTCCGTTTTCATAGTGATCTTTATAATCTCTTACTACTTTTGTTGAATAAAGATGTTTACTACAAGTTGAAGCTACTTCTACCTCACTGTTTATTGCGGCTGCCTCTACAACATTATACATTGAAGACGTTGCAAAGCTTACAGCTAGTATCGCAATTAACGTTAAGCATAGTATTACCTTGTTGACATTCTTCTTCATGGTATCCCCCCTTTTTTAAATTAGTATAAACCCATTTATATTATTAAATAGATTTAAACTCTGTGTTTGTAAAGCTTTCAATAGTTTTAAAATAAAAACTCTAATCCTTTTTTATGGTATAAATAAGTCATCAAACTAAAACTACCCTAGAAATGTTAATAGTTCTGGACTCAATTATATCATATTTACTTCCATAATAATTAATCTCTAATTTCTACTATTCCCCAATTAATTTTATTTATTATTAAATATCTATCTAAATAATCACAAAGAATATTATTTATGTCCTCAATGTAAACAATTTATAATTTAAAATTTAATCGAGACTATATCTTTTAGTCTATGTTTTGTCCATTAGTTAATGCTATTGTGTTATATTATAGTCCATTGAGAAATGTTTATCAATGTTTTCTGATAATTTATGTTGATAAGTAAATTTTTATTTAATTGCAATTATTTCGCAAGAAAAAGCTCCAAGTTTCCTTGGAGCTTTTAGTCCTAGCATGGATCAGCTTCGCCTACATCATAACCAGCTTTTGCTAATGCTTTGGTAGCTTCGTTTAACTTAGCTTCGTTTACCATTACTATTGGTCCTGTACAACCCATTCCAGACTCAGCATAGATACCTGCTTTCCATAAAGCTTGAACAGCATCTTCTAATTCCATAATATCTATACCATTAATAGTACCAGTTACGGTTTCAGCTGGTGGTGCTTCTACAGTTTCTTCTTCCTTAGCCTCAGCCTTTTTAGTGTCCTTTGTAAGACCTTTTAATATATCTTTAAGTCCAGCTTTGTTAGCTTTTTCAAATTCTTCCTTAGCAATTTTAGTTACGTTCCCTCTTACTAATGATGCAGCATAACCAATTGCATTAGAAACTACTGGAGTACCTGATGCTCTTGAAAGAATAAGGATTGTTCTATCATAATCCTCTCCAATACCAGGTCCATATCCAAAGCCTTGAGCTTCATAGCTTCCACCTGTTGCAAATGAAGAGAATACTTTCATTAAAAGATTTCCTGTTAAAGTATCAGTTATCATTATATCTGGTGTACCTGTTAATAGATCATTACCTCTCATTACTGAGCCACCATCTGCTCTTCCTGATTCAGTAAAGTTAACTGGATATCCTTTACTACTTAAATCTTTAAAAGCTCTCTCTACTTGTCTTGCACCATCTACATTTAAGATACCTACAGTTGGATTTTCTATTCCCATAGCTTTTGCTGCTATAATACCATAGATACCATTCTTAACCATAGCTTCAACTCTGTGTGGTGATGATGTTCCAGTGGTTGTAGCTAAGAACATTTCACGACCTCTACCTGGAGTTATTACTCTACCAACAGTAGATACACCTATTGGGAAGTTATAGTGCATAGTAACGCATGCTCCTATTTCTCCACTATCAAGTAATTCTTCCATTTTCTTATGTTGAGCATCTTCGCCTTCAACATTGTATTGAGTAAGTTTAGAATCAACCTTTGGTCCAATTAGTACTACTTCAATGCTATTGTCTCTAGCTTGAGCCATTTCAGCACCTTTAACTATATTGTCAATACCTAGCTCTGAGCCAGCTACGGTAATACCTACTCTTACTCTCTCTCCAAATTGGCCAGTTTGCATAGCATCAGCGATATCGTTAAATACCTTACCGATCATGCTTTTTATATTATTATCTGCCATATTATCACCTCTAATCTTGAAGTAGATGAGAAGCAAAATCTCTCATAGCTTCTGCTACAAGTGTTCTAACTTCTTCTTGTGATACACCTTTACCTTCATCTAACTTTCCAGTATTCTTTTCCATAACTATTGATGTACCATCGAATAGGTTAGTCATTCTACCTAAGAATAAGCTTCCCTTTCCTACGATCATCGCTCTATTTATTTCACCTGCTAACATAGCTTCTCTAGCAAATCCAATATATGGTGCTCCTGAAGGAATATGTCCTTGAGTTGGTGCCCATCCCTCCATACCATGTTTTTGAATAAATCCATCTATACCAGTTCTTTCTACTTCGCCTCTCTTAACTCCTAGAGCTGCAATCATCTTATAGTTAGCTGCTGGAACGTCTCCTGCTCCTGCTGGTTTTGTAACATCTGGATTTTGCATTTCTACTGAATACTTATCTATATCAGTTACTTTTAATCCTGCTTTATCAAGTGGTGCTGTAACTAATGAAGTAACTACTGCTTGTGGTGATGAACCAGTACCTACAGTATGTCTACCAACTAAGTCAGTTCTAAGAACTGGGTTTACTCCATCGTTTTCTGCTATTATAACTGCAAATCCACCTATAACGTCTTCTAATATAGGCATACCTTTCTTCACATGGTCTTTACCATTCATACCTAATTTAGCTGTACATCCGCCTGCAACTACCATTACCTTTTTATAAGTTCCTGCTTGAACTAATGAAGCTGCTGACACAATAGCATGAGCAGGTGCAGCACAGAAACCTCTTAGGTCAGAACCTGTAGCATTTGTAAGACCAGCCATTTCAGCAACTGCTTTAGCAAAGTTACCGCCACCTCTTTGGTTCATATCTCCACATGCTTCTTCTGAACACTCAATTACATATTCGACTTCTTCAGGTTGTAAATCATTTTTAGCTAAGCAATGTAATGCTGCTAATACTCCTGACGCCTTTGTAACTAAGTTTTCAAACATAACATGAGCTGTTAAGTTAACATCTACATCATGAGCTCTCTTTACACAACCTACTACTTTTTTATCATTATATAGCGGTTCTGCATGTTGCTCGTTAATATATTTTTCAATATCTGCTAATTCTGCACCATCTTTTAATTTTGCAACAAACTCATCTTTAATTAATGGATGAGCTTCTAATTTTGGTTTAATTTGTGCTGTAAATTCTTTGGATAATAACACAAGATCAAATACGTCTACTATTTTAATTAGACCTATAAATTCATCTTGTGGCATTATTTCACCAAATTTTCCATCTCTTTTTGCATCTGCTACATCCTTATCATACCATGGTTGCTCAACTGTTTTAAGTTCCTCTGGCTTATGATTTCCAATATATACTTGGTTTGGTAAATAGTTAACTGATTCTTCATAACTACGTATATGATTTGGTAGCTCTTTTAAATATTCTGAATCTGGATGTAATAATCTTTCTGTTGTCTGAGTTGTACCATTGTGAATAATCATATCTGGTGCTTGCATCAAAACATAAGATGTTCCTTTTACTACTGAATAATTCATATGTCCACCTCCATAAATTTTGGTATGTACTTTGTTTTTTAGAAACTTTGCTTATAACGAATAGAAAAGTTTTTCTTTATTATTTTTAAATTTAAACTTTTCGTAAATGAGTTTTAAGCAAAGTTTCCTTTTAATGCTTATTAGAAACTTTGCTTATAAAAGGGTGATAAGAAGAATCACCCTTTTATAAATTTTATTAATTATTTTTTTACATCAAATACAGTTTGCTCTGTTACTTCAGTTGTTAGAGCTTCTAATGCTCTTTCAACTAATTTTCTTCTAAGAGCTTTCTCATCTTTAGGATCTAGTTTTGGATCTCCTAATGGGTGAGGAATAGCTATTGTTGGAACTATTCTGTTAGCTCCTACTGTTAATGAAATTGGAACTACTGTACACATGTGAACTACTGGAATACCAGCACGCTCAACTTCTTTTACCATTGTTGCACCGCAACGTGTACAGGTGCCTCAGGTAGAAGTTAAGATAACTGCATCCACGCCATCAGCTTTAAGTTCTTTACTGAATTCTTCAGCAAATTTCTTTGAATTCGCTACAGCTGTACCATTACCTACAGTTGAATAATAGTATCTGTGTAGTTTTCCAATTTTTCCTTCTTTTTCTAAGTCACGTAGAACGTCAACAGGGATAACTCTGTCTAAGTCTATATTAGCATAAACTGGGTCATATCCACCATGAGCTGTTTCTCCGTTTGTTTCATTTAAATCATCTATACCTTCAATATCATACTTGCCATATTTTTGAGCTGAGGATGATTCTATATGGTCTGGGTTTCCTTTTGGAACTGCCCCACCTGATGTTACTATAGCAATAGTAGCCTTAGTAATATCTTTTACTGCTGGGTTAGGATCTACTCTATCGAAGTTTGGCATTGGGAATTCAGTTTTGTATTCTTCCTTAGCCATTTTCTTTAGAAGCATTTCTACCGCTCTCTCAGAACCTCTCTTATCAGTGAAGTAATTCTTTCTGATACCTCTTTCTAAGTATCCTTCTTCTTCTGGAGAACCGATTTCTTCCCCTCTAGCTAGTTTAAGTGCTAATGGAACCATTTTCTTAACTGCGTCTCTCATTCCAGCAGCTGAGTCCCTTGTGGAAACTACATAAACTGCTTTCTTGAACATATCAGCACCTGGGTTTTCTATATACATACCAGTTAAAGCTGGTATACCTAATTCGTTTTGCACTGCCTCTGTTATAGTACCTGCGGCAACACCATATCTACCTGCATTAAATGCTGGTCCAGCAATGAATAGGTCTGGGTTATATTTTTTAACCATCGCTAATACTTCTTTTTTAGCCTCTTCTAGATTTTCACCAAAATAGCTATCACCACAAATAACTGTAGCTACTATTTCAGCATTATCTCCGAATCCTGCTTGAAGAGCTAGACCTGGCCCTAATACTTCTTCTCTTACTTCTGGTCTGTGGTCAGCTTTTTCTTCTCCACCTATACCAGCGAAGAATTGGTTGATATAATGAACAACTTTTAATTTCCCCATTTGTTCCCCTCCTCTCATATATTTCGTATCGGGATTTTATTTAATCATTAAAATTTTGTAAATTCATCTCTCATAGCTTTAACTTCTTCAATAATTGAATCAACATCTAGAACCATTTCCATCATACCAATTTGCTCATCATATACATCAGCATCTACTGATTCTTTCAATTCTGGTTCTACTGCGTGATATACTTTAAGTCCCAACGGAACTCCTGCTAATGGACCTGCGAAAGTTGGGTCTCCTGCTGTAACTGTTTCAGCTGCTAATCCTGCTGATTCAGCTTCTGCACCACCAATTAATACGATCATATTTTCTGCACCGTATTTTTCAGTTAAATCTTTAACCCTTTTTTGATTTTCTAAGTCCATTGCGCCTGCAGCCGTTCAGACAAAACATTCTGTTGCTGAAAATACTACTTCTGCAGGAGTGGTCTTTATACATTCTTCCATAGCTGGTCCTGGTATACCATCTCTGTCTCCAATAATGATAACTTTTGAGTTTTCATTAAAAATTGACATCTAGCCACTTCCTTTCTTTGTTATATTCTTTAATCTTTTGTATTATATTTTAATTTTTTTGCATATATTTTTATATAAAATTAGAAACCTTTTGCTGACATTTTATTGAAACCAACTTCATTAGTTGCACCTGTAATAGCTTGGATCTCAACTGTGATTGTACCATCAGCTGCTAAACTTCCATCAAATCCACCAGCTATAATGTCAACATAATCTAAAGTCCCGATTACTTTGTCCATCTTTGGTAATACAATGATTTCATTAGCATTACCACCTGTAACTACTGCATTAGCTGAAGGATCAGCATCTGCTAGAGATTGGCTGGCACCATCTCTACCTGCATATTCGTCAGTAATTATTACAGTATCAATGCCTTTTGCTTCTATCTTCTTAGTGTTCATTATAAGGTCAGTATCTGGGTTACCGAAACCTTCTTGTGAAACTATAACTCCATCAAGTCCTAGATATTCAGCAAGTTTTGCTGTCCAGTTTGATGATCTTTCTTTATCAGCTAAATAAACGTTTTCATTTGTGATTATAACACCTACAAAGTTAAGCGTTTTTCCGTGTTGAGCTAGAAGATCATGAATAACTGGGTTATTCATTTGATGGTAAGTTGTATTCTTATCACAAGCAGATACACAGTTACCACTTACAATTGCACCATCCATAATTTCTGTTGGATACATTATAGTTGGTACAATTTGCTTAGCATCTACTCCATATACATAAGTGTCATGAAGTAATCCTTGTGTTTGAAGCATTTGAACATATCCAACCTTTGGAAGATTAGGATATTTTTCAATTCCTTTTAAGAATGGGTCTACTTCATATACTTCTACTGTATCTGGTGTTAATGATTTTGCGGTTTCTGCAAGATAAGCTGCTGCTTTAAATCCTGCGAATCTTACTGCTCTCTCATGATCGTGTTGCTTTAATCCTTCTACAGGTTCACATTTTAATACTAAGTTAATTGTTTTAGAGAATGGAGTAAAATCTGCTCCAGGTCCTGTCATGTCCACAATACCTTCTTGGAAACCAACGATTTTACCAGTTGTCATAACAACACAACCTTTTAATACATTGGTTTTTCCTGAACCTACAACATCAACCTTTGATAATATTCCTGGGAATACACCTCCTGGACCTTCCACTTTAACTCTTGGTTCTACTACGTCCTTAACAGGTGTAATTCTAACACTTTCACCAGGTTTTGCAATATCTACGTCTACTGATGTAAGGTGCTCATCTTCTTTAATTAAACTGATTAACTCTTCTTTGTTAACAGTTAGCACCCCATTTTCAATTTTGGTTTCATTACCAAATTGAACATCTTTAATTAGCACATGGCCTAATTCCAGACGCATAAATTCACCTCCTCTTATTTTAGCAAGTATCTATATCTCAATTCTGGGCTCAAGGCCCAGAATTAAAACCTTAATTAATTAAATATATTTTTTAATTAATTCTTCAACTGATTCTTTTGTAGCTTCATCAGCTACTACTGCATCTATTCTTTCTCCACCTTTGTAGATAGCGATTACAGGTAATCCCATAACCTTTTGTCCAATTGCAAGTCTTCTTGCTTTTGTAATATCCAATGATGTAAATTTGATTTTATCACCATATTGTTCTTCATAAGCGTGAACATGTGGCATAAGTGCTTTACATGGTTCACATGTTGGTCCCCAGTAATCTACTAATACATATCCTTCTGCTTGTAATACTTCTGCTTCAAAATTGTCCTTATTAAGTTCTAACATTTATTATACCTCCTAATATTATTTTTAAGCATTACTAGTCTGCCATTATTTATTAGTCTTCAAAATGCTCGTTTATATATTTTTCAGCTTGAACAGCAGCTATAGCTCCATCTGCAGTAGCTGTAACTACTTGTCTAAGTGACTTAACTCTGTTATCTCCAGCAGCAAAAATTCCAGGTATATTAGTCTTCATATCATCATCAGTTTTTATATACCCATTTTCCATATTAATTATTCCATCAAATAATTTTGTTGCTGGATTATATCCTACGAATACGAATACTCCAAATGTACCGTCATCTTCATCTGCAAATATTTCTGTTTCTTCATTAGTTTTAACATTTTTAACTATCATTGACTCAAGTATACCATCACCTTTTAATTCAGTGATAACTGAATCCCACATGAAATTCATTTTTTCATTTTTAAATGCTTTTTCTTGAATTGATTTAGCTGCTCTTAACTCATCTCTTCTATGAACGATAGTTACTTTTCTAGCAAATTTTGTTAAATACATAGCTTCTTCAACTGCTGAATCTCCTCCACCTACTACAAACACTTCTAAGTCTTCGAAGAAAGCAGCATCACATGTAGCACAGTAAGAAACTCCTCTGCCAGTTAATTCCTTTTCTCCTGGACATCCTATTGGTCTTGGAGTTGCACCTGTTGCAATAATAACTGTTTTTGCTTGATATTCTTCTTTTGCACCTTTTAAAACCTTAATTTTGCCTTCTAGTTCTACGGATTTGATTTCATCAATTATTCTTTTTGCACCAAATTCATTAACTTGATCTACCATTCTAGCTATTAAAGATGGTCCGCTAGCATGCTCTATAGAACCTGGATAGTTAGCAACTTCGTCAGTTGTCTTTATTTGTCCACCTTCGCCTTCTTTTTCGATAATCAAAGTATTAAGTCTTGCTCTTGATGCATATAGACCTGCTGCTAAACCTGCTGGACCTGCTCCTATGATTATTACATCATAAATCATTTGTCTTCCTCCCTTGAAAATATTTTTTTATGTAGTTCTCTAATATGGCATTTTTGCCAAATTATATTGATAATATTCCATTTTAAAATATTATTCATTTTCATTGAAGAACTAGTATAATTTTTATCAATTACACAAATCTAATTATAAACTCAACGATTTAAGAAAATCAATATAAAATTTAAATATTTGTAGTAGCTTAAAATAATTCTTTTAATTATTTAAGAATAAAAAAAACAGAATAAATAGGTCTAAGTAGGCCTACTTACTCTGTTCATTTACCTGAGAGATTCTCCAATATTTGGATTGCTCCTTCGGTGCTTTTCGCTTTCCAGAGTTCTGTCACAATACGGTCCTTTTGCCTGAGAGTTTCATTGTGGATCGGCTACCCATCAACTTGTTCCTTCGGCGCCATATAACATGGTCTCTTCCGCATTAGTCATCCAGATAATGTAATATTTTGATACTTTTTTCACAGTTCATTAACATTATAATATATAAAATATAATTATACAACCCCTTTTTATATTAATATTTTTTATATATTCCTAGGCTTTGTTTTATAGTTATCAAGTACATATAATGCTATGTTAGAGCAGTGATCTGATACTCTTTCTAGATTAGATATAGCATCTAAAAATATTATTCCAGGTCCTGTTGAACATAAACCTTTATTTAATCTATCTATATGATTAGTTCTATTTTTTGTTTCCAATGCATCCACTTCATCTTCTATAACTAAAACTTCCTTAGCTAAAGCTTCGCCATTTGTCTTAAATGCTTCCATTGCCTTCTGAAATCCCTGCTGACACTTACCAAATATCTCATGTAGCTCATCTATAGCTTCCTCTGTAAATTGAAGATTACCCTCCATTCTTTCTTCGGCAAGTTCAATTATATTTTCAGCATGGTCTCCAACTCTCTCTATATCATTTATATTATTGAAGAATACATTGACCTGATTATGTTCTTCATCTGATAATGGTGCATTTGAAAGTCTTACTAGATAATCAGTTATTTCTCTTTGCAACTTATTTATTTTTTGTTCCTGCTCTAGTGCTGGTTCTATTTCATCATATTTCCCTTCCACAAAGGCTCTTCGGGCTTTTCCTAAGTTATTCTCTACATAACTACCCATTCTAGCAATTTCTTTTCTTACTTGACCTAATGCTATAGAAGGAGTTTCTATGATTCTGAAATCAAGGAATTTTGCTTCCTGTCCTTCTAGCTTATCATCCCCTGGAACTATAGCTTTAGCTGCCTTAACTAGTAGTCCAGCAAAAGGCAATTGAATTAATACATTTATTAGATTAAATAAAGTATGAGCATTAGCTATTTGCCTTTGAACATCATTTGGAGACAATTTAGTTACTATATTTTGAATTGGTGTCTTTAAAACAGTCATAAATATAATTGTACCAACTAAATTAAATAAAAAATGTATGATAGCTGCTCTTTTTGCTGTCTTATTTGCCCCAACTGACGATATCATAGCAGTTGTAGTTGTACCAATATTGTCACCGAAAAGGATTGGAAAAGCAACATTAATATTTAGTAAGCCTTGCCCAGCTAATGCTTGCAATAAACCTATAGAGGCACTACTGCTTTGAACAATAGTTGTAAGACCTAAACCTACTAACATAGCAAGAACAGGATTTTCTAAACTAACCATAATATTACTAAAGGCTGGTAAATCAGCTAAAGGTTTCAATCCACTCCCCATCATATCCATACCAATAAATAATATACCAAACCCAATAAGTATTTCAGCCATGTTTTTAGCTTTTTTCTTGGAAGTTGCAATCCAAATTCCCACGCCTATAGCTACTGCTAAGGGTGCATAATCTGTTAAATTAAATGCAATCAACTGGGCAGTTATAGTTGTACCTATATTTGCACCCATAATAACACCAACTGCCTGATATAAAGACATAAGACCTGCATTAACAAATCCTATTACCATAACTGTAGTAGCAGAACTACTTTGAACAACCATAGTCACCAATGTACCAACTATAACACCCATTAATCTATTGTTAGTAAGTACTTCTATCAATTTCTTTAGTTTTTCACCTGCAGCTTTTTGAAGACCTGTTCCCATTAAGTTCATTCCATATAAAAATAATCCAAGTCCACCAAGTACTGGTAGTGCTATATCCATAATTAACCTCCTAGACAAATTTATTGACCTATTTATTCTTTTGTTGAACTATTTATTCTAAATACATAATATCATATTTTATTCAATTATTATCATCAAATAAAATATTATTCTATATTGGGAAAATCTAACTGTCTTAAAGCTTCATACAATATAATATTAACTGAATTTGCTAAATTTAGTGATCTCGCTATATTGCTCTTCATTGGTATTCTAATACCCTTCTGGAGATTCCCATCTAGTATTTCATTAGATAATCCCTTTGTTTCCTTTCCAAATACAAAGAAAGATTCATCCTTATAGCAATTTTCAGCATAATTATTTTTTGCTTTAGTAGTAGCATAATAAAATTCACCATTAGGGTACTTTTCCAATACTTCAAAAAAACTATTATAATAATGTATTTCTACTAAATTCCAATAATCAAGTCCTGCCCTTTTAAGAGCTTTGTCATCTACAGAAAATCCTAAAGGTCTTACTAAATGAAGCACTGTCCCTGTAAGGGCACAAGTTCTAGCAATATTTCCTGTATTTGAAGGTATCTCTGGTTCTACAAGTACTATATGTAGTGCCATAATTAAGTCACCATCTCCTATTCTAATACAAATTTCTCTATTACTTTAGCTACACCATCTTCATCATTTGAGTCTGTAATATAGTCTGCTTCTTTCTTTATGAATTCATCACCATTTCCCATAGCCACACCTAATCCTGCAAATGTCAACATCGATAAATCATTCTCGCTATCTCCAATAGCTATAACTTCTTCCGGCATAATTTTGAGTCTATTGCATAACTCCCTTAAAGCCTCTCCCTTAGACACATTTAAGCCCATAGCTTCTATGTTATTAGCCCAGGAACTAGAAGTACCTATATTTCCTAACTTGTCTAGATCCATTCTTAAATCTTGAAGTTTCGCTCTATTATCATCAATAAATAAGAACTTATATACATTTAAATCCTTTAGTTTGATTATTTCCTCTATATCTTGAAATACCTTTATATCTATAATGGTATTTCCATTGCCTTCATTATAAAATTGAAGCACTTCATCAACCTTAACATGAGAATAAAATCTAGACTCATCATAGAAATGATAATAGATATTTTTCTTCATAGCAAGATTTACTATTTCTTTAACTAAACTATTATCTATAGGCTTTTTATATATAATATTAGCATTCTCATCTACGATTATTGCTCCATTACATGCAACTATCGGATTTTTTAAATTCAAAGACCTAGAGTATGATAAAGCTGATTTTAATACTCTTCCCGTTGATAAAACAATGTGAGTACCTTTGTTCTTTGCCTTTTCTATTATTACTTTTGTTCTTTCCGATACCTGATTATTACTATTTAAAAGTGTACCATCCATATCTATAGCAACTAATTTATATTTCATTTTTCTCACTCCTCAACTACTTAATATAGCATAAAAAATAAAATAATAAAATACAAATTTAAATAATAACAACCTTTATTGTTATTTTATATCAAAATCTCCTTTGATGTTAATAAAGAATTTCTATATGAAATAGCTTTTCTGAAATTTATTTATATAAAATTCTTTTTAAAATATTAAAAACAAGCTAGAGCTTGCCTATAATTATAAAAAACCCTTTCTATTAATTAAATAAAAAGGATTTTTCACTTTATTATAATTATTACAATGCAGTTAAATAAATTGCATCAGTATATTTATTTTTTTCTATAACAACTTTTATATTATATGCAAATTCTATATTTTCCTTTGTTATGACCTCTTCTGGACTTCCTATGCCAACAATTTGTCCTTCATTTAACATAATTACCTCATCAGAGTATCTAGATGCTAGATTTATATCATGGATTACAACCACTATAGTAGTCCCTTTCTCTCTATTTAATTTTCTCAAAAGGTTTAATATCTCTATTTGATGATTTATATCTAAGTGAGAAGTCGGCTCATCTAAAAGGATAATAGAGGGATTTTGGGCTAAAGCTTTAGCTATGATAACTCGCTGTCGTTCACCACCAGAAAGCTCTGTAATAATTCTATTTTTTAGATGAAATGTATTAGTCATCTCTAAGGCTTCCTTTACAATTTCATAATCATTATCATCTTCTCTTTGAAACCTTCCCTTATATGGATGCCTACCCATTAATACTATATCTTCTACGGTAAATTCATAATCAATAATGGTATTTTGTGGTACCAATGCAATTTTCTTAGCTAATTCCTTAGCCTTTATCATGTTAATATCAACACTTTCTACAACAATCTCTCCTCCTTTTGGAGTATATATCCGATTGAGATTTTTTAAAAGTGTTGATTTTCCAGAGCCATTGGGTCCTATTATACTTATAAATTTCCCCTTTTCTATACTAAAGGATACATCCTTTAGTATTAGATCTTTTGCATATCCAAATTTTAAGTTTTTCACTTCTAATGCATACATGGTAACACTCCATTCAATTGACAACTAACAGTTAACGATTAACGATTGAAATCATTAATCTTTTAATTGATTTTTGTTCTTTGTTAATTGTCATTTGTTAATTGATTTTCACTATCTTTTACTCTTCCTAAGTAAATATAAAAAAAATGGTCCTCCAAATAAAGCCGTTATAATGCCTACTGGAATTTCAACAGGTGAGATAATCGTTCTTGCTATTGTATCTGCTGATACCATAAATATTCCGCCCACAAATGCTGATGCAGGAAGAATTATTCTATTATCAGGTCCAAGTATAATCCTCACTATATGAGGAATTATAAGTCCTACAAATCCTATAATTCCTGCTATAGATACTACCATGGAAACCATAAAAGTTCCCAATATTAATATATATATTTTTGTTTTCTCTACGTCTACTCCTAAACTTTGAGCTGACTCCTCTCCAGTCAGCATAATATTTAAATCTCTTGCAAAAAAATTTATAAAAATCATTGAAATAATTACAGGAATTGATATCTTAATTAAAGGCTCCCACCCCTTACCTGCTAAGCTACCTAAGGTCCAATATATAATCTTTGCCATATCTTTACTATATATAACCATTAGAAAGGACATTATAGCTGTTAAAAATTGGCCTATGGCAATACCTGCTAGAAGTAAGGTTGTAACTGGAACCTTGTTCTTTATTCTAGCAATATTATATACTGTAAATACTGCTCCCAAGGCACCTATAAAGGCAAAAATCGAAATAGTGGATATATTTATAAATGCTATATTAACTCCTAATATTATTGCAATACTTGCACCAAGGGCTGCTCCCGATGATATGCCTATTACATAAGGATCAGCCATTGGATTTTTAAATATTCCTTGAAATGCAGTACCAGCCATAGATAAACTAGCACCGACTAAAATCCCCAATAACACTCTAGGAAGTCTTATTGACCAGATTATAGTTTGATGAGATTTCTCTATATCTGAAACATCTATATATTTTTTTATAATAGGTAGTTTTGAGCCTACAATCCTAAAGGTATCTATAGAACTAATATTGGCAGTACCTATTACTGCAAAAAAACCTATTGATAATATTAATACTAAGAACAACACTATTAGGATAAAACCATATTTATCCTTATTTATGCTTTTTTTCATTAAAATCCCAACTTTACTTAAATAATTCTGGATGAATAGACTTTGCCACTAATTCCAATGCTTCAATTATTCTTGGTCCAGGTCTAGACACTACATTTGCTTCATTACCTTCAAATACATATACTCTGTCATCTTTTATAGCCGATATAGTCTCGAATCCTGGTCTCATCTTTATAGATTCAATAGTTTTATCTGGCATATCTTGAGATGCTAAATAGACTTCTGGGTCTTTTTCAATTAATTTTTCTAAATCGTATTGAGGATAAGCTATTTCTACACCCTTTTCATCTTTTTCATCTGCTGCAATATTTATTCCACCTGACAATGTTATAAGCTCGTTCATGAAGGAACCTTTACCAGCTGCCTGTAGTGGATCATGCCATATTTCATAAAATACTCTCACTTCTTCTTGCCCCTTTATTTTTTCCAATATATCATTTTTCTTATTATTCATAGCTTCAACAAGTTCTTTTGCTTCTTTATTCTTTCCTGTTACTTTTCCAACGGTTTCAATATCTTCCATCACAGCATCTATGGTTTCGGGCATAAATCCAAGAACTTTAATCCCTGCATCTTTTAATACCTTATTATCTTCCTCATTGCCAGCACCGTATACCAATACTAGGTCTGGATTTAACTCTACAATTTTCTCTAAATTAGTAGCCGTAAAATCACCTACTATTTCTTTTGTCTTAGCTTCTTCTGGATAATCACAATAAGATGTCACCCCTACAATTCTATCTCCTAAGCCTAAGGCAAATAAAACTTCTGTATTATTTGGTGCTAATGATACTATTTTCATAGGTTCTTTTTCCATAGTAACCTTATTACCAAAGTTATCTTCTATTTCTATTGGGAATTCTTGAGTTTCTTCTCCTACATCTTTATTTTGTGATTCTACACCTTCTACTTTTAATCCTTCATTTGAATCCTTCTTTGGTGTACATCCAACAATTGTAAATGCTATTAGCATTAATGATAAAAATAATGCGATATTTCTAAACTTCTTCATTTTTTACCTCCCGTTTTTTCTTTTAGTTATAAAGATAAATAAAAAAACTTATGCCTTTTATAAAGGATAAGTTTATAATCTATCTCATCCCTCCCTCCGAGGCTTAAATATAGGCAGGTATCCTGACTCATGGATCATCCTAATCCCAGCACCTTCCCAGTTTCCCAGTGGCTTTTGCTGGTTTCGTACCCAATCACAGTAGCGGGGGCTGTAGTGGGATCTCACCACTTTCCCTTTTAAGTTCCATTAATATGGAACACCTATAAATCTATTCTTTTGTAAAATAATAATATCAAATTAAAATTTATATTTCAAGGGGTTATCCTCAAATATAAATCCGTCTTTATCGATAATTGCCATAAATACCTTTGGCTTTTTTACCTCAGTAGGACTTATATCTAATTTAATATCTAAATTATTATTACCTGCAACCATTACTAAGTATCTATTGTATGATAGATTTATTGCTTGAACTCTATTATCGTTAATCTTCATATACTCACTGGATATCTCATTGGATATTGAAGTCCTAATATTTATCTTGTTACAGTTATCGGCTAAAATAATATATACCTTTTCTACTTCTCTGTCTTTAAATTCCCTAGTTATAGGTTTGCTTAGAATTGATGATAGATAATCCTTTGACTTATATAAAATTTCTGTATGATTTCCTTCTAATATTATATTATTTCCGCCCAAATATCCTAATGTGCTAGCTGTAGTTACAGTACCATCTCCATAATTTGTTTTAAATGCCTCTATGGGCTTTCCATCTGCCCATTTGATTTTTTCTTTTCCCTTTAGTTCTACTATAAATTCTTTATTTGTATAAATCCCTTTTCCACTTATAATAAATAATTTATCTTCATTTATAGATTCCTTTTCCAATGTATTTAAAAATGAATTATTTATAGACATATTTTCTACGGAAATTTCTTTTTTTACTCCTTTATCTTTCCAAAATAAATAATTTCCATATCTATAACTTGGCAATAAATCCTTAGCAACAGGAAATATGTTTCTTAAAGCCTCTATATAATGTATTTTTTCAAACAAATAATAATAAAGTATAAAGCCAAGCTTTAGTCCATTGTAAAGAATATTATCCTCTATTTTCGGATAGGGAAGCTTTCCTCCACTCCAGAAGCAATACGCATCTACACTTCCTAAATTCGGAGTTCCTAACATAATTAGCTTATCAATATAGGAAGGATTAAAATAATTAATATATGCCCTCCCTAACAGTCCCCCTAAACTATGGCCGATGAGTATTACTTTTCTCGCACCTGTCTTCAATTTTAATTTTTCTATATTAGGAACTAGATACCTATCTACTGCCTCCAATACAGGGATTTTCCAATTATAATAGCAAATAAATAAGTTTTCTCCTTCTTCATAACCCATAGAGTTTAATATTTCAATAAATGGTCTATAAACCCTTTCTGCCAATCCAAAAGAAAAATCCCCAGTCCCCTTTATTATATCATCACCCATAGAACCAAAAAGTCCTGGTATAAAAACAATAGGATAGTCCATGTTTATTCTCCTTTCTGCTTTTATATCAGGATATTCAATTTACTTATATGGTGTTATTCATTTCTAATTTCAATAGTTTATCTTTTAGTTCAACTCCACTAGCAAAGCCTACTAAATTTCCATTGGAACCTATGACCCTGTGACACGGAACTATAATAGCTATTGGATTTTTATTTAATGCTCCGCCAACTGCCCTCGGTCCTTTAGGACACCCGATTTTTTCAGCAAGTTCCTTATATGTTCTTGTCTCTCCATAGGGTATATTTAATAATTCCTTCCACACGCTTTCTTGGAAAGGAGTTCCCTTAAAGGAAATTGGCATAGTAAATTCCTTTAATTCTCCCTCTAGGTATTTAATTATTTCCTCATGATAATTATAGTCTTTTTCCTCTACTTTAATAGGAGTATCATAGTATCTTTCTATATATTTAAGGTTGTCCTCTTCTTGAAAGGAAAGAGCTATTATTCCTTTTTCAGTAAAATATACTGTTAATTTACCTATGGGTGATTCAAATGAGTAATATTTAGGGCTCATATTTACCTCTCCTTATTTCTTGTTGTTTATTCTTGCTAAAAAATTCTTTAATATCGATATTTATTGTATTTCCTAATATCACTTTCCATTTTGAATGATATAAAGTGATTACTCCTATTATAACATATAAATATAAAAGTTACTTTTATATTCTCTAAAAGTAACTTTTATTGTATTTCCTGTTCTATTTATAACTGACTTGTCCACTACATCTCCTTTACTAATCTCCATTGTTCTCTAGCCATATCGTTTAATGCAGGATTCATCCTTGTGGAAGCAAGGTTTAAACATGTATTAAACCAAGATAAAGCTTCTTCTTTTTCGCTTAACCTTCTTGATAATTCTCCTATTAAATAAGATAGCTTACTATCATCCATATTTGTACCTGACAAGGACTCTGTATTATATGCTTCTATAAACTGGTCTCTAGCTAATTTTAAAAATCTAACTTCTTCATTTTTTTCTTCCTTTAGACGATATAGCCAACCTAAACTTAAGCAAATATTCCCTTGTTCCAAATTTTTAGCTTTAAGTAATGTTCCAGCAAGTAATGCTAATTTATAGGATTCTATTGCCTCGTCTAAATCTCTTATTCCACCAAAGTCTCTTTTATTCCACCTTGATGATATGTTATCTATAATTATTCCAATTTGATCTTTTTTTATATCATTGAATTTATTTTCGGATGCAGCATATCCACAGTTAGGACATACGAATATACTATATTTTATGGGATTTTCAGCACTATAATGATTTAAAAAATCCTCATCTCTTTTTAAAAGCCTTAGTCTAGATGTCTTTACTTTTTTAGTCGAAAATTCTTTTTTACAGATTGGGCACTCTACCTTTTTGTCAAATAGTTCACTTTGTTCTGTCAATTTGCAACTCACCTTTCTATTATATCTTTTTCTTCCTCTATTATAGTACTAGCTGGTAAGGCAGGCCCAACTTTATATATATAATCTTTTTTCCTATAATGATCTACAGTAATCTGTGTTCTAGATACTACTTTCCCATTTTTTATTATAGATTTATAAGTCTTAACTTTATATCCTGTTCTGCCTTTTTGTATATCTATTGTAGTACCTGGTGATAATTTTGCATCATATATTTTTTCAGTTTTAGGAGGAATAGTTTCAATAATCTCTGGAGTTATCTTTACATTATAATTTTTTGTCTTTGTATCTCCATATATATATATATTAACTCTGTCTCCTACTACTTTTGCATAAGTATATATTGGAAAATCAAAATCATTCCTGAATTTCAAATCCAAATAACCATATGACACTGCAGCATCTTGGCCATAAGGAACATAACTTGCTGGTATAGAATGGGGGTGACGTTCAAGTATAGTAAGATCTGCAAGTAATAAGGAATTATACATCGTAGTTGATGTCTGGCAAACTCCTCCTCCAAGACCTGGCGTTAATTCTCCTCCTATTATCACATTCGCTTCTTTATAACCAGATTGGGCAGACCTAGGTCCAGTTGTATTATTATATGAAAATTCTTCTCCTGGTAAAATTAATTTATTACTAATTGCTTTAGATGATAATTTAATATTTTGTATTCTTCCACTGCTACTCCCCTTAAAAGAAGTGGAGAATTCTCCTATTACTCCATTTATTCTAGATAGTAGGCTTTTTTTAACTCGTGGTTGTATATCTTCTACGGGAATTTCTATGTCTTTTAATTCATAGATATTTTCATCTATTCTTGCAATTAATTTATCTGTTAATACTCTCTTCCCTAAGGTTTCATCTGTTACAGTGATTTTACCATTATTGAAATTAAGAACTGCATCTACAGCTTCCTTATTTATTTCTTGGGAAATGTTTTTTGCTACCTCTTCTAACTTAGTACTTTCATAAAAGGATTCAAGTGATATTTCTACCCCAGATTTAATTTTAGCTATATCCCTCAACCTTTTAATGAAATTTCCTTCCCTGCCTAGCTGAAATGCTATATTAACTGCTTCATCATATTTATATGAAAATCCTAATTGTCTTAATCTAATCTTATATATGTTTTCATTATATATTAAATTCATAGACTTCTTCTGGATTTCTGCTTCTTTTTTCTCTTTTATATACTCTAAGGCTTGTTTCATTGTTTTATTACTTACATCATATCCATCTATCCTTATACCTTTATAGATGGTATCTATATTTAGGATATTCTTGTAAATATAGGTTCCAGATCCTAGAACTATAGCTAATACTATTACAGTAACAAATAATAAAATCAATATACCTTTTTTCATTTAAATCCTCCAGCCCAGAGTATTAATATTTTATTCCCAATAGACTTTTATATTATCTCCGTCCTTTAATTCTTCTAAGTATTCTGCATCTCTATTATTTACTTTCAGAATTAATTTTCCCCTTAAGGAAGATAAATCAAAATCTATATAGTCAAAAATATCTACAAAAACAAACTTATCCTTTTTATAGTATATTTCCATTTCCTCATTATTTATTACTAATTTAATCTTTTTTTCATTATCTCTTATATTATTATCTTCTTTAATATCAACTATTCTTTTAATAACATCTCCCTTTTTCAATTGATAAGTATGAAATACCTTAGCTCCATTTACCAAGAATTCATCTATAGATATGTCTTTTTTATATTCTAGTATTAACTCTTCCAATGTCTTTATTTCCTCAATCTCAATATATACTTCTGGACTAAGAATAATATTATGGTTTATTATTTCATCATTTATCTTGATAGTTTTAACAAGGTTTATTTCTTTTCCTTCAAAATATACCGACTTGTCCATTTGCACTATATCATAAAGATATGGAATAATTAAAGGTTCTACTACACTAGAGATTATCTCTATATTAGCTTTATCATAAAGTTTAGTTTTTAAATTAGCAAGTTCCTTGTCTACTATTATCTGTGGTTGAGTCCCTTCTTTACCTTTTATTATTCTCTTCTTTCCATTTAGATAATATATAAAATCATTGGATTTCTTTGGCAGCAAATCTCTAGGATTATATCCTGTCAGTATTAAAACATCTGATACCTTTATATCTTCAGTATTAAATATGCGAATTTCTTCACCATTGAAATTTACTTTTATAAAATTTTTATATTTATCTTGGGCGCCTTCTATTGCAATTCCTATAGGTGTTATCATATCTGGCCCATTAACCTCTTCTAGCCCTTCTATATTTTCAATGATAGATGCATCTCTTATTGCAACTCTTTCCTTTGGTAATCCAAGCTTTTCCGCAATGCTTTCTTTTAACATAGGCATTTGACTACTTCCACCAATTAAAAATACTGCATTTGGTGATTTTCCATTAAATTCAAGTATTCTTTCTGATACTTCTGCTGCAATCTTTTCAATTATATCTATTATGGTATTTACTATTTCAGTAGTAGTTAATTTATATTGTATGCCTACTACATCTACAAATTCATGTTCTTCTTTTTTGCTTAGATTTACTTTTAACTTTTCACTACTATTAAAATCAAGTAAATATGCCTTTGCTAGTCTTTCAGTTATTTCATCTCCTGCAGTGGAAGTCATAGCATAGGAAACAATTTGCCCATCTTTGGTAATAGCAATATCTGATGTCCCTGCACCAATATCTATCAATGCTAAATTAAGAAGTCTTAACTCTTTCTTTATAGCTACATTAATTGCGGCAATCGGCTCAAGGGTAATACTACCTACTTCTAACCCCACCCTGGAGATTACAGAATATAAGCTTTCTATAACTATTTGAGGCAGGAATGTGGTTAAAAGTTCTACGCCTATTCTCTCTCCCTTATGACCTTCTAACTTTTCAATTCTATCTTCATCTAAATAATAATCTGATACAGTATATCCTATACTATAATATTTAAAGTGCTTATTTATTTCTACTTCATTTATTTCATCCTGTGCCCTTTGTATTGCCTCTAATTCTAGGGCCTCCACATCAAATTTAGTTATCTCTTTTAAGCCATCAATATGTTTTTCTATCCTAATTTTATGAGTCTTAAGAGCCCGACCAGCAGCAGCTATGGATACAACCTTTAATCTTTCACCTGTCTTTTCTTCTAATTCTAATACTATTTCTTTAACTAGCTTTACTACTCCATCAATATCATGAATTTGACCATCATACATGTTTCTTTTCTTATGTTCCCTTATGGAATAAGCTAACACTTTAAATCTTTCGTCTTCAGTATATTCTCCTACTATGCCTATAATAGTTCTAGTTCCAATATCTAGAGAAAATATTAATTCGTCTCTCACAATACCACCTTCTTCCTATTGTTTAACTTCTTTTTTATAATAAAAACAATAATCAGTTATTGGGCATATATCACATAAGGGTTTTCTAGCCTTACAAATTCTTCTTCCATGAAAAATTAATAAATGATGAGCCTTTGACCACATCTCTCTTTCTATATTATCCATTAAATCTCTTTCTGTATCTAGGACATTGGCACTATTAGCCAATCCTATTCTATTGGCTACCCTAAAAACATGAGTATCTACAGCAATTGCTGGAGTATCAAAGGCATTAGACAAGACTACATTGGCAGTTTTTCTACCTACACCTGGTAAAGCAGTCAACTTTTCCATAGTATCTGGAACTTGACTATTATGATTTTCTATAAGAAGCTTGCATGTCTCTAAGATATTCTTACTCTTAGTCTTATAAAATCCACAGGATCTAATTCTTGCTCCCAGTTCTTCTTCAGATAATTTTATATAGTCTTCTGGTGTTTTAAGCTCTTTAAATAAAGTTGATGTAGTCTTATTCACTTGAACATCTGTACATTGTGCTGATAAGATTGTTGCTATCAAGAGCTCAAATGAATTTGTAAAGTCTAATTCTGCCTTTGCATCTGGAAATCTTTCCATAAGTTTTTCTAATACTATTTTTATTTCTTTTTTTGATAAGATCTTTTTCATTTTCTCACCTACAATATTTCTATTTGATATTCTAATATTTCCACTCTACCATCCTCATCTATAAATTTTATCACATTTGACAAAATCTGGTTAGCAAGATTTGTATTATTTGTCACACAAGCAAATCCAATTATAGATGATCTCCAACTATCATTTAAATCTAGCTCTGCTATTGAAACATTGAATCTTGATTGTATCCTTCCTATTATGCTTTTTATAGTATGTCTTTTATCCTTCAGAGAATTTGATTCATATATTAGCAGTTTAACTCTACAAGCTCCTATTATCACTAGTATCACCTCTATAGTATATATTTTACCCTTTATCTTATTCTATGTAAAAAAATCTTCTATAAAAAATCTATTATATTAAAGAGGCCTTTTTGACCACTGCATAAGTGATTTACACGAAATCAAAGATTCCGGCAATCCGCTTAAAACTCATTGGGATAATAGCAAGTTCTAGTTAAGTTAAATTGGATTATAAAAGAAAAAGGGAGAATATCTCTCCCTTTAAATTATTTTAATATATTCATTTCTTTTCCTACTTTTTCAAATACAGCTGCTGCTCTATCTAGCTGTTCCTTTGTATGTTCTGCAGTTACCATACATCTAACTCTTCCTGTTCCTCTTGGAACTGTTGGGAATACAATACCTGATACGAAAACTCCGTTTTCAAGTAGCTTTCTACTGAATTCCATAGTCTTTGCTTCATCTCCAATAATTACTGGAGTAATTGGAGTTTCACTATGTCCTGTGTCAAATCCAAGACTGCCAATCTTTGATTTCCAATATTTAGCATTCTCCCATAGCTTATCAGTGTATTCTGTTGATTCCATCAGCATAGTTATTGCCTCAGTAATTGCTCCAACAGCTGCTGGTGGTAAAGATGTACTGAATAATACTGGTCTTGCCCTATGACTTAACCATTCATATACAGTCTTGGAGCCAGCTACATATCCTCCCATTACACCTATGGCCTTAGAAAGACATCCCATTCCAAAATCTACTCTACCATGTAATCCAAAATGGTCAATAGTACCCCTTCCGCTTCTACCTAATACTCCTGAACCATGTGAGTCATCTACATAGGTCATAGCTTCGTATTTTTCTGCTAGTTCAACTATTTCAGGAAGCTTTGCTATATCTCCATCCATACTAAATACACCGTCAGTAATGATTAAGATATTCTTATATTTATCTCTAGCATCTTTTAATACTGCTTCTAGGCTATCCATATCTGAGTGCTTATAAACACCCTTTGAAGCCTTTGATAATCTACAGCCATCTATTATTGAAGCATGATTTAATTCATCAGATATTATTATATCTCCTGCTTCTGTTATTGCTTGAATAGTACCTGCATTACAATTAAAAGCTGATTGATATAAGAATGCTGCCTCGTCTCCTTTAAATTTAGCTATAAGGGCTTCTAAGTTCTCATGAATGTCCATATTTCCTATAATAGTTCTAACTGCACCTGAGCCTGCACCATATTTTTCAACAGCTTCAATAGCAGCTCTTTTTAATCTAGGATGATTTGCAAATCCAAGATAGTTATTTGAAGATAAATTTATAACATTTTTTCCATTTAATATTACCTCTGCTTGGCTTGGAGTTCCTAATACAGGCAACGTCCTATAAACACCATCTTTTTTTAATTCCTCAATTTTTTCTTTTAAAAAACTTAACTCGTGAACATTAGACACAGTAAGACCTCCCTAAATTTTCTAATATGTAACACAATTCTATTATAACATATATTTATTATTTAGTGGATACAATTGTTAAAAAAAATATTAACTATTGCCCATTCTGCATACTCTCTTATCATAGGGTTAGAATCTTTTAGCATTGGTATAAGAAGATGTATATTTTCCTCTTTTTTCATATTACCTAAGGCAATTATTGCATTTCTCTTTAGTATGTTCTTTCCTCTCCAACTGCCAGCCATATCCCCATATTTTTTATTAAACTCTCTATTAGAAATTGATAACAGTTCCTCTATATCCATATACCCCCTAGTTATCTCTGGTATAAATTCTTTATGGTTAGATTTTTTTATATCTTTATTTTTAGGACAAACTAATTGGCAGGTATCACATCCATATATTTTTATTCCCATTTTTTCCCGAAGGGAAACAGGTATATCATTCTTTGTTTGAGTTAGATATGATATACATTTCTTAGGATTAAATTTATAAGGACCTTCCAATGCACCAGTGGGGCATGCTCTTAGACATAAATCACAGTCTCCGCATTTGTTTGATGCTTCTTTGCTGAATTCTAGATCTAAATTAGTTAATATATAACCTAAAAACACAAATGATCCATATTCATCATTTATAATGGAAGAATTTTTCCCATAATATCCAACGCCAGCTTTTTTTGCCAATTCTCGGTCTATTAAGGGACCAGTGTCTACAAAATATTTATATTCAAATTCTACAACTTTTTTTATCTCTTGAATAAGTTCCTCTATTTTTTGTTTCAATACTTTATGATAATCTATACCATAAGTAGATTTTGATAATTTTCCTTTTAATAGACAATCTGGCTTTTCAGTATAATCTACATTATAAGAAAGCCCTACAACTATAATAGATCTACAATTAGGCATAGTAAGTTTAGGATCAATTCTTTTATCTATATCATTTTCCTCAAATTCAGTTTTTATATTGATTTTTTCCCTATAGATAAGATAATCCTGTAATTTATCTAATGGTAATGAATCTGTAAAACCACAGATATCTATATTTAACTCCTTAGATTTATCAATTATATATTGATTTAATGAATTCATCTATATTCCCTTCTAAGCATTTCAATTTCCTTCTTATAGCCATCTAATTCATTTGGTGTCTCTAGATTAAAAGGCAAATTTCTTAACAATGGGTGATTGATTATATTTATTATTGCATCTAGTCCAATAGTGCCTTCTCCTATGACTTCATGTCTATCCTTATTAGATCCAAACTCTACCTTACTATCATTAAGATGGACTGCTTTTAATCTATCTATACCAATTATTTTGTCTATCTCTTCCAATACCCCATCTAAGTTATTGACTATATCATAACCAGCTGAATATAAATGGCAGCTATCTATGCAGATTCCAATATTTTTATTATTTTTCACACCATCTATTATAGATTTAAGCTCTTCCATATTTCTTCCTATTTCTGTACCTTTACCTGACATGCCTTCTAATAATACTATTGTCTCATTATCTTCATCTATTGCTTCATTGAGAGCGTTTACTATAAATTCTATACCTTTTTCACTCCCTTGTCCTACATGAGATCCTGGATGAAATACATAATAGGTATTTGGAATTAGCTTAAGTCTTTCCAAATCATCCCTTAATATCATATTTGCAAATTCCCTAGTTTCTTCCTTATCTGAAGCAAGATTCATAGTGTAAGCTCCATGAGCAAAAAGTGGTACAAATTTATGCTCTATCATTAACTCTTTAAGTTTATTTATATCTTCCATATCAATTTCTTTTGCCTTGCCACCTCTAGGATTTCTTGTGAAAAATTGAAATGTATTAGCCCCTATAGATACTGCATCTAGTGCTGCATTATAAAATCCTTTAGAAATAGACAAATGACAACCAATATTTAACATTCTAATCATCCTTTCTTATATATTATAATACCATATTGTCACCTATTTTTAACTATTTCAAAAGAATAAAATATGTTATAATTGAATTTAAGGCGAAAATAGAGAATTTTTGGTTTTTACTGGTAACTTATCTGATGAAAGGAAGTAGTATAATGTTCAACTTTAAAAAGAAAGCTTATAAAAAATTTGACTATATATTATTTTTAACCACTTTATTACTTTGCGGCTATGGTCTACTTATGATAAAGAGTGCAACTCTAAGCAAAGAAACTATGTCATATGTAAAGACTCAAGGAATAGCTACTATCATTGGACTGGTTGCCATTATTATATTAGTCTTATTAGATTATGAGTTTCTAGGGAAACTTTATATACCTATTTATGCAGTATGTAATATTTTACTTATAGCCGTTCTTGTATTTGGTACAGGTGATAAAGATTGGGGTTCTCGCTCATGGCTTACTGTAGGTCCTATAACCTTTCAGCCTGCTGAATTTGTAAAAATCGGTTTAATTATTTCCTTAGCTAAATTTATAGATAATCATAAAGAAAATATAAATGATCCTTTCACTTTGCTAAAAATATTGGCCTTCGCTTTTGCTCCAGTTGTTCTTATACTTCTTCAGCCTGATGCCGGTACGGCTATGGTTTTTATCTTTTTCATAGCTGTAATGTTATTTATTGCTGGAATCAAGTGGAAATATATTGGCTATACATTTTTAATTGGACTATTTAGCCTTCCTCTACTATGGTTTAAGCTTGGTGATTATCAAAAAAATCGTATTTTGAATTTCTTAGACCCTGAGAGAGATTTAGCTGATTCGGGACTCCAAGCCCATCAGGGCAAAATTGCTATTGGTTCTGGCAAAATCTTTGGCAGAGGCTTATTTCAAGGCGCACAGACCCAATTTAACTATATACCTGAAAAACAAACAGACTTTATATTTTCTGTCATAGGAGAAGAACTTGGGCTTATGGGAGGACTTGGGCTTATTTTTCTATATTTTATATTACTTAGTAGATTTATTTTAATAGCTAGAAAATCTAAAGATTTGTTCGGTTCTTTAATGATAGTAGGATTTACAGCCATGTTTCTCTTCCATATATGGGAAAATATTGGAATGACTATGGGTCTCATGCCTATAACAGGAATCCCATTGCCATTTATCAGTCATGGTGGTACATTCCAATTATCTAATATGATTTGTATAGGAATAATATTAAGCGTAAGCGTTCATAGAGAAGAATTAAGTTTTTAGCTGGCAGGAGATGTTTCTCCTGTCTTTTTCATCCTTTATATTTATCGCCTATTTAATCATTATTTTTTTATTTTAGTACCTTGTATTAAAAGGTAGCATATGATATACTATAGTCAATATATAATAATAGGGAGAGAAGCTTATGAATATTCAATTTAAAAAAGGTGTCTTAGAGCTTTGTGTTCTTTCCTTGCTAGATAGAAAAGACTTTTATGGTTATGAGTTGGTTGAACATATCTCACAATATATAAATATTTCTGAGGGAACTATCTATCCCTTACTTAGAAAGTTTAGAGCCGAAGGATATGTAACTACTTATCTAGAGGAATCTCAAGAGGGTCCTCCGAGAAAATACTATAAATTGACTGATAGAGGCGAGGAAGTTTATGAGGAATTAGAAATAGAATGGCAGAGTTTTATTGATGGAGTAAATAGCATATTAAGGGGTGAGTTATCATGAGTAAAAAAGAATATTTAGATAGATTAAGAATATCTTTACAAGGTTTACCTACAGATGAGTTAGAAGATATTCTATCAGACTATAATGAACATTTTGATATAGGTATTTCCAAAGGCAAATCAGAAGAAGAAATATCTAATGAATTAGGAGATCCTAGAGAAGTAGCTAGTAATTATAGAACAATGTATAGACCCAACTATAATAGAAATAGTTATAATACAGATTCCTCCAATGATACTACAAGAAAACTGTTGGTCACATTATTGTTAATAGGATTTAACCTAGTGGTAGTAATTGCTCCTTTTATGTCTCTAGTAGCCTTATTAATTGGATTATATGGCGTTTCTGTTAGTTGTGTAATCGGTGGAATTGTAATTTTATTTGGATTTCCAATTACTATTTTTACTCCAATACCATCACCTCACATACTTACTTCTATATCATTCGGTATAGGGTTACTTGCATTAGGCGCATTGGGAATAATACTGTCAGTATATCTAACAAAAGGATTTTATAAACTTGTAATGAAATATATTAAATGGAATGTAGAAACAATTAATAAATAGGAGGTTTGAAAAATGAATATGAGAAAATTTGTTCCGATTTTAGTAGCTGTTGCTTTAATTGCTCTTGGAGTAGGTTTTTTGTCCCTAAGATATAATGATAATTATAGCTTTGTAAGTTCCAAGTCTGGCAATTTATTAAATATTAGATCTAGGGATGGGATAGTAAAGATAGGTACAGATGGAATCGAAATTAGGGATGGAAATGAACATGTATCTATAGGATGGAATGGAATAAAGGTAGATGATGGCGGAGATGAAGTCAGAATTGGATGGGACGGGATAAAATTTAATGAAAATGGTAAATCCAGAGTTAATATTGACAACAATTGGAATTGGGGTTGGTTTGGAATGAATTCTAAAGATGTAAAATGGGAAACAATTGATGAAGAGAAATTAGCTGAAATAGACGGAATAAATAATATAGTTGTCTCTTCTCCCTTTATAGATGTTAAAGTTACTTCAGAGGATAGAGACGATGTTCGTGTTCGTTATTATGGCAGAATGAGGACTAATGTAGTACCTAGTTTAAAAGTTGAAAAAATATCTAATAAGCTAAATATTAAACTTGAATCAAACGTCAATAGTTATTCAGTTGTAGAATCTGATGTTGTTCTAGAAGTATTTGTACCTAAATCATTCAAAGATGATTTTAATACTTCTACTTCTTCTGGAGATATCTATATGAAGAATTTAATTGGAAAAGATATAAATATCTCCTCTAGTTCTGGTGATTTGGAATTAGAAAATTTAGAAGGAAAATCATTAAAATTATCTACTTCTTCCGGTGATATCGAATTAGATAAATTTATAGGTGAAATCAGTGTAACTTCCAGTTCTGGAGATATTTCTTTAGGTAATGAGAAAGTAAGTGGAAATATGAAAATCTCTACTAGTTCTGGCGATGTTTCCATCAACCTTAGTGATGATGCCAGTTATAATATAAAAGGATCAGCTTCTTCTGGCGATTTCAGTTCATCTGTAGATATGAATATAGAAGAAAATGAAAAAGGCAGATTTAGAGCTACAATAGGTTCAGGGGAAAAATCTATTGATATTAGTACTTCATCTGGAGATGTTGAATTCAGATAAAGATAGAAATACAAGAAAATTCATATAAAGGGGACTCATCTGCATATGAGCTTCCCCTGAATAAAATATATAGATTCAAAAGGGAGAGATAATTTTGAAGTTTATTAGCAAAAGGTTTTTAGTATATTCTTTGTTAATTACACTAATATTTAGTAGCCTAATTGGATGTGCAAAAGAAGCAAATACTACAGATACTTCTACACCATTATCTATGGAAGATAGATTAGAAGATTTTGAATATCTGTATAAAATCATTTCAGAGAATTATCCTTTTTTAAAGGTTAATGAAAGAGTTAATGGTATTAATTGGCTAGAACAAAAAGAAAAGTATATAAAATTAGTTGAAAACTCCAATAATGATACAATCTTTATGAATAATATATCTGCTATAGTAAAAGATTTAAACAATGGTCATACCCATGTGATAGATAAAGAAAGCTTTAAATGGTATTATACTGTATACACAAATCCTAAATATAAAAAATCTAACAAACCTTGGTCTAAAGTCTTTAAAGACAAAACTGTTCTAAAATGGTATGGATTTAACGAAGATGAATTTGAAAATATAAAAAGCCAAGGATTTTTTGGCTCTAATGCCCCTGCTTTTCATTCAGACATTATTATACCTGATGAGGCAGCTTATTTGAAGATTAGTCAAATGAACGGTGAAAGAGTTGAAGAAGACGGAAAAGAAATAAGAAAGTTTTATGAAGAAGTCAAAGATTATAATAAGTTAATAATAGACATTAGAGGTAATAGTGGTGGCGATGATCTATATTGGATGAAAAATGTTATAGAACCTTTAACCAAGGAAAAAATATCTGTAGGTAATTATATCTTCACAAGGGGTAACTATGGAAAACCTTTCTATAAAGCAAGAGGGATGAAACAATCTCCAATATCAAAATTAGATAAAAATATCTTAGAAAATTTCCCTCAAGAAATAAAGATGGATTTTGATTATTATCACATATCCAACAGAACTATACAACCAAAAAACCCTATAGATTTTGATGGAAAAATATATTTATTGGTAGATAAAGGTGTATATTCTTCTTCAGAAAGTTTTGCTGCTTTCTGTAAGGATAGTGGTCTTGCAACTCTAGTAGGTACAACTACTGGTGGAGATGGGATTGGAATTGATCCATTGTTCTTCTCTTTACCTAATAGTGGTATAGTAATAAGGTTTAGTAGTCTATTAGCTTTAAATGGAGACGGAACTATAAATGAGGAAGTACAAACTCCTCCTGATATAGAGGTAGATTCTGCTATCGGATATAGTTATGAGAATGATAAAACGATACAGTTTGTTATAAATGATTAAAACAAGAGTGCTTAAACAGCACTCTTGTTTTTTCAATATAAATAGAGTATGCTACTATTCAATATAAAATACCTCATGATCATCTAACCTCAGGCAGGCCATTCTACCACCTTCATAGCAATTGCCCGTATCGATACCTATTTTATCATTATAAACATTATCAATCCAAATTTCATAAGGTAACTTCGACTCTCTTTCAAATAACTTATCTATATATATTCTAGGAGAATGCCCAAATACTGTTATTAGATTATCTAAGGCTTTATTCTTTATAAAGTCATCTCTTACCCAAACAAGTCTATCTTTTTGTTCACTCAAAGCATCTTTTAAAGGCTTGTCTATCATATGTTCAAATAATCTTGAAGGTTCAAATCCAGCATGAATAAGTAAATATTTGTTATCTATTATCTTAAAATATGGTAACCCTTCTATATAAGATAATATATTTTCTTGTTCCTCCAAAGTTCTTTTGGAAAAGCCTTCTATAGTAGGCTCACATCCATTTCTCCCCCATCTTTCTATTTGTTTCTCATCTTTATACTTTAATGCATAGAGCATCATCTCATCATGGTTTCCCATAATTACTTCTATCTGTGGATGATTCATGACAAATTCGATAGTTTCAATAGGCTTTTCCCCTCTATCTACTAAATCTCCAATTATATAGAGTATATCATTTTCTCGAAGCTCTATAGTTTCAATAAGTTTCTTTAACCTATCTAATCTGCCGTGTATATCACTAGTTACATATTTCATATCCTATTACATCTCCTTGGTGTTTTAGATTCGCTCTTAGTTAATATTAATATTATAACATAAAGAGGTGAAATTAAAACTAAATACACAACTTATTCCGTATAAAAAACTCACTTTCGTAGGTTTTAAATTTTTAGTTTTTATCCATAAATTCATCTAATGATTTTAGAAGCTCTGGATAAAAATCTTCTATTGTAGAATATTTATCTCTATTATTTTCATATTCTTCTAGTTTATTAAATAGGGCTTCAACATAAATAAAACCAGTTTCTTTTTCCATTTCAAGAGCTCTAATTCCATCAAGATTATCTTCATGATAGGCAAATCTTGACGTTAGTGCACGAATTATATGTTCATTTAGACAAGTGCTCCAATTAGTATATGCCATACTTCTCATTTTGCCTTTTATCGGTATGAATAATTCTTCGTAAGAATAAGCCAAATTATGATTTTTGTCTGTTATAGGATTGATAAATGAATGGCTAAATTCATGTTGCTGTAATCCAGTAAAGAAACTCCAACCACCAAACATTGGTAGGTCCATCATATCAATCCCGATACAACCTAAAACACTATATATTTCTGTATCATCTTCTTTAGTGTCAATGTTAGGTCCAAATGCTCCATTTCCATACAGAGACACTAATACAACATTATAACTTTTCTGCTTCATTCCATAGTATTCTTCTAAATCTTCGATAATATTAGAATCAGAAGGAATTAATTCAAGAGTGCTATTAATTATTCTATTATAATAATTACTATTATCATTGAAGAAATCAATAAAATTGGTATCTATACAAAACTCTTTAAGAGATTCAAATAATTCATTTATATTATTTTTTCCATCAGCCCTCTCAATTATATATTCTGTCAATTCAACATCTTCTCTAACATTAAAGTTTTTATCCATAAAAAGCATCAGTCCTGGAGGTACATCATAGCTAAAATCTGGCATCATTCCTTCTAAAGTCTTTATTGCCTTATGTTCTTTAAACTCACCAAAATAATCCATTACTTTATCTTTGTAATCAAATTTCTCTTTAGTAATTAGCGTTGGAAATTTTTCTGGATAATTACTTAAAATTTGAACAATAGACAAAAGCTCTATTCTTGGATCAACAGAAACATTAATAGAATTTTTCGATTCAGTTATTGTTTCCATTAAGCTTATATCTCTAGCTATACAAGTTTTTGCTTGATTACATCCAGTTGCAATAATGACAATTAAGATAAACAATAAAATTAATGAAACAACAAAATTTCTATTCACCAATATCCCCCCTGTATTTTTATATTATTAAATATTGTTGACTATATTATATACTATCCTACCTAATACAAGGTCCTAATTAATAATAAATAGGTAAAAACCGGAAATATTTTATTCCGTCTTTACCTATTTATAAACTACTCTACTAGTTCTATACTAATGCTAATAGATTGTCTATATTTTTCTCTGTCTCCTTTTATTTAATTTCGTTTAATTCCTTCAATATTTTTTGATACTCTAAATCAAGCTTCTCCTTCTCTTCATCATTTTTGGAAATAGAAAGAAGTCCTATTACCTCACTTAGTTTATTTTCTAATATTGCCCTCCTATAGAGCAAATCTTTGTCATTAGAATCATTAACTAAAGCTTTATTATTATATTCATTGAAAGTTCCTTGAAATGTATTGATTTTATTATTCTCAATTACCATTATTGTATCTGCTACTTTTTCAATTAATCTCCTATCATGTGATACAAATAATAATGTACCATCATAATTTATTAAAGCTTCTTCTACCGCTTCAATTGAATATATATCCAAATAATTAGTTGGCTCATCTAATATTAATATATTAAAATTATTCAATAGTATTTTTGCCAAAGATACTTTTACTTTTTCTCCACCACTTAACACACTAACCTTTTTGTATACATCGTCCCTCTTAAATAGAAATCTTGCTAAAATATCTCTTGCCTCTTGCTCTAGACAACTTAATTCAAGAAGATTTTCTATTATACTTTTATTTTCATCTAGAATATTTAAATTTTGACTAAAATAGCCTATATTGGCTTTCTTAGAGATATTAATATTAGGTGCATTCTCTAGTATCATTTTCAATAATGTAGTCTTTCCAGTACCATTATCACCAATTAATCCTACCTTGGATTTATTATATATTTGAAAATCTGAGTTCTTGAATAATATTCTCTTTCCAAAAGCCTTGGTAATATCCTTACCTTCAATTACTATTTTTGAAAAAATCTCTTTACCTCTAATATCTAGATTTATTTTTTCTAGTTCTTTCACTTTATCTTTTACTTCTAATTTTTCTATTCTTTTAGCTATTGCTTTAACTTTATTATCTTGTTTTTTCCTATTTACCTGCCCCCCCATCTTATGGAGTCTTGCTTCTGAGTTTCCCATTCTTTTAGGTGTCGTTCTAATTTTCTCCAAATTCTGTTTTGTATCAATTAGAGCCTTCTGCAATCTCTCCTTTTCTCTAATATATTTCTCATACTCTAGTTCTTGAGTCTTTTTCTCTAGTTCTTTTTGAGCTTTATAGTCAGAATAATTGCCCTCATATATTTTAATTTTTCCATCCTCGATTTCTATTATCTTATTGCATACTTTATCTAGTAAATCTCTATCATGAGAAGTGATAATCATACTTCCATCAAATTTAGATAATTTTTCTATTAATAAATTTATTCCTTCAAAATCAAGATTGGAAGTTGGCTCATCTGCAAGAAGAAATTTTCTATCATCAGTCAAGAACTTAGCAATTTTTAATCTAGTCAATTCTCCACCACTCATAAATTGCTCATTTTTATCTTTTAGCCCAAATTTACTCATATACTCCTTATCTACTTCTTTATTAGGGCTGTCTTCTAGCTGTTTAATATAGAATGGTTCCATGGTGGTCCTAATTGTTCCTTCCTCAGGATTGATTTCTTTTGAAATTAAGTTTAGTAATGTGGTTTTTCCAGATCCGTTTAGCCCAACTAAACCTATTTTATCACCTGAATATACTTTTAAATCTTTAATATCTAATATAAGCCTATATCCATAATATTTTTTTAAATTATTAATATCTAAAATCAACATAAAAAAATCCCTCCTAAAATCTGAAGGGACTAAATATCTTTTATTATTACAAAAAGGAATAAACCAACCAAATAGCATGGTTAATTTAAATAAATAATAAACGATTAATAATCCACTTCAGAACATCTTTACACCAAAAACAAACCTATCAAATAGGTATTATTTTTCTAAGCTCAAATTGTTCCTTTAAATTAAGTGAATTATATTCTCATTATTGCAATTTCCATCCTTTTATATTATTTTAATTAATTAAATGATACCATAGCTTATCTAGTTTTTCAATAAGAAATCAACAAAATCATCAAAAGGACAGAAGAAATGTACTCTGTCTACTTCTAGCTTACCTATTCAAAAACCACTCTATTAACTCTGTGCTAATGCTAATAGATTTCCTATATTTTCCTGGCATTTCCTCTTTTGAAAACCATTTTGCATCAACTATTTCATCATTATCTACCTTTATCTCACCTTCAAGATATTCTGCTGTAAATCCTATCATCATTGAATTTGGAAATGGCCAAGGTTGTGAACCAAAGTATTTTATATTATGCACTTTTATTCCCGTTTCTTCGAATACTTCTCTCTTTACACAATCCTCGAATGTCTCTCCCATCTCAACAAACCCTGCTAATATGCTATACATTCCCTCTGGAAACATTTTATTATGTGCTAATAGTAGTTTATCTTCTTTGGTAATTGCTACGATTATTGCAGGTGCCGTTTTAGGCCATACCATATGATCACAGTTTGTGCAGATCATAGCTCTATCATTTCCACTAACTTTCATAATCATCTTAGAACCACAAATTCCACATCTTTGATTAGTCCTCACATAATCTAGTAAAAGTAGTGCTTTGGCTGATATTAAAAAATCGTCGTGACTTATATTTTTCGAGTATGCCCTCAAATCTATAAACTTATAATTATCTGCTGTAAGTTCTTCTATTTCGCCACAGTAACAATTTATTCCATTATAAGCACCTAAACACTGTAGATAGTTTATATGTGGTTTAAATCTCTCTAAGCCTTCTCTATTAGGTATAGTATACTCTCCATCCTTAACTTCTACCATAAGTCTGTCTTCATTAAATAAATACATATAATCCTTATTATATTCATCATATAGTGGCTGTTTTGAAGGTTCAAATTTTATATATCTTTCCATATCTTCTCTCACCTAATCATTTTGTTCTTCTAGGAAGCATTTTCTGCAAAGAGGCTCATATTCATCTGTTGCTCCTATAACTATTCTTTCTTGTGCTTTAGTCTTTCTATGACTCACCCAAGCATCTGTTCCACATTTAGCACATACTGCATGATGTTTATATAGATAATCTGCCATAGGCATTAATTCCTTTACTATTTCAAATGCCTGTCCGCTAAAATCCATATCCAGACCTGCTAATACAACTGTTACATCCTTTTCTAGAAACTTAGTGATAGCTTTCACTATATCTTCTATTTTACCACCTAAAAATTGTACCTCATCTATAGCTATAACATCTGGATTGTGAATCCTGCAGTATTCATATATTTCAGATATATTGTTTACCATTACTGCATTTAATGTTGTATTATCATGAGTTCTTATTTCAGATTTAGGATATCTAGTGTCTACTGCCGGCTTGAAAGCTACAGTTTTATATCCTGCTATATTGAATCTTTTTATGTCCTTTTCTAGACTAGAAGTTTTGCCAGAAAACATAGATCCTGTATGTATAATTAATTTTCCTTTGTACTGATGCAAAATAATTCCCCCTTAAGATTATTACTGCAATATTATATCATCTTTTCTTACTTTCTACAAAATTAATATTTTTTTGTAATCTCACATATTCCTTTCCTTGAGAATACAATAAAGTACTATATATTACTTTTGGGAGGGATACTATGGATGAGAAAATTATAGTAGAAATTAAAAATATTGGAATGACTTACCACAGCCTAGAGGGAGAAACTGTAGCTATTAAAAATATAGATTTAAATATATTAGAGGGAGAAATCGTTGGAATAGTTGGACCAAGTGGATGTGGAAAATCTACCTTACTTTCAATAATAGCTGGGCTTATCCAGCCAAGTACTGGAAGTGTCCTGATAAATGGCAAGAAAGTAACTAAATCTAATAGAAATATCGGTTATATGTTTCAAAAAGATCAACTCTTAGAGTGGAGAACTATTATGCAAAATGTAATACTTGGACTGGAGATTCAAGGTAAATTAACTCCTGAAGATTACAAAGCAGCAAAGGAAATGCTAGAAAATTATGGATTAGGTGATTTTATCAATAGTTATCCAAGCCAATTATCAGGAGGCATGAGACAAAGAGTTGCTCTTATTAGAACTCTTTTACTAGAGCCTGATTTACTTCTTCTGGATGAACCTTTTTCTGCTTTAGATTATCAGACAAGACTTGCCATAGCAGATGAAATTGGAATTATATTAAAAAGAGAGAAAAAAACTGGTCTATTGATAACTCATGATATAGCTGAAGCCATTAGTTTGTCAGATAGGGTAGTTATTCTTTCAAAGAGACCTGCACATATTAAGGAAATAATTGATATAAATCTAACTTGTCCTGATGGATGTAGAACACCGCTGAAGTGTAGAGAAGCTCCAGAGTTTAGACACTATTTCAATAAAATATGGAAGGAGCTGGATGTTCATGTCTAATAAAAATATTTCTGAAGAGCACGAGAATTACCTAATTAGTGTAAAAAGGAAAAATAGAAATATATTATTAACTCAAATAAGTATTTTAGTCTTAATTCTTTGTTTATGGGAAATAGCTGCACACTTTAAATGGATAGATACCTTTCTAACCAGTTACCCATCGCAAATATGGAGACTATTTTTAAATTATACTAAGCAAGGAAATCTATTTTATCATGTGGGAATTTCAGTGTTTGAAACTATAGTAGGCTTTTTGGGAGGCACATTATTAGGCATGGTTGTTGCCGTTGGGCTTTGGTGGTCAGATTTTTGGGCAAAAGTATTAGATCCATATCTAGTTATGCTAAATAGTCTTCCTAAAACTGCCTTGGCACCTATTATAATTATTTGGGTTGGAGCAGGTTATTCTGGTATTATTGTCACAGCTATTACCGTATCAATAGTAGTCACTATTATGAATATGTTTGCAAGCTTTATAGCTGTCGATGAAGATCAAATTAGATTGTTAAATACCTTTGGTGCCACTAAGCTGCAAATTTTACAAAAAGTAGTATTACCTTCTTCTATACCTGCTCTAATAAGCACATTAAAAATAAATATTGGTTTATCTTGGGTAGGAGTAATTGTAGGAGAGTTTTTAGTATCGAAAGCAGGCATAGGATATTTAATTGTATATGGTGGGCAAGTCTTTAAGCTGGATATTGTAATGATGAGTGTATTCATATTAGCTATTATATCCGCTGTAATGTATAAGTTAGTTGCTATATTAGAAGATAAGTTTAAAAGATGGTAGAATAAAAACAACTATAAAAAACGTGTATCCCTAGTCCTATTGGCTGAGATGACCACCGTTTTTTATAGTTGTTTTTTCACAATTATTCTTATATCAAAACAATATATATTAATATTGCACAATATTATTTAGGTTCTCTTGCTCATACTCTGAAAAATCATTTGTATCAAAAAATTTTTGTGACTTCATTGGCACATACCAACTATATTTTTTGAATAACTGATTAAGTACTTCTAATTCAAATACATATCCATGCCTTGCATAAATCTCATTTCGAAAAATAGAACGCTGTATCTCTGTTAATTCTTCTATTTCCTCCATAGAATATACTCTTTCATCCGTATCAAAAATAAAATTATCATAGTCTACATCAAATTTCCCCATTTTTTCTCTATAATCATTAATTGCACTCGTATACAAAACAAGCTCCTCTTCGTCATATTTTCTTATTTCATTCATAGGCACTAAATCTGAATCCTGAATCGACCAATTACTTTCTTCTTTATGTTCAAATAATATTTCAACTCTTACCTCTTCAGTTGCCATTCTTATTTGCATGATTCCTCTATTTCCAAATCCATCATCAGAAAAGCTCTCAGAAATGTAATAATCATTGATTTCCGCAGCAATATCAACTTCAGCAATTCTTAGGGATTGTTCCTGAACAGATATATAAGAGCCCTTGAGAAAATTATTATTTATTTCATATACTTCTAAATAACTACCTCCATTATGTAAAATTTCTTCTTTCTGTTTACCTTCCTCACTCCATGTCCCCTTAAAACTTTCATATACTTTCTGATTCACAATTTGATTCTTATTATCATTTTCTTGCGTTATATAGGTACTTTTATAAACCTCAGACTCTTCCATTTGAGAAATACTTTCTGATTCCTTTTCACATGCTGTCAATAATGTTATACATATTGAAGTTAATAATAAACCTCTTATAATTTTATAGTTTCTCATATATCTCCCCCATATATATGCTTTATATGAAAATCCACATCTTTATTATTCATGTCAATTATTTTTTAGCAAAAAGCTATCTTATAAGAAAATAAGTTGAGAACATTCTCTAAACATAAGCTCTTTAATATATACCCAAAATTATCTCATTACTTGATATTTTATTGATACTCTGATAGAGGTTACGGTTTAAAATCTTTGTTCTAACCCTTGTAATAAAACCTTATTAATATTTACTTCCTATTTTAATTTGTTGCGTACTATTGATGATATCTTATTAACATATTCTTCTGGAGTTTTTCTATTTGTAAATTTGAACTGGCAAAACGATCTATATTACAACAAAACCTATGGAATTTCACCCATAGGCTTTGTTTTTAGTTCATATAACTCTGTCAACAACTACTTAACTGGATTTCTAAAAGAACAAGGCAATTTAACCAAACATTTGCCACAAACATCTGCCAATCCCATATCTTTATAGGTTTCTCCATTTGTTAAACACATCTCATAACATAAATGTCTATTGAATTCATCTAGTTTCAATGCATTATTTACACATCTGTCTACACATTTCTTGCAGCTGCCATTATGCTTATATAGGCAATTTTCCTTATCTTGTCTCGTAGTCGGCTGTATTTTTATATTTGTAACCACAGTGCCTATTCTACCGCAACAACCTTTTTCAGTAATCAACATATTATTTAATCCAAACTTTCCAAGTCCAGCTATATATGCTACATGCCTATGGGACCAATCACTCATTAGTTTTTCTGTATCAAAATTATGTGTTGCAGGTACAACTTCAAGGCTATATCCTGACTCTTGTAGTTTCTCTTTTAGATGTTTATTTATTTCCGCAATAATTTTATTTGTTTCTATGTAGGCAGTTGCCCATTCCTTAGAGCTGTGCCTATTTTCGATATTGCTATTTGGTATATATTCTTCAAAGGGAAGAAAATAAGCAATTACTGTTTCTGCATCATCAAGCAAATCATGAGGTAATAAATGAGTTTCGCTTACTGCTTCTTTTAATTTACTAAACATAATATCATCTGCATCAGCATAAGCAATTAATGGTTCTTTCCACTTTGTAGATATATCCTCATTGTTTTGATAGCTGAAAACAAATTCTTTTATAATATTTCCAACCTTTTCTTTCATGCTATCCTCCCCCTTATTGCTGATTATTTATATTCTAATATTTCCACCTTCTCCATAACAACTGGCTCAACTGGTTTATCGTTTGCATCAACATCTACAGAAGCTATTTTATCTACAATATCCATTCCTTCAAATACTTGACCAAATACTGTATGTGCACCATCTAGCCAATAGGTACCTCCTAGTTCAGCATAAGCATTTATTACTGCATCTGGATATCCTCTTTGTTCACCTGCTTCTTTCATTTGCTTGATTATGTTTTCCTCAGTTTCTGTTTTTTGTACTATGAAAAATTGACTCCCATTAGTATTAGGCCCAGCATTAGCCATGGATAATGCTCCTCTAAAGTTTCTATAATTTACATTAAACTCATCTTCAAAAGGTTTACCCCAGATACTTTGACCACCCCTACCAGTACCATCTGGATCTCCCCCTTGAATCATAAATTCATTCATTACTCTATGGAAAGTAACACCATTATAATATCCATCTCTAGCATGAGTCTTAAAATTTTCCACTGCTTTTGGTGCTATTTCTGGAAAAAGTCTTATTTTTATTTCTCCATAATTTGTAGTAATAACTGCAATTTCTTCTCCTTCTTGTGGTTGCTCTAGCTGCTCTAATGTCATATCATTTCCTCCTTCATTTTTTTCTATTTCTTCTTTTTCTACTATCTTTTCTTTTTTGCATCCTCCTGTAAATAAAATCAAGGATGTAGCTAGTAATAATATTAAAATTTTAATAGTTTTTTTATACATTTTTGCAACTCCTAGTTCCTTAATACTTTCTATACGACATTATCTTATATTATACAATAACTATATTAATTAAAAATCTATATCTTTATTATGCGGTATAATATTACCTTCAAAGCTAACGCTAATAATACCATGAATCTGATAGATTTCTTTATATAAGTTATTTATATTAAAATTATTAGGTGTCTTGATTAGAAATCGAATTTCCATAATCCCGCTATCTTCGTCATATTCATTGTCATTATTTAAAATGGTTATATCTTTAATAGAAACATAGTGTTTTCCGAATAAAACTCCTATTTGCCCTATAATCCCTGGTCTATTTGTGGCTATTACTTCAATAGCCTGATATTTTTTCCTTAATATCCTTTTTTCAAATATACCTAAACTCATTAAAGTAGCAAGGACTATGGCAGTAGTAACTATAGCTCCTAGATAATATCCTGCTCCAACCGCTAAGCCAATTCCAGCGCATACCCATAAACTGGCAGCAGTAGTAAGTCCACTGATATTATTACCTGTTCTCATAATAGTTCCCGCCCCAAGGAAACCTATTCCACTAACAACCTGTGCTGCTAATCTAGAAGGATCTGCAGATTGAAATCCATCAATGGAAACAAGCATAACTAAGGTGGATCCTAATGTAACTAGTATATGTGTTCTTAATCCTGCTGGCCTATTGTTAACCTCTCTTTCAGTGCCTATAAATCCACCTATTATAGCAGACAGCAACAGCCTTGTAACTATTTCGGTTCTAGATATCATAACAAAACCCCTTATAATAATATTATCTAGGTATATTAATTATACTTATGCTCTATTATATACATATACTCATTTTTTATCTACCATTTATCATAGTGTATTTTATTATCATCATATCTATTTGTTTGTTCCATATCTTTCTCTTTATTTCCTACTACTACCATACCTATAGGTATAATATTATTAGGTAACTCTAGTACATCCTTCATAACCTCAACTAGATTTCCAGAATCATATAGGCCACACCATACTGCACCTAATCCTATGCCGTGAGCGGCTAAAAGCATGTTTTGTATGGCGGCAGAACAATCCTCTACCAAAAACCCTCTATTTGACTGTTTTTCTTCATCACCACAAACTATTATTCCACATCCAGCACTAGGTAGCATCTTTGCATACTTGTGAAAATCTGATATTTTTTCAAGTAATTCCTTATTTCTAACTACTACAAAATGCCAAGGTTGAATATTATGAGCAGAAGGTGCTTGAAATCCCGCTCTAAGCAATGTATCTAATTGTTCTTCTGTAATTACTTCTCCTGTAAATTTTCGTATACTTCTTCTAGTCATTATAGCCTGCAAAACATCCATTAAATCATCTCCTTTTATTAAATATACTACATCCACCATAATATGTTATAATGATTATGTTAATTTATCATGGAGGTCCTATTATGAACATAGTTGAAAAAAAATGTAAGGTTTGCCCTGTGGGCTGTGACCTTAGAATAACCAAAAATGATGATTCTCAATTTTCAGTTGAAGGTAATAGATGTAATAGAGGTAAAGAATATGGTATTAATGAACTCTTAGAACCTTCAAGAATTCTTACATCTAGAGTGTTACTTAATAATGGTCCTATGGGCAGACTTCCCGTTAAAACTAATGAAGTTATTCCCGAAAATTTGGTTGATGAATGCATGGAAATTATCAAGGTAACTGAAGTATCTGCCCCTATAGAAAAGAGAGAGATCATTATAAAAAATATATTGGGTACTGGTGTTGACGTAGTTGCAGCTCGAAGAGTAAACTGATCATAATAAGTAACAAACTTGGTGGCCGTCCTAGCCCATCAATAGGCTTAGGATTAGGGCTGCACCATTTTTGTTACTTATTTAGTATGTAATCCCTTTTTTATTACATACATAAATAAAGAGGTTAAAATAATTCCCTTAAATATAGTGCTAATACTCATACTCCACCATACTCCAGTCATTCCTAATATGGTACTGGATAAAAGTAAAGCTCCTGGAATCCTTAGTGAATTTAATATAATTCCGGTTATTGCTGGGATTTGAGTTCTACCAATTCCATTAAATGCTCCTGTGGATGCTATTTCAATAGTTATAAAAAATTGAGAAAATCCTAAAATTCTTAGATATATGGCTCCTTGAGCTATTGCAGTAGCGTCTCCTGGTGTAAATATTCTAAATATAGGTTCCCCAGCAAATATAAGTAATATAGTTGAAAAAATTCCTATAGTACCAACTATCCTAAGCCCCTTATAATATCCTTCTTTTACCCTATCATAGTTTCTAGCACCATAATTTTGTCCTACGAAGGCTGCTATTGCAGTAGAAAACCCTTCTGCTGTCATCCAAGATATAGACTCTATTTGAGAGCCTACAGATTGTACTGCTACTGGAGTAGGACCCCATTTTGCTAGTATTTTTGTCAAAACCATTGATATTGATGCATGAGCTCCTGACTGTAAAAACGCAGGAAAACCTAATTTAAGTATTCCTTTAATATAGTTTTTCTTTGGTAACTTAAAAAGATGCAAATGGGAAAATAACTCTTTATTTTTTCTTGATACTACTATGTATATTGAAGTAACTACAACTTGAGCAAGTACAGTAGCTAATGCCGCTCCCTTTATCCCCATTTCAGGAAAAGGTCCTATACCAAAGATTAAAATAGGATCTAAAACTATATTAGTAACTAACCCCATAGTATTTATAATAAAAGGTGTAATACTATTACCTGATGCATTAAATACTGCTGAATATATTGGGTTAATAAAGTGAAATATAAATCCACAAGCTATAATTGTTAAATAATCTGTGGCTAATTGAATAGTCTCTGCGTCACCCAAATTAAAAAATCCAATCACCTGATGTCTAAAGATTAGTAATAATAATGAATATATGATACCTATAAGTATGTCTAGCTTTATTCCACTAGATATATATTCCCTAGCATCCTCCATATCTTCCCTTCCATAAGCCTGAGATACTCCTACACTCACTCCTATTGAAGAAATCAGCACTAATGACATCCCAAACCACATAAAAAACCCCACTGTACCTGCACCAGCTACAGCCTTAGTACTAAGTCGCCCTAGCCACATCATATCTGTTAAATTATACATCATCTGTATAAAAGATGTACCCATAATAGGTAATGCTAGTTTAGTAAGGGTACTGGAAATATTACCTTCTGTTAAATTAATATTTTTACTCATATTAGCCTCTCCTAGTTGATTAATAGTTACTCTATTTAGTAACTCTAAGTAATTTTACATTAAAGTTAAAGATTATTCAAGATAATTAGATAGATTTATATAAAAAGCCTTCATTTAAACATTCATATATTGAAAAAGCATTTTATGAAATCCATCTATAGAAAGTTATATTTATTTTCTCACTGGTTACAAAAGCTCCTATGTTTAAGTCATTTAATTAAACATAGGAGCTTTTATCTTAAACTCTAAACTTCTTAATAATTGATTGTAAATCTTGTGCTAAGTTTGCTAATCCCTCACTGGCACTTGCAATTTCTTCTATTGAAGCCGTTTGTTCTTCTATAGATGCTGTTACTTCCTCTGTTGCAGCTGAATTTTCTTGTGCAATAGCTGATAGATTTTCAAGGGTGTGAAGTATTTCATTTTTCATTCTTTCCATATCTAACCCCGAATCATTTAATTTTAAAACTGCTTTTTCTGCCTCCTCCATAGCTTCTGCGATTAATATATATTTATCTTTACTGTTAATTACACTCTTTGTTTGCTCATGAGATATGGCTGATACTCTCTCCATTGTCTTTACAACATTTTGTGCATTATCCTGTAATTCATTAACTATCTGGTCAATAGACTTTGTAGACTCTGTGGATTCTTCTGCTAATTTTCTAATCTCTTCTGCTACAACTGCAAATCCTCTTCCTGATTCTCCAGCTCTTGCTGCTTCTATTGCTGCATTTAAAGCCAATAAGTTAGTTTGTTCTGCTATTGATGCTATTACATTACTAGCCTGTCCTATTTTAATAGAGCTCTCATTTGTTTTTAATATAACCTCATTGATTTCTCCCGTTGCACTGTTACTTTCTTCAGTTATTTCATATAGGTTTTGAATTTCTTTTAATCCTTCATTAACTACTTCCGTAATCTTATTTGAAACAGTGTTCAAGTTTTTCATATATCCTATGTCTTTTTCGATAATCTGCCCTAATAAAACAGCCTTTGAAGATCCTCCCTCAGTATTCTGCGCTTGTTCAGCTGCACCTTTTGATATCTCATCTGCTGTTCTTGCTATTTCTTCTGCAGCAGCAGCCGATTGCTGTGTAGTAGCTGTCAGTTCTTCCGAAGTAGAAGTTACTTGCTCTGAAGAATAATTAACCTCTTTAATAATATCTCTAAGATTATCAGTTATACTTTGAAATGATTTTGCTAATATTCCAATTTCATCTTTTTTATTAAGAAAATCTTGGGAAACACTTTCCCTAATATCAAGATTGGCTATATTTTCTGAATATCTTACCACTTGAATAATAGGTTTTGAAATTGAATTCCCTACTAAATATGTAATAGCCATACTAACGATTAAGCTAATTGCTGCTGCTATTAAGATGCTATTACGCATTGGTGGAATAGCAGACAATACCTCATCTATATTTGCCGTAATAACTAATATCCAGTTAGTTCCTTCTATTGGTGCATATGCAGCATATAAATCTTGATTATTAAGTGAATAATCTGAAACGCCATTTTTTTCTACTAAAATCTTTTTAAATAGTTCCGCTGCTGATGCTAGACTTTCATCACTCTTTGCTTCTTCTATAATATTTTGTTGTCTCAATACCATATCTCTATCAGGATGAGCAACTGTGGTTCCAATGTCATTAATCATATATGCATAACCACTTTCACCATAGCCAGTTTCATCTATTATATCACTCAAAGCATATCCATCTCTACTGCCTATTAAAGCACCAACTATTTTGCCATCTTTTTCTATAGGAGTCCCATACATAAAAACAGGCTTGCCTGTCACACTACTAATCGTTAAATCTGATATATTATCCTCACCTTTTAAGACCTTCTCTATATATTCTCTATCTCCAAACTTAGAAATTGTACCATCTGCATAATAGATATTTCCTGTTAGATTCACTACTCCAAAGTCAAGAAAATTAGTTCTTTTTAATTGTTCTTCCAAAATAGGCCTTTGTAACGTCCAATCCATACTTCCTATATCTGCCATATTTGCTATAGCTTCTAATGTTCGCATTTGAGTCTCAATTCTACTGTCTGTCACCCTAGCCCCTTCTGCCGTTAGGGCAATAAGAGTTTTTTCTGCCTCTCCCGTTAAGGTTATACTAGAATATATAATAGAAATTGCTCCTAATGCAATAGATGATAGTAAAATCAATGCAGAAAAATAAATAATAAGTTTTGTTTTTATACTTTTCACTTATAACACCTCCATTTTAATTTTTAAATAATATAAATCATAAATATTTTTTACTTTTAACCAATAATTCTTAAATTTTATCTTTTCCACGAATCTACTAATTAAATATCCCCATGCCACAGTTTCTATAGTTTCTCTAAAACTATAGGAATTATCATAGAGTATATCTTCCCATAATATTTTTGTGAACTCCTTATTCTCTAGATTCTTTAAACCATATTGAAAAACTTTTTCAAAGCTTTTATTTATATTATTAGTCTTAAAATTTTTATATAATATTACAAAAGACAACAGCCTTCGACGTTATTGAAAATTATTATATATAATCGTTGTAAATTCCATAGGAGATTATGTAATTTTTTTGTAAAAAACAACCTATATTTATAGGTTGTTTAGGAATTTTCTTTTATATTCTTTAAGCTCACATTTAATATCAAAAAATTCATTTTTTAATTCTTTAAATAAATGCCTTATTATATATAGATTTCTAGATTTTATATTCTCACCCATTGTTTCTAGAATATTAATAGCATTATATGCGTCAAAATTTGATATACTTCCCTTAAATTTATGAATATTCTTACTTAAAGCCTCTAAATTTCCTTGCTCTATACATGTTTCTATATTTCCTAAGTATTCTTTCTCATAATCATCAGATATTATATCTTCTATTATTTCCGTCAAAACTTCTTTATCTCCATCTACCCTCTCAAGAAACTGCCTTATACTTAAACTTTCTATTTTTCTATACTTTCTCAATACACTATTTATTGCTTGATAAATTCTATCTATTCTTATAGGTTTTGATATATATCCATCCATTCCCATTTTTAAACATTTCTCTCTATCTTCTCTCATCGTAGCTCCAGTTAATGCAATTATAGGGGTATACTTACCTGTTACCAATTCTCTTTCTCTAATTTCTTTTACTATTTCAAATCCGTTCATCACTGGCATTTCAATATCCATTAGTATTAAATCAACATCGTTATTTTGCCAATATTCCAATGTGTCTTTGCCATTTGAAACTATGCTCACTATACACTTTTTTTTATCCAATATACTTTTTATTATTCTTTGATTCACAATATCATCTTCTGCAACCAAAATACGAATTCCATAAAATAAAATATTTTCTATAGAACTTTCTTTTAAATTTAAGGATTTCTTATCTAAACCTTTATAATCATCTTTTAAAAATTTTAAGTTGAAAGAAAATACACTTCCTTTACCTTGCTGTGATTTTACTTTTATTTCTCCTCCCATGAGCTCTACAAGTTTCTTAGAAATAGCAAGTCCTAAACCTGTACCTCCATATTCTCTTGAAGCTTTCAGATTTACTTGATTAAAGCTTTCAAAAACTGTATCTATATTCTCACTAGGTATACCTATTCCTGTATCCTTTACACTAAAAAGAATATCTATTTGTTCATCATCTTCATAACACACTTCCAATTCTAGACTAATATATCCTTTTTCGGTAAATTTTATAGAGTTTCCAATGATATTAAATAGGACTTGACTTAATCTATCCATATCGCCAATTATACTATGGGGCATATTATCATTTATTTTATAATGAAAGTCTAATCCCTTTTTATTTGCCTGCAATTTAAAATAATGTGTAATATCTTTGAGTAGTTTTAAAATATTAAATTTATCATTTATAGGCTCAAACTTCCCAGCTTGTATCTTAGATAGATCTAATATGTCATTTACAAGAGAAAGAAACCTATCAGTTGTAAATCTTAACATATCAATATATTCTCTTTGTGTATCGTTTAACGGTGTGTCTCCTAATAATTCTACCAGACCAATAATTCCATTCATTGGTGTACGTATTTCATGACTTATGTCTCTTAAAAATTCATTCTGTAGTATATTTAACCCTTTATCTTGATTTAGCTCTTCTTCATGTTTTACAGATGTTGTTATATCAACTAACCTTTCAATAATAAATTTTACATTACCCTTTTCATCAAAAATTAATTTGCTGTACCAATCCATATACTTATCAATTTTAGGAAAATACTTTTTCCTGATAAATCTGTCTTTACAACTAGCTGCTTGATAATTTAATAATCCTTCTTTTCCTAGTTTTTCTTCAATAAGTTGATTCCACTTTTTATCTATAACGTTATTCTGATTAGAATCAAAAAATTTATATCCTTCTTTATTTAGTAGTTCTACAGTTAAATCTGGTTTAATTATAGCTATTATATCTTGAATAGAATCTATTGTATGTTTTAATAAGTTCAGATGTTTTTTTATAGATTTTTCTTGCTCTTTGAATACTGTTATATCTTTCAGTCGTAACACAGTTCCCCTTAATTCTTTATCAATAGCAAATAGTCGAGTTGCTGTAATAAGTAAAAAAATTTCCCTATCCATTAATCTTTTTTTGATTTCATAAGTAATGTAATGTTCTCCTTTTTTCATTCTCTCTAATGGACATTCTTTTAAATCACAGATAATATGAGAGTTAATTTCATAACATTTTTTATCCAATATCTTATCTTCATTAACATCTAATATCTTTAATAATTTACTATTAACCTTTATTATCCTACGATTATCATCTATAATACACATCCCTTCTGTAGCATTTTCAAACATATACTCCAACAAGGGATGTATACTATGTAACTGGTCTTCTATTTTGTCCATCTCTCTAATATTTTTAAATACACACTTTTCTGTCTTTTTAGTATCCAATCTCTCCTCACCTTCCATTTTATGTTATTATCGGAATTATTTGTATTAAATTCTCTTTATATGATACAATGTATATATTTATCTATGATAGAAAATATTTTTCTCTTAGTTTAAACTATAATTGTAAGAAGTACATTATCTAAACTATATTAGTAAGGAGACAAATTATGGGCAATCAAGTCTTAGTGGTTGAAGATGATATTATAAGTATGAAGCTTTTTAATGCAATATTAAATAAATATGGTTTTTCTGTATTAAAAGCAACTAATGGGGCAGAGTCTATAGAATCATTGATGAATAATAAAATTGTTGCTGCTATACTGGATTTAGCCCTGCCAGACACTAGTGGGTTTGAAATATTAAAATACATTAGAAATCACCCAATACATAAAAATATTGCCATCTTAATAGTTACAGTAAACCATGATAAATTAGATACTATCCTTGGACTTGAAATGGGTGCAGATGATTATATAACAAAGCCATTCCATCATAGGGAATTAATAGCTAGATTAAATGCTTCTATAAGAAGATCTCAGGCTATTGAAGATAAAACTGGTCCTATAATAGCTTTTCATGATTTGGAAATAAACGTAAATAAGAGAATAATAAAAAAGAATAATGAAGTCATTAACTTTTCCTTCAAGGAATTTGAAATACTATATTTATTAGCTTCAAATCCTGGTAAAGTTATACATAGGCAAACTATATTAGATAAAATTGGAGGACTGGATTATAGCCCAGATACTAGAGTTGTAGATATGCATATATCTTCTATCAGGAAAAAGCTAGGAGATACTAAAAAACAAAAACATTATATTGATACAGTGAGTGGTATTGGATATAGATTTAGAGAATAAAAAAGTAACAGGAGTTGTTAGATACAACTCCTGTTACTTTTAACTTCCAGTAGAGGTATAATGCTTTACTCCAATTCTCCATATTAATATAGAAAATATAAAGAACATGAACCCAATGAATGGAGAAACCCACCCTATCCAAATAGGATAGTTTAATAATTGAGACTTTCCTAATATACTCATAGCAGGAAAATAATTCACTGTAGCTAATGGTATAACATATATAAGTATTTTTCTAAACCAAGGTTTATATATAGAAATGGGGTATTGTGCTGCTTGAACTCCACCATAGGTAAAGGAATTTACTATTTCTAGACTCTGTACAGACCAAAAAGATAAGGTAGCTTGAAGTACTATAAGACCTGAAAATAGAAAATTTCCTCCAATAATAGATCCTATCAATAATAAGATTTTCCCTAGAGTCCATTCTATCTTTAATCTAAATATAGCCCATATAAGCACTACAAGACCTTGAACAAATCTACCTATTCTCATTATCTGAAAATCATGTCCTAGAATCTGTAATACTGTAGTCCTTGGTCTAAGTAATATCCTATCAAAATCTCCTAATCTGACTAGTCTAGGAAAAGTATCAAATCCTCTAGTCCAACCTTCTGTAATGGAAAAGGCAATATGAACTATTCCATAGAATAAGGCGGCTTCTTCAAAAGTAAAACCTTTAATACTACCAAATCTTTCAAACAATACCCATACACCGAGAAATTCAATAAAAGTTATTAAGAAATGACCAATAGACATCATAATAAAGGAGGCCTTATATTGAAGCTGAGATTCTATACTTAGTTTAATATACTTAAAATATAATTTTATACTATCCATACTCTAGCCTCCTTGTACTATCAAGTCTTTTATTTTTTTATTTAAAATCCATTGGCCTAATAAATATAGTACAAATGCCCATATGCACTGAAATAAAAAATGTCCAAGCAACTGACTAAAAGGTATTTCTCCAGTAAAAAATCTAGCTGGGATATCTACTAATCCGCTAAAGGGTAAGTAATTTAATACTTGTTTGAACTTATCTGGAAAAAGTGGTAATGGTACTATCATACCAGAACATATTGTGACGATGGTTGCTAATAGTCTTTGTATTCCATCTCCTGACAGAGAATAAAGAGTAGTCATATTAATTATATTAGTTATGGTGCAAGAAATCATAAGAGCACCAAAGGTGGTTACTGCCCACCCTATAGTAGCCAAAGCATTTGGTGGTAATTCCATTCTATAATCTTTTGGTAATAATAAAGCTATAATAAATAAAGGAATGGATTTAAGTAGAGTTGGCGCAGTTCTTAAAGCAAAGGCTCTTGCGAACCAATAATTATATAAATTCATTGGTCTAATAAGTTCGTAGGTTACGTTCCCTGTGCTTATTAGATTTTGTATTTCACTATCACCATTCCATGGTAACATTCCAAGCATAGCTTGACCTATCCATATATAGGTAATAGCTACCTCACGATTAATAGGCATCTCTCCACCTGAGGAACTATAAAACCCATATAATACCATGACCATAATCATCCCAAAGAAAAATTGAGTAGTCATACCTGCTATAGCAGCAACTTTGTATTGCAATAATAGATTAAATCTAATTTTTATAATAGATATAAATGCCTTCATATGTTAAATTCTCCATAGAGCTTGGCAATAATTTCTTCAATGGGAGGGTTCTCTATTAATATATCTTTTATTTTATATTTAGTGGATAAAGTAGTTATTAGATCTGCAGGTGTGATTATATCAGGATTAAAATCAATTACAAGCCTATTATTCTCTTGACTTATGGGAGTTGCTCCCACTATTGAAAAGCCATTTATTCCTTCATCAAAGTCTAAAATCAATCTTCTGTCTTTAGATACTGTGTTTCTAAGGGATTGCAAGGAACCATCTAAAAGGATTTTTCCCTTCCCTATTATGATTACTCTATTGCATAGAGTTTCGATATCATCCATATCATGGGTCGTAAGTATGACTGTAACTCCTCTTTCCTTGTTCAGCTTTTTTATAAATTCTCTAACAGCTAATTTAGATATAGCATCCAACCCTATAGTAGGTTCATCAAGGAAAAGTATTTTTGGGGAATGAAGAAGTGATGCTGCTAGCTCACATCGCATTTTCTGACCTAAGCTTAGCTGCCTTACTGGAGTATTTATAAAGTTCTCTAGGCTGAGCCATTCTACCAGCTCTTTTTTAATCTTTAAATAGTCTCCTAAAGGAATTTTGTAGATATCCTTCAGTAATTCAAAGGAATCAATTACAGGTAAATCCCACCATAGTTGAGTTCTCTGACCGAAAACTACCCCTATATCCTTTACATAATCTATCCTTTCCTTATATGGAACTTTTCCAAGAACTTTACATTCTCCTGAATCTGGTGTTAAAATACCTGATAGTATTTTAATTGTAGTAGATTTACCAGCTCCATTTGGTCCAATATATCCTACCAACTCTCCTCTCACTACTTCAAAGGATATCTTGTCCAGAGCAGTTATTTCCTTATACTCCCTGTGTATAATGCTCTTTAGTCCACCTACTATACCTGGGCTTCTTTGGGATATCTTATATCCTTTTGACAGCTCATTTGCTACAATAACCATATAAAACCCTCCTCTCTATTTTTTAGACGTAAGGATGATTTTATCAGAGTAAGGGAGCAAAGTCAACGAAAAAACTCTTATGTAATATATTTGTTATATAAGAGAAACTTTTAAAGTTTTATTAGCTATCTAATCTGCAAATCCCAATTTTTTTGGTAATCAACTAAACATCGATAATTGCTTAGTTTGGCTGCTTTTCTCTGCACCCTTTATAATATCAGACATTTTATAAACAATATTATATTTATCACACTCTTTTTTAAAGATTTTCCATAATTCTTTATAGTTTGGTGACAAACATTCATAGGAATATCCAAAACTCATTTTATATCTTTCACTAACTCCTGGATAAGTTTGATTAAGCTTGTGATAAAAATATTCCCTGTTCCCCGAGCGTAAAGTAACTCCAAATGCTGGATAAATATATTTAATACCACAATCTGCTCCTTTTTTTACAATAGAAATAATATTTTCTTCATTATCAGATATAAATGGTAAAATAGGCATCATTAAAATTCCTGTATATATTCCATTCTTAGATAACTTAGCTAGAGCATCAAATCGTCTTGAAGAAGAGGGTGCTAAGGGTTCTATATTTTGTGATAAATAATCTTCTCCCGCCGTTATAGTAATACCAATACATACTGGTGAATGTTTATTAATATCTTTTAAAATATCAATATCTCTAATTATAATATCTGATTTAGTCGTAATACCAATGCCAAAACCGCATGAATTTACAAGTTCTAATGCACCTCTAGTTAAATTATATTTCTTTTCTAAAGGATTGTATGGATCACTCATAGAACCAGTACCTACAATACCAGTATTTCTTTTACTTCTTAATTCTTTTTCTATTATTATGAGAGCATCTTTCTTTGCTACAATCTCATCAAAGTTTTCTATCTGATAACAATCAGATCTAGAATCACAGTAAATACATCCATGACTACACCCACGATAAATATTCATATTATATTTATTCCCAAACCATGCATTTGGATATTTATTATGTGTAATTATTGTTTTAGCATCTATATATTTCATTTTAGACTAACTATCCTCCTAATTAATATCTATTCCTATATAGATAAGCCAATGAAAAACTCTCCTATCCAGCACATTTGCTAAATAGGAGAATTAAAATTAAAAACCATTTTATTTTTTCCAACGTTTCAAATGTGGAAGAGAGTCATTTAATAATTTTCTTGCTTCTTCTTCATCCATTCCATTTTCTTTCATAAAAGGTACACAAGTTTCTATCATTTCTTCCATTGTCTCATCAGGTTTGCTAAAATTTCCATCTTCATAACAATATGTGCAGTAATCTTGGCTTTTACTTCCATCCTTTTCTGTACCATAAAGGTTAACATCTTCCATTGGCATTCCACAACTTTGACAATACTCTTGTTTCATAAGATTTTCCCCCTTGTCTTTTATTGTTTTATCCTATAATATCACTATCTTTTGACAACAGTATGTCATATTTAATACTTTTCATAAATCTTTTGTGCTTTCTTCTTGATTATATCTTTAATATAATGGGGCTCAAGAACTTCTACATATTCACCATAGCTTAATATCATAGAATAAACCCATTCATCCTCTGGAAATGAAATCCTAACTACTGTATATCCCTTTTCATCTATTATAATATTTTCTTCATAGAAAAATTCATCAACTCTTTGCTGCACTTCAGGAGAAAACCTTAAAACTAATTCTACCATATTATTTATATAAGTATTTTGCTTTTTAAACTCTTCATAAGAAATATCTCTACGATTAAATCTTTTTTCTAATATATTGATTTTATGTATTCTGGAAAGCCGAAAAAATCTATAATCATTTCTTGAATTGCAATATGAAAAAACATACCAATTAAGTCCTTTTAAAACAAGACTCATAGGTTCTATTTTTCTTTCTGTTATCTTCCCATATGGATCTCTATATTCTATATTTACTAGCCTTTCTTCCCTTATTGCTTCATATATGATTCTATATTTTTCTTTATCTCTCGAGTTAGCTCTATATCCCCATGGCAGATCACATATTATTAATTCATTAAAATAATAATCAAACTCTTGCTTCTTATCTTTAGGTACAATATTGCTTATTTTATCAATTGTTATGTCAATATTTTCATTTTCTGAGAAATTGCCTATGTTTTTTAATGCAATAATGATTGAAGTCATATCATCTAATGTTAGCAACTGATGGCTCATCCTATAGTTATCTAAAATTCTAAATCCTCCATCTCTCCCTTGGCTAGACACTATGGGAATCCCCGCTAAGTTAATAGTCTCTATATCTCTATATATAGTCCTTACAGAAACTTCAAACCTATTAGCCAGCTCCTTAGCAGTTATATTATCTTTATTAAGTAGTATAACTATAATAGAAAGCAGTCTATCTATCTTCATCACTTATTTCCCCTTTTTATTCATCCTTAATCACAAGTCCTAGTAACTTAGCAAAATCAATTACTTGTATATTTGAGACTATTGCTCCATATAATTCTTCTATTCTTATACCTATTCCTTCTATATCACAAGTACTTAAATCTATGTCCTTTAACTTTGTTCCACTCATTTGTATTTGTTTCATATCACTTTCATCAAATTTAACTTTCAAGAGTTCAACACTTTGAAAATCTCCATTTCTTAATAAGCAATTCATAAAAATTACCTGTTTGATATTAGAAAATCTAAAATTGGCATAGGATAAATTGCAATTATTAAATCTTACGTTTCTAATAGTTCCTTCAATTAATTTTATCCCCATCATTTTACAATCCATAAACTCTACTCTATGTATAATTGCCCCACTTAAATCTATATTAGATAAGTCACAATTAATAAACTTAACATCCGTTAGCTCAAGGTTCTTAAAAAATATATCTTCAAATATAACATTTCTAAATATAATTTTCTCAAATATTACTTTCTCTGCCCTTTGCTCTTCTATATAACAATCACTGATAGTAGCCATATTAAAAGAGTCCTCATCTTGAATATCCTTGTCAGTTATATCTAAGTTTTCTAACCTTGCTGGAATTTGAGGTAGTGAAATTTTAAATTCATCTTTTGCTTTTATCATCCTATTATCTCCTTACAAAATTATTGCAACTAGCAAAATAGCTAAACAGGGAGACATCTCATCTCCCTTGTCTAGCTTATGTCTTATTTTACTGCTATAATCATTGGGTCCATTTCAATAGGTGCTTTTAAATCTATTACTATCTTTACAGTTTTTTTAATTGCTTCATCGACTAGTTCTAAAGAATTAGGTAATTCTTCTTTATATAAATCATATAATTTGCTAGCAGCTATACCACCAGAATAAGTAGGTATTACTTCTCTAAACCCTGCTTCCCTAAACCATTTTATATATGTCTTACCAGAAGGATGAATCGTTCTTAAGACTAAAGCATTTGTAACCTTAGGTTTAATCTCTTCTAAGAAAGAAATGGTTATCTGTGAAAAATCAGTATTGTTATTCAACTTGCTAATCAATTCTTCCACAGACATAGCAATAGTCAATCCATATTGTATTACATATTCTTCCTTAATATTTCTGTCAAATATAATTAGTTTACAGCTTTCTTTATTTAACTTTTCTATCCATATATCATTTTCAAATCCATCTTTATATCTACTTAATGCTTCATAGTAAATTCTTATACTTCTGCCAGGCTTCAATATCCTATATAATTCTCCTATGGTTTTCTTTGGATTAGGTGTCTGTTCTATAGATGAGGCTGCCATTATTCCATCAAAAGTATTATCTTCAAATGGTAATCTATCTTCTGAATTATAGAATATAAATTCAGCATTTGTAATTCCCAGACTTTTAGCATTATCTTTACAGACTGATATTCTTTTCTCCGATGAATCTACTCCTATTACTTCTTTGGCATAAGGTGCCACAATTAATGAAGGCCATCCATCACCGGGTCCAAAGTCTAATAATTTTTTTCCTTCTCCCTTAATTGAATAAAGAAAATCATACATACGTCCCCTATCATCCCAATGGGATTTTTTTGTTACATCAAAAGGCTTATAGATGATTGGCAAACTATACCCTGACTGAGATTCCATTTCATTATAAATGAATTCCTCTGATGTGCAGTATATAGGTGCTAATTTTTCTTCTATCCAATTGAATATACTTTTATCTGTTATAGATTTTTCCATTGACATTAAAATACCCCCAAATAGTTTTTTAAGTTTTGCCAATGGGTTAAGTACATTTAGTTAAAATGTAATTCCTCCAATGGCTAGCTGATTGAATTAACATTTATTTTTCTCATATCGTCCACTCCTTTCGAAAAAATTACTAATACTAATGCAGATTCATTATACCATAATATGTAATTTATAATATATGCATTAAATAAATAAAATAATTATTTGATAGGTCCAAGATCAAAGAGTTATAAAAACAGTTAAGAAAATATCCTTCTTAACCGTTAGAAATTAATATAGAGTTTCTTGTAGTCTTTCCATTCACCAAAAATAATAGTTATTTTATAATAGTAAAACCTCCGACTTCACCATGGCAGACTTCAATTAATTTGGATGTTTCCAATTCTATTTGAACTCCTATCTTTCCTCCACTTACAATAATCTTATCTATCTCTAAAGCAGATTTATCTATAAATGTCTTATAAATTTTCTTCATCCCTATTGGAGAACATCCACCTCTTATATATCCTGTAATTTTTGATATATCTTTAACTGGTATCATTTCAATACTTTTTTCTCCCGCAATTTTTGCAGCCTTTTTTAAATCCAATTCCTCTGCAACTGGTAAAAGAAACACATAAATATTCTTGCTATGACCTTGGACTACTAATGTCTTGTAAACAAATTTCAGTTCTCTATCAATCTTCTCAGAAACTGAAATACCATCAATTTTTCCATCATTATTACTATAGGTGATAGCATTATAATCTATTTTCATCTGTTCTAAAATACGCATAGCATTTGTTTTTATATTAGTCATTTTATTTTCCTTCCTCATTAGTACATTCTATATAATTTAATTTAAAGATTAAACCTAAATTAAATCCTTGTTTTTCCTCTCTATTATAAATTATTTTCCCACCAAAAGCTTTTACCTTATTCTCTATCCCCATTAATCCATTACCTTTAATCAAATTTACACATCCTAGCCCATTATCACTAATTCCAACTCTTACCTCATCTTCATCTAATTTTATATCTATATTGATTTTATCTGCCCTACCATGTTTTATACTATTAGTTAAAGCTTCTTTTATAGAGGTATATATAATATCTTTATATTCTGGCAGCAATTCCTCCACCTTCTCATCTATATTTAATATTACACTAACTTCTCCTGCATTTTCAATATTATCAACAATTTTCTCTATGGAGTCTAGCAAAGTTCTATTTCTTTCATCTTTTAAAGCATAAACAGCCTTTCTCAGACTTTCCATACTTTCCTTAGTTAATATCTGAGATTTGTCGATTAATTCTTTAGCTCTAATAATATCTTTTTCTATAATTTTTTCTGCCACATCTAGATTCATATTTAAAGCTATAAGGCTATGACCTAAATTATCATGGATTTCTCCAGCCACTCTATTTCTCTCTTTAGCTATAGTTAATTCCTCTATTCTTTCTGATTGTTCTTTTAATTTGTTATAGGATAATTCTAATTCTTTATTCAACCTCTCTACTTCTCTTTTTTCTTTTCTCAAAACTTTATATCCAAATAAACTTACTGAATAGAAAAATAAACTCATCAGTACCATAATAACATCTAATATATTCTCTTTCCAAAATTCTATTGAACCTATATCTTCACCAGATATTGTGCTAAGCAGAATTAGAGTTAGAATAAATATGATCTCCAGTGATATAAATAACCTTGAGATTTTTCCTTCTGTATATAGAATTAGTTCATATAAAATCATGTATAAATATATTTCTATATATCCACTTATTTTCAAAGCCAACATTAGGCTTATTGCCATAGATATAAATATGGATGAATAATACTTCTTTACACTTCTATAAAAGTATTTTCTCCTTAGATGGTCATTGATTACTATTACTAAAAATAGCCCAAAAGAAATTAGTAAAGCAGTAATATTATCTTTGCATCGATAAATAATATCAAGTCCTATGGAAGTCTGCAATACTCTATATAAATAATTATTGTATTTATAAATATTCTTCATCTATACTACCTCATTGTTCTATTCTAGTTATCTCCATTTTTCTATTCATTCTTATATTCTTAATATAAAGATAGCAAATAAATAAAGTCATTACAACTAAAAGTATTCCTTTAGTGTAAAATAAAATATCATTTCCTATATTTTCATATATATAAGAACCAGCCATATATCCTATTGCTCCCCCTATTCCACTTGCAAAGCTATATAAACCATAGGATCTTCCTCTTTTATTTTCTCCTACAAAATCAATGATCAATGAAGAAAATGCTGGACTATAAAACATTACAACGATAGAAATCAATGTATAAAGAATCATAAAACTATAATATTCTTTATTAAATGGTATAAATATTTGAAGTATAGCATTTATGAACATACCAGCTATAACTATCTTCTCTCTGCCATATTTATCAGAGAAACTTCCGAATATATTTGGCAGAAAAAGTGCCAATATAGATGCTGGAATAAACAAGAAGGATATTAGACCAATATCTTTTGTAATATTTTCTTGTAGATATATAAGATATATTGGTGCAGTTAAGCTAGTTATAAATGAAAGAATCCCCATTATTCCCAGGAAATATTTTAATTGTTTCTTATCTTTAATATTACCTGCTTTATATTCCTTTTTAAGATTAATAGTCTCCGGAACTTTTTTAATTGTATAGTAGACAGATATGGAACTAGTAATTAGAAAGATAGTAAATATTAATTTAAATGGATTATCAGTAAAATTATTGTATAGAATAGTAAACCCAATAATACTACCCACCCATTCACCTTTAGCCATAAATTGATTTAATAAACCAAAATTTTTACCTCTATTAGTCTCATCACTAATATCGGAGATAAAAGTATCTACACTTATCCATAGAAATGAAGCCCCTAAAGATTGAATTATTCTCCCTATCAATAGATACTTAAAATCCTTAGCTAATATAAAAAATATATTCACTATTGTATAAAGTATAGTACCTATTAATATCCCTATTCTTCTTCCTCTCTTATCTATTAAATTTCCAACCATTGGCCGTATTATTATACTGATTATTGAAAATATGGAATAAAGATATGCTATTTGAATAATGTTTGCTCCTATAGAAGAAGCATAAATAGGAAATATAAATCCTATAAAGGACAACGGAAAAGATATGAAATAGATAACCTTTCTTAGCTCTTTCACGGCATAACCCCCTAAATATTCTTACCTTAAATATATAAGAATTTTCAATATAAAAAATCTAGCTAAGGTAATATTAAAGGTCATGTTTTTTCATGACTAAAGTAACAAAAACTTCTATTGAAGCATTATTAAGACAGCTTTTTTGAACCATTGAAATTATCTATTTTTAAAAAATCAAAAATAAGTGGTAGCTCTCCTATAGATTAAAAAAAAACTGTGATTGTTAATCACAGTTTTTAGTCTTTAATTAATACTGCCAATTGAGTTCTATCTCTCAAGTCTAACTTATCTAATATTTTTGTTATATGATTTTTAACAGTTCCTTCTGTTATATATAGGATATTTGCTATTTCTTTATTAGATTTTCCCTCTCCAATTAATAGTGCTATTTCATATTCTTTTTTAGTTAACTCTTTAAATATATGTTTATCTAGATTGCCTTGTGCAGCATTATTATACGTCATAGCCCCTAACATCTTCTTAGCTACATCTGGTTGTAACAGTACGTTTCCTTCATATACTGTTTTTATAGCCTTCACCAAATCCTGAGACGATATATCTTTGAGTAAATAACCATCTGCACCATTTTTCAAACCTTCAAAGATATACTCATCTTCATTGAAAGTTGTTAGTATTAATACTTTTATATCATGATGTTTTTCTTTAATTATTTTCGTAGCCTCTACTCCGTTCATAATGGGCATTCGTATATCCATTAATATTAAATCAACTTGTATTCTATCTATTAATTCTATGGCCTCTTTACCATTAGTAGCTTCACCTACTAAAGTTATAGTATCATAAAGACTCAGCATCATCGTAAGGCCTTCTCGTATTAAACTTTGATCATCTACTATAAGAACTTTTATCATGATAAACCCCTTTTAAAAACATTACTTATTTTAGGTATTCAAGACTCATCCTGCTTTTATTTTAATTGTTCATTATATTCTAAGTCAAATATAGTATTATCCCTACAAAATGAACTACCGATGCTGCTAATACAAATAAATGCCATATAGCATGGTGATAAGGAATCTTTTTAATACTATAGAATATAGTTCCTAAAGTATATAAAAGTCCTCCTCCTAATATCCAAATAAAAAATCCTACAGAGGTCATTCTAATAATTGGTTTTATAGTGAATACTGCTATCCATCCCATACCTATATATAGACTCAATGACAATGCCTTAAATCTATCAAATTTTCCAAAGGTAAAAATTTTAAATGCAACACCAAATACTGCTATAGACCATACAGCAACTAGTATACCAATCCTTAAAGCTCCTTTCATAGTAAGAAGTGCAATAGGAGTGTAGGTTCCAGCTATAAATAAAAATATAGAGGAGTGGTCAAATACACGAAGTATTTTCTTTGCTTTTTCGTTAGGTATACTATGATATAATGTTGATGATAAATACATCAAAGTCAAACATGCACCATATATGCTAAATGCAACAATTGATATATTATCTCCCTTCCTTATAGAAATTACTAGTAATACAATTAAAGATGCAATACCAAATAATACTCCTAATCCATGAGTAATTCCATTTGCAATTTCTTCTTTAACTGTATATTTCTTACTCAATAATTGAACTGGATTTTCTTTTTTCATCGTTTCACCTATCCTTTCTATAATCAACTAACAATTAACGATTAACAATTAACAATAAAAAAATTGGAATAAATTAAATTCTTAAAATGATATTGATCTTTTAATCTTTAATCTTCTAATTATTTTTTGACAATTGCTAATTGATAAAATTGTTCTTTGTTAATTGTCATCTGTTAATTATCTTTTTCAGTCTTGCTCTGTTAAAATCATTGGTCCCTCTTTTGTAATGGCTATTGTATGCTCATATTGTGCTGATAACTTTCCATCAACTGTTCTAGCAGTCCATTCATTATCATCCATTTTCATACGATATGTCCCTACATTTATCATTGGCTCTATAGTTATAACCATTCCTTCAACAAGTCTTTGTCCCCTACCTGGTATTCCATAATGAGGAACTTGAGGATCTTCATGCATTTTTTTACCTATACCATGACCTACGAAATCTCTGACAACCGAATACCCATAAGATTCTACAAAAGATTGTATAGCATAACCAATGTCTCCTAATCTATTACCTACAACCGCCTGTTCTATTCCCTTATATAAGGCTTCTTTAGTTACATCTAATAGTTGCTTAGCTTCATCTGATACATTCCCAACAGCATAGCTCCAGGCAGAATCAGCTAGCCATCCATCTATATTGACTACCATATCTATAGTCACTATATCACCTTCTTTTAAAGGTTCTGGTCTTGGATATCCATGACAGATTTCATCATTTATTGAAGCACAAGTTGCATAAGGATAGCCATGATATCCTTTTTGTTCTGGATAAGCATTATGTTCCTTTAAATAATCTTCCACGAATTTATCTATCTCCATAGTCGATATACCTGGTTTAATCATCTTTCCTATTTCTTTATGCAGTCTTGCTAATAACTCTCCTGATTTTTTCATATTCTGTATTTCTTGCTCTGTTTTTAATATAATCATTTAATCTACCTTCCTTCATATATCATAATATTGTTTATAGTAAATAAATCCTATTAATCTTTATTATTTTCTTTATCTATTATCTTTAAAAACTCCTTATCTCCATATAAATTCTGAAAATCATTATCAGTTTTTATAGATTCTACTATTTGCGGCAACAGTGTTACTGCTTTTTTTAAGTCTTCCAAGGCCTTTTCTTTATCATCTAATATTGAATAGCAGCAAGCTCTATTATAATATAAATCATGAGCCTCTGGGTTATTATTTATTCCCTCTGTTAGCAATTCAATAGTGTCCTCATACCTTTTTTCTTCTATATAAATGGCAGAGACATTTAGATACGAATAGGAATATTCAGGATTAATGTCTATTGATCTAAAATAATATTCTAAGGCTTTGTCATTATTCTCCATCGCTTTGTAAATAACACCCATATTAAACAATGCTTTATAATAATTAGGCTCTAAATCTAAACTCTTCTCTATCATCTCATAGGCCTTATTGTACTCTTCCAATTCTTCATATATAGATCCTAAATTGTTGAAAGCTATATGATCATCAGGCACCAATTGAATTACCTTATTATAATATTCTATAGCTTTGCTCTTTTGACCTTTTTCATCAAATATATTAGCCGCATAATAATATGCTCTGTCATAGTATGGATCTATATCTATTGCTTTATGATAATATTCTAAAGCTTTATCTTTATCTCCTATCTTTTCATATGTCATTGCTATACCGTAATATGCCCCTGCTTCATCAGAATCAATTTCCGTTATCTGTTCATATGTAGATAAAGATTTTAATGCATTATCTAATTCATCATGGACTTCAGCAATATTATATAATATTGCTATTGTATCTTCTATACTTCCTCTAAATTTTAATGCTTTTTTATAAAATTCAATAGATTTTTCTTTATCACCATTAATATATGCGTTTTCAGCTAATAACACATAATTATATTGTCTAGTATATTCTTTTATTTCTCTCACCAAAAAAACACCTCTTAATTTCTATACTATATATAGTCTATCACATTTACGCCAAAAAAGTAGAGAAAATGTTATTCCTCTACTTTTAATGCTCTCATTGAGTTTAATATGGCTAATATAGATACTCCAATATCAGTAAATACTGCTTCCCAAGCTTTTCTTATAATTTTAATTCTGCTATATATCTATAACAATCATTTCCTTCTTCTACTGTGTTACTCACTAATTGCCATTTACTATTCAAGCCTATAGACTCTCCTAGAGATTCAAAGTAATACATTACTATTCCTGCATCTATAAGATTTGATTCTTCTCCTTTATTATATTTAATCAATAATGTCACTTTATCTCTTTCAAGTAAAAATCTCCAAGGTTGCTTGTTTAGAGTTGATGGTGCAAATCTTATATAGTAAAATAAATCACCTAGTCCCCTATTTTCTAAATCATCAACATTTGCGTGATTTCCTATTTTATCAGTAAAAACTATTTCTTCAACACCAATCCTATCACTAAAACTATCATTTATAAAAGGATTTCTCGCCTTTCCGTATCCTATAGCTAAAATATAATTAATTTCCCCTACCATATCTCCAAATATATCTTTTTTAGTATCCTTGCCTACGTTTCCTACACTTACCCAGCAAGTATCTAATCCCATAGTGTTTAACTTTGTTATAAGCTTTTCCATATAATATGAACCATAGATTGTATTTCTATCTTTATCATCTATTAACTCAAGTCCAATATAGTGTGGACTTTCAATCATTACACCTGAATATCCCCCAATTCCTCTTAAACCTTCATATAATTTCTCACCATATTCATATAATTTAAACTTTAAATTTCCAGTACCATATTCTCTTTCCAATGAATCTAAGTATAATTTAATCTCATCTAATATATCACTATTTATCTTTTTATTCTTGAATTCTCTCACTGATTTTCTTTTCTTCAAAAAATTAGTCATTAACATACCAAAACCCCCTCAATATAAATATATAGTATATATACCACTATTGTAATTTTCTAATCTATCATTTTAGTCCCAGACTTTCTGCCAAGGTATAGATATATTCAAGTAGGTAAAAATGTATAACTAAAGCCGTACCAATGCCTAATAATATACCTGCAGTCACATCTGTAGGATAATGAACTCCTAAGTATATCCTTGATATACCAACGATTATAGCAATAACAAATACTACAATAGATAATTTTGGTATATTAAGTGCTATAGTAGTAGCAATAGAAAAGCTTGCAGTAGTATGTCCTGAAGGAAATGAATAATCTTTTAAATTTATACCAAAGGTGTTTAATTGCTCTATTATCTTATATGGTCTTTCTCTACTTAATATTCTTTTGAGTGCATGGACTATTATTTGACTAATAGTTAAAGCTCCAAGAGCCTCAAGTCCTATAAGTTTAACATTGCTGCTTCCTATTAATATTAGAATTAAAACTAAGAGAGAAGAAAATACCGCTCCCCCTAGATTTGTAGCTCTATACATTATAGCATCCAAATATCTATGTTTCATTTTCCTATTAATTATGTTAATAAAAAGATCGTCGAATTTTTTTAATTTATTTTTCATTTTTTCACCTTTAATAATAGAATTTATTGTAGAAATTTGTCTTTTACTCCTAATATTATATTGTAATTTATTATTACCCACTTATCAATAATTTTATTGATTTATATATCTATACTACTTATTTCTTTTTTATGTTAAAATATAGAAGATAAATTCAAAAGTAGGTGTAGATATGCATTTAAGTATAGAACAAGAACGAGCCATACAACATAAGGAAGGTCCTGCTTTAGTATTAGCTGTCCCAGGTGCAGGTAAAACTACTGTATTAATACATAGAACAGTAAATTTAATATTAAACCATAGAATAAGTCCTGAAAGGATATTATCAATAACATTTAGTAAAGCTTCTGCCAAAGACATGAAAGAGAGATTTAATAAAATGTTTTTAGACTTATCACCTATTCAGGTTCAATTTTCTACAATACATAGTTTTTGCTTTAGTTTAATTAGAGAATATGCATATATAAACAAAATTAAATATACTTTGATTGAAGAAGAAAAGAATCAACTTAATAAATATAACGTAATTAAAAAAATATATTTTGCAGCAAACCAAGATTATATCACTGAAGAAAAGTTAGAATCACTTTTAAACTCCATAGGATATATTAAAAATATGATGCTTACGGTTGATGAATTCTTGAAAAACAATAAATCTGATATTGAGAATTTTAAAACCATATATAATACTTATGAAAAATATAAAAGGGACAATAATCTCATAGATTTTGATGATATGTTAACTACTGCTTTAGAGATTCTTGAATCAAATAAATATATATTGGAAAAATATCGTGCTAAATATGATTTTATTCAAGTAGATGAAGGACAAGATACTTCAAAAGTACAAATGGAAATAATAAAATTATTGGCAAGTCCCGAAAATAACTTATTTATTGTAGCAGATGATGACCAATCTATTTATGGGTTTAGAGGGGCATATCCTAAAGGATTACTTAACTTTAATAAAATTTATTCCAATGGGAAGTTATTCTTTATGGAACAAAACTACAGGTCATCAAAGAATATTGTCTCTGTTTGTAATCAATTTATTAAAAGAAATACATTAAGGTATAATAAGAACATTTCCACTGATAATAACTTTATTGAGCCTATCAATATAGTAAAAGTCAACTCAATTGCTGAGCAGTATAAATACTTAGTGGAAGATTTGAAAAATAGAGAATTATCTAGATGCTGCATATTATATAGAAATAATTTATCATCCATAGGCCTTATTGAACTGTTTGAGAGACATAAAATTCCCTTTTACATGAGGGATGTTAAAGTTAGATTTTTTAATCACTGGCTTATACAGGATATAATAAACTTTATAATTTTTTCTCAAGATACTAGCAATATGAGTATATACGAAAACATCTATTATAAGAAAAGAGGTTATATTTCAAAGAAACAAATTAACTATGCTAAAACCTTGAATTATAGTCTTTCAGTCTTTGATAGGATAATGGATTTTCCTGGAATATCTAATTTTTATAAATCAATTCTTAAAGAACTAAAACTTGATTTCAAAAAGCTTTCAAAGATGAGCCCTAGCGATGCAATAAATTTTATCGAATATGACTTAGAATACGAGAAATATCTTAAGGAAAATTCCATGAAGTTTGGATATACCTATGATGTTTTAAAAACTACTATATATTTTTTGAAAATCATAGCTAGTAATACTAATAACTTAAACGAACTAATTAATAGATTAAAATATCTAGAATATCTGTGTAAAAGTTCTAGAAATGTTAAGGATGCTGTAACTTTATCTACTGTTCACTCTGCTAAAGGCTTAGAATTTGATAGGGTATATATGATAGATCTAGTGGATGGTGATTTTCCATCTATATCTAGCATCGAAGCAGTTGAAAAAGGTAAGTATGAATTAATAGAAGAAGAAAGACGACTATTTTATGTTGGGATGAGTAGAGCAAAATACCATCTATCTTTAATTACTCTAAATAATCTTGGTGGTAAAAGTGTAGAACCCTCAAGATTTTTATTAGAACTAGAAAAAGGGAAAGCTTAGGCTTTCTCTTTTTTGCTATAAATTGTTATAAAAATTTGTTATTTTTTAGTTTTTATAACAATTTTAAGAGTAAAATTTCATTTATTTGTAATACTATAAATGCAGGAATAATTATTTGAAAAAGGAGGGAAATGGTGGTAATGGCAAAGAATAAACAAAATAATCAAAAGAGAAAAAATGAAAACAAACAAGAATCAAAAAGAGATGACAACAAAAACGAAGATGACAAATAAATAAATGAAGGTCCTCATCACTAGAGGACCTTCATTTATTTATTAAACTCTTTTACATCTACATCATCCACACTAAAAGATTCTCCAGGCTTTATCCCGATATGACCAGATTCATAAGGGCTTCCCTCAATAGTTATATATACCTTTTCCACGTCATAAAACTTCCCCAAGGTATTTACTATAGACTTTAATATCTCTAATTCCAAAGAAGAACCAGCATTCATATCTATTAATAATTCCTTTGAAAAATCTACCTCTAAAGTCCATGATTCTCGATTTAAATGTATTTTGTTTATATTAGTATTTTTTGAAATTGGAGAAATCAATTTACTTGATGGGGGATTTTTCATAATGTTTGCTAAAATTTCCTCAATACTATCATTGGTTCCAAATTCCATATCTTGTTCTATATATGCTGTACCAATATCCTCAGATGTTGGATAATAGGATAGTATTTCCATTTCATGTTTACTATTTTCTATTTCTTCTAATAGAGTTTTAACTTCATATTCTCCATCATTATATATTCTTGCCACGAGGCCTATATCTTTTGCATAGTACTCCTTTTGATTTCTACCATCTTTAAACTCAGTAGTCACTTCTAATGCATCATAAGTCCCAGAAGGTGTTTCTATTTTTCTATCTAAGCTAGTTATCTCCATTGTACTTCCCTCATTATTTGACCAAGTATTTCCAACTTGCAATGGTTCCTTTAGAATAACATTACTACTATTTGTATTAGCATTTAACATATTTTCAATATGATAAAATTCCCCTTCTGCAAATACTTCTGTTAACGCTCCATCTTTATATTCCATAACTTTTACAAAAACAGTGCCTGGATTCATGATTTTCATCTGTGCTCTATTTCCTTCAACAAACTCTATAAAGGTCTTTTGTTCAGCATATTCATTTCCTATACCTTCATAGTCCATAATAGTATTTTCTTTAAAAGGGTAATAGTCAGCTATTGTTAAAATCTCCTTTGTTGATATTTTTTCATCACCTTTGATATTACTTTGATCTTTAGATATAACTTGTTTACATCCAATTAAAGAAAAAATTAATAATGTTATTAATAATAAGGAAAATAATTTTTTCATAATATCACTCCTATAACTAATTTGTCCAACTATAACTTCATTTAGATTATATCCTCTTTTACTATAATTATAATATATTTCTATAAAAAAGTCTTTACGATAATATTACAATCTAACTTGGTTTCAACTGAGACTTGTGAATTATAAAAAATCAAACCTTTATCTATACTCAAGGTGAAAAAATAGCTGTGACCTTAAGTATAGTAAAGGTTCTTTGTTTATATTTTCTATAATATTTCTACATCTGGGTTTAATTTATATATGATATTTTTTCTTTCTACTATAATAGATATCTTGTTTGATAATTCTTCATCTTCTCTTATAGCTAAAAAAAGAGGTTTATTTGGATTTATAGCAATAGGGTTTCCCACCATTCTAAGCATGGAGATATCTCCAGTAGTATCTCCATAGGCATAACTGTTTTCTAAGTCAACATTATACTTTGCTATCAATTCATTTAGAACTCTCTGTTTGCTTTCAGAATCCCACATCCTAACTATTTCCCCTGTAAACTTATTCTCTTCATCTACTTTATAAATGGTTCCTTTATACTCTGTAATACCATATTTTTCAGCCATCTTCGCTACTAAAAAATCTGGACTTCCAGAAATAAAAAATACCTTATGACCTTGGCTTTTATGCCATTCAATTTGATCTCTAGAATATTTATAAACCATATCACCATTGAGATTAATTACTTGTGATGCTATGAATTCTATATATGTCTTATTCACTCCCTTTAGCTCTTCAATATATACTTGTGCCAAAGTTTCTAAGTAAAGTTCAAAATCTCCAAATCTCTTTTCCCATTCTTCATAGACCTTTTTTACTCGAGTATACCAGATAGACGGGTCTATTACCTCATATTTGTTTAATTTCTTAAAATGCTCGATCATTAGGGAATTTCTAAATATGGTTCCATCAATATCAAAAAATGCTGCTATGTTTTTCATAATATCATCCTAACCTTTTTTTACTATTATATGAGTTATACCCATTTTTGCATAATTAATTCTATGTATGAAAATTAATTGAAAGAAAACCACTGGTTGATCTTTCTTTAGGTTTACAACCAACTAAAAAACTAATATTACCAGAGTTAGAACTAACAGAAAAATATATGAATTTGACGTTTGCTGTGTAGTAAGGTAAAGTAATATTATAGTGCACCATCAAAATAAAGTCTAATGATAAAAATCATTAGACTTTACTTTAATTTATTTAATTAGAATCTTACTATTTTGCTTTTTCAGGAGTATCAGCTAATAAACCAACCTTCTCCCATCCCCAATCAGTATTCATAGGGTCTTTATCCCAGTAGGTAACTCTGTTATTAAGTGCTGTCAATTCAATTCTATAGTGAGTTGGAGCTACTATAACTTGCTCCATAGCATATTTTTGCCAATCATGATATGCTTTTACCATGTATTCATTATCCATTCCAGTTTCTCCAAATGCATCATTTGAATTAATAGCTGCAATTAATTTATCGTTTTCATCTGCTGCAAATCTTGTATAGTTAAACATAGCATCTCTTCCCCATAATCCTGATGGTTCTGGGTTAGATCCTACACTCCAAGCTGCCATGTATAAGTCTATATCTTCATTATCTTCTTCTACCATATCATAGAATGCATTCATCTCTATTAATCTACCATTCTGTAATACTACATCTAATCCAACATCTCTAAAGTTTTGAATATAGAATTGAGCTAACGGCTCAGCTATATCTCCACCTGACATTGAAAGGTAGTTGATTTGTAGCTTGTTACCCTTTGGATCTTCTCTAAGTCCATCTCCATCTACATCTTTATATCCAGCTTCATCTAATATTTGCATTGCTTTTTCTGGGTTATATGGATAACCTTCTTGCTTATCATTCCAGAAACTAGCATGATATGGCGTAATTAATGCATTAGCAGGTATTCTCAAATCGTTATAGAACAATTCTGCTACTTCTTCATTATTCATAGCATAAGCTATTGCTTGCCTTAATTTCACATCAGCTAATTTTTTATTTGGGTCTGGCATAACTTTTTTAGTTTCTACATCCCACTTTCCTTGTTTAAATCCTAGATATCCTAAAGATCTACTCATAGCTGATGTTAAAGTGATATTGCTTAAATCCTTGTACTCTGGATAACTATTAACATTGATTTTATCAACTATATCAAATGTTCCAGCCTTCAATGCTTCTACAATAGTATCTGAACCTGTTCTCTTTGCTACAATCTTATCTACCTTTGGTTTCTCTCCAAACCAATGTGGATTTGGAACGTATTCTACTGATTCTCCAGGTACTATATTAGATACCATAAATGGACCATAAGATAGTGGGCTTATTCTAACTCTGTCATGTCCTTCCATCTCATCTATTGGAATATCCTTTAGATAATGTGCTGGCTCAGCTTGATAGGTAAGACCTGCACCCCATAATATCGCTGGTGTAAACTCATAGAAGCTTACTTCAAGAGTTTTATCATCTATTCTCTTAAGTCCTGAAATAGTATCTGCTTTTCCTTGGTTATAGTCAAGCATACCTACAACATTGTGATAATCACTGTCAAATCTAACGCCTTTATAATCTTTGTGTCCTATACTATTGTATACAAAGATTAAATCATCAGAAGTCACAGGTACTCCATCAGACCAAGTTAAATCCTTGTGAATCTTGTAAGTAGCTGTTTTAGCTTCTCTGTCGAAATCAACATCACACCATCCACCATTTGCTATTTCTTTGTTTGGACCTGATCTCATGAATCCTGATTGTAGAGGCTCTGCTAATTGAGTATCTACAGCATTTGAAGATAAAAATGTATTGAAGATACCTTCAAAAGGTGTATCTGTTACTATAGCAACATTAAGTGTACCGCCTACTGTTGCTCCATCTTTTTTAATAGTCATTGGATGAGGTAGTACAATCTCACCTGCTCCTACATCAGGTTCGTCTTGTCCTTGATCGCCTTTATCTTCTGGCTGTTGAGACACATCTTCATTACTTACTGGTGGCTCTTGGTCTACCTTTTTACCACAGGATGTTAGTACAAGTACTAATACCAGCAGTAGTGGAATAATAACTTTCCAACTTCTTTTCATTTTAATTTCCCCCTTCTTTATCCTAATCTTTGTTTCGCGTCGGACGCCCTTTTAACAGCTTGCCCAACGTAATTTATACACAGCATCATTACTAGTATCAATAATGATGCAGGTAACCATAACCATAGTTTGCCTGTCATGGCACCTGGAGTTCTTGCATATGAAACCAAAGTTCCAAGTGATGGTGTCGCTGGCGGCAAACCAAATCCTAAGAAAGATAATCCAGTTTCAATTCCTATGTTCCCTGCAAATCCTAAAATCAAGTCAACGATAATGATTGAACTAATATTTGGAAGAATTCCAGTAAACATAATCTTCAAATCACTTGTACCCATTATCCTAGAAGCATTTATATAATCCCTTCTATTTTCCGACAATGCCTTACTCCTTACTAATCTAGTCATCCCAACCCAATAAAATATACTCATAATAAATATGAAATGCCACATAGTATATTTTGGAATTACAACTACGAAGGTAATGATAAGCATAGTTGTAGGCAATATAGAGATAAAATCACATACTCTCATTATCATATTATCTATCTTCCCACCATAGAAACCTACAATCAATCCCATGATCACTCCCGTTACAGAAGTCAGTATGGTAACAGCAAAGCCTATTAAAATGGAGTTTCTCCCACCTATTAACAATTGTCCTGCAATCGGTCTTCCTCCAATATCTGTTCCTAAAATAAATTCTTTGCTAGGTGCCTTATACTTATTTCTCAAATTTATCCTCATAAGCTCTTCTTGATCTATTAGAAAAGAACCTACTATTACAGTGGTAAAAATAATAACTAACATAATAAGACAGAATGTTGCCAGCTTATCAGCCCTAAATTCTCTTTTTATTACCTTCCAAAAGGAGGGCACCTCACTAACGGATTTTAATGTTTCTTTATCTATTTTAGAGGCAACATTTTTCACAACTTTTTTTTCTTTATTCATACCTGCTACCCCCTATTCTATCCTTATTCTTGGATCAACAATTGTCATAATTATATCTGACAATAAACTTCCAAGTAACGTCAATACACCAAATAATAGAACTAAAGCATTCATTACTGAATAATCTCTACTGGTAATTGAGGATATAAATAGTTCCCCCATGCCTGAGTAGCCAAATATAGTTTCGATAAAAATGGAACCACCTAAAAGCCCAGTAATGGTAAATCCAAAGAATGCAGCTATTGGAAGTAATGAGTTTCTAAATATATGATGACTATAAACCTTGTTTATAGGAACTCCCTTACTTCTTGCAGTTTTTACATAGTCTTGAGTTTTAGCATCTATTACTTCGTTTCTAAGATATTGTATCGTTCCTGTTGTCCTTAAGATAGCAGCTGTAATTGCAGGTAAAATCATATGATGGAGTCTACTAAGAACATAAGCAAATGTTCCTTTTTGAATTCCTACTTCTACAGAACCTGTAGTTGGAAACCATCCAAATTTATATCCAAATATTGCTAAAAGTATGAGCGCGAAAATAAACGTAGGTATTGCATAGCTAATAAAGTTATATATAATTACTCCTTTATCAAAACCCGAATCATTGTATCTTCCAGAATATATTCCAAGTGGTATTGCTATAAGGTATGTCAATGTTAAAGTCAATAATGACAGCCATAATGTATTTACTGCTCTTGCCCCAATTAATTTTTCAACAGGCATTTTATAAGTATAGGATTGTCCAAATTCTCCTTTTGTAATGATCTTAGTAACCCAATCCTTATATTGTTCAGGTATAGGTTTATTTAAGCCATGCTTTTCTCTTAATTGTTCAATAACCAGTGGATCCATATCTGGAGTTATCAAACCTGTAAAAGGGTCTCCAGGCATCATCTGACCTAGTGCAAATACAATTAAACTCAATATTATAATCTGAGGTATCATCAATAGCACTCTACGCAATACTGTTTTCCACATTTTACAAATCCTCCTTACTTTTTACTGCAACATAATGAGTATCAGAAATTTGAACTAAATCAAAAACTCTTCCTTTTTCATCATAGAATAGATGTTCTCTGTCTTTGTACTCTTGTTCTACTTGGATTCTATTATTGCGAAGTTCTTCTCTATTTTCAGCATTAATTTCTGGAATAGCTGCAATCAGCCTTTTAGTATAAATATGCTGTGGATTATTGTATATATCATCCCTTGTCCCTGCTTCCACAAATCTTCCTCTATACATGATGTATATGTAATCACACATATGTTTTACTACACCTAAGTCATGAGATATAAAAAGATAACTTAAACCAAAATCTTTTTGTATTTCCTTCAAGAAATTTAACACCTGTGCTTGAACTGATAAATCAAGAGCAGAAACGGGTTCATCTGCAACAATTAATCTTGGATTTAAAGATACAGATCTTGCTACACCTATTCTTTGTCTTTGTCCTCCAGAGAATTCATGCGGATACCTATATAAGGCGTCAGCAGGCATTCCAACTATATTTAATAGCTCTAAAACTTTTTCTAGTTCTTCTTCTTTTGTTAATTTTTCATGATTTCGAATTGGCTCAGCGATAATATCTCTAATCCTCTTTTTAGGATCTAAACTAGATAAAACATCTTGAAATATCATTTGAACATCTTTGTTATATTCTACTTTTTTTCTTAGCCTTTTTGTATTGACTGGTTGTCCATCATATAAAATTTCTCCACCAGTTGGCCTTTCAAGTCCAACGATAGCCTTTCCGATTGTGGTTTTACCAGAACCTGATTCACCAATAAGTCCATAGGTTTTTCCTTCTTCTATTGAAAAAGTGACTCCATCAACTGCATAGACATAGTCTTTTATCGTATTAAAAAATCCTCCACGAATAGGAAAATGAACTTTTAAATTATTAATTTCTAGGAAACTCATTTTAATAACCTCCTTCATTTTCGAAGTGGAAATTTTTCCAGCAAGTACATCTTACAAAATGATTCTTTAAAACTTCATGAAGTTCAGGATTATCTTCATGCTCTGAAGCTGCTATCCAAGGAATTCTTGACGAAAAACGACAGCCTTGTCTTGGTAAATTCTTCAATGATGGAACCATTCCATGAATAACGTGAAGTTCTTCATCATCTGAGTCAGATTGAGGTATTGATTGCAGCAATGACCTTGTATAAGGATGAAGCGGATTACTAAAAAGCTCATTTGCTTCAGCAATTTCAACGATTTGTCCAGCATACATTACAGCAACTCTATCTGCCATCTGTGCAACTACCCCTAAATCGTGGGTAATAAGAATAATACCAGCATTGATTTTATTTTTAAGTTCCATTAAAATATCTAGTATCTGAGCTTGTATTGTAACATCTAAGGCAGTAGTAGGCTCATCGGCTATAATTATATTAGGATTACAGGAAAGAGCTATGGCTATTAAAACTCTTTGCCTCATACCGCCTGATAATTGATGAGGAAACTGATTAGCTGTTCTTTTGGGATTAACTATCCCTACTTGATCTAAAAGCTGTAACATTCTTTCATGTCTTTGATCACTATTCAAATCAGTATGATAGATTAAAGACTCTTCTATCTGTTTCCCAATTCTATGCAATGGATTTAATGATGCTAATGGATCTTGAAAAATAAAACCAATCTCCTTACCTCTAATTTCATTTAGTTGCTCCTCAGAATAATTAACCATGTTTTCACCATTGTAAATTATTTCACCACTGACTCGAGTAAAATTCTTGTCATGTAATCCTACTATAGAGTTAGCAACTGTACTTTTTCCGCAGCCAGATTCTCCAACTATTGCTAGCAGCTCATTCTTGTGTAAAGAGAAAGAGACACCATCGACTGCATCAAAATACTCATCTTGAAATCTAAAGGCAGTGTGTAAGTCTTTGATCTCTAATATTTTTTCATTTGCCATTTTCCATTTCCTTTCTTATTATATTTATTAGTGTATTATGTAAATTTGAGCACTAATATTTAAGCTTCAGATACATCCAATAAATACCATATAAAACAGTCCTCCCTCAAGTTTATTTTATAAATATCTATATATAATAATATTGTTGAAAACTGTTTTTTGAAATAGTAATATTTTTCCAATAAAAATCTAATTACTTACTTTTATAAAATTGTATTATTTTCTAAACTTATCCTATTGTATCATTATTCACTCTTTTATGTCAATTATAAAGTGATATTAGTTTAATACTATAAGCCCAAGAATTTAAATTCTATAAAATATGGCTGAGAAAATGTCTAAATATCAAGAAATATAAAGTGTCAGTAATTTTCTTATTAAATCCTATATAATTTTGTATTGTAGATTATTTTGTAATATAGTGTAATATTATATAATGATTTATTCTTTGCAAGGTGGAGACATATATATAAGGTATTGAGAGTTAGTTTTACGAGTTATAAAATTTTGATTATACTAATTTAAGTAACCCTTTATTTGAAATGATATAATTTATTGAAATAAGGACCTCTTAAAGTTCTTGTTTTTTTATTTGGCACGAAAAATAATTCCCGTAGGGGTAAAGTAGGGGTGGGATTTTAAAATGTAGGGGTAAAATATTAATTCCAAAAATATATAAATAATATGCATATATAAAGGAAGGAACTTTTTCAAGTTACCATATTATACTAATATCTAAAAAACACATTAAAGAATTAGGACTTTAAATGGTCCTTTTCTTATCTAAACATAACCCCATATCTTTTGAATTTATAAAATACAACCTGAAAAATAGATACGATTCTTACTCCAACCCAAAAAATAAAGAAGGACCTTAGATTTTACTCCAGTGTTCTTCGCACAATAAATATTTATTTCATGGAATTTAATAATCAAGCATATCTAAATCGCATTTACCTCCACCTCTAACAGTTTCTCCGCCACCATCATTGTCTATTGCTGGGCGGTTAGATAGAAATATGTAAATTATGACAAATTAAAGATAAAATTCTTTGAATCTAATGCTTATGCGGAAAGTATAGGAAGTTTTATTAAAGAGACTAAGAATAATACTTCAGTAAGAGAAGTAGCTTTTCCTAAATTCTTAGTTTCATTCTTTAAAGAACATGAGAAAAATGAACTGGACAAAAAAGAGTGGTTAGGAGATAAATGGTTTTATGGAAAGAATCATAAGCATGAAGACGATTTTGTATTTACTCAGAGAAATGGAAAGGCTATGTATGTTTCTACACCGTCACAATGGTCTGCTGAATTTTCAGAAAAACATGATTTAAGGAAAATCACTTTTCACGGTCTTAGACACACGAATACGACGATTTTAATTTCAGAAGGCATAGGATATTGCTGGCATCTCGAAAGGCTTAGGACATGCCAAAATTTCCACCACAACGGATTTTTACACCCATGCCCTCAAGTCTAATGAAAGAAAAAAAGCAAATGTATTCGACGACATATATACAAAAAATAAAGGGGAGAAATAAGAAGAATTTGAAAGTGGCACGCGAGCACCATATTTAAGAGTTGTTAAGTAAAATAAAAAAGCCCGTGTTCATTGAGAATACGGGTTTTTCCTTTGGTGCACCTTCAGGGACTCGAACCCTGGGCCCACTGATTAAGAGTCTTAATCACCTCATTTTGTAAAGTATGCTAAACTACTCTAATCATTGATGTTACTATGTTTTCAACGTTCAGTCTATGTTCTAATTATGTGGTTTTTAGTGTATTTTTGTATCAATAGCACCCATTTAGTTCCCATTTATACCCCACTGATTACTGTCAGTTATCCCATTGTTTAACTTCATAGTTCCCATTTTAAAAGCAAGGTATATTTCAACCCTGCTTTAATGTATGTGTAGCTTGTTATTCGCCATGTTCTTAGGTTAAAATATGATTAGCAATGATTAACATAGTTGAAACTATAAAAACTCTTAAATCACATTTTAAAGGCTTGATTTATGTTGAATTTCTTTTTTGATAATTTAAGATTATATATTTTACATTTTCTATCTCAATCAATTCTGCCTATATAATCTTCTAACAATTTTCTACTGATATGATATGTCCATTTTGACGAAAGCTTTACTGCTGTACCTATTGGGAGCAATTGTCTCTGTAATCCTAATCTCACAAATTGCTGACTTTTACCTAATATTTCAGCGGCTTCTCTTACACTCATGTTCTTACTCATTAATAACCTCCTCAGATTAGCTATATCCATTATTTATATTTCCTTGTTACTATATTGGCATTGCTTTTCTAACCAATTTATAAACCCTTGTTTTGGTACTAGTATTCTTCTGCCAGTAATATTTCTGTCTATTGTTGGAAATCCCTCTGAGCTCTTTTAAATTAGTAACACTTAATATTGGTGGATAGTTTTTCAAATCTTCTTCAATTATATAATCACCTCCTGGAATATCTATCAATTCTATTTTCTATTATATCTTTAAATCTATGATATCAATTTCGTTACTCACTAAATTTGTAACGAAGTCTAAATCTCCTAATCCTTCTGTGTAAACCATTTAAATAATGTTCTAATTTATTTTTATTTATATAATAGTTTTATCTTCCTTCATTCTTCCAAACTCATCTAAAGTCTTCAAATTTTCCTCTTGCCTTCTTTCTTTTATTATTTCTATAGCTTGTCTCATATTAAAATAACCATCTACTAATTTTTCGTATTGTTCCCATGCAAAATCATCTTCTAGGATTTTTAATAATTTTGAATACCCTCTTTCGGATAGGACATAAATATTCTTAGAGTTTGCTATCGAACTATTGCTAAAGTTGAGGTTATTTAATAAATCTCGGTCAATAAAATTGACTGACTTCAAATCGATAATATCTAAACCATCTTTAAATCTTTTTCTATTAATATTGATAGCTTGATTAATTACCTTTAATTCTCTCCGCTATATCTTTTACCATCGTGGATTTTTGATCTTTTAATATTGACTTTAACGTTTCTTATCTTTTTCAATCAGCCTTTTAATTACTTTTATTATAATTGTATAAGCGTCCATTTTTCCCTCCTTTATCACTTATGATGTTAAATGAATCTCAAAACATTATACACAATATCTTTTAATCTTTAGTATGTAGATGAGATATCCATAAACCCTTAAGTTTTCATCCCTATAGATTGGATATCTCATCTACGCTTTTATTTCTCCTGATTTAAGAAAATCATCTAGTTAAATATTAGCTTATCATTTTATCCCTATAAATCTCGACGCCCCAGTGAATACATGTCTTATATACTCTTGCATTTCTGTATTTTCTTTCTCTAATTCTGTTATTCTATCTTTTAACTCTTGTATTTCTTTCTCTAGTTTCTTTCTCTCTAAAGGTGATAATCTATCTATCTTAACACCCTCTAATTCTAATATATGATATGGATTGAAGCGGATTGAAGGAATACCTTTTACAGGTGTTATAACCTTATCATCCACCCACCTATTTATAGTAGTAATGGACACTTGCCATCTTTCCGCAAGGTCTTTTTTTTGGTTAGAAGCTTATCCATATTATCCCCTCTTCCTCATTGTATTTTTCCTTTTAGGTGCTCTAGCAAAATCCAACATTTCTTTTAGTTAAAAGAATGGTAGTATTATAGCATCCTCATATAACCACCCCCTTTCTAAGTATAAGAAAAGACCGGATTTAACTAGTCTTTAATTGTTGATTTTCTTCTTTATTCGAAAGAAAATTTCCTATATCCTTCATTAACGATTTTAATTCTTTATTTTCTTGTTTTAGACTAATATTTTCACTTTCTAATTTAGTCATTGCTTTATCATTTTTATTCTGTTTTTTCTTTGTCTTCTTGTTTTTCTGATTGTTTTCTATCTCTTCAAATATATAAGCAAGTGAAGGATCATTCTTATTTTTGCCATTGTAATATTCTATCAATTGTATTACTGTATCCATTTGAATGAAATTCAACCACATCCCAAATTCCTCTCTTAATATAGGTGTTATAACGCTATTTATTGCATTTCTTTCTTTAGTAAATTCCTTTTCCATTTTAATATATCCCCCTTAACTAGCCATTTTATTTATTTCTTCTAACGAATAATTGTTTCTAATTTCTTTTATAATTTGTAATAAATTCTCCAATTCTTCTTCGGATAAACCATTTAATAACTTTATGCACTCTTCCACTATATAATCCTCCTTTGATTTTTAACCTCAAAGGTGATACAATCTATATAATAGACTATTACCTTCAAGGTATTAGTTCCAGGTATCCATGTCATAAGTTTGGTCGCTTAGATGGGTACCTTTTTATTTTTCTGTTACTAAACTTACTACCTTACTACTTTCCGCTAAGATATTAGTCAATATTACCTTTAATTTGCTGTTTTCTTCTTTTATCGTCTCCAATTCTCTTTCTAATTTCCTATACATAAGTGGGGATACTTTTTCCAACTTCACACCTTCTAATTCCAATATGTGCTGTTCAGTAAACCGTATTGCTGGTATCCCCTTAGCAGGAGTTATTATCCCCTCTTTCCGCCAATTAGTTATAGTAGAAATATCTACTTGCCACCTGCTAGCTAGGTCTTGTTGAGTAAATAATTTAGTCATATTTCACCTTCCTTTTTTATTCTTCTTTTAACCATTTTAAAACTTCTTTTCTCTCAATTCTCCACTCCTGCCAACCTTAAATGCTTTTAATGCTCCTGAATTGATAGCTCTTCTAATTGTTAATTCTGTTACTTGTTGTTTCCCTGCTGCTTTTATTTCTGACTAATCTACTGCATATACTTCCTTTTTCTTTAATACTATCAATCACTTTATTGGGGAAATCATCATCATATACGCTAATATCATTTACATATTGGATATAGTTCTTATTAAAGTGATCTTGCATAAAATCTTCTTTGTATGCTTCCCAGTATTCAATGTCAAAGTGGTTAGTAATCTCCATTATTGCCTTTGGATCTCTTTTTTTTAATCTCTTTTCTAAGTCTGCTTTTTTCTCTCTTGCTATTTCCTCTGTCCTTTTGTCAATCTCTGCCTTCTTTTGCCTTCTACGTTCCACTTCTTCGGCTGTCCGTTTCTTCTTTATGATTTCCCTTTCCTTGCGTTTTCTCAATCTATCAGCTTCTCTGATTGCTTCTCTGTTACATTCTTTACTACAATATTTTTTATTGGGATATGTTGTTTCAAATTCCTTATGACATATTTGACAGGTCTTTATCATCTAATCACCCTCTTTTGGTAGTATTTAAGTTAATATTATTGCCTAATAGGCATAACAGACATAAGGACACGAGATTATATGCACAGTAGACGGCATGAAGGTCGCTTACACATAGAGGGAGGGGGTAATGCCCCCTATATGCTTACAAGGGATTTTAATCGCTCCTATCTACCAAGTGGTTGTTCCTCTTCCTCTACTGGTAGAGTTAAACTTATTGTTTAATTCTATACTCATATCATTTGCTGTCCCTATACTTTTATTACATTATTTCCATTTATTCGGCTTTGGCGATTGATGCCATTAATGACCTTTTGAGTTATAGTATCTTCTCCATATTGCACTGTAAGATGTAAGTTTATATCTTTATCAGAATCAGGACTTACATTATCGCTTTGATTGCTTGCAACATTAAAAGCCCCTCGGGGTAGACTGTATGACAAATTACTGCTAAAGCTAGCTTCCTCACCTAATAGCTCCATTGCTTTTGATACTAGTTTTATATTATCTTCAATACCTACCGCTAATCCCATAGGTAACCATTTACCCACTTCATCAGCCATGACCTTAGAAGGTGATTTGATACCAAAGAAATCTTTTATCCCTGATGTAATATCACCAACAAAACCACTAATTTTATCCAGTATCCAATTTTTAACTGATTTGATACCTTCCCATAGTCCTTTTACAATATCAGCACCTATACCTACAAACTCACCTATTAAACTGCCAAAAGCTTTCACCAGAGCACTAACAACTTCTGGTGCCTTAGCAACTATATCTGGGATTGCTTTTACTATTCCACTTGCCATTTTAACTATTAATTCAAAGCCTTTGTCTAGGAATTTAGGTAAATTCTCTACTATCTTCCCTATTAATTTGTTTATTAAATCACCTAAAGTAGATACTATATGAGGTAAATTATCCCATATCCCCTTAGCTACATTGGTAATTATTTCGATACCTTTTTCCAAATACTCTGGATAATGTTCAATGATCGTATTGATTAATGAAGCGAGTACATTTTTTATTGATTCAATTACTGCAGGTAGATTGTCCCAAATACCTTTAGCTAGGTTAGCAATTAACTGGATTCCTGACTCTAATATTACAGGCACCGCTTCCCATATGGCCACCATAAGATTACTTATAATGTCCCCTATGCTTTCTATTACACCAGGCCTGCCTTCCATTATCCCATTTGCAAAATTAGAGATAAAGGCTACCCCTTCTTTTAAAATAGTAGGTAATTGTTCCTTTATCCAGGTAACTACATTCCCCATAAATTCTGCCATGGTCTCAAAGAATAAAGGTACCCCCGTTACAATTCCATTAGCTATAGATGAAATGAGTTCTCCTCCACTTTCCATAAATGCTGGCCCCGCTGCTTGAATAAAGGTTATAATAGCCCCAGGTAATGCAGAAATTATATTACCTAACATTGGTAGTAAGTTATCGAATAAAAAGGTTGATGTTGTTTCTGCTAAACCCTTCATTGAATCTTTTAATCCTTCACCAATAGCTAAACTACCTAATGTGTTCTTAAAGGCGGCTGCCATAGCACTAAACGAACCACTTATAGTTTGTTCCGCTTCTAAAGCTGTTGTACCTGTTATTCCTATTTCTTTTTGAATAGCGTTTACCGCTTCATATACATCAGCTAAATTATCAATGTTATACTCAATGCCTGTCAATTTTGTTGCATCTGCTAGTAGTCGTTCCATTTCTGTTTTAGTTCCACCATAGCCAAGTTTAAGGTTGTCCAACATTGTATAATTGCCTTTTGCGAATCCTTGATATGCATTTTGTATATCTCTCATATCAGTTCCCATCTTGTTGGCATTATCTGACATATCAACCATTGCCATATGGGCCACTTTAGCAGCTTCTTTTGTATCGCCACCCATAGATTGTAGTAATGATGCTGAAAATGATGTTACATTCTCCATGTACTCATTAGCCGATACCCCTGCTGTCTTATAGGCTTCACTTGCGTTTTTCCTAACTGTTTCTGCTTGATCCTTAAATAGAGTTTCAATACCGCCTATAGATTGTTCTAAGGCTCCACCTGCTTTGATTGAATCGGTTATAGTCTTTGCAATTGCTACTCCAATACCTGCTTTAACAATGGCTCCTTTTATTCCGCCCATGATACTGCTACCTGCAGACTTACCCGCTGATGTAGCTTCACCGCCTAATGCTTTTGATATGCTCCCACTTATTCCTTTAGCCGATGGCATTATCTGTACATATGCTTTTCCTAGTTCTGTAGCCAATTTTTTCATCTCCTTTCAATATATTTTTTAAATGAATCTTTTAAAGCTCCCTCATAGAATCACCCCCTTTAAGTAACTAATTTTTATATATTCAAACCCTTTAACATTCCTTTGTATGCTTCTTCTTCCTCTATTTCTTTGTCAGTCTTTACATTGTGTTTTGAGTAGATTTCCTTTTGTAGTTTTTCTTCTGCTTTAGCTTTCTGCTTTTTAAATTCTCTTTGTGCTTCTGCTTCCTTCTCCGCTTCATTATTATCAGCTACTGCTCCCATTAATTTACTTATTTCTTCTTGCTCTGCTTTCCTCTTGGCTTCTTTCTTCTCCCAATACAATTTACTAGCTACTACCCTATCAAGTTCTGATAGCCTGGCCCCTTCTTCTAGCCCCTTAAAGTCTATACCGCCATTTTCACTTGTTGATTCAAACTTTGCTCTATTCTCTGCCCTTAGTTCCAAATCATTCTTAGGGTTGGCCTTTGCTGCCTTTACTCTCTCAATACTCTCTTCCATTTCCTTTTGACTTCTAAATCCTAATTCTTCATAGTTCCAATTATTCATTACTTGCTCCCCCTTCTTTAATTGTTTCTGCTGCTTGGCTATTTAGGATATTATCTATCCCTCTAATTAAGCTATAATCTTTGTATTCGTTGTGTAGCCTGTCGGTATTTATTGGGGTACCCTTTTCTTTTGCTTCTGCCATTTGTTTTTCATAAGTAAACTTATAGATATTATTTTGTAGTTCCCTTAATAGGTTATTGGCTTTAGCATATGCTGGGGCTACTTCTTCTTTTATGGCTTCCAGTTCTTTAAACAACTTACTGACCTTAGCCTTACCCTCATTGTTTATAGCGTCCATTTCTGCCTTAATTCTCTTGGTGTAATCTCTATATTCAGTTTCAGTTATAAACGGCTCGTCCTTTATTTTTTCAATCTTACCTTCAAAGTATTGTGCTATATTAATAGCCATTCGTTTTTCCTCAATAGCTTTAGCATAAGCTTCTGGATCATCACCTTGTTTAGCTTCAATAACTGCCTTATTTGCTTTTTTCTCATTTTCTATAGCTGTATTAATCTCTGCTTGATACTCTGATACTCTTTTGTCACCTTCTTCTTGTATCTCTTGTAATTCCCGTTCTATTGCTAATAATTCTTTCATCTTTTTTATTCACTCTCCATTTTTTAATTAATTAGTCATTTGCTCTTGTTCTACATGAGTTATGCTGTCAACATATAAGGTATTGCTTATATATTCCCTTTCGTTTTTAACCCTCCTATAAGCTGCTATATTTCCCTTCAATTCAATCTCTTGGTTTTCTTTTACTAAATCAGCCAATTCTATATTTTTCTTTGTAATGGTGCATACTAACTCATTTTTTCCTTCTGTTTCTACTACAAATAAACAAGATTTATCACCTGAAAAACTTATTTCTTTTATTCTAGCTTTGATATCTACACTAATCATTTAATCTTCTCCTTTAATTTTGTCTTTTAATCTTATTAAATAGTTCTTCTCTTTCTAGGACTATGCGCTCTACTGGTGAAGTTCTTAATCCACCTGTAACTCTAGGTTCACTATAATCAATACTTCTAATCCAAGTTGTCCTATTATCTAATTCTCTTATAAAATTACTTTGCCTTACTACTCTTAACCCTTTATTTCTAGCCTCCCTTACTCGCTCAATACTTTTATTATACTTTTCTCCTATTTCTTTAAGAGTATGTTCAGGGCAATCTAGGCCATAAAATAGCCTTATACTTTCAAATTCTAATTCTGGTATTTTGTCTTTAAATTCTTCTTTGAATTGCTCTATAAAAACTTTACTTTCTATGAACTCTTCTATTAAAGGACCATCATCAGAAATAGTATCTTCTAAGGTCATGTCATTTTCTTCACCTCTTAGAATCGTATTTAAAGATATAGGATCATCAATTAAGTTAATTATTTCGATTACCTTGTTATAAGCTAAATCCATTTCTAAAGCCATTTCCTCAGGAGTTGGCTCTCTACCCAATTCTTTTTCTAATTCACTAAACTTCCGCTTGTATTGATTAACTAGTTGTACCATATAAGAAGGAATTCTAATTGTATGCCCAGTATTTGTAATAGACCTTAATATACTTCCACTTATATGGATTACTGCATAATTACTAAAAGAACCTTTCTTAGGGTCATAATCGTCAATAGCATTAATTAATCCTATAACTCCTTCTTGAAATAGATCTTCTGACTCCCTCCCTGGCTTATCAACTGCATATTTCTTAGAAATCCAATTTACCAATCTAAGGTTGTGTAATATTAATTTTTCTTTAATTTTAGGGTCATCTTTCTTTTTTAGCAATTCTAATTGCTTTAATTCACTTAAAGGCTTTTCTAATTCAATCATTACAGCCCCCTTAACATTAAGTTAATATATTGGAATTAATATTATTTTTGTAAGACATCTTCCTATTTAACTACCTTTAAATATCTTGGTCTTCTCTTGGTCATTCTTACTGTCTTGCCTTTATCGTTAATAAAAAACTCTTGGCCATTTGATCCTGTATGCAACTCTTGTGTCTTTATTCCCATAATGTCCGCAAATTCCTGCCCTATTGAAGGGTAACCATCAAACTGCCTTAACTTACTTAAAGCTAACATAGATTTTATATTAAAATTTTCAATATCTTTATTTGTATACTCCCATAAAAACATTAAAGGATCTTCTTTTTCTCCTATAGGCACATTAGGGTCTAATGTATTAATGTAATCCCTTGTATAGAAGTAATCTTTAGTCTGATATTTATCACCATCATAATCTTTAGTTATAGGGAACATTTCCACAAACTCACTAGGTTCTAGTAACCCAACTAATGATTTAATAATACTGATAAGTTGAAAATCTAATTCAGCCTGTTCTCTTGTTGTATCTTCTCTAACTGAATTTGTAACTACATACTTTACCCCATAAAATACAAGTTTTTGAATACACTTTCTTCTATTTACCATATCTGGATTTTGTGTATATTCTTTTAAAACTCTATCCCATGCTTTTAAATAGAGATAATTTTTAACCTCGTTATTTTTCCTCATCTCACTCATCACCTTTCTCTTAACTTTTATCTATTTCTATAAACTTCATAATCTCAGGTGCTTTAATTGCATCTATAGTTCCTACTGGCCCGTTCCTTTGCTTTTCAATTATGAGTTGGCTTAATTTCCGGTTGTTATCTTCCAGTGCCTTAAAGAATCCGTTACTGTATATCCCATTTTTTATTAAGTTATCTATGTCTTTTCCATTAGGCTCGTGTAGGAATATGATGTTATCTGAGTCTTGCTCTATGGCTCCTGATTCTCTTAAATCTGCCATAGATGGTCTATTACCTTCTGCATTTCTATTTAACTGAGATAAAATTACTATAGGTATCTTAAACTCTAATGTCATAAGCTTTAAATCTCTTGTTATAGTTGCAACCTCTTGTTCTCTGCTGTAATGCTTTTCTGATGATCTTAAGAGTTGAAGATAGTCTATAACCACCAAATCAGGTTTATGTTTTCTTAATTTAGTTCTTATGTGCTGAATGGTCCTGCTAGTTTTATCTAGTAAAAAATTATCTATTGAATTTTCATTTGCTGTATTGTAGACATTGGTCCATTCTTTATCACTCTCAATATTGCCTGTCCTGAGTTTTGATAAATTTACCTTCGCACTAGATGAAATAATCCTTTCGCATAATTGAGTTACTGACATCTCTAGTGATGTGTACATAACCTTTCTTTTCTTCTTTGCTATGTTCTGAGCTATTTGCATACCTAGGATTGTTTTTCCTACCCCTGGTCTTGCCCCTATAGTGGTTAATTCCTCTTGGTGTAACCCTGCGGTAGCTTCATCAAATTTAGGTATTCCAATGTAAAATGAAGTGTCCCCTCTATTCTCATATCTCTTTTGTAGTAACTCTATTGTCTCTAGCATGGCTTGTCCTAGTGTGACCACTTCATCATCTATTGTATCCTCTAACTCTTCTATTTCTCTCATAGCATTGTTTTTTATAGTATCCATATCTAATGTATTGTCTTTAGCCATCTGTATTATTTTATTTGCCTTATTAATTAATTTTCTTCGATTAGACTTATCTTTTAGGACCTTTATGTTACTTTCTACATTTGCTGTACTGGCAATAATATCTGTTATATTCGCTATAGTTGATATTGGAATACTTGTCCTTTTGTGAACTGTAAATAAATCAATGTCTTGTTTGGCAGCTGTTAGATCATGCATAGCCTTTATTACTTTTCTATTGGTAGCATCTAGAAAATCATCTTCCTTTAGTCTTGGAAGTAAATCTATGGCTGATTTATCTATTATTAGACTTCCTATTATCTGCATTTCTAATATTAAATCATCATTTGAAATCATAATCTCTTATCACTTCCTCGCCAATTACTATCATCCAAAGGCTCTACTACTGCCTCTTTATAATTTTCATCTAAATAATCAACATATCCACTATTAAAGAATGTGCTTCCGTTTTGATATTTTAAATCTGTGAAGCCTTTTTCTCTTTCTACTTTTACATAATTAATATATCTACTGATACACCTTTTAAATTCATCGCCTAATATATATAATTCTTTTTTCCTAGTATCAGATATTTTCCCCTTCCCTACTTTAGATGGGTATAAACTCCAAAGTTCTTCAAAGAATGTACTATATATTTCTTTAGTATTTTCTTTTTTCTTTATTTGGTTAGCTAATTCGCTAACTGTTGTATTAGCTTTTTCGCTAACTGTATGATTATCGGTTTCGCTTACTGTTAACTTTTTAGTTAACTGTTCACTATTTAGCCAACTGTTATAATTCTTATTTAGTGCCATCATTCTAGATTTATTAAAACTAGCTTCAGATACTACTGTTATTATTTTTCTATCTATCAGTGAAGTAAGCTCTCTTTGTATTTGCATTTTATGAATATTAGTAGCAATGGATATAAAATTTAGAGACATTTCATGCTCTTTCCTCTGGTATCCATCTGTTTGCCTAATTACTACATCAATAATTCTTCTCTGTGTCCCGTTTAAATCAGTTCTTGCCAATGCTTCTAATATTTCATTCGCTATTCTCGTATATCCATTTTGAAGTTGTACATCATTAGTCATTCCCCTCTTCCCCTATACTTCTTACGGAATCTCTTTCTTACCAATTCAAGAGCTTTATAATGGATATCTTTATTCTTTCTAATAGCTTCATTCAATATTATTTTTTCATCACATGAAGTTCTATCAGGATACATATAATAATTTGCAACTTTATTTATAAGAACAAGTTCATGAGTTAATTTTAAATCTTCTTTACTTAAAATAATCTTATCCATTTATTTCACCCCATTACTTTACCTTCCTTAACACACCATAATCCGTTGGCTCTTCTTGTGTAATGCTATTAAGTATCATATTGTTTATATGACTCTCTAATATCTCAATATCAAATATAATCCTACCTCTTGGTCCACCTACTCTAAAATGAGGATATTTTCCTGCAATTGCTCCAGTTCTAAGTTCCCACTCACTTAGTCCTGTTATTCTTGAAGCTTCTTTTAATCCTACTCGTTTTCGCATATCTTCACCCTCTTTTGCTTCCCTATAATTCCATTAATAGCTTCAAATGGTGTCGGATCATTTATGCCAAATTCATTTTTTTTTATTTAACCTTCTCTCAATAGCTGAATTTATTCTCTTTTGCTTTTGTTTCTTTCTAAGCTCTGTTCTATCTATTGACATTACAAATAACCCCCTTTTCTAGTGGTATGTTCACACTCTCTAGGTATAACTTAAGAATCTTCTAATTTTCTTTTTAGTGAATATAGTTTTTTACTATTCGTAACTGAAAAACAATTCATCTACAGGAGCTTCTAATTCTTCTGAAATTCTTTTCATAACTTCATAGCTGGGATTAGACTTCCCTCTTTCGTAATCAGATACAGATTGATTGGTAATCCCTACGCGTTCAGCTAATTCTTTTTGGGACAAATTCTTTTCTATCCTCTTTATTATTAAGAATTTTCTCTTCATTTTCTCACCTCCAATGCGCACTTATGTTTCGTATTAATTATAGTATACGCTCTTTTAATTCGCATGTCAAGTATTTATTTTTAATATGTGTACTTTTATTTCATATTGTGCTATAATCATAATAAATAAACAAAGAAAAGGTGATAATATGGGATTAGGTGAAAACATTAAGAAATATAGAAAAGCAAAAAAAATAACACAATCTGAATTAGCTGAATTAATTGAAAAGTCTTTAAGAATGGTTCAAAAATATGAAGCCAATGATGTTACTCCATCATTAGAAATTATTGGTGATATTGCCAAAGCTTTAGATGTCGAAAGATGGGATTTATTAATAGGATCTCCGGACGGGAAAACTGCAAAGGAACATAGGGAAGATGCTATAGAAAAAATGCTTAGTGACTTTAAAATATTATTGAGTAAGGTAGGTTATGATTTATCGGACTATGGTGATAAATATTTCTTTTCCTCATATGATGATGAAATAATTATAAATAAAGATGAGTTAATTGATATGCATGACACCGTTATGGACTATGTTAAATTCACAGTTGATAGGTCTTATAATAAACTTAATGATGATAAACACAAGTCAACTCTCGAAGAAATAAATATTGTTGATGAGCCATAAATACAAAAGGAGGATTAACCAGTGGCTACCATAGAAAAAAGAGGTAATAGCTATAGGGTATCGGTATCAGATGGCTATGATTCTGCCGGTAAGAAGATACTAAGGAGAAAGTCATTTAAAAGACCTGACGATATGACCGATAAGAAATGGGAAAAAGAAATTAATAGACTAGCATTAAAATTTGAAACGGAAGTATTAAGAGGCCTTCATATAGATTCCAGCTCTACTCTAGAGGAATATTCTGATAGATGGCTTAAGGAATATGGAGAAGCTCAACTACAACCTAAGACATTAGAATCTTATAAAAGTGAATTAAACGGTAAGATATTGCCTGCTCTAGGCCATATAAAACTAGATAAGTTAACCCCAGTACGAATACTATCTTTTTTAAATAATCTAATGGAAGATGGTATTAGGAAAGATGGTAGACCAGGTGGTTATTCTGATAGGACTATTAAGTACCAATGGCAGATATTAAGCTCCATGCTCCAACAAGCTGTGTACTGGCAGATACTTCCTGATAATCCTTGTAAAAGGGTTAAAGTCCCTAAGAACATTAATAATAAAAAAGAATTTAGTAATGCTAAAATAGAAAGTTTTAACGAGGATCAAGTTACTACCCTATTAGAAATAATTAAAGATGAAGCTCTTAAATATCAAGTAGCTTTTAATATTGCTTTATTCTGCGGTTTAAGAAATGGAGAAATACTTGGCTTGACTTGGAATGATATTGACTTTGAAAATAGAACTTTAAGTGTAAACAAGTCTAGAAGCTATATAGTAGGTCAAGGAATGATTACAAAGGTTCCTAAGAACAATAGCTCCATAAGGGTAGTAGGTATACCAGATATGCTCATAAGGCTTCTAAAAGAGTATAAGCTATGGCAGAATGGAGAAAAAGCAACCTGTGGTACTCTATGGACCCTAGAATGGGAGAAAGAACCTTGGCTATTAACTCAATGGAATGGTGAAGGAATGTCCTATAATAGGCTTACTAAGTGGTTATTAGAAGTAATAAGAAGGTATAATGATGGAATATTAAATGATGAAGCTATATCAGATGAAGATAGAAATAAGTATCTATTACCTGAATTGAGTTTCCATAAGCTAAGACATACATCAGCTACACTATTAATTAGCAACAATACAGATATCAGAACAGTATCAGCAAGGTTGGGCCATGCTCAAACTTCTACAACAATGAATATATATGTTCATGGATTGAAATCTGCAGATGATAAAGCTACAGATATGCTAAACAATTTATTCGATAAAAAAAATGAAAATATTAATATAAATAAAAATGCTTAGAGATGGATTAAAACCCCATCTTTTTTTATTAGTTCCCATTTAGTACCCATTTTAGGGTTTTTGGCATTAAAAAAGACCTACAAGAAAACCTTGTAAGCCTTTATATTACTTTGGTGCACCTTCAGGGACTCGAACCCTGGACCCACTGATTAAGAGTCAGTTGCTCTACCAACTGAGCTAAAGGTGCATATGTTTTTTTCAACATTTATTATTATACTACCTTCATTTATATTTGTCCATAGTTTTATAATAAAAAAAACTAAATAAGAAAATATTTTCTTATTTAGTTTTAGATTCTTTAGTTCTCGTAATTTTCTCTCAAGAAAAATAAAGCTATTGTACCTGGACCAGAATGTGCACCTATTGATGCACCTATCATATTAATGACAAATTTTTCAGCTCCAAATCTTTCAGTAATTAACTCTTTTAGTTTCAAAGCTCCCTCCAGATCATCTCCATGAGTAATTCCTATTATTTGTTCACTTAGATTTGCATTTTTTGTTCTATCTTCCATTAGATCTAGCATACATTTAAATACCTTATGTCTACCCCTTACCTTTTCTAAGGGAACTAGCTTCCCGTCTGCAACATGAAGCACAGGTTTAATATTTAACAACCCTCCTACAAAAGCCTGAACTCTTGATACTCTTCCACCTCTAAATAAATATTCTATATCATCTACTGTAAAGATATGTTCAATATTTTCTTTATAAAATTCAATCGCTTTTAATATCTCCTCTTTACTTTTACCTTCCTTTGCCAATTTTGCTGCTTGTAAAACTATGAGTCCAAAACCACCTGAAGCTGCTTTTGTATCTACTATATCTAAATCAAAATTTGGATACTCTTCAAGTATTGATTTTCTTACAAATAAAGAAGTTTGATAAGTTCCTGATAATCCAGATGAAAAAGCTATGTAGATGATACTATCTCCATTTTTTGCATATTCTGAGAACTTATCACTAAATGCGTTTGGCGGTATTTGTGCAGTCTTATACGTTTGACCATTTCTCATATCTTCATATACTTTTTTTGGTGTTATTGTAACATTATCTAGATATTCTTCATCCCCCTTAATTACGATTATAGGTAAAATATCTATATTATATTCTTCTATTATTTCTTTTGACAAATCACAGGCACTGTCACTTAATATTTTTATTGACATTTTATTACCTCCCTTTCCCATATAATATTATACACTATTATATTCATAGATTTAACATAAAAATGAAAATAATGGCATATATTTTTTATTTTTAAAATAGATTATAATACTATTATTTTAAGGAGTTGGTCTTATGAAATTATTCTTTATTAAGAAAAAGACTTTATTTTGGATAATTGCAATATTACTTTTAATAATTGTTTTCTTCATAGGGATTCCTTTTTTAGTTTAGGCCTTGACTTAAGAAATATACATTCTTATACTTAATATATAAAAGGATTCTATTGAACACAAATATATTAAGGAATCCTTTTATGAAACCCATCTAGACAGAAAGCTTACATAAAATAAAAATAAGACTTTCCTATGGGTTATAAAAGGAGGATTATGAATGGGTCTATTGGAGAACACTTTTATATTAGGTATTTTAGCTAGTTTAGTAGCTGGTGTAATGACAGGTGTAGGAGCGATACCTATATTTTTTACAAAGAATATTTCTGAAAAAATGTTAGATACTTTACTTGGCTTTGCTGCTGGCGTAATGTTAGCCGCTACTTCTTTTTCCCTTATAGTTCCTAGTTTAGAAGCTTCAGGTGGCGGAATAAAAGGCGCACTAATAACTGGTTTAGGTATTTTAGTGGGTTCTGTCTTTCTTGATTTAACAGATAAATACTCTCCTCATGTACATCTACTAGATAAAAGAGTAGAAGGATCTAGCACATCTTTAAAAAAGATTTGGCTCTTTATTATTGCAATAACTCTACATAACTTTCCTGAAGGATTGGCCGTTGGTGTTGGCTTTGGTGATGATAACATAAAAAATGGTTTATCTATAGCCCTCGGCATCGGTCTTCAGAATATGCCAGAAGGCTTAGCCGTGGCTCTAGCTTTGGTTAGAGAAAAATATGATGTTAAGAAAGCTTTTTTGATTGCATTACTAACGGGTTTAGTAGAACCTGTCGGCGGATTATTGGGAATTGGACTTGTATCTATTTTTAAACCTATACTTCCATTTATATTGGCCTTTGCAGCTGGTGCAATGTTATTCGTTATATCTGATGAAATAATACCAGAGACTCATAATAACGGGTATGAAAGACAAGCAACATACGGAGTAGTTATTGGATTTATTATAATGATGATACTAGATGTTACTCTAGGATAAAAAAAACAGCAGATAATTTATCTGCTATTTTTTATCCTATGCTCCTAGTGAATAGTATTTACTTATAAGTTGATCTAATTCTTGACTATACCTTAGAATCCTATCTTTATCCAAACCTTCTGATACAATTTTATTGAGTTCCTCCCGCTTCTTTTGAATCTCTTCTTTTAATTCTTCTATGCTCATGCTCTTCTTCATGATTACTCCCTTTACCTCTCTTTTCATCTCATTACCATTACCCTTCTGGATACACATCTTCAATTTAATGCTTTATTGTAGTATACCCAATTTTATTATTTAAAAAACCTCTTTTGTATTTTTTTATAGTTAGCCTACTCTCACTCACTTGAACATTATAACACTTAGTAACATAAAACGAAATTAATTTTTTTTTAATCTTTCTACAAAATTCCACAATATATTGTTTTTTATATTGTATAATATAGATAATGTAAAATAAATATGGGAGGGAATATGATGAGTAAATTAATTGATAGGTTTTTACAATATGTTAAACATGAAACTACTTCAGATGAAAGTTCTACTTCAGTGCCTAGTACATCTAATCAACTTGAATTTGCTAAAATATTGGGGAGAGAATTAGAAGAAATTGGATTATCTGATGTATCCGTAGACGAAAATGGATACGTGATGGCTACCTTACCTTCAAATACTGAAAATAAGGCTCCAATCATAGGTTTTATAGCTCATATGGATACTAGCCCAGATATGTCAGGTAATAATGTGAAGCCTAAAATCATATCTAATTATAATGGTGAAGATATAGTATTAAATGATGAAGAAAATATTATTATGTCGACAAAAGATTTCCCTGATTTAAAAGATTATATCGGGCATGATTTAATCACTACTGATGGTACAACTTTATTGGGGGCTGACAATAAAGCTGGAATAGCTGAAATCATTACAGCGGTGGAATATTTAATTCAAAATCCACATATCCCTCATGGTACTGTAAAAATTGGATTTACTCCTGACGAAGAAATTGGTAGAGGTGCTGATTGTTTTGATGTAGAGAAATTCGGTGCAGACTTTGCTTATACTGTAGATGGAGGTCCAATAGGTGAGTTAGAATATGAGAACTTCAATGCTGCAACAGCTAAAATATATATTCAAGGTAGAAATGTTCATCCAGGCACAGCTAAAAACAAAATGATAAACTCTATATTAATAGCTAATGAGCTCAACTCTATGCTTCCTGTATATGAAAGGCCTGAATATACTGAGGGATATGAGGGATTTTATCATCTAATGGCTTTCAATGGCTCCGTTGAAAAAACAGAAATTGCATATATTATAAGAGATCATTCTATGGAAAAATTCGAAACCAAAAAGGAAACTTTAAAAAGAGCTGCAGAATTCTTGAATCATAAATATGGTGATATTATTACCTTGGAAATAAGTGATTCTTATTACAACATGAAGGAAAAAATTGAACCCGTTATGTATGTAATAGATATTGCTAAAAAAGCTATGGAAAATTTAGACATTAAACCTTTGATTAAACCTATTCGTGGAGGTACTGATGGAGCCAGACTTTCTTATATAGGATTACCTTGCCCTAACCTTTTCACAGGAGGACATAACTATCATGGTAGATTTGAATATATTCCTATATTCGCTATGGAAAAGTCAGTGGAGACTATCTTAAAAATAATAGAATTAGTACAAGAAATGCCCTTAGATTAATCTAAGGGCATTTGCCATTATTTTTTAAACCCATTCATTTCTATGTTTTAAAATATAATTCTCCACTTCTCTTATATATCCATTATTTATTTCTTTTATTATCTCATTATTAATAGAATTTAAGGATATATCGTCAATTCTTGAAATAGGTAATACATTTACGGAAGTTCCAGACATAAAACCTCCATCCAGTTTTTTTAAGTCCTCTATATGAATACTTTCCTCTACTATTCTAATATTTAATTTATTGCAAACATCAAAAATATGCTTTCTTGTAATACCTATTAGAACCTCTGATGCTTTGGCAGTATATACCTTATCACCCTTCACAAAAAACATATTAGAACGACTTCCCTCAGGTATATATCCTAGTTTATTCACCAGTAAAGCTTCAAATGCATTCTTTTCTTTTAAAGCTTTTGACACTTCTTCTTTAAAAGAAGTAAATAATACTTTTGCATTAGGATTATTTCTTTCATAGTGAAATAATATAGTATGAATTCCATTCTTATAATATTCTTCTGGTGGATAAAAGCTATCAATATTATAGACTAAAAACACCTTAGCCTTACCTTCAATTTCTGTAGATAAAAGCTTTATATTTAACTTGTCTATGTTGTTTTTTAAAATAAGACTTTTTATATCTTTTCTTATTTCTTGTTCATCTCTATCTATATTGTATCCTATTATGTTTGCAGAATCGAACATCCTATTTAAATGATCTTCTAGGAAAAGAGGTACACCATCAATTACCCTAATTACTTCATAAATAGGTGGTCTTTCTATCTTTTCAAAAATCTCCGCATTTTCTGTAGTATTAATCTGTCCATTTATAACATAATAATCTTTAATTGCTTCTGGTTTCATTTTTATCCCCCTTTTTATTTTTATTCCCCTAATTTCTCAAGACTTTTTATTATTATATCTTTTTTTATCTTGGTCAATTTTATGCTCTTTTCATTTAATGCATTTTTCATATCTATTATTGCTAAATTAATATTATCTAACATCTTTATTTTACTATCATTTTTTTCAAGCTTCAACCTAATTTTATTTGTTTCTTCCTCTAGATTTCCCAACATACTTGAGGCTTCAATATCTTTTCCCTCTAAAGCCTTTAAGTATGACTGATAAGTAGAATATTTTATTTTATTTATTTCTCCCCATATTTCATCTTTATATATTTCAAACATAGGAGCAAGATTTGACATACTCTGACTGCCATAATTGTAAATGCCTACAACTGTTCTATCTTCAATAGACTTAGTTAAAGCGTTTAAACTTTCTTTAAACTTTTCAGTTCTCTCTAAGGTTACCCCCTTTTTTACTCCTTCTACCTCATATTCATTCCACTTCTTATGAGTTTCTTCGATTTTCTTATCTATTTGTTCCCATGTACTTAAAAGTTTTTCTTCTCTACCCTCAGGCTTTTTTTGCTCTTTACTCTTGGCACCTTGAGATTGATCTCCAGGCTGACCTCCTTGATTACCCTGACTTCCACCACTTTTCCCTTGGTTTCCACCACTGTCTCCTTGAGTACCCATTGCTCCCCCTGTTTCATTTTTTATTTCAATAGTTTTCTCTATTTTGGCTTTCTCTTCTGCCCTAGCTCTCTCCAATTCAACTTTATTTACATCATAATCTGTTCCTTCTAATATACTTTCTACCTTTTCAGTTTCCTTCAATATATCCTGAAGCCCTTTACTTATATCTCCCAGTGCTTTAGGGGCTTTATCCTTTTTTTCGAATTTAACTGTCTGATTTCTCTGAGCTCTACAACCACTTAATGTAAATATCATTACTATAAATAATATATACCATTTAATCTTTTTCAAAATAATCACCTCTAGATTATTATCTCCAGAGGTGATTTTATTATAACCTATGTGAAAATTCTAATTAACCTTAATATAGTTTCTCAATAGAAGTCTTTTTTATAGTGATTTCTTATTAAAGAATAGGAGATAACAATCTAGAAAAAGACTCTTTTACTTTTACAATTCCACTTCTGTTATTATATTCTTCTAATGTAACTTCTTTACAATATTGTAAATCATCTAAAAATTTATCTGTTAATTTTAAATTTATAGATTCATCATATAAAAATGCATTAACTTCAAAATTTAATTTAAAACTTCGAATATCTAGGTTCGCAGTCCCAATAGAAGAAACAAAATCATCCATTAAAACTACTTTTGAATGAAGAAAACCTTTTTCATAGGTATAAAACTTTACTCCAGCCTGTAAGAGCTCACCAATATAACTCATACTAGCCCAATAGACAAAGGGATGATCAGGTTTACATGGTATCATTACTCTAACATCTAAACCAGATAATCCTGCAAGCTTTAGCGCTTCAAATATACTATCATCAGGTATAAAATATGGGGTCTCAATATAAACCTTTTCTCTTGCATTGGAAATCATCTTAAGATATCCATCTTTTATGCTAGGCCATTTTGAGTCTGGTCCTGATGATACTATTTGTATTCCTGTATCGCCTAAAGAATCTTCTTCTGCAAGATATGTTTGACACTGAGTTATTTCCTTACCAGTAGCAAATCTCCAATCTAAAAAAAATCTCCATTGAAGAGAAGATATGGCAGATCCTTTTATTTTAATATGAGTATCACGCCAATATCCAAATTTTTTTGATAATCCTATATACTCATCACCTACATTAAATCCTCCTACAAATGCCTCTCTTCCATCAATTATACATATTTTTCTATGGTTTCTATAATTAATTCTAAGGCTTACTAAGGGCACAAATGGGGGGAAAAACACCCCAAATTCTGCTCCTGATTCTTTTAGTTGATTAATATATTTTTTTGAAAATTTTCGACCGCCCATTCCATCAACAAGAAGTTTTACTTCAACACCTTCACGGGCTTTTTTACATAATGATTCTATCACTTTTTTTCCTAATCCATCAGATTTAAAAATATAGTATTGTAAATGAATATAATGTTTTGCATTATGAATTCCATCTAATAATGCCCTAAATTTATCTTCCCCATCAAAATATATTTCAACATTGTTATCTTGTGTAAAAAATGATTCTGAACTAATTAAATGCATTTTTATTAGATCCTCATATTTAATATAATTAGGATCTCGATACCTATATTCATCTTTATCCATTTGTTTCTCTTGAACTAATACAATATCACGAAAGCAATAATCTTCCTCTTCCTTGGTTTTAAATAGTTTCTTTTTACTTAAATCCTGACCAATAAATAAATATAGAATAAAGCCTATGCCAGGTAAAAAAGTTAAAACCATAAGCCATAGCCATGTCGAGGTGGGATTCCTTCTTTCAAAAAATACAAGTAAAATAGCAAATAGAATATTTAACCATAATATATTTCTAAATACCCATCCATAAGATGTAAATAGGAAATCCATAATATCCCCCTAGAAACTAATTATTTTTCTTTGATTTATACCTTTTAGTACTATCTAATATTTTCTTTCTTATTCTAAAGTTAAGTGGTGTTACCTCTATTAATTCATCATCTTCAATAAATTCCAAAGCTTCCTCTAGTGACATATCTTTAGCTGGAGAAAGTCTTAAAGCCTCATCTGATCCTGAAGCTCTAATATTAGATTGTTGTTTCTTTCTACATACATTTACATCTATATCCAATCCTTTGGGATTAGCACCTACTATCATTCCAGTATATACTTGAATACCAGCTCCTATAAATAATATACCCCTTTCTTGAGCAGAATAAAGCCCATATGCAGTAGATTCTCCTGTTTCAAAGGAAATAATTGAACCTACCTTTCTTTTAGGAATCTCACCTTTATAAAGAGCATAACCATCAAACACAGAATTAAGTATACCATTACCCTTGGTATCTGTCATAAACTCTTGTCTATAGCCTATAAGTCCTCTAGCAGGTATAAGGAATTCTAGCCTTGCATATCCTCCATTGGACTCAGTCATACTAACTAATTCTCCTTTTCTTTGCCCTAATTTTTCTATAACTGCTCCTACAAATTCATTGGATAAATCAATAGTTACTTTTTCCATCGGCTCCATTTTCTTACCATTTTCTTCTTTAAAGAGTACTTCTGGCTTAGATACTTGGAACTCATATCCTTCTCTTCTCATATTTTCAATTAGAACTGATAAGTGTAACTCTCCTCTGCCTGATACCTTAAAAGCATCTGTAGATTCGGTTTCTTCTACCCTAAGACTTACATCTGTTTGTAATTCCTTAAATAATCTATTTCTTACTTGTCTTGAAGTTACAAATTTTCCCTCTCTCCCTGCAAATGGACTATTGTTTACAGAAAATGTCATTGCAATAGTCGGTTCAGATATTTTGACGAAGGGTAATGGTTCTGGAGAATTAACATCACATATTGTATCTCCTATATGAATATCCTCTACTCCTGTTATGGCTATAATACTGCCTACTGTGGCAGACTCTACCTCTACTCTATTTAGTCCTTCAAACTTGTATACTTTAGATATCTTTACTTTTTCCTGCTTTTCAGGATATTCTTTATTTACTATAACTACTTCCTGATTAGTAGATATTTTGCCTCTTTCTATTTTACCTATACCTATTCTACCAATATATTCATTATAATCTATAGTAGATATAAGGACTTGAAGAGGTCCTTCTGTATCTCCTTCTGGTGCGGGTATATTGTCAATTACTGTCTTAAACAATATATCCATATTTTCTACATCTTCGTTATAATCTAAAGTAGCAGTTCCCTTTTTAGCTGAAGCAAAAACAAAAGGACAATCTAGATTCTTTTCATTTGCACCTAATTCAATAAATAAATCCAATACCTCATCAATTACTTCATTTGGTCTTGCTTCTGGCCTATCAATTTTATTGATGCACACTATAACCGGTAAATCTAGTTCAAAGGCTTTTTTTAAAACAAATTTTGTCTGAGGCATTGGTCCCTCAAAAGCATCAACTACTAGTATTACACCATTTACCATTTTAAGCACACGCTCTACCTCTCCACCAAAATCAGCGTGGCCTGGAGTATCTATAATATTAATTTTAATATCTTTGTAATATATAGCAGTATTCTTTGCTAGTATTGTAATACCTCTTTCTCTTTCTATATCATTGGAGTCCATTACCCTGTCCTCGACCACTTGGTTAGCTCTAAAAACTCCTGATTGCTTTAATAGACTATCAACTAAAGTTGTCTTTCCATGATCGACGTGAGCTATTATTGCAATATTTCTTATATCCTCTCTCTTAATATTCATACAACAGATCCTTTCATATTTAAAATTCTTGCATATAGTTTTTAACAAAATTCATTTTACCATACTTCAAAGATAAATCAAAATATATTATTCAATTTTATTAAAAAACTGGTATGATCCTTATATTAGATCATACCAATTTTTTAAATAATCTATCTATGCATTAGGCGATTAAGATACCAAGATTTTTAATATAGTAGTATGGCTAAGGCTGATATAAATTCTATAAGACTTAGTACTATAGAAAATACTGCATAAAGTCTTTATTAAACTTCTTTATAATTTTCTCCCTATACTTTCTAATCTTCTTTGCTTTTTTATTTAATTTAATATAGCTTTCCTTTTAATAAGAAATGTATTTATATAAGTAAATGCTTCATCCAGTTAGTTTCCATAGGTTTAACTATTGCTAACAGACTTAGTATTACTCCTATGGAACCCTGTAACAATGTTATCTTATCTTCTTCAATTATTTTATATGCTCCGTTGTCGACCTCTTTTGTATCTATGTTCATGAATCCGAATATAGAGTCCTCTTTATAAAAGTTTAGTAATATATTCTTCAGCTTGTTGATACATTTTATGTAATTAATACTTCCTGTATCCATGTACATTGCCTCCATAACTACTAATAATCCTGCATATCCATGACATACAGTTGGGGAGTTTAGCCTCCATTGATTTATATTCATTTTAGCTAGTCCATCTATTGCTTTTAGCGATAATATTATACTATCTTCATCATCCACTGCCTTTCCACCTAAATACATTGCTCTTGCTATTCCTGGGGAACCATAACACCAACTAGCTCTATTTGCTCCCATATTAACTCTTCTATTTACATAATCATCAAACCCTACTCTCTCAGGCCAATATACAAATTCTTTTTCATTAATACAGGAAAATGTTTTTAAGTCATTTAATATGTTTTTTATAGCTTTCTTCTGTCCTTCTACTTCTATTTCTTCATTAAGTCCAGTAGATAGAATTGATAATGGACCAGCTATTCCATGAGATAGTCCTAAATTGAAACTTCCATTAGTATAACACTCTCTTTCTTTCTGTGAATAATGATTATCTGGAGATAAATAATATCTTAACACCTTTTGTCCAAACACTTCTTTTTCTTCTGTTAGCATTATTAGATATCTAAATATATCTTCTATACACTTTCTTATCTTATCTTCATCTTTATAAAGTAGCAGATATGAAGCTACTCCTGCCATTCCTGCCATAGTATCAAAACTTTCAGCTTTTAAATCATCTATATCGGCTATTAATTTAGGTAATTCATCTTCTATTAAGGAAATTATCAACTTATTGAAGCTATCAATAAATCTCTTAAAATAACCTGTTGATTTATAAATTGAATTAATCCCATAACCTAGATCCGAAAGACCTCCAAATAGAGGAACCCTTAATTGACCTCTACTTCGAATTATTTGCCTAATCATTGTCATATACTTATAAGATAAATCTTCAATATCAATATCCTCACTTATCAACTCTTTAACTTCTCCTATAAATATACATATTGATGAATATATACTCACGATAGATTCACTATTGCCTTTATCAACAAGTAGTTCATTGAGTCTGTATGGATCTTTAATTATACCCACCATTTTATTTAAGGATTTCAGCAATACTACATTTGTATCTACATCTATAACTTTTTTTACTCTTTCTAACTCTAGATTATATAGTAGCTTCATTTAGGCAAGTCCATCCTTTCTGTATGTCAAATATTGAAAACTTGATATATTATTATCTACATAATATATCAAGTTTTGCCTCTTCCTAATAAATCTAATTAGCTAATCATTTTAATTAACTAATAACTTTATCTTTGTATATTAATTGTAAATTTAAGATTAAATATAGGTATACACACATTGTGTATATTCTTGTGGGACAATCATAACATTTATAATCACAGGTGGCACAAGTACCATAAGTTCATTTAAGCTATCACTGAATGTTTTACAATAAAAAAATAAAATGAATTTCAAATCTTATATTAGAAAATCCTCCAAAAATAGATCTTGGAAGACTTTGAGTTTGATTTTCTATTAATGTTTTTATCTTTATCATATATTGATATGATAATTCTTATATATCTATTTCCTTAGATGAAATTACTGAATATTTTTATCTTAAGTCAACTTATTCAAATTTTCTGACCCTTTAGCTACGTCTATTAATTTTAATATCCATTTATTCTTTCAAAATATTGTAATGTTAATATCTATTTATAGTCTATGTTATCAAATGAATTCACGATAATTCCCCCTAGTAATCTCCTTTCATATAAATCATAGACTTTATATTAAAATATCCGAGCTCTCTAATTTTCAGTATATATTTCAAAATTAATATGATAAATATTCTATTACTTTTTTATTCTTTGAGATTAATTATAGTTTCCTATATTAGCCTTTCTTGGCTATAGGCAAGCCATTCGATTTCGCCATCACCTTTAGCTATATATTTCGTAGATTTCCCATAGTTTAGTATAAATGCTGAAATCATAGTAAATAACATTATAACTGCTACTAAATTTTTTTTCATATATCAATCTCTCCTTTACTTTATTAACTCTTATCTATATACTATAAAATAAATAATTCTTTTTCAAGCGACTTTAATGTCGCTTTTACCATGTTGGTTCTGGAGAATAAACACAAATCTGGATTGGGAGGTGCTTTTCTTGAATTATAATCTTGATTTGTTTGGAAAAAAAATGGAACAAATACGAAAAAATTTAAATCTGACTCAAAAAAAAATATGCGAATTAGCAGGTATAGATTCAGTAACTATTCGAAGAATAGAAAATGGAAAAGTAGTACCCAAATTGGATACATTAGAAATATTATCTCCTATTTATAAACAGGATTTAATTAATTTATTATTAAAATATAGATTTGATGACTATTTAACTTTCTATGAAATTAAAAATAGATTAGAGTTCAAACTAGATAGTGTAGAATTTAATACTTTACATAATGAATTTAAAGAACTAAATATTTTATTATTGTCCACTAAAAATAACTATTATAAAGTAATTATTAAACAATTGATCTTATTTACAGAAGCTATTCTTCTATATAAAAATAATAGTGACATGGATAATAAAGCTCTTAATATGCTAATAGAGTCTCTTAAAATGACTACTCCCCGCTTTGACTTAAATGATTATAATTCATTTGTATATTCTTCTATGGAAATAAGAATATTGATGAATATTGCATTTATATTAAATAGGTTAAATCTTAAAGAAAAATATCTGGAGATAATGGAGTTTTGTTTCCAATCTACTGATATTAATGATGAAATTTATCCTAAACTATGTCACAATTTGGCTGGTGTTTATAGAAGAAACAAAGATTTTGAAAAAGCCTTGAAATTTTCTAACATAGGTATTAGGGTTTGCCAAGAAATAAGAAATCTGAATGGACTGAATCTCTTATATTATGGAAAAGGAATTGCTGAATTCCATCTTAAAAAATCTGAATATATACAATCTCTCAATGTTTCAATAACTTTATGTGAAGCCCTCGGCCAGAACAAACTTAAAGACGAAATTATAGAGAATTGTAGAGAAATTTTTGGTATTGATTTATAGTCATTAATGAACCTTCTATTTTTACCCATCACTTTTACTATATCTAGTAAGGATGATGGGCATATATTAATAATAATCTTTTATTCACTAAACACAGATCATGAGGGAATTCTTTAGTTTCCTTAACTCTATCATTCTCTTTTCTCATGTAATAAAAAATTAAATATATCTTTATCATTAGATACTGATTTAATATTTAATTAATTTATTTCATTAAATTATATCTTCATATCAAGAAAATAATATGTACTAAACCTATACAATATACAAATTTAATATTTTGTCTGACCATATCTTAAGATTCTATATGTTCTAATATTTTATATTTATCCGATTTTTAAATGATTAATTTTATATAATTTTTGAAATAGAAAAATCAGGTCTTAAATTTAAGACCTGATTTTTCTATTTATTGATTAAACATATAATTATAAATCATATTTGCTGCATCTTCCCTATTTAATTCATATTTTGGATTTATATTTCCCTCTCCATCTCCTGATATTATCTTTAATCCATAACCAATATTTATATATCCCTTTAGACCTTTCGATATGTCTTTATCGTCTTTAAAGATATCTTTATAAATACCATCTATCTCAGCTACTTTATCCATTCTCATTGCTCTAATTATATATTTTATAGCTTCCTCTTTGGTAACAATTTTATTTGGATTCTTTTCTCCTTCTTTCATATAACCTGCAGAGATAAATGATTTATATATCTCATCCTCAGTTATATTATCTGTTCTATATTGGTTCATTGATTTCCAAAGTATATATACAAAATCTTTTTGCTTTATTTTATCCTTTGGTTTAAATTCTTCCCCTTTGAAACCAATTCCATATTCAGCTAATGTTATTATTTTATCCTTAGCATAGGAACTATCTATATCCTTATAGGATATCGGTTTCATCTCTTCATATGGCTTTCCTGAGTAATCTAATATTTCTCCTGTTGTTCCAGATATTATTGCAGGTTTATTTTGATTCAATGCATATACTAGTTTGATTTCAAAATTTTGACCTTCTGTTTTAGTATGATCATAAGTCTTAGTATACATTAACTCCAAGCCAATCTTATCCCATAAGATTTCATAGGCATCATCTATCGGAATAAGTTTGTCCTTTGGTGGAAGGTTACCTTTGAACCAATCTAAATTATAAGAATATACTTCTGCTCCAACTCCATCTACTCCTACATGAATTCTATCATTTTCAACATATATATCTCCATCTTTTCTAATGAAATTGAAATTATAGGTTAGTTGATTTTCTTCTGTATATTGGTCTTCCATTAGCTCTATTTGATCTACTTTAATTGGCTGCATTTTCTTTATGAATTCTTTTGCAATATCCAAAGCTTTATCTTTACTTATCTTTGGCTTTGAATTCTCTCCATAGTTTATTCCTTTATTAAAATTTATAATTTCTCCTGTTTTGGCATCTAATCCTATATCCATATACAAGAGATTATCCTTTGATATTTCTTTATTAAAATATAAATACCAGTTAAAATCCCCTGGATTTTTATAATTATTATAAAGATTTTTTCCATTTAACTTATAACTAGAGTCTATATTTAATATTTCTCTGGCTTTTTTTTCTGCTGATTTTTCGTCCAATAATCCTGATAATTTATCAACAGATGCTTGTTCTTCTGGAGTAAGTCCTGCTCCCGAATCCATGGCCTTCGCATTTTCTTCAGCTCCATAATAAGGTCCATAATAACTTAAATTTATTTTTTTACCTGTGAAAGCATCAATCCCCTTACTTGGTCCAAATATTGAATATGCTAAATAGTAATCTTTTTCTTCTCCATTTATATGCATAGGTCTATAATAGTAATTATTAGTCTTATATATTGGTTTTATGCCTATTTCTCTTCTATATGCTTCCTTTCCCTTATCTAGGGTTATTACTTTTTCTGGTGAAGGGAACACTGCTTTTCTATCCCAACTAACATAATAGTGCCTAATCTCTCCAGTATATTTATTCACATTTACGGTAACTGAATTCTCTGGGAATTGTATGTCATTTACATAACGTTTAAAATTAAAATAGTATTGAGTATCCATAGAACTCGTTGGATAATTTTCTGGAATCAATTTAATTTCTTTTGCAATATCTGGGTCTACCTTAGCTATAAACTCTATAGCAAATTTTTGTGCTTCGTCTTTCGTGTAATTAGGTAATTTTGAACTTGGCTCCTCGTATACTGGCGGGTAGCTATCATAAAATATAATGTTACCATCACTATCAATATTAACGCTAATCGTATCTAGTTTTTCTCCAGAATCTACCCAATTTAAATAAAAATTAGTAACTCCATCATATGAGCTTACGTCAGATGTGAATTTATCATACTTGTCTGAAATATTAAATAGTTTCTTGCATTTGAGTATTGCTTCTTCTAGTTTTTTGTCATAATTATTTTCTCCATAAACTCTGCTAGGTATCAGTCCACTAATAATCACCATAGCAGTTAATAAAAGAATTGATACTTTCTTCACAATCGCACCCCCTAATTTATATGTTTTACCGCAGTTACTTTATTCTTCTGTATATAAAATTCATCTGAAAGACCATTAACAATGACCAATCCTCTACCACAGCATTTTAAATCACTAGGATCATAGGATTTTAAATCATAATCTATACCTCTTCCCTCGTCTTCCACTTGAATTATTATCTTATTTTTATCTACTTCTAATGATAGTTTGACGCATTTTGTATTAACACAATCATTTCCATGCAGGACGCCATTAATAACAAGTTCATTGAGTATCAACCTTATGTCAAACATTATATCACTGTTTTCTATTATATGATTAAGTTTCTTTAAAATATCATCCACAAAGTTTTTTATCATATCTAAGTCAGAGCATACTGTTCCGCTATACTTAAAATCCACTGTCATCACTTCCATCTAATTATATTATTATGTTCTTTTAATATATTTCTATTTTACCCATATTTTTGTCAGTCTAACCTATTTGTACAGTTGCTTAAAATAATTATTTTCTTACATAAATTTTTAAGTTTATTATTATCTTTTCTGGGTATCATCTATATGATTACACAATAGAAAGGAGAATGTAAATGGAAAGATGGGTATGTGATCCATGCGGTTATGTATATGATCCAGCTGAAGGAGATCCAGATAACGGAATAGCTCCAGGAACAGCTTTTGAAGATCTACCAGCAGATTGGGTTTGTCCAGTTTGTGGTGCTGATAAGGATCAATTTTCAAAAGAATAGTAAGAAGGACACAATATAGCGGTCCTCTACATAAAGACCAGTAGTGAAAAACTACTGGTCTTTGTCTTTTCAATTAAACAGTGAGCCTTATCTACTGCTGTAATATTCCTTGAAACACTTCCCAAACTTTATCTTTATTTATCTTCTTTTCAGATGAATAAGGTATAATGAGGTTTATATCTTTTATTTCTAGTTTCTTCTTTATTATATTTACATGCTTTTTCCAATTTCCCTTTGATATCTTATCTGCCTTAGTTGCTATAACTATTCCTGTATAACCGAAGGATTTTATCCATTGATACATCATAAGATCTTGGTCTGTTGGCTCATGTCGTATATCTACAATTAATATTACCTCTTTTAAGTTCTTTCTATCTGTAAGATATCTTTCTATTATTTCTCCCCATTTTTCCTTCTCAGTTTTAGAAGCTATAGCATACCCATAGCCTGGAAGGTCTACGAATCTAAAGCTATCGTTGATAATATAGAAATTAATTGTCCTTGTTTTACCAGGCTTACCAGAAGTTCTAGCTAAATTTGCCCTGTCAATCATTGAGTTTATGAAAGATGATTTTCCAACATTAGATCTACCTGCAAATGCTATTTCTGGAAGCTCATCCTGTGGATATTGTTTAGGCCCTACTGCAATAGCATGTAAGTCAGATTTAATTATTTTCATCTATATCATTCCTCTTTATCAATGCATGTTCTAATACTTCATCCATGGATTTTACTAGAACAAAAGTCATTTTCTTTCTTATTTTATCTGGAATCTCTTCTAAATCTTTTTCATTTTCAATGGGTAGCAATACTTTCTTTATCCCCATTCTATTTGCTGCCAGCACCTTTTCTTTGATTCCTCCTACTGGTAAAGCTCTACCCCTTAAAGTTATTTCTCCCGTCATAGCTACTTCTCTACTAATTGGAGTATTAGATAGTGCTGAAATAACTGCTGTAGCAATAGTAATACCTGCTGATGGTCCATCTTTAGGTATTGCTCCTTCTGGTACGTGAATATGAATATCCATATCTTTATAGAAATCAGCTTCAATTCCCAATAGGTTGGAGTTGGCTCTGATATAACTAATTCCTGCCATAGCTGATTCCTTCATAACTTCTCCTAACTTTCCAGTTAATTGAATTTTCCCAGTTCCCTTCATGGTATTGACTTCTACAGAAAGAGTTTCTCCACCAACTGCTGTCCAAGCCAAACCATTAGCTACACCAATTTGGTTTTCTTCTCCTAAAGTGTCAAATCTATACTTTTCAACTCCCAAATAGTTTGATAAATTTCCATTATTTATTCTTACAGTTTTTAGATTTTTTTCAACTATTTTTTTAGCTGCTTTTCTACAAACATTAGCTATGTTTCTTTCTAAATTTCGTACTCCTGCTTCTCTAGTATAATTATTGATTATACCTCTTATAGCAGATTCTGATACCATTAGATTATCTTCTTTTAGACCATGTTCTTTTAACTGTTTTGGAAGTAAATGATTCATAGCTATTTGTACTTTTTCTTCTTCTGTGTAACCAGATATTCTTATTACTTCCATTCTGTCTAAAAGTGGTGCTGGTATAGTAGCTGTAGTATTTGCCGTAGTTACAAATAACACTTTAGATAGGTCAAATGGTACATCTAAATAGTGATCTGTAAATGTAACATTTTGCTCTGGATCTAGTACCTCAAGCAAAGCACTAGAAGGATCTCCTCTATAATCACTACCTAATTTATCTATTTCATCAAATAAGAACACTGGGTTTTTAGTCCCTGCCTTTTTCATGGAATTAATTATACTTCCTGGCATAGAACCTATATAGGTTCTTCTGTGTCCTCTTATTTCGGCTTCATCCCTTACGCCTCCTAAGGACATTCTAACAAACTTTCTATTAAGAGATTTAGCTATAGATCTTGCAATAGAAGTCTTACCTACTCCTGGAGGTCCTACTAAACAAATTATAGGGCCTTTCATACTATTAGTTAACTTCCTTATAGCTATAAACTCCAATATCCTTTCCTTTACATCTACAAGTCCATAGTGTTCATCATTTAATATATCTCTTGATTTCTTAATATCTATCTTGTCTTTTGTCTCTTTATCCCAAGGTAAATCTATTATCCAATCTAAATAGGTTCTAATTACTCCTGTTTCTGGTGAATGAGATGATAGTTTTGTAAGTCTCTCAACTTCCTTCATTGCCTTTTCTTTTACTTCCTTAGGCATTTTTATCTTTTCTATCTTCTCCTCATATTCTTCTACTTCTGCCATAGTATCATCGTCTTGACCTAATTCTTTTTGAATCGCTTTAATTTGTTCTTTAAGATAATATTCTTTTTGAACCTTATTTATTTGTTTCTTTACCCTCTGATTTATTTTATCTTCGATTTTTAATACCTCTATTTCCTCTTGTAATATTATATGAAGAAATTCTAATCTTTCATAAAAATCAAAAGTTTCTAATATTTTTTGATCATCTTCTATCTTTAAATATATATAAGATGCTATAACATCTGCCAATCTACCTGGATCTTCAATATCTGAAATAGTAACTAAAACATCAGAAGAAACTCTATCATTAAAAGAAAGATATTCTTCAAAGTCATTTATTACAAGCCTCATAGCTGCTTCTAAATCTATATCTTTTTTTATATCCTCTTCATCATAGGATAATTCCTCCACATCAGCTACGAAGTATGGTTCTTCTTGGACTATATTAGTAACTCTACCTCTATTCATACCTTCGACTAATACTCTAATACTACCACCAGGTAATTTTAGCATCTGCTTAACCTTAGCCACAGTACCTACATGGTAAAAATCCTCTACAGTTGGTTCATTAACCTTTTGATCTTTCTGAGTACATAATAATATAGAAGCATCATCTAACATTGCCTTTTCTAAGGCACTAATAGATTTTTCTCTCCCAACATCAAAATGAACAACCATATGAGGAAATACTGATATTCCTCTCAAAGGTATTAGTGGTAGGGTTCTATTCTGTACTTCATAATGTTTCATCCTTGTTTATCCCTCCCTATGTACGTCAATAGTAATTAAATCTCTAAATACAAGGAAAAGCCCACAAATGTGAGCCTTTAAGATGCAGATTCCTTGTTACTAGTTTTCTTAGACCTACTTTTCTTTTTTCTATCTGAGAGTACCAAAGTAGGCTCTACCTTGTTTTCTATTGTTTCTTTTGTTATAACACATTTCTCTATATCATCTCTTGAAGGGAGTTCATACATAATATCTAGCAAGGTTTCTTCTATTATACTTCTAAGTCCTCTTGCGCCTGTTTTTCTTTCGATTGCCTTTTTAGCTATGGAAAGAAGAGCCCCATCTTCAAACTCAAGATCTACCCCATCCATTGAAAACAACTCTTTATATTGTTTTATAAGAGCATTTTTTGGTTCTGTAAGGATTTTAACTAATGATTCCTCATCTAGTTCTTCTAGAGTAACCATAACAGGTAGCCTTCCAACAAACTCTGGAATCAATCCAAATTTCAGAAGATCTTCAGGCTGTAAGTATTTTAAAAGTTCTCCAATTTTTACATCCTTTTGAGATGATACTTCTGCTCCAAATCCCATAGATTTTTTACCTACACGATTTTGAATTATCTTATCTAATCCATCAAAAGCTCCTCCAACTATAAATAATATATTAGTTGTATCCACTTGAATAAACTCTTGATGTGGATGTTTTCTTCCTCCTTGAGGCGGAACATTTGCAACAGTTCCCTCAAGAATCTTTAATAATGCTTGCTGCACACCTTCACCGCTTACATCTCTTGTAATAGACGGGTTTTCAGTTTTTCTAGCCACTTTGTCTATCTCATCTATATATATTATCCCTTTTTCAGCTCTTTCAATGTCATAATCTGCTGCTTGAATAAGTTTTAATATTATATTTTCAACATCTTCACCCACATATCCAGCTTCTGTTAAAGAAGTGGCATCTGCTATAGCAAAGGGTACATTCAGTATCTTTGCTAAGGTTTGAGCAAGCAGAGTTTTCCCTGAACCCGTAGGCCCCAACATAACAATATTACTCTTTTGAAGTTCAATATCATTATTTTTTGTTGGTTTTTTATTTATTCGCTTGTAATGATTATAAACTGCTACAGCTAAAGCTCTTTTGGCCCTTTCTTGTTTTATAACATAATCATCTAGAGTCTCTTTTATAACAATAGGCTTAGGTAAGTCTTGTATCTCATAATCGAAGTTATCGATAAATTCTTCTTCAATTATCTCCTGACATAGCTCTATACATTCATTACATATATAAACATTGGGTCCAGCAATAAGTCTCCTAACTTGTTCCTGTGGCTTTCCACAAAAAGAGCAACGAAGCTGTTTTTCATCATATTTAGCCACGATGACACCTCACTTAATTTATTTTCTTGATATTACAGCATCTATTATACCATATTCCTTAGCTTCTTCAGCTGTCATATAATAATCTCTGTCTGTATCTCTAGATACCTTTTCTAGCGGCTGACCAGTTCTTTCAGCTAATATTTTATTGATTCTTTCTCTTATCTCAATTATCTTTTCTGCTTGAATTCTAATGTCCTCTGCCTGACCTTTAGCTCCACCTAAAGGTTGATGTATCATAATATCAGCATTAGGTAATGCAAATCTCTTTCCCTTTGTACCAGCAGCAAGCAAGAAAGCACCCATACTAGCTGCCATACCCATACAGATAGTTGATACATCTGGTTTAATATATTGCATAGTATCAAATATAGCAAACCCTGCACTTACTGAGCCACCTGGACTATTTATATAAAGTTGAATATCTTTATCTGGATCTTCTGATTCAAGGAATAACAATTGAGCTACTACTAAATTTGCAGTAACATCATTAACTTCATCACCTAAAAATACTATTCTTTCTTTTAATAATCTAGAGTAAATATCATAGGATCTTTCTCCTCTGTTTGTTTGTTCTACAACCATAGGAACTAAAGCCATTTTACATCCCTCCAATAATTATTTGAATTTAGCATTTGCCTTTAATAACTCAATAACCTTTTGATTTGTAATAGCTGTCTCTAAGAAGGATAAATCTCCTCTTCTCATATCTTTAATAAACTGTTCTTTATTTTCTTGTTTGTAAGAATCTGCCATTTTTTCTAATTCTTTATCTATATCTTCTTCTGTTACTTCTATATTCTCAGCCTTGCCAATAGCTTCAAGAATTATGTCTCCTCTAACTCTCTTCTCTGCCATAGGTCTTAGCTGCTCTTTTAAGCTTTCTTCTGTTGAATTAGTTATTTGTAGGTATTGCTCTAAGTTAATACCTTGCATTCTCATTCTATAATCAAATTCTCCTAATTCATTTTCTAATTGAGAATCTATCATAACTTCTGGTATATCCACTTCACAGATTTCTATTACTTTCTCTATCAAGTTATTTTCATTTTCTACTTCTTCTTTGTTTTTAAATTCTTCTTCTAGTTTTTCTCTAATACTATTTTTATATTCTTCTATAGTATCAAATTCAGATACATCTTTTGCAAATTCGTCATCCAATTCTGGTAATTCTTTCTCCTTTATTTCATGAATTGTTACCTTAAAAGTAGCTTCTTTACCTTTTAAATCTTCAGCATGATATTCTTCTGGGAAAGTCACAACTACATCTACTTCTTCACTTTTATTTTTACCCACTAATTGTTCTTCAAAACCTGGAATAAATCTCCCTGAACCTATTTCTAAAGTTTGACCTTCAGCAGTTCCACCATCAAATTGAGCTCCATCAACATATCCTGCATAATCGATAGTTAAAATATCTCCAACTTTAACCACTCTATCTCCTGCATCAATTATTCTTCCGTTCATTTCTTGAACTGATTTTAGTTCGTCTTCTACATGCTCGTCTGTTACATTATACTCTACTTTTTCAATTTCTATACTTTTGTAATCTCCAAGAACTACTTCTGGTTTTACTGCTACTTCTATTTTAACAATTATCGGTTTACTTTTTTCAATTTCTTCAATGTGTACTTCTGGTTGATCTACTGGCTCTAATCCCAATTCTTCAACTGCATCATTGTAGGCATTTGGTAAAATTATATTAATAGCTTCTTCATAGAAAATTTCTGCTCCATAGTTCATTTCAATAATTTTTCTTGGAACTTTTCCTTTTCTAAATCCTGGAATATTAAATTTTCCTCTATTTTGTAAATATGCTTTTTGTAATGCTTCTTCGAAATTTCTCTCTGATATTTCAAAAGTAAAAGTAGCTTTATTGTTTTCTTTTTTTTCTAGAATCGCCTTCATTTGCAATTTCCTCCCCTATCTATTTATCCATTTTTAGCTAATCTATTATATCATAAAATTATAACATAACAAATAATAATATCCAATATTATATATAACAAAACATAGTAAAAAAACCAATGGTACAAATCCACTGGTTTAAACATGGTGCGGGAAAGAGGACTTGAACCCCCACGTCAATGACACTAGATCCTAAGTCTAGCGCGTCTGCCAGTTCCGCCACTCCCGCATGAATAAAGTAATTTTTACTTACTTTATTATTATAACATGCCATTTGTACTTGTCAATATATTTTTTTATCTTAAAAAAGATTTTCTATTGTCTTTAAAAAACTAAAATAATTCCTCCATCGTTTGCATATGCAGTACTAAGTCCTGCTGTTTTAACTAGAATAATATCTTTAAAATTATATTTATCCTGAATCTCATTTTTTAACTCTTGCGCTCTCTCAAAAGCATTAACATGAGAAATAGCTAGAATCTTCTCTTCAAATTTTTCCCCAGTTTCTCCAATTATTTCAATTAATCTTTTAAATGCCTTTTTAGTTCCCCTTACATTTTCAACAAGCTTTATTTCTCCGTTATCAGTAGATCCCATTATAGGTTTTAAATTTAATACATTAGCTATTAATCCCTTTGTCCTAGAAATTCTTCCATTCTTTATTAAGTTATCTAGACTTTCCAAAATAAAAAATGTTTTCATTCCATTAATATAACTTTCTACCTTTTCAACTATTTCAAAATTATTTAGTTGCTTTTCTATTAATTCTTGTATCTTCATGGCTACTAAGGTTTCTCCAATACTAGCTGACCTTGAATCAAAAACATGAACAAATTTTTCAGGCTCTTCTTCCTGTATCATATCTTTTGCTAATACTGCAGAATTATATGTGCCACTTAATTGTCCTGATATTGTAACCGCAAATATATTATCGGCCTTTCTATACTCAGATACAAAATCTCCTGGTGAAGGGCATGAAGTTCTAACTGGATTTGGACTATTCTTCATTGCATCTATTAGTTCCATCGTATTCATTTCTTCATCATCTATAAATTTCTTATCATCTACATCTATTTTAAATGGAACTAGTTTAATGTTGAGCTGCTCTTTTAATGCTTCGTTTAAATCACAGCTACTGTCTGCTACGATTTTGTAATTCATCTCATCACCTCATAAAGTATTTTATTAAGAGTTAATTCCTATTCTATCTTCAATAAATTTAGCTAAATCAGATGCAATTTTTAATAATCCAATATCTTCTTTCGCTTCAATCATCACCCTAACTAAAGGTTCTGTACCTGAAGGCCTTATAACAACCCTACCTTGCCCATGAAAAATCTCTTCAACTTTTTTTATCTCTTTCATTATTTCTTCATTTTCATTATACTTATACTTTAATTCATTCTTAACTTTGGCATTAACAAGAACCTGCGGGAAATTTGTCATTAAATTATTAAGTTCGGACATAGCTCTTTTAGATTCTTTCATTACTTCAAGCAAATGAAGCCCTGTAGCCAAACCATCACCTGTAGTATTATAATCTAAGAAAATTATATGACCTGATTGCTCTCCTCCTAGTACATAGCCTGAACGAACCATTTCTTCTAATATATATCTATCTCCAACTGCAGTTTTCACAATGTTTATATCATTTTCTTTTAGAAACATATCTAGACCCATATTGGTCATAATTGTACCTACTACAGTGTTATTCTTTAGTTTCCCTTTTTTGTAGAGATAAGAACCACAAATAGACAATATATGATCTCCATCAAGTATATTTCCTAACTCATCTACAGCTATTATTCGGTCTCCATCTCCGTCAAAAGATATGCCAATATCTGCCTTCTCTTTTAATACCAATTCCTGAATCATCTTTGGATTAGTTGAACCACAGTCGTCATTTATATTCATTCCTGTTGGATCTGTATTTATAACTATTACTTCTCCTCCAAGTTTTCTAATGATTTCTGGAGCGATTTTATATAATGCACCATGACCACAATCCATTGCTATCTTAACTCCATTTAAATCTATATTTACTGTGGAAATTAGGTAATCTATATAATCCTTGCTACCATTTTCTTCGGCGATTACTTTACCTATCTTATCTCCTACAGGTCTAATCTCTAATTCTTTTTTGTTTAATATAATATCTTCTATTTCGTCCTCTACTCCATCTGGCAATTTAAATCCTTGATAGTCAAAGAATTTAATTCCATTATACTCTCCAGGGTTATGTGATGCAGATATAACTATACCTGCTAGTGCTTCATATTTTCGAGTTAAATATGCTACAGCTGGAGTAGGTATGATGCCTACAGATATTACATCTAGCCCCATAGAACAAATTCCTGCTGTTATAGCAGCTTCTAGCATATCTCCTGAAGCCCTTGTATCTTTACCTACTACTATTTTACCTTTGCTTCCCTTAGATAATATATAAGCCCCTGCCCTACCTACATTAAATGCCATCTCCGGGGTTAAATCCTTGTTTGCAATTCCTCTAATGCCATCTGTACCAAATAATTTTCCCATTTTAATTAACACTCCCAACTTTAAATTCAGTGAATAGCTAATAGTTAATAACTAATAGTCAAAAGCCTTAAGACCTAAAAATCTGACATAAAACTATTCACTTTTCACCATTAATTAAGTTTAAATTTTTCTTTTATGATTTCTATCAATTTTTTCTTATCATTTAACTCAGGTTTTTCTAATACTTTTTCTAACAAATAATCTAAAATTTCACCTATTATTTTTCCTTGTTTATACCCTAATTCTATCACATCATAGCCATTAATTGCTAATTGATTTTTTTCGTATACTTCTTTGTTTTCTATAATATCCTTTATTTTTTCTTCTCTTTCTAATAAATCTTTTATATCAGCCTCTTCATTTGAACAAGACCTATCAGCCTTCTGTAATTCTAATAAAGTAAATATCTCATCTTTTCCAAAAATAGATAATAACTTTTTTAGTCCTTTTTCCTTTAGATTAGCATGCTGAGTCATATGTTTATATATTAGCAGTCTAACTTTTTCAACCAATTCATTTGGAGCCTTCCATCTTTGTAATATTTCTTTAGCCATTTTAGCTCCTAGCTTATCATGACCATAGAAATGTCCTATACCTTTTTCGTCTATAGTTAAGGTATGTGGTTTTCCTATATCGTGAAATAAAGCTGCAAGTCTTAGATGTAAAGTAGGTGATGTTTTATCTAATACACATAATATATGCTCAAATACATCCTTATCATGATGTGGATTATGCTGATCAAATCCTATTGCTTTTATCATTTCAGGCAATATTATATCAAGTATCCCTGTATCCTTCATTAATCTAATTCCATAGGAAGGTGTTTTTGATAATAGTATCTTGAAAAATTCTTCCCTAATTCTTTCTATGCTAATGGTAGCTATATGTTCACTATATAGTTTGCATGATTCAAAGGTAGAATCATCAATGGAGAATTCTAGTTGTGCTGCAAACCTTATGGCTCTCATAATTCTTAAATAATCTTCTCTCATTCTCTCATGAGGATTCCCTACAGCTCTTATTGTCTTTTTCTCTAAATCTTCTTTTCCATTAAAATAATCTATGACCCCTATCTTCTTATTATATGCCATAGCATTGATAGTGAAATCCCTACGAGATAAATCATCGAGAATATTTTTTGAAAAATATACCTTTTCTGGTCTTCTTCCATCTATGTATTCTCCATCAGCTCTAAAGGTAGTTACTTCTACAATTCCTTCATCCTGTACTACAACTACTGTACCAAATTTTTTCCCCACTTCCAATGTTGTAAAGTCTTTAAATATTTCTTCTATTTCCTCTGGCAAAGCATCTGTAGTCACATCAAAATCAGATGGATCTCTTCCTATTAATATATCTCTAACAGATCCTCCTACTATATATGCATCAAAACCTTTTTCTTCAAGTCTATCTATGATTATTTCCACATATATTGGAATATTAAATACCATAATATCACTCCAGTATATTATCTTCTTTTAGTATAGCATAGTATTTGTGATAGACAAGTTTTTTTATACAGCAAAAGGCTTTGGAATGATTTCCAAAGCCTTTCGTTTAAGATATATAAATAAAATAATTTTATTCAATAATATATCTCTTAATATTGACTTAATATTGGTTCTTCAATTTTAGGTAATAAAAATCAACCAATTTATTTATTCTATTAACAGTAATATTTACTATAAATTCATTTTCTAGATTATTGTTTTCTTATTTTCTAATATGGTTACACTATCCTTTTCTGCTTGGCAGGAAGTTAAGATATAATAAATAAGATTTCTAATTAAGGATGAATTTTTCTAGGATAAAATATCAAGATAAAAGGACTTTGAAAATAGATTCAAAGTCCTTTATATATTAAGAGATATCTCAATAATAATTGTTCTTAATTCATATTACATTTTATTAATATGGACAATTTGCACGTAAATGAGAATATGATTCTTTATATTCTCTATAGGATGCTCCGCAATTATCACAAACGAAAAAATCATAAACATCTACATAACAAGTAGGACTTGTTCTCGAATGAACTTCAAGTTTATAGCGTCTCCAACTTGTTCTGTCACAACAAGTGATGCCACTAGGCTTTACCTCTTGATAGCTAGGTTCTTCACCATTTTTTTGATTTGATTCTTCAAAAATCATTTTCCCCACTATTTCTGATATAAGGTCTTCCTCGAAATCAGGAACATCAATAATAAATTCAATAACTGTTTCACCTTCTTCAGAAAAAACTACTATACCCCATCCATTTTCTTCATGTACATCATTTGTATACTCATCTTCATAGTTACTCATTATAAAGATATCCTCACTATCCGCTATACTCTCAGCAAATATCGGCAAGCTAGAAAATGACAATAATATAGTAGATATAAGCATTATACAAAATACTCTCATTGGCTTCATTAAATAACCTCCTTATATTTAAAACCCAAGACTCATCTAAACAGCTTGATTCCGATGGCGTTCTCTTAACTTTTCATCAGAATCACCTCCATATATAGATGTTAGTGCGTATCATAACTCATAATGCTTGTAAACACTGTATTCAAAGCTTCAACTTTTTCTTTGTTAAAATCAAATATATAACCCACCATGTTTGGTTTGTCATAGGTCCTCACACTTAAAAACATAAAATTAAAAAACTAATTTAAATTTCTTTACCACTAATCCCTTTTCAAAATATCAGTTTATAAACCTGCCAATATAACTGATAAATAGCTGTCTATTATTATCAAATATTCTTATTGATATCACTTCTTATTTAAACATATAAAAATTTACTTCTCAATACATAATGTCTATTATAATTTATTTAGTCTGTAATTCTTATTTTCCCTAGAATCAACATCAAACTTAATGTAAAAATTGATATAGATATAACCAATGCTATCTCTTTAAAATCCAATGCATTTGTTAATATAACAATTAGTACTTGTAAAGTTAAAACAACCCTTGTCCTTATTCTAAACACTCTCTTTTCCACTTGATTCAAAGGTTTATTACTATCTTCTATGGGTGCTAGTCCAAAAATTATAATTCCTCCCATTCCAGTTAAACCTAGAATATTCAAATCTGTCATTAGAATAAACTTGATTGCTAAAAGTACTCCTGAAGCTAAAGCTATAGAAATCAAATAGCACCTCCCTTCAGTTTTAGCATGGTATCCTCCTCCATATGTTCGTAAAGGAACATATGCTAGCATGAATAGAATACTTTGCCAAACCATCCTAAATATGACCCCTATTATAATTGCTGTTATAATATTTACTATAATTAAAAATCCCTGATATAACCCATAATAGTAAATCTCCCTATCTTCATCTCTTATTACCTCGTTTACAACAAAATGATTTGTTAGTCTTTCTAATATGCTATTCATTACTAATTCTTACGTAACTTTTCTGCACTTTTTGGTAACTCAGGTTGATATGCAAGGTATATACATGTTGAATTTACATTCATAGATGTTACCATCAATGCCAAACTTGCAATAATTCCACTAAATTTTAATATAACTTTTTTCAAATAGATCGTCCCCCCTGTTATTTTCTATTTCTGTTAAATTTATATTATCATATTAAATATGTCACATTTTAGAAGTTGTTGAAATTTATATGTATTTTTGTAGAAACTTAAAGTTTTTAATCAATATACATCAATATATCAACATTAAACTTATTTTCAGTATGATATATTTTCATAGTCCCGTTATATTTCTTTAGGATATTTTCTATATTAACTAACCCTATGCCATGATTTCCTTTATCCTCTTTAGTTGTTCTTATTTTCTCGCCTTCATAAATAATGGAACCATTGAAGGTATTGCTAATATAAATAAACAATATACTATTTTTATATTTAATTTTAATATCAATTTTTTTATCATTTTTAACTTTAGAACTAGCCTCTATAGCATTATCTAATAAATTTCCTAAAATTACTACTGTGTCGAGGGAAGATATATTAAGCTTGTAAGGAACCTTCAATTCTAGTGATATTAAAATTCCTTTTGATTGTGCTTCTTGTAATTTATAGTTTAGAATGCTATCTATATTTATATTTCCAGAGCTGGAAAGTTCTTTCTTTTCACAAGTAATATCATTGATCTCAGAGATGTAATTAATAGCCTTTTCTTTTTCCTCTTTTTCTATATATCCTCTTAGAGCTGTTAAATGATTCTGCATATCATGGCGTACAAACTTGATATTATTATAAGAATTATCTATAATCTCAAGCTGCCTTTGGTAATATTTGTTTTGTTCTTCTAATGCTAATTTTTCAATTGTATCTTTAAATACTTTGCTTAAAGTATCATATAAATAAAAAACAATTATATTTATTAAAAACAGTATAATAATACAACTTGTAACGATATAAATATTTAGATTAAAATTCTGTAAAAGAGTTAAGATAATATACAAGCTTCCCAATGGTATTAAGAATATAGATATCCAGTAAATACTCGGAATATCTGTGCCTTTTTTTATGTTTTTATAGCCTCCCATTATCAGCGCAACCATATATGAAACTACTTTAATAGTAATCATTCCGATTATTGATGAATATAGTGGATTTCTATTAAGACCATGAGTATAGACAAATCCCGATAACAAGACAATTGTACTTTCTATGGATATCAAAATCATATAAATAAATAAAACAGAAATAATTCTACTCTTTAATGATGCTTTGTAATTAAAGGATAATGCAAAATAAAGCAATATATTCGATATCAAATTTAATATAGGAATATTTAAAGCTAAATATATTACACTAATTAATACAAAATAAATTATATAAGAAAAAAACTCCACCTTTTTATTTGTTTTACTGGTATCAAAAAATACCTCCATAAATTTATAAATAGTATATGTTCCAAAAATACTAGTTATTAAGTAAACATAATCATGGATATTTAACCCCATATTCTATCCCTCTCTAGTTCTAGTTGTAATTCTCTTATCCGCTTTCTATTTGCTTGGCTAATAGGCAGTATCACCTTGCTAGACATAGTAACTTGATGATATTCAAGTTTAATAACATGATTGTAATTAACTAAATAGGATTTATGAATCTGAATAAATTTGAATCGCCTTAAGCTTTCATACACATCTTTCAATTTTCCATAAAATACTTCTGTACCATTTATTTCATGAATTATGATTTCTCTATTTCTACTTTCAAAATACAAAATATTTTTTATTAATACATTATAAGTTGTATGTCCAATTTTATATTGAAAAATATTTTCATTTTTTTGAATAATTCTCAATGCAATCTTGAATATTTCCTTTATCTTCTCATAGTTGAAAGGTTTAATAATAAAATCTAATGGTCTTATCTTAAAGAGCTCCATTGCATAAGATTCTTTACCTGAGATATAAATGATCTGGGTAGTTTCATTTAACATCCTATCCCTTATTACTTGTCCTACTTCTACACCGTTCATTATTTTTAGTTCAATATCAAGAAAAATAATATCAAAATAATTATTTACAGCTAAGTATTGACATAATTCCTCCCCAGAGTAAAAAATATCTATTTGTATATCCTCTAGAAATTCTCTTCCAAGTTTCTCTAAAATTTCTTCTAATTGATTACATATTGATTTTTCATCATCACATATGGCTATTCTTAACATTGAATATCACCTTCCCCAAGGTTAAATATTAGGTTATTAGCAATTTCCAATTTGTGCAATATATTTTTGACTTTATTTTACTATAATCTTATATAATTGTCTAATCGAAACAAGGAGATAGATTTTCTATCTCCCTAATTCTATTTTAAACCATTTTAACATTTATTTAACTTCAATTTTATTGTATTAATTTTAGACAATGTTTACGGCTACATTTGAACTTAAATTTAAAATAATATAGATTGCATAAAAAATAGTATAGCTATATGTAATGGATAAAAGATATAAAATAAATATTTAAACCCTTTTCCTTTCTCTCCATTATACATAAAAATAAATATCAGTGAAAAAATCATCATCCACTGGGGATTGCCATAAAACAAATCTGCATTTGCAACAGAAGGATGAGCCTGAAATAAAAGGTTAAAGATAGAATTAAATATTGCAGCATATTTACCACGTAGACCTAATAAACTAGAAACTCTTGACAATAAGTTAGTATTAAACAAAGCAACAAAAATACATGTAATTAATATAAATGATATTAGAAGCTTTTCATTTGAATCTTTGAAAACAAACATTGCTACACCTAAAAGAATAAATAATATTCCACCATCAAGATTAAATATATTAAATAATACGGTAACAATCATATATAGACTTTTTTCAGTTAGATTTGAATTAAATACTAAAAAAGTAATAAGTAATGAAGTTATTATCTGCCAAAATATAAAAAGAAATAAATATAATTTTGAATTCTTCTCTCTACATTTAAGCTTTTCAACAATGAAAAGAATTATAGAAGTTAAGAAGAGCGTTCTTATAAAATTAAAATTTATATCCAAAAGATAATTTTCTATACCCATTATTAAGCTAAAAACGTATAACCTTATAATATATTTCTTCTTATCTTTTGTGTTAATAAATCCCAAAACACAACAGTATATAAAAATTGGTGCAGAAAGTCTTCCAATCCAATGAAAGAAGTAAGGAATATTAGGAATAAAGATCCAAATGTGATCAAATAACATAAATAACATTGCAAAAATTTTCAACATAGTACTTGTCATTTTAAATGTTGTATTTCTTCTTTTTAATATTGTATTTGTCATTTTATAATATCCTTTCAAAATATAGTTAATATAGTAAAACCTCTCTTATTTATAGAATCATTTATTTAATGTTATATAAAGAAACCTTATATAAAAGTTAGTTAAAATTAGACTTAATATATAAGGTTTCCTGTATTTCATAAAGACTTAATATCTCTTTATTTATTGTTTATTTTATACTTCCATTAGCATGTACTGGGACATAAAAAGCTATATATATTTTATCACTAGTTTTTAAATTAGAAACAGAAAAGTTCTTTGTGGTTTGCCCCTGTATACTTTGTGTTTTTAAAGATTCATCAAATCCAAATTTCTTTTTAAAAACTTCAATATTTAAATAATCTAAATAGCCTTTCTTATTATAAACACTAATATCATAAGATGTTTTCCCCGTTATTAGATATTCTGTGTATAAAGTTTCATATGCTGCTTGACCTGCAAATTCATAAATACCTTCAGTAGCTATATTCCACGTTGATGTAGGAACTTTAGTACCACTAATTGTAATTTCACTTTCATATGGTTTTATTGTAGAAAGGCCAACATTTGTTTTGTTCTCAGTAGCGAATACAACTGTATTTGCTACTAAAAGACATAAAATTAACAAACTAATAAAAAAACTTTTTTTCATAATCCCAATCCCCTTTCAAAATATCAATTTATAAATCTAGAAACATAACTAATAAATAACTGTCATTTATCATCCAATACTCTCATTAGTATCACCCCCTATTTTAGATATATAGAAATTTGATTCTCAATACATAATGTTTGTTATAATTTATCTAGTCTATAATTATCAGTTATCAAACTTAATATAAAAATTGATATAGATATAATTAATGTTATTTCTCTAAGGCTTAATGCTAATGATATAGAAAAATGCCTTTCTTAAAATATCATCCCCCTATTATTTTCCGTTTTACTTTTAGTAATGCGATCTTATCATATAAGTATCCTGTATTTTGGCACTTGTTGAAACTTATATATATTTTCGTAGAAACTTACAGTTTTTATGTAATTTACCTTAAAATTAAAAGGACTTTGATCTCTCAAAGTCCTTTCATTCTAACCTATATATTTTTTAAATAATACCGTTGCATTATGTCCACCAAATCCTAATGAATTTGATAGAGCATAGTTTATATCTCTTTTTACTGCTTTATTTGGTGTGTAGTTTAAGTCACATTCCTCATCTGGATTGTCATAGTTTATAGTTGGAGGAATTATCCCTTCCTTTATTGCCATAATAGCTGCTATAGCCTCTATTCCACCGGCAGCTCCTAGTAAATGACCTGTCATTGATTTTGTTGAGCTAATATTTATATTCTTTGCATGTTCTTTGAAAACATTTTTTATTGCTAGAGTTTCTAGTTTGTCATTGAAATACGTAGATGTACCATGGGCATTTATATATTCTATATCATGGTAATCAGCCTCTGCTTCGTTAAGTGCCATTTCCATAGCTCTTGATGCTCCCTTTGCCTCTGGATCTGGCTGAGTTATATGAAAAGCATCTGAGGTAGAACCATATCCTACGATTTCACCATATATACTTGCTCCCCTAGCTAATGCATGATTTAGCTCTTCTAAAATCAATATACCTGCTCCTTCTCCCATTACAAATCCATCTCTCTCCTTATCAAAAGGACGTGATGCCTTTATAGGATCATCATTTCTAGTTGAAAGAGCTTTCATTGAACAAAAACCTGCTAATGAAATAGGTGTTATAGACGCTTCTGCTCCACCTGTTACTATCATATCCGCATTACCTGATTTTATCATCCTAAAAGCTTCCCCTATAGCATGGGTGCCTGATGCACAGGCTGTGGTTATTGTCATAGTTGGACCTCTGAATCCAAAGGTCATAGATATTTGTCCAGGTGCCATATTTGATATCATCATTGGTATATATAAAGGACTAACTCTACTTGGTCCTCTATCTTCTAGCTTTGAAAATTCAGTTCCCATAGTCTCCATGCCACCGATACCAATTCCGATTACAACACCAACTTTATCTAAGTTTAATTTATCTAAGTCTATTTTTCCATCTTCTAAGGCTAGCTTTGCACCTACTACTGCATATTGAGTAAATCTATCCATCCTTTTAGCTTCCTTCTTATCCATATAATCAGATGGACTAAAGTCCTTAACCTCAGCACCTATCTTTGTGTCAAAATCTGCTGTATCAAATCTAGTTATAAGCCCAACTCCTGATTTTCCTTGTATTAGAGAATTCCAGAAACTTTCCTTCCCTATGCCTATAGGTGTTATAGCACCTAATCCCGTTATTACGACTCTTTTCAATTTTTTTACCTCCAATATTAAGGTACTATTCAGTTTTTCCTTCTACATATTCTACTATATCTCCAATGTTTTTAAACTTCTCTGCATCTTCATCAGGCACAGTAATTCCAAATTCGTCTTCTAGTGCCATCATAATCTCTACTGCATCTAAGGAATCTGCTTCTAAGTCCTTCATAATAGAAGTCTCCATAGTTATGCTCTCTATATCATCTACTCCTAATTGTTCTGCTATTATATTTACAACTTTTTCAAATATCATTTTTATATTCCTCCTTAAATTTAAATTCAAGATTCAAAGTTACGACGCAGTTTCGCAACTCAAATTTGTTCACTCCCTAATGGTCGTGCAAATTTGGTGCTCATTGCGTTTGACCTACATCAACTCACTGTCGTTCGTTGTGTTAGGTCATAATCATTCCGCCATCTACGTTTATTACTTGGCCTATTATATAGTCTGATCTTTCGCTGGCTAAAAATACTACTAAATTTGCAATATCTTTTGGATTTCCAAAGCTATTTAAGGGTATGGATTTTAGCATAGCTTCTTTTATTTCGTCCTTCAATACATCTGTCATATCTGTTTCAATAAAGCCTGGTGCTATGGCATTTACTCTAATACCACGACTTGCTAATTCTCTTGCCATAGATTTAGTAAATCCAATGACTCCAGCCTTGGACGCACTGTAATTTCCTTGACCAGCATTTCCTATTATTCCTACTACAGAAGTAATGTTTATTATCTTTCCATATTTTTTCTTCATCATTATTCTTGATACTGCCTTAGTGCAGAGAAATGTCCCCTTTAGGTTAACATCCATTACCTCATCCCAGTCTTCTTCTTTCATCCTGATGATTAAATTATCTTTTGTAACTCCTGCATTGTTTACTAAAATGTCTATAGTGCCCAATTCTTCTTCTATGGTCTTTATCATTCGTAGTACATCTTCTTCTACTGACACATTTGCCTTTATGGCAACTGCCTTGACTCCGTAGGATTTTATATCATCTAGTACTCCTTTAGCTTTTTCTAGATTATTAACATAAGTGATTGCTATATTAACACCATTTTTTGCTAACTCTAAGGCGATTTCTTTTCCTATACCTCTTGATCCTCCAGTTATTAAGGCTACTTTATTATTTAGGCTCATCTTCTTCCCCTCCCTTGATATAGTTTATAGTTTCTTCAAAAGAAACCACGTCATTGACACTCAAGGCCTTTACTTCCTTGCCCATAGCTTTGCCAATACGTTTTACAAACCCTGAGAGAGATTTGCCCGGTCCTATTTCTATAAATGTGTCTACACCTTCATTTATCATACATTCCACAGATTGCTGCCATAATACCGAGTTACTTACTTGGTTTACTAGTTTTGGCTTGATCTCATCTTTGCTCGATAAGAGCTTAGCATCTACATTAGAGATAAATTTCTTTTGAGCATCTTTTATATCTACTTTAGATAATTCATTCTTCAATTTTTCTCCTGCTGAAACTAATAAAGACGAATGAAATGGTGCAGATACAGACAATGGTACTGCTTTTTTAGCACCTAGTTTAATTGCTTCTTCACATGCAATCTCAAGACCTTTTAATTCTCCTGATAAAACTATTTGTTCCGGACTATTATAGTTTGCTACTTCAACTAATCCGTATTCCTTAGTTTTTTGTAAAATAGAAGGTATTTTTTCCCTATTTAATCCAAGTATTGCAGCCATTCCTCCCACTCCTAAGGGAACTGCCTCTTGCATAAATTTACCTCTCTCTTTTACAACTTTAAGAGCATCTCTAAACTCCATACTTCCACTACTAACTAATGAACTATATTCACCTAAACTAAGTCCTGCTGTATATTCACAATCTATACCTCTACCTTGTATAGCTTTAAGGATTGCTATACTTGTAGCTAATATGGCCGGCTGAGTATTTTCCGTTCTTTTTAAATTTTCTTCACTGCCATTAAAGCATATACTCTTTAAATCCATATTCAATACTTCATTTGCTTCATCAAATACTTTTTTTGACTCTGCAAAATTCTCGTAAAAATCACTGCCCATTCCAACATATTGTGATCCTTGCCCAGGAAATATAAATGCTAGTTTATCCATTGATATCACCTTCCTTTAGTGAATGCAATGAATCTAATCTTTTCTGTGCTGAAAAAACTATATCTTCAATTATTTCTTTGCATGGCTTAATATCTTTAATAAGTCCTGCAATCTGCCCAGACATTAAAGAACCTTTGTCTATATCTCCTTCTACTACAGCTAGTTTTAATCTTCCCGAACCTAATAACTCTAGTTCTTCTAAAGGAGCACCTATTTTTTCAAGCTCCAAAAATTCCCTTGTAAATTTATTTTTCAACGCTCTTACGGGATGGCCAGTACTTCTCCCAGTTACTGAAGTCTCCCTATCTTTTGATTTTACTATAGCCTCTTTATAATTTATATGAACCTTGGCTTCAGTTGAGCATACAAATCTAGTGCCTATCTGCACTCCTTCTGCTCCTAAAGTCAAAGCTGCTAAAAATCCTCTTCCATCACCTATTCCTCCTGCTGCTATAACAGGAATCTTAACTGCATCAACAATTTGAGGTACTAAAACCATAGTAGTCAATTCTCCAATATGTCCGCCGGCTTCAGTTCCTTCTACTATTACGGCATCAACGCCTTCTCGCTCTAATCTCACTGCTAAAGACACAGTAGGTACTACAGGTATGATTTTTACATTATTCTCTTTTAGATTCTTTATATATTTCCCTGGATTTCCTGCACCTGTAGTTACAACAGGAACTCCTTCATCACATACTATACCTACAATATCCTCAGCAAAAGGTGACATTAACATAATGTTTACACCAAATGGTTTATCTGTCAGTTCCTTAAGCTTTCTAATCTCTTCTCTTATTACTTTTCCTGGTGCATTGCCTGATCCTATGATTCCTAACCCTCCAGCTTCTGATACAGCTGCAGCTAATTCATGAGTTGCTACCCAGGCCATACCCCCTTGTATTATAGGATACTTAATATTTAACATATCTGTTATTCTAGTCTTCCACATTATCTATCTTCCCTCCTACTCCATTTTATAGTCATTGAAGCCCAAGTAAGACCTGCTCCAAATGCTACTAAAAGTATATTATCACCCTTATTAATTTTATTATCCTTAACTGCTTCATCAAGGGCTACTGGAATAGAGGCTGAAGACATATTGCCATATTTATTTAGATTTACACAAATTCTATCTTTTTCAAGTTTTAACTTCTTAGCTGCTGCATCTATTATTCTCATATTAGCTTGGTGTGGAACTAAAAAATCTAAATCCCCCAATTGAAGATTAGCTTTTTCTAAAGCATTGGTAGATGCTCTTTCCATGACCCTTACAGCAAATTTAAATACTTCTTTACCATCCATTTTTATAAAGTGAAGTCTATTTTCTACAGTGTCCATACTGGCTGGTAATCTAGAGCCTCCTGCTGGCTGAACTAATACCTCTCCATTAGAACCGTCAGAGCCTAGCTCAATTGAAAGAATTCCAAATCCTTCCTCACATTTTTCTAGTACACAGGCTCCTGCACCATCTCCAAACAATACACAAGTATTTCTCTCTTGCCAGTCCACTACTCTAGATAGTGTCTCTGCACCTATGACTAAAACCTTATCATATGTCCCTGATTTGATGAAGTTTTCTCCTATTGATAATCCATAAACAAATCCTGAACATCCTACACTTATATCAAATGCCGCCGCTTTTACTGCTCCTATATTTTTCTGAATTATACAGGCAGTTGATGGAAAAGCATGGTCAGCTGTTACTGTTGCCACAATTATAAGATCAATATCTTCTGGTCTTAACCTAGCATCTTCTAAAGCATTTATTGCTGCTTTAGTTGCTATATCAGAGGTTGCCATATCATCATCTGCTATTCGTCTTTCATGTATCCCCGTTCTTTCTATGATCCATTCATTTGATGTTTCTACAATCTTGGAGAGATCATGATTGGTAACAATTTTTTCAGGTACATAGCTCCCTACACCAGAAATTCCTACACAAATGTTTTTCATTTTCCACCTCCATATTAAATTGTGATTTACTACTTACTATTCCCATCTACCACCTCCTTTAAAAATATTTGCAAATTAATTTTCTTTAGATTATTATTAATATGATATGAATAAAACTTTAAGACTTAGTATATATGAATATAATAAAATAATCAATCATTAATTTTTCCCTAAAAAAGATTAAAAAGGAGGGGTTTTATGGATAAATCATTAAATATAGAAGAAATAAAGGGAATTATTCCCCATAGATATCCTTTTCTCTTTATAGATAAAGTTTTGATAGAAGAAGTAGGCGTTAAAGGCATAGGATATAAAAACGTAACTATAAATGAACCATTTTTTCAAGGTCATTTCCCTAATATGCCTGTGATGCCAGGTGTCTTAATAGTCGAGTCTATGGCTCAGGTAGGAGCTGTGATCCTACTATCTGATGAAAAGCATAAGGGAAAAACACCTTACTTTGCTGGAATAAACAAAGTGAGATTTAAAAGAAAAGTAGTACCTGGAGATACACTTAAGATGGAAGTAGTTTTGACTAGAATCAGAGGTTCCATAGGAATTGGCGAGGGTAAAGCTTATGTTGGAGATGAACTTGCTTGTGAAGGTGAATTTTTATTTGCAATAGAATAAATTAAATACGGAGACTTCTCTCTTGTGGAGAATGCCCTCCGTATTTTTTATCGTATTAAATATTTAATTAATATATTTATAACTACATATTTTGAATCTTATTTATAAGAATATTTTAATTAATATAGTAAAACAACTAAACCATATTCTTAGTTCCTTTATTCATTCTTTATTAATTTTTATATCTGTAAATATCCTGCTTCTTTTAGGAGCAAATTAATTCTTTCTTTTTCTGTAATTATCTTCTTTTGTTTCTCATCATAAGCATATAATCCACCACTGACCATTCTTGTTTTCAACTGTCCCTTAGCTATTTGCGATCCTTGCAAATGTGGTGCATCTAATATTCCAATTCTCACCGCTTCTGTTAAAGTTTCTGGATCTGTTAATGGATTTTCTAAGTTTAAATTTAATGATTTAATGCTCTCTATTATTATCTTTGCATCTTCTATTAAAGCATTTTTTCTTTCAACTACATTTTTATCCTTTGTCATATCCACTGAACCTAAGAATTCATTTTTGAGTATTCCTCTTACTATCATAGCCGACTCTATTATATCCTCCGATCTAGCTGCATGATGAGCTTCGCAAAATCCAACAACATGATAAATATGAGGTTTAATTGACATGGCTAGATACGCTGATGCTGCTAATTGTCCTTTAGCTTGATATAGGTTTGCTGGGAAACTGGCAAGGCCTGCCCTTGCTTGACGATATACTTTGAAATTTTCATCTATAAGGCTTTCTACTAGTTCTATCTTTGCCAGCATCTTTCCCAAATCCATTTCAGGTGAAATCGATGCTGGTACATTAAACATATATTGAGCAATGTAATCTTTTACACCCATTTTTTTTGCATTATATGCAGCTATATATGCTACTGCAACACCTATAGCATCGTGAGCATCTCTTAATCCCCAATGATGTGGATCATTTACTTCCACAGGTATATTTCTTTCTCCATGCCATTTCATCACTAGCTGATTTTCTCTTATGGCATCTAATAGAGTTCTAGGTCCTCTCTTATCTAATTCACTATACCAAAATAGTGGAACTGCACACCAAGCATTATCTATGCTTTCCTTTAGCACTTCTGCAAATTGAACTATATTTTTGGTTCCGCTATAGGAACGTAATAGTGGGAAGTTACCTCTCTCTGCTGCTTTGTAAAGCTTCCTAAAATCTTCTTTAGACCTAAGTGGCACTCCTCCTGCACCATTTAATCTTTCATCCATATTTTCTTGATCAAAGAAAAATTCTTGGGCATTTTGATCTGGTGCAACTGATATTATATCTATTACTCTTGCTTCTGCCACCTTTTCTATAGCTTCTACAGTTTCCTCTATGGTAGGCAATCCTAAGTGATGTCTTAATATTGGATATGGATATTTAGACTTTATTCTGGATATCAGTTCTCTTGGATAGGACTCTTCTCCAGAATAATTTTTTCCTTTTAAATATGCTATAACTTCGTCGATATCTTCTGTACCATCAAATATTTTATCAAATATTCCCCATTCTTTTGCTACTAAGGCTGTTGGCTCTGTCCCTCCAAATAGCCAAATTATATTCTTAACACTATTCTTATTTATTTTATCCTTCAATTCCTCTAAAATTTTATGAAGTGGTTCAGGTGTTAATCTATAGGATAAAGCCACTATATTAGGCTTTTTTTCATTAATTAGCATTATTATTTCATCTACCGACTTCCCTATTCCAATAAAGTCAGTGCCATAGTTCTCTTTTTCAGCTAAATTTAGATAGTTCATTATTCCTGCTACATGAACACAATTACCTAAAGTACCTGCAATAATCTTTTTCACTAAGCAACACCTTCCTCATCTTTTTTATCTATTTTGCCTATTTGTGCAATTTTATGCATTTCATGTACTGATAAACCTTTAAGACCTAATCTTTCTATTGTTCTACCCTCCGCATAAAAATCTTTTCCAGTAATTAATTCTGAAATATTTATAATTGAGTTAATAGCTGGTGTTTTAATCCCTAGTTCTCTAGCTATGGAAGACATTGGTATTAAACTATATGGCACATCCTCATATATATATCTAATGGACAGACCCTTTGGTGCTTGAAGGCCTTTATATGCCAGATTGTTCTGTACTGTTTCATATAGATTTTTTCCTCTTGCGCCATAGGATTCGTATAGCCAATCTTTAGCCGATAAGGTATTTATCTGAAGAGCTTTTCCTATTTCCATTCTCTCCTGATCCATCTTTTCTATAAAATCTCCTATAGATGGAGTTATTCCTTCTGTATAATATTCAAAAGGCGCCCCTCTTTCAATATGACCGCTATTCAATAGTGTTGGTGCTGGATGGAAAATTGCTCCGTAATTATTTATACTTGTTTCTAAAACATCTTTGGCTTGAATAAATTGTGGATAAGCAAATTTTAGTAGATTAATAACATGATTTGTCTTAGATGAAGGTATGGCAGCTATGGTCACTTCATTTTTTACTTGGAAAATATGTGCACTATTACTTGAGGTAGTTCTACAAGCATATATAAAAGTCTGAGCTTCTGCAACAATTACGTCTTTATCACATTTATGTTTTCTTATTGTCTCATATACTTCTAAAGCTCCTCCTGTACGCCCAGGGTTAAGTACTATTATTTGACCATCTTTCAAATATGGTGCCATCTCTACTGCCATCTGATAATGTCCTATGGCAGGAACTGTTACCATAATTATATCTGCTCCTTCTATGGCATCCTTCATTATATTTGTTACTCTATTTAATACCCCTGTTCCTTTTTTTTCACCTGTTAAAGATATCATTGGATTTTTTATTAGAGGTATTATGTTTTCTAAGGTTCTATTATATAGGTTCACCTTATATCCCATAATGGCTAAATAACCAGCCATAGCCATACCGCCATTTCCAGCACCAATAATACTAAAGTTCAATCCCATCATTATATCTCTCCTCTCATTTTTTATGTCAACCGATTTGGAGGGACAAAAAAAACTATGGGCAACCATAGTCTGAAATCAGTACAATTTCATGCCCCCTTTAATACGCTTACGAGGTTAGCTGTCGGGTTCGGGCTAAAGGGTTATGCCCGTCCTCTAAAGGATTCACCCCAAAATATTGGTTCCCCCGCTTCAAAAGCGAATTCAGCGATTATTCTTTTCGAAACTAGAAATATTATACCATATTATGATTATTTTTACAAAAATTATTTTATGACATTTTTTTTATGATTTTATTTTCTTTTTAATAAATATTATCACCTAATTAAATTTTAGGAATATATTGTAGTATGGACAGACATAAAAATATCACATCTAAATAATATTAAGGAGGAAACAAAGTATGTACAATGCAATAGGAAATACAAATATTAGTAATATACGAGTCTTTGATAGTAGCCATGGTCAATCAAAATGTAATAGCAAACCTTCAGTTCCTGAATGTAATACTAACTCAAAACATCAAAATTTTTGTGTTGATGTTAAAAGTAATGTTTTAGATAGCTGTGCTAATACTCCAGTTACCCCGACTGGAATAACAACCGGCGTTACTGCTAAAATTCCAGTAGTGTTAGCTGAATTAACTATACAATTCAATGTTAACGCATTGATTAAGCTGCCAGAACTAGCCCTTGAAATTAAGAATATAAAGAAAAAAGTAAAGATCACTCAATGTACTTTGCTGCAACCTACCAATGTTTTATTCATTAAAGGATTTGTTCGTAAAAACATTGACTATTCTACAGGAAAATGCGCAAATATGGAAGGAGTATGCGGAGAACTACACCATTGCACAATAGATGTTCCTTTTGAATGCTCTACACCTGTTACTTTCTCTACACCACCGGCAGAACTTGCGGTAAACTCTAGTGCAGAATTTGAATTCTTTAAAGTAAGTGATTTACCACATAAACACTTTGCTGAAAAAGATAAATTATTATCAGGAGACTTCTCCGAATTTAATCAAATTATAGTTGAGAATTTCAATGAACTTCCATTCTGTGAATTAATTAGTGCAAGAATTTTTGAATTTGACGAATTTATTGGTCGTCATCGTCCTTATGATTCCGAGTTTCCATTTGAGGAAAAATTCTTCCACAAAATAGAAGAAAAAATGGTTATAGAACTTACAGTTAAAATTTTACAAAATAGACAAGTGGAGATCCCTCCAACAACAGGAGGTACTTCTAGACCTCCTCATTGTTTCTCAACAGCAGAAGAAAAATAAATTTCATGTTATAATATAATATAGACCAGCCTTTAAAGGTGAAGTTGTAAACTAAAAGTAGACATAAAAAAAACATGTCTACTTTTTTGTTATA